>JAESFH010000057.1_pt1 | contig 144197 bp, 166 predicted proteins | sample 9269381 | NCBI WGS metagenome assembly JAESFH01 (sample SAMN14504062, study PRJNA617094) | algae metagenome | isolation source: Aphanothece sp. CMT-3BRIN-NPC111 and co-occurring heterotrophs from well... | place: USA: Clark Mountains Wilderness, California | collected 2010-04-18
CGCTCTCGGCATTGACGAACTGGAAGATCGAACGCTGGTTGGCGGTTTCGGCGCTGCCCAGATCGAGCCGCTTGGCATCGCTCTGGCGGATCAGCTTGGTGGGATAACTCGCATGAGCCGGTGCACTAAGGAGGTAGAATTTCGCAGGCTCGGTGCTCATCGCCGACGCGAACGCCACTTGCTCGCAACCCTTGCCGATGTAGAGCATGTCGCGCGGGGCCAGCGGGTAATCCGTACCGTCCACCGTGATGGTGCCAGCGCCCCCGACATTGGCAACGATCATCTCGCGTCGGTCGAGAAAGTTCGGCGTGCCGGTTGGCTCGATACCATCGAGGTCCAATGGTTTGTTCCCGGGCATCGCGCCACCCACAGCCATGCGGTCGTAATGGGTATAGGTCCAATTGACGCCGCCTAGCGTGAACAGTTCCTCGATCAGGAAGTGCTCGCGCAACTCATCCGTGTTCATTGTTCCTGCGCTGACCGGGTCGACGGCGAAGCGGATTTCGTAATCGGTACTCATGGGGCGTCCTATCTGGTGGAATTTTCTTGCCGCAGACGCGCCCGATAGCGCTCCTGGCTCAGCGAAAGGTGCTGGCGCATGGCCTCGCGGGCGCCTTGCGCGTCTTGAGCGGAAATGGCCTGCAGAATGCGCAAATGCTCGCGCTGAAGCCCCTCCTGGTATTCATAGGTGAGCACATTTTCCGTGCCCCAAGGCGATGCCACATCACACGGGATGGTCCGGCTACCGAGCCCGTCGAGCACTTCGATATAGAAGGGATTATTGGTCGCCGCAGCTATCGCGCGATGAAAGGCGAAGTCAGTCTTGCCCGTGGGCGTGCCGAGCTTGAGCAGCCGGTCGAACTCGTTCCAGGCCTCCTGGATGGCCGCTTCCTGGCTGGCGCTCCGGCGCATCGCCGCTAGCCCCGACGCTTCGATCTCTATGCCCATGCGCACTTCAAGCACGTTGAGCGCGACGGAAATCTTGTTGGAGCGCTCCAGGCCAATGGCATTGAACGCCTGGGCGGCATTACCGACGACAAACACCCCTGCCCCTTGGCGCGACTGCACCATGCCGTCGGCCGCCAGAGCTGCCAGCGCCTCGCGCACCACCGTCCGGCTTACGCCGAAGATCGCCGTCATCTGGCTTTCGGTCGGCAGTTTGCCCCCTGCCCGGTATTCGCCGGCATTGATGCGCTGGCGCAGCGTGTCGATCACCAGGTCGGCAAGCTTGGGTCGGCGCGCGGTTGCGGCTCTTTCCAGCGTGCTCATGGCCTAACCCCGGAACAGAGCCGGCAGCCACAGGGATAGTGCCGGAATGTAGGTGACGAGGCCCAGAACCACGAGCCCGGCAAAATAAAACGGCCAGATCGACTTCATCGCCTGCATGACCGTGATCTTGCCCACTGCTGCCGCAACGAACTGCACCGGTCCCAGGGGCGGCGTGTTGAGCCCAATCCCCAGATTAAGGATCATGATGACGCCGAAATGCACCGGATCGACACCGAATGCTTTGACCATGGGCAGAAAGATGGGCGTCGTGATGATGATCAGCGGACCCATGTCCATGAAGGTGCCAAGCAGCAGCAGCGCCACGTTGATCATCAGCAGCACCAGCAGAGGGTCTGACGAGATCGACGCCATACCCGCCGTCAAGATGGTTGCCACCTTAAGATAGGCCATGAGCCAGGCGAAGGACGCGGCAGCGCCAATGATGAAGAGCACCATGGCCGTTGTGCGCACGGCACCGAGCACGGCATGGACGAACTCGCTCCAGTTCATGGACCGGTACACGAGCAAGGTCACCAGCAAGGCGTAGATCACGGCAATGCAGGAGCTTTCCGTTGCGGTGAAAATGCCGGAACGGACGCCCCCGAAAATGATGGCGATCAGCATGAGGCCGGGAATTGAGACCAGGAAATAGTAGCCGGCCTTGCGGAAGCCCGGGAAAGGCTCGGTGGGGTAGCCGCGCTTGATGGCGACGATATAGGCTGTGACGCTGAGGGCTGCAGCCAGCAGCAATCCAGGAATGATGCCGGCTGTGAACAGGTCGGCAATGGAGATGTTGCCGCCGCCCGAAAGCGAATAGATGATCATGTTGTGGCTAGGTGGCAGCAGCAGCGCAATCAGCGCCGCCATGGACGTCACGTTCACCGCATAGTCCGCACCGTAGCCCCGCTCTTTCATCTGCGGGATCATGATCCCGCCAACAGCCGCCGCTTCGGCGACAGCCGAGCCAGAAATGCCCCCGAACAGCGTCGAGGCGGCAATGTTGACCTGTCCCAGGCCGCCCCGGACATGGCCGATCAGCGCCCCGGCGAAGGAGATGATCCGTGCTGCGATGCCGCCACGCATCATCAGATCGCCCGCAAAGATGAAGAACGGAATGGCGAGCAGGCTAAACGCCGAAACGCCGGAATTGAGTTGCTGGAACACGACCACTGCGGGCCGGCCGAGGTAAACGATGGTCGCAAGGCTGGCGATGCCCAGGCAATAAGCAATCGGCGTGCCGATCACCATAAGTACGGTAAAGACGCCAAAGAGGATCCAATATTCCATGTTCTCAGGCCTCGGTGATCGTCGGATCGGCAGCGATGTCGTCCACCGGTTCACCAGCCAGGCGCAGCAACAGGCGCTCCAGCGAGAACAGGCACATCAGCACGCCCGAGACCACGACAGGGAAGTAGGTGAACGAGGTTGGCAAGCCCAGCACCGGGATGCGGGTGGACCAGTAGCGGATTGCCAATTCGCCTCCGAAATAGACCATGGCGCTGGCAAACCCCAAGACACAAAGATCGCTGATGCTGCGCAGCCAGGGCTTAGCCGATGGCGGCAGCACATAGAGCAGCACATCAAACCCCATGTGGAAGTTCTCACGCACGCCCACTGCCGCGCCCAGGAAAATGAACCATGTCATGATCATGATTGATCCGGCCTCAGTCCAGGACGGCGAGGCGTTCAGGACGAAGCGCATGAACACTTGGAAGGCCACGACGACCGTCATGGCGACTAGGCCGATTCCTGCGAGCCATAGCGCAATTGTCGATATGCGTCCCAGCACATTGCTGACCGGCAGAAGCCAGGATTTCATAGGGTGCCCCGGATACAAGAAGGAGAAAGGGCCGGCGCCTGAGCGCCAGCCCGGCTCTATCAGCCTTCAGTGGCCTGAATGCGGGCCACAAGGTCCTGCAAGGCAGGGTCGGTGACGTACTTGTCGTACACCGGCTTCATCATGTCGATGAAGGGCTGCTTGTCGACCGTGTTGATCACTGCGCCCAAGGCTTCCACTGCAGCCTTGGATTCTACTTCCTTGGCGGACCAAAGTTCGCGCTGCTTGGCAATGGACTCCTTAGCCGCCTCGCGGAACAGCGCCTGATCTTCTGGCATCAGGCCGTCCCAAACGATTTTGGAGATGACCAGGACTTCGGGAACCATCAAGTGCTCGTCGAGCGAGTAATACTTTGCAACTTCGGCATGCCCGGCCGTGTCGTAGCTCGGGTAATTGTTCTCGGCGCCGTCGATAACGCCGGTTTGGATGCCCGAATACACTTCGCCATAAGGCATCGGCGTGGCGTTACCGCCAAAGGCCGCAACCATGTCAACAAAGATATCGGACTGCATGACGCGCATCTTCATGCCGGCAATATCGGCTGGTGAATTGATGGGCTTCTTGCTGTTGTAGAACGAGCGCGAACCGCCATCGTAAAACGCCAGGGCGACCACATCGACCTTGTCGAAAGCTGCCAGGATTTCCTCGCCGACCGGACCATCCAGCACATTGTGGAAGTGTTCCGTGGAGCGGAAGATGTAAGGCAGCTGCGTCACGGTTGCTTCAGGCACCTGCGTACCGAAGGCACCAATGGAAATGCGATTGAGATCGATCACACCAAACTGCGTCTGCTCAATCGTATCCTTCTCTTCGCCCAATTGCGCGGAGTGGAAGACCTCAACCGAATAGCGTCCCTCAGTCTTCTGGCTCAGCAATTCACCGAAGTGCTTGACCGCTTCGACGGTTGGGTAGCCATCGGGATGCGTATCGGACGAGCGCAGAACAGTCTGGGCGTTAGCACCGGAAAGCATGAGGCTGGTCGCGACGAGCGCCGTCGCTGCCAATTTAGGCAGATGAAACATAATGTCCTCCCAAATGGTGTCCGCACCCTTCACCTTCCGCGGCGATAGGTGCCCCAATGGCCAATACGATGATCAGCCGGGCTGCGCTTGTGCGCTTCGAGACAGTACGGAGAACGTAAAAAGACAATCCAGCGAAGTCAACATACAAACTTCCAAACTTGTATGATGAATTCCAATGCTAGTATTTGAGGAACTTGGCCGTGTCAGGATCGATCGGAATACCCTCGCGATCACGCTTGTCCATCTCCTCCCATTCCCGATCGCCCGGCGCCATGACGCGCCCATCTTCCCGGGCCTGCGTTCCTCGCAAGGCACCAAGATAAGTCTGCATTGCAGCGGCAAAGAGCGCTGCACCGACGAACTTGGCAGGGTCGATTACAAGAATGAAGTGCCCCATGTTCCGGGGCTCATGAATGTTGTCGGTGCCGTACATAGGAATGAAATCGGGGTCCAAGGTCGTGCCGGTCAGCAGCGACGAGAACAGTGTTGCGACACCCGCCAGCGCCGCGCCCTTGTAGCCGTATTCTTCCCCACCGAGCGGCAGCAGCATCTCGGCCTTCTCGGCATCGGTCGTCGGTGCGCCTTGAGCGTCAGCCGCAACGCCGGCTGGTAACGGCTTGCCCAACGAACGATGCAGCAGCACCCGGTTCATGGGAATGGACGAGGTAGCCATGTCGAGGAGCCAAGGACGGCTATTGGGCACTGGTGCCGCGAAGGCTAGCGGATTGGTGCCGTGGAATCGCTGCGCGCCGTGAAACAGGCTTACCATCGCATCGGTATTTGTCGTGGCAAAGGTAATGCACCCCTGCTCTGCCCCAGCCACCGCGTAGGCGCCTGCCGCACCCAAATGTGAGGAATGCTCGATGCCGACGCCTGCAACACCTGTCTCGCGCGCCATTTCAACGCCCGTTTCCACCGCCGCATAGGCTGCATAATGCCCAAGTCCATCATCGGCATTGACTATCGCACTTGCGGCGGCCGTCCGGCGCACCACCAGCTTGGGATCGCGATTGAGCCGTCCGCCTTGCAACATCTTGCAATAGTGTTCAGTCAATCGAACGCCATGACTGTCTACCCCGACCCGCGAAGCGTGCATCATAGCCCGCAGCGCTGCTTCTGCAGATGGCTCGCTCGCCCCTGCCCCGGTGAGCGCACGCAAAACGCGCACAGCAAGATCATCTTTTTGAACTAATTTTTGTTTGTCATCTTGCATGAACAGCCGTGACTCCTGCAATGTATACGCTTCCGTAGAACTAGCGCATGTAACTTTTCGTGCGGATCAATATTTCATCTACAAATCAGACCTGAAATACTTTTTGAAACTGAGCATTACATTCGCTGACCTGATAATGACTGCTTCTGTCAGCTTCTTGTCAGTTTATTTCTGTCGGCTCAGGTGAAACCAACTAGGTCATTTTACATTATCGCAGCAGGCAAGTTTATGGAGAACACTCATGCTGATGATGGTGATTTTAGGGTGCATTCTTGTGGCAAGCCTAGCAACAGCCGGCCTGATTGCCAGCGCGCAGAACGCACAGGACGAAGCTGCCGTTGCAAGCTTCACAACTGGTCAGACGGAGCTAAGCTGACCGGTCGTGCCAACGGTAGCTGAATGGTTACGCTCAGCCCTCCGATCTGCGCACGCTCAAAGTGCATCTTGCCATTGTTGATCTCGATGATCTCATTGGCAATAGCCAGTCCAAGTCCTGTTCCGGGACGTGCTTCGTCCAGACGCCGCCCCCGGACGCCAAGTTGCTCAAGCTGATGCTCCGGTACGCCCGGACCATCGTCGCTGATCTCCAGCCGGGCCCAGTCGCCGGCTTGCGTTGAACGCACCACGACCCGCGTCGAAGCCCATTTGGCAGCGTTCTCCAGCGTCACTCCAATCAATTCCATCAGATCCTGCCGGTCCACATCGACCCAGCAATCATCCATGAGTTCTGCGACCCAATGCAGCCCTTCGCCGCGTCCGGTCTTTTTGAGCACCGTGACGGTGCGCAAGGTCGCCGTGTTCAGCGATGAGCGCGCCATATGTGCGGTGGTCCGCACACGCAGCGCCGCGAGCCGAAGTTGATAGTCCACCCGCTCCGACATCTCTAAAGCAATGTTCTGGATCATGGCTCCATCGCTCTCATTGCCTTTCTCATGCAGTTGGTCTGCTATGCCGTAGAGAGCCGCCAAAGGCGTCTTAAGACCATGAGCCAAATCGGAAGCCCGGCTGCGGGCGCGCTCCATGGTAGCTTCGCGAGCGTCGAGAAGTTGGTTGACCTCCTCGATCAACGGTTTGATTTCCGTTGGAAAACGGCCTGACAAACGGTTCTCGACGCCTCGCCGCACTTTTTCAACAGCGCGCCTCACCTCCTTGAGTGGAGCAAGGCCATAGCGCAGCAGAACCCAGGCCGCCGCAAGGATGACCAGACCAAGCAGCAGCAAGAGCTTGGCGGCATCGGCCGTGAAGCTAATGACTAGCGCATGGGTAGCGTCGTGCTCCTCACCAACCGTAATCAGAAACGAACGCGTGCCCTGAGCGCCCTCAATATCGAGCGTTCGGGACAAAAGCGTCAGATGCCTGCCGTCCGGCATGGTTTCATGCGCCAGACCTTCTCCGGTTGGTTCCACCTCGAGTACACTGTCCCACAGCGATCGCGAGCGGGAAATCTCGCCATTGTCCAACGCCTGCACCTGCCAATAGCGGCCACCAAGGGGCGTGGCATAGCGTGGGTCCGGCAAGGGCACGCTGAGAGTCGGCACCGGTTCGTCAGGAACAATGCTTGCCGCAATGCGGGTTAAAGCCGCCGCCAAATTCGCCTGCGTGCTGCGCTCGACATTAATCGTGAACAGATATTGCAGAACAAAGATTGCCGCGACCAGCGATAGCAGCACCCAAACGGTAGCCAACCCCATGAGCCGCAGGCGCAGCGACTGTAGGATCAAAATCCATCACCGAGCGTATATCCGAAGCCCCTACGCGTCTTGATCACATCCCTGCCCAGCCGTTTGCGAACCCGTCCGACCAGAACTTCTACCGCATTGGAGTCCCGTTCGAAATCCTGGCTGTAGATGTGCTCGGTAATTTCCAACTGCGATACGACCCGTCCACGGTGATGCACCAGATAAGCGATCAGCTTGAACTCTTGCGGCGTCAAGTCCATGGGCGTTCCGTCGGCGTTGACCTGCAATGTCCTCATGTCCAACTGATATGGCCCGAATGGAATCCGCGATGATGCATGCCCGCTCGCACGCCGCACCAGTGCGCGCAACCGCGCAACGATCTCAAGCACATGAAACGGTTTGACGACGTAGTCATCAGCACCCGCCTCGATGCCGTCGACACGCTCTTCCCATTGCCCGCGTGCTGTCAGAATCAGCACAGGCACTGTCCGCCCGGCAGTCCGCCAGCGCTTGAGGATGGTCAACCCATCCATTTGCGGCAGGCCAAGATCCAGCACGACAGCGTCGAAGTTCTCGCTGTCACCCCGGTACCACGCCGCTTCGCCGTTGCGCTCTCGATCGACCGCAAACCCGGCTTTGGTCAAGGACGTGACCAGCGTATCGGCGATGCGATCATCATCTTCGGCAACCAGGATACGCATTAGTTAACCTCGACCTGTCGGCCGGTCCGGGCATAATAATATTTCGTGCTGACGCGTCCTTCGGTCGACAAAACCTTCACCTCGTAGAGCAGGAAGCCATTGGCTGTCACCAATTGCGCATCGATGATCTCGCCCAGTGCTCGGACCTGCAGATCGTCTACGATCACAGTGAGGGGTACGGCACGACCCGACTGAACTGCTTCCAGCGCCGCATTTTCGGTCTGCCCCGCTGGGATGGGAGCAGGTATTGGTAGGAGGGACGGGTTCGGTGGCGTGTTGCCTACGCTGCCGTTGCCGTTGTTCTCGTTACTGCCTGATCCAGCATTGCCGCCACCGGCATTCCCGTTGCCGCCGCTACTGCCGTTACCGGGATTCCCGTTGCTGCCACCATTTCCGTTTCCGCTATACCCGTTACCTCCAGAGTTGCCGTTACCGCCAGAGTTGCCATTGCCCGCAGGAGTGTCGCTTCCTCCAGAGGCGCCTCCCCCGGCACCGTTGTTTCCACCACTACCATTGCCAGCGCCGGTATCTCTGCCGCTTCCACTTCCACCCGAGTTCCCGTTTCCGCCACTGCCGGCGTTTCCACCAGAGTTTCCGTTGCCGCCGGAGTTTCCCCCGCCACTTCCATTCCCGCCGCCGTTCCCGTTGCCGCCGCCATTGTCTTCGCTAGCCCCGCCGCTATTCCCCCCGCCATTGCCGTTGCCACCGCCATTGCCGTTGCCACCGCCATTGCCCTGAGCCATTACAGGCTGGGCAAACGACAGGCCGATGCTGATTGAAAGCAATATGAGAAAGCGCCAGAACATTCGCTCTTTTACCGCGTTCAAGCTGATAATTGCCTGACAATTTACCTCACGGGATCATCAGCACCCTTCTGTTATCAGTCGATCGTTGACGTTTAACTCCCATGCGGATCGCTGCGTCAGCTCTAGGTCGTCCGGCAGCCGGCATCAGGTGCAAACCGCCCCCCGCGTTTCTGATGCCGGCTGACTGGCTCCGCCTCCCATTGCTGCTAGAGTGCCCGGGCCGACTCAACTCCTGAGGCCCCATGCAGCCCTCCCGCAACATTTCCCGTCTCGTCGAAATCATGGCGGCCCTGCGCAATCCTGTCGGGGGCTGCCCCTGGGATCTGGAGCAGGACTTCGCCAGCATCCGCCACTATACGATTGAAGAAGCATACGAGGTTTCCGACGCAATAGAGCGGCAGGACTGGGACGACTTACGCGAGGAATTGGGCGATCTGCTCTTTCAGCCGGTGTTCCACGCCCAAATGGCGCAGGAAAGAGGCTATTTCGACATCGGCGACGTGATCTATTCCATCACCGAAAAGCTGATCCGCCGCCACCCTCATGTGTTCGGCGAAGAGGCAGCCCGGAACGCTGAAATGGCCAAAGGGCAGTGGGAAGCAGTCAAGGTGGAAGAACGCGCCGCCAAGGCTGTGCGCAAGGGCAATACTGAACCGTCCTTGCTCGATGACGTGCCGCAAGTGCTCCCCGCCCTGGTCCGGGCTGAAAAACTTGCCAAGCGCGCCGCCAAAGTCGGCTTTGATTGGCCGGACTTCGCGTCGGTGAAAGCCAAGGTCGAGGAAGAACTGAGTGAGGTGAGCCAGGCAGCAGCGGAAGGCCACAAGGCTGCTGTGCATGAGGAGATCGGCGATTTGCTGTTCGCCGCCGCTAACCTCGCCCGCAAGGCCGGGGTCGATCCGGAGGCTGCCCTGCGCGACGCCAACCTAAAGTTCACTCGCCGCTTTCACCATGTCGAAGCGCGGTGCCGCGAAGACGGCATCGCTCCTAGGGACGCTGGCTTAGAGCGGCTCGATGGCTATTGGAACGAGATCAGGGCCGCCGACAAAGCCTAAGCTTCTGGGTTCTCGATCCGGCCATTAAAGCGCTCGACGAACTCGGCCCTATGGCGCGGCTCGACGCGAACCATAAAGCCGGAGCCGGTTTCGTTGGGCTCATCACGCGAAATGATCTCGGCATGCGAATGGAGCCAGCCAATATCGGCGCCCGCCGTGTGCGGCACATGCACATGATAGGTGCGGCTGCTTTGCCCAAGCGCGGTTTCGATGGCGAGCTTGAGATCATCCAGCCCCTGCCCCGTCACGGCCGAAACGGGCACGACGCTCGCGACCTTGCCTGCCGGCGCTATGCCCGACAGCGCATCGTCCAGGGGCAAATCGCCCTGCCCCAGCAGATCGACCTTGTTCCAAACTTCGATGATCGGCGTCGTCTCCGGTGAAACGCCGAGCTCGCCCAAGACCTTGAGCACGTCCTGCGCCTGCGCCAAGTGATCGGGGTTGGCGATATCGCGGGCATGGAGGATCACGTCAGCCTCAAGCACCTCTTCGAGCGTCGCGCGGAAGGCAGCCACCAGATCGGTCGGCAGGTCGGCGACGAACCCAACGGTGTCGCTGATCATCACCTCGCGGCCATGCGGCAGTTCAAGCTTCCGGATGGTTGTGTCCAGCGTTGCAAACAGCAAATCCTTGGCGAACACGCCTGCGCCCGTAAGCGCATTGAAGATGGTCGATTTGCCCGCATTGGTATAGCCGACCAGCGCCACGACGGGCATGCTGCTGCGTTGCGCGCGTTGCTGTGCGCGCGTCTTGCGAACCTTGTCGAGCCGGTCTTCAAGCAAGACGATCCGGTCGGCAATCTGTCGGCGGTCGCTTTCGATCTGGGTTTCGCCCGGGCCGCCCATGAAGCCATAGCCACCGCTGCCACGCTGACGCTCAAGGTGAGTCCAGGACCGGACCAGCCGACCCTTTTGGTAGTTAAGCAGAGCAAGTTCCACCTGCAGCACGCCTTCGCGTGTCGCGGCGCGCTCGCCGAAAATTTCCAAAATTAGCGCTGTGCGGTCGAGCACCTTGGCGCCAGTTTCCTTTTCCAGATTGCGCTGCTGGATCGCCGTCAACGCAGCGTCCACGAGCAGAAGGTCGATATCTTCCGTCTTCACGCGCTCGGCAAGCGTCTCCACAGTACCGCCGCCGACAAAGGTCGCAGGCTTGATTTCGCGCACCCGAATAATTTCGGAGAACACGATCTCGAGCCCGATAGCGTCCGCCAGTCCATCGAATTCCGACTTGCGGGCATCGATGTCGTGCTGCGATATCTGGCCGCGCACATCGGGGACAATCACGCCGGCGCGGGTCGGCTGTTCGCGGCGATCGATAAAGGCTCGCGGGCCGCCCTTCTGGACGGCCTCATCGTCGTCTTCGAATTCGTTCATCTAAGCGTCAGTCGCTATCGTGGTTCTGTTCGGGATCAAATAATTGGATGGGCGCGCCCGGCATGATGGTAGAAATGGCGTGCTTGTAAACAAGTTGCGACTGCGCGTCTCGGCGTAACAAAAGACAGAAATTGTCGAACCAGGTGATGACGCCCTGCAGTTTCACCCCGTTCACGAGAAAGATCGTGACCGGCACCTTCTGCTTGCGAACGTGATTAAGAAAGGAGTCTTGCAGATTTTGCTGCTTCTCGCTGGGCATTTAGGCCTCTTTTTCTGCGGCATTGATATCGCCGTCGTCTAGGCGATTGCCTGCTTTTCGGCAAGGACTGCCGCCCAGTCCCCCGCCGGCGCGATTTCATCGTGCATTAAGCACTATGGCACAGTTCAATTTTTATGCCTACCCGCGCCGGGCGCATGGCACGGGCACAAATAAATGAGCCCAGCTATAGCCCGAGAGACTTGATCTTGCGGTGCAAGGCACTGCGTTCCATTCCCACGAACTCTGCAGTCTTGGAAATGTTGCCGCCGAACCGTTCAATTTGTGCCAGCAAATACTGCCGCTCGAATACTTCGCGTGCGTCCCGCAGGGGTAGACTCATCAGATGGGCGGACGCGTCGGTATCGCCCACAGTTGGAAGCACTTCGCCGATGTCGGAAGGCAGCATCGCGGCCGTAATGACGTTCCCCTCGGGCTGCTGGTCCTTCATCAGGATCAGCAGGCGTTCGATCGAATTCCGTAATTGGCGCGCATTGCCCGGCCATTCCTGTGCCTGCAACACCGCAATCGCGTCCTCGCCGACAGTCATGCGCTGCAGATTGTGCATGCGGCACACCTGCTCGATGAACACATTGACGAGCGGCGGCACGTCCTCGCGCCGCTCCTTGAGCGGTGTCAGCGGCAGCGGCACGATAGAAAGCCGGTGGAAAAGATCGGACCGGAACTCTCCCGCCTCGATCTGTGCAGCTACGTTTTGAGAGCTGGCTGCAATGATGCGCACATCGATTGGCACGGCCTGTGTGCCGCCAACGCGGTTGAACCGGTTCTCCACCAAGGTCCGCAGCAAAACGGCCTGGGTCTGGGGTGGAAGCGTCGTTACCTCCGACAGGTAAAGCGTGCCGCCATGTGCCTTTTCGAGCGCACCCACTTCCACCTTCAAGATGCCCGTTTTCTCGCGCACCTCGCGCCCGAACAGCACGACGGGCACTTCCTCCGGCGCATAAAGCGATGCGTTAATCTCTACGAACGGCGCATCGGCACGCGGGCTTCGCTGATGGATCAGACGCGCAACGAGGCCTTTACCGGCACCAGACGGCCCGGAGATGAAGATGCGCGAGTTGGTCGGCGCAGATTTTTCGATCGTCGCCCGCACCTGCTGCAAGGCCGGTGAATTGCCAACCATCTCCGCGCTTTTGGATGAAGAGCGTTCCTTGAGCTCCGCTACTTCGCTACGTAGGCGAGTCGCTTCCATCGCCCGCTGCGTGATGTGCAGCAACCGATCGATCTTGAACGGCTTTTCGATATAGTCGTACGCCCCACGCCGGATGGCCGACACGGCGGTTTCCACATTGCCGTGGCCCGAAATCATTACGACCGGCATTTCAGGGTGCTGGCTCTGGAAAACGTCCAGCAATTGCAACCCGTCCAGCCGCGATCCCTGCATCCAGATATCGAGGAAAACGAGACTGGGGCGGCGGCGTGCAATCTCATTCAGCCCGCTGTCGGCGTCATGCGCCTGACGGGCCTCATAGCCTTCATCTTCCAGAATGCCGGCGATCAGCTCACGAATGTCGTCTTCGTCGTCGATGATGAGGATGTCGAGTGCCATTACTTATGTACTGCCGCCTGATACAGCGGCTCCTCCTGTGTTTCCGAAGCAGAGGCCGGCCGCACCGGACCCTGCGCTACCGTCGCCGACATCGGAATGTCGAGCGGTAGAGTAAACGTTACGCATGCGCCGATCCGCCCCGTTGGGTCCGGCTCAGCATCCACCAGCTCAACGATCCCGCCGTGCTGTTCGATAATCTTGGCAACAATCGCCAAGCCCAGTCCGGTGCCTTTTTCGCGCGTGGTCATATAGGGCTCCAGCAGACGCTGGCGGTTTTCCTTAGGCCAGCCCTTCCCGTTGTCCGACACTGCAATGCGCGCATGATTGCCTTCGACCATCGCCTGCACCGAGATGGTCGGCGTCCAGGCGTCGGACTTCTCCAGCGTCTCGAATGCCTCGACGGCGTTCTTGATGAGGTTGGTCAGCGTCTGCGAAATCAGCCGGGTATCGAAAAACGCAAAGATCGGCTCCTGCGGTAAATCGGTGTGAATCTCGACCTCGGGCAGCCGGACGCTCTCAAGGAACACGGCCTGGCGGATCGTATCGGAAAGGTCCGCATGCTCCGGCGCCGCCTCGGGCATGCGCGCGAAGGCCGAGAACTCATCCACCATGCGTCCGATATCGCCCACCTGCCGCACGATGGTGTTGATGCATTTGTCGAACACATCGCGGTCATCCTCTAGCCGCGAGCCATAGCGACGCCGCAGGCGCTCGGCGGAGAGCTGGATAGGCGTCAGCGGGTTCTTGATCTCATGCGCAACGCGCCGCGCCACGTCCGCCCAGGCGCTCGTGCGCTGCGCTGATTCAAGATCAGTGATGTCGTCGAACGTCAGCACATAACCCTTGGATTCGGTGATCGACCCCTCGCGCGTGAGCTGCACCTGGTAGATCCGGCGGTCAGTTTCGTTACCCAAATGGATCTGATCGCGCACCTGCCCACGCCGGGCAGATTGAGCGCGTTCAAGTATGGGTGCCAGTTGCGGCATCACCTTTTCGATGCGCTCGCCCATCATGTCGATTTCGCTGCGGCCCAGCATCTCGCAAGCCCGCGCGTTGACAAGCGTTACGGCCCCGAATGGATCAAGCCCGATGATCCCGGCCGACACGCCTTCCACCACCGCCTCGGTGAATTGGCGCCGCTTCTCGTTCATCTCGTTGGCCGTCAGCAACGCCTCGCGCTGCGTCTTGAGCTGCTGCGTCATCCGGTTGAAACCGTTGGAGAGATCGCGCAGATCGCCCCTGCCCTCCTGCACTGGCACCTGCACATCCAGATCGCCGCCGCTAACGCGGTTTGAGGCAATCATGAGATTGCGGATCGGGTCCACGAAACCGTTCGCCAGCGCGATACCAATCCACAGCGCCGCCAGCAGCAGCACCACGGCTAGGCCCACATACATGATGGTGAAGGTGATCTGGAACACCAGCCGGTTGGACGCATATTGCCGGTATTCAGTGATGTTCTCGTCTGTCAGCCGCATGTATTCGAGCACTTCGGCTTCCATCGGCCGCGCCACGAAGAGATATGTATCGTCATAGCCCCGCAACTTGATGACGGACCCGACCAGATTGATCCGCCCCGGCGCAATGGCGGCCGGAATACCTTCCACCAAGCCTTCGGTGATGCCCTCCGGCAGCCGCGGATAAGCGCCCTGCACGGCAATTTGGGCCCGCATCAGCGAATCGCCCTGCGCATTCACCAGCGAGGTAAACGGCAGCGAGCGCGTCACCGCAAGCGCAGTCAGGATGCGCTGAAAGCGTTCCTTATCCTGGTCGTACGTCGCATGCGCCCGCTCCAGCTCCGTCGCGACCCAGATCACATCATCACGCAACACCTGCGCATGCTCGAGCATGTAGGAGCGCGCTACAAGACGAGAGCTTTCCACCATTGAGCGCGTTCTCTCCGAGAACCATTGGTCAAGCCCCTGGTTCAGCGCGATTGTGGCGACCACAGCCACGAGCGCCGCAGGAATGGCTGCAACCAGCGCAAACATCGTCACCATGCGGACCTGCATGGCCGCGCCGGCCTGCCGTTGCACCCGCGCCTGGACAAGCAGAACCGCCTCGGTCACCACCAGCGCGATCATGAGCAATACGAGAATGCCTGTGACAATCCAAATGATTGTCCAGACCGTCGTTGACGGCTCGATATTGGTTGTTCCCGACAGAATCAGAAACGAAATGGAGGACATCAGAACCGAGGCCGACACCACGATCAGCCCAAGAATACGCAACGGCCGATTGCTGCGCCGCGTTGGGAAAGACGGGCGTTTGGATACTGTTGTATCGGGCCTAAGGGCCATTAATGGTTCATTGCCGATGCTGGCTGCTTCGTTCATAGAATGCCGATGGCTCTCCATCTCCGCCAAGGGAGGCAGAGCCTGACCCAATTTGCCCATCCATTCAAGACAAATGTTGCCAAAATGTGACACTTTAGATGGATGAAGCGGCTTTGTTCGAGAATCTACCAGGTGAGAGCCGGGTTCGATCCGCCTGCTGGACAACTCGGGTGCAAGTGTTCAAACAACGTTAGCCTCTCCGAATAACTCTTGAGTCCTTGCTTGTCCGCTCCCGCCCGTGTCGAATCCGCTAGCCTGACCGGCATGGCCTTGGGCATCGCGGCCTATACGCTTTTTGCCGTGCATGACGCCTTGATCAAAGGCGTGATCACTGCACTACCCGCGCCACAAATTCTGTTCGTGCGCAGCGCCGTTATTCTAGTCATCTGCATTGCCATGGGTCGCACCGGTGTGGTGGTCGATCTCTGGCGCTCCAAGAACCGCATGTTGATCCTGGGCCGCGGCCTGATGACGCTCGCCGCCTGGGTCATGTACTACAGCGCCGGCCGCGAGTTGCAGCTAGCCGAAATGACCACGCTTTATTACGTCGCGCCAGTGCTCACCACGGTGCTCGCCGTCGTGTTCCTGAAGGAACAACTGACCCTTGCGCGCATCGGCGGCGCCTCGATTGGCTTTTTCGGGATCGTCGTTGCAGCCAATCCGAGCGGCTTCACCATCGGCTGGCCCATTATCCTGGTTCTTGGGGCCGCATTTTTCTGGGCCGTGGCCATGATTCTCATGCGAACAATCTCCAAAAGCGACCGCACGCTCGTGCAGGTCTTTGCGCAGAACTTCATCCACATTCTCATCATGGGCTTCATAGCGTTGCCGTACTGGCAAGGCATGGGGGCGCGCGAGATCATCATCTGCATTGCATCGGGTCTTGTCGGCGGCCTCGGCCAGTTCACGCTTGTCGAGGCAGCGCGCGCCGTGCCCGCCAGCGTACTCGGCACGGTCGAGTATGGCGCGCTGATCTGGAGCTTTATCTTCGGCTATTTGTTCTGGGCCGAAATGCCGGCAACGACGGTCTATATTGGTGCATTCCTCGTTGTCGCCGCAGGCCTGACGCTCGCCCTGAGCGAACACCGCAACCGCCGCGAGATCATCGACGCGCCCTAGTTGCGTCGGCTGTGCTTGATGATTTCGATGCTGTGCGTGCGGATCTTCTTACGCAGCGTGTTCCGGTTGAGCCCCAACAAATCTGCCGCCTTGATCTGGTTACCGCCGCAGGCATTGAGCGCCATGGCAATCAGCGGCGCCTCGACCTTGTCGATCACGCGCTGATAGAGCCCGGCTGGCGGCAGGTTCGGCTCGAACTCCCGCAGCACCTGCCCCACATGGGTTTCCACCGCCATCGACACATCCATCGGCCCGGTGACACCGGGATTGGACTGCCGGTCCACGATATTAAGTTCGTTCTGCACGATCTCGGCGGAAATGGACTCGTCGGCATAGAGCGCAGACAAGCGGCGCACGAGATTTTCCAACTCACGCACATTGCCCGGCCAGGAATAGTTCTGCATCAGCCGGATCGCTTCGGGCGAAATCGACTTGATCGGCTCGCCTTCACGCTGCGCCGTCTTGAGGAAGTGCATCGCCAGATCGCCGACATCGTCGATGCGTTCGCGCAGCGGCGGCAGCCGGATCGGCACGACATTAAGCCGGTAGTAGAGGTCCTCGCGGAATAAGCCCTGCCGGATCATCTGGCTCAGGTCGCGGTGGGTCGCGGCGACAATGCGGACATTGGTCTTGATCGAGTTGCGCCCCCCGACCATCGTGTATTCGCCCTCCTGCAACACCCGGAGCAATCGCGTCTGGGCGTCCATCGGCATGTCGCCGATCTCGTCGAGGAACAGCGTGCCGCCTTCGGCCTGCTCAAACCGGCCGGAGGAGCGTGAATTGGCCCCGGTGAAAGCGCCCTTCTCATGCCCGAACAATTCGGCCTCGATCAGGTCGCGCGGAATGGCGGCCATGTTGATCGCGACGAACGGGCCATTCCGGCGCTTGCCGAAATCATGCAGCGCGCGCGCCACCAATTCCTTGCCGGTGCCGCTCTCGCCCGTGATCATCACCGTCAGATCGGTCTGCATCAGCCGTGCCAGCGCCCGGTAGATGTCCTGCATGGCCGTCGACCGGCCCACCAGCGGCATGGTCTCGCTTGGCTCTTCGGCCTTGCGTTCTGCTGCCGTCGGCTTCTTTGCATCAGCCAACGCCCGCGCCACTACCGAGAGCACCTCTGTGATGTCGAACGGCTTGGGCAGGTATTCATAAGCGCCAACTTCCGAAGCGCGGATCGCAGTCATGAACGTGTTCTGTGCCGACATCACGATCATCGGTAAATCCGGCCGCAGCTTCTTGATCTTGGGCATGACCTCGAAAGCATTGCCATCAGGCATCGCCACGTCGGTGATCAGGATATCGCCCTCGCCCCGGCTCACCCAATTCCACATGGTGGAGATATTCCCCGTGGGCCGCACTTCATAGCCTGCGCGGGTCAGGGCCTGGTTGAGCACCATGCGAATGGCGGCATCATCATCGGCGAGCAGGACGACATGGCTCATTGCGCCAATTCCTCTTCGATCGGCATTTGAAACACCCCGCTCGCAACGGGTAGTAGTATTCTGAATTTTGTCCGGCCCGGCCGGCTGTCGCAATCAATAACTCCGCCATGATCGCCCACGATCTTGGCGACCAGCGCCAGACCAAGGCCCGAGCCATTGGTCTTGGTGGTGACGAACGGATCAAACAGGAACGGCATGATGTCTGGCGGCACACCCGGGCCATTGTCCTCGATGACGATTTCGAGCGGCAGCGAAATGCGTTCCGACACGCCTGTGACGCTGATGCGAATGCCGGGACGGAAAGCCGTTGAAAATTTGATTTCCGGTTTCTGCGTGCGCTCCAGGGCTTCGGAGGCGTTTTTGACGAGGTTAAGGAAGACCTGAATCAGCTGGTCGCGGTTGCCATAGACCGGCGGCAGCGACGGATCGTATTCTTCCGAAAAAGCGATGCCACGGGCAACCCCGTTGCGCGCCAGAAGCTTTACCCGGTCGAGCACCACATGGATGTTGATCGGTTCACGCTCCATCGGGCGCTCGTCGCCGAACACTTCCACTCGGTCGATCAAATGCACGATGCGGTCGGTTTCCTCGCGGATCAACCGGGCCAGCGGGATCTCGTCGCTGCTGACCGTTTGCTCCAGCAATTGCGCTGCGCCACGAATGCCTGAGAGCGGGTTCTTGATCTCATGAGCTAGCATGGATGCAAGCCCCGTCACCGAACGCGCCGCCCCCCGCGACACCATTTGCCGGTCGATCTTGTCGGCCATGGTGCGCTCCTGGATCAGCAGCGCAATCCGTCCATCGCTCTCCGACAACGGGCTGGCGAATACGTCGGCAATGCGTTCGTCACCAAAGCGGGAAGAACCGACGCGAACGCGATATTCGGTCATGGGCGCGCGCCGCAGTGCCACTGTCTCGACCAGGCCGATGATGGGCGAACCGAAAGCAATCAGGTCGTCCAGTTTCTGTCGCGTCAGCATGCTCAGCGAAGCACCAAAAAACGCCTCAGCCGCGTAATTTACGAAGACGATCTGCCGGTCTTCAGCACAAACGATGATCGGCTGCGGCAGCGCCTGAAGAACTGCTGTCGAGGGCACCGAGTCGGCCGTAATGGCGCTCATGCGGCGGCCTTCCAATCGCCCGAAAAAACCGTCTTGATCATCTGGATGACCTCCGCCGGGTTCTCGCTGTTGAGCAGCGCCGTACGCGTGGGCTTATCGAGGTTCAATCCGGCAGCCTCGGCATACCAATCCAGATGCTTGCGCGCAGCCCGCAGGCCCACGGCCATGCCATAATCGATCAACATGTCTTCATATTGCTCGGTGATCAGCGCCACGAGTTCAGCGCCGCGGGGTGCTTCTGGGCCTTGCCGGCCTTCCAAACCTGCTCCGATCTGCGCCACCGCCCAAGGCTGGCCTTGCGCACCACGCCCCAGCATGACTCCGGCTGCACCCGAAAGCGTAAGTGCTTCCTGTGCCGTCTCCAGGTCCACGATATCGCCATTGACCACAACCGGCACATCGACTGCCTCGACCACGGCCCGCACCAGTTCCCAGCGCGCCTGACCCTTGTAGAATTGTTGCCGCGTGCGGCCATGCACGGTGATCATGCGGGCACCCGCGTCGACGGCTCGCCGTGCCATGTCGGCCGCATTGAGGCTTTCATCGTCCCAACCCAACCGCATCTTGACTGTCACCGGCAGAGGAGTTGCCGAAACGACTGCGTCCACCAGCGTCATCGCATGTTCTGGCACGCGCATCAGCGCCGAGCCCGCAAAGCCATTGGTGACCCGCTTCGATGGGCAACCGAAATTGATGTCGATGATATCGGCGCCAGCTTCGTGCGCGATCTTTGCGCCCTTGGCCATCCATTCTGCCTCGCAACCGGCAAGTTGCACCATGTGCGGCAAGCTGCCGGGCTTGCCCAATCGGCGCACCATGTCCTGATTGCCTGCATTGAGCGCGCTTGAGGCGATCATCTCGGACACGACCATGCCCGCGCCATATCGCTCCGCGATCTTGCGGAAAGGGCGGTCTGTTATCCCGGCCATCGGCGCCAGAAAAGCATTGTTGCGAACCACATGGTTGCCGATGCTCAACTTGCAGGCACTAACCGACACTAACTGCCCCAGAAATGATCATAATCAATTTAGTGCCTGCACAATAGTCAAATTGGCTGCAAGCGCAACCAGCAAAAGCGGGTAAATGGCGGTTCAGCAGCCCTGCACTTGCCGCATGCCGGAGCGGGCGCTAGACCACGAAGCCGTGACGGTTTCAAGTCTAGAGTATTGTGCTGCCCATGAGTGAGAAGTCCATCGCCGTCATCATCGTTGCCGCAGGTAAAGGCGAGCGTGTCAGTGACGATGGTAGGAACGATCCCAAGCAATACCGCAAGCTGGCAGGCAGCGCGGTTTTGAGCCGGACAGTCGAGGCCATTCTGCAACATCAGGGTATCCGCACGGTGCTCGTCGTTACTCACCCCGATCATGCCGAACGCTATGCCAAGCTTGAATTATCCGACCCGCGCCTATTGCCTCCAGTCACCGGCGGCCCGACTCGCCAGGCCTCAGTGCTCGAAGGGCTGAAAGCCCTCGCACCCTCCCGTCCCGACCTCGTCTTGATCCACGATGCCGCCCGCCCCTTTGCAAAGCCCGAACTCATCGGCGACGTGATCGCTGTGCTCGAGGAACATGACGGAGTGCTGCCGGCGCTGCCCGTCACCGACACCATCAAGCGCTCACTCGATGGCCGCCAAGTCGCGGACACTGCCGATCGCACCCAACTCTTTGCCGCCCAGACCCCGCAGGGCTTCCACTTTCAGCTCATTTTTGCAGCCCATCAACGGGCCTCCTCACTCGCTCGGCAGTTCACCGACGATGCCGAGATTGCTGAGTGGTCCGGCATGCGCGTTGCTATGGTCATGGGCGACCGCGACAACATCAAGATTACCCATCCCGAAGATTTTGTCCGCGCCGAACGCATCATCAATGGAGACCACCTCATGGAAACCCGCGTCGGCACGGGCTTTGACGTCCACCCCTTTGAGCCCGGCGATGCCGTTTGGCTTGGCGGCGTCAAGATTCCGCACAAGGCCAAGCTCAAGGGCCATTCGGACGCGGACGTGGCGCTCCATGCCCTTACGGACGCGATCCTAGGCGCCATTGGCGAAGGTGATATCGGCGTTCACTTCCCCCCGTCCGACATGCAGTGGAAAGGCGCAGCCTCCGCGGTGTTTCTTCAGCACGCCGGCGAACTCGTCCAAAAAGCCGGGGGACGTATCGTCAATCTGGACGTGACAATTGTCTGCGAAGCGCCGAGGATCGCTCAGCATGTTCCGGCCATGCGGGAGGCCATTGCCGGAACATTGAAGATTGCGGCTTCACGCATCGCAATCAAGGCGACTACCAGCGAACAACTCGGGTTTACCGGGCGGGAGGAAGGCATCGTGGCAATGGCAAGCGCAAGTGTAGAACTGCCGAGGGTCGATTGATGGCCAAGGCAGCACCGGAGCCCAGCACGGGCAAGCAGATCATCGACATGTTAGCGGCCGACAACAAGACAATCGTCACGGCCGAAAGCTGTACCGGGGGCCTGATCGCCGCTGCCCTCACCGACATTCCAGGTTCGTCCGCAGCCGTCTACGGCGGCTATGTCACCTATGCGAACGCCGCCAAGTCTCGCATGATCCACGTCCAGGCACGCCTCATTCGCGATTATGGCGCAGTCAGCAACCAGGTCGCCCGTGCCATGGCCGACGGTGCGCGCAACACTGCACGCGCCGACTACGCAGTTGCTGTTACGGGCATTGCCGGCCCGGATGGCGGTAGCGAGAAAAAGCCGGTGGGGCTGGTCTATGTCGCCGTGTCGTCAGAACTCGCCACTGTCGTGATCGAGCACAAGTTTGGCGATCTTGGCCGCGACGCTATCCGGAAAGCAAGTGTTCAGGCGGCGCTCGACCTGGTGATGCAGGTACTCACGAGCAAGGACAGCTAAGGCTAGCCAAAACGCCGGTCGGCTTCTTCGCAGAAAGCGCGCATGATTTCTTCCTGCTTGGCGGCAAACGCCGGCTCAGCCACGGCCGCGATGAACATGTTGGAGATCTTGAAATCGATCTCGAACCGCACGCGCGTGCCTTGCCCTTCCGCCTCGAAGCTCCAGACACTGTCGAGGTAGGCGAACGGGCCATCAACCGCCTTGGCGCGGATCGTCAACGCCTGCGGGTCGATGGTCACCCGGCTGGTGTAGGACTGGGTGATCGGCCCGAAGAACAGCGTCATCTTGGCCAAGACGACATTGACATCGCCTGCGGCCGCGTCCGGACGCACGTCCATCGCCTTGCAATTGGGAATGAAGCGTGGATAGTCGCTGAGATCGGCCACGATCTCAAACATTCGCTGCGGCAGGTGCGGCACGTGCCGCTCGAAAAAACGCTTCATGGCTATAAGGTTCTAATCGCCTTGTCTTCTTGTTCTGGCCAATGGCTCAAGCCGTCTCAAAAGCCCAGCTTTGCCAGCCGCGCCGCCTTGAGCGCCGCAAAATCCTCGCCCGCATGGTGCGACGAGCGCGTTAGCGGGCTGGACGATACCAGCGCAAAACCCTTGGCCTTGGCAATTGTTGCATAGGACTTGAACTCGTCCGGTGTGACGAACCGCTGCAGCGGATAGTGCTTTTTGGTCGGCTGCAGATACTGCCCGATGGTTAGAAAATCCACATCCGCCGAGCGTAGATCGTCCATCAGCTGCAGCACTTCGTTCCGCTCTTCACCCAAGCCGACCATGATACCGGACTTGGTGAACATGGCCGGGTCAAGCTCCTTGACCTTCTGCAACAGCCGGATCGAATGGAAATACCGCGCGCCCGGACGCACCTTGAGGTACTTGGATGGCACGGTTTCAAGATTATGGTTGAACACGTCCGGCTTGGCCGCCACGACGATCTCCAGCGCCCCGTCTTTACGCAGGAAATCCGGAGTCAAAATCTCGATGGTCGTCCGGGGATTGCGCGCACGGATCGCCAGGATCACCTCGGCAAAATGCTGCGCCCCGCCATCGGTCAAATCATCCCGGTCCACCGAGGTTATCACCACGTGCTCAAGCCCGAGCTTCTGCACCGCCAGCGCCACCTTCTCCGGCTCGCTAGCATCTAGCGGCCCCGGCATGCCGGTGCGCACATTGCAGAACGCGCACGCCCGCGTGCAGATCTCGCCCATGATCATCATGGTCGCGTGCTTCTTGCTCCAGCACTCCCCGATATTGGGGCAGCCGGCCTCTTCACACACCGTCACCAGCCCATGCTCGCGCACGATCTGCTGCGTTTCTTTATAGATTGGCGATCCCGGCGCCTTTACCCGAATCCAGTCCGGCTTGCGCAAGACAGTGCTGTCCGGCCGGTTGGCTTTCTCCGGATGGCGCGGCTTGAGAGCCGAATTGTCGATAAGCGTAACCATTTCGGTCCTGACTGGGCTATGTGCCCGCTATATCGCTCCCAAAGGCAGCCGGTTCAACCCGGCCTTAGTGATTAGCACGAAGGCGCTTACTGCATGATTTCCGCGAGCTCCACCCACTCGCCGTTGCGCGCCGCCGAAGTAATTGATGCTTGCACGAGTGCCAGCGAGTGCAGATTGTCCTCGCCCGAACTAAAGCGCGCGGGAATACCCCCGGTCTCGATCACCCGCGCAACGCAGTTCAGCGTGCCCAGGCGGTCCGCAAACTCGAGCGGCTCCAATTCCACCGGCGTCAGTTCGCCATCGAGTGGGCGTATGCTGAGTTTGTCCGGATTGGACTGGCCCATGAAGTTGTCGCGCGAGCCCCAGATGATTTCTCCGCCCGAGCAATCCATCGTCCAGTTGCCTGACCAAGGCGTATGCGGTCCGCTGCTCATCCAACTGCCGCGATAGGAAACAATCGTACCCTTCTCGAACTCCATCGTCGCAACCCCGATCGGGTCATGCCCGAACGGGCTCGCCGGCGGGTTCCAGGTGCGGCATGACACACGCTTAGGATTATCGCTTAGCACCATGCGCATCAGGTCGAAATGATGTATCGACATATCTGCCAGCAGCGGATCGGGCATATCCCAGTATTTATAACCTTGGCTTGGCGCGTGACGTCGAAACTCGACCGAAACCAGATTCACCGGCCCGAACTTCTGCGCGCCAATCATTTCCGCCGCCGCGATCGGCGCCGGCATGAAGCGATAGTTCTGGCTGACCATCAGCACCCGGCTGCTGGCCCTGGCGAGTTCTACAAGTTCCTTACCCTCGGCGATCGTCGACGCGAATGGTTTTTCGACGATAACGCTGAGCCCCAGTTCCAAGCAGCGTTTAGCGACAGGATAGTGTGCTTCGGTCCGCAGCGTACAGATCGCGAGGTCCGGATCGGTGTCCTTCACCGCCTGCTCGAGATTGTTAAAAAGCAGGTTCTTGGGCACACCCATCTCGTCATGTACCCGCTGGGTGGCTTCGGGACTACTATCCACATAGCCCACCATCTCGATATTGGGAACTTCGGGGATAACGTCCTTGGTCCAGCTGAAACCCCAGCGTCCCAGGCCAATCTGAATAGCTCTGACCATGTGGATAACTCCCGTGGTTTACTTCCACCCAAACAACATACTCGATGTCATCCCGGCAAAGGCCGGGATCCATCCTGATATCCAGCCCGCTGATCCATCTTGGATGGACCCGGCCTCTGCCAGGGTGACACCAAGTGTGAGGAACAACGGCGGCCTAAATATTCAGCGCTCGCCCATAAGCGTCCAGCACGCTTTCCTTCATCGACTCGCTCAGCGTCGGATGCGGGAAGATCGTGTGCATCAAATCTTCTTCCGTCGTCTCCAGGTTCATCGCCACGACAAACCCCTGGATCAGCTCAGTCACCTCGGCACCAACCATGTGTGCGCCCAGCAACTCACCCGTTTTGGCATCGAATATCGTCTTCACCAAGCCATCCGGCTCACCAAGCGCAATAGCCTTGCCGTTGCCCACAAACGGGAAACGCCCGACCTTGATCTCGCGCCCGGCTTCCTTGGCCTTGGCTTCTGTCAAGCCCACGCTCGCCACCTGCGGCTCGCAATAAGTGCAGCCCGGTACCTTGGTCTTGTCGAGGCCATGCACCTTCATTCCGGCGATCTTCTCAACGGTAATCACCGCTTCATGCTCCGCCTTATGCGCTAGCATCGGCGGGCCCGCCACGTCGCCAATGGCCCAGATGCCGTCAACATTGGTCTTGCCATAGTGGTCGATAACGATGGCACCGCGCTCGGTTTTCACGCCAATCGCTTCAAGCCCGATATTCTCGATATTGCACTGCACACCAACAGCCGAAATGAGATTGTCTCCAGCGATCTGCTGCTTGGAGCCGTCTTTCAGTTCCACATGCGCCACCACGCCAGTCGCGCTTTTGTCGACCTTGGCAACTTTGGCATCGGTCAAAATCTTGATCCCGCGCTTCTCCAGCCGCTTGCGCGCCAGGGCAGCGATCTCGGCATCCTCCACCGGCATGATCTGCGGTAGCAGCTCGATGATCGTCACTTCAGCGCCCATCGACCGGTAGAACGACGCGAACTCGACGCCAATCGCGCCCGAGCCCATCACCACCAGCGATTTCGGCATAGCAGCCGGCTTCATCGCCTCGAAATAGGTCCAGATTTTGTCACCATCAGGCTCGATCCCGGGCAACACGCGCGGGCGCGCACCGGTGGCAATGATGATGTTCTTGGCCCTATAGGTTCCCTCGCCCAGCGGGTTCTTGGGCACCGGCCCCTGCGGCTGCACGATTGGTTTGGTGATAGGCCCAACACGCACCTCACCAGGCTTGGTGATAACCGCCTCGCCCCAGATGATGTCGACCTTGTTCTTCTTCATTAGGAACTGCACGCCATTGTTCATCTGCGCTGCAATAGCGCGCGAACGCTTGACGACCCCATCCATGTCGAAGCCGAACTTTTCTGCTGTCAGCCCATAGTCCTTGGCGTGGCTCATATGGCCGTAAATTTCAGCCGAGCGCAGCAGTGCCTTGGTTGGAATACAGCCCCAGTTCGAGCAAATGCCAGCCATATGCTCGCGCTCGATGATGCCCACCTTCATGCCCAGCTGCGCACCGCGGATCGCAGCCACATAGCCGCCCGGACCAGCGCCGATGACGAGAAGGTCGTATTGGTCAGCCATGTTGGCCTCCGAAAAGTCTGGGGAGCTGGATCAAAGATGCAGCATGGATTTGACGACGGGAATGAGGCCCTCGCCGATCGCGCGCGTATTGGCGGCATCAAGGTGAACGCCATCGAGCGGGTCGGCCTTGGCGACGGTCGACGCATCGAAGAACCCTGTGTTCCACTCCTGCGCCTTGCGCGCATAATGGGCTGCAAACTGGCTCGATTGCTCGATGGCATGCTGCAGCCCGCCAAAATGCCCAATCATGTCGGCGTTCTCGGTTTCGCAGATCAGCGGCGGTGCAACGAGAATGATCTCGGGCGCCGCTTCGCCCTTGCCGGCATAATGCCCGCGAACGATCTGCACCAGCCGCCGCATGCCAAACGAGGCCTCCAGAGCGGACCCGCAGATGGCCGGCTTTAGATCATTGGTCCCCAACATGATGATGACAAGGTCCAGCGGGCTGTGGCTCTCCAGCAGCGTCGGCAAAATCCGCCCGCCATTGCGATCCGCCGCCGTATACCAGTCGTCCGACACCGTCGTGCGTCCACCCAGCCCTTCAGCAATAACCCGCGCTGCACCGCCAAGTCCGTTTTCCAGAACACTTGGCCACCGGTTCTCAAATGCGTGCCGCGGCCCGTTGGGCTGCGGATTGGCGCCAAACGTCAGGCTATCACCATAGGCTAGGATGGTTTTCATCGCGCTGCCCCTTAAGCCAGCATCATCACCGGATTTTCGATCAGGCCCTTGAACACGCCGAGCACTTCCGCGCCAAGCGCGCCATCCACGGCGCGATGATCGCACGAGAGCGTCACGGTCATGAACTGGCCGATCTTGATCTGCCCGTTCTCGGGGTAGACCCGTTCTTCACCGACGCCAACCGCCAGGATCGTGCCATGCGGTGGGTTGATCACGGCTGAGAAGTGCTTGATCCCAAACATGCCGAGGTTCGACACCGACGAGGCGCCGCCCTGGTACTCGTGCGGCGCCAGCTTCTTGCCGCGCGCGCGGGTAGCGAGGTCCTTGACCTCTTCGGAGATTTCCCGAAGCGTCTTGGTATCGCAGGATTTCACCACAGGCGTAAACAAGCCACCCGGCACCGCAACTGCAACCGCAACGTCGCTGCGTTTGTGATAGAGGATCGAATCTCCAGCCCAGGTCGCATTCGCCGCCGGAACGCGCTGCAGCGCAACAGCCCAGGCTTTCATCACAAAGTCATTGACCGAGAGCTTGAAGGCCGGTTTGCCATCCTTGCCCTTGGGCGCGGAGTTGTTGATCTGCTCACGCGCCGCCATCAGCCCGTCGATCCGGCAGTCCAGCGTCAGGTAGAAGTGCGGCACCGTCTGCTTGGACTCGGTTAACCGCTGCGCGACCACCTTGCGCATGCCATCATTCGGCACGAGCTCGTACGAGCCTTCTGGATAGAGCGCCAACACTTGCGCCTTGGTCATCCCTGTCGGCGCAGCGCCACCAGCAGTCGGCGCAGGAGCCGAAGCAGATGCCGCAGCCTTCAGCGGCGTCTTGCCAGACTTGGCCGCTTCCACATCGGACTTGACCACGCGGCCCTTCGGCCCCGAACCTGAAATCGCCGCGACATCAATCCCAGCTTCCTTGGCCAACCGCCGCGCCAACGGCGAAGCAAACACCTTGCCGCCCTCTGGCTTGCTGGCTGGAGCCGATGCAGGTGCCGACGCACTAGAAGAGCGAGGCGCCTCGACCGGCGCTGTCGAGCCCGTCTGAGTCCCCTTGTCATACATGAGCGTCCCGGCATCCGCCTTGCCCGCATCTTGCTTCAGAACTTCGGGCTGCTGAGCCTCTGCTGCCTTGGGCTTTTCCATTGCTGGTGCCGGTGCCGGTGCTGCCCCGGCACTTTCGCCTTCCTGCAGCAGCACGGCGATCACCGCATTGACCTTCACGCCTTCGCTGCCTTCGGCAACTACGATCTGGCCGATCTTGCCCTCGTCCACGGCTTCGACTTCCATCGTCGCCTTATCGGTCTCGATCTCGGCAATAACGTCGCCGGAAGAAACGCTATCGCCTTCCTTGACGTGCCACTTGGCAAGCTTGCCCTCTTCCATCGTCGGAGACAGGGCTGGCATGGTGATATTGATCGGCATCCCAGATCTCCTTACGAGCGGTACGTCACGGCGTTAACGGCGGCCACCACTTCATCGACATTGGGTAGCGCCAGCTTTTCGAGGTTTGCAGCATAGGGCATGGGCACGTCCTTGCCCGTCACGCGCGTCACCGGCGCGTCGAGATAGTCGAACGCCTGCTCCATCACCCGCGCCGCGAGTTCCGCCCCAATGCCACCCTGCGGCCAGCCCTCTTCAACGGTCACGAGGCGGCCGGTCTTTTTGACCGACTCGATCACCGTGTCGCTGTCCATCGGCCGCAGCGTGCGTAGATCGATCAGTTCCACATCTACGCCCGCATTCACCAGAACTTCGGTCGCCTGCGTCGCATAGCGCATCCCCATCGAGAACGAGACGATGGTCACATCGGCACCCTTGCGGGCAATGCGCGCCTTGCCGATCGGTAGGAGAAAATCGTCCATCTTGGGCACTAGGCCGGTCGAGCCGTAGAGAATCTCGTTTTCGAGGAACACCACCGGATTAGGCGAGCGGATCGCCGACTTCAGCAGCCCCTTGGCGTCCGCCGCACTATAGGGCGCCACCACCGTCAGCCCCGGAACATGCGAATACCATGCCGAGAAATCCTGGCTATGCTGCGCACCGACGCGCGCCGCCGGACCGTTTGGACCACGGAACACCATCGGCGCCTTGACCTGACCGCCCGACATATAGAGCTGCTTGGCCGCCGAGTTGATGATCTGGTCAATCGCCTGCATCGCAAAGTTGAACGTCATGAATTCGACAATCGGCTTCAAACCCGCGAAAGCCGCACCCACTGCCAACCCTGCAAAGCCATGCTCGGTGATCGGCGTGTCGACCACCCGCTCCGGCCCGAATTCCTCCAGCAGATTCTGCGTGATCTTGTAGGCGCCCTGATATTGCGCGACTTCCTCGCCGATGATGAAGACATCCTTATCGCGGCGCAGTTCCTCGGCCATGGCCTCGTTCAGCGCCTGGCGCACGGTCATCTCGACCATCTCGACGCCTGTGGGCAAATCGGGATCGTTCTGCGCGGCAAATTTGGGCGCGTCGACACCAGCAGCAGCCTTGGCCTCCGCCGGTACGGTCGCCGCATCCGGCACAGCCGACTTGCCCTCTGGATCGGACGACGTCGCCTGCGCCGCGTTCTCCTTGGCCTCGCCTAGCTCCTCATTTTCGCCCAGCACCAGCGCGATCGGCGTGTTCACCTTCACGCCCTCAGTGCCTTCCTCGATCATCAAGGTCTGCACAGTGCCGCTATCGACCGCTTCCACTTCCATGGTCGCCTTGTCGGTCTCTATTTCCGCCAGAACATCGCCGGGCGAAACTGTATCGCCAACCTTCACCAGCCATTTGGTCAGCTTGCCCTCTTCCATGGTGGGCGACAGCGCGGGCATGAGGATTTGAGGCATATCAGCTCTCCAAAACAGGGGCGCCGGGCATCAAAGCCACGCGGCGAAAAGGGGAAACAAAGGCAAATTCATTAGCGGAGACCGGCGCAATCGAAGCTGCTCCAAGCGCTGGCCGCTGGTTCAAGCTCCACCCGCTGAGCACGACGCCCAACACCAGGAACACCAAAAACGCGATCACCGCCCGCTTGTAGATATTGAGTGGCTCTGCGGCAGCCGGTCCGGCCTTGCTCTCGAGCTGGCGGAACTTCCACCAGCCCAGCGGCATGAACGAGCCCAGCCGCTCACTCACCGGCGCCAGCCGCATCATCGCCGCAGCCTGCATGGCCGCGACGATCAGCGACAACACGGCGAACAGCAGGATCACGGCGAGGAGCACGCTCATCTATGGCTCACGCGTCAATCGTGATGTCGGTCCACAGCTCTTTGGGATCGGGCTCTTTGTCATTGGTGGCAAAGTCGGCCGCTTCCGTGACAATGGCGCGAATCTCGTTCTCGATTGCCTTGAGCTGCTCTTCGCTCTGGTGGCCGCCTTCCAAAAGACGCGCCTTGACCTGCTCGATCGGGTCGCGCTCCTGGCGATATTTGGTCACTTCGTCCTTGGTGCGATACTTGGCCGGGTCGGACATGGAGTGACCACGATAGCGATAGGTTAGCATTTCAAGGATATAGGGACCCTGCCCCGAGCGCGCATGCTCGATAGCCCGCTGCGCCGCATCATAAACCATGCGGACATCCATGCCATCGACCTGCTCGCCTGGAATATCGAACGACGCGCCACGCATGGAGAAATCGGTGGTCGCCGAGGAGCGCTCGGTCGAAGTGCCCATGGCGTATTTGTTGTTTTCGATGATGAACACCACCGGCAACTTCCAGAGCTTCGCCATGTTGAAGCTCTCATAGACCTGGCCCTGGTTGGCCGCGCCGTCACCGAAATAAGAAAGCGAAACCGAGTTGTCGCCGCGATACTTGGCGGCAAACGCCAGCCCGGTGCCCAGAGAAACTTGCGCGCCCACGATGCCGTTGCCGCCGTAAAAGCGGTGTTCGTTGGAGAACATGTGCATCGAGCCACCTTTGCCGCGCGACAAGCCGCCCTCGCGCCCGGTCAGCTCGGCCATGACGCCCTTGGGGTCGAGTCCCATGACCAGCATATGGCCGTGGTCGCGATAGCCGGTAATCTGGGCGTCCTTGCCCTTTTCGCTGGCCATCGTCACACCAGTCACCACGGCTTCCTGCCCGATATAAAGGTGGCAGAACCCGCCGATCAGGCCCATGCCATACATCTGGCCAGCCTTTTCCTCGAAACGCCGGATCAGCAGCATTTCGCGGTAAGCTTCAAGGTCCTGTTCAGGAGTGAACTGAGGAATATTGGATTGTGTCTTGGCCTGGGTGGCCACAGCCTTACGCGCCATGATGAACGCTCCGCCGGGAAAAATGATTTGCCGCTGGCCCAACTTGGCCACATCGGCACATCATAATGCAAGGCGTTGGCAAAACACAATGCTCGGACGCAGCGTCGCAGTTGAGCTAAAGCGTTGGCTGAGCAGCTATAATAGCGCTTAACTGATCTTCAGGTAATTCAGTGAATGAACCAGAAAGCGGTTTACCTGACTTTGGATCTACCATGACGACCACATCGTCCGCATGCGCCATGTTCAGCATGGCTCGCGCCCGCTCCGTCACAATGTCAGGGTCCAGCCGCCGCGTATCCATCAGCGTTGCCCGGTGTCGATAAGCATCAATCTCCGCCTGCAGCGCTGCCGACCGCGCTTTGAGTTGATCGATATCGATCAGGATCTGTGCGCGGTTTTCCCACCCGAACTGCCCACCAATGGCCGAAAAGCCCAGATAGCCCTGAAAGCTCACCAGAGCCACAGTCAAAGCCAGCGGGCGCCAAATGGCAGGACGTTTCAAACGCGTGGGCATGAACCAAACCGAATACCAGACCCTCCCACTATGGCTGACAAGAACTTAACGCAAGGTTTCGGTTGCTGCTGCTAAGGTGAAGGATCAAAGAGGGGGTCTGGAGTTTAACTAGAGTTCAGAGCCCAACCCACACCCGCCTCAAACCGGCACGTAATCGATCTCCAGGAACCGCTCCACTTCCGGCACCCAACGGTCCCGCACGAAAGCCACATGGTGCGGATGATCATTGTACCCCAAGTAAGCCGCCTCATCAGCGAACTCCATGGAAAATCCATACGAGTAGTCGTTCTTGGGACTTACCTGCCGCAGCTGTTCGAACTTCTCGACCCCTGGAATATCGGCCAGCACCTTGGCATCCTGCAGGAACGCACTCTCCTCCGGGGAAGCTGCGGCATGCTTGAGGGTGAAAACCACAGTGTGGCGGATCATGGTTCGGCTCCAATGGACTCGGTTGCGGCGATGGCCGCCATGTTGACGATGCCGCGGCTAGTGGTCGACGGCGCCAGAATATGCGCCGGCGCCTTGGGCCCCATCAGGATCGGCCCGACCGACAGCGCATTGTTCATTTCCTTGAGCAGCGTCATGGAAAGGTTTGCCGCATCGAGATTAGGGAAGATCAGGAGATTGGCTTCACCCGTCAGAATACTGTCGGGAATATAACGCTCGCGTAGTTCTTGGTTCAGCGCTAGATCGCCCTGCATTTCGCCTTCGACGATCAGCCCCGGCGCGACGCTCTTCAGCCTCTTGTACACGTCGCGCATCTTGTAGGCGCTGTCGCCATCGCGTGAACCGAAGTTCGAATAGCTCAGCAGCGCCACTCGCGCCTCGATATTGAAGCGCTTGAGGTGGCTGCGCGCCTGCAACACGATACCGACAATCTCATCCGGCGTCGGGTCCATGTTCACATAGGTATCAGCCAGGAAAAACGCCCCGCGCGGCATGATCAGCATGGACAATGCCGACACATCAACCAGCCCATCCTGCAGCCCAATGACCGAGCGGATGTCGCGCACGTGCTTGATAAACCGCCCCTGCAGACCACAGATCAGCGCATCGGCCTCGCCCCGCTTCACAGCCAGGCTGCCGATCACTGTTGTATTGGTGCGCACTACCTGCCGCGCCGTGTCAGGCGTCACGCCATCCCGGCCCACCAGCGAGTGGAACAGGCTCACATAGTCGCGATAGCGCGGGTCGTCCTCAGGGTTGATCACCTCGAAATCGGTGCCAGGCTTCAGATTAAGCCCGAACCGCTCGATACGTGCTTCGATCACCGACGGACGCCCGATCAGAATTGGCCGCGCAATCCGCTCTTCTAGCAGCACCTGCGTAGCCCGTAACACCCGTTCGTCCTCGCCATCGGCGAAGGCGATGCGCTTGTTCTGCCCTTGCGCCCGGTCAATAATCGGCTTCATCACCAAGCCTGACCGGAAAACGAACCGGTTGAGGCCATCCTGGTAAGCCGCCCAATCTGTGATCGGGTTCTTCGCCACCCCTGATTCCATCGCGGCCCGGGCTACCGCTGGCGCAATGCGGAGGATCAGCCGCTGGTCGAACGGATTGGGAATGATGTGGTCGGCCCCGAACACCGCCGGCGCTCCAGAAGGCGAACTCTCCAGCCCCGGCTCATGCGCCAGCTTGGCAATCGCCCGAACGGCCGCGAGCTTCATCTCCTCGTTGATCGTTGTCGCGCCAACGTCAAGCGCCCCGCGGAAGATAAACGGGAAACAAAGGACGTTGTTGACCTGGTTGGGATAGTCTGACCGCCCCGTGCAGACCATGGCATCCGGACGGGTGGCCTTGGCCAATTCCGGGGTAATTTCCGGATTGGGGTTCGCCAGAGCCAGAATTAGCGGCTGGGGCGCCATTTTTTGCAGCATCTCGGGCTTCAGCGCCCCGGCGGCTGAAAGGCCGAGGAAAATGTCAGCGCCGTCGATCACTTCGGCCAGCGTCGTTGCGTCGCTCACCCGCCGGAATTGCCCGCGCCATTTGTCATTCACATCATTGCGCTTGTGGGTAACCAGGCCGTCCTTGTCTGCTACCCAGATGTTCTCATATTTCGCCCCGAGTGCCACCAGCACGTTGAGGCAAGCGATAGCTGCGGCCCCTGCCCCGGAAGCACAAATCTTGACGTCCTCGATCTTCTTGCCCTTGAGTTCCAACCCGTTGAGCACGGCTGCACCAACGATGATGGCCGTGCCATGCTGGTCATCATGGAACACTGGAATCGGCATGCGCTCGCGCAGCGCTTCCTCGATCTCGAAGCAGTCCGGCGCGCGGATATCTTCTAGGTTGATGCCCCCAAAAGTCGGCCAGAGCGGCGCCACCGCGTCGATGAACTTCTTGGGCTCAATCTCGTCGATTTCAAGATCGAACACGTCTATGCCGGCAAACTTCTTGAACAGGACCGCCTTGCCTTCCATTACCGGCTTGGAAGCCAGCGCCCCAATATTTCCCAGCCCCAACACCGCCGTGCCGTTCGAAATCACCGCCACCAGATTTTGCCGCGACGTGTACTTGGCCACTGCATCGGGATTCTCGGCGATTTCTTCGCAGGGCGCCGCAACACCGGGCGAATAGGCGAGCGCCAGATCGCGCTGATTTCCGAGGGGCTTGGTCGGCTGAATCTCGAGCTTCCCCGGCTTGGGGTATTGGTGGAAATGCAGCGCCGCTTCGCGCAAGGCTTTCCGCTGTTCGTTGATGTCGCTCGACACGAGTGGTCCTCCTCGATTGCCTGCCGGGAACAGGCCTTGGCCGCTTCGTGCCACCAATCGTCAAGGATGAAAAGGGCTTACTTGGGCAATGCGTCCAGCCCGTCGCAGATGCCTCAGGCAGCCTGGGCAACAATGCCGTCAATGCGGCTGCGCGTGGTCTTGGTGGCATGCAGCGCCAGCGCAAGTTCCTGAAAGGCGCGCACTTTAAGCGCCGGCGCAAAGATGAACCCTTGCGCATGCAGCACGCCGCGCGAGCGCAGATAAAGCGCTTGCGCCTCGGTCTCCACACCTTCTGCTACGATCTCGCAATTCATGTCCTTGGCCATGGCGATCAGTCCGTCCAGAACCGGCACCTGCGTTGTCCCAGGTTTCACCATGTCGACGAACACGCGGTCGATTTTGATGATGTCCACACCCAGCGTACCGAGATAAGCAAGATTGGAATGCCCGGTGCCGGCGTCGTCCATTGCCAGACGGCAACCGAGCGCATGCAATCCCGCAATGACTCCCTTGGCGACTGCCGAATTGGCCAGAGGATGGCGCTCGGTAATCTCGAACACCAGTTGCCGCATGGAGATCTTGCTGTTGGCAAAAATCGCCTCAACGTCATCGACGATGCCGGCGTCCCGGAAGTGACCTTCAAACAGATTTATCGACACTTTCACGTCAGGCATCTGCTGGCAGATGTCGCCCAGATCGTACTTGACCTGCTGCATGAGGGACAGGGTCATGGGAATAGCGAGCCCCGTCACCTCGGCATAGTCGATAAACGCGCCTGGCGGCACCACTTGGCCGTTCTTCTTTTCCCACCGGCACAGCACTTCGCAGCCTTCGAGCTCGCCCGTGCGCAGATTGATAACAGGCTGGTAATATGGCCGGATTTCGCCACGTGAGATGGCCCGCTCCAGATCGAACGCCGGCACCCGCGATTTTCGCACATAGTTGAGCGCAAACAACAAGAACGACGCACTCATCAAACAGGCGATCACGGTAAAGGCGATGTCCAGATCGGCATAGCCGGCTCGGGCGATGGTGAACGGCAGCGCATATTCCGCCTTTAGCGGAAACGCCCCTGCAAAGCGCTCGCCAGAAATGAAATCAGCCGCAACGGTCCTTTTGTCGAATGGCGCTGAATCGCCGACAGCCATGATCGCTGTGCCATTGGTAAGCATGATCCGCAGCATGGCCGAAGCATCAAGCCCCTGCGCTAGCGACGCCTCACTCTGCCCGAGCAGCGGCACGAACACCGACACCTGCCGCGTTTCGCCGAACACCTGCGTGACCTTGAGTGCCGGAACGGTCATGCCGCCCAGCCGCACCACCGTCATTGTCTCCGTCCTGCCCGGCAATGGCAGCGTGTCGGAAATCGACGAATATTTCACCTGGCGCCCGAATGCGTCGCAATACTGCACGCCGTCGGCATTCTCGACGAGCACCTGTTTCAAGCTGAGACTGTTTTCGATCGCCTGCTGCGCATTGGCGACAAAGGTCGGCGTACAAAGCGACGGACTGTCTGCCAGCACGCGCCGTAACGCATCGATCCCGCTCAGGGTACCGGATTCAACCTGTGAAGTAACCGTTCCAAGATATTGCCCAGCAAGCACCTTCTCGCGCATGCGCACATAGCTGTCGAGCAGATAATCGACACCGAGAATAGGCAGGAACGCCAGGATGGCGCCCACCAGCATCAGGATATGGGAATAGCGCGATTTCAACCGACGAATCCAAATGGCCGCTTTGACCATCCACCGGTATCAATCAGCGTTTAACGCACCATTAACGTTGTTTAACCCCACGCAAACGAGAGGGCGGACACTTGGTGCCCGCCCCTTACAAAACTGCGCTTAGGATGCGTTCAGCTCTGTGGCGAAAGCCTGATCCCAAGCTCACGCAACTGCTTGGGTGCGGCCGGGCTAGGCGCCCCCATCAGCAAGTCTTCAGCCTGCTGGTTCATCGGGAAAGCCGTTATCTCGCGCAAATTCTGCACGCCGCATAGCAACATCACAATACGGTCGACGCCGAACGCCGCCCCGCCATGCGGCGGTGCTCCGAACTGGAACGCCCGGTATAGCCCGCCGAACTGTTCCTCCACCTCGTCCCGGCTTTTTCCTGTCAGCTCGAACGCCTTGACCATGGTTTCGGGCAATTGATTTCGGATCGAACCCGATGCGATCTCATAGCCATTGCAAACCGCATCATATTGATACGCCTTGATCGTCAGGGGATCCTGCGAGTTGAGCGCATCGATCCCGCCCTGCGGCATGGAGAAGGGGTTATGCGCAAAATCCACGCGCTTCTCTTCCTCGCTCCACTCGTAAAACGGAAAATCGACGATCCAGCACAGCGCAAACTGTTCCGTGTCAGTCAGGCCCAGATCGGCGCCCGCTTTGTTCCGGGCCTCACCGGCAAACTTGTAGAACTTCTCCGGCCGCCCGCACACGAAGAACACTGCGTCCCCGTCACCTAAGCCCAGTTGCGCCCTAAGCGCCGCCGTACGCTCCTCGCCGATGTTCTTGGCGATTGGGCCCGAGCCCTGCCCATCCTTGAAGAAAATGTAGCCCAGCCCCGGCTGACCTTCCCCTTGCGCCCATGCGTTCATGCGGTCGCAAAATGCCCGGCCGATCGGCTCCGCCGCGGCCTTGTTCTTGGCCGGAATAGCCCAGACTTCCACCTTATCATCGGCTTCGATTTGCCCGGCAAACACCTTGAAGCCCGAACCCGCGAAGTGCTCGGTCACCGCACTCATTTCAATGGGGTTGCGCAGATCGGGCTTGTCCGATCCATATTTGCGGATTGCCGTATCATAAGGAATGCGGGGCCAGTCCTTGGTCACGCGCTTGCCCTCGCCGAACTGCTCGAAAATGTTCGTAATGACCGGCGTCATCGTGTTCCACACGTCTTCCTGCGTCACGAAGCTCATTTCCAGATCGAGCTGGTAGAACTCACCCGGCAGGCGGTCGGCACGCGGATCCTCGTCTCGGAAGCACGGCGCGATCTGGAAATAACGATCGAACCCTGCGACCATCAGCAGTTGCTTGTATTGCTGGGGCGCCTGGGGCAGCGCAAAGAACTTGCCCGGATGAATGCGGCTGGGCACGAGAAAGTCGCGCGCGCCTTCCGGCGACGATGCCGTCAGGATTGGCGTTGAGTACTCGCCAAACCCCTGCTCGGTCATCCCGGCGCGCATCGCCGCAATTACCTTGGTGCGCTTGACGATATTGGCGTGAAGCTTCTCGCGGCGCAGGTCGATGAAGCGATAGCGCAGCCGCACATCTTCGGGATATTCCTGCTCGCCAAACACCGGCAGCGGCAGTTCCTTGGCGGCCGAGAGCACTTCAAGCTCGCGTATGAAGATCTCGATCTTCCCCGTCGGAAGGTTCGGGTTCACGGCCGCCGCATCGCGCAGCTTCACCTCGCCATCGATGCGGATCACCCATTCCGAACGCACCTTCTCGACAGCCGAGAATGCAGGGGAATCAGGATCGACCACCGCTTGAGTGATGCCATAATGGTCGCGCAGATCGATGAACAGCAGCCCGCCATGGTCGCGAATGCGGTGCACCCAACCACTCAGGCGCACAGTTTCACCGGCATTATTGTCACTGAGAGCTCCGCAAGTATGCGAACGGTAGCGGTGTGTCGTCATGGCAAAGCTCTCGGAAAAAGGCGGATTCTCGGGCCGGAAAAGCGCATGCAAGCCCACGATTGTCAAGCCAAACAGCCTGGCGCGGACCTGATCCCCGGCAGCGCTAGCCCTTCCCTGGACAGAGCAATTCGCTTCTGGAGTGCGAACACTTCCCCTGCTAGTAACAATATTGACGGATTTTAGACGGACTTTGGTATGGACCTCATAGTTTCCACAGATGTGCTTGCCGCTTTTTGCGAGCGCGCTGCTAAATTTGACTTTGTGACGGTCGATACAGAGTTCCTCCGTGAAACCACTTACTGGCCCAAGCTCTGCTTGATTCAGGCTGCCACCGACGATGAGGCCGTGCTCATCGACCCACTGACCGATGGTCTGGATCTCAAGCCCTTCTTTGCCCTGCTGGCAGATCCTGCCGTCACCAAAGTCTTCCACGCCGCCCGGCAGGACATCGAGATCTTCGTCAAGCTCACTGGCAAAGTGCCGGTCAACATCTTTGATACGCAAGTCGCTGCTAGTGTCTGCGGTTTCGGCGACAGCGTTTCCTATGACAATCTGGTGCGGTCGATCACCAATGTTGAGCTCGATAAATCCTCTCGCTTCACCGATTGGTCCGCACGCCCCCTGAGCGAGAAGCAGCGCCTTTACGCCCTCGCCGACGTGACCCATCTGCGCGACATCTATCGCGAATTGCGCAAGCAGGTGGACGCCACCCGCCGCTGGGACTGGGTCGAAGACGAATTGGGCATATTGCGCAGCATCGATACATACGTCATCCAGCCCGAACAGGCTTGGGAACGGCTGAAGATGAAGATCAATCGTCCCCGCGACCTTGCAGCGCTCAAGAAGCTTGCCGGATGGCGCGAAAAGCGCGCGCAAGACACTGACCAGCCGCGCAGCCGAATCCTCAAGGACGATGTCTTGTTTGAACTGGCCCAACAGCGTCCGCTTACGCCAGATGCTTTCGAAAAGCTGCGCGCCGTGCCACGTGGCTTTGGTCGTTCGTCGGCCGCCGCCGAAATCATGGCTTTGCTCCGTGAGGTCGAAGCCATGACCAAAGCCGAACTGCCCATCCTGCCCGAGCGCTATCGCGGCCCTTCACCCAAGGGCGCTGTGGGCGATCTCCTGCGTGTCCTGCTCAAATCCGTTGCCGAGCAACACGGCGTCGCCGCCCGCATCATCGCCACATCGGACGAGATCGACGCCCTCGTCCTTGACGACGATGCCGACGTCCCTGCCCTCAAAGGCTGGCGGCGCAAGCTCTTTGGCGAAAAGGCCCTCGACATCAAACACGGCCGTGTCGGCCTCGTCGCCACCCGCAAAGGTATCGTTGAGTTTGCCGTCAAGGACGCTGTTCCCGCCGAATAGCAGGGAACGCTGCGCATTTCCCTTCCGTTCGTCCCCAAAGGCGTAGGGAGAGCGTCGGTGGAAGCAGTATTCCTTACAGCATTGGACCTGACAACGCGGGCGATAGAAGCAGCTGGCGTCGGGGTTATTGTGGTCGGCGCAATTATCGCCGCTATCCAGTATCTACGGCACCCTTTCCGCTCTGGTGCCTACCGGCAGTTGCGTTCTACACTTGGCCGTTCCATTTTGCTGGGACTGGAATTGCTTGTTGCCGCAGACATCATAAACACAGTCGCTATAGAACCCAGTTTGGACAGCATCGTGGTTCTTGCTGGCATAGTACTGATACGAACTTTCCTCAGCTTCTCGCTTGAGGTCGAGATCGACGGCCGCTGGCCCTGGAAAAAGGGGCAAGAACCCGAGGACGAGAAAGCGGGAACTAATCCACCCGCACCTGCGTCGTCTTGAACCCAGACACATTGCCGAATTGTTCCAACCGGCCGCGTAAGTGCTCGCCATCGAGAAACTCAAGATCGGCGGGGAGTACCAAGATGAGCGCCTTGTCCTCCGCCTCAAACCGGATGCGGGGCAAAATGCCGGGCATAGCTGCGGTCATCGGATAGGCAACGCGGAATAATGCGCCGATAAGACGGGCACGAGCCATCATGTCTGGCGTGGTAAGGTCGGCAAGCGCCAGGGCCGACTTGCTCTTGAGCCCGTCATAGCGAATAGCGATGACCTGCGCCAGGAACGAGCGCCCAGCGTGATCGACCCCGCTCAGCGAACCGTAAGCTACCGCGTCGACACTCTGCGGCCCGCGATAGTCCGGATGCGCGCGCCAGCCGATATCTGCCAACAAACACGCCACAATACGTAATCGCGCCTGCTCTGCCGTCTCGAGCATGCCTGAAACCGCAAGAAACTGTCCGGTGAACTCCACCAGATCGCTGGCATGAGCCGGTGAGCGCGACCGCAGGACGGACAACTCCTCCGCCCCTTGGATCAGAGGATCGATCGCCTGCTCGCGCTCATCCAGCTTGCCATAAAGGTAGCCTTCACGAACCCCTAAGGCTGAGAACACAACATTGGCGAACTGCCCGGCCTTGAGCACCTCCAGCATCACCGCTGCCCCGAATGGCACCAGTTCACGCCGCGAAGAGCTAACGTTTTCGGCACCGGAATAACCTTTGAGCGTTGGCGCATTGATGATCTCGGCGCAAAACGCCATCATCTCCTCGGCATCGACCACGTAGTGCTGCACCATATGCAGCGGATAATCGCTAACGATCTGGTGGAGCTTGGCGAGGGAACGCCAGGTGCCGCCTATCGCAACAAAACTTGCTTCCTTACCCTGCTTGGCAAGGTGAGATTTCTCCAGCCGCTCCCGCACAATCCCAGCCGCACGGCTTGGTGAACCGTTGCTGTCGTCCTGCAGGCGGATGACACCAAGCTGAAAAGATTGTCCGTCCGTGTCGGCACCGTGAGAAATCGAAGATAGCTCAAGGCTCCCCCCACCCAAATCTCCCACCATCCCGACGAACTCAGGGATACCCGCAACCGCCCCGAGCGCCGCATAATGGGCTTCTTCCTCGCCGCTCAACACTTGTACCGGGCTTTCCATCATCGCCTCGACGGCACTGACGAACTCTTCCCGGTTGGCAGCGTCGCGCACGGCCGAGGTGGCGAGCACATAAACCTTGCCCACGCGCATCATGCGAGCGACTAGGGCAAAGCGCTTTATGGCATTGAGCGCTTGCGCAACATTGGGGTCGGCTAGCCGCCCCGTCTGGCCCACGCCGCGGCCCAAGGCGCAGGCTGACTTCTCGTTGTAGAGCGGCGTCAGCGCTCGTGCATGGCGCTCATAAACCACCAGACGAACGGAATTTGACCCGATGTCGAGCACGGCAACGGGCTTGGCGCCCTTGATACGGCCTTGCGCGGTCGGATCGGCGTCAACGCCCCAGAACTGGTTCAAACCTAAGCCTCGTCACCCTCAACCATTCCGGCGCTGCCACGGCCGGACAGCGACGGGTTGGTCATGAAGTAGTCGTGTGCATTGAATGGCTCATCGCCATCCGCCACCCGCAACCGGTGCGAGCTGCCATCGGGCAGCACCTCCCAGCTCTGCTGGTTGTCACGCAGATAGGCAACCAAAATCCGGTCGAGGATCTGCTTATGCACGGTCTTGTTGAGGATTGGGACCATGACCTCGACCCGTCCGTCAAGGTTCCGGCCCATCAAATCTGCCGATGAAATGTAAACCTTGGCACGCGGCCCCGGCATCGGCTCGCCATTGCTGAAGCAATAAATGCGGCTGTGTTCCAAGAACCGGCCCACGACCGATTTCACCCGGATATTGTCAGAGAACCCTGGAATTGCGGGCCGCAGGCAGCAGATGCCCCGCACGATTAGATCGACCTTCACACCCGCTTGGCTTGCTCCATAAAGCGCGTCGATGATGTCGGGATCAACCAGGGAGTTCATCTTGAGCAAGATGCCCGCTGCTTGCCCCGTGCGCGCAAATTCGATCTCTGCGGCAATATTATCAAGCAAGGTCTGCCGCAGATTGACCGGCGACACGGCGATCGTCTCCAACTCAGTCGGCCGGGCATAGCCGGTAATGAAGTTGAACACCCGCGCCACGTCCCGCGTGATCGCTGGATCGATGGTGAAATAGCTAAGGTCGGTGTAAATCTTGGCCGTGATCGGATGATAATTGCCGGTGCCAATATGGCAATAGCTCACGAGCTTGCCTTTCTCGCGCCGCACCACCTGGCTGAGCTTGGCGTGCGTCTTGAGCTCGATAAATCCGAACACCACCTGCGCCCCTGCCCGCTCCAGATCGCGCGCCCAGCGGATATTGGCTTCTTCGTCGAAACGCGCCTTGAGTTCTACCAGGCACGTCACCGACTTGCCTGCCTCCGCTGCCAGCACTAACGCCTTGATGATCGGGCTATCCGACGATGTGCGGTAAAGCGTCTGCTTGATGGCGACCACATCGGGGTCGCGCGCCGCTTGCATCAGGAATTGCGCCACCACATCGAAGCTCTCGAACGGATGGTGCACCAATATGTCCTTGGCGCGAATGGCCGCAAAGCTGTCGCCGCTATAGTCGCGGATGCGCTCAGGAAAGCGTGCATGATAGGGCGTGAACTTCAAATCCGGCCGCTCGATGTCGCAGACCTTGCGCGCATCGGCGAGGCCTAGGAATCCCTGCACCTCGAACACATCGCCCTCGGTAACGCCTAGCTGCTCGCCAATCTGGCGCTTCAACGCCCGTGGCATGGAGCTTTCGATCTCAAGCCGGATCACCTGCCCACGCCGCCGCTGCCGAAGGGCAGTTTCGAACTCCACAACCAGATCGGCCGCTTCGTCGTCGATTTCGATTTCGCTGTCGCGGATCACCCGGAACGCGCCGGAACCAACCACTTCATGGCCCGGGAACATCTTGTGGAAGAAGAGTTTGACCAACGTGTCGATCGTCACGACTTCGCTGCGGCCGTCCGACACCAAACCGCTCGGCAGATTGATAAACCGGTCGAGATTACCGGGTATACGCACCAGCGCCGTCAGGTGAATGTCGCTATCCGGCCGGCGCAGTTCAAACGCCAGAGCGAGACCCAGATTGGGAATGAACGGAAATGGATGCGCCGGATCGACCGCGATGGGCGTCAGTACGGGAAAAATCTCCTCGCGGAATAGCTTCTGCAGATAGTCGATCTGGTCCGTCTTGAGATCGTTGGCCTCGTGGATAACTACATTCTGCGCAAACAATTCCTCGCGCAGATGCTGCCAGTGATCCTGCTGCTCAAGCTGCAAATGCTGCGCCAGCGTTGCGATCTCGTCCAGCTGCTCGGCCGGGGACAAGCCGTCCGCACTCTGCTTAGCCAAGCCTGCGCGCACCTGGCCCTTCAGCCCCGCTACACGGACCATGTAGAATTCATCGAGATTGTTGGCCGAAATGGACACGAACCGCAGCCGCTCGAGCAGCGGGTGATTCTCGTTTCCCGCCTCTTCGAGCACGCGCATGTTGAATTGTAGCCAGCTCACCTCCCGATTGACGAAGCGCGCCGGGCTCTTGCGCAGGGCTTCGGTATCGGGCGCCATCACTTCGGCTTCGGCGAACTCGCTTATTTCATTCATCGTCTTCGGTGTCCCAGTCCTGTTCGGTTCCCGCTTCGCCGCGGGCGGCACGGCGGCGGTCGAGCGCCTCGGCTGCGATCCTGCGATTTATGGCAGTGCCTCTCGCTAGGGCAAGTCTATCCATCAGATCGGCAAGAATCACGACTTCTTCGGCAGATCGCTCCATGCGCGCCACCAAATAGCCGACGATCTTCGGATCGACCTTGATTTGCCGGTCCCCGAACAGTTTCACGAACATCTGTGACAATTGGATGTCGTCGGTGATCTCAAGGCTAAACGCCGTTGCCCGGCGCATACGCGAGCGCACATCGTCCGTCGCCAGCGACCACTGCCCTATCTCTTCCCGCGCCGTCAGCAGCAGCGGCCGTTGATCACGCATCGATTGGTTGAGCAGGTGAAACAATCCCGCCTCGTCATAAGGCAGCCGATCCACATCCTCGACAACGACCGGTAAACTGCCGCCCTCGGTCGCCAGCCTTTCAAGATCATCCGCGCCCGCAACAAAAGCACCGCTGCGATCGGCAAAGATCCGCGCCAGATGCGACTTTCCCGATTTTGCCGGCCCGATCAGCAGCGTGACTGGATCAGGCCAATGGGGAAACGCCATCACCCGGCTATGCGCCAGCGCATTACCTTCGCCTACAAGGAAATCGGCCTCGCCCTGCGCCGGAATATGCCCAAGCTCGAAGGCAAGTTGCCCGGATGGATCAGACGATATCGGCATCACCATTGGAGGCACCGCTTGGTCCTTGATAAAGAGCGCTCGCCTTGTATTTACTAACCCCATACCGCACCAGCACCCCCACGATCGCCGCCAGCGGCACTGCAAGGAGCAGCCCCACGAACCCAAACAGCGCCCCAAATGCCAGGAGGGCAAACATCAGCCAAACCGGGTTGATGTTGATGCTACCGCCGACAAGCTTGGGATAAAGAATATTGCCCTCGATGAACTGCCACACAAGGAAAACCGCTGCCACCGCAGCGACCATCCAGTAATTGGGCCAGAACTGCACGATGGCGATTCCGATCGACAGCCCGAACCCCACCGCTGCGCCGACGAAAGGCACGAAGCTCAACAGCCCCCCGATGATGCCGACAGCCAAACCGAAATTAAGCCCCAACAAGCTCAGCGCGGTAGCGTAATACGCCGCATCGATCAGCAACACGCCGCCCTGCCCGCGGATCACCCCGGCCATCGAGTCGTCGATATCAGTCAAAATCTTGTTGATCTCGCCCTTGGTCTCGCGCGGGAGCAAATCCTGCAGGCCTCGCTGCATCCCCTCCCAGTCGAGCAGCAGGTAAAACGCCACGACCGGCGTCAAAACGGTGAAAGCAATAACGCTCACACCGGTCAGCCCGATATTAACCAGTTCCGCCGGCAGCGTCGCGATGAAAACCAATGCCTGCCGCGCCAGATCAGCGATGGTCGCCTGAACCTGCGCTGCCCGTTCCGGCCCGAGCCACTCGTTGATTTCGGGCGACCAGCGCGCCACCAATTCCTGCAGATCGGTCACATAGCCGGGCAAGCGCTGGATCAGCCCGATGATCTGCTGCCCGATCATCGGGACCAGCATGAAGAACAAACTGACGATGATGGTAATGACGCTCAGCAGCACGATGCTGGTCGCTAGCGCGCGATTGATCCGCCATGCCTGCAGCTGGTTGACCATGGGGTTGAGCAGATAGGCCAGCGCTGCGCCCACCACGAAGGGTAGCAATATGCCGCGGAACAGCCACAGCAGCAGCACCAGCACAACGAGGAACGCAATCCAGATCAGGACTTGATTTCGGAGAGTCATGCTGCCCAGCGGCCCTTGCGTCGGTTTGGTCGAGAAGCTATCAGGCCGTGAAGGACCGCTATTGGTCCTAGCTTCAGGCACCGGAGTTGGCAACTGCCCTGGCTTTCCGGTAGGAGCTTTGCGCACGCTTTCCCCATCAGGTCCGAGGCCAATGTCTGATCCATCAAACGGTTTGTCATACAAGCAAGCTGGAGTCGACATCGATGCTGGCAATGCACTGGTAGAAGCCATTAAGCCTGCGGTTCGTTCCACGCGCCGTCCAGGCGCCGATGGCGAGATCGGCGGCTTCGGTGGCTTGTTCGATCTGCGCGCCGCAGGCTTTGTCGATCCCGTCTTGGTCGCGGCAAATGACGGCGTCGGCACCAAGCTTAAGATCGCCATCGACACCGGCAACCACACCACCATTGGCCAGGATTTGGTGGCCATGTGCGTCAACGACATCATCGTCCAGGGCGCCGAGCCGCTGTTCTTTCTTGATTATTTCGCCACCGGCAAGCTCGACGTCGAACAGGGCACTGCCATCGTCACCGGCATAGCAGAAGGCTGCCGCCTTGCCGGGTGTGCATTGCTCGGCGGGGAAACTGCCGAGATGCCGGGCATGTATCATGGCAAGGATTATGACCTTGCCGGTTTTGCCGTTGGCGCCGCCGAGCGCGGCACTCTCCTGCCCAGCCCATTGATCTCCGAAGGCGACGTCCTTGTCGCACTGGCTTCATCTGGCGTTCACTCCAACGGCTATTCGCTCGTTCGCAAGATCGTCGAGCTTTCCGGTCTCGACTGGTACGCCGACGCGCCCTTCTTGCCCGGCCAAACCCTCGCCCAAGCCCTGCTCACTCCCACGCGCATCTATGTCAAACCGGTGCTCTCGGCCCTGAAAGCCGGCATCGGCATCAAGGCCCTGGCCCACATCACCGGCGGCGGTTTCATCGACAACATACCGCGCGTGCTGCCTGAAGAACTGGCGGCCCACGTAGACCTATCCGCCATCCAGGTGCCTCGGGTTTTCTCCTGGCTGGGCAAAGTCGGCGGCATGAACGAACGCGAAATGCTCCGCACCTTCAATTGCGGCGTCGGCATGCTTGCCGCCGTATCCGCCCTTGATGCCGATCGGCTAATCGCTCATTTGACCGAGGCCGGGGAAACCGCCACCATCGTCGGACACCTCACCGCCCGCACCGGGGACCCCGTTATATTTCAGGGCAAGCTGGCGCTGTGATCCGCAAGCGTGTCGCCATCCTCATCTCGGGACGCGGCTCCAACATGTCCGCGCTGATCGAGGCTGCCAAGGCGCCGGACTACCCGGCCGAAATTGTCGGCGTCCTGTCCAATCGCGCCGCTGCAGCCGGCCTTGCCGTCGCTGCAACCGAAGGCATCGCGACGGCCTCGCTGGCACAAAGCAAGTTCCCCAGCCGCGACATGTTCGAAGATGTCATGACGCAGATCCTGGAAAGCTGGGACGTGGATCTCGTGTGCCTTGCCGGCTTCATGCGGGTGCTGGGTGAGGATTTCGTCAACCGCTGGGAAGGCCGGATGATCAACATCCACCCTTCACTCCTGCCGCTTTATCGTGGCCTTCATACCCATGAGCGGGCACTGGCCGACGGCGCAAAGGTGCATGGCTGCACCGTCCACTTCGTCACGCCGGGCCTTGATGAAGGCGCCCCGATTCTTCAGGCTGAAGTGCCGGTGCTGCCCGGGGACACGCCGGATACGCTAGCCGCGCGTATTCTCATCGAGGAACATCGCATCTATCCCGAAGCCCTGCGCATGCTGGCTTCCGGTGAACTTACGGCAACGCGGCAATAAACGCCGTCACAACTGCGGCGGAGTTGGCCGATGCCAAACCCATGAAAGTGCCCATCTCGTTCTCGCCTTCACCGCCGCCGGCCAAGTCGGACAAGGAGCGGAAAGCAATGAACGGCACATCGTTGGCATAGGCCACATGCGCCACCGCCGCGCTTTCCATATCAAGCACGCGCGCCTCGAAGGTCTCGAACGCATATTCCCGGAATTCGGCATTGTCGACGAACGCCGCGCCCGAAACACCGTTGCCGCCGACATAAATACCTGGCGCCGTGGTCAGGCACTGATCGGCCGCTGCACAATCCTCGAGCTTTGTTTCTGCCGCCACCTTTTCGGCAACCGCTAGCAGATCGGGATCGACCGCAAACCAGAACTTGGACTCGGGCTCCGCGCCATCGCGCGCAATACTGACCTCTTGGGGAAAAATCATGCCAAAGTTCGGAAAAGGCGCTTCGAGAAACGGCGGCGGCACGAACGCGCCATCCACTTCTCTAGCCATGATGACATCCAGATACTGGCTCCATTGCGCCGGAACGATTACGTCGCCGATATGCCGCTCTGGGTCTACCCCGCCCGCTATGCCGGAGAATACAATGCTAACGATGCTGAAATGATCAAGCGCCAGTTGCGATGTCATGGCAGCGTTGACCATGCTGACGCCGGTCAGGAATAGGACAACCGGCTTGCCTTCGATCTCACCCGTAGCAAACACCGTCCCATTGACGGTGTAATCCTGGCGGTCGGTCAGCACCTCCTGCAGCGCAACCCATTCCGGCGCGAATGCTGACATGATCGCGATGCGCGGCGTGGTGTCTAGGGTCTCGGCGGCCCAGGCGGCAGGGACGGCCGAAAGAACACTGGCGAGTGCAAGAGAAGCTAGGCTGCGCATGATTGCTCCTTTATCGATCAACTTTCTACATTGATTACCGATTAAGCAGCTGCTGCCAACCCACCTTCTACGTTTTCCAGCAACGCTTTCCCTTGGAGAGGGAAAGCTGCATCACGCCTATCCACTATGACCCAGATGAGTAACCTTGAAACCGGCCGGGGACTTGAGGCCATAACCCATCAAGCGGTCAAAGCCGATATGCGCGGCCCAGATGATTGCAACGGGCAAGAGCATGTTTGTACCGATGGCAAAACCCACAAGCGCCAAGGCTGCCGGCGCCAGATAGGTATGCCCCACATTGTAGACTGCCGCCCCGATCCGATTGCCCCGCAGATAGCCCAGCATGAAAATATCGGGAACAAGAAACAACGCCGCGAAGAGCCACCAATTGGCGCCGAGGGACTGATAAGCCCAAGCAGCAAGCACAAGCGCTACCCCGCCCTCCAGGCGTAGCGTAGTGACAACCGGTCGAGTGATTGAAGCACTAACCAGCTTTGGTTTGCTGGTCTGAAAGGCGTTTGGCGCATCGGTGATAGCCATCTTTTGTCTCCGTTTGACATCCGGAGATTACACTTCGCCGCCTAAGTTTCGCCATTCACCACATCCGAACAGCGGCCACACAAAACTGCATAGTCTGCCTAGACGGCACTTATCGTGCCCAAAAGCTGCGTAGTGATCTGAGCCAAGCGTGATTACGCTCAAGTTGATCGCGCAAAGAGCTGACTATCTTTTCGCGTTGCGACGTATCGAGCCCGCGTGCCTTCAGTTCCTCGATCTTTGCCAATTGCCTGTGGTAAGCAATGTCCGTGCGCACCACATGCAGCGAAGCGACCTCAATCGATGCATCGAGTGCCGAAGACGCTCGGCTGGCGTCCTCCCGGGGCCTGTCCAACAACGTTGTCATCGCAGCCGCCTATGCCGCAATGGTTCTTGGCGCCATGGCACGGCGCAAGGCATTGTCCAAGTCTACTGGCGAGAACGGCTTTGCCAGCACAGGCGCGTCGCCACAAAGCGGTGGCACGTCCCTCGCGGTATACCCTGTTACAAACACCACTGGAATACCGCGTTCCCGGCACGAGGCCGCCACCGCAAGGCTGGTCGTCAGCCCCAAATTGATATCAAGCAATGCCAGGTCTGGATTGCTCTTACTCAGGAGAGTGAAAGCATCAGCCTCGCAATGGGCCCTGCCATCAACGCTCCAGCCAAGATCCTCTGCAATCTCCCCGATCATCATTGAGATCAGAGGTTCGTCTTCAACAATAATCAGGCTTTGATCAATCGCTTGCATGTTTCGTTCCGCCCACGAGAGGTGCAAATGACGCTAGCTTATTGATACCTTAACGAAAGGTTACGCGCATCCCTTTGTACGTTTGCGGACGAATTGACGGCAAGGCGATGATCCCAAGGAGTCCGGAGAGGCGCTCGCCGTTAAGCAAGCGCCTCGTTATTTCAGCGGCCACCTTCCATCTTGCGGTTGCGCTGTCCCTTGCCGCCTTCGCCATAAGGATAGTCGGCGATTTGCGGATTGCTGACCTCGGTCAACAGGTTCATTTCCTCATCCGAAAGCTTGAGATCGGCCGCACCTAGATTGTCCGCCAACTGCTCTGTTGTCCGCGCGCCCAGGATCACCGACGTCACGGCTGGCCGTGCCGCCGTCCAGGCGAGCGCCACCTGCGCCATGGAAACGCCGCGGGCTTTGGCAACATCTTCCAAGGCCCCGATGACGTCCCAGGTCCGCGCCTCCGCATTGCGCTTGTCATAGGCTTCCATGCCGCGCTTGGGGTTTTCGCCCAGCCGCGTCGCGCCCGTCGGTGCCTGGTCGCGCTTGTACTTGCCCGACAGCCAGCCGCCACCAAGTGGCGACCACGGCAACAGCCCGATATTGGCATCCAGCGCCGCCGGTACGATCTCGTGCTCGATGTCGCGCACCAGCAGATTGTATTGCGGCTGCAGAGTCACGGGCGGCTGGAAATTACCCGCCTTGGCGATCCACACGGCCTTGGTCAGCTGCCATCCGAGGAAGTTCGAGAATCCATAATAGGCAATCTTGCCGTTTCGGATCGCGTCATCCAAGAACCGCAGCGTTTCTTCCAGCGGCGTCAGCGCATCGAAAGCATGCATCTGGTAGAGATCGATGTGCTCGACCTGCAAACGCTTGAGCGAGGCATCCAGCGCCTGCTGCAGATTCTTGCGCGACAAGCCCAGATGGTTCGGCCCGTTCCCCATCGGGAACCGGCCCTTGGTGGTGATTACCAGATCGCGCAGGATCCCCGGCTTGCTCTTGAGCCAGCGCCCGATAATTTCCTCGGAGAGGCCGTCGCTGTAGACATTGGCCGTATCCAGGAAATTGCCGCCCGCAGCGACATAATCGTCTATCAACCGGAACGAGGTCGCCTCGTCCGATTCCCTGCCGAACGTCATCGTGCCCAGGCAGTAGCTGGAAACGATGGCGCCGCTGTTACCGAGCTTGCGGTACTCCATGGATAGTCCTCCTCTTCAGGCTTTGGGGTTTGCCACAATCGATGCAACCACAGTCTCGTTGCGCGAGCACATGAAGCACTGGGCATGAATTGGGGCAACGCGCCGGAACGGCACTCGTGAAGTCCATCACAAGCCCCACGGTCATGCAAGTGCAACGTTACAAAATCTAACCGCGCTAGTGGCAAGCTGTGCGAATACGGGTTAGTTTAACCGAGCTCGCGATGGGGCTTGGAGGGCAAGTCCGGCGGGCACTCGGAGGGATGAATGCCTGCTATTTCGAACCTGTTCTTTAGGACAGCTGTTGTATTCCTGATCGTCGGCATCGGCATGGGGCTGCAGATGGCGATCAGCCAAAACCACAACGTCATTGGTGCCCACGCGCACGTCAATCTGCTGGGCTGGGTCACCTCGGCCATCTTCGGCGGCTACTACGCGCTCAATCCAGCCAAGGCCGAGGGCCGCCTCGCTTTGGTGCACTATGGTGTCTACACCGCTGGCGTAGTCATCATGAGCATCGGGCTATACCTCCTGTTGCAGGGCAACACCGCTATGGAGCCAGTTGTCGCCGTTAGTTCGCTGATCACCCTTGCCGGCGTTCTGGTCTTTGCCTGGACCGTTTTCATGCCAGCAACCGCGACTATCGTTCGCACCGCAAAGATGGCCTGAACGTTCGCCCCGCCCGGCCATGCACCACCCTGGCCGGGCACTCTTATTCCAGCGCCCGTTGACACCGCACCCGGCCTTCACCATGTTGCGCCCCTTCTCATCAAGCGCTGCGGAACGGGTACTCCATGAAGGTCGTCGTCGTTGAAAGTCCGGCTAAGGCCAAGACAATCAACAAATATCTGGGGTCAGGCTATGAAGTCCTGGCATCCTTCGGTCACGTCCGCGATTTGCCCGCCAAGGATGGCTCGGTCCGTCCCGACGAAGATTTTGCCATGTCTTGGGAGGTCGACACCGCCTCCAAAAAGCGCCTGGGCGACATCGCCTCGGCCCTCAAGGGGGCCGATGGCCTGATCCTCGCGACCGACCCTGATCGCGAAGGCGAAGCCATTTCCTGGCACGTGCTCGACGTGCTCCGCCAGAAAAAGTCGATCAAAAAGGACATGACCGTCCAGCGCGTGGTGTTCAACGCGATCACCAAGGATGCCGTCACGGCCGCCATGGCCAAGCCCCGCGACATCGACATGCCGCTGGTCGACGCTTACCTGGCCCGCCGCGCCCTCGACTACCTCGTCGGCTTCACCCTTTCGCCGATCCTCTGGCGCAAGCTGCCCGGCTCCCGCTCGGCCGGCCGCGTGCAGTCCGTCGCGCTGCGTCTCGTTTCCGACCGCGAAGCCGAGATCGAAAAATTCAAGCCCGAGGAATACTGGTCCGTCGAAGCCAAGCTCGCTCAATCGGGCAAGAGCTTCCTCGCCCGCCTGTTCTCGGTCGATGGCAAGAAAACCGACAAGCTCGACATCAAGACCGGCGAAAACGCTGCCGAGATCAAGAAGCTGATCGAAGCCGGCCAGTTCAACGTTTCTGCCGTCGACAAGAAGCCCACCAAGCGCAACCCTTATGCGCCCTTCACCACCTCCTCGCTGCAGCAGGACGCGTCCTCGCGCCTAGGCCTCTCGCCCAATCGCACCATGCAGATCGCCCAGCGCCTCTACGAAGACGGCCTCATCACCTATATGCGTACCGACGCCGTCCAGATGGCGCCCGAAGGCATCTCCATGGCACGGTCGGTGATCGGCAAGTATTTCGGCGAGGAATACCTTCCCGAAAAGCCGCGCATCTACCAGACCAAGGCCAAGAACGCCCAAGAGGCGCACGAGGCCATCCGCCCCACCGACATGTTCAAGCGGCCGGAAAACCTCAATCTCGACGCTGACCAATCCAAGCTCTATGGCCTGATATGGCGCCGCACGCTCGCTTCCCAAATGCGCTCCGCCGAGATCGACCGCACCACAGTCGATATCTCGGTCAACGTACCCGGCCGCGCCGTCGAGCTGCGGGCCGTGGGCTCTGTAGTCACATTCCCCGGCTTCCTTAAGCTATACGGCGTCGAGGTGAAATCGGACGAGCCTTCCGAGGATGACGAGGACAGCCGCGAACTGCCGCCGCTCGCCGTTGGCGACAAGCCAAGCTTGCAGGCCGTCGATATCGAGCAGCACTTCACTCAGCCGCCCTCGCGCTACACCGAGGCGAGCCTGATCAAGAAGATGGAAGAGCTCGGCATCGGCCGCCCTTCTACCTATGCGGCCACCCTCACCACCCTCAAGGACCGCGACTATGTCCGCCTCGAGGGCAAGGCTCTGCACCCCGAAGATCGCGGCCGCATCGTCACGGCGTTCCTTGAATCCTTCTTCACGCGCTACGTCGAATACGGCTTCACCGCCGGCCTCGAGGAACAACTTGACCAGGTCTCCGCGGGCGAACTCGACTACAAGCAGGTGCTGCGCGACTTCTGGAAGGACTTCACCGCCGCCACCACCGAGATCAAGGACCTCCGCGTCTCCGAAGTCCTCGATGCGCTGAACGACCTGCTCGCCAGCCGCATCTTCCCGCCCAAGCCGGACGGTTCCGACCCGCGCCTTTGCCCCACCTGCGGCGAAGGCCAGCTCTCGCTCAAGCTCGGCAAGTTCGGCGCCTTCATCGGCTGCTCGAACTACCCCGAATGCAAGCACACCATGCAGCTTTCGGACGCCGCCAGCGGCCAGTCCGCTGAAGCCGCACCCGGCAATGGTGTCCTCGGCATTGATCTGGAAACCGGCGAGGAAGTCTTCCTCAAGTCCGGCCGCTTCGGCCCATATGTCCAACTCGGCGACAGCAAGGAAGCCAAGCGCTCATCCCTCCCCAAGGGCTGGGACCCGGCTGCCCTCACGCTCGAATCCGCGCTCAAGCTCCTCAAGCTCCCCCGCGAGATCGGCCTTCATCCCGAAACCGGCCTGCCCATCTCCGCAGGCCTGGGCCGCTACGGCCCCTTCATCCTCCATGACGGGAAATACGCGAACCTGCCCGACATCGAAGAAGTCTTCAGCGTCGGCATCAACCGCGCCGTCGACCTTCTCGCCCAAAAAGCCGCCGGCGGCTTCAAGCGTGGCGGCGGCACAGCCGTGGCTGCCATCCAGACCTTCGAGCACGACAATGGCCCCATCAGCGTCCGCGCCGGCCGCTACGGCCCCTACGTCAACCAGGGCAAGATCAACGCCACCATCCCCAAGGACGTACAGCCCGAAGCCGTAACCCTCGAGCAAGCCGTCGAATGGATCGCCGCCCGAGCCGAAGCCACCGGCACCAAGGTGAAAAAAGCACCCGCCAAGAAAGCCGCGGCCAAAAAGCCAGCCACCAAGGCGACCGCCGAGAAAAAGCCGGCCGCCAAGAAGGCCCCGGCAAAGAAGGCTGCCCCCAAGAAGACCGTCAAAGCCGAAGACGTACCGTTCTAGGCAACCCTCACCTAACCTCCCCTTGGCGGGGAGGGACAGATCGTGCGCCTCCACACTCTCAGTCGACACCTCCCCCTACTAGGGGGAGGATCAAGGTGGGGGTTCTTCTCCATCACCCACCGCGCGTCACCCTCGGGCTTGACCCGAGGGCCCTACAATTCTTGATGGCATAAGGGCAGCTCTTTGGGTCACACCCGAGGGCGATAACGGGCGCTTCAGCGCCTATCCGATGACCTTCCCCACCATCCGCATCCAATTCCCCATCGCGATCTTCCCCACCAATTCCGCCCCATACCCCTTCTCCAGCAGTGCGCCCAACAAGCTCTGCACCCCCGTCACATCCCCGATCACCCGCGGCATCATCGCGCCGTCGAAATCACTCCCCAGCGCCACGCCGTCCTCGCCCAGCGCCACGCCGTCCTCGCCCAGCGCCTCCACCAGCGCGTCCACATGGCGAACCATCACCTCCATCGGCGTATCCGCCACAAACTTCCCATCCGGCCGCAGGAACCCGACCGCAAAGTTCAGCCCCACCATCCCGCCACTCTTGCGGATCGCCGCCAGCTGCCAATGTACCAAATTGCGCGCATGCGGACAAATCGCATGCACATTGGAATGTGTCGCCACCAGCGGATGCGATGAAATCGCTGCCACATCGCGAAATCCCGCAGCATTGAGATGCGACAAATCGATCATCATCCCGAGCCGATTGCACTCCCGCACCAGATCCTTCCCCGCCTCGCTCAGCCCCGGCCCGATATCCGGATCCGCACTGAACTTGAACGGCACCCCGGTCCCGAACGCATTGGCGCGGCTCCAGGTAATCCCCACCGACCGCAGCCCCGCCGCATAAAGCACGTCGAGCGCACGAAACTCAGTATCGATCGCCTCGGCCCCCTCGATATGCATGATCGCCGCCAGCTTCCCCGCCGCCTGGGCAGCCTCGATCTCCCCTTTGGTCCGGCAAATCACCAGCGCCCCCAAACGCTCAAGCCGCAGCAAAATGGACGTCATCCCGTTATTCGAAAGCTGCGCATCAGCCAGCGCTAACTGCTCGGGCAACTTGCCATCCGAAGCGGCCGCACTCCCCACCGCGGCCGTCAGGCTCCCCTTGAGCGGTGGCGGAAACATTGCAAAGAACCCGCCTGCCATCCCACCGGACTTGGCCCGCGGCAGGTCGATATGCCAGCCCTTGCCACCATCGACAAACGCCCCCTCCTGCTCCGCCCGCGGCAGTTCGAGCAAGCGCAGCAGCGTGTCATTGTGGCCGTCAAAGAAGGGAATCGTCATGGGGAGAATCGTCTTCCGGTGAATTGCTCCAGAGCCCTAAGCAATAGCCGTCTCACACCTACGGTGTCACCCCGACCTCGAGTTGTGCTCATCCCAGGGCCTGCCCATAGCCGCAACGTGGACCAGCCAATCCCGGAGCTCTCGGTGATGAGCCCCCTACAACAACATCCCGCGATCGTCACCCTCGGGCTTGACCCGAGGGCACTGTACTTTCTGATCATGCTGTCAAGTGCAGAACCCTCGGGTCAAGCCCGAGGGTGACGATCTGAGGATGCTGCCCCAACCACCACTCATGACACGTACGGGAACCAACCCCCTCGCCTGTCCCTTCATTTGGCAAACCGGCCGCCATCACCTATCTATCAGCTGAACTCCAATCGAAAATTCCCATGGCCAAGCCAACAACAAAACCAAAAAACACCTCCGGCCCGAAGCGCACCCGCATGCCCGCGGCCGACGCGCTGCCCACTCGCGAGCAACTTCTTGAAGCGCTCGCCGAACAATCCGACATCAAGGGCAAGCGCGACCTCGCCAAAGTCTTTGGCATCCGCGGCGACATGCGCCGGCCGTTCAAGGCGATGCTGAACGAGCTTGAAGGCGAAGGCATCATCACGCGCACCCGCAAGGCGCTGCGCCGCACCGCGGCCCTGCCACACGTCACCGTGCTCGACATCCCCGCCGATGCCGATCCCGATGATCTGCATGCATTTCCTGCCCAGTGGAACGAGGAAGAAGGCGACAAACCGCGCGTTCAGGTTCTGAGCGGCCGCGATGCTCGCGTTGTTCCCGCGCCTGGCGATCGCATCTTGGCCCGCATCGACGCCGGCGAAAGCGATATCCCCCATTACACCGCCAAGGCGATGAAGATCCTAGACAAGCCGCGCCGTGCCCATATCGGCATCGTCCGTATGGATGATGACGGCGCGCGCCTGATCCCCGTCGATCGCAAGCAAAAGGAAATGCGCATCCCTTTGGGCGATCTGCTCACAGCTTCCGATGGCGATCTCGTCGAAGTCGAGGTCAAGCTCTCCGGCCGCCTGATGATACCGCGCGCCAAAGTCACTTCGGTCATCGGCAACCCCGCCTCTGAAGGCGCCGTCAGCCTTATCGCCATCCACGCGCTCGAAATCCCCTACAAGTTTCCAGCCTCGGTCATTCGAGAAGCCGACGAGGCCAAGGAAGCCAGTCTCAAGGGCCGCGAAGACTGGCGCGACGTTCCCCTGATCACCATCGATCCGCACGACGCCAAGGACCACGACGACGCCGTCTATGCCGAGCCGGATACCGACGAAAACAATGCCGGCGGTCACATCGTCACCGTTGCCATCGCCGATGTTGCCGCCTATGTCCGCCCCAGCACGGCGCTAGACCGTGAAGCCTACCTCCGTGGCAATTCGGTCTATTTCCCCGACCGTGTCGTCCCCATGCTGCCCGAGCGCATCTCGAACGAACTCTGCTCGCTCAAGGAAGGCGAGCCGCGTGCCGCCCTCGCCGTGCGCATGGTCATTGGTGCCGATGGCAAAAAGCGCAGCCACAGCTTTCACCGCATTCTGATGCGCTCGGCTGCGGGCATCAGCTACCAGCAGGCCCAAGCCGCTATCGATGGCCATGCCGACGACAAGACCGGCCCGCTGCTCGATACCATCCTGCGCCCGCTCTACGCCGCCTACGACACCATGAGCAAGGCGCGCGACAAGCGGGGCCCGCTCGATCTGGACCTGCCGGAGCGCAAGATCATCCTTGATGAAAAAGGCATGGTCAAAGACATCCGCGTCCCCGAGCGGCTCGAAGCTCACCGCCTCATCGAAGAGATGATGATCGCGGCCAATGTCGCCGCCGCCGAAACGTTGGAAGCCAAGCGCTCGCCCCTGCTTTATCGCGTCCACGATGAACCCAGCAGCGAGAAGCTGCAGGCCTTGCGTGATTTCCTCGGCTCGCTCGATATTTCCGTCAAGAAGTCCGACAATGTCCGCGCGTCCGACTTCAACGGTATTCTTGCCCAGGCGCGCAAGGCTGGCAATGTCGAGCAGGTCTCGGAAATGGTTCTCCGCTCGCAGGCACAAGCCATCTACGACAACGAAAATGTCGGCCATTTCGGGCTGAACCTTGACCGGTACGCCCACTTCACCTCGCCCATTCGCCGCTACGCCGATCTCATCGTCCACCGTGCCCTGATTAAGGCACTTGGCCTGGGCAACGACGGCTTGAGCGACAGCGAAGTCGAAAAGCTCCCCGGCATCGCCCAGCACATTTCGGCCACCGAGCGCCGCGCCATGAACGCCGAACGGGAAACCGCCGACCGCCTGCTGGCGCAGTTCCTCTCCGCCCAGATCGGTGCGCGCTTTGAAGGCCGCATCTCAGGCGTTACGCGCTCGGGCCTTTTCGTGCGCCTCCTCGAAACAGGCGCCGACGGCTTCATCCCGGCCTCCACCCTCGGCCAGGACTACTATCGCTATGCCGAAGACCAGCAGGCCATGATCGGTGATCGAACGGGCGAAAAATTCGGTCTGGGCGATCGCGTAACCGTTCGGCTCCTCGAAGCCGCACCGGTGGCGGGCGCCTTACGCTTTGAACTCCTGTCGGAAGGCACACGCGGCAATCCGTCATCTGGCAAACGGACCATAAGGCGCCCATCTAGGGCGCAGGCACTCAGGGGCCGCAAAAAGAGGTGACATAATGGCTGGCAAGGCAAAGGCGATCGAGAAACGCAGCGTTGGTCAGGCCATGTGGCGCGGCACCTTGTGCAAGTGTCCTCACTGTGGCCAGGGCAAGATGTTCCGCGCCTACCTCAAGGTCGCCGATCATTGCGACGCCTGCGGCGAGCAGCTCAACCTGCACCGCGCCGACGATTTCCCGCCCTATATCGCTATCATGATCGTCGGCCACCTGCTGGTCGCCGTCATGCTCCACATGGACATGGCGTACCATGTCAATCCGCTGACCTACATGTACACCATGATCCCGCTTGCCGTGATACTGCCCCTCGCCATCCTCCCCTCCATCAAGGGCGCCGTGGTAGGTCTGCAATGGGCCAACGGCATGTACGGCTTTGGCGACGGCAAGTTTGCTGATTAAAGGACATCGCTTGACTTGCGGGCAAAAATCCGTAGGTTGCGCCCAAATTCCGGCGCCGGGGACTCCGCGGCGCCTTTGCTATTGTAGAGGACTATGAAATGGCCAAAGCCGCCTCCGTAAAGATCAAGCTCGTGTCGACGGCTGATACTGGCTACTACTACGTCACCAAGAAAAACGCCCGCACCCAGACCGAAAAGCTCTCGTACAACAAGTACGATCCGGTCGTGCGCAAGCACGTCGAGTTCAAGGAAGCCAAGATCAAGTAATCTGGCGCCTGCTCGCTTCAGCGAATGCAAAAACCCCGCATCCACGATGTGGGGTTTTTTGTTGGTATTTTCGGGTAGGATGTGGTGCTCAACGCTAACAGTCTGTTAGCATCAAGGCCCGATCGGTTACATCATCGAGAGGGGAGTGGCTGGTCCGGAGCGGCATGTCGAAGAGGCCACTCTGTCCGCATCCGGACCAACCGCCCTACGGTACTCAGGAGTTGCGGCGGACCTGAGAGAGCCGTAGGGAACTCGCCGGCGAGTGCCCTTTTGGGTGGCTCGCTGCGTTGAAGCCAACCTACTCTGGCGCCAGAAAAACTCAAGGATTACCAGCGCTTCCGCGCCAACAACCCTTTGTTAATTATAACAGATAACCCTAATCGATACGGTTAAGCCGCGTCGAATACGACTCGGTTCCGCCCCTCCCGCTTGGCCCGATAAAGCGCCACGTCCGCCCGCTTGATCAGCGACTCAGGCGTATCCGACCCCGTCTCGTTCAGCGTCACGCCAGCTGACACCGTCACCTTCAGCTGCCGCTCTCCTCCGATCTGAAAACCCCGCTCCGAAATCGATTGCCGCACCCGCTCGGCAATGGTTTCGGCCTGCCGGTAGTCGGTATCGGGCATCAAGACGACGAATTCTTCCCCACCGAATCTGCAAGCAAGATCAACGCCCCGGATGTTCCGCTTCAACCGCGCCGCGAACTCCTTGATGACGATGTCGCCAATGTCATGACCATAATTATCGTTCACCGATTTGAAGTGATCGATATCCAGAATCATCAGCGCCATGTCACGCTCCTGCGCCTGCGCCTTGCCCAGCATCACGCCCAAATGCCGGTCGAAATAGCGCCGGTTATACAACCCCGTCATGTCGTCCGTAACGGCCATCGCCATAGTGTTGTTGACGCTCTGGCGAAGTTCCAAGGCATAGCGGTGCCGCCGGATTTGCGTGCGCACACGGGCAGATAGCTCGTTGCGCTCCACCGGCCGCGAGATGAAATCATTGACGCCCAGATCAAGTGCCCGCACCACCCGCGGCTTGTCGGCTTCATCCGAAACCAAAATGATCGGCAAGGTTCGCGTATGTTCAAGCGTCCGAATTTGCGAGCACACCCGCAGCGGATCGAAATCCGTCATCGCCATGGTGACGATCGCCAAATCATATTGCGCGCCAGTCACTTGGAACACAGCATCGGCCGGTTGCGTCAAGATATCCACGCTGTGTTCGGGCATGAGATAGTTCTTTAATCGCTCGGCGTGCCGCTGATCGGTGTCGATAACGAGAATGGAGCCATTGCTGGTGCTGATCATGTCCATGGCGCGGATCGCGTCTTCCACGGCGATCTGCTGGCCTGTCATCGCACGGGCACGCAATTCGTCCGTCAGAGACTTGAGCCTGGTCAGGCTTTTGACGCGAGCCATAAGCTGTACGTCATCGACAGGCTTGGTCAGGAAATCATCGGCGCCGACTTCAAGCCCCTTTACCCGGTCGGAGGGCTGATCGAGTGCCGTAATCATCAGCACGGGAACATGGTGCGTTCGAGGATTGCTTTTGAGACGCCGGCAAACCTCGAAGCCGTCCATCTCCGGCATCATGACATCGAGCAAGACAATGTCGATGTCATTGCTCGCGCAGATCTCTAGCGCCTGCTTACCGGAGGTCGCCGTCAACACCTCGAAGTACTCGGCGCTCAGACGCGCCTCAAGCAAGCGCACATTGGTGGGAATGTCATCGACAATTAGAACGCGTGCGGTCACTCTCAGCCTCGAAAATGCTTCGCCCGCCGCTGGCGTCCACCAACGGCATCAAGCGACGCCTAGTCGGAGATTTTCGCTGTTCTAGCGAACCGATCAGGCCGGTCCAATGTAGCGGGCAATAGTTTCCAGAAAGTGTGGCACCGAGATTGGCTTACTGATGTAACCCTCACATCCGCCTTGCAGAATCCGCTCCTCGTCGCCCTTCATGGCAAACGCAGTGACTGCAATAACGGGAATATGGGCGAGTTCGTCGTCATCCTTGAGCCATTTGGTGACGACAAGCCCGGAAACCTCAGGCAATTGGATGTCCATCAGGATCAAATCGGGGTGGTGCGCACGTGCAAGATCAAGCGCTTCCATGCCATTGCGGGTCTGGATCACGGCATACCCACGCGATTCGAGCAGATCGTTGAAGAGCTTCATATTGAGCTCGTTGTCCTCGACGATCATCACTGTCTTTGGCATTGATCAATCCTTGCACCGGTAAGGCGCCGGCGGCTCTTCGCTTTGCCACCATCTTCAGCTAACATTGAAACTGTTACAAAACACCAAATGAGGCCGGCAGTGCCCCGTCCAGAACAGGCCGACCTATCCGTCACGGCGCTTGCAGAAGCCTGCCTGTCTTATCTTGCCGAAAATCCCGAGGAATTGCTGGGCTTCATGCAGTATACGGGTCTTGATCCTTCATCATTGCGAAATTCCATCGGCACCCCTGCTTTGGAACGTGGCCTCATCGACTATGTTGCCTCTAACGAACCGATTCTGCTCGCCCTTTGCGCAAACACCGGCCTCACGCCCGAACAATTCATGCGGGTCTGGCACCGGCTCAACCCGGCAGGTTAGCAATTGGCGCGCGATTGGCTTTGCCGCGACTGCATGGCCCATAGCACCGAGGCTGCTGTGCCGGTCCGCTGTCCATCCTGCGGCTCGCCACGGCTTTCAAGCCACGATGAACTATTCTCACTCCCGATTGCACATGTCGATTGCGATGCCTTCTACGCGTCTGTTGAAAAGCGCGACGACCCTACCCTGCGCAATAAACCGCTGATCATCGGCGGCGGTACACGTGGCGTGGTCTCTACCTGCTGCTACATTGCTCGGCAGTCCGGCGTTCGCTCCGCCATGCCGATGTTCAAGGCAACGCAGCTGTGCCCAGACGCCGTGATCATCAAGCCTGACATGGCCAAGTATGTCGGCGTCAGCCGCCAAATCCGCAAACTTATGGACATGCTCACCCCCTTGGTCGAGCCATTGTCGATAGATGAAGCGTTTCTTGATCTCTCGGGCACCCAGGCTCTGCACAAGGCGCCACCAGCCTTGGTGCTGGCTCGCTTTGCCAAAGCCGTCGAGACCGAGATCGGCGTAACCATTTCGGTTGGCCTAAGCCACAACAAGTTTCTGGCCAAAGTTGCCTCGGACCTCGATAAGCCTCGTGGCTTTGCGATTATCGGCGCGGCTGAAACCATCTCTTTTCTCGCGCCCAAACCGATTGGCCTGATCTATGGCGTTGGCAAAGTCTTTGCCGAAACTCTGCGCAGGGATGGCCTGATAACCATCGGCCAATTGCAGCAGGAGCCGCCTGAAAACCTCATGCGGCGCTATGGCGAGACCGGCGCCCGCCTTGCCCGCCTAGCACAAGGGCAAGACAGCCGCCGGATTTCGCCTGATGGGGAAATGAAGACAGTCTCATCCGAGACGACCTTCAACACCGATATTGCCTCGCTAGAAGGCCTCTCGACTGAGCTGCTCAATGTCACCGAGCGCCTTTCCGAGCGCCTCAAGGCCAAGAACATCGTCGGCGACACGGTGACGCTGAAGCTGAAATCTGCAGGATTTCGCTTGCGCACCCGTGCCCGCCACTTGATGATCCCGACACAACTGGCCAATGTTATCTATGAAACCGGGCTGTCTCTCTTGCAGCGCGAGGTGGATGGTACCGCTTTTCGGCTGATCGGAATCGGTGTTTCAGGTATCGATGCTGCCGACGGCAGCGATCCCGCCGATTTGCTCGAACCCGCGATCGCCCGCAAGGCGGCAGCAGAAAGAGCGATGGATAAGGTTCGTACTCGTTTCGGCCGCGAGGCTGTAATTCGCGGCAAGCTCTACGGGCGTAAAGTCAGCCGGCCGCCGCTCGACATCGACGAAGAAAAAACCGAAGGCAACATCCAATGACTAGTCCGATAGAAAAGCTCCGCGAATATGGCTATGATCTCCCTGCTCCCAAGGCGCCTGTTGCCAGCTATGTTCCGGTGACCCGCACCGGCAACATCCTTTATGTCTCGGGTCAAATATCCAGCAACGAGCATGGCGTCGTCACCGGCCTTCTGGGCGACAACATGAACGTTGTGCAGGGTGGCAACGCCGCGGAACTTGCCGCGCTCAACGTCTTAAGCCAGATCGTCCATATGGGCGGCGTGCCGCTCGAAGAGATCAAGCGCATCCTCAAGGTAACCGTTCTGGTTGCCTCCACGCCTGATTTTACCGAGCAGCACCTTGTTGCCAATGGCTGCTCCAACCTCTTGGTGGGCGTTCTGGGCGACAAGGGCAAACACGCCCGCGCTGCCTTCGGCGTAGCCTCCCTGCCCTTTGGCGCAGCAGTTGAAATCGAAGCCGTGGTCGAAGTCTGACCGTAACACCATCGTCACACAGCGGTGCGACTGAGGCGCAGTTCAACGGCGAGGCCATCATGACCCAAGCTTTGTTTCCACGCCCGATTGCCCATCGCGGCCTGCACAATCGCGCCGCTGGCGTCATTGAAAACAGCGCGAGCGCATTCGAAGCCGCCATCGCCGGTAATTTCGCCATCGAATGCGACGTGCAACTGACCGGCGACGGCGTACCGGTCATTTTTCATGATGACGATATGGAACGGCTTCTTGGCACGGACGGCTATGTGGCCGACACGGCTTCCGCCGACATCACCATTATGCCGCTGCTCGGCAGTTCCACAAATGACTGCCCCCAGCGCTTTACCGAGTTCCTGACCCAAATTGCGGGCCGCACGCTGCTCCAGATCGAACTCAAGCACCAGCCCGACACCTCGGGCACGCAGCACCTCGCTCGCGCTGTTGCCGAAGCTCTCAAAAGCTACCAGGGTCCGGTCACCATCGAGTCTTTCGACCCAAACCTGCTCACATCCATCCGGCAGTTCGGCTTCAGCGGCCTGCGCGGCATCATCACTTATGACTACGCCGACGACAGCGAAGCCCTGTCACTTACTGAACAGCAGCGCTATAGCTTGCGCCATCTGCTGCATTGGCACGAAACTCAGTTCGACTTCATTTCTTGCGACAAATCGGCTCTGGACCTTCCTGCAATCAAGTTCTGGCGAGCCTTAGGAAAACCCGTGACGGCTTGGACAATTCGGTCCAAAGTTGAAGCCGACGCAGCGTGGCCCCATATCGACCAGATTGTCTTCGAAGGTTTCAATCCCGACATTGCCAACTAGCGCTTACAAGGCGACCATACATCCCTCGACTGCCAGCATCCCGGCGGCCGTGTGGAACTCCCTTGTGCCCTCGACCACGGGCGTGACCGATAATCCTTTTCTCGACCATGCCTTCTTTCTGGCGCTGGAAGAGTCGGGCTGTGCGACCAAGCGCACTGGTTGGCAGCCGCAACATATTTTGGTCAGCGGCGAAGACGATCAGCCACTAGGCTTGATGCCATTGTTCCTCAAATCACATTCCATGGGCGAATATGTTTTCGATCATGGATGGGCCAATGCTTATGAGCGTGCTGGCGGCAGCTACTATCCAAAGCTGCAATGCTCTGTGCCATTCACCCCGGCAACGGCGCCAAAGCTGCTGGTCCCCTCCGACGACGCCGAAGTAAAGGCAGCCCTGCTCGCTGCGGCCCAGCAACTTGCGCTTCAGCGCGATGCCTCATCGGTGCACGCCACATTTGTACCCTCAGCTGAAGCCGACGAAATGGAGCATTTCGGCTGGCTGCGGCGAATGGATACCCAATTCCACTGGCACAATCAGGGCTACTCTACTTTCGACGAGTTCCTCGGAACCCTAGCCTCGCGCAAGCGCAAGACCATTCGCCGGGAGCGCCGCGACGCACTGGCGGACGGGTTGGAAATAAGGTGGTTGAGCGGTTCGGACCTAAAGGAACATCACTGGGACGCATTCTACGAGTTCTATGAAGATACTGGCGCCCGTAAATGGGGCCGCCCTTATCTCAACCGGACGTTCTTTTCGCGGCTAAACAAAACAATGCCGGACCGCATTGTGCTGATGCTGGCCTATGATGGCCCGACGCCGATTGCGGGGGCTATCAACTTCGTCGGCAAAGACCGCATCTTCGGTCGTAATTGGGGCTGTACCCGCGATGTCCCGTTCCTCCATTTTGAGCTCTGCTATTATCAGGCGATCGACTACGCCATTCAGCACAAGCTGGCGGTTGTGGAAGCAGGAGCGCAAGGCGAGCATAAGCTGGCGCGAGGTTACGAGCCCTCCATCACGCATTCGGTGCATTGGATTGCCCATCCTGGCCTGCGGGACGCGATAGCCGACTTCCTTGAGCACGAGCGTGTCTCAGTAGAACGGAACCAGGAATTACTTGATCAGTTTACACCCTTCCGCAAGGGCGAACGAACAGACCGCTGAGCTTGGCGCGATCGCCACTTTCCCTTGCGCTCAAGCGGGATTATGTAAGGTCGCATGATTTGGGACGTTTTGGTCTTTCTGCTCCAGGCTGCGCTGATATTTTTGGTATCGACCGCGCTGTTTGACGCCCTCCACTGGATTCTGCACCGTTGGGAGAACTCTCCCAACCTGCTGCTCCGCAAGTTCTCGTCCTGGCACTGGGTCCACCATAAATTTCTGGGCCCGGACATGCAGATCAACCCCGCCTATGCAGTGGCCAACATCTGGTTTCACATCCTGCCGGAATACCTTACCTCGATGGTTGGCACGGCACTATTTTTGCTGGTCATCCCATGGCCGCCGGTAGCTGCAGTTGCCGTGATCCGGACTATCATGCTCCTGATGACCCTGCGTGAAGAAGGCTTAGATTATAACCATATGTCCATGAAGCGCGTGGGCGGCCAGCAGGGCAAGCTTTGGGTGGATAACAACTACCATGCAATGCACCACGTCTATCCGCGCAACTTCTACTCATCTTTCGCCAACATGTTCGACCTGATAGCGGGAACCGCATGCCCCATTGCGGGTCGCCATTTTCTGGTGACCGGCGCTAGCGGTGCGTTTGGTTCTGCCATGGCCGAGCAACTCAAGAGGTTAGGCGGTATCGTCGAGACAGCTAAGTCCGGGGTCGACTTTACCGCTGGCGACTACTCATCAATGCTAGAAAGGCTTGGGCGCGCCGATGTGCTGGTCCTGGCGCACGGCGCCAAGACTGGCGATTGTTGGAATGCCAATTACCGAAGCTTTAAAGGCATCATTGATGCTTTTGTCGAAATTGGGCAGTCACGGCTCACCCCACCGGAAGTCTGGGCGCTAGGCTCGGAAGTGGAACTGCACGGCGATCTTGGCATGCCCGAGTTGAAGGACTACTCAGCGTCAAAACGCGCCTTTGCACGCCGTGGACTCGATTATTACCGCTCTGATGCGCTGATCTATCGTCACATCGTGCCGTCTTCCTTCACCTCCGCTATGGGCAAAGGCGCAATGAGCGCCGACACTGCGGTTAAGATCGCACTGTTCTTTATTCAGCGCGGGTTTCGCTATGTGCCAGTGACTTTCACCGGCCTGGCCGTGCTAAACTTCGTCCGCTTCCGGTTTCTGCAACAGGGCAAAGCCGCATCACTCGAGCAGCAGAGCAAATCATGAGCTATGATCCGTGCAACATTTTCGCCAAGATCCTGCGGGGTGAAATCCCCGCTCACAAGGTCTATGAGGACGAACAAGCGCTCGTCATGATGGATATCTTTCCACAATCAATCGGGCACACCTTGATTATTCCCAAGGCTCCATCTCGGAATTTGCTTGATGCTGATCCCGCTGTGCTATCCCAACTAATGCCACTTATTCACCGTGTCGCTAATGCGGTGAAGCAAGCGACCAAAGCGGACGGCATCCGCATTGCACAATTCAACGAGGCTCAAGCAGGGCAAACAGTCTTCCACTTGCACTTCCACGTCATCCCTGCCTATGAAAATTACGCCCTTGGTGCACACGGTGGCGGCAAAGCAGACGAGGTCGAGCTCGCAAATCTTGCTCGGTCTATCGCTTCAGAACTTTAAGTCTATATAGGCAAACAGATCAAAGGCTGTGGTCGACAACCAAGCCCCCCTTGAGCGTAACGATGCGGTCAGCCCGGCGTGCCAGATCATGATTGTGCGTCGCGATCAGCGCCGCTGCTCCTTCGTTCTTAATCAGGTTCGCAAGAGCCCCAAAGACGATCTCGCTGGTTTCAGGGTCAAGATTGCCGGTCGGCTCATCAGCGAGAATGACCTTAGGGTGATTGGCTGCCGCACGAGCAATGGCTACCCGCTGCTGCTCGCCACCCGATAATTCCGCCGGACGATGAGTTGCTCTTTTGCCAATTCCCAGTAGCTCCAGCAACTCCATTGATCGCTGGTCCGCCTCCTGCGGGGACTTGCCAGCAATCAGTTGAGGAATGGAGACGTTCTCCAAGGCCGTAAACTCGGGCAGCAGATGATGAAATTGATAGACATAGCCTACGGTTGAACGCCGCAACTGAGTACGGCCACGATCACCCAGTTTACTGGTCTTCATGCCGACTATTTCGACTTCCCCGCCCTGCGGGCTTTCCAGCAGCCCGGAGAGATGCAGCAGCGTCGACTTTCCGGCGCCCGATGGCGCTACCAAGGCAACAAGTTCACCGCTCTTGACGGTGAGGTTCGCCGCTTCGAGCACGCGAACGGTCTGCGCGCCCTCACCGTAATGCCGGTGGACGTCCGTTAGCACGAGATGAGGCTTACTCATACCGCAGCGCCTCTACCGGATCATACTGCGCAGCGCGCCAGGCTGGGTAGATCGTGGCCAGGAAGCTCAGCCCCAGGGCAAGACAGACTACGACAGTCACTTCGACCGGATCCGTCTTCGACGGCAACGAAGACAGAAAAAACACCTCAGGCGGGAAGATCGCCACACCCAAGCTATTGGACACAAAGGCGCGCAATGGCTCGGCATTGGCGGCCACGATCAAGCCGAGTACAGTTCCCACCAGCGTTCCGATAACGCCTATAGTCGTGCCTGTAATAGAAAATATTCGCATGATCGCACCACGGCTTGCTCCCATGGTACGCAACACTGCGATATCGGAACTCTTATCCTTTACCAGCATGATCAGGCTGGAGATGATGTTGAAGGCAGCAACAAGAATGATCATGGATAGAATGGTGAACATCACCACGCGCTCCACCTGCAGGGCAGAAAAGAATGTCTCATTGCGCTGCTTCCAATCCGTCAAGATGAGCGGCCGGATCGGCGAAGCTTGAATGCGATCCCGGATAGTTGCCGTATCGTCAGGATTGGTGATGAAAATTTCAGCCGCACTCGCTTGATTGATGCGCTCGTAGGCCGCGTCAATCTCCTCGTCGCTAGCCAAAGGATCGAGTTGTTCGAACCCGGGCCGCAGCACCTCGGTGAACATCTTGAAGTAATCCTGAGCCGGTTCGAGCGGCATATACATGAAGAAGCTGTCGAACTCGACCATGCCGAGGTTGAAAATGACATTAACCGGGTAAGATTTGATCTGCGGCGTCGTGCCGAACGGGGTCATCGCACCATCAGGATTGATGATCTGCACTTGATCGCCCAATGAGACGCCCAGCGTTTGTGCCAGCCGGTAGCCAATGGCAATACCCCGGCCTTCGTCCCAATTGTCCCAGCCGCCCTGCTCGGCAGAACTATAAAGCAGCTTAAGCTTTTGCAGATTCTCCTCGTTCATGCCGCGGACGGTAACACCGGTTGAGCTACCCTGCCCCGAAGCCAGGACCTGCCCTTCGACAAACGCAACCGCGAACTCCACCCCAGGTATGTTCTGGATGGTAGCAACGGTCTCCTCGTAGTCCGTGAACTCGCTTTCAATGGGGTAAGCAGTAAAGTGGCCGTTCAACCCCAAGATCTTAGTCAGCAACTCGGCCCGGAACCCGTTCATCACTGACATGACGACGATCAAGGTTGCTACGCCAATTGCCACGCCGACCATGGTGAGGCTGGCAATCACGGAAATGAACGCTTCCTTGCGCCGGGCTCTCAGGTAACGGCCAGCCAGCATCCATTCAAAGCGCGAAAAAGGGCGCGTGCCTTTGTTGAGCAGCGTCGGCGCCGTATCGGTCAAATGTCGGCCATCCTTTGAGGTTCAATCAGATCACGGAGGCGCGCTACGGCGTCGATCATCGGCAGCGTTTCGCGCTCACCGCTCTTACGATGCTTGATCTCGACCTCACCCGATTTCAGCCCGCGTGGGCCGAGGATGATCTGATAAGGAATACCAACTAGATCGGCTGTGGTGAACTTGGCACCAGCAGCTTGATCGCGGTCGTCGTAGAGCGTGTCCAAACCAGCGTCTTTAAGATCACTGTAAAGCTTGTCGCATGCTGTGTCGCAGTCGACATCACCCGCCTTGAGGTTGATCAGCACTGTTTCGAAAGGCGCAACGCTTACCGGCCATACGATCCCGCTATCATCATGACACGCCTCGATGATTGCAGGCACGAGGCGCGTCAGCCCAACACCATAAGACCCCATGTGCACGAGGATTTCCTTGCCATCAGAACCGGTAACAGTTGCTTTCATTGGCTCGGAGTACTTGGTGCCGAAGTAAAAAATATGGCCGACTTCAATCCCTCGAGCAGAAACGCGAAATTCTTCTGGCACCGCCGCTTCGTACTCCGCCATGTCCACCATGTCTTCGGTGGCGGCATAAAGCGACGTCCAGTCATCAAAGATTGGCTTTAGATCGCCACGGAAGTCTGTGTCAGGACCAGGAATAGGTTTGTCGAACAAACGCTTGTCGCAAAAGACGGCACTTTCGCCAGTATCGGCCAACACGATCCATTCGTGACTGAGATCGCCACCAATAGGACCAGTGTCGGCGCGCATAGGAATGGCAGTGAGCCCCATGCGAGCGTAAGTACGCATATAGGCCACGAACATTCGCTCGTATGCCTTCACCGCCTCATCCTGGCTAAGATCGAAGGAATAAGCGTCCTTCATAAGGAATTCGCGGCTTCGCATAGTGCCAAAACGCGGCCGTACCTCGTCGCGGAACTTCCACTGAATATGGTAGAGGTTGAGCGGCAAGTCTTTGTAGGATTTGACATATGACCTGAAGATGTCGGTGATCATCTCCTCGTTGGTTGGCCCATAGAGGAACTCGCGCTCGTGACGATCCTCTATGCGCAGCATCTCCTTGCCGTAAGCATCATATCTCCCCGACTCCCGCCAAAGGTCTGCCGATTGAATGGTTGGCATGAGCAGTTCAATGGCCCCGGAGCGGTTCTGCTCCTCTTCGATAATCCGCTGCACCTTCATCAGCACCTTGTAGCCGAGCGGCAGCCACGAATAGAGCCCAGACGCTTGCTGGCGGATCATGCCGGCGCGCAGCATCAACCGGTGAGACACAATCTCTGCCTCTTTCGGAACGTCGCGTAACACAGGCAAAAAGTACCGGGACAGGCGCATGGAAACTCCCGCAAGAACAATCGACTCAAAGCTTTTCTTGGCGCCCACTCAAACCCTGTTAGAGCATCCGATGCAAGCATGGAAGGCATGCAGAATCTGCGTGACAGCCCCCTAACAACTTGTTAGGGTCCGTGACAATAAAACAAAGGCGGTTCAAACCGCTGGGCGTCGACAACGTCTAGGGAGGAGCGTTGGCAGCGCGCTTCAGTAGCGCACCTAAGACCAGCGTATTGTCGAACAAACTAATTCAGCGGGGCCAAGTGCCCCGCTTTTTTGTTTGGGTCCTCTTTACCGGAGAGAAACTTGGCTACAGCAAAGGACATGAGAAGCCTCGCTTCGGCCTTGCCGGGCATAATTGAGAAGCCTCACTTCGATCGCGCGGCATTCAAGGCCATCGTATATTCGTGACGCTGGCACTTGATGGTCAAACAGCCAACATCAAGTTCACCCCAGATGAGCACGATTTCAAATGTCAGTAGCGCCGCACATCTGCAGCCCCATCAACCATGGATGGGGCCGGCAGGTATGGACGACAATGAAGCTGGCAAGTGCAAGCGAGCCTGAATTGCAAGCTGCTCTCGAGATGGCTTATGCCCATGCCACTAAGAAGCGTAGTCGCTAGCGATTCCAGTAGCGGTAGAGCGTTTCATTGCTCAGCCCCCAGAACAGCAACAGGGTGAAGACAATGGCGAGCCCTGTGGCAATCAACGCCCGCATTACCATTCTCGGTGCGACCGGCGCCCCTGGATCCGTTCCGCCTGCTATGTCGCCCGCGTCACTCTGACTGCGCGCACCAATCGGCAGAACCGCAACAAAAGTTAGCCACCAGATAACGATAAATACCGCGACTATCGAGCCTATGGGCATGTTGCGATCCTTGCGCCGGAAAACAGATCAATGAGCCCAGTCTTTCACGCTTTTTGCGGGCGAAGACCGGGCCGGCTTGTTATACGCGATGCACGAAGATCGAGACATTGGGCTTTCTGCCCCAGTAGGCATTGACCTCATTGCGAATAGCCTTGAACAGCGCCGAGTTGAGCACTTCGGTATCGCTGCGCCGCTTTGGCGGCATGGACTTGAGCACACCGGCGACGGTGTCTTCGACCAACTCGGTCAGTGACTCATCCTCAGTTTCCGGTAATCCCTCGACCACCATGTCAGGTCCTGAAACGATCTGCCCACCACCATTGACGCAAAGGCTAACAACCACGTGGCCGCCGAAGGAGAGGCGACGCCGACCTTTGACCCCGGACTCATCAGGCGTGCAAAGCACCAGGCCATCAAGATAAAGCTCACCGGTACGCACTTCGCCTGGAAAAGCCATTGGTTCCGGAAAGAGCCGGACCATATCGCCGTTGCGGGCCTCGCAGACATGCGGAATGCCAGCCTCGCGGCCGAGCTTGGCTTGCGCCTCAAGATGAACGGCTTCGCCGTGCACCGGAACAAGCACCTGTGGCTTGACCCAGCCATAAAGCCGGCGCAGTTCTTCGCGACGCGGGTGGCCCGTAACATGGACCAAGCCGTCATTCGCCGTAACAACTTCGACACCCCGGTCAATCAACATGTTCTGTATGTCGATCACTTCACGCTCATTGCCCGGAATAGCCCAGGACGAAAAGATCATGCGATCTCCAGCGTTCAGATCAATCACCGGGTGTTCGCCACGCGCGATACGAGCGATAGCAGCACGTGCCTCGCCTTGGCTGCCCGTGCAAATCAGAACAATCTTGTTGCGAGCAAGTCCCTTGTAGGCGTCCTGGTCCAGCAAGGGTGGCAAGCCTTCCAGCATGCCGAGTTCCTTGGCAATGCCCATGATCCGGTGCAGGGACCGGCCGGACATCACCACTTGGCGCCCCGCCTTTTCTGCAGCCCGGACAACCGAAACGACACGACCCACATTGGAGGCAAAGGTTGTCACCGCGACCCGATTAGGCGCTTCGGCAATCATGGCCGCTAGATTGGCTGCTACTTCTGCTTCGCTCGGGCTCTCGCCATCCTTGAGTGCGTTGGTGGAGTCGCAAACCAGAGCCAGTGGCGTCGATCGGTCTTCCCCGATCTGCTGCAAGCGCGCCACATCCGTCGGCGCACTGAGCACTGGCGTGGGGTCAAGCTTCCAATCGCCCGTGTGAAGTACGCGTCCGACTGGCGTGGAGATCAAAAGCGCATTGGATTCTGGAATCGAATGGGCAACATTGATCGCTTCCAGCGTAAAGGGTCCAATCTCAAATGGCTTGCCGGGCTGCATGATTGTGACATCGACATTCTCAACGATGCCGTCCCCTGCCCGCTTGGCCGCCAGCATCGCGGCGGTGAACGGCGTGCAGAAAACCGGCTTCTCAAAACCAGGCCACAGATCGAGTACCGCACCATAATGGTCTTCATGACTGTGGGTCAGGATGAGCGCCAGCACATCATCCGCGCGTTCTTCCAAGAATTCCGGATTGGCCATGATCAGTTCGATCCCCGGCAGATCTGGACCGCCGAAGGTCACGCCACAATCTACCACGATCCACTTCCGCGAGCGCTCCGGGCCGAAGCCATAAGCGCCCATGTTCATGCCGATTTCGCCGACGCCGCCAAGTGGCACGAAGACGAGTTCATCCCTTTGGTTTTTGGCCATAGGTCAGTCGTTCCTTTCGAGCGCAACGCCTAAGCGAACTTTGGTCGCCGGTCGCCTGCGCAGATTGATGGTCAGCTTCGGGCGCTGGCCGTTGCCCCAAAATGCACATCGCCCGCCGTAATCGCGATGCGACGATCGTCATTGGCTCGGACAATTAATCGTCCAGCCGAGTCAATGGTTTCGAAAGTGCCCCGGACTACATCACCGTCTTGGCTAATGGCCACTGGTGCGCCTATGCCGGCAGCCGATAGACGCCAGCGTTGAAGGATCGGCTCGATGCCCTGCCCATCGTTCCAGAGACCAAAGCTTTCCACCCACGCATCACTTAGGGCTTCGAACACCGCTTCAGCCGTATGCGTCACGCCCAAGGTAGAGAGACTTATTGCTGGGTAAGGCAGGCCGCTCGGAGCATCAACAACATTGACCCCGATGCCAACAGCGATTGCGTGCCTCCCGTCGGGCAACTTTGCCGCTTCAAGCAGGATGCCAGCCAGCTTTGCTCCATCTGCGAGCACGTCATTGGGCCACTTCAAAGCGATGCGTCCTAAGCCATTCATCACATCGGCACCATCGATGCCGATCTTGACCAAGCCAGCAGGAAGTATCGAAGAAAGGGCAGCACTGAGCGACACGCCAGCAACAAACCCGAGCGTGGCGGCAACGCCAGGCTCGGCGTCGGGAACAATCAAGAGTGTCGCAGCTAGATTACCCTGCGGGTTTACCCAAGCCCGGCCGCGCCGACCTCGTCCCGCAGTCTGTTGCCGGGCCGCAAACCAGATCCCGCCAGGATCGCCAGCCTGCGCCGCCGCAAGCGCTTCGGCGTTCGTCGAACCGATGCTTTCATAGCTACGTAGCCGGTAACCCGCCATGCGCGCCTTCGGTCCGAGTAAAAACTCGGTCACCTAGAAGAGGCTTCCGGCTGCTGTATGCGCCAAACTGGCCAATGGACTACCGACCGTGAAGTAATACGTCACGATGAAAAAGCCGCTCACAGCCATGATGATGGTCAGCTCAGCCGGTACAGCCTCAAACCGACGGACAGGCTCATCGAAATACATCACCTTCACAACGCGCAAATAGTAAAAGGCGCTGACAGCCGATGCCAGCACGCCAATGACCGCTAGCAGATAGAGCTGGGCGTCGATCGCTGCAAGGAAAGCGTGCCACTTGGCAAAGAACCCTGCAAGTGGCGGCATGCCAATCAGTGAGAACATCAGAATTGCCATAATAGCCGCAACGAACGGCCGCGTCTGAGCAGCGCCGGCGAGTTCGTCGATAGTTTCGACGTAGCCAGCATCGGTGCGTAGCGACAGGACACAGGCGAACAAGCCAACATTCATTGCGATATAGATCGCCATGTAGATCGCGACACCTTCAACACCCACCTGCGTGCCCGAGGCTAGCCCTACCAGAGCAAATCCGACGTGACCGATCGATGAATAAGCGATCAGGCGCTTGATCGAGCGTTGCCCGATGGCAGCGAACGCTGCCAGCACCATGGATGCGATCGAAAGAAAAATAACGATCTGCTGCCAATCTTGCGTAATGCCTTGGAATGCGTCCATGACGAGCCGCACCATCAACGACATCGCCGCTACCTTTGGGGCCGTTGCAAAGAAGGCGGTGACCGGCGTTGGCGCGCCTTCGTATACGTCAGGTGTCCACATATGGAACGGCACGGCCGAAATCTTGAAGGCCACGCCGGCCAGCAGGAACACCACCCCAAAGATCAGGCCGATCGAGCGACCTTCAGAGGCGATCGCAACAACAATCTCCTGCAGATTCGTGTGCCCAGTGAAGCCGTAAACCATAGAGGCGCCATAGAGCAGCATGCCTGAGCTCAGCGCGCCGAGCACGAAGTACTTGAGGCCTGCTTCAGTAGCACGCGGGTCATCGCGCTTGATCGATGCAAGCACGTAAGCCGCCAACGACTGAAGCTCCAAACCGATATAAAGGCTCATGAGATCGTTGGCTGATACCATCGCCATCATGCCCAGCGTGGCGAGCAGAGCCAGAATGGAGTACTCGAACTTGTGCGTTCCGTTCTCTTCGGCATGCGGCAAAGCAAGCACTAAGGAGAAGGCAGCGCCTCCAAGAACCAGCACTTTCATGAAGCGGGCAAAGCTATCGGTGATGTAGACGCCGCTGAACAACACCCCATCAGCAGGCGCAAAGAGCACGAGCGCGGCCGTAACCACTAAAAGCAGCACAGCCCCATATGAAACGAGAAGAGAGCGCTCCTTGTTAATGAACACGCCAACGAGCAGCAGCACGATAGCGCCCACGGCGACCAGCATCTCCGGATAGGCAGGAGCAAGGCTCGCGAAATCCACAACGTCTGAGTTCACGGTAGTCTCCTAGTGGGATGCTTCGGCAGCCGGCTCTTCATGAGCTGCCTCTTCGACTGGCGCGGGCGCCACCTGGCCAATCAACGGGTTGGGTGCATTCGGATCGACCCCGTTAGACGCCGCGTACTGCGCCACAAGATTGTCAACGGCAGCCGCCGTGGTGTCGAGGATTGGTGCCGGGTAGAAGCCGAAGACGATCGTCAGCACAATCAAGGGATAAAGGATCACCTTCTCGCGCAAATTAAGATCCAGAATGCCTCGCAGGCTTTCCTTAGTGAGTGCGCCCCAAATCACCCGACGGTAGAGGTAAAGCGCATAGCAAGCTGAGAAAATAACCCCGAATGCCGCGCCGAATGCTACCCAAGTGTTGACCTGAAAGGCTCCCATCATTGTCAGAAATTCACCGACGAACCCGGATGTTCCCGGTAGCCCAACATTGGCCATGGTGAATACCATAAACGCAAATGCATAGCGCGGCATCCGATCTACCAAGCCGCCATAAGCGGCGATATCGCGTGTGTGCATGCGATCATAGATCACGCCAACGCACAAAAAGAGCGCCCCGGAAACAATGCCGTGCGAAATCATCTGGAACAAAGCGCCTTGGATGCCCAAAGCGTTGCCGGCGAAGATGCCCATGGTCACAAAGCCCATATGGGCAACCGATGAATACGCGATCAGCTTCTTGATATCTGTTTGGACAAGCGCCACCAGCGAAGTGATGATGATTGCTGCGACCGATAGAAAAAAGATGATGTTGGCGAACTGCAGTGATGCTTCTGGAAACATCGGCAAGCTAAACCGCAGGAAACCATAGCCGCCGAGTTTCAGCAAAATCGCCGCCAGGATCACCGAGCCGGCAGTAGGCGCCTGCACGTGCGCTTCCGGCAACCAGCGATGCAAGGGCCACATCGGCATCTTAACTGCAAACGACAGGAAGAAGGCCCACCATAGCCAAGGCTGCCAAGACGAAGGAAAATCATGGTCGAGCAAGCGGGCAATGTCGGTCGTGCCGCCATTCCAATACATGGCCATAATAGCCAAAAGCATCAGAACGGAGCCCGCAAAGGTATAGAAGAAGAATTTATAGCTAGCCTGGATGCGCGCCGAGCCACCCCAAATGCCAATGATCAGGAACATCGGCAGCAGCGTGCCCTCGAAGAACACGTAGAACATGGCTAGATCGAGTGTCGCGAACACGCCGATCATCAGCGTCTCAAGGACAAGGAAGACCACCATGTATTCTTTAACACGGGTCTCGATAACTTCCCAGCTTGAGAGAATACAGAACGGCATAAGCAGCGCGGAAAGCACGACGAATAGAACGGAGATACCGTCCACGCCGACGCGGTAGCCGATATTGTCGCCGATCCATGGCAGGTTGACGACAAACTGGAAGCCAGGAGTGGACGGATCAAATGCCGACCACATCCAAAGCGAAAGCGCCAGTGTCACCAGCGTCGTGCCCAATGCGGTCCAGCGTATAAGATCAAGCGATGACCGCGGTGTCAGGAGGATAATTGCGGCGCCGAGCAGTGGCAGCCACGTCAGAATACTTAGAATAGTGTTGTCGAAGGTCATCAGATCAGTCCCCCGGCCGCAATGGCCCAGGTCAGCAGAGCCGCGATGCCGATCAGCATGGCGAATGCATAATGGTAGAGATAGCCGGACTGAAGCTTCACAACCCACGAGGTGACGTTCTGAACGCGGCGGCCAAGACCTTCGGTTAGCCTCTCATTGATGAGCCAATCGTCGAAACCGCGCCAGAAAGCTTGTCCGATCCAAACGGCGGGCCGGACGAAGACGAAGTTGTAGAGTTCGTCGAAATACCATTTGTTGAGCAGGAACTGATAAAGTCCTGGGTTCTGCGCGGCAAGCCGGCCAGGCACTTCTGGTTTGCCGATATACATGTACCAAGCCGTAACGAACCCGATGATCATCGAAATGGTGGCACTCCACTTCACCCAAGTGGGCACATGGTGGGCTGCTTCGATGATCTCGTGATCGACATAGATCGAGCCGGCGAAGAAGTGTTCGATATGCTCGACATCTTCAAAGAACATGCCGAAGAACACCGCACCGGAAAGTACGGCACCAATAGCCAGCAGGTACAGAGGCACCAACATGACATTGGGTGACTCATGGGCATTGTCAAAGGCCGATCCATGATGGCCATGCGCATGGTGTCCTTGATCAGGTGAATTGCTGTCATCGATAGGCTCATGATGCGTTTCAGCTGCAGCATGTGCCGGATCAGGATGCGCCGTGTGGGCGTGCTGTGCATCCCGCGGCGAACCATGGAACGTCAGATGGATCAGGCGCCACGAATAGAAGCTGGTGAATAGTGCCGCAATGACCAGCAGCCAGAACGCCAGCGACCCAACATTGCCGCCATAGGCATAAGCCGCCTCGATAATGGAGTCCTTGGAGAAGAACCCCGCAAAGCCTAGGAAGCTCGTGCCGGGAATGCCAACGCCTGTCAGCGCAAGCGTACCGATCAACATCATGGCATAGGTGATGGGGATCTTCTTGGAGAGCCCACCCATATTGCGCATGTCCTGCTCATGATGCATCGCGTGGATGACAGAACCAGCACCAAGGAACAACAAGGCCTTGAAGAACGCATGGGTGAACAAGTGGAATACACCCGCTGAGTAAGCGCCCGTCCCAAGCGCGACAAACATGTAACCCAGCTGAGAACAAGTCGAATAGGCAATGACACGCTTTATGTCGTTCTGAACCAAGCCAATGGTTGCAGCGAAGAACGCTGTTACCGCGCCGATCACTATCACAAACGTCAGAGCGGTTGGAGATGTCTCGAACATTGGTGACAGCCGCGCCACCATGAACACCCCGGCTGTCACCATGGTCGCAGCATGGATAAGGGCCGACACTGGCGTCGGGCCTTCCATGGCGTCGGGTAACCAGGTGTGCAGCAGGAATTGCGCTGATTTACCCATGGCACCCATGAAAAGCAGCAGGCAGATAACGGTGAGCGCGTGCAAATCCCAGCCAAGGAAATTCATAGTATGATTTGTGACTTCCGGCAGCCGTTCGAAAGCGGTGTCGAAGTCGATGGTTCCGAGCAGCATGAAGCTGCCGAAGATGCCCAAGGCGAAACCGAAGTCGCCAACACGGTTAACCACAAAGGCTTTCATCGCCGCGGCGTTAGCAGACGGACGCGTGTACCAGAAGCCGATGAGCAAATAGGACGCGAGCCCCACCCCTTCCCAGCCAAAAAACATCTGCAAGAAGTTATCGGCTGTCACCAGCATCAACATGGCAAAGGTGAACAGTGACAGATAGGCGAAGAACCTGTTGCGGTGCGGATCTTCGGCCATGTAGCCGATCGAATAAACATGCACCAGGCTGGATACGGTGTTCACAACCACCAGCATTATGGCGGTCAGCGTGTCGACACGCAGTGTCCAGCGCAGATCCATGTCGCCGACCTGGATCCAGCGCATGATCTCGACCTTGACGGCAGCGGCTTCGCCGCCACTGGTCGCGGCGCCAACCAGACCGTCACCAAACGCAACGGGCAAGAACACAACCCAGCTCAGAATGGCCGAGATGATCAGCAAGCCGGTTGAGATGTATTCACTTGGGCGATGGCCAATAGTGCGGCCAAGCAAGCCGGCGATCAGCGCACCGATGAGGGGCAGGAAAACAATCGCTTGGATCATAGCGGAGCTTCTTAGCCCTTCATCATGTTGACGTCTTCAACCGCGATCGAACCACGGTTGCGGAAGAAGATTACGAGCACGGCAAGGCCAATGGCAGCCTCGGCTGCAGCCACGGTCAAGATCAGCAAGGCAAAGACCTGCCCCTGCAGATCGTTGAGCTGCGCTGAGAAGGCGACGAGGTTCAGATTGACTGCCAGCAGGATTAGCTCAACCGACATCAAGATGACGATGATGTTCTTGCGATTGAGGAAGATGCCGAACACGCCGAGCGTGAACAAGATTGCAGCTACGGTCAGGTAGTGACCGAGCTCGATACCCAAGCCCATTTGTTGCCTCCTACAGCCCCTGACCGCTCTTAACCTTGACCACTTCCATGGTTTCGGAAGCCCGGCGCGCCACTTGTTTGATCGGGTCCTGCCGCTTGACGTTTGGCTTATGCCGCAGCGTTAAGACAATCGCACCAATCATGGCAACCAGCAGCACGGCGCCAGCTCCCTGGAACAGGAAGACGTAACGGGTATAGAGCACCAGACCTAACGCGCGTGTATTATCGACCCCATTGCTGATCGGCAATACGGACGATCCGGCCACTTCCGGCGAAACAACAAAACTTCCGGCCACCAGCAGCAACTCCAGTAGAAGCACTAGTCCTACCACCACGCCGATCGGCGCATATTGCAGCATGCCGGAACGCAGCGATGCAAAGTCCACGTCCAGCATCATCACGACAAACAGGAAAAGAACCGCCACCGCGCCGACATAAACGACAATAAGGATCAGCGCCAAGAACTCCGCCCCAGCCAGCATGAACAAGCCAGCAGCGTTGAAGAACACCAGGATCAGGAACATTACGGCGTGCACGGGATTGCGCGACGCCACCACCATGACAGCCGATGCAATGGCGATCGCTGAGAACACGTAGAAGAAAAATAGCGGAAGGGTCATATTCTTCCCTCTCAACGATACGGAGCATCGGCAGAGATGTTGGCAGCAATTTCGCGCTCCCACCGATCTCCGTTCGCCAGGAGCTTCTCTTTCGAGAAGTACAGCTCCTCCCGCGTCTCGGTCGCAAACTCAAAGTTCGGGCCCTCGACGATCGCGTCGACTGGACAGGCCTCTTGGCAGAAACCGCAGTAGATGCACTTCACCATGTCCAGGTCGTAACGCACCGTACGACGAGTCCCGTCGTTCTGGCGAGGACCCGCTTCGATCGTGATGGCCTGGGCCGGGCAGACGGCCTCGCACAGCTTGCACGCGATGCAACGCTCTTCCCCGTTGGGATAACGCCGCAGAGCATGCTCTCCGCGAAAGCGCGGGCTGACGTGACCCTTCTCAAAGGGATAATTAATGGTCGGCTTAGGCGCGAAAAAGTACTTCATCGTCAAGAAGAACGATTTGGTGAATTCACGCAAAAGCAACGTGTTGACGAGTTGGGAAGCGCGCATCAGGCGATTCCTCCATGCCAGCCCCAGCCGGTCAGCTGGAGTACAAATGCAACAACAATGACGCAGAGCAATGACAGCGGCAGGAAAACTTTCCAGCCAATGCGCATCAGCTGGTCATAGCGATAGCGAGGAACGATAGCCTTAGCCATCGCGATCATGAAAAAGACCAAGCTCAATTTGAGGAAGAACCAGATCACGCCGGGGATCCACGTGAACGGCGGCAGATCGATCGGCGAGGTCCAACCGCCGAGGAACAAGACCGTTGTCATGGCGCACATCAGCAAGATCGAGATGTACTCACCGAGCATGAACAGCATGTAGGGGGTGGACGAATACTCGGTCATGAAGCCGGCGACGAGTTCGGACTCTCCTTCCACCAGATCGAATGGCGGCCGATTTGTTTCCGCTAGGGCAGACACGTAGAACACCACGAACATTGGGAAAAGTGGCAGCCAGAACCAGTTTAGGAACGTAAGCTGCGGCAGGCCGATCATATGCGCTAAGCCCATTTCATACTGGGCACGAATAATGTCGTTAAGATTCAGCGAGCCGACGCAGAGCAGGACGGTGATAATCACCAAGCCAATGGAAACCTCATAGGAGACCATCTGGGCAGCTGATCGAAGGGCGCCCAGGAATGGGTATTTTGAATTGGAAGCCCAACCGCCGATAATCACCCCATAAACGCCAAGGGAGGAGATGCCGAGAAGGTAAAGAATGCCAATGTTGAGATTAGCCATGGCCCAGCCGTCGTTCACCGGAACGACAGCCCAACCAGCAAGCGCCAGCGTTGCGGTAATCAATGGGGCAAGGATAAACAATACCTTGTCCGACCCTGCCGGAATGACCGCTTCCTTAAGTGCAAATTTAAGCAGATCGGCAAAGCTTTGCAGCAAGCCAAATGGCCCAACAACGTTAGGGCCGCGCCGAATTTGTACGGCCGCCCAGATCTTGCGGTCAGCCAAAAGAATGAACGCGGTGAAGATCAACAAGCCAACCAGCAGCGCTAGTGCCTTATAGATAAATCCAACCTGAACACCCAATCCGAGAGCGGGAATTCCGAGCAGGTAATCAACCGCGGAGTTGAAATAGTCCATTGTGCTTTCCTACTCCGCTGCCTGTCGCAAGCCAGCGGCGGTAGCGGCGCACTCGCCCATGACGGCAGAAGCACGCGCGATTGGATTTGTTAGATAGAATTCAGAAACTGGCGAGACGAACGGGGTGCTGCCACCCTTTGCCTTACCTTTTGCAAGCTTCCTAATATCGCCAATTTCGCCCAATGCAATGGCATCAATGCGCGCCAGGTGCGGATGCTCTGCATAAAGTGCTGCGCGCAATTGGCCAAGCGAGTTGAATGGCAACGGTACGCCAACAACCGCCGACAGTGCCCGGATGATGGCCCAGTCTTCCTTGGCGTCGCCTGGCGGAAAAACCGAGCGGCTGGTCATTTGCACACGGCCTTCCGTGTTCACGTAGGTCGCGCTTTTTTCCGTGTACGTCGCTGCCGGCAAGATCACATCGGCACGGTGAGCACCGTTGTCGCCGTGAGTGCCGATATAAACCACCAGCGTGTTGCCAAGCTGGGACAGATCGTACTCGTCCGCACCCAAAAGGAATAGCACATCCACCGCACCCGAAAGCATGGCCGCGGTATCCGCGCCAGTTTTCGCTGGGACGAAGCCGACGTCCAGACCACCGACCCGCGCAGCTGCATTGTGAAGCACGGCAAAGCCATTCCAGGCTTCAGCCAGTTCGGCATTGCCGGTAGCGAGCTTGGCAGCAGAAGCCAGGACATCAGCGGAAGCTGCCCCCTCGCCGACAATCACCAGCGGCTTTTTGGCCTTGGACCAGAGCTCGGCAAAGCTTCCCTTGCCGGCGACCAGATCAGCCAGTGTGTCCGACCCATTGCCCAGATGCTGGACGTTGTAGGTCAGTTCGGCGTTTTCCCCTATCAAGCCGATCGGCAGGCCCGTCGCACGCCATACCTTGCGAATGCGCGCATTGACGAGCGAAGCTTCCTTGCGTGGATTGGTGCCGATCAGCAAGATCGCATCGGCCTGCTCGATGCCCCCAATCGTTGGGTTGAATAAGTACGAGGCTCGGCCATTAGCTGCCGACAACACGGAACCCGCAGGACGCGCGTCGACATTCCCCGACCCAACCGCAGCCAGCAGCTTGTTGAGCGCAAACATCTCCTCCACGCCTGCCAGATCACCGGCGATCGCACCAATCCGAGCACCCGGCTTCTTCATGGCACGTGCAACGGCAACAAAGGCGTCGTCCCAAGTCGTTGCGCCTAGCTTGCCATTGCGGCGTACATAGGGACGATCGAGACGCTGGCTCTTAAGGCCATCCCAGACAAAACGGGTCTTGTCCGATATCCACTCTTCGTTGATGCCTTCATGGATGCGCGGCAGGATGCGCATTACTTCGCGGCCGCGGCTATCCACGCGGATGTTGGACCCAACCGCATCCATGACGTCGATGGACTCGGTCTTGGTCAACTCCCAAGGACGTGCGTTGAACGCATACGGCTTGCTGGTCAGGGCACCAACCGGGCAAAGGTCGATGACATTGCCCTGCAGCTCGCTGCTTAGCGCCTTTTCGAGATAGGTCGTGATCTCGGCGTCCTCACCGCGCCCGAGCAATCCCATTTCGGAAATGCCGGCGACTTCGGTGGTGAAGCGAACGCAGCGTGTGCAGTGGATGCAGCGGTTCATCGAGGTCTTGACCAAAGGGCCAATGTACTTGTCCTCGACGGCGCGTTTGTTCTCGGCGAAGCGATTCTTATCCACGCCGTAAGCCATGGCTTGGTCCTGCAGATCGCACTCACCGCCCTGATCGCAAATTGGGCAATCGAGTGGATGGTTGATCAGCAGGAATTCCATTACGCCTTCGCGGGCCTTCTTGACCATTGGCGTATTGGTAAACATTTCAGGCGGCTCGCCGTTCGGACCGGGCCGCAAATCTTTCACCGACATGGCGCACGAGGCTTGTGGCTTGGGTGGGCCACCTTTGACCTCGACCAGGCACATGCGGCAATTGCCCGCCACCGACAGCCTCTCATGATAGCAAAAGCGCGGGATTTCGGCGCCAGCAGCCTCAGCCGCCTGCATCAGCGTATAGTAGTCCGGAACTTCGACGAGTTGGCCGTCGACTTTGATATTTGCCATATGTCCTACTCCGCCGCGATCGACGGTACGGCGCCGTCGGAGGTCGACGAATATGTATACTGATCGATACGAGCTTCGATTACGTGGCGGAAATTGCGGATCAGACCCTGGATAGGCCAAGCCGCAGCATCACCCAATGCACAGATCGTATGCCCTTCAATCTGTTTGGTAACTTCGAACAGCATGTCGATCTCGCGCTTCTGTGCGCGGCCTTCGACCATGCGTTCCATCACGCGCATCATCCAGCCGGTACCCTCGCGGCAGGGCGTGCACTGCCCGCAGCTTTCATGTTTGTAGAACGCTGACAAGCGCCAGATGGCCTTGATGATGTCGGTAGACTTATCCATCACGATGATAGCCGCCGTGCCGAGGGACGAACCAGCTTCACGAAGGCCATCAAAATCGACGATGGCGTTCTGTATTTTTTCGCCGGTTACACAAGGCACCGAGGCACCGCCAGGGATCACCGCAAGGAGATTGTCCCAACCGCCACGAACCCCACCGCAGTGCTTTTCGATGATGTCCTTGAAGCTCTCGCCCATGGCTTCTTCGAAAGTTGCGGGGTTGTTTACATGGCCCGACACGCACATCAGCTTCGTGCCTGTATTATTCGGCCGCCCAATAGACGCGAACCAGGCGCCGGAACGCCGCAGGATCTCAGGCACAACGGCAATGGACTCGACGTTGTTGACCGTTGTTGGGTTGCCATAAACACCCATGCCCGCCGGGAATGGGGGCTTGAGGCGTGGTTGGCCCTTCTTGCCTTCGAGCGACTCCATCAGCGCAGTTTCTTCGCCGCAGATGTAAGCGCCGGCACCATGGTGGACGATGATGTCCAAGTCCCAGCCATGGATGTTGTCCTTGCCGATCAGCTTAGCCTCATAAGCCTCCTGAACGGCATGCTCCAAATGCTGGCGTTCGCGAATGAATTCACCGCGCACATAGATAAAAGCCAAATGCGCATCCATCGCGCGGGCGGCCAAAAGGCAGCCCTCGACCAGATGATGCGGATCATGACGCAAAATTTCGCGGTCCTTGCACGTACCCGGCTCGGACTCATCGGCATTGACTAGCAAGTAGTGCGGACGGCCATCATTGACCTTGGGCATGAATGTCCACTTCAGCGCAGTGGGGAACCCTGCCCCGCCGCGGCCACGCAGGCCCGAAGCTTTAACTTCATTGGTGATCCAGTCGCGCCCGGAGTCGATGAACTCCCTGGTACCCACCCAGGCGCCGCGTTGCCGTGCGCCGGCCAGGGTCCAATCATGGCGACCATAAAGATTGGTGAAAATGCGGTCTTTATCAGCGAGCAATCTTCACACTCCTATCGCGACTTCTTGCCGAAGACGCGGATGTATTCGGCTTCCCCGCCACGGGCGAGGACCTCGGCCTGCGCCAGCCAATTGTCACGGGCAATTCGCCCCTTGAAGCCCAGCGCTTCTTCAACCTTGGCAACATCTTCTTCGCTCAAGGCGGCAATTTGGCTCCACTTGGTGATGCCTAGAGAGTTTAGCCGCCCCTCCAGCACCGGACCTACGCCGGTGAGAAACTTGAGATCATCTGCCGGGCCTTCAGGAGCAACGAAGAGCGCCAGATCCCCACCACGCTCTGTCACAGGATTGACTTCCCTCGGATTGGCTTTCGGGGCGATGATCGTACGGGACTTCTTGGTTCCGGCAGGCGCCGCGCCTTCGGCAGCTGCCATATCGGTCGCTTTGCCAACAGCGTCACCACCGTCGATCTTGCCGGCGCCGGATTCAGCACCTGTTGCACCTTCGCGCATTGCCTCGTTCGGCTTACCATCAGCCTTGGAGTCGACATGCGCCTTTTCGCGTTCCTGCTCTGCCTTGGCTTCGGAAACCTTAGCCTCAGGAGGTGTACCTTTGATGGCAGGAGCGGACTCAGCCGTCATATCGCTGGGCTTTGCTGCGCTCGTCGCTGGCTGTGGTGGATTGCCAGCAGGAGCCGTAGGCGCACCGGCCGGCGTTGCACCCTCCGGAGGTGCCGGCGGGATGAACTTTTCGCGCTTGGCGGTGGGCTCTTCCAACAAGGTCGTTGGACCCGAAGCCGCAGCCGAAAAAATGCGCTCGACCTGGGGACCCGGCTTGATGCTGGCACCGTTGCCGGCCTGGAACGCGTCGATTATCTCTTCAAAACGCTCCGGAGACAAATCCTCGTAATTGTCGTGAAAAATCGCCACCATGGGCGCATTCACGCAAGCGCCGAGACACTCCACCTCTTCCCAACTCATCGTGCCATCAGCGTTAAGATGATGCGGATCGTGATGAATCTTCGACTTGCAAACATCGATGAGTTGCTCGGCTCCGCGCAGCTGGCAAGGTGTCGTGCCGCAAACCTGGATGTGCGCTCGCGTCCCGACCGGCTGTAGCTGAAACTGCGTATAGAACGTCGCAACTTCCAGTACCCGGATATAAGCCATATTGAGCAATTCGGCGATCGACTCGATCGTTGCCCGGCTGATCCACCCGTCTTGGTCTTGCGCACGCATGAGCAACGGGATAACGGCAGATTGCTGACGTCCGGCCGGGTACAGCCCAATCGTACGTTCTGCCCATTGGGCGTTTTCAGCACTGAAAGCGAACTGCGCCGGCTGAACCGACTCGTCCGCAAGGCGACGCGCAACCATTAGCGATCAACCTCTCCAAATACGATATCAAGCGAGCCAAGGATGGCGGCGACGTCGGCCAACATGTGACCGCGGCATAAGAAATCCATGGCAGACAAATGAGCGAACCCCGGCGGCCGGATCTTGCAACGATACGGCCTGTTTGTGCCATCGCTGACGAGGTAAACACCGAACTCACCCTTGGGCGCCTCGACGGCTACATATACCTCACCCGAAGGAACCTTGAACCCTTCGGTATAGAGCTTGAAGTGGTGGATCAGCGCTTCCATCGACTGCTTCATCTCGCCGCGCTTTGGTGGCACGACCTTACCGTCGAGAGCCGAAATGGGACCCTTACCGTCGGGCGCGTTCAGCTTTTCGATGCACTGCTTCATTATGCGCGTCGACTGGCGCATTTCTTCCATGCGCACGAGATAGCGATCATAGCAATCGCCGTTCTTGCCAACAGGGATGTCGAAATCCATTTCGGCGTAGCAATCGTAAGGCTGGCTTTTACGAAGGTCCCAAGCCGCGCCCGATCCTCGCACAAGAACGCCCGAGAAGCCCATGTTCCAAGCATCTTCCAGCTTCACCACGCCGATGTCGACATTGCGCTGCTTGAAGATCGGGTTCTCGGTAAGAAGGCTGTATATGTCTTCCAGCGCGTTCGGAAAGGTGGAGCAGAACGACTCTATATCATCGACCAGCGCCTGCGGCAGGTCCTGGTGTACGCCACCTGGGCGGAAGTAGGCCGCATGCATGCGGGAGCCTGAAGCGCGCTCGTAAAAGATCATGAGCTGCTCGCGCTGCTCAAAGCCCCACAGCGGCGGCGTCAGCGCCCCAATATCCATGGCCTGCGTGGTTACGTTCATCAAATGCGCCAAAAGGCGGCTGATCTCGGAATAAAGTACCCGGATCAACTGGCCACGGCGAGGCACTTCGATGCCGAGCATCTTCTCGACCGCCAGAGCCCAGGCGTGCTCCTGATTCATTGGCGCCACGTAGTCCAGGCGATCGAAATAAGGCAGCGCCTGCAGATAGGTCTTGGCTTCAATCAGCTTTTCGGTGCCGCGATGAAGCAGCCCGATATGAGGATCGACGCGCTCGACGATTTCGCCATCGAGTTCGAGGATGAGCCGCAGCACGCCGTGCGCAGATGGGTGCACGGGGCCGAAGTTAATCGTAAAATTTCTGACGTCGGTTTCAGCTACACTCATTGCTTCGCCTTCTCGTCGCCCGGTAGCACATAGTCAGTACCTTCCCACGGCGACAGATAATCGAACGAACGCCATTCCTGCGCCAGCTTCACCGGCTCATAAACCACCCGCTTGCGCTCCTCGTCGTAACGGACTTCAACAAAACCGGTGAGCGGGAAATCCTTACGCAGCGGATGACCGTCGAAGCCGTAGTCGGTCAAGATGCGACGCAGATCGGGGTGGCCTGAAAACAGAATACCAAACAAATCATAAGCTTCGCGCTCGAACCAATTTGCTCCCACAAAGACGTCGGTAATGGACGGCACAGGCGTTTCATCATCGACCGAGAGCTTGATGCGAATTCGCTGATTCAGGTGCGGGCTCAAGAATTGATAAACAACCTCGAAGCGCTCATTCCGTTCAGGAAAATCGACGCCGCAAACATCAAGAAAGGCGATGAAACGGCACTTCGGATCATCGCGCAGAAACTTAGCCACATCGACAATCGAGTCGCGCTCGATAGTCAGCGTGAGTTGCCCGAACGCAATTTCGCTGCCGATAACGGCGTCACCGAGCGCACCCGCAATGTGTTGGCTCAGCGCGGCCAGTGGATCGAGCTGTATTGCCTCTTCCATAATGACCAATCCTAGCGTTCGATTGTGCCGGTGCGGCGAATCTTCTTTTGCAGCAGCAAGATGCCATAAAGAAGCGCTTCGGCGGTTGGTGGGCAGCCTGGAACATAGATGTCCACCGGAAGGATCCGGTCACAGCCGCGCACCACAGAATAGGAGTAATGGTAATAACCGCCACCATTGGCGCAGCTGCCCATCGAGATAACGTAGCGCGGCTCTGGCATCTGGTCATAGACCTTGCGCAGTGCCGGAGCCATCTTGTTGGTCAGGGTGCCGGCAACAATCAACACATCCGACTGGCGCGGAGAGGCACGCGGTGCCGTGCCGAAACGCTCCACGTCATAGCGCGGCATGGACATCTGCATCATTTCGACGGCGCAGCAGGCCAAGCCCGTCTGCATCCACATCAGCGACCCGGTACGCGCCCAGTTGATAAGCTGATCGGCGGTGGACAGCAGAAAGCCCTTGTCTGCGAGCTCGTCGGTTACTTCGGTAAAGAACGGGTCGTCAGCACCAGCAGGCTTGTTGGTACGCGAGTCGATCAAACCAGACGGACGCGGTGCCACTATCGTGCTGTTCTGTTCACTCAATCCCATTCGAGTGCCCCTTTCCGCCATTCATAAATAAACCCTACGGTCAAAACGCCGAGGAAGATCATCATTGACCCGAAACCGAACCAGCCGACATCCCGGAAAGCTACCGCCCACGGGAACAGGAACGCGACTTCAAGATCGAAGATGATGAAGAGAATCGAGACAAGATAAAAGCGCACGTCGAACTTCATGCGCGCATCATCGAACGCATCGAAACCCGCCTCGAAAGCTGAGACTTTTTCTGGGTCAGGACGCTTAACGGCGATCAGAAACGGTGTGACCAAAAGAGCCAATCCGATAACGGCTGCAATACCGATAAACAGGACGATTGGCAGATAGTCGCTGAGCAATTCAGTCATGCGGCAGCCTGTGTTCTAAGCCGGTCGGGCGACCGGATTCGCGAGAGCACCGCAGGCAATTGGGGCGAGCGAACCAACGCGAGGTTTGATGGCTTGGGCTTAGACCTTTGCCTATCGCGTTTCAAGGGAAAGAAATTATGATCAGAAAGATCATATATGCGGTTGGTTGGCGCTGCCGGCTATATCCGACCAATGCCCGAAAACCGGCAATCTGTTCCATGAAGGATAGCTGCGGCAGGTCCGCCCAGAAGTGTCGTACCCGATATATAGAAAGTCTAACCACAGTGCCTAGAGGGCCACGGCCGCTGCGGGATCACAGATTCGTAAAGTTGCCGAACGAGGAAAGCCTAAAAGCCAAAACGGCGAACTGGGAGGACCAGTTCGCCGAATTGGGCTTGCAAGGTATTTCGGGAGGGCGGCGAAACCGCCCCGCCCCTTTGCAAATCTTAGAAGTGGTAGAACACGCCGACGGTTGCCTGAGCTTCGTCGAAGAAGTCATCGCCGCCATCGTCAAAGTAGCCGATGCCGAGGATTTCGCCGCGAACCGACACAGAGTCGGTAGCAGCAAATTCAACACCAGCGCCAAGAGCGTACACGCCATAGTCATCAACGTCGTTGAACTCGACGCCAACACCACCAGCGGCATACACGAGGACCGAGTCGGTGACGACGGCACCAACGCGAGCAAGAGCCAAGAACTGGCCAGCATCGTCGAAGTCATCGTTTTCGAAGATGTAGTTGCCCTGCAGTTCCAGACCCAGCAGGATCGGATCAGCAACCATGAAGTTCACACCAACGGCACCGCCGAGGAGGAACTGCGAACCACCGTCAAAAGCAACGCCAGCGCCAGTAACGCCATCGTCGTAGAAGCGACCGCCAAGGTTCACACCGGCATAGAGACCATCCCAGGAGAAGCCGGCAGATTCGTAGATTGGCTGTGGGGTGGTTGGGATGATCAGGTCAGCGGCCTGAGCACCACCAGCGAGCAGCGCGGCAGCTGCCACACCGAGAGAAAGCGAACGTACAAACATATCTTGCACTCCCATAGAGTTAACCGTAGTCGACAGCTTAGATGCATCAACCGAATGCCCCTGACAAGACTAAGTTGCCCTAAATTGGGCGGCGCGGCTAACGCAGGGTGAGCAGTGTTGCATCCTTGCCGCGCATTTGGCTCATTTTGATACAAATGTGACGGATGGCAACGATTTGTAAGGCCGACCACCGGCAGTTTTAAGGCGGTATGCAGGCGCTCGGACCGAATCGTCGCGCCTGGAAGCGCAGCTTGATACCGCCCTTAACCTATTGGTAAGAAACTGGTTTTCAAAAGTGAAAATTGGCGCCGAAGGTAATCTGGTCGGTCTGTTCTCCGTCCCCGAGCGGGAAGCCACGCAGGTACTGCGCGTCCAAGGAGATGGTGTCGCTCACAGCCACTTCTATACCTGCACCGATTAAGGCTTCGCCGTTTTCAGGCGCGCCAAGGTCGATTCCATATCCGCCAGCGGCATAGACAAGCACATTGTCGGAGACAATCAGGCCGGCACGCCCTAGTATCTGCCCGTAGCTGCTGTTGCCGACCTCAGCTTCGCCCTCCGCAAGCCCATGCACAGCAATTTCGCCCCCCAATAGGTAGAAACCGAAATCGGCATTGATGCCGGCCTGCAAGCCTAAGGCAACCTGTCCAGCTGCCCCGGAGTTCTGCAAGCCGCCATAGACGCCAGCATAAAAGCCGCTCCAGTCGAAAGTGGCCGTCTCATAGATTGGCATTTCGGCGGGGGTGCTGGTGGGCACAGTAATAGCGTCCGCAGCCTGAACCAGAGCTACTGGGCAAGCTAAAGCCAAACCTACGCCTGCTGCGAACCTCTTAAGACGCATCATTTCTTTCCATGCACTTGCCGCTTGGAACAAACGCGGTGGCAGCACGCACCGTTCCAGCGCCTAGAGTGTTCCGACAAGCACCGGCTCTTCGCGGAACTGCTCCGGGAATATGTCTTTCAACGCCTCGATCTTTGGCAGATCGTGCACCACAATGTAGGGCCAAGTGGGGTTCAGCGTCAGAAAATCCTGATGATACTGCTCAGCGGGATAGAAGGCTTCAAACGGCTCGATCGTCGTGACAATCGGCCCTTCGTATAGCTCGGTCCTGTTGAGTTGCTCGATATAAGCTTCGGCGGTTTCTGCCTGTTCATCGTTCACTGCAAAGATCGTTGATCGATACTGGGTGCCTTGGTCAGGGCCTTGATAATTCAACTGCGTTGGGTTGTGCGCTACCGAGAAGTAAATCTGCAACAGCTCGCCATAGCTGATCACCGACGGATCATAGGTCACTTCGACCGTCTCAGCGTGGCCAGATGTGCCTGTATTGGAGAGTTCGTAGGTTGCGGTCTCAGCCGAGCCGCCAGCGTAGCCAGACACCGCTGAAGTGACGCCTTTCACCCGTTGAAAGACACCCTGCACGCCCCAGAAGCAGCCACCAGCCAAAACGGCCTTTGCACTTGTGCCGGTCTCGGCGAGGTCCTGCTCGGGGGCTGGAATAACCACCGGCGCTTCTTGCGCTGCACTGGGCTGGTTGAACAAACCAAAGGCTAGCGCCGGAAGCAACAGGAAGGAGGCAAGCGTAGCCCGCCAGGGAAAGGCACGTGGAGCAGCTTGGGCACTGGATTGGGGCATGATGCGAACCTTCTTTTCAGCTTGATGCTAGCAGTTCGCTTTATATGGACCCTTCGTTACACCGGATCAGCACCTTCACGGCGAAATGACTGCGAAAGGCTAGGGGCAAAAGTAAAGACGACGAGGCCCCAGCACCTGAGAGCCTCGCGCTTTTCTTAATCATGGAGACGGAACGTGCCCATAGTGCAGATGTTCTGCTCAAACTGCTCCGATTCACCGCCGCCAGGCGCCTCGAAACGCATGTCATAGAGGCACTCGTCGCCAACGGTCGTGACTGTGACGGTGGCCGAAGTACCTGGGGCGACCTGTCCGATGTCGTATAGGATGTCGTCACCCCATTCCTCAGAACTACTTGGCGCCACATACATGCGCAAAACCGGTACGCTCGTCTCATTCAAGAAAACAAACTGATATTCACCGGCGGCTGCCGAACCAGCTCCGAACGCAAGCGCTGCCACCAGTACTGCTGATTTAAAAACATTGGTCATGAATTTGTCCCTCGCCGAGTACAGAATGCACCCGAGCATCATCTTGATGCCACGTCGCTGTGCTCCAACCAAATGAAGTTCAAATGCTTGGTTTCAAAACTCTCTATAACGCACAAAGAGACATGATTGCTTCAGCCGTTGAGCCCCGCGCAGGTAAGCGTAAGTCACTGGCCCAACAGAATGCAGCCATTTGCAAAGGTACCTTGTTCTTATTCGCTGTCACGCTCGCATGGGGAAACTTTGCTTTGGCGCAAGAAAATCGTGTTGACCTACGGCTTCCCGATGCACCAGCACTTGCCACGATCGGAGACTACGCAGTTGGCGTTCGAACAATCGAGATCGTTCATGCCGACAGATCCGACGTTTTAGCCGGCGGAGAGGCACGCTATGATCGCCCGCTTACGTTGGAAATCTGGTATCCGGCTGCTATTCCAGAGAAAGCAGCCGGTGGCGAATATCAGAACGTCTATATGGCTCATAGCGCAAACACGATCACTCTTCACGGCAGTGCATCAAGGGACGCGGCACCGCGCAAGGCGGACGCTCCCTACCCGCTCGTTGTTATCTCGCACGGTTATCCAGGTAATCGTTTTCTCCTGAGCCATTTCGGCGAGAACCTGGCCCGCCAGGGTTACGTGGTTGCCAGCATTGATCATTTCGAAAGCACTTATGAAAACCAGCTTGGCTTTGCCAGCACACTGGCGAACAGATCCCCCGATCAACTCTTTACGCTAGATAGCATCGCCGACTTGTCGGTTGACCCAGCAAGCTTCTTGTACGGACTGGTAGATGCTGAGAACACGGCAATATTTGGATATTCGATGGGTGGCTACGGTGCTTTGCTAAGTGCAGGCGCAGGCTTGTCAAAGGAGGCGCTGGGCTCAGGGCTGGCTCCGCCAGACGCCTTGTCCGAACTCCTCCACGGCTCTCCGGAGTATGAAGGTTCACGCGACCCTCGCCTGAAAGCCGTCATTGCCATCGCTCCTTGGGGCGCACAGCGCAACTTGTGGTCACCAGAGGCTTTCGCAAACATCAGATTGCCATTGCTTCTAATGGGCGGCACTCTAGACGAGGTCTCCAGTTATGAAACTGGCATCCGGAAGGTTTTCGACCAAGCTGTCAACGCCGAGCGTTATCTGCTCAGCTTTCAAGGCGCTGGTCACAATGCGGCAGCACCAATGCCTCCACCAGTCGAGTCGCTCAGCACTGGCAGTTCAGGAAGTTCGTACGAGCACTACGCAGATTTTGTCTGGTCGAATACACGCATGAACAACATCGCCCAGCATTTCGTAACGGCCTTCCTAGACTTTCACCTAAAGGGCACTGATGACTCAAAGGCCTATTTGGACCTTGATTCCGCCTCTTGGCAGGAACCAGCGGGAGATCGAGAATGGCTAGGTTTTGGTCCAAGGACCACCAGAGGGCTAGTCTTCGAGCACAAAGCTTCGCGTAGGTAGGGCAAACCAGAATGCGCTGCGCTTGCGCTTTTGACCCAAGCGCGGGCATTGGCGCCTTAGTCGTCCCAAATGGGCAATGCGGCAAGCGCCTCAGCTGACAACGAGGTCACGATTTGGTTGTTCACCAACTCCACCGCGCCAAAGTCTATCAGAACGTCGTCGTCTATATCGGAAGCCTCCAGATCAATCGCCAAGGCAGTGGCTGTGTCAGCGTCACTGCCCAGGACTTCCTCGATCTCCGCAACTTTATTGCCGGCGTTATCGATGATGTCCATGTCTTCCACCTGGCCGACGGTAAGGCCTAGAGCAGCAACGGAAGCTTTGTCATCTTCAAGCTCGACGTAGCGCACTGGTGCAGCAGTTTGCGCCATGGCTGTGGTTGCGAATAGCGCACCTGCTACGATTATAGTGTTTTTGAGCATGTAATAGGACCCTTCTTTGAAGGTGCTAAACCCAAGCGAACTGCTGCGGTTCCCGGGTTTCTATACCGCAAGAGACCCTACATGTTCCATTCGCAGGTCAACTGGCTCTTGTGCTGCGGTAGTTCAGATCGGCCAAGCGGCCCGCAACACCGGACTTGAATGCTCCCGTCTAAGCAGCCTCCGTCGCCCGGGCAAGTTCATAGACCACCTGCTTAGAATTGCTTGGCTTGCTCATCGTTGGCACTGCCGCTGGGCCGTCAGAACTGCCGATGCAATATATGTGTTGACAAAATGTACGGACGCTCAATTTGCGGACAGCACGGGCTGCTGTATAATCGGAGCCTAAACCAAGGTTGATATCGAGCACTGCTGCTTGCGGCTGCGTTCCCCCAAGGTTTTAACTGCGTCTGGGAAACACATGATTGTAGCTGAGTTGAACCATCAGCTACAAGGGCATGATTTCAGGAGAAAGCTCAAGCAAGACCGCCACTTGAGATATGGTTCATGAGAGGTATGGTGAGAACTCTATCTCACTTATTCTCGCCTAAATAAACTTCAACTGTGTTGAAGTTAAGTGGCGCGAGAGACGGGGCTCGAACCCGCGACCTCCGGCGTGACAGGCCGGCGCTCTAACCAACTGAGCTACTCCCGCAGCGCTTGCGAACCAGTCGTTCGCGCAACGTGGGGTCCGTTTACCCACCGCCCGGACGCAAGTCAAGCGAGCTTGACGGGTTGATGACGAGAATTTCGACGATCTCAGGAAGGGCTGTGGAAAAACTTAGCCGGGTGTAGCGATTACACGCCTTCGTTCATGCAAAGCATCAGAATAGCACCCGTTCCACACGTTGTCGCACAAGGCGGCAATCCGCTAGCAGACTGTTAACTTCGACACTAACCAATAGGGATTTGGTGGGCGATGACGGACTGCTGTAGCAGCCTATATCAATGAGTTAGAACGAATGGAACGGCCAAATCGCCCTTTTTGCCCCATTGATTCCTAAAGGCAATTTGAAAAATCTTCTAACTGAGGCTTCTAAAAAACCGCCGCCTTAATAGGTCACAGGTCTATTACTCAGTGCTTTTCTGTCGGGCTCTGCGCTCGCGTACTTTTTGAGCGCCGACTGACGGAACTGCACCATAAGGGGACCGTGGCAAACGCAAATCAAGCCGCTGGGCTGTAGCTCTCACATAAGCATCGCTGCAGCCCAGCATGTGTGCGAGTTGAGTGGCGCCGTATTCAGGAAAGTGCTTGTGGGCAGCGCGGACATTGTCCTGCGAAACATTTATCTCCTTGCCCATTGAGGCGCCTCCGTCACCTGTTACTTGCCTCAACAAGAAATAGCCGTAGAACGGATTGGGAACAAGTACCTGCCCAGTTGGATCATGACCGGCGCCTATACCCTAGCCCATGTCAGGGCCGATAAGATCGAGATCGTTTGCGAGCCTTGCAATCGCCACGGCCTGATCTCCGTCGCGTCCCTCATTGCCAAGCATGGCGCGGACGCTGTGCTGCCCGATGTCAAGAACCACATAGCGCGTGATGGTGGTTGCAAGAACGTGGGCAACAACTCCGACATTTGCCGCGCCAAATTTACGAAGGACAGCGTTCTGTCTTGGACTAGGGAAGAGGATTTGGCTGTTGTGGCTCGTGCTCTGAAGTAAGAGCATCAGTGGGTGCGGGCCAGAGCGATGCTTTCCCGGCCGGCTTGCGGATGATCTCGACCAATTCCTGATGCCAAGGCCCTGCCCCGTCGCAGCGTGGGCATTTGGACATCAGCATCGCCACAGAGCTAACGCGCTGCAGTTCCCAGTCCTTTGGCGCGCCACACGATAGGCACGGGATGATCATTTCCCTGCCTTTTCGCGAAGCCGACGCTCTACTTCTTCGGCGATCTCCTTCTCCCGCTGCTCGTCTTCCATTCGATGCTCGTAGGTATCGGCAAACTTGGTCAGGGCCTTGGCTGCCTCTTCCTGCGCCTTGGCAGTGGCCTCGAGATGCATGTTCGTTCGCACCTGTTGCTGGACCAAAAGCCCGGTTTGCTCGATCAGAGCCTTGACCGGCCCCATGTCGGCAAGCTGGCCAGCAACGGCAAACTCTTTAGTCGTGGTGGTCTGGGTATTGGGCTTACGCCCGCTCAAGTAGGAGAATGCAGAATAGACGGCTACGATGATCACGAAGATCGCTGTGCCGACAGCCTGAAAGGTGGGGTCAAGTCCTTCGATCGTGGGCACGGCTCTTACGCCTTTCGTCACCGAGAGTGCCCAGAGTTGTCCTGACACACCAAATGCTGAGAACGAAGGGGAGCGGGTAGATCCCCGATCCTGATGTTTGAACAGCAGACACGGACATCCAGACCTGACCCCAGACGAAGCACGCGCCAAGCGCTGCGGCGCATCGCACATAAGGTGATATGCGGGAGTAGATGGTATCTGCAAAGGTGCCGTTGACGGTGAGAGCGATGAGCCAGAAGCCACCTGAGAGCATACTTATGATGCCCCAGGAGTCCTCAGCTGCTTCAGCAGGTATGCCGAGCCAATCGGCCATTCTGACCATGCCGGCCCAAGCTGCAGCATTGGTCCAGGCTTGACCGGGCTGGGCAATGGTCCAGCCCCAGTACATGCCTATCCCAGCCATGGCCCACTCGACAACGCGATCATCGAAGTGACGATGAATGCCGGTAACGACGCGAAGAAACATGGCTCACTTGCCCTTGAGGATGTCCCATAGGGACTTGCGCGGCGCTGTGACCTCGATAGCCTTGCCGTCTACCTTTGCCACCTCTTTTGGACGTGTGGTGCTCTTGTAGCTAACCACTTGGGCATAGACCCACAATGCGAAGCCAATAGCGGCGCCGATCGTCAGTCCACCGCCCTGCCCCGACAGCACATCGGTAACGAACTGGCGATGCTCCGGAGGCATGGAGTTGTAGAAGGTGATCAGGGTGATGATAATGCCCGAGAACTCAGGGATGCGGCGGATAAGCCACTGGATTGCGACGTTGTTGAACATGGCGGGACCTTTCAGAAAATGTGGACTTGTGTGGAAAGAAGCCAGATGGCACCGGCGGCCAGAACCGCGAGCACGCCCCAGAGCCATAGTGGCAGCCGCTGCCTGGCTTTTGCATCTGGTTGCGGCTGATGGTGGTCGACGTCTGGTGGCGGAGGCAGCGTAACGCCCATGTCAGACGCCTGGAGAGCCGCGAGGAACTTGCTCGCATAGCCAGCGATCATGTCGGCTCGGTCGGTACCGTTGATGACGCGGCGCATGTCTTTGAACGTGGCGAAGTCACCGAGCTCCTTGCCGGTGAAGGTGCCGAGCATTGATCCTTGAACAAGGATGCGAGCCGCGACTGCAGGCTTTTGGACAAGCTGCGGCTCCTTGATCAGGTCAAGACCAGTCCGTTTGGACCAATCCTGATAGTTGCGCCGGCCGGTGAGTTGGACGAAGCCACGACCCATGAACTTCTTGCCGTCGCCTGGCTGGACATTGCCTAGATCAGCCCTGCCCTCATAGCGCTGCTGCGCTGCGCTTGGGCCCCAGATCTCGCGCATGTATTTGAAGGCGCCGGTTTCGTGATGGGCAGTCGCGAGTATGTATGCAAGCTTGCGGGCATCGCCGTCGCCGTATTTCTCCCAAGCCGAGCCAATGGCGTTAAGGCTATCGACCTGCGTCTGGTTCATTGCGCCGCCGTATAGGGCATTGCGCACCGACGCGAAGAACGCGGTGTTCATGGTAGTCTCCATTGATATTGTGAAATCAGACGAGGTGGGGCAAACCGGGAGCTTGCCGGAGGCTATTTCGATGCAAAGTTATCGAGTGATCGACGCAAGACCACACGTGGTGCACGCGTCCGAGCAAATCGTGGAAGCTGCCAACCCAGAGGCAGCAGCAAGGGAAGCACTTGGCCTTGACTTGGTGCGCAGCGGAAAGAAGGCCGACCTTGCTGCTCGTGTGTACTGGACCCCGGCAGGTGGTTCAATGACCATGGTTCGCCTCTACATCAAGGCGCTGGATCGCTAGCAAAGAATTGCGCCTCGCTGCGCCCCGTGCACTCAATGAGCAGCGGCCAGGAGGCTCAGCATGGATGGTTGGTGGATCTGGCCAGTCTGGGGCGTTGCTGCCTATCTGGCAGCCGTTTTGGTCTGGGTGGCGTTAGGTGTTTAGCCATGAAAAAGCCCCGCACAGTGGCGGGGCTGATTGCATGGGATCGGATGGGCTTAACGCTTCCGAGAATTCGACAGCAGCTTGGCCTCTAGTTTAGCGAGACGCGATGCCAGATTCGCAACAGTGTCCGGCTCAACTGCCTGCATGTTCTGCTTCATCCGTTCAAGCTCTTCAGGTGATTCTTCATGCTCGAATAGGGCATAATGAAGTGCTGGTTCGTAGAAGCTCAGCAGAGTTTTTGTGAATTCACGAAGCGGAACGTTGTAAGCTTTGGCAAAGGCAGCGTATTGGGCGGATGGGACCCGACCGCGGCCTGATTCAAGCTGGGAAATAAAGGTATAGAATTCCAAACCAAGCGCCTTAGCGACTTGGCTCTGGCTCATGCCTGCACTTTCGCGCAGAGATTTGAGCCAGCGGCCGCCCTTAACGCGCAGCTCTACCGTCTCATCTGACTTGTCCGACACTTTCAACATCGCCTGACCCCTATACGGCAGAAAGTACAAACTGCCGTGCTTTTGCTGTTAAGGTGCATATATGGGCAAATGGGCAACAGTGTAAAGAGCCCGCACGACATGTGAGGGAACTTACCGTTAACAAGGCTGTTAACGCCAGCTTTCCGGTGCTTTACATATAGACCGTCTGCTCAACAAACGTGCACCGTCATCAACAATCCCTCTTGACGACGCATATAGCAGAAGCTTATCACATCGACCGACTGCTAAGGTCACTCACAAGAGGATTCACAACACCATGGCAACTATCCAGGGTATTTACATCGCGCTGTTCGGCCGTCCTGCCGATCCAGCCGGTCTGGCTTTCTTCAACCAGGCCACCAACAATGGCCAGAACCTGAACGCCATTGGCGATCTGTCGGCTTCTGACGAATATCAGGACCGCTTCGAAGGCCTGAACAACGTCCAGATCGTCACCAAGATCTACCAGGACCTGTTCGGCCGCGATCCAGACGCTGCTGGTCTGGCTTTCTTTGTTGCCCAGCTGAACTCGGGCGCACAGAACATCAACACCATCGCAATCAACATCCTTGACGGTGCTCAGGGCAACGACCTTCTGGTTGTGAACAACAAGATCGCTGCTGCGAACCTGTTCACTGCCGAGATCGACACTGCTGTCGAAGTTGGTTCGTATGTCGGTGATGACGCCGCCGATCTCGGCCGCGCTTACCTCTCGACCGTGACTGCAGACGCAGCAACGATTCCGACAGAAGCTGAAGCTGAAGCTGCCGTACAGGGCGTTGTTGACTTTGGCGTGCAGGGCGAAATTTTCGAACTGGCTTCAGGTTCGGACGTCAACGCAACCACCAACACCGATCCTGCCGCTGGCGATGATGACCTCACCACCAACGACAACGACATTATCACTGTCACGGGTGCATACGCTGCGACCACTGACATCAATGCTGGCCTCGGTACCGACCGCGTCAACATCAATCTGCCCGCCGGTTTGACTACTACGACGGCGACTTCGTTCGTTGGTGTTGAGCGTCTGTATGTTGACAGCGCTGCTGCAGCTACTCTCAATCTTGCAGCGACCGACGGCCTGCAGCAGGTTTGGGCCGATAACTCGGCCGGTTTGACCGTTACTGGTATTGAGACCGACGTCACCATCGGCGTCAACGGCGCCAACGGCGCAGTCACAGTGACGTTTGACGATGTTGCAGGTAGCGATGATTCTGCAAATGTTGTCCTTAGTGCTGCCAGCGGCACTGTAGACATTCAGAATGTCGAAACTCTCAATATCAACGTCACTTCCGCTTCCGACATTTTCTTGAACGCGGACGCTGAACAAGTGAACATCACTGGTTCGGGTGACTTGGCTCTTGATATTGGCACTCTCCCAGAAGGCGCCGTGTTCGACGCTTCGGATCTGAACGGCAAGCTTGATGTTGATTTCGCTAGCGAGAACGACACCAGTGTTATCGGCGGTGACTTCAACGACACGTTCCTGATTTCTGCCGGTATTGAAGGCGTGACAGTCACTGGCGGCGCTGGCTCTGATCTGTTCTCGGTCGGAACACTCTCAAATCTGGACGGCGAAGACACTGATGGCGTTCCTGGTATCAGCGATGCCGAGCTCGACGCATCGATCGAAGCTGACCTGATCTCAATCACTGACTTCAATGGCAGTGCTGATACGCTTGAAGTTAATGTGGCTGGTGCAGGTACAACCTTCACTAACGTTCAGGAAAGCAACATTGCTGCGGCAGCTTCGCTAGCTGCTGCTCTGGATGTAGTTTCTTCTGCTGCTGGCGCAAGCAACTACGCTATATTCGAATACGATGGCGACACGTACGTCTATCAGAACGACGCTACACTGGGCTTCAGCTCAGGCGATGGCCTTGTTCAGCTGGTCGGCTTCACCGGCGAACTGAATGACGGCAATTTCTCAGCTATCTAAGTTTCCTTGAGTGACTGCAGAAAAGGCGGGGGCAACCCCGCCTTTTTTGTTGCCTACTACTCGGCGTAGATAAGCACGTCTTCAGGCTGAACGTTTATCTGGCTGATCATCGTGTTGTTTGTAGCTGCATCAGCAGAGCAGATCGGCGCATTGGTGAAGTCGGCACCGATCACCTGCCCGGCCGGGATAGAGGCGAACCACCAGTAAGGATTGCCCACGCCAACGATGGTCTTGACGTATGCCCCCTGATTGCCAGTAGGCGTGGTGATGTTGCGAACGGCAGTCACGCCGTTGATAGTCTTCTCGCAGATGATCTTGGCCATTGTTGTCCCCATTATGATGCCCTCACGATACTAATGTTGACGACTTCGGCGTCGATGGGCTGCCCCGCCTGGTCTGTAGATGTAATTATGAAAAAGTCCTCAGCCTTATCAGCATCTAGGATATATGCTCGACATGGCCCGCCATCAGCCGTTGCGATGTAGGCGGTATCCGGCTGAGGCTCGGCGAAGAAGACATAGTATTTGCCGACATCACCCCAAAACGCTCCGGCAAATCGGCTGTTGATGCCGATACCTGTCACGTCGCCATCCAAAACGCGGAGTTGTGCAGCTGCATAGAGGTGCGGCACTGGTACAACCGGCGTCCGTTCAACCAAATCCGTTCCGGGAATTTCGCCGATCAGCACCCATGAGCCAGGATAATGTGCCTCGACAAACTCTGCACTTGCGACGACGCGATTGATGACCAAACCTTTGGCATCGAGTATTTCAAAGCCGCACAACACGGTCATATGAAAAGCTCCAGAATAACGATGCCGTCTCCGGCCTTACCAACTGTAGCTTGCGACGTACCATGAAGAACGCTGCCGCCGGTTCCAGCGCCAAAACCAGCAGCACCGGCTGAGGCTTGGAAAGCGCCCGCACTTATAGAAACAGCACCGCCCGATGCAGCAAACTCACCACCGTTCGACACAAAAACGTTATTTGTACTAGAAGCAAGACCTGAAGACCCGCCAAATGGACCCGGGGCAACAGATGCTGTAGCGTTTGGACCAAAGGTTTGCCAAAAGCCCAGCAGCGAGCGACTGTCAAAAGTGCGTGCAGTAGTCAAACTGAGTTGATCAGGGAACAGTAGACTTCCAGCATCACCACCTAATATGGCGTTAGCCGAGCCACCCGAAGTGTCGCCACCATTGCCACCCAAGCCGCCGCCGCCTGTGGCGATGTATGTACCACTAGCACCCCCAACCGTGGTAATATCGCCGCCCCTGGTGTTGCCGCTGCCGAGTAAATCTACAGCACCGCCGCCCGTTGCTCGGCCTATGTTATTTAGTGACGCGTTGATCGCAGAGATATTTCCACCACGACCACCAGGAATGTTCGTGTCGCCGCCGGAGCCTAGCCCACCAAGTCCGCCCAACTGCGCCGCCAAAGCACCGTTAGATGCCGCAAATATAGTCGCTCCTTTTTTGCCGCCGCCTGCTGTAATAGCCAAGCCTGTCGCGGTAACCGTCGTATCGCCGCCATCAACGCCGGATACAGACCCAGGGCTTGCAGTATTTCTGTTGATCTGCACTCCTGCCGCGCCGATGTTAATCGTTAGCGGAACCGATGGACTAAACGAGTGCTTTTTGCGCACATAAGCACCCGCTCCGCCGCCGGTGGAAAAACCATTCTGCTGATTTTGCAGGTATGAAGAAAGCGAACCCTGTCCGCCCGCTCCAATGGCATGGATAATGCCATCCAGTGCGATAAGCGGCGTCCAAACCGTAGAAGCACGGAAATATAGGAACATCCGTTCGCCGCTTAGACCGCCGCCGCCGCCAGATCCACCAGCCAATATATCCCGAATGCTCATGCGGCCAGCCTCCAGGCGCTGTTGAAGAAGTACAGTTCAAGTTCCACCGGGACCGCGATCACCACGTTGGTCGTAGCTCCATCGAATGACGAGCCGTTCAGCGCAATTGTGAGCGGATTGACCTCTGCATCGCTGTCGATGCTGACGCCGACGCGCGCCCCATTCGCTGGCGTTGCGGGCAAAGTCAGCGTGAATGCACCGGCAGAGGTATCGCAGAAGTACATGTTTCCAGCCGCTGCCGCTGTGGCGCCTGTAACGACTGAAGGGTTGAGTTTGGGCTCCGCTGCCGCTGCCAGCGCTGCCGCGTTGTCCGCAGTGGTGCCCTGTGCGGCCGTCGCATAAGCCGTCGATGCCGTAGTTGCCGCCGACCCCAAGCCCAACGTAGTTCGCGCAGCACTGGCATCAGCGTCATCGATCAGTGACCTGCCGAAGCTGGTTATCGTGCCGATCGCGGCCGCGCTGGCGCTTGTGTAATACGTGAAACGATCCGCTGCCCATGTCTGGCCTGCAAGGGTCGTCAGCTTGGTACTGGTGGCCTGGTAGAGCGTGTCGAAATAGGTCTTGAGCGTTGCTTTGACATTCGCCCAAGTCAGCTTCTTGAGGGCATTGCTGGCGGCACTATCTACCAGCCCTACCAAGTCAGCGTCGACAGGCGTCGTTTTCGCTGAAGCGGCAACGATTTGAGCCGGCACGGTGGTCATAGACCCGGCCGCTGCTTCTGCGGCATTCTTTGCAGCAAGGGCATCCGCAGCGCTGGTCGCGGCTTCCCCTGCCTTGGTCGTCGCAGTGGTAGCCGCGCCAGAAGCCGTGGTGGCACTGGTTGACGCCTCTCCTGCCTTCGTCGTGGCCGTAGCAGCAGAAGTCGCGGCGTTGGACGCGCTTGTGGCTGCAGCAGTGGCAGAGCCAGAAGCACCGGACGCTGATGTCGCAGCATTTGTAGCCGAAGCCGCAGCAGCAGCCTTATCGGCTCCGGTTTGCACCCGGTCTGCTGCAGTAGCATCGGCATCATCAGACGCCTGTGCCGCTTTGGTGCTCGCCGTAGCAGCAGAGGCAGAAGCGGCAATGCGGTCAAGGTTCGTTTGGACCCGGTCTGCGGCGGTTAGTACTGCTTTTGCCGCGGCATCCGAAGCAGACAGCGCAGCCGCAGCGGCAGCTGCTAAGGCAACATTGGCTTGGGCTTTAAGATCTACCTCCGGAGCGCCATCCCAGGAGCCATTTTCCTTCGGCCCGTACCCGACGTAGGTCAGGACATCGAGATACATCTCGCCGTCGAAGCCTAGATCGTCGGTAGGCGGACCTTCTCCAAACACCCATCCCTTGCCACGAGGGCCAGCACGGGTCACCCCCACACCCGCTGCCGGATGTGGAGTTACAGATATCGTGCTCATGAACGGGTGACCCCACGCTTAAGGGTTACGGTGCCATCGACAATGGTGTCTTCAACGCCGCCTGGGGTAGTCCAGACAATGTCGTAGACGTAAGTGCCGGGCTCCATGTCTTCCAGAACCTCCGGCGCCACGTTCCAGCTAATAATGCCGCCAGGTGCATCGGCGATGACCATGCGACCATTGGAAGTGCTCGCATCCAAGGCCACGGCCAGGGTATCAGCCGTGACCCGCAGTTGAGCCCGGAACGAAGATCCCGTTAGATCGACCGGATCGCCATCGTTATCGAGTTCCAGCGTGTCCCGCCAATCTTCATTGGTCAGGACCAGATAATTGACGGTGGTGAGTGACATGGCTAGTTGGCCAGTTGGTACATCACGCCAGCGTAGTGCGTGAGGTTTTGTGTGTCAGACGCAGTAAGTGGCGTCTGTAGCTTTTGTTCAACCTTGATCGACTGGTTGAACTTGAGCACCTGACCCATTTCTTCAGACTTATTGCGGCCAGGCAGTATGCCGTCAGCGTTATTCCTCAAGAACCCGTTTGCACGCATGACGGGTGTGGCATTGTTACCCCAACCGAAGAGATTGACTTCCGAAGCAGCTCTCAAGCTCTCTGTACTGACACCGCCAATAGGAGCGGGCAATAGCGCACCAAGGAATGGAAACTCACTAGAACCGAGGGCTGTTTCCATTGTATAGGGAAAGCCATCCACTGTAATGCGTAGGCTGGTTCCGTAAGTCGTACTAGGATCGCCTCCAACGTTGTTGCGTGCACCATAAACGTTATAGAGAAAGCCGCGACCTGTAGGCACGTCCAGAATGGTTTTCCAGGTGTCAGCGAGCCATGCGGTTTTCGCGACTGCGCCACCAAGCGCCTCGTAATGCGCCCAAAATTGCGCCGGCACCCCTGCATTACCAAAAGAGCCGGGCCAAGACATTCCCCAGTTGCTCGTATTTGGGTTGTAAAAATACAATCCGCTTGATGCCGCATACCGATGAAAGTCGCGCGGATCGGTCAGGAAACGGGCGCCGCCACTGGCCCCAATGAGAAGTTCAGAGGCCGTGGTCATCGTACGTTGCTCCGGAAGAATTCGGTAATCTGCCAATCATTAGTGGCGGCGTTGTAGGTCAGCTCGACGCCAATATCGGGCAAGTCCAAGATGAGGTTGGTCGCGGATAGGTTGATGGTTTTGCCGTTGCGGGCAATCGTCGCGGACTTCGCTGACGAGAACGTGCCCTTTCGGTCATAGACCCGGCGTCGATCATTGTTGGCAGGTGAGGCTGGCAGGGTGATGGTCTGCGCCGAGATAGATGTATCGACGTACAACCGCTCGCTACTCAGCGCCGCCATTGCGTCCCGAACAATATTGGCGCTTAGGTCGTCCTTGCTGATTTTCTTTAGCTCGCCAGCCGACACATCCCAGAACAGAAACAGATCGCCTGTCTCTAGGTTGATCTCCTGCACGCTGCCGAGGACGGCGCGGCGCAGGATGTGCAGCGCCATTTGATTGCCGGTGAGCGGAAACCAATTTCCCTGCACGCCGTCCCATCGCTTGAAGGTCCGCACGTCCATATGCCACCAGAGCACGTCCTTGTCCGACGGCGGCGAGTTGGCAGCACTGATGGCGTATACGCCAAGGTCGAGGAACAGACGCGCGATTGCATCCCTTGCGTCCACTGGCAAGGCATCGTTCAGGTTGTCAGTACTTGTCGTGACGAGCTTATGAGTGGCCGGCGAAAATGCGGGCATGACTTATCCTTCAGGCGAAAGTGAGCTGGCTGCCCATATCGGCAAGCGCAATGACGATGGTGTCGCCTACAGTGGAGACGTTGATGCCGTCGCCATCTGCAATCGAGCGAAAGCGCAGTTCTGTCCCGCTTAGGCCGGAGTAGGACTGGCCTGCTCCGGTGCCGATATTTGCGCCGGCCGTGATGCCTCCCCCTTCTCCACCGCCAAGCCCTGCAGTAAATTCAGAACGGGTGGCATAGCGGTGCGCTCCGACGGACGAGTCGAAAACGGCGATCAGATCGTCATTGGCGATGTCGGAAATGGGTTGCAGTCCAGGGAAGTCGAGGCGCAGCGTCCGGTCTGCTTCCAAGTTACCGCCGCCCGCGATGCCCTCTGTGGTATTGAGCAGCCGGAACTTACTGGCCATGTCGCCGATATTCAGGGCATTGATAGTGCTCTGAATGTTCTGGAAGAGCCAGTTGAACAGGCCAGGATCGGCTTCGCCACAAGAGAACCCTGCTTCGATCTGGTCGGCACTAGGCGTGGTGATGGGCGCCTGGTCATCAGATGCCCAGAGCGGATCAAAGAGTGGCATTGAAAAGCCTCGTCAGTTGAGAGGGATTTGCCGCGGGAAGCGGCCTGAACAGAATTCACCCCAGCCGGCACCAAAGCCGAAAGGCCGACCCTTGCTGTGCCAGAGCTCCAGCCGGAGCCCGGGCGCGACAGGAAGGACCTGCGCGTAGAGGTGGACGATAGATATCTCGACGTTGGTCATGAGCCGACCGGTGGCCACTGAGACGACCCCTGGGCGTTCGCGATAGATCACGGCGTCTTGGCCGAACATGGCGCGAGCGGCTTCGGTAAGCCCTTTGCGGGTGTAATCGCCCAGCAGGGTTACGACGCGTGCCTTTAGAAACCCACGATAAAGCTCGTCATCGCGGAAGGTGAATTCCACGAAGTCTGGACCGTCGCAGTTCCACTCCGCAAAGCAGAAGCCAGCAACAGGGCGAACCGGAATGGAGCATTCGTCCAAGCCCTCACATGAGAAGCCGAACACGGGCCGCTTTTGACCCTTGCAGTGCGTTCTGGGCCAGCCAAGAGCTTTACCCAAGATCGTCAGCTGGTCACCGACAGCATTGTCGATGTCGAACTTGTCTAGGGTTTCACAGAGTGCATCGTATGCTTCGGCAGCCGGACGAAGGTACGCCCGCATCAACCCGAGGAGCTTTGGACTTTCGCGGTATTGGGTCGCTACCCGGTCAATCTTGCTCTCAACCAGAGCATCAATGTCGGGGCACTGCATCACACATACCTTGCCGCAACGAATGGGCTGACGATGACGGCCCGCTCAAAGAGCGTCGTCTCGATTGTTTCGTCGACTGCTAAAGCCGGGTAGCGAGCAATACGGACATCAACAATCTTGAGATCGCCCGCCCTTGCCGCTTCCATGGCAAGCCGATCAGCAGACACGGTATCGCCGTTGCGGTACCCGGCTTGACCGATGAAGGCTGCCAGCACGGTATTGACGACGGCGCTGATGGACGGCGGAGCGCAATCATCGTTGTCTGCAATGTGCTGCACGTCTAGCTCGACGCGGATCTTGACGTCATCTGGCCGGATGAATTTGACCTTCTGGCAGAACCCGTCTGCAACGACCTCGATGGTCGTATTGCCATAAAGCGTAATCCCCGGAACGGTCTGCTGATAGATCGCTAGGCCCACCGCATCATCATCACCGCCAACAACGGCATAGGCGACAGCGTGGGCAGGCAAGCCGAGACTGTCTGGCACATCGGTGCTGTTCACCCGGACACTGGCCCAGGTGACGCCTTCTATGGCGCGGATGCGGTTCAGGTTCTCGGTCAGCGAGATATCGGTCTGGCCTTGGTTCGTGAGTCTGTACTGATAATCCGCGTCCGCTTCACCATCTGGCCTTACTGCCCTGCGGAGCTTGCCCAGCATGTCGAGGCGTGGCCCGCCGGCTTGGTCGATGTCGAAGGACTGGTAGACGTCCTCGCCAAGCTCCCAAATGTCGGTGATGAGGTCGGCGAATAGACCATTCAGTTGACCCAATGGGGATTGCGCGTCCTGCACCACGTCGGCGCCAAACACATCCACCATGGCTGTTTCGATCTCTGCCAGATTGACCCCGAGGGTCTTGCGGGCGAACCCGGTTGGCACAACGCCGTACTGATCAGCCATTGAGGGTCACCGTCTCGTCAAAGGTTGTTCGCAACTGCATTTCATGGATGATCCAGCCACGTCGTTCGGGCTGGAATTCGACGTCGAAGCTCTCGATGCTGGCGACACCGAGAACGCCAAGCACGGCTTCTTTTAAGACCGCTTCGGCAATGCCTTGATCGAAAGGGCGGACAAAAACGAACTCTACCCATTGCACGCCGGCAGTGCGATCGAGAAACCACTCGCCATGCCAGAACTTCAGGTGCTGTTTGACACGCTGCGCCACCGCGGCCGCGTCTGTGACCGTGGCAAGGTCGCCCCCGACCAGATGGAGGTCGTGGCTGCTGTCGAGCGATATGGCGAGCATGCCTACCTCAGCTTCATCTTATTCAGGCGGGCCAGCAGAGCTGCATATTCGGGCTGATGCACTAGCGGGTGTAAACCGGCCGATGAGCCGGATTGAACGTTCGTGTCCTCGCCAGAAAGGATGCTCAGTAGCTCGGACAGGATAGCCATGAGGCTTTCCCCTTGCCCTTCGATAGCTACAGTACCGTCTGGGCTGACCCGAACGCCATTCTTGTGGTCGTCGGTGCCGAAGAAAGCATTCTCATTGTCGTAGTTCCCCATGGCTTTCGGCTTGGGGTGGGCACCAGGCACAAACCGGCCGTCGCTATAGCTATGGGACCGGGCCGTAGCCGATGGCTGTGCCCCGTCTTCCAGATACCAGTTGTCCTGGTCCCGGCCGGTAAACTCTACGATGCCCTGCGTGCCTGGCTTGATCGGCTGCGTCACTGCAAAGCCAGAAGCGCGAGGCTGGTCAACCGGCACCTCTATAAGGTTCGGGAAGTCCACCTCTTTGCCCGCAAACCGTGGCTTGTAGAGCACCTTCAGTTCGGCAGTTTGGGTTGAGGGGTCAAAGCTGACCACCTCAACGGGCAGTTTAGTCGCTATATCAAAGCGCTCGTCCTGGGCAAGATTGCCCACCACATCGTGCTGAACGCCACGGTTAGGCTTGCGGAACACACCAGTCATCCAACCACCTTGCCGCCCTGAACCAGTTGGCCCTCTGCCTCGACGTAGAAGTCGCCATCCATGTTGTCGCCGCCAAAGGCGACACCTGACACCCGATATGTGCCGCTCTTCTCGCCGTTCATGTCCAGCGTTTCGCTATGCACTTCGATGAGCCGGTTGGGCCGGATGGACGGATCGAGCAGCGCTTTGACGATGATGCCGTTGTCAGTAATGGTCGGCACGCCAATCATGCCGGTTTGCGGCGTGATCAAGGTTCGCTGGTTCAGGAACCCATCGAAGGGGATCGTCTCCAGCGTTTCGTTCTGCACTGACCAGTAGAAGTCGTTAGACCTACCTAACGTGTCGAGTGCACGGCGCGACGAGCTAACCAGGGTGACTGGTCTGCGAGTGGGAGGGATCTCGTCCAGACCCTTCAACTCGCCCAAAGACACGCCTGGCATCCCCTTTTGGATATCCTTGACGATGTCTTTGATCTCGGTACCGGCGGGATAGGTCTTTGCGACATACCCTTGTCGATCAGCCTTGTCCCCATCGCCAACCGTCACCTTGGAGATGATGTCGACATCGCTGCGTTCGTGGAAGACGTCGCTGATGTCGCCCGTCAGGATGATGCCCATGCCGCTTTCGACATAACCAGCCTCTAAGACGACGTGATCAAGTTCCTTGCCTACGGCATAGCGGTGCTTGCTGTTCAGATTGTAGACCCGCACCTCGCCAGCATTTGGAATGCTCGAGATGGTCTTCTCGACATCGAACTCGATGCGCAGGTCTTCCACGACCAATGAACCGCCGCTGCTGCCAGAGAAGGTGGCGCGGACTTGCCTTATATACTTGCGGCTCATGGCGCTGCGTAATGATAAAGGCGAACCTGACGAGCGGCGAACGCGTCAATGGTCGGCTTGACAGGCGAGCCATCGGGCGCCGCGGCGAAGATGGAGCCGATGCCGAAATCGAACGGCTTCAGTAGATCGACATTTGTCACTACCTTGCGGCCGGTCAATCGCGGCGTTTCATCAATTGAGAGGTCCATAGAGAACCGCTCTGAGTGGGTGTTGTAGCGCAGACGAAGGCTGACCTTTTGACCGTCCACGACCAGCGAGAATATCTGGCCCGGATCGCTTGTGACTTGGATTTCGGAGAGCATCAATTGACCCCCAGAATACCGGCCAGCATAGAGCCATTCTGACGGCCCGCTGCACTCGATGTGTTGGTTGGCACCACTTGCACCGCCGCATCGCCTTGCACAGCATCCCCAGCGGCTCGCTGCGCATCCAGGCTGCCCGGCGTTGTCGCTCCTGCCTGTCCAACCTGCTGTGACTGCCCGCCCGAAGGGCCCTGCGCCTGCCCCTGCACATAGGCGGTGCCGACGATGATGACCTGGAGACACGTGGCAGTGAATTTCAGAACCGACGACCAGTCCTGGTCGCGCTCGGCTTCCAGCTTCTCGATCAAGATGTCCCGGTGAACGTCGAGACCGGACACCAGCGTGAATGGCTGGCGTGTTTCCTGCAAAGCCTTCATGGCTTGCCATCCCGCCATCATTTCCAGACGGCCATTGCCTGATCGGCTGAGCGAACCACCGATGATGCAATCCATGACGATGCGTTTCGGCATGACGTAGGCGTGGTCGGTTATGTCGGCGCCGAACTCGACCGGCTGTTGAGTGATCTTGAGCTCGGACGTGACCGATTCCTTGACCACGATGTCGACGGGCACAGGCCCGATTGCGCGACTGATTGCGATCATGCCTTGCAGCCTCTATGTTCGTGCGGACGAAACCCCGTTTTGAGCCACGAATTTTGATCGACGATAGTCACACCAAAGATCCTACGAAGACGAAGCCGCTGCTGATTAAAGTGTTAGGTGCCGGCCTTCTGGTCGCCGTTGCCTATGGCATATGGACGGAAATGCGCCCCGGCGGAGCATTCAACGCATACTCATGCTCCAATTTGGTGCCCGAAATCGTCGCTCTATCTGCGGACAACGCTTCTGCGCTTCTCCCGACAAAGCTTGCTGGCGTGTTGGAGCACCGCACCATCAGTTCTACCAAAGATCGGGTAGAATGCGTGGGGACGGCAATGCTATCCAACGGTCTGAGAGGCGAAATAAAGTACAGAGCATACGTCGAAGCGGATCAGTGGTGGATTGTGTACGATCCTGTTATTCCGACTTAGGGCGCAGCGCCTCCCGAACTCCCTACTACGCCCATTCGCCGAGTGGTGTTTAGCCCAGCGCTAGTCACGCCGTCCCGAACCGATGCACCGATCTGGGCAGGACTAGCGTTCGTTGTGGCATTGACCGTAACGGGCGCATTAACAGTGTTGGTGATGTTTGTGATCGTTGACGAGTTGTCGATCGTCTCCATAGCAGCTTCGGTAGCTTCTGGCCCAGAAACGGCACGCATACGTTCCAGAATGGGGCCAAGTTGGGCGGCAAGGTCTAGGTCTTTCGTCCCGTTTGCCTGCACATGGCTTTGGCTCACGAGGTCGGATGGCGCACCAGGCCGCGGCGTGACCGTTTCAGTGGGCTTGGTGAAGTTCGATAGCCACTCACCAGCACGATCCATTACCCGACCGCCGGCACCGCTCAGGTTATCCTGATGTTCCTGCGTCCACGACCCTTCCCCAGCCATGCGGTCCCATAGCCATCCGCCCACAGCTTCAGCAATCTCGGCGTCCAAGCCGAAGAACCCCACGCCTTTTGGACGAGCGGTGCGCCCTCCTACTTCGGCTGGTCCTGCAGGGCCTTGGTCAGGCAAGTTAGGGACCTTGGCAGCGCCTTTCAGCGAGCCAAATGCAGCAATGAGGCCGCGCACCGCACCTAGAACCTGGCGAATGGGCCCCAGCAGCAGCAGGAACCCACCGGCTAACATGGCCCAGTCGAACGCACTCAAGCTCTGCAATGCCGTCAACAGCTCATCGAAGCTATCGACACCCTGCAAGGCAGTAACCAGCTTGCTCACTGCCTTGGCGAACTCAATGAGCACACCGATGCGCAGCACCCATAGAGCGCCTGCCAAACCAAACAGCCGACCTGCGAGTAGAGCAACGCCGGCGGCAATGGCGATCAACTTGCCAGCGTCAGTCTTGGCTATGGCCTTGAAGAAGTCACCTAAGGCGGTCAGGTCGACGTTGATGCCCAGACTAGCCAGCAAATCGTTCAGAGCCTGAATGCCTGCGCCTATGGCGCTGCTGCGCCCGTCCAGGTAGGCGGCGAGGTCATCGAGAAACAGGAACAGCAGGGCAAAGCCCGCGATCCAAGGATTGAACAGCGCCGCAACGCCGCCGATCAGTACGGCGAGACCGGCAAGTGGGCTTTCGAGGCCCAATATCTCGGAGACGAACTCACCGATGGCCTTTGCCGCCACAACCATGTTGCGGCCGAATTCGATCAGCCCCTTGGCTGCATTGACCACGCCATTGATGCCGGCAGTGATGTCGTCGATCGTGATGCCGCTGAAAAGACCCTTAAGCTCTTCTCCAACTCGCACCAGCGAATCTGAAATTGCCGTCGCGACTTTGGCCAGAGTTCCGTCTTTGCGGAACTGATCGAACGTGTCGAGCAGGCCTCTAAACTGTTGCTTTACCCAATCGTAGAAGCCAGCATCACCGACTTCTTTTAGGAAGCCTGTCCACTGATCTCCAAGATTGCTGAGGATGCCTGTCAGGGTCGTGGAAGCTTTCTCCATCGACCCGGCGAACTTGGCGTCAAAGATGCCCATCAGGGCCGCCTGGATCTCCGAGGCGTCCTTGTTGACGGTCCGCTTCATCTCCTGGCCATTTTGCGTCCAGGCATAGGTTATTTGGTCGCCTGCCACAGAGGCGCGAATGCCGAATTCCTTCAGGCGCTCGTTCTCGCCCGTCATCGCATCGGCAACGGCTTCGACGCCAGACATGAGGTCCTTGCCCATGGCCGAACTAGCGTCGCCAACAGACCGGAGCAGTCCGGTGGTCGGATCGATGCCATAGGCACGCATGCGCACGAACGCCTGGCTAACCTGTGCCAGATCATATGGCGTTGTAGTGGCGAACTGCTGAACCCATTTCAGGCTCTCTTCCGCTTTGGCAGCGGAGCCCTCCATAACTTCCAGCGTGGCAGCCATGTTCTCGAACTGAGAACCTACGTCCACCACAGACTTCGCCATGGCAGCCGTGCCCGCCACGATCGCTGTACCAGCGGCGGCGGCGAATACGGCGGCCGTCCGGGCGAAGTTCCCCAGACTGCGCGTGGCGTTGTCCAGACCAGACTGGAACTTGCGCAGATCGCCCTCGCCACGAAGATCGAAGCCCAGCAGGGCAATGAGTTCTTCAACGACCATGCCGGTTCTTCCTTTCTGCGTTGGCGCGGGCCCGCTCTGCCGTAGCCTCTTTGAGGTCCATGGCTTCGTGCAGGTCGGCAAGGTCGTCGATGGTAAGGGACGTCTTTAGTTCGACAATTGAGCAGAGCGGCGGATCGGCTAGGATCGGTCGCCACAAGTAGATTTCCGGCGTCAGGTTGGGGGCAACCCGCGCCACATCATTGTGGCTTAAGCCGCCTTCTTGGCCGCCGCGCTGAGTACGCTGCCCAGCTTGCCGCCGAAAAAATCGCGGTACTGGACCTGTAACACGAAGGCAACTAGCTGAAAGCCTTCCATCAGATCGGGTACTAGGTCGTAGACGACAGGATCGTATGACCCGCCCTTGTCCGTTTGTACCTCGGCATGCTCGGCAATTTCGACCAGGAACTTGGTCAGACCGTCCGCATCGCTGAACATCAGCAGTTCGGCAATGGCCTCGAGCGCAGCTCCGTCTTGGCCATCCTTATCCGCAATCGCTGCAGACAGTTTAGGCAAGGCAGGGCCGATGATCTTGGTCAGTTTCAAGAGCGTGCGGGTCGCCTCGGTGGCAGGAAGCTTTTCGACCTTATAGGTTCGACTGCCGATCTTCTTTTCAGGCATTATGCATACTCCCGGCTATCCCATAGCCAGCCCTGGGCAAACAGTTCCCATTCACGCACATCAGCATCGACGCCAAAGTTCTTGGTAGCCATTGCCGTAATGACGACCTGGCTAGACGACCCGCCTTCACCATTGCCGGTATCGCGGACGGAAAAGGTCATAGGATCGAGCTGGCCAGTCTTCAGGGCGCGATACTTACGATCCAAATAGGTGTGGATGGGCGAGTTTGGCTGCAGCCGCAACCGGATCATCACCGATTGATCCGCCGTGACCGAAACAATGGCCGCGCCGTCGGCACCAACCAGTGGATTGGAGACAGCGCTGCGCTCCTCGATCTCGATCGTGTCGTCACCTTCCCAGAGGCCGGTGACAGGGTTCCCGTTCAGTGTCGCTTGGACATTGAGGAACGAATACATCGTCAGATTGGTGTTTCCTGCCATTTGTCAGGCTCCTCAGAATGTCATGGTCGCGGCTACGGATGCGTAATGTGCCGCGCCGGAATAGCGGAAAGTGGCTAGGATCGGCGGGGCGACGCGCTTGCGGCGTTGAGCCTGACTGATGTTGCGCACGCGGGTTGGCTTGATCTCATAGGCCGGCTCAAGCTCGCCTTCGTCATCGAAGTCTTCAGCGATCAAACCCGCAGAAACGGCACGGTTCATCACAGCTTCAACGCCCGAAGCAAGGATCTGGACGCCTGGGTCGGTCATGGGCACACGATCATTGGTGGCCAGAATGCCGAGAAGTTCTTCCTGGATGCGAGCAATCAGCCAATCGCTGGCATGGATCTCGTCAAGGAATGCGCCGGACAGCATGTTGCCTTCCACCAACATGGGCGAGCCGCCGATGTTGACGAAGACGTTGGCCATGTGGCCGGTAGTTGGATCGGCGCCAAGAGCGGGCACAAAGCCCGTAATGGCCTGCACTACGGCGGAACCCTTGTTCAGGGTGGTGAGGCCCCGGAGCTTCTTGAACTTTGCCGTGTAGGCGCTGTTCGGGCGATCAAAATTGCGGGTCGCGCTGTATGCAGCAATGGCCGCTGACCCGTATTCGGCTACGACAGGGTTGTAGATGACCATGGTGCGGTCATGGACCGCGACCTTGTTACGAGCCGCCACGTTAGTCGTATTGGGCGCATCTTCCATGCCGACTTCGTTGCTGTCGAGGAACAACAGCTTATTGCGGCTCTCGACCCAATTAATGGCGGCATCTTCATCGGCTGTCACGCCGCGGATGTGGTTGGTGAAGACCAGCTGATACCAGTCGTTGTCGGCTGCCACGATGGCATTGAGCTCGGCACCCAGAGTGGGCGGAGCGGATTCGGGCTTGTGGCGATAGCCGATCTTGACCTGCAACGGGCGCGGGTTCTGGCTGAAGGCCGCTTCGGCAGCGATATATGCCTGTTCGGTATCGTCCCAATCGGCCGCAACCTCATCCATGCTGCCATAAACCTTGGTCCGAACAGACTGGCTCAGCGGCCCTGTCGTTTCTGTCGTCACGATCAGCGGCGTTCCAAAACCGGTGATGGTGGGAAAGTTATCCTGGCGCGTGACGGTGACTTCCACCGCACGGCTGATAGGCAGTACAGCCATTGAATGGCCTCCTTACGGTTTGAAGTAGTCGCCCGAAACAAGATCGGGATTGGTGTCAGGGCCGAGCGTGATCGTGCCCTCGATGATGTCGTCCACCGGCACGCGGCCGATCAGGATTTCATTGCCAGCGCCGTCAGTGATGGTGCCGCGCTTTATGTAGCCGCGAATGGCGATGTCCATCTGCGCCCTGCCCTCGAACTGTCCATCGACTTCAACCGGCAGCCTTTTGGCGCCTGTGATTGGCTGAATGAGCAGTGGCCAGAGCCGCAGGGCCGCGCCATCGCTTTGCGACCACATCATGATGCGGTTTGCGATATCAATCGGATCCGGCGCAAAGACGTTGATTGAGTACCGCCATTCCATCGGCAGTACCGGGATCTGGAACAGCTCCTTGATCCCATCCACTCCCTCGGCACCTTCCTCATAGACGGTCGTTACAGCAAGCCCTAAGCGCTCGGATGCGATCAGGTTGACGCTTATGTATGCTCCTGAGGCGCGGGCGCCATCGGCATAGGCCTCGATGACCTCAATGCCAGTCGCCTCCGCTAACCACGGGCGCAGTGCTGTGAACAGATCGACCTCGCGCAACGTCTCTCTCCAGCAATGCCTTGAAGTAATCGCCCTCGGTGCGGGGCCAGAGTTTGAAGACCTGAAACCAGTCCCCGTTGACCAGGATCATGTCGGCCTCAGTCTGGGTATCTTCATCGACAGCCCGCAATTCGGAGCGGGTCCAGATGGTCCAGACCACGTTTGTTCGCTGGCCCTCGGCAAGTTCGAACACGTCCTGCGACGACGGCGCGAATACAGCGGCCATGATGGCTGTGTCTGTGTGTTCGCCGTCGACATGCCTGCCGCTGACGTATGACCCGGCTGCGGATCGGCGCAGGGTGTATTCCTTGGCGAAATAATCGATGGCTGCAGCAGGGCTCATTCATCCACCTTCCACGTCACTGCCTGGCGCATTTCCCCTGTATCAATTAGCGGCTGGCTGCTGCCCTTCTGGCGAACGGTAGAAGGTGCATTGGCGGGCCATGAGCCTGCCGTGACACTCTCCTGCACCGCACCCTGCCCTTCTACGCCGAGCCTGCTGAGAGCCTGGCGCATGTTCATGGTACCGTGAACGAGTTGCTTGGCGTCCGATCGGGCGATGCCCTGCAACGTGCCCTTGGCTCCCCGAATGCCCTCGCGAATGAACGGGCGTTCGGGAATGTCGGTAGTGCCGAACTCGTTGTAAAAGGCGCGCTCTAAAACTCCGCCATCTGCGCCTTGAGGGAAGCCGACTTTGACTTTCTTGGGCCCGCGGATGGCAGTCGCTATCTTGCTGGCCAAAGCCGAGAGGTTCGGACCTCGCCTCTTGATCCTGACCGAAACGACCATCACACCACCAAAGGGCTAGGGAAGCTCCGCCGCAGCATTTGCAAATAGCGCCGTCCGTATTCGGTGGACGATAGACCAGAGCCTTGGCCGTTAGAGTTAACACTGGATCCGCCACCGGCAAATTCAGTCTCGACATCACCAACGTTGAAGCGTTTGACCTGACCTTGAGCCACAACGCCAAGCGCCTTGGCAGCCGTGGCAGCTGGCTGGCCTTCCATGATCAAGAGGTGAGCGGCAAAGTACATTTGAGCTGGACGCCTGTCGTCCTCTATCCAGCTTTCACCAACCTGGGCGATTGCCTCGTCCAGGACGGCATTGATGGTAGTGTCGGCAACCGAGGCGAACCCCGGAAACCGAACCTTGAGGTCACTTGCCGTTGGCTGGCTGTACGACATCCTTGGCCTCCGGCTTTGGTGCCTTGGCGGGTTTCTCGACTTTGACCGTGATGGCCTCGGCAGCGAGCCAGGCAACAACGTTGTCGCTACCCTCGTGCTGGTGCCAGTCCTTAATCTTCACGGACCGGCCGGGCTGAACCGAAACCCCGCCGACAAGCAGCGGGACTTCAGTATTGTTGGTGACCCGGGCGACGGTCACTTTTCGTCGGCCTTGTTTAGATCGATGAACGCGGCCTTGTCGGCATCGTTCATGACGTCGAACTCAGCAAGATCGGTCTTGCGCAGGTTCTTGGTCACGGCTTTGCCTTCTGCATCAACCACGGCAAACCATCCGGCAGACTGTTCCTTAACAGTGTAAGTGGTGACCCCGCCACCGCCGTCGCCGGAACCATTCTGCCCGCCGTTCCCGGCTTTCAGAGTAGCGATTTCTCGGTCTTTAGATTCCACCGCGGCTTCAAGATCGGCGACCTTGCCGGTTAGCGTGCTCACGTCTGTCTGAGCAGCAGCCAGAGCATCGCCCTGTCGCTTATAGGAAGCGTCAAACATGGTGCGAAGCTGTGCCATTTCCGGAGTATCGCCGTTCTCGTCGCGATCGTCCGCGCTCTCCCGCTTCTTGCCCTTGCCGTCTACGATCAACGTCCCAGCATCGATCCGGGCCTTCACCACGGGATGGTCCTTGGCGGCGTCCCAAACCTCGGGCTCTAGAACAATGGAGCCGGTACCCGGCACGACCTGACCTGTTGGGAGACCGAAGCCTCCCGCAAGGGTATTTTCAAGTGTGACTTGCTTGGCCATGGCTTAGATCCCATCCAGATAGCGAACAGCGCCAGGACGGCGGAACTCGACGCCGCCGAGACGGAAGATGCCGGGCACTTCGTACTTCAGCAGGCGCTGCTCAGCCTGGAGCCACCGGAGCGGCATTGGCACGTGCATCTTCACCACATCAGGCGTACGGCGATAGGCAACCATGCGCTGTGTGGCGCCGGCGCCTGCCGTTTCAAGGCCAAACACGGCCCGGATGGTGAGTGGGCGGCCCGTGCGGATGGTGTAGATGTTCACCCGCATGATGTGCTCGAGGATCGTGACCTGTGATGTCACATCGATCCGCTTGGTGGCAATATAGGCGTAGCGGTCCTGACTGAGCAGAAGCGTATCGGCCTGTTCAATGCCATTGGAGGCGGTAAAGATCACACCCAGAACGTCATTCACATCCTTGACGATTTCATCTACCGTCTTGGTTGGCCAGGTTGCAGTGCTAGCCGCCCCGTTAGGAGCGGTCAGGGCGGTGACGCTGGTCGAATTTAGCAGACCCGTCATGCCCAGCTTGGAGCGGCCCAGGAAGGCGACATTGTCGACGTACTGCTCATACTTGCGGCGAGCCGCATCAGCACGATCGTCGGTCAGGCGAATGCCATAGGCTTGGGCGTGCGCCAGCTCCTGCAGGTTGTAGCGATAGCCGATCGAGGCCATCCACACACGGCTGTTGCCCTGGTCGAGCTTGAAGTCAACGAACGGCACATCATCGCCGTCAGGGGCGAATTCGCGGGCCTCGCCAACATCGTCACCCATCGAGAAGAAATCGATGGCCGTGGTCCATTCCGGCGCGGAATTGTCTACGGGGACGAGCTCGCGGTACTGAAAGTCGGGATACTGGCGGGCGTAGATGCCCGGCTCGATGTAGTTCTGCGCTGTGCGCAGGAAGTTCAGCGCCAAGGCGGGCGCATCCTGAGTGAACATGGGTGTGGCCCTTACTTGGTGACGCCGAGACGAACGCGCGCCAGCTGGTTGGTCGTCGAGGTGACGGTTGCCCATTCGGCGTTTTCGATCAGCTGGTTGGCATTGGAGTTGGACACGTTGGTGAAGGTGCCCGTGGGTGTCATGTAGACCGGATCGCCCTGCGCAACAGCGACAAGCGCCGTGACCCAGATCGAGCCGTTCTTCATCACGCTAAGCTGGTCGTAAGGCTTGAAGACCTCGCCCTGAGCAGCAGGAACGGTGCGGTCCGCAACAGCGATACCGGCGAACTTGCCAAGAGCGGCAGGCAGAGCGACGGTGTCTTCGACGGTGCCATAAATGACGCCGCGGCCGAACGGTACGTCGCCAGAACCGGCCGCCACGATCATCGACGTGATGTGGTGAGGTTCGGTGGTTGCGATCATGCCGGGATAGCCGCGCGCCGTGTCGCGGCTATAAGAGACGGGAGGGATAACCATTATGCGCGCTCCTTCTGGCCCTGCCAGGCGTTGCGGTCACGCTCCAGCATCTGATTGTAGGCGTCGTTAGTGTTGGTGGGCGCGTGGATGCCGTCCTTCAGCGCCTGGGCGAATGGGTCGACAGTTTTGCCGGCATCTTCGGCAAGGATGTCGAAACGGGCATTGATGTAGTCGGCCGATTTGTCCTTGACCGCTGCATCGCCAAGCTTGGCAGTGACCACGGCCTTCTTGATGTCGGCATCGGCTAGACCGTCCAGCTTCACGGCTGGAGCAATCTTGGTTGCGACGGCGCAGAGCGCGGCGCGATCGGCAACAAGCTTGTCGAGGGCAGCCCCATCAACGATCTTGGCCTTGAGCGCGTCGATCTCGGCATCGCGGGTGGCAATGTCCTTGTCTTTAGCCGCGACAATCGCCGCGGTAGATGTCGCGGTGTCGGATGCAGTCTTGGCAGCATCAGCGATGCGCTGCTGCAGCGTGGCGATGACGGTGGCGCCCTGATCGGTCACTTCGATCGGGATGCCATCGACGGTTACCGTCTTCAGGTTCATGGGAGTTTCCTTGTCAGGGGTTGCGTCATTCATTGGGGCGATGCCCCACTCCACACCGTCACCGATGCGAGCTTGTGAACCGGCCCGGGCTCGATCTACGAGCGCCAGGTGGTTGATTTTGATTGAGCGCTGTTGCGCGTCATAAGGGAGCCCGTCTGCCGTGATGCCAGGCGTGAAATCGAGTTCACATTCATAGCCAGCACTGAGTTCGCGCTTGCCGCTCTCGATGGCTGTGATGGCCTTGGCGTCCTTGAAGATCAGCGGCAGGCTGACCCACTCGCCATCCATCTTCGCAGCCGTGCTGACCTCGCCCACGGCAAGGTCCTTCCAATTAGCGGATGTTACTGCCTCGGCGGGATGATCGATGGTGATCGGGGCGTGGCTGAAGGACTGCAGGCTGTCTTGCGCAAAGACCTGGTCTGCGGCGCGGTACACTCGGACGATAGCCATGTCCGGCTTGCCCACTTCGGCGCCCGTGTAGAGTTGTATGCCCGTCCGGACTGCCTTGGCGTCGGCAATGAGATAGCCGTCACCGGTCCGTCGCTTGCCAGCGACAGAAACCTTGTCAGTGAATTGCATGGTGGCTCCTAAGCAGCCTGGCGTCCTGAGGACTTTGCCTTGCGCCAACGGCGATGCGCTCGTTCCCCGCCGGAGCGGTTTTTGATGGCAGCGGGGACGCCGCGCCAGTACTTGACCCGACCAGTAGCGCGAGTTTCTCGCACAGCTTTGCTATCCGATGGCGCTGATGGAGCCTGTTGAGCGGGTTTCTGCGATGCAGCAGGACGGAGTTCCACAACCTCAGAATGAGCAGCAGATCCGGTGGGGCCACTCACAACAACTGAGCCAGCGAGCATCGCTGCTCCAGCCGCTAAGGCGAGCGCTATCTTCTTCATTTAATGCTCCAGAAAGTGCCTACCGCTAGTGGGCCGATGTGCTAATTTGCGGCCCGATGACCGACGAACAGTTCAATACCCTGCTCAAAGAGATGTATGCGATGCGCCAAAGCCTCTATGAGGTTCGGCAGGAGCTCGCTGCTTTGAAGCTGTCAGTTGATCGACCGAAGCCAAGCCGCGACCAGAACCGCATGGATGCTATGGGCGCGGTTGAGGTCGATCTGCATGAGGACATCAGGCAGATACTTGAACGGGATTAGGCAGCGCGTTTACCCGTCAGGGTCTCGACTACCTTTTCGATGCGGTCCGCGTAACTGCCCTTCTTGCGAAGGGCATCGAGATCATCCAATTTCTTCATCACCTCCGCTAACCATTGCCGGCGCACGGCTATCTTGGCATTGGGATCACCAGCAACGATCTTGCGGAGCGCTTCACGATCAACAGCCATCAGAACCTCACTATCCCCCGTGCCACGCAGCGGCACTGGATCGGCTGACCCGGCGGCAAACCACCTTCAGCGCCCGTCGCTTCGCCGTACCTGTAAACCTTGCCCTCAAGGGCCCTATGCCGTGATCTGACCCGCTCGTCATGGCTGGTCAGCCACCTGTATTCCGTCACGCCCGCTTGGACTTGCCGCTCGCGGTTCAGGTCCGAGTTCAGCTTTGCCACTTGGTCACGAGCGATTAACTGGGCGCGGCGGTCGGCTATACCGAAGTCATCGACCAAGGTCTTCCGCAGCGTTTTCACCGGCACACCATTGATAATGGCGGTTGTTACGCTGTTTGCTATCCGCTTGACCGTCTCGTCTGCCAAGCCGGTGATCAAACCGGCCGCCCGGGTCGATGCGGTGCGAAGGTAATCGGCGAGGTCTTCATCTCGGACTACAGCCGACAGATCGATGCCCAATGCTCGTTTTGCAGCTTGCCGGAATTGCGTCGTATGCCGCTTGGCCTCTAGGGAGAGGACGCGCTGCACGATACCGTTTGCCACGCCAGCCAATTGACGAGCGTATGTGGCGAAGAACGAAGTGGTGTCTTCGCCGATGTCCTGAGTCAGGCGTGACCTGTTCCTTGCCATCTCGGCTTCGGCTTGGGGCAGGATCACTTCCCGAACATGCTGCTGCATGCTCCGCAGCATTTCCCGTTCAGCCTTCAGGAATGACTGGACGGAGCCGATGCTCTCCTGGATGGCGGGCAGTTCAACAACCGTGCCCTTGGGCTTTTTGACCAGCTTGGCGAGAGAATAGGATCCCATTGATTAGCCACGCCTCAATGGTGCAGATTTGCAAAAGGAGAAACACAATGAACCTTAGAGCTCTTATTTTGCCGATCATCATTGCAACCGCGCCCTTTGGGATTGCTGTTGCTCAAGAATTTGACGCACAGTCCTTCGTGGATGATCTCAACGAGGCGCTGGAGAGCCAAGGCATAGTTGGCGTGACCGTCACGCAAGAGGGCGGTGGGCCAACGTTCTACAGTGGTACTATAGCAGCCTCGTCGCAAATGGACGCGCTTAGCAAAGCCATTGATGCAATAGCTGGCGCGGGTGACATGCTCGCTGACCGCTTCTGCGACAATGATATGCGTCCTGCAGAATTCACTCTTTCCGTAAGTGCTAATTTCTCATTCGTTATCGGCGTCGACACGGGCACCCAAGTCATGTGGGACATCGACAAGTTGTGTGAGCGGCGCGGTTAGCCTTCATCAACCTCAGCGAACAGTTCCTGACCAAGGACGATCTCGCCCTGGTACGGCTCCACTGCGCTTAGATCGCCGTCGAACCCGTACGACACAGTTATATGAGGCTGGTATTCGTCATGATCCCATGACGCGCCGACCTCGCGTATCTCGCTGTGACGCCAACGAAGCTCAGACGCGGTGAACAGCAACACCGTTGCTTCGCCGAACTGCTCCATCTGACGGGGCCCGCCGGCACCGATCTTCAGCTCTGGCGACCACGATTCCCCAACCTTGAACCAATCGACCGGTGTGCGGCTGTAGGCGATGGTGACGTGCAGGTCTTTGGCGTCGAGGGTGGTTGTGAAGCCCTGCCCCTTGGCCCAGGCGATGATGTCGGCGGCGTTCTTGACCTTCCGTTGCACATAGAGCGTGCGGGGCGCGGCATCTTGCTGTGCACGACGCAATGGCACAACATTGGACGCCGGATCGTCTATGTCTTCCTGACCAAGATCGACCTCCGGCACCTCGGTCCCGAACTCTTCCAAGGCATCTTCCAGCCCCGGCAGTACCGAATGCTCGACTAAAGTATTCGCCGCGACCTTTTGCAAGGCCTCGCGCGGAAACAAGCCAGTGTTGTTCAGCTTCTCGATTGTCCCGGCTATCTTGTCGCCGATCTCGGAGCGTTCTTTGCTCGTGATCTGCCAGAGCGGAGCCCAGATGTAGTGGATCTCTGACGGCCTTGAACCTAATGCCGACCTGATCAGACATTCATCCATGCGCGCCATGGCAGGCGTCATCTCGACGTTCTGCGTAGCGCCGATCCGGTCGTAATAGTTGCGGATGTCGCTTTCGCCAGTGGCGTTCATGCCGGCCGGTGATTGACCGAGCAAACGGGTCACCGGGATATCAGCTGCGCCCGACACGATCTGCATAAAGGCCATGAGGATATCGGTGAGGCCACCGAAGCTCATCGTCTTCTGGTCGTACTCTTCCCCGCCATCCATGACGAACGTGCCATGGTTGCCCTTGGCCATCGAAGCGGCAAGCAAGCGCTTCTGGAACCGCTGCTCCCCTGCATCAGTAGCGAGCAGTTCAGAGAGCCCAGGGATCTTGATGACGTCGATCTTGCCTTCAAATATCAGGCTCGCGATGTTCGCTGCGGTGCTATCGGCGTTCTGGATGGCTTCATAGATCGCCTGCAGGACGCTCTCACCCCAACCCTGCATCGTGGGCGAGACGATATCATCGTCTGGGTTGTCGTCGCCAAAGAACAGAACAAGCCGCGATGGATGGATCAGCGTCTCGACGCCGTTCTTGCCGCGCAGCACGTACATGTGCGGACGGCCAAAGAACTCGCTGGCAGCGTCCAGTTCATTTTCCTTGCACTGCAGCTCGCGCCGCTTCAGCACCGTGAGGTACTTGAGCTTGCCCGCACGCATGCTGTCTGGTGCTAAAGGCAGATCGGGTCGATCCGTGCCGTCGCCGATCATGATGGCCGATCCGCCATGCAGGCGGGCCAGCTTACGAGCGCGAAGAACCTTGCCCTTAACGTTCAGCCGCTTTTCTTCGGCCTCGATTTTCTCGATCTCGTCCGAGCTTGCCTGCCAGTTGCGCCAGGCGCGGCAGCTGTCCAAAGCGGGGACATCGACGATCTTGCGGGGCAACCAGCTCGAACGGTACGCCGCAGCGATGGCGGCATCGTCCAGGATATTGAGCGAATAAGTGCTGGCGATGCGCTTGTCGCGAGCGGTCCCCAACCCAGAAACAGCGTTCAGCAGACCGTCTGCCAGCAGGCGGAGAGGATTCAACGGCGCTCTCCCTTTATTCTGCTGATCATCTGCTTAAGCGTATGCCCAGCGGCTTGTTTCGCTACCTTTGTCACTGCAACCCCGTCACCCTGCCCGATCGCCTCTACGGCCTTGCGGCGCAGTTTCATGCAAGTCTGGCAGGGCATTGGTCATCCCATGGCATCGATGTTGTATTGTGACCCAAGCGCCAACTCGTTAAGCGCGTCGGCAAAGGCGTCGACTTGGTCATCATGCTGCGCATTGGGGAACGAGCACACCTCATCGAGGAATGCAGTGTTCCAGTCGCCGCGCACCAGCTTGACGTTTCCTGCTTCAGCTTGGGCAGATGCAGGTTTTGCCCGAACTGTCTTGGCGCCTGTAGGCCGCTCGACCTTTATGTCGTAGCCAGCGAGTAGCTTGACCTTCGTGGCAGCGTCCGACTTACCGGCGGCGCCGGGGTCTTCCGGCAGCCTGATGCGAATGCTCCAGCCGTCTTGACTAGCTGTGTTCTTCAGGTTCGTTTCGACCTGGTTCGGTGACCACCGCCCGCGCTGCACGTCCTCGACGTAGAATATGCCGCCGACGTAGGCCATCTTGAGCCCAACGGTCCAGTCTGGCTGCTTGCCGGGCTTCTGTTCAGTGGCCGCGAAGTCCCAGGCCCTGCACCGCTTGGCGCCAGATGGAACAACGTCGACAATCTCGAAGTCGCCACGCTGGAACATACCGCCGGAGCGAGGCGCCGGCCGCTGCTGGAATTGACCAGCCACAGCATAGGAGCCCATCGGAACCTTATCGCGCTCCACCACCTCACGGGGGAAGCGCTCAGGGAAAAGCAGTTCCCCTTCATAGGTGCGTGGGTCGGTGAACCCGATGGACGTGTGGCACGCCCGATCGGGCTCGAATTCCATAGGCAGCATCAGGTGCTCGTAACCGAGCCCCAACTTGGCGATCTGCCCCGATACATCATCCTCGTGCAGTCGCTGCATGATGACGATGATTGCCGATGTCTTTGGGTCGTTCAGACGCGTCGGGACCGATTCCCGAAAGATGCGTGTGGTCGTTGCGCGATCAGCATCACTCTCGGATGATTCCGTTGAGTGCGGATCGTCAATGATCACACGATCACCACGTCCACCGGTCAGGCTGGCGAAAGGTACGCCCTCGCGAAATCCCGTCTTGCTGTTTGCGAACGACGCTTCACCGGCTCGCACCAGCTCAACCTCTGGCCACAACGCCTTGTACCAGTCCGACGTGACCAGGTCGCGCATGCGGCGGCTGTCGCGCTTGACGTATTTCTCGGCATAGCTGGTGGTCAGGTAGCGCAGATGCGGGCGCCCCTTCGGGCCCCACTCCCACGCCGGCCACAACACGGAGGTCAGGAGCGACTTCATAGTGCCTGGTGGCACATTGATCAGCAGGCGATTGATCTTGCCATCGGTGACCGCCTCTAGGTGCTGGCAGATGGCGTCTAGGTGCCAGCCGTGGATGTATGGCGAGCTGGGCTCAACCACATGCCAGGCTTCGCGGACGAAGCCTGCGAGTGTCTGGCTGCGTTCCCTTATGCGTTCGGCGTTCTTGGCGACGTGCTCGCGTTCCCGCTCAGTGCGTCGTCTCGCCTTCTCCGCTCGGATCTCCGTCAAGGTCGGCAAGCGGACCGAGGATCGATTCGAGATGATCGAGCTGTTCATCGGTCACCTTGGTGAGGTCATATGTGCCAATGCTACCTGAGTGCTTCAGCTTAGTTGGTGCATAGGCACCGTCCATCTTGTTGGCCTCGGCTATCGCGGCAATGGCGGTACGGCGGTCATCGACAAGGCATGCATCGTGGATCGCTTGAAGCGACTTCAGGCGCTCAGCAGCCGTCCATGTGGCCTTCTCGGCGGTCCTGTGCTGCAGCTCAGCCACGCGTGCACGGATGTTATCATTTGCGCTCAGGCGCGATGCGTTCGACCGGTGAGGTCGATACCCTGCTTGTGCATACGCTTCGTCTGCTGTCTTGCCCTTTGCCAATGCCTGGGCGAATGCTTCGTGTCGAGGGTTTAGGAGGACGGTCATCGATGCTAGCGACTTTCTTGAGTACAATGATCAAGGCCATCGAAGCAGGGCCGACCGGCCACGCCCAACTGGTTGGCATCGCAACTCAGGCGCTTCAAGCTGAGCTAACGAGTCGTGATCGACAGATCGCCGCAATGGAGAGGCGGATTGCGATCCTAGAGAGCAAACTGCGCTAGCCGCATCGCGCCCGCCGCGCAAACTATTTTCGACTTTAACGCCCGCTCGCAGGCCATTGTATTCAAATGCAAATATGTAGATGCGAAACCGCGCCGCTACTGCCGCAGCGGTCAAACAAACATAATTCGTGTTGACGTCAGCGGCAAATCGTAGCTTTTATGGCGTCAACGGGTTCTGACCCGCCAGGTAATTGTGCCGCCCAGTCCCGGAGTTACGGACCATGTCGAAATCGACAACTCGCGCCCTTGCGCTCTCCTCATCAGACGAACCATCACCACCACGACGTCAGGCCAATGCGCTTGCTGGCCTCGCACCCGTCTTGATCATTGCCGGCTTCCTCCCCGGCCTGATCATCGGTGTCGCGCTTGGCAGCCCGCCACCACCACCGGATCGCTGCGATAGCGCTTCGGATGTGATCGCTTGCTTGATCCAGTCTAACGACTGAAACGTGGTATTGCCTGATGAACAGATGCAAGAATGCGCGGGCTCCACCAGCCAGCGATAGGAGACGGCCCTTTGCCGGACAAACCACTGAAGCACCGCCGAATGACCGGCCAGGAGTTCAATGCCGCTCTCGCGACCCACCATCTTAGCCAAGGTCAATTCGTAAGACTGACCGGAGCAAACCGAAAGAAAGTCATGGAGTGGGCAGACGGTGTTGAGGACATTCCGGCATGGGTGCCGATGTTCCTCGCGGCCTGTGGCGCTCCGGGCGGGCTTGATGCGGCTATGGCTGAAAGCGACAGCCGCCTACTCGATCAGTGACAATCAAAAGGCCCGTTTTGCGCGGGCCTTCTTCGTTTCGCATTTCTGGATGATGGCAACTGCATAACCTGTTCGCTTAGCGGATGTCGAACAGTCGATTACAGACCGTTCGCTTGCTGCGATACAATCCCCCAGGCCCGCGCGAGGTCGTCGAGACTATCCCTCAAGTTGTCCGCCATGGTCAATTTCGCTCGTGCGTCGGTTGCAATATCCCCGAACGACAAGCCCTGCCCACAAACCTTACTGACCAGTGCAAAGTTGCGAACGCCTAACATCACCTTGCATCTAGCCAACTCATGGCCGGCGTCGACTTGGCGCTCGCTGATCGGATCACGTGCACCGCCGCCGTCAACGTGCGTACGGGAATAGTCCATGGCTGCTGCCCCTGATCCTCCACACGCTTCCCATGTGGTCCTGAAACGGTCCGCGGCTTTCTTCTGCGCCTCGTCCAACTTACCTCGCGCAAACAGCGTCTCAATTGCCGACTCCCGGAGGTTCTTGGTGACGCGGATGCGCTTGGGATTGTCTGCACTGACAGCGTGATCAGTGCTGAAATATGGATTGTCCACCTCTGCCGAGACCATCTCCAGCTTTGGCGTGATTATGTGCTTGGGTTTCCAGGCTTTGCGCTTCATTCGAGAATGGCCTTCCACATGTCGTCGCGGGCAGTTGTTTCCAGCACCGCTTGGCAGATGTCTTGAATGTCCAAGCCTCGACGCTCCGCCTCGGCGTCAATCATGGTCCTGTGAATGCCACTTAGAGGCACCGGCACGGCTGCATAGGTGTGATGGCTGGTATCGGCCGTGTAGCCCCAGAATGAGGTCATGGCTGTGATCATGTTGGGCGTGGCGCCATCGGCCAGCCGGTCGCATATGCGCTGCGCTGTCAGCCCACGTCCTGTGTAGACGCCAATCCAAAACGCCTTGCGATTGCTCCAGCGTTCCGCAAACAGCGGAGCTCCAAGCCGTGGCAAAGGCTCACCAAAGAGGTTCGAATTGTCGTTCAAAACGGCACGTCCGATTCTGCGTACTCGCGCTTTACCTCTTGCGAGATGCCGGCCCCAGCCGGCTCGATTGGTCGTGGCTTTGGAATTGGCCGATCCGTCTTGCCCGTCCACCAGACGATGCCTTTGCTGTTGTCCCGATCAATGAAACCTGCCAGCTGAAGCTTGCGGCCGGCGTCGGTAACCACGCGGTGGATTTCCTTTTCGCGGGCCTCTGGTTCGTTCTCTGGTGCGCTGTACTGCCAGCGGCGGCGGAGCTCGGCCATGAACACCTTCCAGGGCACCACATGGCGGTTGGATGGCACGCCCACCACATCTTCCGGCGCTGGTATGCCTTCGCGGTCTGTGGCGTCACGCAGCGCGCGCAACACCGTGGCTTGGTTGATAGGCAGCCGACCTGACTTCTCGAGCTCTTCCTGCGATCCGTCGGGCGGCTCGACGACGCAGGTGGTGATTGGTCGGCCCTTATCGTCAAATCCGTTCACGACCTGGCGCAGCACGAACGGCACCTTGCCGCCTGCTTCGCCGTCCTTATTCTTGGACAGGATCATGTACCGGATCGGTCGACCGTTATTGTCGACCTTCTTCTCGTCCTTTTCGACCCGCACTGTGTTGGTCATGTCGTCCGTTTTGGAGCCATGACCGCGAATGCGTCCGCCGGCCGACAGATGGTCAATGACCACAACCGTGGCGCCGGTGGCAGTGGCGATGCGCTCAACCCGCTCTATGACCTTGCCAAGATCCTGTCCGCTGATCTCGTTCATGCCACGGGTAGCCTTGTTGAACGTGTCGATCACCACCATCCGGCAGGGCTGGTCGTGGAACTCGGACCATGCCTTGACCTCTTCGATCAGGGCGTTGCAGTCATCATCGGAGGCGAACAGGTTGATCTTCTTGGGCAAGATGACCAGCGGGAGGTCTTCAATGGTATCGAGACCCTTATCCTTCATGAAGCCTTCGAGGCGCTTCTCGAAGCCGCCTTCGCCTTCCCCAAGCTGATAGACAACCATCCCGGGCAGGACATCGCGCCCAAAGAACTGCTCACCCATGACAATGGCGAAGGTGAGCTTGATCACGAGGAAGCTCTTACCCGACTGACTAAAGCCGGCGAGTGCACAGGATCCGCCAAGTTCGATCATGTCATGCACAAGCCATGTGTGTTTAGCGCCGATGCCTGTTCCAATGGCTTTGAGAGACACGGCATTGAACTTGGATGCTGGTGGCCCAGGCCGGTGGTTGGGCAGACGGGCAATGATATCCCGTAACTGGTCGGCCGTTCCGCCGAACTTCTCTACCCAGTCGGTTATGTCGCCCTTATGGTCAAAGCCAGGTACATGCTCGGCGAAGTTCAGCACGCGGATGCGCTTGGCGATGCCCTTCATCGACTTAGCCAATGCATCGGCACGATCGCCGGCCGCGTCATTGTCGAGGCAGATCACTACATCAGCGTCGCAAAAGCATGCGGCATGCACGTCGGTCCAGTGCTTCGATCCGCTCGAATTCGTCGTGCCGCACATGCCGAGATCAACCGCCGTGTCGGCGTCTTTCTCGCCTTCGGTGATCAGGATCGTCTTGCCCTCGGCGATGGCGATCTCCACCGCCGGGAGGCGGTAGATGGTATGGTCCGCTCCAGCGGGGAAGAACCGCGTCTCCATGCCCTCGGCAAACTTCTTCTGATCGTACAGTCGCCAGTCACCACCGGGCCGCCGCATGAATTCGCCGGCGGCTAAGCTCCAGATCCACTTGCCTGCACCATCTGGGCGGCGCTGCAGAAAGGTTTTCCACTTGCCCCTGCCGTCCTTGTTGAGCGCCCAGGAGCCGTCTGGCAGTTTCCGCTGCATGCGGCAGACCTGGTACAGCAGCTCGCCATCTCGATTGGTATACTCATAGGTCTTGACGATCTCTGGCCGGATCTCGGCAGCGGAAGGCTGCGGCGCCATTTTGGTCTGCCTTGGCTGTTCGGGCGGTCGCGCCGGCTTACGCTCGCTAGTGCCTTGATCTGGGAGGTTGATGCCGCCCATTTCAGCGACGGTACGCACTGCTTCCGGGAAATCGACGCCACTGAGCGCCATGAGGAAGGCGAAGTGATCGCCCGAGGCACCGCAGCCGAAGCAGTGGTAGGCGCCTTCGTCGTCTTGAGCGTGGAAACTGGGAGAATTCTCAGCATGGAAAGGGCAATTCGCCCACATGTCCCTGCGGCCCGGGTTGGACTTTCCCGCGTCCCACTGCACATGCCCACCGACGACATCGGTGATGTTCACCGCTGCGCGTATTTCATCCAGCAGAGCGTCGGGGAAACGGTCCATCATCTGCCCACCGTGGCGATGCGCTCGCGCCTTGCTCGCAGTACATCTATCCGCTCGACCATGGACGCGTTGCCGCGCTTCTGGGCGACGAAGTAGGAGGCGCCGTATCGGTCAGTCAGCACCGCGCCGTGGGCAATAGCCTGCTCCTTCTTGCCCAAGCTGATGTCGTAATGTTCCCATCTGGCCTTAGGCGGGCACTGGAACCATCGGCGTTGGATACCGATCCGGTCAGCCATGGCATGCAGTTCGTCCAGAGAGTCGGCGAACATGTGGCACATGATCATGCGCCCATATGGGTAGCGGACGTCATCCACATAGACCGTCATGCCGCTTTGTCCTGCGGCGGCGCTTCGTCTGCTTTCGCCAGTTCTTCCTTAGCCAGAAGCACACAACTGTCGAATGCCCAACGTTTTTTGCTGCGCAGTTCCATGAGCACGGCGTAGCCATCCGGATCGGCGAGGATGGCCTCGATTATGGCCGCGCCTTGCTTGACCGCATCGGTGTCATGCACGCGGGTCCTGAGGATCGTGTGCTTGTCGCCGGTGATCATTGGGTCGTCGAGACCAGAGCGCGGCCAGTCCATCTCCATCCTGACAGACTGGGCTTTAAGGGCTTCATGGACGGCAAGCAAACGCTTCGCGCGTGGGCTTGGCTCTTTCATGGCTGCGGTGCCTCCTGCCGCATGGCTTCGATTTCCGGCCACTTGCGGCACGCGCCGGCATACCGCTGCGCATTGTCAAACCATGCCCATTTGCGATTGGTAGTCATCAGCGGACCGTCATCGGTCGGCGAAGCTTCGAGGCTCTGATGCAGGTAGCTGCCGTTCTTATCGCGAATGTAGAACCGTTCTGATGCAGATGGCTTACGCACGACATGCAGCACGTCGGTGACGTCGCGCTCGGGTGCTGGCTGCACAACGAGGTTTGCTGCGGGCGGCGGTGGTGCCGCCTGGGCCAATCTGGCCTGCGCACCTTTAGCACTGCCCGCTGATCGCTCTTCGGCCGTGCGCTTGCGGAGCACAATGCCGGCGCGCTGCGCCGCCCAACCTATGCTCTGCATACGTTCGCCCAGCGCATCCGTGACTTCCTTTAGCGAGGCGTCGGGATGCTTGACTAGATGATCTCGTATGCGGTCTGCCAAGGTCAGCCGATGTGACCTCGGAGCCTTCAAGGCCTCTGTGACCTTCGCCTTTTGGGCTGCGTCGTAGCCGCTGGCGTTCGGCAACTTGATCTTGGCCGACTTGGCAAGCCCATAGATGTGATTGCGCCGGATGCCAGTCGCCTCAGCAATCTTGCTGGCTGGCCAGTCTGGGTGCTCAGCTACGCAATCACGAAGCCTCTGCGTATCGGTGATCCGCAGTGCGGCGGAAGCCAAAGCCTCCGCCGACTTACCCGCTGCGGCTTCATCGCGCGGCGCCGCGGCCTTCTCCCGGCGGCTTCGTGCCGGCTGCGATTCTTGCTCAGACGACCGAGCGGGCGAGGCGCCATCCTCGCGTTGTGTGGTCCCTAGATCGGCAGCTAAAGCACCGTCGCGGTTATCCGTTGACGCATGCCTACGCGCCGATGGGCTATCGTTGCTTTCCCCTTCGTCGGAAGCCGTTTCCTTTGGAGCCTCTGCAGATCCGCGATACGGGGCACACTCGGTCGCCTGTTCTGGTGTTGGTTCGACGGATGGTGAGGTTGGCAGGGAGGAGGATTGCGCCTCACCATCCGTCTGCGCAGCCGGTGCATGGGCGGAGGAGGTTTCCCCCGGCTGCGATGGGGTGATCAGGGCGATGATGTCGGCCACTTCGCACTTCTGATCGAATGCGATGTAGTGCAGCGCACTTAGAGCGGCGTTGCGGATGTCGCGCTGTGTGTGGGCCGGAAGGATCATGCTGCGGCGCTCTCGGCATCGAGAATGTCGAACATGGTAGGCGTAGAGACCTCCCGCTCCATCGCTTCGAGGTACTTAACGCCATCGAGAAAGTAGCCAGCGTTGAGTTCGGATGCCCTGCCCTTACGGCCGAGCTTAAGCGCTCGGTACGGTACCGTGAACAAGCCGCCAAACGGATCAAACACCGTCTCGCCCTCATTGCTGAAGCGCTTGATCAGCCGATCCACAATGTCGAACTGAAGCGGGCAGATGTGGTTCTCAAGACCCTTGCGCGTCTGCTCACCATTGAGGGTGCGCATACGGTTGACATCGTGCCAGGTGAAGTCGTCATGGGCGCCGGGAGCCAAGCTCATGAACGTGGATGGAAGTGCACCGCGGGTTTCCAGCGCCTCGCCAATCTTGATGTGCGTCTCGTAGTCATAGACGTTCTTCAGCGTCCACTCAGTGAACGTCTTGGCCAGCATGTCAGGACCCATAGCTGCTAGCTCATCAGGCGTTAGCAGCCGTTCGCCACTTGACCTCCAGAAAGCATGCGCATCGACCTGCCAGCGAGCCCGGGTGTAATCGTCCTTGCTCTTGGCGACTTTCTCATCAGCATACGCCTTGGAGCGATCGGTGGGCAGCTTTCGAAACAACAAGATGTATTCGGGCGAGCCAACGCCCATCTTGGAGCCGTCCTTGCAGTTCTCTGACCAGCCAAGCCGATAGGTCTGATTGTTCTCCCGCACCACATCCGTGTTGACCGTAATCATGCCCATGTATGCAAAGCCGTGTTGCATGGTGTGGAAGGCGGTTTTCATGTGGAACGGGTTGACCGTCGGCATGCCCATGCCGGTCACGTTGCCAAACATGATCCGGTCCTTGGTGTGGCAGGCATAGACCCGGCCGGGTTTCAGTATCCGGAGCAGTTCTGGTGTCAGGAAGTCCATCTGCTCAAAGAAGTGAGCATCGTTGTCAGTGTGCCCAAAGTCGTTGTAGCTGGGCGTGTACTCATAGTGGTTGCTGAAGGGGATCGAGGTCACGATCAGGTCGACGCTGTTGTCAGCCATCGACCGCGCTTCATCGACACAGTCGTTGTTGGCAACGGTCCAATTTACGCCGCGAGCCTCAATGCGCTCGACACCTATTGAACGGGTCAGCACGTCTGCTGCTGAGAGCTTGTCCAAGCCATGCTGCCGGATGATCTCGCTCATATTTTCGACCATGTGATTGTGGTTTTCCCATTTGCCCTGGAGGGTGCGCAGAACCTCGCGCTCGCTCTCGGCGTAGATGATGTGGATTTCGACCGGGGCGCTCTGCAAGAAGCGATGGATGCGGTGCACGGCTTGGATGAAGTCGTTGAACTTGAAGCCGATGCCCAGGAAGATTGCCTTGTGGCAGTGGCGCTGGAAGTTGCAGCCCGAACCGGCGATCACCGGTTTGGCGGCTAGATACTGAAACTTGCCATCGCTGAAATCGACAATGGCTTGCTCCCGCTTCTCCAGATCCTGCGAACCATAGACCGACACGGCACCCGGTACCGCCTTCTCAATGGCGCGGCGTTCATCCTCAAGGTCATGCCAGATGATGAAGTGATCACTGGGCGCAGCGGCAAGGATCTCGCTCATCTTTTCAATGCGAGTGTCTAGCGTGTCGCGCTTCTCCCGGCTGGCGCTGACCAGGCCAATAGCCGTGTCCTTAAACAAGGCCGTCTGTCCATCCCGATCCGTGCCACCGTCGGCAATGTCGGCAAGGACCTCATGGTAGATGACCTTGAACGCTGGCAGGTCATAGCCCTCATCGGAATAGCCGAGGTCTGATGGCCGCTGCAGGAAGATGGCCCAGCTGTTCAGCCACAGCCAGAATTCGCGCTCCTTATGCGGGTAGAGCGTCAGGTTGTTGGCCTGAGTGCTGTCCCGCTGGAAAAACCGGGTAAGAGCCTGCCCAGTGTCCATGATGCCAAGGAAACCTGCATAGTGGATCAGTTCCTTGTAGCGGTTCGGGCTGGGCGTTGCCGTGGCAACGAAGCGGTACCGGACACCATCAAAGAGATCGAGGAACGTCTGATAGGTCTTTGAGCCATAGGAGCGCAGCACCGACGCCTCATCAAGCGTCACGGCTGTGAACAGGTTCGGGTCTAACTTGCCATCCCGCACCGTCTCATAGTTCGTCATATAGAGGCCGGTTTCGCCTGCCTCTTCGATGCGCCGGATGAACTTGATCTCGACACCAAGCATCAACCCGTCACGTCGGAACTCTTGGCGGACGCCTAAAGGCAGTACGATCAGGCCACGGCCGGCCGACTTCTCACAGACGATGCGCAGAACCTCGATCTGGATGACAGACTTGCCCAGGCCGAATGCTGCGAAGATCGCCCGCTTGCCACCTTTGACAGCCCACTTCACCATGTCGCGCTGATGCGGCTTCAAAATAGGGTTCACGTCTGCAGCGGACACATCGAAGCCAGTTACAGGTGCCATGCGAACCTTACTCGCTAGAAAGTCTTGGTAATTGGCCACGGCTAGCCCCTGCGCTTGAGTTGACGGCATGCGAGTTCTGGAAGCTGCAGAGCAGCCTGGTGGCACCAGACGGCAACGGCGTCGGCGCGGTCCGCCTGCAGCGTTTCGGCATCTAGCCAGCCCCGGCGCAGGCATTCGGCCTGCACGGCGTCTTTGGCCTCGCCTGATGGATAGGTGCCTCGCCCGGTCAGCGACTTGCGTGCAGACGATGAGGCCACCATCACCGCCCTACCCGGCAGCCTTGCCTTGACCACGGTGCGCATTACCGCCTGCAGTCCAAGCAGCAAGGCTTGAGACTGCGGATTAGTGAAACCGCCGCCGCTAGTCAGGATGGCTGCCTCGATTGCCACCTCGTCTGGCGAGAGCGCCGACATCTGCCGGTTGAGCCAGACCATGCCATTGCGCCACACCTCGTCCTCGGTCGCGTCAGGCTTGCCGATCTGCTGAACGCCAGACACCGGCTTCTCGCCGGGCAGACCGAAAGCCCAGCCGCATGCGGACTTGCTGACATCGAGGGCGAGGATCGACCTCATACGTCGATCCTTGGCTTGGGCCGTGACTTGGAAAGCATCCGCTGCAGCGTGCGACGATGCATACCCAGGCGGCGCGCTGCGCCAGCAATCGACCCCTTCTCAGCGACAACTACCGCCCGGACGTAGTGAAACACCACCTCATCTGGCGGAGCATCCAAGGCGAGGAATATGCCTTGTAGTTCGGCTCGATGGTTGGCTGGTGCAGCGTCCATCAATGCACCTGCCCGCCGGCTAGCTCGTCGAGCACGGCAGCGCCCTCTTCCTGCTCCTGGTCCGTGACCTTCTGGATTTCAGTTGCGCGCTGACGGGCTGCCACCTGGGCGGCATTGTCCATTGGATGCTCGTCACCCGGCTTGAGAAACGAGAACTGCCCGGCCGCATCGGCATAGAGCTCGACCATGTCGTCCGGAACGCCCGCGCTGATCTTGGCAATTTGGCGCTCGAGGCGGCGTTGCTTGAGCACGGCATTGAGAACGTCGGTGGGTATGCCCAGCTCCTGGCTGGCGATCTTCTTGCGGTTCTTCTGCCGGATTTTGACGGCGCCTATCTTGCCGCGCGCTGTTGCGCTGATCGTTTCGATTTCTTCATCGGCTTCCTCGATCTCCTGAACAACGGAGAGGAAGTCGGCATCTTCATAGGCGTTCTTGCGCTGCTCTGGTGGGCGTGGGCTGGTCATGGCTGCTCCTATGCGGCGATCAATTGGGAGAGGCATGGAAGACGGCTCCATGCGTTGTCGTTCGCTGCCATCTGGCGGTCGCGTGCCCGCGCCCAGTCCATGTGACGGCTATCGACGGTGCGCTCGTCATCGTCGAGGGCGTACCACCAGTCTTTGACAGTCCCTGCCCCGACAGCCTTGTCGCTTTCGCGGGTGATGATGCTCGCGACGAAATTGATCTGAGCATCTCGCGGAAGGTGCGGTACGACCGACAGGGCAAGCCGACGCACAATGTTGCGGATCTCGGCGCGAGGCGTCACCACGACACGAGCTCCTGGATCTCGATGGCTTCAGGCCCAGGCGCAGGCATGTGGAAACCAGCCACGCACCTTAGGACGAAGAAGTCATTGCCGGGATGACGATGAGAAAGCCGTCGAGCTTCCTCTCTGGCCTGTTCAAACGTGGGATGCTTGCAAGTCGGGTTGCCGTGGGCGGGGTTCCAGACCATCCAGAACTCGGGAACTGTCTTGGTCATCAGACCCGAGCCCCTTGTTCTGCAATTTCACCCAGATCGTCTGCCATTTCAGAAATCCCTTCAGGCAAAAGGCAGCTCATGGCGCTCTAGGCGCGGGAGAAGCTGCGATGTTGAAATCAGTGTTCGTTAGCCGGTCGCGGCAAGCTCAGTCGGTGGGCTCCCGTCGACCATGAAGAAGTCAGCTGGCGTCAGCGGGAGATTGTTCTCGCTGGCATACTTCAGCAGCTTCGTGGCATCGTCGTGCGGCACCACACCGCCAGTCCCACCCTTGTTCTTCGAGTAGGTCCAGCTGTAGATCCGCGAAGGATGCTTGCCTGTGACCTCGGCGGCGACCTTTGGTCCGCCGACTTTGGCAAGCACTGTGCTGGCTGGTTCAAGGTTACGTTCGCTCATGAAGCTATATTTGCGACAATCGCGAAGTTACGTCAAGCGATTTTCGCGATCTGCGCGGTATGAATATTCGCGCTTATCGGGAACATACCCTCATGAGCGACCCCCAGTATGCGTTAAAGCGTTGGTTTCACGAGAAGACAGCCCCTCACGGTGTCAAAGCTAAGCTGGCACAGGCGACCGGATATACCTCCACGCAGATCAGCCGGATGCGGAATCTCGACGCTGAAGATCCCAAGAAGCGGCAAGAAATTCCACTCGACATGATCGAGAAAGCAGCTCGATTTTTCGACGCACTTCCGCCCGGATTCGAAGGGCAAACTCATTGGCTTGAAAATCCTCCCGACGACGAGCGCACTGTTCCTGTCGTTGGCTACGTCGGCGCCGGAGCTGAAGCGCACTTCTATGCACTAAGCGATGGCGAGCTCGATCGCGTGCCTGCACCTGAAAACGCCGGACCGGAGACAGTTGCCGTGGAGATTCGTGGGGAAAGCCTAGGACCGCTATTTGAACGTTGGCTCGTCCATTACGACGAGATCAGATCTCCCATCACTTCGGACTTGTTGGGCCAGCTCTGTGTAGTCGGACTGCCTAACGACAAGGTGCTGGTGAAGAAGGTTCGTAACAGCAAGTCGCGAACGCCCGGCCTTTACGATCTCTTGTCGAACAACGAGCCTCCGATTCTCGACGCGCCTGTTGTGTGGGCGGCGAAAGTGAAAAGCATGGTGCCCAGGTGAGCACGGCAGCAGACAGACTGCGCGCAGCTCGTGCCGCTGCTGGATACAAGTCGGCTGCGAAGGCAGCAGAGGCACTTGGCCTCGGCGCATCGACATATGCTAGCCACGAGAATGGCACCAACGGCTTCGACGCTGACCAGGCGCGGAGATATGCCGAGGCATTTGGCACGAGCGCGGGATACCTGCTCTTTGGCGAAGAAGCCCGATCAGCGCCGGTGGTGATCGCATTGGTTCGGATGCTCGAGCGCAAGGGCGTCCTGTCCGACATCGAAGCAAGACAGGTCTTCGAGGAGGCGGCGATGATCGCCGAACGCTGATGGCTGACACACCAGCAACACCAACTAAGTTGATTGTCTACCTTGCCTTTGCTCGTGATGAAGAAGGCGAACTGCAGCCAGCGTTCGAAGCTCGAGAAGCTCAGTCCGAAGACGCGGCAAAACAGCAGGCGCGGCTGCTCTGGTCATCCGGGAAGTATGCAGGCGTGCTCGCCTGGTGGCGATCGGCTGATCTTGTCAATGGCGAGTTCGGTGAACCAGTCGTTCTTTTCAAAGAGGGCGATGTTCCAGAGATGGAATAGAGCCTCGCGCGTACTGCTCTATTGAGAGATCCAGTTCTTACTGAGTTCAGATACTTTTCACCCTGAAGTCAGTAGAAGCGCCGCGCCTAGCGGCGCGCTTCCGACAGTTCTGTAACAGGGTTCCTATCACCCGTTCGTCGTAGCCGCTTCGCGCCTACTCCTCACTGATCACCCCATTATATCCCGCATATGCGCACGCGTGAAAGGTTGGGTCAAGAGAGAGTTTGCGCTATTCGCGATTTTGTTGTTGACCTTTATTCGCGATTGTCGCAAATATAGCTTCATCAGACGCACAGAGCGTCGATGGAGCCACCGATGACCACCATCCCAGTCGAACGCCTCACAGCCGGAACAATCATATACGCCGTGGGCGGTGACTTCGGTGCATTCGGTGGTTTCGCCGAGCTCGTCTCGATCGAGGACCAGGGCGAAGGCGAAGCGTTTCTCCTGACCCTAGATCATGGCGGCTGGATCGGCGAGCAGACCATGGCTGTCGCCAAGGGCAGTCGCGTCGAGTTCGGCGGTCGTGGTGAACCCAAGCTGCTGCCTCTCAGCGAAGTCTCCGAAGAAGCGCTCCAGGCCCGCATCGATGCAGATGATGCTGATATCGCGGCCATGCTTGCAGAGCTCTCCGACCGCGCCGCGCACATGCGGACGCTGGCTAACATCCTCAACGGCGTTCCTGCCCTCGAAGCTGCGGAGTAGGACGATGAACACCGCACGCGTCATCCAGTCGGCAGAACGCCTGTATACCCTCCACAAGCGCGCTAGCGTCTCGAATGATCGGGATACCCGTCGCGAAGAGCTCATTGCCGAGTTCAACAACTTGGCAACCGATCTGGGCAAGATTGCCACCAAGTTCCGGGCCCCGCTCTGGAAAGAGATCGGCATGGCGGTCGTGGACCTGCACAGCGTTGCCGTGCACGCCGATGAAGGCAAGGTCGGTCCCTTCGTCCCCTTGGGCGGCGAGATGGCGCTGATCACTCAGCTGCACAGCTTTGCGGCCATCCTCGGCTTCGTCTTGGCTGATGCTGCTACGGCCGATGAAGACGACGCGGCCATGATGGCGGTCGAAGGTATGCGGAGCGCGGCGGAATGAACGTCCACTTCGCACAAGGCAGAACCGATGATCCACGGGCTGCAGAGCGGCGCAACATGCGCGCTCTTGCCCTGCAGTTGCGCCGCAACAGCCACCAATATCGAGCCTGGGGCCGCGATGCAGCTGCTCAAGGCCACGCCGAGTCCGCAGCCATCTTTGCCGCGCGCGCCGACCGCTACATCGCCGATGCCCTTTGGTACTGGCGGAGGAGTTATCAATGACCGCCGCACTTTCAGTAACCGGTAACGCACGCATCGTGGATGGCGGCAACCAGCCGCCTGCCTTCGACGCTCACAAGGCAAACATTGATGATCTGCGCACCGAAGCCACAGTTTGGCTCGACGGGGCCCAGGTCACGACGCCAGAAGAAGCCAAAGGCATTGACACGCTGATCAAGTTGGCACGCTCCGCCCGCGACGAAGCCGACAAAGCTCGCGCTGCGGAGAAGAAGCCGCACGACGACGCAGCTAAGGCGGTCCAGGCCAAGTGGAAGCCACTGGTCGATAGCGCGCAGCGCATTCTCGACGTTTGCTTGGAGAAGGTCGGCTCATGGCGGGTTGCGGAAGCTAGGCGCAAGGAAGCTGAAGCTGCTCGAATTCGTGCGGCGGCGGAAGCCGAGCGCCAGGCGGAGATCGAGGCGACCCGCGCCGCGTCCGGCAACCTGGAAGCGCGAGAGGAGGCTGATCAGCTCTCCGTGTCGGCCAAAGCTGCCGAGAAACTCGCCAGCAAGGCAGAGAAGGCCGCTAACACCGGCAATGGCCTGCGCACGGTCAAGCGGCTTGTCGTGACCGACGCTCGGGCTCTGGCTGGCTGGCTATGGACGCACCGCCGTGAGGATGCCGAGGCGGCACACGCCGAGATCGCGCAGCGCATCTTCCGCAATAACGGGCCGGCAATCGCCGGCACTGAAATCGTCACAGAACAGAAAGCAGTCTGACGAATGGCCGATAGCACACCCAAGGTTTTCACGGCCATTGCCGCTGTCATGGCGGAGATCGGCACCGCAGGCATCAGCAAGGATCGCCGCAACCAGCAGCAGGGATACAACTTCCGCGGCATCGACGAGGTTTACAACGCCCTTTCCCCGATCCTGGCCAAGCACAAGCTCTGCATTCTGCCGCGTATCCTCACCCGCGAAGTCGTCGAGCGCACCACGCAAAAAGGCGGCGCGCTGTTCTACGTCACCGTGGAAGCCGAGTTCGACCTGATCAGCGCCGAGGATGGGTCAAAGCATACCATCCGCACCTTCGGCGAAGCCATGGACAGCGCCGACAAGGCGACCAACAAGGCGATGTCAGCGGCCTACAAATACGCTGCAATGCAGACCTTCTGCATCCCCACTGAAGGCGACAATGACGCTGATGCGCAGCACCATGATGTTGCGCCACGCCAACCGCAGGACACTGCCCCATCTGTAAGCCCTGACGAGGTCGCCGCCTTCAGTAACACCATCAAGGCCGCGTCAACGCTCGAAGGCCTGCAGGGTGCCTTTGCAGCCGCTTGGAAGGCCGTCGGAGACCCGACACAGCGCCAGTCACTCAAGGCCGACTACGAGGCCCGCAAAGCCAAGCTCACACCAGCCGATGACTTTCCCGGCGATCAGAAGGATGCCGCTTAATGCAAATGCTCCACATCGCCGGCAACGTCGGCAAGGACGCCACCATTCGAACCCTGCAGAACGGAGACAAGGTGCTCTCGTTCTCAGTGGCTTGCGACAACGGCAAGGACAAGGATGCTACCTGGTACGACTGTTCGGTCTGGGGTAAGCGGGCAGAGTCTTTGGAGCGCTACATCCTCAAGGGCACCAAGCTGGCGCTCTGCGGACGCCCTTCGGTGCGCGTGCATGAAGGGAAGGCTTATCTGGGCCTGAGCGTCTCTGAGTTGACGTTCCAAGGTGGCAACCAGCAGCAGAACGACGGCGGCAGCCGGCAGCAGTCAGGACCAACCACCGGCGGCGGTACAAAGCAATCCCAAAGCGGTGGCTATAGCGCGCCAGGTGGAATGGACGACGATATTCCGTTCTTCCCATCAGTGCTGTGAGGCCCTGACCAATGGTGCAGCGCTTCGTCGAATCCGAACACGGCAAACAGTCCTTGCTCCGCTTCATCGAGAGCCAGGACCTGCCGTTCACGATCAGCATCGCTCGAGGCGGCGCGCGCACCGACAAGCAGAACCGCCTGTTTCATCTCTGGATCGGAGAAATCCAGATGCAGAAGCAGGACGAGAGCCACGAATGGTGGCGCGGCTACTGCAAGCTGACCATCGGTGTGCCGATCCTGCGCCAGGCCGATGAGGCCTTCCACGAGGCTTACGACCGATCGGTCAAGGGCCTGCCCTACGAACACAAGATCCGCTGCATGATGGAGCCGATTGCAATGCCGGTCACCAGCCGCATGACGACCAAGCAGATGACGCAGTTCCTCGATGGTGTGCACCGGCACTTCGCCGAGCAAGGCATCGACCTGAGCGTGCCAGAAGACCTGCGGTATGCCGGCTTGGACGCTGGGAGATTGCCATCATGAGGTGGTCACCACAACAGGATGCCGCACTAAAAAACGTGGCTGCATGGCTTCGAGACCCGAACGGCAAGCAAGTATTCCGCTTATTTGGTTGGGCCGGCACAGGCAAATCGACCCTTGCGGTGCACCTAGCACAGGATGCGGGAGAGGTGGTCTTCGCAGCCTTTACCGGCAAGGCAGCCCTCGTGATGCGAAAGCGCGGCTGCGAAGGTGCTAGCACCATCCACAGCCTGATCTACATCCTTGTCGAGGAAAAGGGCGGAGAGCCCAAGTTCGTTCTTAATCCTGACAGCGCGATTGCCGACGCCGACCTGGTTGTTATCGACGAAGTATCAATGGTCGGTGAAGAGTTGGCCAAAGACCTTTTGAGCTTCGGCAAGAAGGTGCTGGTCCTAGGTGACCCCTTCCAACTGCCACCGGTCAAGGATGCAGGCTTCTTCACCGATGCCGAGCCTGACGTCATGTTGACCGAAATACACCGGCAGGCGGCGGATAATCCGATCATCCGGCTCTCCATGACAATCCGCGAAGGCGGCGGGCTCGATTACGGCACCTATGGCGATAGCAAGGTTATTCGTTCCGGCAGTGTGGAACGCGCCGAGGTACTTGCTGCCGATCAGATCCTGTGCGGCAAGAACGCAACCCGCATCCTATACAACGACCGTGTCCGGGCGTTGAGAGGCCTGCCGGAGCGCCGCCCAGTCGCGAACGATCGTCTGGTGTGTCTCCGAAACAACCGACAGAAAAACCTGCTCAACGGCCAGCTTTGGACGGTCAAAGAGGTGATCGGCAAAGGTCGCGGTAACATGGAGTTGCTGCTAGGGCCGGAGGACGCGGGCAGTCGCGCCGGTGATGCTCTGGTCTACACGCACGAGAAGTGGTTTCAGGGCCGCGAAGAAGAATTCGATTGGCAGGAGCGACGTCGGTATGACGAGTTCTATTTCGGCTACGCCTTAACCGTTCACAAGAGCCAGGGCAGCCAGTGGGACCACGTCTACCTGTTCGACGAGAGCAACGCATTCCGTGAGCATCGCGAGCGCCACCTTTACACAGCCGTCACCCGGGCAGCTGAACGCATCACGGTGGTCGCATGAGAATAGCGTCTCAGAAGGTCATCAACAGCGCCCGCGGCGCTACATGCGCCCTGCGCTTTCCCAACATCTGCGGTGGTGATCCGGCCACAACGGTCTGGGCACATCTCAATGGAGGCAGGTTCGGCAAGGGCATGGGCATAAAGGCTCATGACATCCTCGGCGCCCATGCCTGCTTTCAATGCCATGCTTACCTCGACACAGGGCACGGCACCCACCCGCTAATCAGCAGCGAGACGCTACTGGAATGCGTGCTCGGCGGCGTGACCGAAACATGGGTGCGGCTGATCACGGCCGGCATCGTGATCGTGCCGCAGGACAAGGTCACGCCGATGCTCGATCGGCCGGTAAAGCCCCACAAGGAACGCGGTGCTCGCGCTAAGGTCTTAAGCAATCCAGATCGCAAGATCCCGTCACGACCGATGCGACGCAAGGAGACGACGCCATGACGGACCCACTCCCACAGTTCGTCTACGCCATCCACTTCGAAGGCGCGCCGATCACCTGCAGAGCGACGCAGGAGGAGTGCCGCGCGTACCTGCTCGACGTGTCGGAAGAGGATGCAGAGTCCTACCAGGTCTGGGCAGTGGATAGCGTAGGCGAAGCCAGCATCGACAGGACGATCCAGTTCGCGGACGCCTGGGCAGACGAGTTCGACATGGGCAGCGGAGACGATCGCGAGACGATCCTGGCGCCCTATCCGGCCTTCATTCGCGCCTTCATCGGCGATCAACTCATCGCGGCCTATCGCGCCGCTCAGGAGCAATCATGACTAACATCAGCCCCGAGCGCGCCAAGCGCAATGCAGAAGTCCGCGCGCAGATCGAGCCGATCCTTCGCGATCCGACCCCCACCCCTTTATCAGTTGATGCGCTACGAGGGCTGCTGGGCAACTGCATACCAGAGCCTAATTCCGGATGTTGGCTATGGCTTGGTGTAGCCTATGAATACAAAGGTCGATGGAAGCCGTATTTCTTCATGGACGGGAAGAATTGGCTAGCTCATCGGGCGTCCAAGTGGCTCCATCATGGACCTTATGACCTCCGAGCATTCATCTGCCACAAATGCGATAACCCTCTCTGCGTCAATCCTGACCACCTATACGTAGGTGATCATGCGAGCAATATGCGGGATATGGCTGCGAGGAAGAGATCGCATTTCGCTCGTCGGCCTGAGTATGCGAAAGCTGCAGCCCGTGCGCTTGGGCTCGTAAATGATTGGGCTGTTGGTGAGAAAAATCCCACAGCAAAGCTGTCTGCTGAACAGGCAGAAACGATCCGCTCTGACACTCGAAAAACTAAGCTCTTAGCCGAGCTTTATGGAGTTCACCGGACAACAATTCAACGAATTAGACGCAGGAGCATCTGGAATGCATGAGCTTCTTAATATGCTTAGGTCCGCCACCGGGCCAATGACTGACAAGGAAGTCGAGCGCTGCATTCGCCTCTCGCCTTGGTACAATAATGTACCATCGCATGACCCGCTCTGGAACGACTTCTGCAAGGCGCTCTATGGCTCCGTCGATGCAGCACTGGCTCTGGTGGAGCGGTGCTTGCCGGGGTGGACGTGGATGCTCGACAAAAATGAGAGCGGTCCATTTGATTTCGTCTTGTGGGCTGACACGGGGCTGAAATCAAAAGCGAATGCCACAGGCAGTTCGGCACCCCTCGCCATCCTTGCCGCCCTTCTCACCACCCTCATTTCGGAGCTTACCCCATGAACAGCATAGAGGCGGTCAGTGAACGGTTGGCTAAGTTGATTGGCGAAATTCGCGAGCTGAACTTGACCGCTGAAGATGAGAACGGCCATCGGTGGTCAAATAGCGATCTTATAGATCAAACGTGCATGCTCGCCCTCACCGAACTCCAAGCCCTGCGCTCTCCAATTCAGGGAGAGGTGAAGGCGCTGGAATGGGGCGAGAGCAGTTATGGCACTCCTGAAGTAGTGACGGTTG
>JAESFH010000058.1_pt1 | contig 142248 bp, 105 predicted proteins | sample 9269381 | NCBI WGS metagenome assembly JAESFH01 (sample SAMN14504062, study PRJNA617094) | algae metagenome | isolation source: Aphanothece sp. CMT-3BRIN-NPC111 and co-occurring heterotrophs from well... | place: USA: Clark Mountains Wilderness, California | collected 2010-04-18
ATTTAGTTGATGGCATTGCCAACGCAATGATTAAGGTAACTCAGCAAAATATTCGTAACTGGTTTGCTCATTGTTGTTATCGTACCTCATGAGTATGAGAAATGCTATATTGACGTGACCGTTCACATAAATCATGTCGATGAAATTATTCGCATTCTCACATCAATCGTTAAGACAACGGGTGAAGGGCTGTAACTCAAAACTATTTCTTTAATTCAAAACTCAAAACTCAAAACTCAAAACTTAAAATGGTTAGCGATCCTACAATTCGGGAACAAGGGTATATCTACTTTCTGCGTGAAGCCCCAGAATTGTTGCAAGTTATTGAGCAAGAACTACTGACGTTGCTGGAAGACCATAGCGTCGCCAAAGTACATAGCTTAATGCGGGCAACCCATACCCTTAAAGGCTCCGCAGCTAATGTTGGGTTGGAGGTGATTCAAACTGTAGCCCATTATTTAGAAGATGTCGTTAAAACTCTCTATAACCCGGATTTAGTGGTTGATGCAGAACTGCAAATGCTTCTACTGCAAGGTTATGAGTGCTTACGTGAGCCGTTGATGGCGGAACTCCAAGGTGGAAGCATTAATAAGGAGGAGATTCTCGACCGAATTAGTGCAATATTTGCTCAATTACAAGTAAAACTAGGCGACTTTTTTGGCGCTGAAGCTCAAATACCCAGTTCAATTGAGCTGGGATTCGATATTGTGCAATCAGTGTTTGAGATGGGAGTGGGGCAACGGTTAGAAGCGATTGCCGCTGCCCTGGAAAATCTAGAGGCCGCTGAGGTGGCAAGTTTGTTACGTTATGAGGCAGAAGTGTTTATCGGGTTGGCAGAATCTTTAAATCTGCCTGGTTTCCGCGCGATCGCTACAACTACTCTTGCTGCCTTAAATGCCCATCCTGAGATGGCAGTTAATATTGCCACTATTGCCCTAGTCGATTTCCAGGGGGCGCGAGAGCAAGTTTTAGCAGGCGATCGCACTATTGGCGGAATGCCCTCAGAGGCATTGCAGCAATTAGCAGGGGAGGATTCCCCTCTTCACCCTGAAAAGCCACTACAGGCGGGTTCTACAGAGATCTTAGCGTCCCCTAAGGCTACAACTCAACCCTTAACACCCGACACTCAATATCACGGCAGCGAACTTGAGCAGTTTTACGAATTTATCACGAGCGATCGCTACAACAGCAAACAGCCATTACAACCCAAAGTTTCTCAGTTTTACTTGCGAGCTGCTCGCTACTGCTTACAATGGTTTCACCGCTACCAACACATCCCCCAGTCAAACCTTTCCTTAGCCTTACTAGTTCCCAACCTTCAACAGCAAGATACAGCAATTCAAGAGGCAAAAGTAGCTGCAAAATATGTAGAAGATTGGCTGGAAAGTTTTCTCTTCTTAGTAACAGATGAAAGTGATAGTGAAAGTCTTCGTCTTTATCGACACGGAACTTTATTAACCGTTATTTTAGCGGTTGCGAAATTTCAGTATTTTGACCAAACTAACGACCCAAAAGAATATCGTGATATCTCATTAATTCAAATTCTAGAGAGCAGACGTATTGAAGTTATCAAAAAGTATAAAAAGCATCCTCCCATTAGTGAGGAAGAAAAAAAGTGGCTGGAAAGCCCTCAGCTAAAAAAACTCCTAGAGAGGCGAAATTTCGAGTCTCTAGAACACCTTCCCGCAGCAGATTCTCTAGTAGAGGAGATTTGGGGCAAACCACCTGCCCCCCCATCTACCTCTATTGAGCTAACTACGCCCGAATCTACTGATTCTCTGGTAGAGGAGATTTGGGGCAAACCAACTGCTTCCCAATCTACCTCCATTCAATTAACTACACCCGAAGCTGTTGTTCCCTTAGCTCAAGAGTTGCAAATATCAGCTATTAATACTCAAAAACAACTTGCTGAGACTTTATCTCCTCAGCACTTGCAGCGCCACATTGAGCAGTCATTGGAATCAATAGACACGGAAAAAGTAGATTTTAACAATAACCCTTCTTCTAAAACTGTAGGTAATCCCAGTACGGCTCAAGTACCGCGTCAATCAGTGCGGGTAGATTTGGAGGAACTAGAACGCTTAAATTATCTAGCTGGAAATTTGTTAATCAACCAAAATAGGCAAGTTTTGCAAGATGAACAACTCCAAGAAGCTGTTCAGAACCTACGAGCTAATCTAGAGCGACACAAACAGACGCTTAACCAATTGCGCGATTGGTCTAACCTGATGTTGATAGAACCAGACTATCAGCGCACAGTCCTTAAAGGTTATACATCAGGTGTGCTTGCTAACTCTTCTTTACACCACCGGGGACAAGGGGAATTGCACCACAAACAACAGACAGCTTTCGATTCCCTGGAACTCGATCGCTACACAGAACTTTATAGTTTATTTAATTTGGCTATAGACGAGGCGCTGCAACTGGGAGCCGCTACAGATGCCATTGAGCAAATTTCTAAGCAATTTAGTTACACCCTAGAAAAACAACAAAGCCTGTTGTCCCATGTGAGAAAAGACATGACAGCGGCGCAGATGTTGCCTTTAGGAGATGTGCTGGGGCGCTTTACCCGCATGATTCAACAACTGGCAACGGCTAAGAAAAAACCCGTAGAGTTGAAAATAACTGGGGGTCAAGTTCTGGTCGATAAAGCGATCGCGGAAAAGCTTTACGACCCCCTGCTACACTTAGTGCGGAATGCATTCGATCACGGCATTGAGCCTGCCGATGTCCGCCGCCACCTGGGAAAGCGGCAAGAAGGTCAAATTGAAATTCATGCCTATCATCAGGGTAATCAAACAATTATCGAAGTCAGAGATGATGGTCAAGGATTGGACTTCGAGGCTATACGTAATCGGGCAGTTGAGTTGAATTTCGTCAGTGCCCAACAAGTCAGTCAGTTATCAAAAGCCCAGCTTTTAGATTTATTGTTTAAACCCGGATTTTCCACAAGGGCGGCTGTAAGCGACCTTTCGGGGAGGGGCATAGGGCTAGACGTTGTCCAAAACCAGTTACAGAGTTTGAAAGGCTCAATTACAGTTGAATCACAACCACAAATGGGAACAACTTTCTCACTACAGATTCCCTTTTCCCTGACAAGTGCCAAGTTTTTTGTTTGTCAGGCTGGGGGCGTTACTTACGCATTGTTATCCGAGACAATTGCCAAAATTGTACTACCTCAACCAGAGCAAATTCAGGTATTCGAAGGTAAAAAAGTCTTGATGTATGGGCAGGGTTACGCCACTTCTTCTGGTACAGATACAGACGCACGTATATTGCCTGTGCATCAACTTTCAGAGCTGATCGGGTATACCTCTGTCTCGGCTCATTCCTTATTAGCGAAGAACAGAGCTACCCCCATGAAAGGGTTGAAACGACAAACAACAGATAACACCCAATTATTTTTGCTACGAGGAAATACAGGACTTTTTGGGCTGGAAGTTGACCAAATCCTTGGCGAACAAGAGCTAGTAATCAGACCGTTAGGAACTGCTATATCCGCACCTAGCTATATATTTGGTTGTAGTATCTTGGGCGATGGCAAGTTAATCTTGGCAATTGATGGTGCAGTTCTGGTAGAGCAAGCCTTTTCTCCCGGCAAGCGGCACCAGACAGAAGCGAATTTTCCTGTGCTACCCGCCTCTCCCAGGCGTCCTACTCTCCTCCCTGCCTCAAATGCTCTATCCCCATCTGTGCCTGTACTAGCAGCTGAGCAAACCGCAGGTAGGCAATTACCGCCTGGCTTACCTTTGAGTCCTAAAACTATTTTGGTCGTTGATGACTCGCTTAGCTACAGGCAAACTTTAGCAATGAATCTGGAAAAAGCTGGTTATCGGGTATACCAAGCACAGGATGGTTTAGAAGCTCTAGAACTACTGCGGCAATCTTCAGATATTGGGCTAGTCATCTGTGATATTGAAATGCCTCGTGTAAATGGTTTTGAGTTTTTAAACCACTGGCGTCAAGATCCAGCTTTAGCAAAGATACCTGTAGTGATGCTCACTTCACGCAATAGTGAAAAGCATCGACTTCTCGCTTCAGAATTGGGGGCGGCTGCTTACTTCACAAAGCCCTATTTAGAGCAGGAGCTTCTAAGGACAATTGCGGAGTTAAAGTGAGGCCGCAACAAAAAAGGGACAGGTAAGATACCTGCCCCACAATTGATTAATCTACTCAGGATATGCAACCAGAATTAGAAATTCATTTCAGCTGCTTGCACTTTCTCAACTTGCTTCTTCTTCAGAACTAGCATGAGTTGAGACAACATAATTGCGCCTAAGAAAGCCATCAACCCTTTGATCCGAGAGGGGCTTTGTAAGACCACTTCCGCATCTGCCTGACCAAACCCACCAACGTTAGGGTTATTAGTCAGTAGCTCACCAGCCTTAACTTCTTGCCCTTCAGATACAATTAGCTCTGGTCCTGCTGGAATTGTATCAACAACGGCATCACCGTTTTCTGGCTGAATGGTGACTTCGTAACCATCTTCTCCTAAGTTGGCAACCTTAGTGATTTTACCGGCAGCAGAAGCGTTATAAACGGCGTTGTTGCTCTTGCCGCCAGTAGGGTAGATTTGACCGCGTCCGCGGTTGCCGCCTACATGAACAGGATATTTGCCAAAGTAAATCCCCTTATCGGTTTTCGGATTAGGAGAAAGAACGGGGAAGACAATTTCTTGATGTTGATCGCCTGGTATTGGACCAATTATAACGACGTTGTCCTGACCTTCCTTGTAGGGTTGGAAATATAATCCCTCGACTTTTTCCTTCATTTCTTCTGGAATTCTGTCTTCAGGAGCGATCTTGAAGCCTTCTGGCAACATTAACACCGCACCCACATTTAGGGGGCCTTTCGATCCGTCGCCTACTACCTGCTGCGCGTTGGTGTCATAGGGAATTTTCACCACAGCCTCAAACACGGTGTCTGGCATAACGGACTGGGGTATTTCAATTTCTGTCGGCTTGGCACCTAAGTGACAGTTGGCACACGCAAGCCGCCCAGTCGGATCGCGAGGAGTTTCAGGAGCGGTTTGCTGCGCCCAGAAGGGATAGGCATTCGCAGCCTGTGGAAGAGCAAAATCACTGGCGAGGAAAAATACCACGCTGGCGAAAGCAAGCAGGATAGTTCTGGCGATCGCTTGCTTGCCGCTCAACAATCTCGCCGATATAGAAGCTTTTTTCATCTGTTAAGACACGATGCAATGACGAAGACAACAATAGCTCTCAACCTGACAGAGTGATGAATTATGAGTTGTAATGAAAACTTTTAATTCAAAACTCAAAACTTAAAACTCAAAATTTTCTACGTCCACCAAGGGTCGTCGCCTGTGCGGAAGTCGGTTTCCGTCCAAGGCGTCAAGGAAAGCTTATCGTCTTCCGTTACCGTGGCGTGAGCGAGTGCCAAAGACAGGGGAGCAGGTCCCCGCACCACTTTACCAGTGCTGTCATACTGGGAACCGTGACACGGACACATAAACTTGTTCTCATTGACATTCCAGGGAACAACACAACCAAGGTGAGTGCAGACAGCATTGATGCCGTAGTTGGCAATAGATTGGTTGTCTTCTACCACGATGTAGGTGGGGTCGCCTTTGAGTCCTTGAGCCAGAACGCGATCGCCAGCAGGGTGGCTGGCCAAAAAGTTACTCACAACAATGTCGCTGCCTAAGGCGTCCTTAGCAGTTACACCACCGCCGACAGCTCCCACTGATGGCGGAATGAAGTACTTGACGACTGGATAAAGTGCCCCCAGAGCTGTTCCTGTAACCGCACCAAAAGTTAGAAGGTTCATGAATTGGCGACGTCCCATATCGGGAACGTCCGCAGAGCCAGAAATTTGAGCCATAACTGAACGCTTGAGTGTATATCTTTGTCAACAACTCTGGGTGAAATCCCAGATTTTTATCAACCCTGCCTCATCAATGTCTCGCTGTGCATCAGTTAGCAGAGTTGCCCCAATCCTTTGTAGATAAGGGTTTACAGCTTGGATAAGGGTATTATTACATTCTTTGGCACCGTATCATAAGTTCAAGAAGCATTACCTTTATGACGAAATGTAAACACAAGTAATATATTAAAGTCATGACAGGACAAGACCTGCGCCAACTTTTGCTTAATAAGTGGGGATGCTCATTCGATATCCAACTGCGGCGGGTTCAGGGCAAAATATTCGTCCAAGTAATGTGGAAATACTTAGAACAGGCGTCTTTTCCCCTATCTGAGGCAGAATACCTGGCTCATCTCGATACTGTTGCCAGTTATCTCCACGCCTGGGGTGGAGTGCCGCAGGTGCAAGCCTATATACAAGAAACGCGCGATCGCCCCCGACTCGGTAAAGCCGTCAGTATTCCCCTAGACTTAGGTGAACGAACTTCGGAGTGGCTACTATAGCAATTTGATTTGAACAGTGATGGCTTTATGGACAAGGGGAGGAAATGCCCTGGTTCACAAATGATTTCGGATTGCTATATTTGAGATCTTGCACCATTCTCAAGCTTGCCTTATAACCCGCCAAGAACTTAAGTTCTACAGCTTATAGCTCAAGTCCACAAAGCGTGGACTAAAATTCTTATCCAGTCGTCTTTAGACGACTTTAGCTATTAGCCAGGGGTTTAAACCCCTGGCGGGTTATTGCGCCTGGTGCAAGATATGAGTATATGAAAAATTATTCCCACCCTTGCATCTCTACCAGTTCCACGCAAATATCATTAATCCGGGATCTATCCACATACTTCGGTAGCGCGCTTTTAGGGTATACTTCTTCAATTTTATTAAACAAATCGTCTGCAAGATTCTTAACAGTTTCGTAAGAATATTCACAGTTTCTAATTGCCTTTAATTGTGCTGCATCACCTGCTCTTTCTCGATTCACAATTACTTCTCCAATTGTCAGAATCTCAATTCCCATGCGAAGAAGTCGAATTAGATGAGCCGCATGTTTCACATCATATCCTACTTTTCTTTCCGTTTCCGCCCTTGTCGGATTGCGATTTTTTTTCCAGGACTGATAATTATCATACTCTCTCAAAGCCGTCCGATAAGATTGGCTAACATGAAGCAAACGGATAAAATCAGGGCTGGCTCTAGTAAACTGTTGGACATAAGGAAGAGTTTCTACAGAGAAAGGATGCTGCTTAAATATTCCTTTATAATCAATTCTCGCGATTAAAAGTTCATATAGTTCTTCAGCTGGCTGCATAAATTCAATGCAGTCTCTCACACAAAGATAAAGAAATTCTAGAAAAGCATTAATTTCATCCTTAGTTAAAGGTTTATATTCTTCATTTAGCCCAAAATCAGCTAATTCCGGTTTTTTTGCCGGAGGATTGAGCAACCACTTTCGATGAGTCTCAATCTTCTTTAGTTGAGCAAAGGCATATCCTGAAAAAGAGTGCTTTACTTTCGTGCAAAGCATCTCCTGTCGGTAAGAAATTAGTTTCTTACCAACCGCCGTCAGAATTAGGTAATCCTCTGGCTCTAACCACATTAACTCTAAAATATTAGGATTGTTTAACGCAGCTAAATGGAGATATTTTCTGAGTTCATACACGCAAACATCAGAAGATCCGTTAATCGCCTCAATATTTCCCGGCTCATCATGCCACCCTTGATCTTTTTGTTCAAAGGTTTCAAATCCTAAGTAATGTCTCTTTTGGGCTATAGCGATGCCTTTCAAATCAACGTCTGAATGTTCCGTGTTCATGCGATAGGCATGGCTGCCGACTACTGCCAACAGTATCGTTCTTTTTTCTACCTCTTCTCTCTTCATATCTCTTTTTTATAAATTCAACTTGACTACCAATTTGAGGTTTGAGATTTTGGATTTTGGATTAAAATAAATTTTTGGTTCATGCCCCACCTAAGAATGGGTGGAACAAATCTAAAATCCCCACTAGTGCGTTCATGCCCGTAGGGCTTTAGCGGCGCGTAAGCGCTCCCGACCCTTGCGGTCAGTGTCAATCCAAAATCCCAAATTGGTTGACCAAGCCTTTTTGCCACAACCGCATCATTATCCTCTAGTGTAATACAAATATTAATATGTTGTAGTATTTGGGCAGCTTAACTCAAAAGGGTATTTATATTGGCGATCGCCATCTATAAAAGATAGTAGGCAACGCTCCCAGTCCATAAGACAAGCTAATCGAGGGCGATCGCGCATCGAGTGCTGCTGTTGCAGTATCTTTAAGTCTGGGTAGGGGTGAACATTGCCCCCCTTCTAATTACCCATGATCTATCTAGACGATCTCAAATATTTTTTGGATCAATTCTTTGCCATTCATCGTTTTACTGAAGACTCAAGCGGGGTGTATCGACGGTCAAATCGTCCTATTCGCCGTTTCGGGTTAGCTTTAGAACCGTGGCCACAATTAACCGAATGGGCGATCGCTTGCCGTATAGATGCGTTATTCTTGCATCGACCCTGGAAACTCAAACCAGAACAACTGCCAGCAGATGTTGGTGTAGTTGCTTATCATCTTGCTTTTGACGAACGCCTGACGCTCAGCTTCAATCCTCGGCTAGCCGAAGTGCTCAACATATCGGAATTAGAGGTACTGGGCGAAAAGGCAGGGAGGCCTATCGGTATGCTGGGGAATATTCCTGCACAAAGCTTTGCTAGCTACAGTTTTTATCTAGACGAAGTATTTGGTGGACAAGATGAAGTTCATGCCTGTGAACAAAGCGAAGTTAAACGAGTTGCTGTTGTCGGCGCGATGAATGAGGCGCTGGTGCGTGAAGCGAAAGCACGCGGCGCTGATGTGTATATCACAGGGCAGTTCAGACAGCCAGCTCGACAAGCCGTAAAAGAAACCGGGATCGGCGTTATTGTTGTAGGTCATCGCCGTAGCGAAGAATGGGGTTTACGCGCATTGGCTGGCGTGGTGCGTGAACGCTGGTCTAGCTTAGAGGTAGTTTTGCCATCCTGTAATAGTGGTAGAGACGTTCCGCCGGAACGTCTCCACTGACACCAGGACGTGGGGAAGGGGAGACAGCCAGAGGGGCGGAAAATTGATTTATGAATGGCACGTTAAATGTGGAATAGCATAGTTTCAGCGGCCCAAGAGTTTGACTAAGCCGATTCCACTAAAGTAAAGACCTAGCACCGCACCGGCGAGGAGGCTTTGGGTTAGAGGGTCAGTAGAAGGGGTGAGAACGGCTCCCAAAATAGCTGCTCCCAGTATTACACTACGCCAGCCAGAAAGCATTTGCTTAGACGAAACAACCCCTAAAAAGCCCAGCAGCACTTGAATAATGGGAATTTGAAATGCCAAGCCGGTACTGAACATCAGCAGCAACACAAATTCAAAGTAGCGGTCAATCGACCACAGCTGCTCGACAACATCTGCCCCGTAGCTGATGAAGAAATTCAGCGCCGCAGGGATAAGAAGTGAGTAGGCAAAAACCAGCCCCGCACCAAACAGCACGCTAGAACCCAATACGATTGGTCCCACTAGCTGGCGTTCGCGGCGGGTTAGTCCTGGTAAAACAAACTGAATAATCTGGTAAAGCACAAAAGGACTGGCTAGCACCAAGCCACTGTAACCAGCAACTTTGAGCGAAACAAAAAAGTATTCTCCAGGAGCCAGTTGGAGAAACTTGACGCCCTGCGCTGGGACTTCCAGCAGCTGAACAATTGGCTTAACGCCCAGGAAGCAGCCACTAATGCCTAGGACTACGGCAATCAGCGCATAGAAAATCCGCTGCCGCAACTCCTCTAGGTGGTCGAACAGGGACATCTCGACTTCATCCGGCAGGTCGTCAAGATATTCATCTTCTAGATGACGGTTTAACGGTTCTTGAGTGTTGGAACTTGACTGGGTTGCAGTCTCTACTTCTGAGGGAGGCGTCATCGGTCAGATTAAGTCCAAGATTTCTTGACTATTGTATCTATTCGAGCCAAAAGAGAAATAAACTTCTTGGACTATGGGATTAGTAAAACCCTCACCCTATAGCTAACAAGCTGATCAACGTACTGGGGTTGGCTGGGCATTTGAGTACTTAGCTAGTTGCTGGGAAACCTCTGGATTGTATAACCGTAAGTAATTCCAGTAGTTTCCAAACACATTCTTGACATAACCTTTAGTTTCCTCAAAGGGAATGGCTTCGACAAATTCATCGGCCTCAATAGCGCCCTTCTCCTTAAGCCATTTAGAGACGTTACCAGGGCCGGCGTTGTAACTGGCAACGGCTAACATCGAATTATTGTTGTAGTGCCGATGGGTGGTATCCAAATACGAGGTTCCCAGTTGAATGTTGTCCTTGGGATTGGTGAGATCGTATTTGTTCAAATTATTTGTTTTTGCCTCGGCTTCAGCAGTGCTGGGAATTATCTGCATTAAACCAACGGCACTAGCGACAGAACGAACTTTTGGCTCAAACCGAGATTCCTGCCGAATTAAACCAGTCACTAGCAAAGGATTGATCTGGCGTTTTTGAGACCAAGTTTCAATGAGATCCATATAGGGGAAGGGATATAAAGCGTGCCAGTAAGGCATCTGTTGCTTGAGAGCCTGGAACTGGGCTTGCTCTTCGGGCGTTTCCCGATCCTCCAGCTTAGAAACCCGATCGATTCCTGACTGATACTTGCCCACCTTCAGCCGCATCAGACCGTCGGTAAACTGCTCCGCCACAGTTGGCTGTATCTGGTTTTGAAATTCCGCCTGCCAAAGCGTCCAGGCATCGTTGTCTTGACCTAATTGGTATAATTCCTTCAAGGTATCAGACCCAGCCGATGGTAGCGATCGCTCAGCTGCTTGCACAACCTGGGGAGTCAGCTGACGCACAGTGGTAAAATCTCCTACATTCCAGCCCAAAAATACGGCAGATCGCCATGCATAGTAAGACTGTGGGTACTGAGCCAGCGCATGCTCAAAAGCGGCTTTCGCATCGTCTTGGCGTCCCAGCTTCGTAGCCCATTTACCCACCCAAAAAGCTGCCCTCGGACCATACTGACTATTAGCATTTTGGGTTGTAATTGGCTGAGCCCATTCCCAAGCCCCTTGTAAATCCCCAGCGGCTGCCCTAGCTTGAGCCTGGGTCCATCTATATTCTGCCGCTGCTTCGGAACTGCCATACTTACTCACCAATAACTGACGAGCTTCGGCAGCTAATTTGGGGTTTTTCATCTTGTCGAAAATTTTGGCTTTTTCTATCACTGCCTCACCAGCTTTGTCTGGATACTGGCTGATGACTCGATCCAGATAAGGCAACCCCTGTGCTGGCTCTGATAAAGTGCCTATGGCGAGCAGGCTAGTGGGAGTTTCTTGAGCCTTAGGGAATTGACTTACCACGTATTGATAAGCGGTGATTGCCTCTGGTTTTTTGCTGCTTAACTCTAGTGCTTTAGCAACAAGATAAGCGTTATGGGGTGTGTCGGGGGCACGAAGATAAGCAGCTCCGGCTTTGCCGTACTCTTGGTTTTGCCAATAGACCGAGGCAATCGCTTCCCAGTCTGCTGGCTTCAACTGAGCCGCCGACTGGTTAACCAGTTGGTCTAACATCGAGGTAATTTTGGGCGTGTCGGAGGCATACTTGACTAACAGCAACATCAATTGCGGCTGATTGGGGTTTTGTTTCAACCTGCTTCTGACAATTTCTAGCGTCCGAGGATGGCTGGGGAATTTAGCGATCGCCTGGTTCCATAATTTCGGATCGCTCTTGCCCAGAACATACAATGCTTCAGCTGCCACTGGCGAAGTGGGATAGCGTTTGAGAATATCCCGCCAGCCTTGCTGGGCTTTGGCTTTGTCGCCGCTCGCAGCGTAGATTTGGGAACGTTTTAGGGCAATGTAGGGTGCCATAACTGGATAATCAGGCTCTAGTCCTTCCAATAAGTCCAGCGCCTTTTTGCCTTGCTTGTTTTGAATCAAATCAGCTGCCAAAAGATAACGGGCGCGACTTTGATCCAGGGACTTTTGCCCCTGTGCTATTGCTTGCAACTGCGCCGCCCGCTCTGATGCTGGTAGCGACACCAATGCCAGAACTGCCGAGGACTCAGCCTTATTTCCTGCCTTTATGCCGATCTGTTCCTGAAACGGAAGCTTGTCTGCTAATTGCCCTAACAAGCTGCCCGACTTTGTTCCTAACCAAGTCGCCCCAATGATGAGCGCACACAGTCCCAAGCCAGTAGCGAGTACAGCTTGCTTTTTCCGTTGTCTCTGCCTGAATTCACTGGAGTCGGCGAAAATAAGACGTGACTTTTTCATGACTATTTTGCGCGCGGATACCCCACCCTTACCTAGCCGGGTGGAGAGAAAAAGCGCCCTCCTGTAATGGTTTACTGTGAAAGTGAGAGAAGAAAATTATCAGCCCGAAACACCCTAACCCTTGAAAGACCATAAAAAACAGAGAATGGGATGGGATGCATGAAACCCATGCATAGCACAGCCCATTCAAATAAGTGCAAGATCCAGATAAGTTACTTAACAAAACCGCTAAAACTCAACAAATAAAACTGAGTCCAAGTATGTGTTTTGTTTAGTTTAATACCACAACCTCTGTTGGGTAAAACTTCTAAAGAATGAGATCCCCACATTAAAATGAGACCCCGCTATCACCTCCCAAGAGTTTCCTGGAGCGTAACTTTTCTCTGGTGAAATCTAAGTAAGTACCTTTGAATTTTTGGGCAATACTGGTACAGGTACTTCTATATTGAACGAAGAATGGAATTTCAAGCGATTGATACCCCACGCTGGGACTGGGCGGGGGACGCCTTAGCAATTGGGGTATTTGAGGACGCCGTAGAGTTGACCGGCGATTTGGCACAACTGGACGACAAGCTTGGCGGCACTTTGAAGGAATTGATTGCGGAGACGGAATTTAAGGGAGATGTGAGCAGCAGTGCTTCTACTCGCGTTGGCAGCGGTAGCCCAATCAGGAAAATTATCCTAGTGGGGTTGGGCAAGCCAGACGCCTTACAGTTAAATACTTTGCGCCGTTCAGCTGCTGTTATAGCCCGGTTAGGGAAAAAGGAAAAGTGCAAAACGCTGGGGATTAGTCTGCCGGTGTGGAATGATGACCCAGCGGCAACGGCTCAAGCGATCGCCGAAGGAGTTCAATTGGCTTTACACCAAGACAACCGCTTTAAGTCCGAAGCCGAAGACAACGGTACGGCTGTGCAACAAGTCGATTTACTCGGTCTTGCCGGTCAAGATGCCGCTATTAGCCGCGCTCAAGCAATTTGTGCTGGCGTGATCCTGGCGCGGGAACTGGTAGCGGCACCGCCAAATGCTTGTACTCCCGTGACTATGGCAGAAACCGCTATTGCGATCGCATCCGAACACGATCTCCAACTAGAAATCCTGGAAAAAGAACAGTGCGAACAGCTGGGTATGGGCGCTTTTCTAGCTGTTGCTCAGGGATCGGATATGCCGCCTAAGTTCATCCACCTGACTTATAAACCAGAAGGAACGCCCCGCCGCAAGTTGGCAATTATCGGCAAGGGTTTAACCTTCGACTCTGGGGGTCTAAACATCAAAGTTGCTGGTAGCGGCATTGAGATGATGAAAACAGATATGGGCGGGGCTGCTGCCACTCTAGGCGCTGCTAAAGTTATTGGTCAGCTGAAGCCTGATGTGGAAGTTCACTTCATTAGTGCTGTAACTGAGAATATGATCAATGGTCGAGCCATGCGCCCTGGCGATATCCTCAAGGCGTCTAACGGAAAAACAATTGAAGTTAACAACACCGATGCCGAAGGACGACTAACTTTAGCGGATGCTTTGGTGTTTGCAGAAAAGCTGGGGGTGGATGCGATCGTTGATTTAGCTACCCTAACTGGCGCTTGCGTCATTGCTTTGGGCGATAATATTGCCGGGATGTGGAGTCCAGACGACGCTCTTGCTGACCGACTAAATCAAGCCTCTTTACAAGCCGGTGAAAAGTTATGGCGGATGCCCTTGGAAGAAAAATATTTTGAAGCCATGAAATCCCCAATTGCAGACATGAAAAACACTGGTTCTCGTGCTGGTGGCGCGATTACTGCTGCCCTCTTTCTGAAGCAGTATGTCAAAGAAACCCCTTGGGCACACATAGATATTGCTGGTCCCGTTTGGGCTGATAAAGAAAACGGCTACAACAACGCGGGTGCTACCGGCTATCCTGTCCGCACCCTGGTCAATTGGGTGCTGGCTGACCAAAATAATTCGTGATTCGTAATTCGTAATTCGTAATTAAAGAGGTACAAGCCCCTGTGCATCAAACATGGAGAATTGTACTCATCGCAGCATCTTTTTTCCAAGCCCCCGGATTCATCCGTGGGGTATTAATTACGAATTACGTTCGCTCTTCGTGTTGCGGAGCAACGTAATTATCAATTACGAGTTGGAGCGATCGCGACTTGATGCCTCATTAGCTTGCAGAGGTCAGCTAGTCAATTTAGGATTTGGAATTTCCCCCCTTTGCTTGCAAGGGGGGGAGTAGAACCAGATTTTTAATTAATTGCTAATCTGAAACTAAATGTAAGTCGCCTATAATAGCTTATAAAAATTAGTTTTTAGCTTTTTGTAATAAAAGTTAAGACTAATATCTAAGACCGCACGGCTAAACTTAATTAGCGATGCTGGCAAAACTGCGATCGCATATGTTGCGTTGGTACACAAAAAAACATTCTCTCCGACTAATAAGCTACCGCACGAATCACCTTGCATATTTTCGCCTTAAGGAAAAACGATAAATTTCCCTTTCCGGCGATCTTCATGTGCTTTCTTGAATGCCTCAGAGCTTACCTTTACTTCCGTTCTGGAGGCGCTGCTGTCGGTGAAGGAGTTCCTAACTGATTAATCTTTGCAATTAGCTGATATAAGCGTCCAAAATCCCGTTGGTTAAAGTACAAAACAAGACGGGGTAGTGCCTTGGTTTCATCCGCTGCCTCTTGAGGAAGTGCCTGACTTTTTTCAATTCGTCCTTTAACGAGAATGTCACTGAACTCAGCACTTAGCTGCTCAACATCAGCGTCTGATAATTCACTCTTGAGGCGGATGACAAATTGATCAAAAACATAGCGGCTAGAGTGATAAATTTTGTAAAAGCGATTAATCACCTCATAAGCCACATCTAAGTTATCTGTGATTGTGTAAAGGCAGGGATCTTCGGGACTAACTAAACCTGGTTGGACTAAATGCTTGCGAACATAAGCGTCCCAGTCTTGCCAATAATTGCCGCCGGGGCGGTCAATTAAAATCATAGGAACAGGACCATACCTACCCGTTTGACAAAGCGTCAAACACTCTAAAGCTTCATCTTGGGTGCCAAAGCCGCCAGGGAAAAGGGCGATCGCATCACTTTCTCGCAGCATAAACAGCTTGCGCGTAAAGAAATACTTGAAATCTATTAACTTGGCATCGCCCTCAATAAACGGGTTTGCCCCCTGCTCAAAGGGCAGTTCAATATTAAGACCAAAAGATTTTTCTGCCCCAGCTCCTTCGTTGCCTGCTTGCATGATGCCACCACCAGCACCAGTCATCACCATGAAGCCCTGCTTGGTTACATAACGGGCAAACTCAAGAGCGATGTGGTATTCTGGAGTATCTGGAGTAACCCGTGCTGAACCGAATATTGTCACTTTGCGGACGCTTCGGTAGGGATAAAAAACTTTAAAGCCCTGTTCCATATCTTGCAGGGATGCACTCAGAATTTTCCAGTCCAGCCGATCAATTTCCTCCCCAGCAAGTCTTACCAGCACTCCCAGCGCCCTTTGAATCCATTTTCCATGCTTCAGGGTTGGCAGCCGATCAATTAGTTCAGCTAACTCAATTTGAAGCGACTCAAGAGGGATTGAAGAAGGAGAAGAGGTCATGATTTTTTTTGTAGCGGCGGCCTTCTATTCTAACGATATTTACTGAACTCTGACTGGAGTTAAGAGTTTTGAATGTTGAGTTTTCAATTAGTATTTAATACTTATAGCTTCAGCCAAATGGTTTTCACCTCCTGATACCAACTTGCAGTCGAAACTATAATTTACAGTAGAGGATCTTCCCAGGGTATAAAAGCAGAGGAAAATAAAACTACGCTTTTACAATGCAACTTTGTATAAATTAAGCCCTGGAAAAATAAATATTTTTATCGAGACTATTTATTTCTTGATAAACCAACGCCGCTGCCGTCAAACTGCTTGTACCAGCGGCTTAGCATTAATAACTTCAGGCGCTGGTACAAACAAAAGAAATCAGACCGAGTGCCCCCGGTCTGTATTTTTAGCGATGTCGCTCTAACCGAAGTTAGTGTATGGAGGGTTACAGGTACTTTTCTAAAGTGTTAGACAACGTTGTTTTAGGAACAGCACCCACGACCATATCAACTCGTTGACCGCCTTTAAAAATCATCAGCGTGGGAATACTGCGGATACCGTACTGGCTGGCCACGTTTGGATTTTCATCAGTGTTAAGTTTTACGACCTTTATCTGACCGTCGTATTGCTGCGCGATTTCATCCACAACAGGCGCAACCATTCGGCAGGGACCGCACCACGGTGCCCAAAAATCAACTAAAACGGGAACTTCACTCTCAAGTACTTCTTGCTTAAATGAGGCGTCTGTAACTTGTGCGGCTGCTGACATGCCTGGAATTCCTTACGTATACTATATTCTAAGTTTATAGGAAATTTTACCATAGCAAAAACAGACGTTCTCGATAGGAAAACCTATACATTTAGACATATATTGATACCCTACGCTTTCGCTATTCCTGTAGGGGTATGCCAGCTTTAAGCAAATATAAGGAACCGCCCGAAACATAGTCCGGGCGGAGTGTGGTGTGAGGAGTGAACGGAAACATACGTCTCCGCTTCTTCTATTGTAAGCGACAGCTTTAGTTTTTCTAATGATTCCTTCACGAGTCTGGAAAGTTTTTAGCATCTGCTCTTAGGCAGTAAATCTACTTACCCATGCCCAATTGCTGTGCTTTTTGGTAAACTTTTCCTTCTGTCAACAAAGAAGGTGCAATCACAACTTCAACTTGCTGCATCTCCTTGATGTCTTTGGCTCCCAAGGTACCCATGCTGGTTTTTAAAGCTCCTAAGAGGTTATGGGTGCCATCGTCAAGTTGCGCTGGTCCAGTGAGAATTTGTTCTAAGGTGCCGGTGGTGCCAACCTTGATGCGAGTGCCTCGTGGCAAAACTGGGCTGGGAGTAGCCATACCCCAATGGTAACCGCGTCCAGGAGCTTCTGCGGCTCTGGCAAAGGGAGAGCCAATCATAACGCCGTCTGCACCGCAGGCAATGCACTTGCAGATATCGCCGCCAGTGATTAAACCGCCATCGGCAATGACTGGGACATAGTTGCCTGTTTCGTGGTAGTAGTCGTCACGGGCTGCCGCACAGTCAGCCACAGCAGTTGCTTGGGGTACACCTACGCCCAAGACGCCGCGAGAGGTACAAGCTGCCCCAGGTCCAATACCTACCAAAACGCCAGCAGCACCAGCCTTCATTAAGTTCAGAGCAACTTCGTAAGTGACACAATTGCCCAAAACTACAGGGATCGGCATTTCCTGGCAGAAATGAGCTAAATCTAACGGAGTAAAAGATTCAGGCGAAAGGTGAGCCGTTGAAACCACAGTGGCTTGCACAAAAAACAGATCTGCTCCCGCCTTTGCCACAACTGATCCGTACTTAGTTGCTCCTGCTGGAGTGGTGCTTATTGCAGCAATTCCCCCCTGGCTTTTAATTTCCTGAATCCGCTGTTCGATGAGTTCCGGCTTAATTGGCTCTGCATACAGCTCTTGCATCAAGCGAACAAACTCGGATGTCCCCACTGAGGTCATGCGCTCTATGACTGATTCTGGATCAGCATAGCGGGTTTGAATACCCTCAAGGTTGAGGACGCCCATTGCTCCTAGCTGCGATAGCAAAACTGCCATGCGGACGTCTACCACGCCGTCCATAGCGCTAGCAATAATTGGAATCTCTCGTTCGATACCGCCAATGCGCCAGCGGGTATCTGCCAAGCTGGGATCTAGTGTCCTAGTCCCAGGGGCTAGCGCAATTTCATCAATGCCGTAGGCTCTGCGAGCGGTCTTGCCCCGCCCAATTTGAATATCCACGCTCTTAACTCGTTCCCAAGACTATTTAAGCTAGCCTATCAAATTGCAGAGGGTATGTCTCTTAGAGGAGTCAAACGATTTTAGATTTTAGATTTTGGATTGACCTCGTCCTCCTTGTGGGCGAAGCTTGAACCAAATTTTGCCTAGTCAAGGATATATATTTGGGATTATACAGGGCAAACTGTTACGCGGCGTTTTGTTAACGCACGTTTCTTGAGCAGGATCCAGAAGCACAGTTGTAGTGCGATCGCCTGGCTAGTGTATTATACAATCTAAAAAAGTTGAGGTTGATGATTCTAGCGGTTGTGTATGTAAACTGGCAACTAAAGTTTCTAAGGTGTCAGTTGGTGTTTGGGCATCATTACGAAGTAACTGGCTGACTGGCTCTATTAACGCTCTGAACTTCTCTTTATCAAGTAAATTATTAATCAAGGCTAGACCGCTAGTGGATAACAGCAGCTTGTGAACATCACCAGCACGATTGCCCTTGTTGCCGTTAGCACCCGAAGAAGAGCAAATCCTGGCAATACCTCAATAGCTAAGCAATGAGCAGTTTTTATAATGAAAAGTGGCAAACAATTAAAAATATTGCTATAAGACTACAGGAAATCAACAGCCTATTCAACAATTTAGATAAAATTGAATACTCTGCCCACAATAAGCAGAGATTCAGTTAGTTGATAGTTGATAGTTGTTATTTACGACGAACGACTAACGACGGCGGACGGATGAGCATCCTCACCCATGAATGGATTAGGCTTTCCCGCCGCCCTCGTAAACAATGGTTGGATGATGAATTAAAGTTTATCAAAGACCAGTTCCAAACAAAATAGTTAATGCTTTGATAGTTCTGATTGAGGCAGATGATTCTTAAGTTATTTGCTTTTTGAATATAAAGTAAGTGATAAAGGCGATCGCATTTTAGCCTTACATCTACCTGGAGACAGAACGTGATGCCACCTCCAGAAAGCTACCTGTAGGCGGCTGCCGCAATGCAGTAGGTCGGTTAATCGCACTCGCTCCCTAGGGAAAAGTGTTTGATAATTAAATTAGGAGCAACTTTGACGTTTGAGTTTTGATTGAATCTGAAACGCTAGAACTACTAGAATGGTCGCGTCTGTGCCAGCACCTGGCTACCTTTGCTGCAACTAAGCTGGGGGCAGTGGCGGCTCGTTATCTGCAACTACCGGAAACCCAGGCGGAAAGTATAGCACTCTTGGCACAAACCCAAGAAGTATATCAGCTAGAGAACCGCCCTAGTGCCGGTTTGTCATTTGAAGGCATCCAAGATATTGGAGAGTCCCTGGAACGGGCAGAGCTTCAGGGGATTTTAGCTGGGGAAGAACTATTTGCGATCGCCACTACCCTTGCTGGTGTTCGGCGTCTGCGACGTGTGATCGATAACCAGGAAGACGTGCCTGTTCTAACTGCACTGGTTGCCGATGTGCGGACTTATCCAGAACTAGAGCAGGAAATTAACCGCTGCATTGATGAACGGGGCGATGTGACAGACCGCGCTAGCCCCAAGCTTGCCAGTATTCGCACCCAGATTAAAGGATTGCGAGACCGGATTTATCAGGTTCTCCAGGGTATTTTGCAGCGTCAATCCAATGCCGTACAACAACAGCTAATTACCCAGCGGGGCGATCGCTTTGTCATTCCGATCAAGGCATCCCACAAAGATGCTATTCCCGGTATTGTCCACGACGCTTCTACGAGTGGGGCAACTCTTTATTTAGAACCGAATGCGATCGTCTCCTTCGGAAATCAACTGCGGCAATACCGCCGTCAAGAACAAGCAGAGTCAGAAGCCATCCGCCGCGCCTTAAGCGAACAGGTGGCAGCAGTGAAATTAGATCTAGAGCAGCTTTTGGCTGTGGCAACAGCTTTGGATCTGGCAGCAGCGAGGGCACGCTATAGCCTTTGGTTAGAAGCAAATCCTCCCAAATTCATTGATCGCCAGAGGGGTGAAACGGTTACCCTACGGCAGCTACGCCATCCCTTGCTCGTGTGGCAGCAACAGCATGAGCAAGGTTCGCCAGTGGTTCCAGTGGATCTGGTGATTGGGTCGCAAATTAGGGTTGTCACAATTACAGGCCCTAACACGGGCGGTAAAACAGTCACCCTGAAGACGCTGGGGTTGGCGACATTAATGGCGAAGGTGGGTTTATTTGTACCAGCGCGGGAGCCAGTGGAACTTCCCTGGTTCGATCAGGTACTAGCAGATATTGGCGATGAGCAGTCACTAGAGCAGAGCCTATCCACTTTTTCCGGTCACATCCGCCGTATCAGCAGGATTATCGGGGCAATAGGCGATCGCGAAGATGGAGCGGTAACCAGCAGCCTAGTATTACTAGATGAGGTTGGGGCTGGAACTGACCCAGCAGAAGGAAGTGCCTTAGCGATCGCGCTGCTGCAATACCTAGCCGACTACGCCCAGCTTAGTATTGCTACGACTCACTATGGGGAACTCAAGGCGCTGAAATACGAGGATGAGCGGTTTGAGAATGCCTCTGTCGAATTTGACGATCGTACCCTCAGCCCTACCTACCGCCTGCTGTGGGGCATTCCAGGTCGGTCTAACGCCCTAACAATTGCCAGACGTCTAGGGTTAAAGTCAGAGATTGTTGACAAAGCGCAAGAAAAAGTGGGGGGCGTCTCGGAAGATATCAACCATGTAATTTCTGGTCTGGAAGCACAACGCCGCAGCCAGGAAACCAAGGCGCAGGAGGCAGCGCAACTGCTGAAGCAGGCAGAGCATTTCTATAAAGAGGTTTCTCAAAAAGCTTCGCTATTGCAGGAAAGAGAACGGGAACTAAAGCTTTCTCAGGAACGGGCAGTCAGCGAGGCGATCGCTCAAGCTAAAGGTGAAATTGCCCAAGTGATTCGCCAGCTACAGCAAGGTTCAATGACGGCTCAAGATGCAACAGAAGCAACCAGCTCTTTAAAGGAAATTGCGGGGCGTCATCTACCAACATCGCCGCCACCAAAACCCAAACCTGGATTTAGACCAAAGGCGGGGGATCGGGTTCGCATTCCTAGGCTAGGCCAGACTGCGGAAGTGTTAAGTGAGCCAAACGAAGATGGTGAGCTAAGCGTCCGATTCGGGCTAATGAAAATGGTGGTGTCGCTAGCCGATATTGAATCCTTAGATGGACAAAAAGCCGAATTTGCTGCAAAAAAAGAACCCAAAACTCAAGAAGCGGACTCAAAACTCAAAACTCAAAACTCTCCCCCCCCCAACCAAGCACCAGCGATTAGGACATCCAAAAATACAGTGGATATCAGAGGAAGCCGAGTAGCAGATGCTGAAAGTGATTTGGAAAGCGCGATCGCTCAAGCATCAGATGCTGGAGTGCTGTGGATTATTCACGGCAAGGGTACAGGACGACTGCGGCAAGGCGTTCACGAATTTTTGCAGCAGCACCCTCAAATTGATCGTTTTGAGCTAGCTAACGCATCTGAGGGTGGCGCTGGCGTTACTATTGCTTATATTCAGTAGGGGCGAAAGGAAACTTAACCAAAACCGAGATAATCTTGTTTCAAGACTCGTAACGGTGAAGTTACAACCTCTCTCGTCCCCTATCCTAAAGTTATGTCCTCCATCGTGAAGATGCCCACGCCAACTCCCCAATGGGAGGATTTGCCACTTGCTCAAGAGCCAGAGCCAGTACAACTAGACAATATTAAAACCCAATTGGATTTAGTTTTGCTGGCACTTGAAGCATTAGCAGGAATTACTTCTGAGGCGATCCTCCAGGCTGCTGCCGATCTAAACCTAGAGTCAATTGTGGCGGACAGGGTGGCGCTGTGGCGTCTGCGCCAGTCAAATCCCAAGCGTAAAAGTTCGGGAGGGCGCAAAAAGCTGGATGTGGAAGAAGCGCGATCGCTCGTCTTAATCATCTGTCACTTGGCTAAACAGCAGCATGAGCTTACCCGCCGTGCTGTTGCACTGCTAGAACAGATGGCTGAGCAAAACCGTGAACCGCACCAAGCTGCCTTACTGGGAGATTATCTGGATGCCTTCAGCAACACTTACCAGGAGCGGATGGAAGATGGAGACAACCTCTCGCCTGACGTCCTAACTCATCTGGCTCTCAAACTGCTGATTGATTTGCTGTTCTACAGCAGCCCCAATGGTCATAGGCGTCTGTGGTTAGCCCTGCTAAATCGAACGCGAGACTAAAGCGCTGTAGGGACGGGTTTAGGGAAATATTTATCTGTCGAGCGTGAAAACTCACTCTCCATGCACCCACCCTCATCTGTTAGAGTCAAAGCCGCTCTGCACTCACCTACCCTACAAATTCAAGACTCAAAACTCTGTTAATCCTATGCCTTTATTTAACTTGGTTTTGCGACAATACACCCCTCCAACCTGCACGCTGGAAATCAAGGCGAGAGAATCGCCTTTGTCTCGTTGGGTGGGACTAAAAGTATTTAATCAGCTGCGCTTTCAGCTTAGCTTTGACGATCCACGGCAGTCAGAAGAAAAACGGATCACCATTTGGGGCGATCGCGCCGAACTCGAAGCTTTATGTGACGCCGTTACAAGCTATGTACAGAATTTTCTTGACCACCCCCCGCCCCAAGTGCCATTAGGACTTTTGGCTTCTGCCGACGGTTCAATGCCAGATAATGGCAACAGCTATAATTCACAAGCCATACCTGAGCCGAGATTCAATTCCTACCCTACACAGAATGCTGCGGCCTACGATCCGCTAGCCACAACAACTGAACAATCGGAGGAAGAACAGGAACAGGGATATGCCCCAGAGGTAGAAAGACCACCACTATTGGGTCTATCGCCAACCCCTTATTTGCAACCTAGGGGCTTGTTGGCTCACGATCTGTTCTTAGGAGCCTTACAGACAGAGGACTCAGGGCCGGTTGTTACCCTGAGTGCGCTGCAATTGTTTGACTTGGCGACAGCTATGGATGAATATGCTGCGGAAGTTGTGGCATTACCAAAGATTAACCGCCGATTCAACCTGCAAGACCGCCCTACATGGACTTATGCTGCCGCAGGTGGGCTGGTGGCTGTTGTCGGTCTAGCACTAGCTGTGGGTCAAGTACTGAAGCGGCCAGCTACCAAAACTGCTGTACTGACACCTACTACACAGTCCAATTTAGCTCAGCAGACTCCCCTTCCCGGTCAGGTTTTGCCCCTACAGACGCCACCGCTGCCGAACTCAACTGGGCCTACGCCACTGGTACCAAACTCGACTGGAGCTACGCCACTGGTGCCGAACTCAGCTGGATCGAGAGGATTAGTGCCGAATTTGTCAGGACAAACCCCCTTGGGGCAGACCTCGCAAGTACCACCACCGCTAGGGACACCGTTGCCACCTACAGCAGGCATCCAGCAGCCTGGCGGTTCCAATTCCTTCCCTATGACCGCACCCCAAACTTCCTCAGGAGGGTTTAACACCTCCAAGACGTCTCGCCCGTCTTTTTCTGTTGCACCGGCTCCAAGGCAGCAGCAAAGGGCTACAACGACTGCCACCAGGTCATCAACCCCAGCAAGGCCTGCCTCAAGACCACAACAAAGGGCTGCGACGACTGCCACCAGGTCATCAACCCCAGCAAGGTCTGCCTCAAGACCGCAACAAAGGGCTGCGACGACTGCCAATCGACCATCAACCCCAACAAGGTCTGCCCCAAGCATCGCTAATTTGCCATCAATTCCCAATACAAGTAGCTCCCCTCGCCAAAGCGTCAAGCTAGGAGATAGAACCTTACCGAATGTAACTGCTAGCCCAGTTATTCCTCCGATTGCCAGTAATTTCGACCCAAATCCTCAAACTCTATCAAGCGATCTTGTTCCTTCAATTGGCAGCAATGGTAGTCTTTCCTCCAGTGGGGCAGGGGATACTTCTGCCCTACAGCAGCGCTCGGAGGCGGCTAGTGAGAGCAATAGTAATAATGTCGCCAGAGGCTCTATTGATACCATTCCTCAGGTCGCAGAGACGAAAAACTATCTCCAGCAGCGATGGAAACCGCCCCAAGGTTTAACACAGCCCTTGGAATACACTCTGCTAATCGGTGGGGATGGGGCAATTGAACGGATTATCCCGCGCACCCAGGCAGCGAAAAACTACATCGACCGCACAGGGATGCCTATAGTAGGTGAAAAGTTTGTTTCTCCCATAGAAGGAGGAGGCAATCCCCAAATCCGTGTAGTTCTCAACCCAGATGGCAAGGTGGCGACGTTTGTAGAACAGTGAACTCCATAGTCTTAATCTGTTCTTAGTTCACTTTTACCAGGGCGCGAAGTAGCTTGGAGAAGCTACTGCCACTTTCAGCATCCAATTTAAAAACTGTCCACCAAAGCTATACCTTCGGTGGATGTAAATTTAATATCAAAAAAAACACAAGCAGATCTAGCAATAAATTTCAGATCAACTGGAGGCTCTATGCAGCAAATCGGTCCTCAAAGAGACAGCGCAGCTTGGATTTTCCAAACTTGGGCTGCTTTTGTTCTGTCTATTGGTATGACTACTGCGGGTATTGTTAACCTGCCTGTGGATGCATGGATAAAAGGCTTCATGGGTATGGGTTTAACTTTCTCAGTTGGCTCTACTTTTACTTTGGCTAAAACCCAAAGAGATCTTCATGAAGCAAAAAGACTTGCTTCTAGGATTGATGAGGCTAAAGTCGAGCAGTTGTTGACGCAACACCATCCCCTAAAATAAGTAGCTCCAATAAAACGTAAAGCAGGGGGAGCAGGGGAGGCAGGGGAAGTTCACGCATTCTCATATTTAGTTTAATTAGGTTGGTCTACTTAGGACATTAGAGAATTCAATAAAAAAGGGCTGGTTAGTACAGCCCCTTTTATATATTCATTTCAACTACTTAACCGTAAACATTGCTAGTAGGTATGAGGTATACCCTTCCCTATTGCTGCTGTTTTTTGAGCTTCTTGCGACGCCGATTGGCAGTAACAATAGCATGATCGACGGGATATCCGACAACTGGAATCACCTGATACTGCCGTTCCTCTTCTACCTTTTTTAACTCGGTGTAATCCATCCAGTGGATACAATCAACTGGGCAAGTATCAATCGCTTCTTGGATCAACTCTTCCGAGTCTCCATCTTGCCGAACTACACGCGATCGCCCGTAGTCCGGCTCAATATAAAAGGTATTCCTGGCAACATGGGCGCAGTGTTTACAGCCAATACAGGTGATTTCATCAACATATACGCCCTTCTGCCGTAGCGCGCCACCCAATTCCGGTTCCAGACCAGAACGCTCTGGGGCATCCCGCAAAAAGCCACCTAGCTCTGGTTCCAGACCAGAACGCTCAGGAATTGGCTCTATCGGCGGTGGCGAAAAGGCAGACATTAGGCGCTCCAGCGTTGCAGAACTAGACGAATTGAACCATCCTCATTCTTTTGTTGCTCAGCAATTTCAAACCCTTGCTTAGATGTCTCACTCAAAACTGTTTGGTAAGCATAACGCTGTGTCACCTTGTTCAGAAAACGATCCACAGACCAAGCTTGCTGCCAAAACTGCAAATCGGCAACTAGTTCGTATTCCTGACCATTCGAGCTAAAGCCAATATCGTAACCGTTGTTTTGTTCAATAACAACTTCGGCATTACGGGTCTGACCGCGATAGCCTCGCACCGCTTGTGGGCCCGGTTTCCAGTCTATTCCCAGGTCTGTTAAAGCAGCTTGTAAAGAAGCAAGGTTACGGATCTGAGTTTTGATGTTGCTAAAGTGTGACATAGCTATTTTTCAAAGGTTGAATGAGGATAGACTAAACAAAAAAACTACCACTCGCTATAGGTTGCTTGGGTTGTTGCTGCCGCCGTTTGATCGATGACTTGGGAAAAATATTCAGAAGTCTGCTCTTGATGGAGTACATGACCAAGCTGGGCTTCAATAGCAGCAGTCACTTCGGCGCAGGATATGCCAATGATGCCGGTCACTTTCTCCTGTACCCTACCATCGGGATAAATGACAAACTCTAATGTTTCCATGCTCATGGCTTCGGGAGTCCTTGATTAACGGCTACAGCAACAACGGCACTGCCGGGGCTGGGGTCTCAGGCAGGTCTTAAACGAGTGGCTGACTCACAAGGTACTAAATTAATTTTTATCAATTGAGTCACAGCGAGTCAAAACTTAACAAAACTTATTAATCAAGTAAGTAGTACATTGATTATTTGTCAGTGTGGCTTAAGTTTACATCTGCGTCAAGATAGAGAATTGTTCCAAAAATGGGCTGTAAAAACGAAAACACCTCTTGATCCCAGGGCTAGCTCGTTTTATTACCGCATGATGACAATCAACCGTGATAATTAAATTTGGTGGCAATTGAGTTAACAGAATAATGAGTGCAGAGCAAGTTAAAGGTTTAATCAACTCATCAGCGATCGCGCCTGTGCGTGTAGGTATTTTGGGATTCGGTGGACTGGGGCAGGCTGCCGCTAAAGTTATTGCACCAAAACGCGAAATGGTATGGGTTGCAGCCGCTGACCAGAAAGGCTATGCCTATAATGCTGAAGGGTTAGATCCAGATGCCTGCATTGCTACCTATCAGTCTCTAGGTTCTTTAGGATATTTAGAGCCATCTGGCATTCTCAGCAATCGCAGTATCCAAGACTTAATTGGGCAGGCCTCTGTGGATGGGTATTTCCTCGCTCTTCCGAATCTACCGAACACATTTATGGCTTCTGTAGTGCGGCAATTTATCCAATCAGGTTGGCGAGGGGTTCTGGTGGATGCCCTCAAACGCACTTCCGCAGTCGAGCAGATGTTGGCACTGAAAGATGAGCTACAAAATGCTGGTATTACCTATATGGCGGGCTGTGGCGCTACACCAGGGCTGTTAACAGCAGCAGCAGCAATAGCTGCTCAAAGCTATGCAGAAGTTCATAGTGTCAAGATTACCTTCGGAGTCGGTATTGCCAACTGGGAAGCCTATCGGGCGACTATTAGGGAGGATATTGGCCATCTACCAGGGTATGACGTGGAACGAGCCAGAGCCATGAGTGATGCCGAGGTGGAAGCTTTGCTCGATGAAACCAACGGCATCCTTACCCTGGAGAACATGGAACACGCTGATGATGTGATGCTAGAGCTAGCTGGGATTTGCTCGCGCGATCGCGTTACTGTTGGTGGCGTCGTGGATACCCGCAATCCCAAGAAGCCTCTCAGCACTAATGTCCAGGTTACTGGTCGCACCTTCGAGGGCAAGATTTCCACCCATACATTTACCTTGGGTGATGAAACCAGCATGGCGGCAAATGTCTGCGGTCCCGCCTTCGGCTATCTCAAAGCTGGAGCGTCATTGCACCGACGAGGAATTTACGGTCTATTTACGGCCGCAGAAGTCATGCCCCAGTTTGTTCAGTAACCGGAAGGTGAAAAGAATTTTCAACCTTCTTTTAAAGGTTCGGGCTTTCTGGTAACACAGTCTGAGGCATCTCCTCAACCAACTGTACTGACTTGTGGATAATAAAAGGCAAACAGCCTCCCGTTAAGCCTCGCTTAATCCGTTCCGGCGTTGCTTCAAAGACAACGAACAGGGGATAAATCCGATTAGTTCCCTCGCTGAAAATGTGTTTATGAGCGGGAGGCATCAGCCATTCATAATCTTTGTCTAGCAATACCTGCGTCTGCCGCCACCGACTCAGCAAATGGGAGAAGTCTTCTTCGGGGCGATGGATGAAGACAAAAATTTCCACCTCCATTTTAATTTTCCATTCTGGGTCGCACATCAAAATGGCGACATCGCAGGGCAGGCAAATAGCTTCTCCCCCAGATGCCACCTGTTTTGGACTCAGAGTAGGACTGCCTCCTTGGAGTTGACCATTGCGAATTCGTACTATGGGCAAAGGAATGACGATCAAGCTTTCATTAGATCGGCGCATACTGGGAATCATTTCCAGGTAGGGTCGGTGCTGCCTCAAAAGTGCGATCGCCGCCTGGTGGTTGCTGTACTCTGCTAGCAACACTTCGTACTCAAATTGCTTAACAGGCATTTTTATATTAGAAATTTTATACCTAATTGTGTTGCATTTAAAAAAGTCACTTTTTTGTTAGTAGTTAATAGCTAGTAGTTAGCGGTCTGACTTCCTACTAACTACTAACAACTAGCCACTAACCACGTTTAGCCAATTTTGTCAAATATGGCAAACATGGGGAGATACATTGAGAGCAAAATCACACCAACCATTCCCGCTAACACAACCATCATTATGGGTTCAATAACGCTAGTGAGTGCCTTCACTGCTTGCTCGACCTCATCTTCATAGAAATCGGCAACTTTCATGAGCATGGCATCTAGTTCACCAGTTTCTTCACCAATACTCATCATCTGAATAGCCAAAATTGGGAAAACTTGCTCTTTTTGTATGGCAAGACTGAGCATTCCACCTTGTTGAATTTCTCGCCTTGCTGCATCTATAGCGTTTGCAATTACCTGGTTGCCTGATGTATCTCGGACAATTTCCAAGGAGTTCAAAATCGGCACCCCGGAACGAGTCAAAGTTCCAAAAGTGCGGCAAAAACGAGCAACAGCTGATTTTTCATTCAAGTCACCCAATAGGGGCATTTTCAAGAAAAAGCGATCCATGGTGACACGACCCATAGGCGTCTTGTAGTACTGCCTGTAGGCAAAGGAAGCAGCTATGACAAAAACGATGGGAATAATAATTCTCCAACTTCTGAGTATTTCGCTAAGAAACAGCATAAACTGTGTCAGCGCTGGCAACTCTCCACCAAGACCCTGAAAAATACCAGCAAAGACTGGTATTAAAAATATCGTCATAGCCAGAAAGACAATTATTGCTAAAATACCAACGGCGACCGGATAGGCCATAGCTCCTTTAATTTGGTTTTGCAGCCGTGCCGTATCCTCAAGTACCTTAGCTAATCGGTTCAAGACCTCATCAAGGACACCTCCAACCTCACCTGCCTGTACCATACTGACGTATAGATTGTCAAAACAGTCAGGATGTTTCCGCATGGCATCGGAAAGATTTGTTCCCTGTTGTACCTCGGCACTAATTTCCAAAAGAGCCTTTTTTAGCTTGGGATTGGAACATTGTTCAGATAAGACACCCAAGCACCTCACCATAGCCACACCCGCGTTGACCATGGCAGCAAATTGACGAGAAAAGACAGCTTTATCCTTGACTTTTACCTTTGCTAAAGCAATATTGATTTCGTTTAAATCAAAGCTACCAAGGTTAAAGCTTGCTGATTCTTTGAGGTTTTGGACGGAAGTATATCTCTGACGCAAAGCATCACGGGCACGACCAAGGGAGTCAGCAACTATCTTTTCTTTTTTAGCTTTTCCTTGAGAATCCCGAACATCAGCAGTGTAAGTAGGCATGGCTCATACCGATTTTGGATTTTAAGTTTTAGATTTTGGATTTTGGATTGTCAAATGCAAGCATTCAGGTATTTTCAGCCCAGTGAGATTTAGCTTACAAAGATAGAACTTCTATCACCTACTAAAAAAGAAACAGGAAGATAAAATTATTTTTTCTAGGGGCGGTAGGAATGCCATATCTACAAGGAGTAATGAAGCCGCTTGCCGTCGTTAGTGTGGGCGTAGCGGCGTAGGTAGTTGAAAGTATGCACAACTAACTGAATCTCTGCCCCTTGTGGGCAGAGTAATCAATGCCTGCCTTTTTACTTCTACCGGGCACCAGCCTTAGCCGCCATTGGCGCACCACCGATGAGACGCTGTAGCTCGTCGGGTTTGGAACTCTTGCTCATCGCCGCCTCAAAAGATATTAGACCAGATTTGACCATGTTACTTAAAGTCATTTCCATAGTCTGCATTCCCAATTTAAGCCCAGTCTGAATAGCACCGTAAATTTGAGGCGTTTTTCCTTCTCGAATCAAGTTAGCAATGGCGGGTGTTACGATCATAATTTCCTGAGCCATTACCCGACCATATTCACCTGGTTTGGGGTTTTTCTTAGGTATCAGGCATTGACTAAAGACTGCTACCAGGGAATTGGATAGCTGTGCTCGGATTTGCGGCTGTTGAATTGGGGGAAACGCATCTAGCATCCGGTCAATTGTCTGAGCCGCGGAGTTAGTATGTAAGGTTCCAAATACCAAGTGACCTGTTTCAGCTGCTGAAATCGCCAGCCCAATCGTCTCCAGGTCGCGCATTTCTCCCACCAAGATTACATCTGGGTCTTCCCGTAGCGCCGCCCTGAGGGCATTAGCAAAGCTTTTAGTATCTTCGCCCTTTTGACGTTGGTGAATCAAACTCTTGACGTTCGGAAAAACATACTCAATCGGGTCTTCCACCGTTAAAATGTGTTCCGCCCGCGTCCGGTTGATCAAGTCGAGCATGGCCGCCATAGTGGTAGTTTTGCCAGAACCAGTTTGCCCAGTTACTAACACCATCCCTCTAGGCCGATGAGTCATTTCTCGAACGATGTCTGGGAGGCCTAACATATCAAAGTTAGGAATTTTAGACGCCAACGCTCTTAAACAAGCCGCATAGTAACCGCGTTCTTTGTAAACATTGACGCGGAAGCGAGCCAAGCCTTTAACCCCATAAGAGCAATCAAGTTCCCAGTTCTGTTCCAAATCCTTGCGCTGCGTGTTGTTCAGCATGCTAAAGATAAGTTTTTGACAGTCTTGGGGTGTCAGTGGCTCCTCATTGATGGCAGCCAGCTTACCACTGATGCGGAAGTAGACCGGGGCCCCAGCCTGAATGTGCATATCTGAGCCACCCATCTCAATGAGTTGCTCCATCAAGTCTTCGATCATTAATTCCATAGCCATAGTGCTGTCTCCGTTAGGGATTATTGGTTGAATATACTTGTTAGCTTTTTAACTGAGTATTTTGCAGAGTTACGGGTGGGGAAGTGTTGATTTATAAAGATGTCTTCAATTCAAAACTGTTCACCCTAGCCTCTAGCCCTCAAAACGTCGCGTCATGCAATAGGGGCAGTCTAGCCACTCCGGTTTTAATTCCGCCTTGCAAGTACGACAAGTGAGAGAAGTCTTACGTTTGGCCTTGAGTTCGGCTTCTAGACCCGTATCAGTAAAAGTCACACGTTCTACTTCTTCTAGAGTAGTGTGACCCTCACGCACCAGGTTTAAGCTGTAAGCCAGCAACGTCGTCATGCCCTCTTGCACTGCTGTTTCTTTAATCAGAGCGGTAGAGGCACCTTGGTTAATTAAGGTTTGCAGCGCATCTGTTATACGCATGACTTCATAGACACCCACCCGACCCTTATAGCCGATGCCATTACATTTTTCGCACAGAGTATTATTGGCTTTGGCTTCCTGAACTTCCTCTGGTTGCAGGGTTTTGGCTTTGTAGAAGGTGACTACACCTTCACTAGCAGCAGATAGACCAAATCTGGCAAGTTCCTCGCGGCTGGGTGTATAGGCAATGCGGCACTCAGAACAAACCCGCCGCATCAAGCGTTGCGCTAAGACACCAATTAGGGCAGCAGAAACCATGAAGGGTTCCACACCCATTTCGTCTAACCGGGCAATTGAACCAGCAGCATCGTTGGTGTGCAGGGTTGTCATCACCAAGTGACCCGTCAATGCTGCTTCCATCGCCGTTTGTGCGGTTTCTTTATCCCGTGTCTCACCCACCAGAATCACATCTGGGTCTTGCCGCATGAATGCCCGCAGAATTGAGGAAAAGTTCATGCCTTTTTCCCGAATTACCTGCACTTGAGTGATGCCCGGTAAGGCATACTCAATCGGGTCTTCTGCTGTACTAATATTTACCCCAGGATCGTTGCGTTCAGCCAGAATCGAGTACAATGTTGTCGATTTCCCCGATCCTGTTGGCCCTGTCACTAAAATTAGTCCAAATGGACGACTGGCCATGTCTCGAACAATCTGTAGTGTTTCTGGATCGGAAATCAACTTATCCAAGCCTAACTGTGTGGAAGAGTTATCCAAGAGCCGCATCACGATCTTCTCACCGTAGCGGCTAGGAAGAGTATTGACGCGGAAATCCACCTTGCGCCCTTCATAAATGCGGCGGATGCGGCCATCTTGGGGCATCCTGCGTTCGGCAATATCCAGCTCGGCAATAATTTTGAAGCGGGCAGTTACTGCCTGAATAATTTTTTTCGGCAGGGGATCGAACGCTTGCTGTAGTACCCCATCTTTGCGAAAGCGAATCCGCATAAATTCTTCTTGGGGTTCTATGTGAATGTCAGAAACCTTCTCGTGCAGAGCCTTTGCCAGGATTCTGTTAACCAGCGTGATGATTGGAGCTTCCTGCGCCCCATCTAGATCCAGTTCAGCATCAGTGTCCTCTGGTGCCTCCTTGAAATCGAGATTTTCAAAACCCGCAATATCGGACTGAACGTCAAAAGACTTTTGAGCTTTAGCGGCTGCCTCTTTTTTTACTTGCTCATCAAGGTATCTAGAAATCAGCTGCTGATAATCTTCTGGGGCGATTACCATTCGCTGCCACCCAATTTCCTGAGGACGCAAAATCCTTTCCAAATCGTCCTTGGCGTGTAGATTATCAGGATCAACCATAGCCACCAAGACCGATGGCGGCTGAGTTTCATTCTTCGATAGTGGTACTAGCCGATAACGACGACATATATCAATTGGGATGAGCGTGTCGATCAGGTGAGCCACCTGATGGAGGGGAATTTGATTAATCTCCGGATCTAGAGATTCAATGCCGTAAATAACCTTGAGTTCAAACAGCTGCTGTTTCTTGTACTGGCGCAACACCTCGGGAGGCAGAGCTTGCCCGGTTACGCTTTCCATAACCTCCGTCAGCGGTCTACCTGACTTGCGGCTTTTCTCTAGTGCCTGCTGCATCTGCTGCGTGTCGATGTAACCAGACTGAATCAGCTTGTTGCAGAAAGGCGAAAGATCAGTGCGGCCATTGCGGACGATGAGAGCGCGCCTGGATGATGAGGATTGAGTCATAGCTGGTCAGAAGATATCCTTATAAAGTATTCCCAAAGCCTTTAGCAAAATTGCACTTTGGCTACAGACTTCAAGAGGCTATAGGCAAGCCGCTAGCAGACCGTTTCGGGCGTCTGATCTGTTGTGGCACCAATGAAAAAAATGAGGCACTAAACCTGCATATGCCCAGGCTGGTGAGGCATTGAATTATCTGTACAAAAATGCTTCTGAGTTTCAAACACTCTCGGTCTGAGAGGTGGCAAAATTTTAGCCAAAGCCTAAGTATAGAGAACATTTACAGATAAGCAGGTAAGCGCGATATTGACAGCACTCTGTAAAAACGGCAGTTAGGGTAAAAGAGTAATTATCTTAAACTTAACCCCTTATCCTGAAAAAAAGTTTAGGTGGTTTAATTGAACCGACCTGGTTAGCTTTTAGAGAGATGCTGCCATGCCAACCGCTAAGAAGTATGGCGGAGGCTTCTCAATTCACCGGGAGGTCAAGACTTTACTCTCCCTTAGCGGCGGGTTAATTCCATAGACTATGCTACCCAGAATATATGCCAGGGAACCCGCGAACAAAGCCTTAAGGCCTTATCACCTTGGGAAACATACAAAAATGCTCGTCAACCCTTATTACCTAGAAAGTTTTACGCTCCTTTGGTAGCGGCAGCGAATGCCTATCGTTAGATGAAACCCCTACTTGAAAAGCGGGTTCGGTTCTTTTAATGACTAGCATTTTGAGCTTAGTCAATGTAGTTATTATATCACGCACCCTTACCAGAGAGGTAGGGACAATCTAGCAACAGCAAATGTTACATTTAAATTAGAGAAGTAAACATTTGTCAAAATTTCAGGGCTTTACTAGGCGTAGGGCTTAAGACTGTACGAGCAAAAATGCTACCAGCATTTTGCCTGGGCACACTATGATTCTAGGAAGTAGCAATCCCTAACCCGATGCGCTTGCCCACCCTTTGGTTAAGGCTAGAACTTGCCAACATATTAGTCATTAGTCAGGGATAGTCGCGCTAGTAGGTAAAGATAGATAAACGAGATCGCCATTTCTAAGCAGTCTCTCAACTGGGATGAGTACACCATGATCGAAGAAGAAAATCAGCCAGAAAATTTTTCCCCTCAGACCGAGTATGCCGACTCGGCTACCGGTGATGTGAAGTTAAGTGTAGAACCGGACTCACAAGCACAAGTCGATCCGTCAAGTCAAACCTATGCGACCTCAGCAGAAGTATGGTCTGCTCAAGCTTCAGGGGAGAATGTCTCGACGACGGCAGCAGAAGCAACAAGTGCCGCACCCGTGAACGACTCAGCCGCAACTGAAGGCTTGATGCGAGAATTAGAGACATTAAGGGCACAACTCGAAGAGCGCGCCAATCAATGTGACTCATTGAAAAATCAATATATGCGGATTGCCGCAGATTTTGAGAATTTCCGCAGGCGCACGCTCAAAGAAAAGGAAGATTTGGAGGTTCAGGTAAAGTGTGCCACGATTAGTGAGTTACTGTCGGTGGTGGATAATTTTGAGCGGGCGCGATCGCATCTCAAGCCGCAAACGGATGGGGAAATGACCATTCACAAAAGTTATCAGAGTGTGTACAAGCAGCTGGTCGATAGTCTTAAGCGCCTAGGCGTTTCTCCGATGCGTCCTGAGGGCAAAGAGTTCGATCCCAATCTTCACGAAGCAGTAATGCGCCAACCCACTGAGGAATACCCAGAAGGGGCGGTAATGGAAGAACTGGTGCGGGGGTACTTCTTAGGCGATCGCGTCCTGCGCCACGCAATGGTCAAAGTTGCTGCCGCTGCTGAGCCTGTGGTAACCTCAGATGAAAGCAATTCCGGCACCACAGAAACTTGATGTGGCAATAACCGCGACCCAGAAACAGCCCCAGGTGTCAGTGTTTAGAATAAAGGAGACGGGCCTCCTGCTCAACAAAAGGGTAATCCCTGGCAACGAGTTCCACTGACACATAAAACTTTGCAAATCTTTACTGCCGCGTATGGGAAAAGTCATTGGTATCGACCTGGGTACGACCAATAGTTGCATCGCTGTTTTAGAAGCGAGTCAACCGATCGTAATTCCCAACTCTGAAGGTGGGCGGACTACTCCCAGTATCGTCGGATTTGCCAAAGCAGGCGAGCGCCTGGTTGGTCAACTGGCGAAGCGGCAATCTGTGACTAATGCCGAAAATACGGTTTATAGCATTAAACGGTTTATCGGGCGCAGGTGGGATGAGACGGAAATAGAACGATCGCGGGTGCCTTATACATGTGTTAAAGGTCGCGATGATACCGTTGATGTCCAGATCCGGGGGCATAACTACACCCCCCAGGAAATCTCGGCAATGATCCTGCAAAAGTTAAAGCAGGATGCTGAAAGCTTCCTCGGAGAGTCGGTGGACAAAGCAGTAATCACCGTCCCTGCCTACTTCACCGACGCGCAAAGGCAGGCAACCAAAGATGCCGGGACCATCGCTGGGCTAGAAGTCTTGCGTATCATCAACGAACCGACAGCTGCGGCCCTTGCTTATGGTTTAGATAAGCAAGATGAAGAACAGTGCATCTTAGTCTTTGACTTGGGTGGTGGTACATTTGACGTTTCCGTACTACAGCTTGGAGACGGCGTATTTGAAGTCAAGGCAACGTCAGGTAACAACCACCTAGGTGGGGATGACTTTGATAATGAGATTGTTCGCTGGATGATTGACAACTTCCAGTCTTCAGAAGGTATCGACCTGGGAACAGATAAAATGGCTCTCCAGCGCCTACGTGAGGCGGCAGAAAAAGCCAAGGTTGAACTTTCTAGCATCGTTTCTACATCCATTAACCTGCCGTTTATCACAGCTGATGAAACAGGTCCTAAACACTTGGAAATGCAACTCTCGCGTTCCAAGTTTGAAGAACTGGTAAGTCATATGATAGAGGCAACCCTAGAACCAGTAACACAGGCTCTCAAGGACGGGGACGTAAAAGCAGATGATATTAACCGCATTCTTTTAGTAGGTGGTTCAACTCGGATTCCCGCTGTCCAGAAGGCGATTAAGAATTTTTTTGGCGGCAAAGAACCAGATCGCTCTGTTAACCCAGATGAAGCGGTGGCACTTGGAGCGGGAATTCAAGGCGGCGTTTTAGGTGGTGCCGTCAAGGATGTGCTGTTATTGGATGTGACGCCTCTATCTCTAGGCATTGAAACCTTGGGAGAAGTGTTTACCAGAGTCATTGATCGCAACACCACTATCCCCACCAGCCAATCTCAGGTGTTTTCCACAGCAACAGACGGACAAACATCTGTAGAAATTCATGTGCTGCAAGGTGAGCGAGCTATGGTCAAGGACAATAATAGTCTGGGCAAATTCCTGCTAACCGGCATCCCCCCGTCTCCACGAGGTGTCCCCCAAATTGAAGTCTCCTTTGAAATAGATGTGAATGGGATTCTTAAGGTATTGGCTCAAGACAAAGGCACCGGGCGAGAGCAAAGTATCCGCATCACTAATACAGGTGGGTTGAGTAACAGCGAAGTGGAACGGATGCGGCAAGAGGCAGAATTGTATGCCGAAGAAGACCAGCGTCGGATACAAGTAGCTCAATTAAAGAACCAGGCTGATAGTATGTTCTACAGCTTTGAATCAACATTAAAGGATAATGCTGCCTTTATTAGTGAGGATCTAAAAACCCAGGCAGAGCAAAAAGCAACCGCACTACGCTTAGCGCTCGAAGATCCATCAATTAGTCTTGAGAAGCTCAACAAACAGCTAGAAGTGTTCCAAGAAACGCTATTTGCTATGGGTACTGCTGTTTATCAAAAAGGCAACAATACCCCCAATGACAACGAGTTCACGGCACCTAACAAGAGCAAGTTTACGCCCTTTACACCTAACTTTAGCAATGCTTCAGAATCAACACCAGAGGCACAAGAAGAACTCAATTTTGATTTTGATGAAGACCAAACCATAACAGCGGATTACGAAACCATTGAATAATTAGCTTGGTGCCAATTGTCCGTTGTTTGTTGCTAATAAGGGCAGGGTTCCCTTGCCCCCAACTACTGACTAACCCCTAACCACTAACACTATCAAGAAGCAGCGCTCTATGGCCCGCGACTACTATGAAATTCTCGGTATCTCTCGTGACGCCGACAAAGAAGAAATCAAGCGCGCCTACCGCCGCCTTGCTCGGAAGTATCACCCGGACGTCAACAAAGAATCAGGGGCGGAAGAGCGTTTTAAAGAAATTAATCGGGCATACGAAGTCCTTTCGGAACCAGAAATGCGTACCCGTTATGACCGATTTGGTGAAGCTGGTGTGGCGTCAGGTGTCGGTGCAGGCTTCCAGGACTTTAGCGATATCGGTGGCTTTGCGGATATCTTTGAAAGCTTCTTTTCAGGCTTTGGGGGTGGGGCAGGTCAGGCCACTAGAAGACGGAGTGGTCCCGCCCGTGGTGATGATCTGCGCCTAGATTTAAAGCTGGATTTTCGGGAAGCAGTATTTGGTGGGGAAAAGGAAATTCGGATTCCCCATCTAGAAAACTGCAATATCTGTAGCGGCAGTGGCGCAAAACCAGGAACTAGCTCCCAAAGCTGTTCTACCTGTAGCGGCACGGGGCAAGTCCGTCGTGCCACCCGCACTCCCTTTGGTAGCTTCACCCAAGTTTCTGCGTGTCCCACCTGTAATGGGGAAGGACAGGTGATTGAGCAAAAGTGCGAAGCTTGTGGAGGCGCTGGTCGCAAACAAGAAACCAAGAAGCTAAAAATTACTATTCCAGCAGGAGTGGATAATGGAACTCGCCTGCGCGTTTCTAGAGAGGGAGACGCCGGGGCTAAAGGGGGGCCTCCTGGAGATCTTTACGTGTACTTGTTTATTGAGGAAGATGCCGAGTTCCACCGGGAAGGCATTAACATCCTCTCTGAGATCAAGATCAGTTACTTGCAGGCTATTTTAGGGTGCCGTCTGGAAGTGAATACAGTGGATGGTGCAGTAGAGTTGACGATTCCCAAGGGAACGCAACCTGATACGGTGCTGACGCTGGAGAATCACGGTGTACCTAGACTAGGGAACCCAGTTAGTCGGGGAGATCACTTGATTACGGTTCATATTGACATTCCCACGCACATCACGCCTGAAGAACGGGAACTGCTGGAGAAGCTGGCTAAAATTAAGGGCGATCGCACTGGCAAAGGCGGCCTAGAAGGATTCTTGGGAGGACTGTTTCGCGGATGAACAACTTAACTTCCTCAAGAACACCCCAGACCCCTGATGCTCAACTGGATCTGCGGGGGACACCTTGCCCAATTAACTTTGTCAGAACCAAACTTTGTCTTGAGAAAATGGCACCTGGATCTTTGTTAGAAGTATGGCTAGACCCAGGAGAACCGATTGAGCAAGTACCTGACAGCCTAATAATGGAAGGTTACAACATTGAAGACATTGAAGACCGTACTGGCTTTTTTGTTCTGAAAGTGCGGCGTCCAAAAGAGTTATGAGTAATAAATTATGAGTTTTGAGTTAGAAGAACCACTCAATACTCAAACATCAGAGTTGAGCAAGGTTTTGGGTACGGTGCTGGCGGTACAGGCAAATTACTACCAGGTGCGTGTAGACAGTAGAGAAATAAGCTCAACTCAAAACTCTGTAAGGGCGGGTTTAATAGATGAATCTGGGGTCGAAACAGAACAATCCTTCAACATTACTCCCCCTACAACTCAAAACTCAAAACTTTCTCTTTTATGCACGCGCCGATCGCGCCTGAAAAAAATTGGGTCTAAGGTCATGGTGGGTGATCGCGTTGAAATTGAAGAACCAGATTGGGCTGGTGGTAGAGGGGCGATCGCTCAAGTGCTGCCTCGGCAAACTGAACTTGACCGTCCTCCAATTGCCAATGCTAACCAAATTTTATTGGTGTTTGCCCTGGCAGATCCGCCGCTAGACGCCTACCAGTTGAGTAGATTTCTGGTCAAAGCGGAGTCAACTAGCTTAGAAGTTTGCCTCTGCCTCAATAAAAGCGATTTGGTCACAAATGAGCAGCAGCAGCAATGGCGCGATCGCCTCAAACAGTGGGGGTACCAACCCTTATTTATCAGCGTCTACACCAACACAGGTCTAGATGAACTAAACAACCGACTAAGTAATAAAATCAGCGTCTTTGCTGGTCTTTCTGGAGTGGGAAAATCGAGCATTATAAATTATTTAGTGCCATATGTCAATATAAGAGTTGCTGAAGTATCTGGGAAACTTAACCGGGGGCGTCACACTACGCGACACGTGGAACTGTTTGAATTACCCAGTGGTGGCTTACTAGCGGATACTCCAGGCTTCAATCAGCCAGATATTGATTTTACTCCTGAGGAGTTAGCGGCTTATTTCCCGGAAGCAAAGCAGCGGTTAGCAACTGACAGATGTCAGTTTAGCAATTGCCTGCATCGGAATGAGCCTAACTGTGCGGTGCGAGGAGATTGGGAGCGCTATGAGCATTATCTGGATTTTCTGGAAGAAGCGATCGCGCGTCAAGATTTTCTGAATCAACAAGCCAATCCAGAGTCAACTCTGAAGTTAAAAAGTAAGGCAGGTAAAAGCCAGTACGAACCCAAGCTAGAAACTAAAAAATATCGTCGGATTTCCCGTCGCACACAACAGCAGGAGTTGCAAGAGTTATATAAAGAAACAGATTTTTGAGCGGGGATGAATTAAGAAACATTCAATTGCCTCTACAGTTCAGTCCTACCAGGGGCCCCAAATAGCAAATGTGATCCCAGGGCTTTGGATATTTGCGAACATAGTTTGACCGTCTGGTGAGAAGCAAACTCCAGCGAACTCGGAAGTATTTAGGGCATTGCGAGCGAACTGGTAAAGTGTACCAGTCGCAGTGATTCCCACAAGATAATCTGTACCCTCCCCATCTTCACATAGAAACAAATCGCCATTAGGAGCAACAACAATATTATCAGGGTTATCTAGTACGCCTGAATTGTTTGGTTCAATGTATAGTTCAATGGTTTCGTTAGCAGGGTTGTAGCGCCAAATTTGTCCATCTCCGGAACTGCCACCGCTCGTGCAGCAAAAGTAAATTACATTATTTCCATAAAAAATTCCTTCCCCGCGTGCAAATTTAGCGGCCCCTTTGTTTTGACCTTGCGATCGCACCGTGTCGTTATCAGGGTTAGGATTGTCAATAAGCACCCACTCGACTGCCATTGGAGTATTTTTTGGGAAATTAGTAGCGGTATTTACTCCAGGCATACTCGTTATCTTTAAAGCATACAAAGAGCCTCCGGCACTTAGTTTACCTGGCTGACTGGGAATAAAGCGGTAGAAGAGGCTATCCCCACGGTCTTCGGTTTGATAAACATAGCCTGTGTTGGGATCTACGGCAGCGGCTTCATGGTTAAAGCGACCCATTGCTGTCAGCGCAACCGGATTTACAAAAGTAGTTGCACTACTCGGAACTTCAAAGATATAGCCGTGCTTTTTGTTGCCCACCTCAACACTTTCTTCGCAGCTAAGCCATGAACCCCAGGGGGTTAGTCCACCAGCACAGTTGCGGTAGGTACCTGCTAATACACCATAATGACTCACTAATGTACGATCTGGCGCAACAATCAGTTTTGTGCAGCCGCCTTTACCTTGGGTATCGTACTTTTTAGTGCTAGGAGAGCCAACGCTGGTGCTGGAAGTTGCGTGGAGTTCATGATTGCGGATCAAAATAGTGTTGTTGTTTGCTCCCGCGAAAGCAGCCATGCCATCATGCCCCCCTGGCACTTTATAGCCGTCTTTCATAATTTGGCCAGTCTCAGATAACCTCTTGTAGGTAAATCCAGCGGGCAAGTCTAATACACCTTTAGGATCTGGTTGAAGCGAGCCATAAGGACCTATGGCGATCGCCTTTTTAGCATAAAAAGCTTGTAGGGGGGATAAAAGTACAGCACCCGCAGCACTCGTTCCTGCTAGGGTAAAAAATTGACGCCGTGATAAAGCCATAAGGTTCTTAGGTGAATGTGCCTATAAATTAGCTGAGGCTGATTATTTTTTAGAGAAGGTTTGATTAATTTTGAATTAAATTAAAAAGCTACTAAATGTTTTAGCATAGAATGCAATAACCGGAACTGTAGATACTAATAGCCTATCTGAAAAGTGGTTTTAAGATAGTTTTAACCACAGATAAACACAGATGAACCCAGATACCAGTACTTCTTGGGCAACTGAAACGGATACAAGAAAGGTAGGCTCTAAGCACGTAGGTGAAAATAAATGTAACTATGAAGGGCTGGTAATGCTTATAGGCGCGTTAGCGCCGTGGCAAAGCCTATGCAAAGAGCTTTACCAATAACCAATCATCAACATTGACATTAATTATGTCACAACCTAACGCAGCACCAGCACCACTGTCTGTAACAAACCGACCACAAAACCCAAAATGCCCCCTAAATTAACAATTCCTTGCAACTCACTTTTGACAATACCTTGAATTGCCGCTTCTAGATCCGCAGCAGAAGTCGCCTTAACTCGGTCAATAATTACTTGATCGATGTTTAAAATAGGTATCACCTGAGCCACAATATTTTCTAAATCTCGCTCCAGATAGCGCTCCAAAATCAAAGCTAGTTCTTTGCTAACTACTTCTAATGAAGAATTTACAACTGGAGAATTCCGCAGGCGGCTAATGGTTAAGGTGGCGATCGCTTCCCAATCAACAGAACTACTCAATCCTTCAATTAACTCTGTGCCCCGCGTTTGCACATAGCTGCGGATACTGTCCCGTATCGTCTTACGTAGCTGCCGCACTGTTGATACTGGCAAATTTTGCAAAGACAGATTTTGCAGCCATTCCTTGAGACGCTCTCGAATGCTTAGAGATGCGTACAACTCTGTTAGGCGGGTATTCGTCGCCTCTTTCTCATCTAGGCAAAAAGTCCGCAGGCGAGTCAGGCTATTGCGTAAACCAAATAAATTCGCTACTACCCAATAAGTACCACTAGTTTTTTCCCGAAACCCCTCATCAATCACTTGAATGTTGCGATCCGTCAAAAAGTCTACCAATGCTAGGCGCACTACGTCCGGTGGCAGCACTACTTTAAGTAGCCAATCTGCTAGCTGAGTAGCCTGTTGTTCGCTTAGCTGAAAATCCAGCAAAATCTGGTCAAAAATTTGGTTAAGTTGGGGTTCTAAGAAATTTTCGCGACGGGCTAAGACTTTAATCAGGCGGGGTAAGGATTGACCGAGCAAATCCCGCAGAATTCCAGCCAGAATCTTGGCTGTTTTCTGCTCCTTATCGGCTTGGACTTGATCTAGTGCTAGCTGGAGTAACCATAAAATCGCCCCTTGGACACGCTCGGTTTGCAGCAGACGCCGTGCCAGGTTTTGCAACTCTGCCGGTGTGAGTAGCGACCCCATGATTGTGTCGGAAACCCGTTTGGCAAGCCGCTCTTGATTGCGAGGAATCAAACCAGGTGTGAAGGGCAGCTGTTGCTTACCGATGTAAATAGCCCGGTAGGGGCGAAACAGCATTTTGATGGCTATATCGTTAGTGAAATAGCCAATAATTGCACCTAGTATGGGAGGGCTAATGTAAAGCCAGAAGTTAGATGAATTCAACTTAGGACTCAGGAGAAAGGCGTCAATCGATTTTGGATTTTGGATTTTGGATTTTGGATTTTCATCCCAGACGATAGTCGGAGGGTTGAGACCTTTCGGTTTTCAGTCAGGAAAGAGGAACCAAAAGTCCAAATCTTTATAAATCCTGGATTCTAGATTCTGAAGGCTGCTCTTGGTTTATTTGTGCCTACTTACTTAATTCTATTTTGCAATAACTAAAACACCCATCGTGCCACCGGAAATAGGATAGTGGGTAGCATCAGCAAATCCCGCTTGACGGGCTAGCTCAATCTGCTCTGAACCTGTAGGAAAGCGATCTAAGCTGGGAGCAAGATAAGCATATTCTTCTGTAAAGCCCAATTGCTGGGCAGCTGGAACCACAATGTTGTCTAGATACCACTGCTGAAAGGCACGCGCTGCTGGATTGCTGGGGCGGTGGAAGTCGAGGATGGCGGCAAAAGCTCCCGGCTTCAGGACGCGGTGCAACTCCTGAAGACAACGGGGAATATCTGTAACATTTCGGAGTCCGTAACCCATCGTGGCAGCATCAAAGTGATTGTCATCGAAGGGTAAATTTAGGGCGTCTGCCTCAACCCAGGTGATCGGGGGAGGTGAATATTGGGCTTGGCAACGCTGATGAGCGATCGCTAGCTGCTGTGATGAAAAATCAACCCCAAACACCTGACCAGTAGCTCCTACTTGTCGCCCCAGCAGCAAGGCTAAATCCCCACTGCCACAGCATAAATCTAAGCAGGTATCTCCAAGCTCAGCATTACTCCACTTTACCGCCATCCGCTTCCAAATGCGGTGCTGACCCAGGCTTAACCAATCGTTCATCTGGTCATAGACTGGGGCAATGCGGTCAAACAATGCTTGGATTTCTGACGCGGGTGGCGTTATAGGTTTATCTAAAATCATTTAAGAGTTTTGAGTTTTGAGTTTTGAGTTTTAAGTTTTGAGTTGAATTTGTATGCGGAAAAATAGGGATTAAATTAGGACAAGGAAGAAGTTATAAGTTATAAGTTGAAATATTTAATTGAAAACTTATAACTCTGCCTTTTGGGCGCTGAGGGCTAAGGCAACCTGCTGCGCTGAAAGGTGAATCATTTTCAGCTCATCTTCTCGGAGTTTGCAGGGTCGTTTCCACTGTAGGGACACTATCGCCAGCACTTCGCCCCGATAAATAATCGGAACAACCAGATGCACTTTGAGAGCGATCGCTTGGTATTGTTCAATGTTAGCTTGGGTTTCACTCACCCAAACCTGAAGCTTTTTCGTCGCGATCGCCTCTGCCACGAGGGCATCGGACTCCAGCGCGTTGACAATAGCACCAGCAGGACTGTAAATTCCTGAAGTCGCTGCTAAATTCTTGCCCTCCACTAGCTGCACAATACAGCCATCGGCTGAGAATTTATTCCCAAAGGCAGTGGTAATTGACTCAAGAGTTGCCTCTATATTTGGCGATTCCTGGGCTACCTGTACAATTGTTGCTAATAGCTGCGTCTGGGCTTGCGCCCGATCGAGTTCTTCTGTTCGTTGCTTCAGCAAGTCATAAGTGTCTGTAGCCCGCTGTACCAAGTTCTTTAGTTCATAGGGGTCCCAAGGCTTTGTGATGTACTTGTAGACCTGTCCAGAATTAATTGCTTCCACCAAATCCTCGACATCAGTAAAACCTGTGAGGATAATCCGCACTGTGTCTGGAAACTGAGGAACCGTTTTACTGAGAAATTCCGTTCCCTTCATTTCTGGCATCCGCTGATCCGAGATAATTACAGCAACTTCCCCTTCTGCGGCTAGCAATTCTAGTGCGTGGACACCGCTTTCAGCCCTAAGAACATGGAAATCTCGGCGGAAGGTGCGGTAGAGCAAATCCAGATTATCTGGCTCATCGTCTACCACCAACATCTTAGGCTTGTTTGGTCGCTCTAGGCTCATTAACTGACGGCTGATATTTTCAAGTTCCGGAATCTCATTGTCCATAACAATACAACAAAATATTGGCGGCAAATCAAGGCAGGCAATTTATCTGCTTATAAGTTTATTCTCATAGGATTTATACATCTCAACATTAAAAAGCTGTTTAAGACAAGGGTAAGGAGTAGGTCGTAATTATCGTGCGCTCTGTATGCTTTACCTGCTTGGACTATGGAATTAGTAGAACTGTTGCCGAATCCTATACATGGGGAGAACCAAACGATTGAAGAATTGAAGAATTGACCTTGCCCACTATGCAGGACGAGGCTTGAACCAAATTTCACGCTGTCAATATAGATAATATTTATGACCTGAACGCGATACATTTAACCAATTTCGCGCAATTCCCCATCCGTGCGGTGGGGATGGTGCTTCGACGGGGCGGTAGCCCCAATTTTGTTTTATTACTTGCTATCGTAAAGGCTGTAAAGTTCATGGATGCCAGGTTTCAGGTTATAATATGGTCGGTTGTTGACCCGTCTGACTGACTAAAAGGCTTCGGTACTAGCAGAAAGGCTTCGGTACTAGCAGAGTTCAGAGAATCGATTTCTCCCACGGGAAGACCCCTGTTCACTCCCAGAAGAAATCTCGAAGAACAATCAAACAATCTCAGGAAGTGGGATTGCTGCCTGTGGAGGCTGTGTAAGTACTTCTACTAGGCAACTAGTAGAGGCATCGGCTGTTGAGACGGGAAACTCCTTTATACGAATAAAATTGTCCTTGTTAGCTTTAGTTGAAAGCCCTAACTTCAGCGAAGCAAGTTGGGGTACTTTACAAACTTAGAATGCGCCACTTAATAGCATTGTTGCTTTATCATGACTGAAACACCGCCTGACTCTCCCGAACGTAGCCCTCAACCGGCTGAAGCGACAGAGAATGTTGAATTTTTGTTGCAATCGCTGCGACGCAAAGAAGGAACCTGGGTTGAGTGGGGGCAGGCGTGTGCCGAGCTGCAAAAAGCTGGCTACAACCCGCAAGCGATTTTTGAAAAAACTGGGTTTGAGCCGATCCAGCAAAATCAAATTATTGTGGCGTCACAAGTCTACAGCACTATTGTAAATGCTGGCGTCTCGGAAGAAGTGCGATCGCGCTATGAGCGCAGCGGCAGCGATAGTTTGTACGAATTGCGTATTCTTACCCAGCCACAAAGAGCCGCCGTCGCCGAATTCTTGCAAGCCAAAAAGCTGGACTCTGAAGGTGCCCGTGAGGTTGCCAAAGCAGTCAAGGACTTTTCCTGGTTACGAACTTTGCCAGAAGGGTTTTCAGACCATCCCGGCGATGCTGTCGCTTACCAGTATTGGAGATACGCTAAGCAACAAACAGATTTACCAGAGCGATCGCGTTTAATTGCTCGCGGCTTGATGTTTGCTCACAGCCAAACCGCACGGCAACAGATTGAGCAACTACTGACCGAGTTTGGCAGCGTCTCCAAGCGACCTGCTCCCAAGTTACCCTTGTACAGGTTTGAAGAAGAAGAAGAACTACCCCGCATCATACCCGTAGTGGGTAAGCTGCCCCTCTCAGTCGCAGACCTGCAAAATATTCCGCCAGTTGAAGAAACTGGTTCATTTCATCTGGTACAGACATCCTGGAATGGGACTTGGGTACCCCTGCCCGGTTGGCAAGTTTTATTGAGGGCACAAGACCCAGTAGCCATTCTCTGCAACAGCACTCAACTGCCTACCAAGCTGACTGGCAAATCTGAAGACCTCTTGATTGTCATCGATCGCTCTGAGCAAGAATGGGAGGCCAACAGCTACTTTGTTGTTGAGCAAGCTGGGGAATTGCAGATCCAGTGGTTCCCAGATGCCCCAGATGTTCCCCTTTTGGGACGCCTGCTTTTGCTGCTACGTCCGAAAAAAATCCTTGATGAAGCCCTAGCTAAAGACATGTGGCAGATTGATGAATAGCTAAATTACCAAAGGCGGTCAGAGTTGCTGCTGCCGTTGGCATTCAAGGACTACACTGAGATTGATCGCCCCCTGTAGCAAAAGATGTCAGACGCTCCGGATGCCAATTTGACTCGATCAGCCGCCTCTAAGTCTTTGCCAGACTCACTTCAACCTTCGCTGGCGGCATTACGACAGCAGGCTATAGAGCGCCTCCGCAATGGTTTGCGAGAGGGACAACAAAGCATGGCAGACTGGCAGGGCGGACCACTAGCGGTTTCTGCTGTGCCAGGTGCTGGGAAATCTACGGGTATGGCTGTGGCAGCTGCTTTAGCGATCGCCCGTTACCAACTTCATGCCCGTCGCCAACTAATCATTGTCACCTTTACCCGCTCCGCTGCCGCTAATATCAAAGCCAAAATCCGCGCCAGCCTGCGGGAGTTATATTTGCCGCAAAACGGCTTTGTCGTCCATACCCTACACGGTCTGGCTTTGAATATTGCCACCCGTCATCGAGATCTGTCGGGTCTGAATTTAGAGACGGCGACGCTAGTTTCGCCTAACCAAAGCCATCGGTTGATCCGGGCTTGTGTGGAACAGTGGATTGCCGCTAATCCCTACCGCTATTCCTTGCTGCTCGAGGGAAATCAATTTGATGGGGAAGAAACCGAACGTTTACGGCGTCAGTCAGTTTTGCGTACTGAGGTGCTGCCCAATCTGGCTAACACTCTTATTCATGAAGCAAAAAGCTCTGGTTTGATGCCCCAAGATTTATGGGCGTTGAGCGAACAGACGCCAGAAGCTTATGGGATTTTAGCGATCGCCGCTGGGTTATACGAGCAGTATCAAATCTATGCGCGATCGCGCGACTTCATCGACTACGACGACATGATTCTTGCCGCGCTGCGGGTACTAGAGAATGAAAGCGCCCGACGCCTCTGGCAAGAGCAAGTTTTTGCCGTCTTTGAAGACGAAGCCCAAGACTCATCCCCACTTCAAACCAAGCTGTTAGAAATTCTCGCCAGCGACTCAACCGATTCAAATTCAGGTCAAACCCAAGGAGATTCCCTACTCAAAACTCAAAATTCAAAACTCAAAACTATTGATACCCAAGTAGATTCCCTACTCAAAACTCAAAACTCAAAACTCAAAACTATTAATCTAGTGCGTGTTGGCGATCCTAACCAAGCTATCAACTCTACCTTTACCCCAGCCGACCCTATTTATTTCCGCCGGTTTTGCGAAGAATGCCGCCAACAAGAACGTCTAGCAACAATGGATCGAGCTGGTCGTAGTTCCCGGATTATCGTTGATGCCGCCAATTTTGTCCTACATTGGGTGAATCGTTCCCGGATTGCGGGTACAGAGCAACCCTTTAGTCCCCAAGAAATTCGTTGTGTTAACCCAGGCGACCCCCAAGCCGATGCCAACCCAGCACCAACGGGTCGAGGTCTAGAACTCCATAGTCCCAAGGATATTTATCAGACTGTGGAGCTGATAGGAAAGCGGGTGATGGAATTATTTGCCCAGAACCCAGAGGGTAATGCAGCTGTTTTAGTACGGGAGAACAGGCAAGGCAGCTTTATTGCGGCTCAACTAGAGTTTCTGCGGCGTCAGCATGGAATTGAGGTTTATGATGTCGCTCAGAGCGATCGCCATTCCCACGTCCCTGGTGAAATTCTGGCGCTACTGCAATTTCTCGACCGCCCTCATTCTCCTGATTACCTCAAAACCGCGCTAGAAGCCCTCGTACAGCGTCAACTCATCCCCACCCAAGACCTCAACGCCCTCGCCACCATACCAGAGCAATTTCTCTATCCTGGCCCTTTAGATCCACCTCAGACACCCTCAGTACGTCAGGCTTGCCGCTACTGTCGCAGTTTGCTGCGGGCGCGGTTAGAACTGCCCCACTATCAGCTAATTTCTTTTTTAGCACTAACCTTAAACTACGACCAATCTGAGCTAGCCACAGCAGATAAATTGGCAGAACGGGTTGCCAAACAAACTGCTGGTAATAGTTCCATGAGCGCCACTCTAGCAGCCCTGAGCGAAATAGTTAACTCGGAACGGTTTGAACCTGTAAACGCCGAAGATAGCGACGACAGCTATATGCGGAAGCGCCAACTCACTATCATCAGCATGCACAAAGCTAAAGGGTTGGATTGGGATTATGTCTTTATCCCCTTTTTGCATGAAGATACCCTTCCTGGCAGCCCTTGGGTTCCTAATGCCGCCCAGTTTTTAGGAGACTTTACCTTGGCGGAGGTAGCCCGTGCCCAAATTCGCGCTAGCCTCCACGGTCAATCTCCCTTGCCAGCAGCAGATGAGGCTTGGGAACAGGCAGGGCACCTGAAAACTGCTGAGGAATTTCGCTTGCTTTATGTGGCGATGACGCGCGCGAAACGTCTGTTGTGGATGGCCGCTGCTGAGAAAGGGCCTTTCCGGTGGAACACCTTTAACTGGAACCAAGGAGACAACTTGCAACAGAAAAAACCTTGCCCAGTGTTGCCTGTGTTAAAAAGTCGATTTCCTCACTCAGTAGTTTCTGTTTCGACACCTGTAACCCCCTTTTGATTTCTCGCCGTAGAGTAGAAACGTTCCGGCTGAAGATTTCTACAATGCATTGTGCGGGTTGTTCGTAAAGGGGCCTTTTCAAATTCCCCCTTTTTTAACCAGGGCTACTTCATTGTCTAGAAAGGAAAATAGGCATCATATTAAAGTCATTTTTGCAGAAGATTTTGTCTAAGTCCCGCTAAGAGCAAGCATTTTAGCGTTGTCCTGAACGCGGATCAGTCAAACCGCAACCCAGGTAATTGCAATTTTCTAGCTGCTCAAGAATGCCACCACCAACTGCGATCGCCCTTACGACTTTTGGCCATCTAGATTTCCATCAAGAGCGGATAAGTAGGGTTAAGACCAGCGTACCCGTCAATAGGATAGGTTGGCTCAGACCAAGCATCCAATCGTAATATTTCTGGTTGAACAGAATTTTCTCTGGGGTAAAAGGTTAGACGGCACCACTCCTGAGTAGAACAGTCGGCGACATTTTCCTGATATTGAGCACTATTCAAGTACTCAACATCGTCTTGGAGCTTCAGCTCGAAGACCAACGCATATTCCCCTCTCGTAAGATGCACCTGTCCTTCAACCAATCCGATAATATCGGCAATCTTAGTACCTGCTTCGAATACTGAGAACGGCACTAAAATCGCACGCACAGTCTCTGGAAGAAGGCATATTTCATCGGATGGCTCTGCGACCCAAATTTCAATGGTAATCCACCTACATTCCGCCAAGGTGTAAAAGCTTAGGCTCCCCAGCCGTGCTGAAAAACCTTGAGCAAGTGTTTGGTCAGTAACGTCAGGATAGGTGTCATATTCTCCAACATTTACACTAAAAACTCGGAAGGCAAAGTTGGAAGGATACATTCCAAAGCTGGCAATTTTGTTCATCTCAGAATCAAAAATCAACGCCTCGCTTTAGATCTACGCCTCGGTCGGCGTAATGCTTATGGCAAATCATCTCCGAGTGGACGCTAGCAAGGTCAAAATAAGCTGGTTGATTCAGACAGCGACCCGTGATAATCACTTCTGTGTCACGGGGTTTACGCAGTAAGGCTTCCACAATTGGCTTTTCATCTAGCAGTTCTAGGTCAACTGTGGGATTGAGTTCATCAAGGATAACAGTTTTGTACAGACCAGAAGCGATCGCGCTACTAGCAATTTCCCAGCCCCGTTCTGCTTCCACATAGTCCAACTCTTGCTGTTGCCCCCGCCAAACAATGGCATCTCCCCCACAGCGCTGATGATCGACTAGATTAGGGTAGCTTTGTTGAAGAGCTGCGATCGCCGCATCCTCTGTATAACCAGTACCGCCTTTCAGCCACTGCATAATTAGCACCCGATGCGAGTTGTCGGTGCTAATACCTCTGCCAATTGCCTGTAATGCCTTGCCCAAGGCACTCGTGGACTTGCCTTTGCCAGCACCTGTATAGATTTCAATCCCCTCAATCCCCTGTTTCTCAGATGTGGCGTGGTGGTGGGGTCTCATCTCCGAGTGCAAATCGGCAATATCCAGTAGCTGTTGGGGTGCCCCCCGACCAGTAACAATTACTTCTAGATCCTCTGGCTTATTTTTCAGGGTCTTGATTACTTCCTCTACGGGCAGCAATCCTAAATCTAGTATGGGGTTAAGTTCATCTAGAACGACAACGGAATATAAACCAGAGGCGATCGCCCCCTTAGCGACATCCCAGCCCCGCGATGCCTCACTTTTGTCAAAGCGGGAGATCTCGTCGCGCCCAAAAAACTCTCCTCGACCAGTACGCACCTGATCGATTAAGTGTGGGAAACCCCGCTGCAAAGCTTCAATTGCGGCGTCTTCATCATAAGGACGTCCTGGGCCTTTAAGAAACCGCAATAGTAACACTCGCGTGTCCGAGTAGGTATTAATTCCCAGCCCTATCGAGCGCAGAACAACACCCAGCGCTGCTTGAGACTTGCCCTTCCCGGCACCATCATAAACATGAATCTGACCAGCTAGGCGCTCAAGACGCTTTGAGGCCGTGCGAATACCGATGCCAGTCCTTGTCATGCTTAATCCTTGCACCCAAATGATGTGAAAGTTTCCTCATGCAGTTTAGCCGTCTTCGGTGTGCGGTGGAAAGACCAGCTGTTTCAAAAAAACCTCAAAATATTAAAAGAGGGAATTTATCAGCCCTGACGTGGAACCAGGTGAAAAGACGAAAAGCTTATGCTGACACCTTTTTTGCCGATGCCGACAATTTTATTCCAGTTTTTATTTCTGCTGATAGCGATCGCCTTGGAAGCGTTCATTTTGCATCGGCAGCTTAAAATAAGTCGCAGAACCAGTATTGAATACGCCACCTCAATGAATTTACTCTCCACAATCCTGGGTTGGCTGGTTTTCTTTTGTATTCAGCCCTTCCTCCCCTATCCTCTAAAACTTCAAATTATCAGTTTTATATTTTTTAATCGCTTTACTAATTCACAATTGCCCTTCATTAATGCTTTTGTTATAATGCTCGGTATTGGGCTTTTCTTTGCCTCTTTTTTGATTAAAGTAAAAGGATTAGATATACTACAATTTTTAGTATCTGAACCTGACAATAATCAATTATCTCTAGAGCCAGAATCTCGGAAGAGTAAAAATGCTCATTCTTTGGTTAAGCAAGAACATTTACAAAAAAGTTCAACTCAAGCTGAGGTTATACTCTTGGCAAACGCTTGTAGCCATAGTGCGATCTTGATGATTTTATTTCTTCGTTCAATTGAAATAAATTTTTAGAATAAAATCCCTTGGAATATTTAATTAAGTTATTGAAATGGCTAAAAAAATTAGTTACTCCTCCCAGAGCTTATTCCTGGCAGACCCTAATTTTACTCAGCTTATTTTCTTACGTTATGTCATTTTTAGCGACTGGTCTCGTGCGAAACTGGCTGTCAACTTGGGGATGGATATTTTTAATTTGGGGTGTGGGCTGGGCTACTAATGAACAACCAATATATATTGGGCCTTTTTGTTTAAGCCCCTGGATTACCGGGGCTTTAGTTTGTATTTTCATTTTTGGCAGTTGGTCAGATGGATTACCGCCCTTAGCCTTGATTTGGTGGCCTCCAGTCTCAGCAGTTATTGCTGCTATGCCTCATTTTTTAGAAAAAGGGCTGAAATTGAGGCTACCCCCACCAAGAGTGCGCCAACAGCTAGTAATTTTGTTCGGTAGCCATCTCCTCATCAGCTGCTGGTTTCAGTTTTATTTTGTAGCTCAAAACTTGTTATATCAGTATCCCAGCTTGTTAGCAGATGATTTCAGTCAAAGTGCCTTTGTTGTGAAACTGAAAACCCAACCGCCGACAACACCTAGAGGAGCCATAATTCTAAACTTGATGGAGCCTCATATATTGCAAGATCTGGATAATCAACCTTGGTCACAGGTCGAGCAATGGTTTCTAGAGCAGCAAAAGCAGATACAAGCTGTAAGGAAGCAAGTGCAGAAAGAGCTTCCAAAGGCTGAGGAAGATTTATGGTGGCTGTTTGATTCTAAGGAATTTCCTAGCGCCTCAGGGTATAACTTGAAAATGTGGGCGCTTTGGCAAGGGCCACGTTCCAAACCTGAAAATTATCATATCGAAAAGTTGTGTCAAATTAATCAGGTGTACCCGCAACCAGATACAGACACTGGCACAACACCTGAATTCGATGAGGTTCAGCCTACCTCGATAGCGATCGCTGAGGTTAAGTGTACACCCGCCAGTTCCCCTCGCTGGGAGAGGAATCAGGACAACAGAATAGCTCCTAAATCAAGGGCAGAAATTTGAACTTTTTACGCTATCCTTGGTTTCAATAACGATGTTGTAGAGACACGGCACTGCCGTGCTAATACTGTAAAGATGCGCTTAATTGATTCTTACTTTGCAGGGCTTATCTTTACCCTAATTATAGGATGAGTTGCCAAATTTTGATAGTCTTGTCTCTGCTACCGCTAGCAATAATTTGAGCACTTAGACTAATTGCAACTCCATATACAGAATCTATATGTCCAAGCAAAGTAGCAATTTCTTGCCCAGTTTTAACATTCCAAAGCTTTATTGTTTTGTCCCAACTGCCACTAATTAGGGTTTCTCCATCAGAACTAAACGCAACTGCAACTACTGACCAGGAATGACCAGAAATTGTGCGAATGGCTTCGCCGTTGCTTAAGTTCCACAGTTGGATGGTATTATCATCACTTCCGGTTGCTAAAATTGACCCATTTGGACTGAAAGCGACTGCAAAAACTGATTTGGCATGACCCTTAAATGTGTAATCAAGCCTGGGGAACAATTCAGATGAAAAGCTAGAATTTAAATTCCACAATTGAACAGTCCTGTCAAAGCTTGTGCTGGCTATAAGTTGACCATCAGGACTAAAAGCAACTGCACTCACCTGCAATCCATGACCGCTAAAAGTGCAAATTTCGGCAAAAGTATTTATATCCCATAGCTTAATTTTCTTATCCCAGCTACCACTAGCCAAAAGCTTACCGCAGGGGCTAAAAGCAACTGACTTAACCGCGTGTGAATGCCCAGAAAAGGTATAAATTTCCTGTTTGGTGTTCAGATCCCATAATTTAATCGTTTTATCATCACTACTAGATGCAAGAATTTTTCCATCAGGACTGAAGGCAACAGCTTTAACAAAGTGTGAATGTCCAGAGAGAGTAGAGATTGCTTGTCCAGTGTTTAAGTTCCATAATCGAATAGTTTTATCATCGCTGGCACTAGCGAGAATGTGACCATCCGGACTAATGGCAACTGCATTGACACTGGCAAATAAACCTGAATGCCCGCTTAAGGTGTGTTGGCATTGCCATTTACAGTTTTGAGTTTTGAGTTTTGAGTTTTGAGTTAGGATGTTTGAGGGATATCTGATATGTGTAAAATTAATAGCTAGCAGAACTTCATCAGCGGACTGGAAGCGGCGGTTAACAGCATTTTGCAGTAGCTTGTCTAGGATTTGGGTGAGACGCTCGCTCACTGCATCTGTCAAATACTGTCGCCAAATCCAACAATCATTAGCAATGTCGAACAAATCAAATGGACGAATGCCAGTAAGCAGGTAAATACAGGTTACTCCTAAGCTGTAAAGGTCACTGGCAAAAATAGCTTTTCCTTTGGCTTGTTCTGGAGCAACATATTCCGGGCTGCCAATAAGTGTGCCGATTTTTAATTGGTCAAGTTCCCTTACCAGTTTGGCAGCACCAAAATCAACTAATACAAAGCGGCTATCAGAGTTTCTGTGAATGATATTTTCTGGTTTAATATCTCTATGGATTACTTTATGATCGTGGATAAACTTCAGAACTGGTAATAAATCATCTAGAAGTTGCCAAATCTGAGCTTCGCTGAAATAGCCCTCCTCTTCTAGAGCTTTAGCTAAGTTAATGCCTTGAATAAACTCTTGCACCAAATAGAGGTGCTGATCCTCTTCAAAATGTGCCAGGAGAGCAGGGATTTGAACATGCTTGCCTAAGTCCTTTAGCCGTTGCGCTTCTTGTTGGAACAGTAGGGTTGCTAAATTTTGCGCCTCTATAGATATTTGATTTTGAGGTAATAACTGTTTGATGACACAAGGAGATGGAGGAGATTGACCCTCATCTACGGCTAGAAAGGTTTTACCAAATCCACCTTGACCAATCGCCTCCAGCAAACGGTAACGCTGTTGTATGAGCAAAGCAAAAATTACAATTTATAGCTAGTAAAGTGGTTAAACTTATCCCACAACTAAAGTATGTGCGATTTTAGGAAGTGTGGATAGTAGTTAAAAGTTATCAGAAAAGTGGTTTTAAGATATTTTTAACCACAGATAAACACAGATGAACACAGATACCAGTACGTATTGGGCTACTGAAACGGATGCAAGAAAGATAGGCGCTTAGTGGTAATACATCATACGAAATACTATTCACTAAGCGCCTACACTTATTTAGCTAATGTCTCTATCAAGTGGAAAATCAACAACTACAGGGGTATTGCCGTTTTGCTCCGCTGGGTTTGATTGGGCGATCGCTTCATGTCCGTTTGGCTGGGTAAGGTTGCCTTGCTTACCATTTTGATTCCACAACAGCATTGTCAGCAGCCCATCTACCAAACCGTTACCACTGTTGTTACCGCTGACTAATACATCGGGGATCAGGCGCACATTGCGATCGCCAATAATTTGCATCAGCTGCATCGAGGTATAGCCTTGTGAACCCAATGCTTCCACACCAGCGCGGTAGGTTTCAGCTTTAGCATTACCCGTGGCACGAATAGCGTCAGCTTCCCCAGATGCTCGCAATTTTGTGGATTCTGCCTCACCCGTCGCCTGTTGAATTTGCGCTCTTGCTTTCAGTTCTGCGATCGTCACGCTTTGCTCAGATTTAACCATTTCTTGCTGAATATCAGCCAGCGCCGTCTCCCGGACAAGCTGCTGCCGTTGGGTTTGTGCCATCTGTTGGACTTCGTAAGTCTTGCGTTCTTCTTCCGCAATCTTCCGCTGCGTCTGCGTCTGCATCAGCGTTGCTGGCGGCTGAATATCACCAATTAAGGTATCAATCGCTTGCACATCGTAACTCCGCAGCGCTGTTCTGATATATTCAGCGGCTTCAGCCTGCCGTTCACTACGGGCATTGAGGAAGTCCAGGGCTGTGTAATCTTGTGCCGAGTTGCGGAAATAATTACCGATGCTAGGTTCCAGCACATTATCCACCAGATTTTGCATCGAACCCACGCGGGAGATCACTTTCGGGGCATCCAAAGCGCCCACATGAATAATCTGCGACACTTCTAAATCGAAGGCGAACCCATCTGTAGAACGCACAGTCAAAGCTTCCAGATTAGCGTCGTACTTGTGCCGTTCTGTGCGACCAGACCAGTTCAATACAATATTGATAGTTGGCACCAGTTCAACTTTCATAATCCGGGTGTTCAGCGGATGCTTACCGGGATAAAGTGCTTCCACCCATACTCCCTTATGTCCAGGATTGACTAAATTACCGTGAGTGAAGGCAGCACCACTGACATCTTCCTGGGCTTTACCGACAAAAGAAATCACCACGCCCACATAGCCGATGGGAATTTCCGTCATCGGGACTTGCTCAACGTTGACAAACCAAGGATTCAGGTTCCACGAACCAGAGAGTAGAATCTGCTCTTGCAAGCCTCGTTGCCCACCCCCAGCAATAAAATTTTGACCGTTTTGGAAGTTATCGTGTCCAGGGATAATGGGGCCAGCCATCTCCCCTGCGGGAATAGGAACGCCATCAAGAGTGGCAACAACGCCGACTTTATCTGAGGCGACTGTATAGACTCGTAAGTGTTCGGGACTCATGCCATGCTCATTAGCATTGGCTGCCGTAATAACTTTGAATAAAGCGGTGTTGATGCGGTATGTACCAGCAGTTAGAAAACCGAGTTGACGACCTTTTTCTCCTCCTCCCATGAGGAATTTACGCGCATCTTGAAAATTGTCACAAGGCAGAACTTTACCCAAAATGCGTTCTGGGGGGATCGAGGCACCATCGGCGGCTACTATTAGAGCGATTTCACCTTGAGGCACGACAGTTACTGATTCTTTGCGAACCGAGTACTGCCAAGGCCAATAACCCCAATGCCAACCAGGTGCAAGGGTATCAGCTTGATAGCCAGCTTCATTTTCCAAAGCAATTAATCGCCCTGGGGGAAGTCCGCGACCGGAAACAGTAAATTTCTTAACAACAATACCTACTTCGCGTTCGCTGATGACAACCAGTCCTCCAAAGAACAGGGGGACAAATATAATTACACCGCCCACAAGAATGATTGGTATCAACCCCCCCAGTGACATCTGCGTTGTCTGCACCGGCAATGTCAGCAAGTTCCTACCGGGTTGCGGCTCGTTTGTCAGTTGTGTTTGGTCAAGTTGCTGTGTAGCTATCTGGTTGGCGTTCAGGCTTATTGGTGCCGATTTTTCAGCCAGTGACGTTTTGAGGGGAGTAGCACTAGCAAATTGGATACCGCTGGCAAGAGTTAGGGAAGCGACTACTGATGCTGCTAAATTAAGTACTTTAGACGGCTTTGGCGATCGCCACTTATTTATGAGAAGTCTCATATTTGTAAAATTGAGTAGTTGACAATTCTGTCAGATTTATCTACAGATGCCACCCTAGCATTTCCCTAAAACTTGACCAGAATTCTTAAACTTCCCGTAACGAACAGACTAACTAAATTGTTAGCTCTGCGAACCTCTGCGCCATACCTCTGCGTCCTTTGCGTTAAAAAAACTCCTCCTATTAGCTACTAGGAGGAGTCTTGACAAAACCTTGCCGATATGCAGTTCTCAAGCTTGAACCATACCACCTGCGGCTTGAAAACGAGCGCGGGCTCTCTTTAAAGCTTGAGTAGCTTGAATCTGCTCTTGACGAGTGCCATTCTGAACTTGATTGACACGAGCCTCAGCTTCGTTGTAAGCAGCACGGGCATCTTCCAGTTTAATTTGGTCGCCCCGCTCCGCACCATTAACGAGAATGGTTACTTCGTTGCTTTCCACTTCTGCGAATCCACCCATAAGAGCGATCGCCACCCAATCCTTTCCAGGACGAACGCGCATCACACCCGTATCCAGAGCCGTCAACAAAGGAGCGTGACCGCTGAGGATACCGAGTTGACCAGTGGTGCTGGGCAAAATTACTTCTTCAGCATTAGAATCCCAGACAGTTTGGTCGGGAGAAATTACACGAACTGTTAATGCCATAAATGAATAGTTTTGAGTGTTGAGTATTTGGCTTTAAGTTGGCAGAAGAGATTTGATTTTTGAGCTTTGAGTTAAGAGTTCAATCGCTCTTAACTCAACACTCAAAATTCAAAACTCAAAACTATTATTAGCCTTTGATCTTCTCGGCTTTAGCCTTCGCTTCATCAATACTGCCGACCATGTAGAAAGCCTGCTCCGGCAGATCGTCTAGTTCCCCAGACAGAATCATCTGGAAGCCCTTAATCGTCTCTTCGAGCTTCACATACTTACCAGGAGAACCTGTGAAGACTTCCGCCACAAAGAACGGCTGCGACAAGAAGCGCTCAATCTTACGAGCACGCGCCACGGCGAGACGGTCATCTTCGGACAATTCATCTAAACCAAGAATCGCGATGATGTCTTGCAGTTCTTTGTAACGTTGCAGGATTGCCTGTACTTGACGCGCCACTTTATAGTGTTCTTCACCCACGACGCTGGCTTGCAGCATGGTGGAAGTTGAATCTAGGGGGTCAACAGCCGGGTAAATACCTTTTGCGGCCAAGCCACGAGACAACACTGTGGTTCCGTCCAAGTGAGCAAACGTTGTTGCGGGTGCGGGGTCGGTTAAGTCGTCTGCTGGCACGTAGACAGCTTGAATTGAGGTAATTGACCCTTCGGTGGTGGAGGTGATGCGCTCTTGCAATGCACCCATTTCCGTTGCCAGGGTAGGTTGGTATCCTACGGCAGAAGGCATCCGACCTAGAAGTGCGGATACTTCAGAACCAGCTTGTACGAAGCGGAAGATGTTGTCGATGAATAGCAATACGTCTTGCTTGCTGACATCGCGGAAGTATTCCGCCATAGTCAAGGCTGCCAAACCTACGCGCATCCTTGCCCCTGGTGGTTCATTCATCTGGCCGTAAACCAGGGCTATTTTAGACTCGCTGAGGTTATCTTCTTTAATAACCCCTGACTCTTTCATTTCGTTATAAAGGTCATTGCCTTCGCGGGTGCGTTCACCCACGCCGCCGAATACAGATACACCACCATGATTGATGGCGATGTTATTGATTAGTTCCATCATGATGACGGTTTTACCGACACCAGCACCACCAAACAAACCAATTTTGCCACCACGCCGATAAGGCGCTAGCAGGTCTAACACTTTGATTCCGGTTTCAAACACGGAAGGCTTGGTTTCTAGGTCGGTGAATTGGGGAGCCGGACGGTGGATGGGGAAGCTTTCTTCTGTATTGACTGGCCCTTTATTGTCTACGGTTTCGCCCAATACATTAAAAATCCGACCCAGAGTAGCCGGGCCAACCGGAACTCTAATTGGGGCACCAGTGTCTACCACTTCCATGCCACGCACCAAACCATCGGTGGTACTCATAGACACTGCCCGCACCTGGTTATCACCAAGTAGCTGCTGCACTTCGCAGGTTACGGACACATCCTGTCCGGCTTCATTCTTGCCTTCAATCTTGACGGCGTTATAGATTTGCGGCATTTTGCCGCTGGAAAACTCAATGTCAACAACGGGGCCAATAATTTGGCTAATGCGACCAATGTTTGTCTTTTCTGTGGTGGTGACCATGCTTGCGCCTATGTTGTGAAGCTATCTTTCCGGTAGGGAAAAAATTCTTAACATTTAGAAATGCTACTTTCCAGATTACCACCGAAAGGATGTTGAATCTTCCTGGTAGCTTGAGTTTATCTATTATGTTCACATAATCCCCAGCCTTAAAGGGCTTGTTATTACCCACATTTATTTCACACGAAATCCAGATTTTGGGGGTCTGCCCCCCAAACCCCCCATTGGGGGGCGGTCGCGTCCCCCAAGCAGAGTCCGAAAGGTTTGATTATTGATGCTGATTTTCCTTTCTAGACTTAGCAATTGCAGGCATAGTCCGTTTAATATCGCCTCATTCAACAGGTATAGCAGTTGCCATAATAGCTCTTGACAATCGACACTAACCCCTATGCACGCTATAAGTCGCTATAACTGCCAAGCTGGCTCGTTTTCTAAAAGCTAATTGCTAAAAGCTATAAATGCGATCGCTCTCAGCTGATATCGCTGCTGAGTGAAGGCACTTCTTCAGATTCCGCCTTAATGCGTCGGATGGGCATGTTGGCAATTAACGCCGTTGCCCGTTGGTTGCTCTCCAGGGAAAACTCTAACCCCTCGGTGTCGATTTCCACATAGCGAGAGACAACTTCTAGAATTTCTTTACGCATCGCCTCAATCATCTGCGGAGTAAGATCGGCTCGATCGTGGGCGATTACTAGTTGGAGACGACGCTTGACTTTCTCGCGGCTGTTGTCAGCACCAATGCGAGGAAAAAGTCTTTCTAGAAGTTCGCTAATCATGTAACAGGCTTTCCCCGATGAAGCTTACATAATCTTAGACCACAACAGTTTTCGCATGCGGGAGAAGAAGTTCTCATTTCCAGCATCCAAGTCAATAAACTCAATAGGCTCACCTTTTAACCTGCGAGCAATGTGTTCAAAAGTCATTCCCACTAAAGAGAGATTTTCAGCCAAAGCTAACGGTTCCCCCCGGTTAGTGGAGACAATGACGCGCTCGTCCTCAGGAATAACGCCAATCAGGGGAATGGCGAGGATTTCCTGAACGTCCTCTACAGACATCATGTCATTAACTTGTACCATTGCTGGTCTGAGGCGGTTGACAATCAGGTGAGTGCGCTTGATATTTTGTGCTTCCAGTAAGCCAACTACGCGGTCGGCGTCCCGCACAGCAGCAATTTCTGGGGTCGTGACAATTAAAGCTTCCTGGGCGGCGGCGATCGCCTTCTGAAAGCCCAACTCAATCCCGGCTGGACTGTCAATCAGGACGTATTCGTATGTTTTTGCCAACTCCGTAATCAGCGACTTCATGTGATTGGGGTTAATTGCTTCCGCCCTACGGTTTTGGGCAGCGGGCAGCAACACCAGCCCCGGCTGCCGTTTATCTTTCACCAAAGCCTGTTCTAAGCGACATTCACCAGCGATAACTTCAACGGCAGTATAGACAACCCGATTTTCTAACCCCAGCAGCAGATCTAAATTTCTCAAGCCGAAATCTGCATCCACCAGGGCAACTTGAGACCCTAATCGGGCTAGGGTCATTCCCAAATTTGCTGTAACAGTGGTTTTCCCCACTCCTCCTTTGCCGGAGGTAATAACAATAATGCGGCTCATGAGTTTGAGAATAAGTGGGTTTTAGAAAAATCAGTAGCTCTGGCGATACGAATTCCTGACGGCGTGACGTAGGCGACCTCCGGATATAACTGAGCCAGTGGCGTCTCCGGTGCCCTGGCCATATAATCAGCAATTCGCAGCTGGGTTGGTTCCATCTGTAGTGCCATAATCCGACATTGAGAATTGCCAAAGGCACCTGCATGGGCAATTCCCCGCAGACGCCCCCAAACTAAGATATCGCCTGCCGCTACCACGCTACCACCCGGATTTACGTCTCCCATAACGACGACTGTGCCGGAATGACGAATTTCTATACCAGAACGTACCGTCGTTTCCAGATATAAAGGGTCTGCTAATGCCGAGGCTGGCTTTGAAGGTTCTGAAGATAGAGAAGAAAAGGGTGCCTGTTGTTCCACCGAATAACCTGCTGTTGCTGCCGCAACTGCGGTTTGACGGCGGTTAGTGTAAACCCGCTTGAGCTGCATCTGGGCTTCATTCAGGGCATCGGCGATCGCCTTTAGCTGGCGTCCATCCAAAAGTCGGTCTTGAGCCATGAGATGAACGCCCACCTGGGGTGGCCAAAAGCGATCGCCCGCATTTAGGCGATGCTTTAGCTGTTCCCAAAGGTCAGTCCAACTGATAGTTGCGTGAGTTTCTGCTTCTGTTGGCAAGATTAACAGCAGCGTTCCCTCCTCACTTTTCAGTTGGACTTGCAGGTTGCGGTTCTCTTCCGGGACACTTTCGGAAACGTCTGGCAAAGGGGTAGGAAGGGCAGCATCGGAAGTCATAGGGGACAAGTCTGACCTATGGGGGTTGGCTAATTATCCATCTTAGATGAGTGGCGATATTGTACCTCAAGAGCAACTTAAGCTTAATGAATTGCTGCTCAAGTACTTAGATGTGGTGGATTTTTAAGTTTTATGACTCAAGCGCCGATAAGTTATGGCTAAGGCATCAGCATCCCCAACATTGCCGGGAAATAGCACCACTGGCAAATTAGGAAACTGGGGATGATCTACTGGCGATCGCACTATTGAGCATCCTGGCAGAATCTGACCCAGTAGCCGCGCTGATTTTAAGGCTAGACCCTCACTCAGGACATCATTAGAGGTAATGCCCCCCTTACTAATCAAAAAACCAATATCTGCTGGTAAACCACGCACAATATCCATCAATAAATTTGAAACCGCTGCGCCAAAATCTAGCCGTGTCTGTACATCCTTAAAACTTAGTTCCTGACGGCTGGTATAAACTACTGGCGTTTTACCCGCAGCGTGGGCATTATGAACGCTTTCGAGAATTTCTGCTAGCAGCTGGACACGTTGCGGTGGTGAATCATCGAGTAAATGAGCCACATCTACCTCAACGCCGACAATACCAGGCTCCTCAAGTAAGCATTGCAATTGTTCAGTGGTCTTTTTCACATGGGAACCAACAATTACCGCTCCTGGCTTGCCCCCGCGCACGTACTGAGCCATATCTTCTGCCACAATGGGCTGGGGTCCCAAATTAGCTAGCGAGGTCAAGATGCTGGCAGCGCTACGAAACAAAAAGCGTTTTCCCTGACTCGCTGCTGCCAGAATATCCGCGGCAAAAGTATCTAAATCTGCTTGGGTTTCCGCATCCACAACGCCACATTGGTTGCCAGAAAGTTTCAGCAGTCGTTCCAAGCTTCCGGCGCGAATATCTTCTAGTAGAAATCGCTCTACGGTGCTAGCTGAAATGCTGCCTTTGGTCTTTTCTGCTACGTAATCAGGCAAATAGCTGTGGTGATAGCCAAAAACCGAATCGCGGGCAAACTCGGTTTCATGCACTGGTGTCTCCACACCGTTAACGATTAAGTAATGTACGCTGTCGCGGGTGATTCGCCCCCCCTCAAAGAAAGCTGGAACCAGGAAATGGGCATCAAAGGGACCGAGTTCTTCGGCAATGACGTCTGTTTCCACTGGGTAATGTCCCCGCAATGTGGAGTCAGAACGGCTGACAACAAGGAAATCCTCAACGCCCTCAGCTGCCAAGGCAATTTTGAGGTTGTGGCAGACTTCTCGCGTCACCTCTGCTGCTGGTGCAGGTGCGATCGCTCTTGTATTCGTCAGCACAAAGAAAATTGGCGAGTCCTCAGCTAACCCTAGTCGCAATGTATCGACATCCCAACGCATCAACAGCAAACAGCTGTGGACAGTTTGGGAACCTGTGGGGTCATCATCAAGGACAATGATTTTGGGTTTGGTTGCCATCTTGAAGTTGAACGCTGACGAATGCCATTTTCTCATCTGTTGTTCACATCTTACTGAGGTGGTAGATGAATCGCTTCATACGTTTCCCCTCACCGCTCGCTCGCTCTCTACAGGCGGCTATCCTAGCGCTAGGTATTGCTTGCCTGCTGATCGTCTTGCCGATCGCGGCTCAAACAAAACCAACTGCCCCCATTACCCTGGATGGGCGGCACCTGTTTAAGGTCAGCGATTCCGGGGGATATAGCGCTCAACAACGTGCTGAGGATGCCAATCGCCTCCTCCAACAAACGGTAAAGACAGCTGAACCACCAGTCCCGGTGCAGGTTGTTGAGAGCAATGATTTACCTGTGATTCAGCTGAATGGTAATTACTTGCTGACAGTTACACAGGACGATGCCCCACCCGGAGTCAGCGCCAAAGAGCAGGCTAAGGCTTGGGCTGAACTTCTTAAAACCTCAATTGAGCAGGCTCAGCAAGAGCGGAGTGCAGCCTATATTCATAATGCTTTGTTGCTCTCTGTGGGATGCGTGCTACTGGCGCTCGCCTGTGGTTGGGGGGTGGGCTGGATTTGGCGTTATTGGTTGCGCCCCTTGCTTCCTAGAGAAGTCACAGATTCACAGACACCCAAGCAACAAACTGGTGTCGAGCAGGGAGCGCGCTTTCTCATAGTCGCCATCCGTACTCTCCTATGGCTGGGCACCGCCATCTACATTGCTAATTTGTTTCCCCAGACGCGGGTATGGAGCCGCAGTGTCACAGATGTCCTAGTTTTCACCCTGGCTTCACCGATGGTGCCTTTGGGGGAAAAATCTTATTCGCTCATGCAGCTCATACTTTTGATCGGGCTGTTTGTGGGTCTGCTCGTTTTAGCCCGCACTGCCAAAAAGCTGCTGCGATCGCGCGTTTTAGGCATGACTGGCATGAGTCGCGGTGCCCAGGAAACCGTTGCCCTGATTGCTAATTACGCGCTCATCTTTATTGGCACATTAGTGCTGCTACAAGTCTGGGGATTAGATCTTAGTTCCCTAACCATCTTCGCTGGTGTTTTGGGTGTCGGCATCGGACTCGGCTTACAGGGCATCGCCAAGGAATTTGTTAGTGGTTTAGTGATTATCTTTGAGCGACCTATTCAAGTCGGCGATTTTGTCGATGTCGGTGGACTGGTGGGCACCGTAGAGCGGATCAGCGTCCGTAGCACTGAAATTCGCACCCTAGATCGGGTAGCAATCTTTGTGCCTAACTCCCGCTTTCTGGAATCAGAGGTCCTCAACTGGAGTTACCCTAGCCCAATTTCACGCCTAAAAGTACCAGTCCGTGTCGCCTACGGGTCAAACTTAAGTTCTATGCGAGGCGCACTCATAGACGCAGCTAAAGAGCATCAGGATATTCTTTCTGAACCCGCCCCTCAGGTATTGTTTAGGGAATTTGGCGAAAGTTCTTTGCAGTTTGATTTGTTGGTTTGGATTGCAGAACCAAGCAAGCAGTTTCAGATTAAGAGCGACCTTTACTTTCGGATTGATACCCTACTGCGCGATCGCCACTTAGAAATCCCTTTACCCCAGCGCGAGCTGCATTTTCGCAACGGCGGCTTACCCTTGGAACTTTCGCCCCAGTTGCAAGATTCTCTTGTCCAGCTGTCCAATGGTCTTTCCATCTGGCTTAAGCACCAAGCTAACCAAGTCCCCCAGGACTCCTATAACGGCACCAATTCGACTGAGCCTCCAAGCCAGCAGCCCAACAACTAAAGCACTATTGCCCACCGCTATAATACCTACTCTTCTCCTTTCCCCTCAAGTAGTTGCCTACATCCTGTTGAAAATATCTGGCAGAAAAATCCGGAAACAGGCAACTACAGTTGGTAGATTCAAGTAACCCTACAAAATTCAGAGGCTCGCGTACTTATCTAAAAAGTTTTGATAACAAATTTTCCTCTCTTATTTGTGGTGGTCTAAAATATTGCTGTATTTTGTAAAACTGGTGGTTTAGTATGAAGCTTAAAAGTTTTAAATCAGTTCAGCGAACCTTAGCAAGTACTCTCCTCCTTTTCAGTGTCATGACTGGTAATGCAGTTAAAGCACTGCAAGAAGATACAATTGCTACCAAATCTTTATCCACGAATAATCTAGTAGCAGTAGCTAAGGAAAATGGCAAGTTTAAAGTTCAACACTATCCCATAGAAAATTCAGCTTATAAAAAAATAGAATTTATTTTAAAAGAATCACAAGCTTTTGAAGAATTAGCAAAAGGGCTGAACGAAACTTTGGCAATGCCGAACGACGTTACTATTAAACTAGGTGAGTGTGGTGAAGCAAATGCATATTACGCTCCTAGCACTCATGAAATAGTCATGTGTTATGAGTTAATGGAAGCTTTTGCCGACAACTTTTTTAAACATGTTGATACGGAAGAGGAACTTTATAAGAAGGTAATATTTGCTACACTTTTTGTTTTTATGCATGAAATGGGACACGCATTAATAGGCGAGTTAGATTTACCAACAACAGGTAAAGAAGAAGATGCAGTGGATCAACTCGCCACCATAATTATGACCCTAGCTGGAGATGAAGGAGGAGAGATTGCCTTAGCAGCAGCCAAACAGTTTGAGCTGGCAGGATCGAAACAAACAGATATTCAAAAATTACCATTTTGGGATGAGCATTCTTTGGATCAGCAAAGATATTACGGCATCGTTTGTTTGCTATATGGAAGCAATGCCGAAAAATATACTTTCTTGGCTCAACAAGCAGGTCTACCCGAAAGTAGAGCGCAAAGATGTGAAGCAGAATATGTAAAAACTGCTATTAGCTGGATGAAATTACTCGAACCCTACGTGCGAGAAGAACAAAAGATATAGTGATTAGCGATTAGTATTATCTAGATTGGTAGATTCATCTAGAGTCGGAACTGCTGAGACAAAATTAGCCGCGTCTTTACCGCTTTGTGGAGTTATGAGTTATGAGTTTTGGATGAAGAGTTAATAATTCAAATGTCATAGCTTAAAACTCTAAACTTTTGAATGTTTTGCATCTCCAGCAGTTCCGACAGAGTGAAAAAATTGTATCCACGCTGCTATAAGCCGTCAATTATCTTCGTAAAGCCTGAGGCATCGTTGAGTGGTTGCCGCCACCATCATGCATTAATACAATACTGTGGGGTTTGGCATTCTTTAGTACGTTATTAGCTAACAATTGTGCAGTAGGACGACGGCTATGGCTGTCCGCAGACTCAACTGGCCACATCATGACGGTGTACTTATTCTTTTGAGCGTAAGTAGCTAATCCATTACGTAAAGCACCACCAGGAAGACCGAAGTAAGAGGTTTTTACTCCTAACGAAAACATAAACCTCTAAATATCTCTTCAACTTTTAAGCTTAATAACTGTGCAGGAATGTCCTTTCCTTAAAAGAGTGAGGATTTCCAATTAGGTAGCACATTAGCTATAAAAACACCAGAAGTAATGAAAAAATTTTATAAAATTTTTATATTTGTTAATCTACTGGTAGTCCTGAGATAGTAGCATCTATAGGTTATAGAAGGACAGCCAGGGAGAAAAATTATTATGGCAAACGGTGAGATTCGCACAGATAGGGTGAAAATTTCTCATGGCGATCTACAAATTGCGGCTTACTTAGCGACCCCGGTTGGTGAGGGGCCCTTCCCCGGTGTCATAGTGTTGCAGGAAATATTTGGAGTTAACTCCCACATTCGGGATGTTACAGAACGGATTGCCAAGGAAGGTTATGTGGCGATCGCACCTGCACTTTACCAACGCCAAGCACCTGGTTTTGAGACTGGCTACACTCCAGAAGATATTGAAATTGGCAGGAACTACGCACAACAGGCTACAGCAGCAGAACTACTGGGTGATATCCAAGCTGCGCTCGATTATCTCAAAAGTCTACCCAATGTAAAAAATAGCTTTGGCTGCATTGGCTTCTGCTTCGGCGGTCATGTTGCCTATCTTGCCTCAACGCTGCCAGACATTAAAGCTACTGCCTCCTTCTATGGTGCTGGGGTTACGATCAGAACCCCTGGAGGCGGCGAACCTACCATCAGCCGCACGCCAGAAATCGCTGGCACTCTCTACGCTTTCTTTGGCATGGAAGACGCCAGCATCCCAGCTGAGCAAGTAGACCAAATTGAGGCAGAGCTAGAAAAACACCAAATTCCCCATCGTGTCTTTCGCTACGATAAAGCAGACCACGGATTCTTCTGCAATCAGCGCAGTAGTTACAACCCTGACGCAGCCGAGTCCGCCTGGAAGGAAGTTAAGCAGCTGTTTGAGCAGAAACTCTAAGCGGCTTAAGGCTCAGTTGTATCTATACAAGATCTTTGCGGTTCAAATTTTTTACATCAAATTCCCATGCTTCCTAAATCAAACTCTTCTCAACAGGCAAATGCGTCCTTTTCAATGGATGACTTTGCTAAAGCGCTTGAACAACACGACTACCAGTTTCAAAAGGGACAGGTAGTGCGCGGCAAGGTACACAGCTACGAAAGCGATGGCGCGTATGTGGATATTGGCGGCAAGTCTTTGGCTTTTGTTCCTATCGAAGAGATTGCCTTAAATCCTGTAACAGATTTATCCGCCCTGCTGCCGTTGCAGGAGGAACAGGACTTTTTAATCATTAAGGAACAAGATGCCGATGGTCAATTAACACTCTCCCGGCGTCAGCTACAAGTTAAGCAGGCTTGGGACAAGATTGCCGAACTCCAGGATAATAACCAATCGGTAAATGTGCGAGTCAGCGGTATCAATAAGGGTGGCGTTACGGTAGATGTTGAGGGAGTGCGGGGGTTTATTCCGCGATCGCACTTGGTTGAGCGAGACAACTTACAAGAGCTGATTGGTCAAAACCTCACCGCTAGCTTTTTGGAAGTCAATAGTGAGACTAATAAACTTGTGCTTTCGCAACGCCAAGCAACTCGCTCTGCCAGCTTTAGCCAACTAGAGCTAGGTCAGTTGGTGGAGGGACAGATTGTCAGCATTAAGCCTTTCGGTGTCTTTGTGGAGTTTGAGGGTACAACTGGGTTGCTCCACATTAAGCAGGTGAGCCAAAACTTTATTGAATCTCTGTCAGCCCTGTTCCAGGTAGGTCAGCCGATCAAAGCAATGATTATCGAACTTGATGAAGGAAAAGGCCGGATTTCTCTCTCTACCAGGGTATTAGAAAACCACCCAGGAGAGATGGTAGAAAATATGGCTGAGGTGATGGCCTCAGCAGACTCACGTTCTGGGCGAGCGGCTAAGAAACTTTTTGGTCGTGAATAAAGCCAGGTAAATTTTTATCGAGGTTCAGCCTTCTGCACAGAAGAATTATTAACTCCCAGCGTCAGCTGCAAGGGTCTCTGGGAAGCATGTGCATTAACAGCCTCTCGGTAAACCTCGTAGTTCGTAGGCAAGGTAACAGCTCGGTTATCGACGCTATAGCTCAGCTGGTATTTTACATTTCGTAACATTTCGGGTGTGCTTGCCTGCTCATTGCTTCGCTTTCTTTGTTCAATTTCAATGACAGTCGGTTGCGGCGGCAAAGTAGGCCACCACAGGCTATGTTCATCAGGTCCAATAACAGCGCCTTGTGGCTTGACACCATTGCGATTAAGTAAGGAAGTGGATGCGAATTTCTCAATGCGAGGGTTCTTATCAGTAGCCAGGTTAAGAGAATATTTAACTTGCCAGGTAAGACTTACCAGCGCAGTTGGTTCATACTGGTTAGTAGTCACGGTATTACACCCAGTAAGTGCCGCTGTCAGGAAGACAACTGCTAACCTGGAAAACATCTGACCTCGCCGTCGAGGTAAAGTTAACTTGTAATCGCGATCGTTATTTCTCACCGTTAGCCCTCATTAAATTAAGACGCCGCAAAAGCGAATGCAGATTGCCCCGCTAACTCCTATTCTGTACCGAATTCTTAAGCCTACTTTTCCCAGCTGTCTTTGGGCTGGATCTGTTTCTTCACCTGCGATCGCGCTCACATTTGATGATGGCCCCCATCCGCAGTACACTCCCCAGTTATTGCAGGTGTTAGATCGGTACGAAATTCCCGCCAGTTTTTTTTGGTTGGGTACCTGCGTTAATCGCGCCCCAGCAGTTGCTTTAGATGTATATCGGCGTGGTCACTGGATTGGACTGCATGGCTACGATCATCGCTCCTTTGCAAATCTTAACAGCGATGAACTTAAGCAAAGTTTAGAAAAAACCCAGGAGGCGATCGCTGCTGCGTGTCAGCTAGAGCCACAATATGTCCGAGATGTTCGACCTCCCAATGGTCTGTTTACACCTCGAACTTTAAATCTTTTGCATCAGTGGAACTATCGACCCGTGATGTGGAGCGTTGTTCCAGAAGACTGGGTACAGCCAGGAATCTCACTCGTTGTTGAGCGAGTATTGAAGCAAGTTGAGAATGGTTCGTTAATTGTTTTGCACGATGGCTATTATGGAGGACAAGACGTAGCTGAAACTACGGCTCAGTTAGTTCCTCAACTACTGCGCCGGGGCTTCGAGTTTGTGACTATTGACCAACTCTGGCGGCAGCCCCAGCGAACCTGGGGTTAGACTGGTATAGATATAAGTGCGATCGCCGATTTTCTTACGTCATGGTCTGAAAAATTGACCTTTATAGAACGAATGTACTAATTTCGTGAAATATTTCTGATGCCCGATTTGGCATCCCCTATCTAAAATTACTAAAAATGGCTGAGGGAATTTCGGCTATCTAGCTGGAGTCTTTTACTCTAAAGTTAAATTAGATTCAGACAAAAGGCAGACAACGGGAAAAAAAACTCTTAATTATCCAGATTTTAGCGACCCATATAGTGGGCAAACCAAAAAGTAACAGCTACACTGGTTGGTTGATGTGGCAGGGGTTTTCACAGCGCATGAAAATGAAGCTGAACCAATTTCCTTAGCTTAGGGTACACTTTTACCCAGCAATCACGATCGAGTAGCTAAATTACAACTAGAAAGGTAATTTATCCCTTCTACCTAATCGAAAGATTAAATAAACAAAAAACGTGCAATTTTTGTGAGAAAGGCTACAATCGGAGAGGTCTTATACAGACCTAGGATTAACACCTACCTTAACGCTGCGACAAACGCCTGTTTGGCTGGAAGGCATTTTTAATTTCTCTCACTGAACCAATAAGTGAGCGTTGAAGGAAAGGTAAAGCTTATCACTGGCTAACTTGTTTGTTAGATTAACTAACACCATATTCTGGTATTTAATTCAAGGAGCATGAGGAACACGGCATGACCCAGGCTAACAATGTACTCGCAACCCTATCTGACCCTGAAACATTGGAACTCTTGATCGAGGAAGACGCTGACCAAGACGACCTTGTGGACGTTGCAGACGTTACACCGGATGAGGAGGACGGTAAGCCTGGTAAGGTGCGCTCTACCCGTCGTCGAGCGCAGACGAAAAAGAAGCACTATACAGAGGATTCAATTCGCCTTTATCTGCAAGAAATTGGTCGCATTCGGCTATTGCGAGCAGATGAAGAAATCGAACTCGCCCGTAAAATTGCGGATTTACTGGAATTAGAGCGGGTGCGTGAGAGCCTATTAGATAGGTTAGAGCGGGAGCCTCACGACAGCGAATGGGCAAAGGCTGTAGAAATGCCGCTACCACAGTTTCGCCATCGCCTTTATCTAGGTCGGCGAGCTAAAGACAAGATGGTGCAGTCAAACCTGCGTCTGGTAGTCTCAATTGCCAAAAAATACATGAATCGGGGATTGTCTTTTCAAGATCTGATTCAAGAAGGAAGTCTGGGTTTGATTCGGGCTGCGGAAAAGTTTGATCACGAAAAAGGTTATAAGTTCTCCACTTATGCAACTTGGTGGATTCGGCAAGCAATTACACGTGCGATCGCAGATCAGTCTCGCACGATCCGGTTGCCCGTTCACCTTTATGAAACTATCTCCCGGATTAAGAAAACGACTAAGCTGCTTTCCCAAGAAATGGGTCGCAAGCCTACTGAAGAAGAAATCGCTACTCGTATGGAAATGACCATCGAGAAGCTGCGATTTATTGCTAAATCCGCACAGCTCCCTATCTCCCTAGAAACTCCGATTGGCAAAGAAGAAGATTCCCGCCTGGGAGACTTTATTGAAGCTGATGGTGAAACACCAGAAGATCAAGTATCAAAAAATCTCCTTCGCGAAGACCTTGAAAGCGTCCTTGATACCCTCAGTGCCCGCGAACGTGACGTTCTCCGCCTGCGTTACGGCTTGGATGATGGACGGATGAAGACTCTGGAGGAAATCGGTCAGATTTTCAACGTTACCCGCGAACGTATTCGTCAAATTGAAGCGAAAGCACTCCGCAAATTGCGCCATCCCAACCGCAACAGCATTCTTAAAGAGTACATCCGCTAAATAGCAGTCATGGGATTGTAAATTTTGGATGCAAGCATTTGTTCCCTAGTGTGAACTATAGCTTGTACCAAATTAGTCTAACTACGAGTCACACATCAGCCATATAAAATCTTAGCCTGGGCCGTCAATGCTCAGTAAAGCCAGGAATCAGAAGTCAGCAGTTTTGGCTTCTGACTTCTGGCTTTTGGTTTTGGCTAATTGCTAATCAACAAAAAGCTGGGGTTTATTCTTTAGGGCTTGCTCAGAAGAAATCCCCCAACCGAGTATAAAAAGGCGGCGAGCTAACGTTCCCTCCTTAGTTTCTAGTGTGTAAGTCCTGTTCTTATGGGGATGTCAATCGGTGCAAACTCGTTAATAAATAAGAAAGTTATCAATTAATTTTTGATTTACTTGAGAACCTTGATTTAAATATTAAATATTAAAATTATAAATAGAAAGATCATAGTTATGTTTCAAGCGACTCGTCGGCGTCTAGCTCTTTGGTACACTTCTGTTACAGCTGTGCTACTGCTGCTATTTGCCACTGGCGTTTATATCTATGTCCGCAACACGTTGATTGAACGCGTCGATGATACCCTCAACCATGTGGTGGAAGTAGTAGAGCGATCGCTTGTAATTGAGCCAACAGACTCAGCCGTCCCTAGCGAAAAATTCCACCTAAATCTTGAAGCCAGTTTTCGCGACAATGCCGACACCGTAGACGATGACCACATCGACTTGGAGTGGTTTAGTCCGACTGGAAAATTACTGTGGTCTACCCTATCAGATCCCCTAAATATTCCTATTCATGCCAATCGCACTGGTGAGACGGTGCATTTATCTTCAGGTCAGTTGTTGAGGCAAGTGACAGAACGAGTGCAAACGGGTCGCCAAGTCCTAGGATATTTGCGAGTCAGCCATCCCTGGTTTGAAGTCACTAAACCAATCCGCCATCTGATGGTCGATCTGAGTTTGGGCATTGGTATGATGCTGATTTCCGTTGCCGCAATTGGCTGGTTTCTTTCTGGGCTAGCGATAAAGCCGGTACGCGATTCCTACCAACGCCTTAAACAATTTACCTCTGATGCCTCCCACGAACTCAGAAGTCCAATTGCCATGATTCAGACTAACGTGCAGGTGGCACTAGCAGATCCCGACCCACTACCCCAGCTGTATCGGCAACAGCTGCAAGTAGTGGAACGATTGACTCAGCGGCTGGGGCGCTTGGTGGACGATTTGCTGTTTCTGGCTCGATCGGATAGCGGCATTGTGCAGCCTTTGCTGGTTCCAGTCCCACTTGATGCCCTATTAATGGAGGTAATTGAAGAGCAACAACTGCTAGCAGCCCAGAAGCAAATTACTCTCTGCCTGAATCTGGATGATATGCCCACAGAGGATTTTGGATTTTCGATTGCAGATTTTCGATTGCAGTCTGCTGCCACTAAATTAGATATTTCTGGGCCTAACAAGCAACTTAATAACCCCAAATCTCAAATTTTAAATCCCCAGTCCGATGAGGATGTTTTTACGCTTCTCGGAGACTGGGATCAGCTGATTCGCTTGTTTATTAATCTTGTCAGTAACGCGCTCAAGTACACACCGACAGGCGGTCAAGTGAAGGTAGAGTTGCGACCAATCGGACGCCTTGGAATACCTTATTTACGGGTAAGCGTTAGTGATACCGGAATCGGCATCCCAGAGTCAGCATTACCGCACATTTTCGATCGGTTTTACCGGGTAGATCCAGCCCGCACCCATGATAAAGGTGGTGTGATGCCGTCCACAGGTTCGGGTTTGGGGTTAGCGATCGCAGCGGCAATTGCCCAAAACCACCAAGGTCATATTCAAGTTGAAAGCAAGATTAATCAAGGCACTACCGTTACAGTTACCTTGCCATCCTGTAGTCAGCAGACGCTAAGCTAAACTTTCCTCTAGAAGGGGCGGCTCAGTGGCAGCCCATCCCTTGTAGGGTGGGGATTATTAGCCGCCCGTTAGCAGTTAGTAGTTAGTCAAAAATACAACTAACAACTAACACTCGCACGTCCAGAGGATTCATCCCTGCTTCCGGAGCTTAATGATATCTGTGTTCATCTGTGTTTATCTGTGGTTAAAAATATCTTAAAACTACTTTTCGGATAAGTTCTTAGTAGTCATTTGTCAGTTGTTGGTTGTTTTTAACCATTGATCGCTGACAGAAAACGACTATAAAGGAAGCAATTAAGCTAGAGCCATATAAAAAACGCCGCATCTACCTGCGGGTATATTCACTAAAGTATATTAATGCTGGCTCACAACATAAGTATATAGGGGGAAGTAAGGAACTATTGCAGTTTGCTTTCTTTAGTATGTGTGAGTACTTAAGCATCTAAGAGAGTATTTGATGTCCACCGAAAAAGGTATCCGTAGAAAGGATCTAATCACTAGCTTGATTACCGGCCTGGCTATTGGGCTAGTTGCTGGTACACCAATAGGTTGGTTCGCTCATCGATTTTATAATCAGCAGCGCACAGCTCAAGTTCTACTTTGTCGCCAAAAGCACGTAGGCGAAGTCAATCTTGACGCTATATGTGGTTCTTTATATTAGAATCTCCTCTTCCACTTTCGAGCTTGAGAACTTATGTGGTATAGAACTCCGGTTGAGTTCTGTACTATATTAAATGCTTCCTGTGGCAGATGCAGGTATCTTGCGGTGAGTAATAGTGTCTAAAGGAAAGGCTGAGGTTTTCAGTGGCTAACCGCTTTTAGCTGAGTATAGCTTTAAAGTAACTTATTGAGTTGCTATCAGCCATACCAGCAGCTTGGCTAATTGCCAAAGACAAAGTGGTCACCACTGTTCTCGCCATGACAACCCTATTTTATGAATTGAGAGGAGTTATATGCCCATTTCTTTAAGAGAAGATGTTGCCTACATTCTGCTGAAAAAGATCAGCGAAACAGGTGCAGGAATGCATGAGGTTCAATTTGATGAAGCAGACTTGGCAGGTCGAAACCTCAGCGAAACGGATCTTCTCGGTCACCTAGATTATTTAAATCAAAAACAGTATATCAAAGCTGAATTTACAGGCAACGCTTATGGCAATCAGGAAGATGTGCCTGACGCGGTTAACCCTAAAGAGGTAGATTTTAGAATTGCCAACACCTATGGCGCACCAGATGGTCCATTACCTCACTTGATTACCTTTAAAGCAGCAGAACTAACGGAAAAAGGCCGCAAGATGCTGGAGAAGATGGAGGCAAATCCTCCTGCTGCTCTCCGAGAAGGACCAGTAGTACCTATTGCTTCCAAAGATATGCCTTTCCTAGAGAAAGTCATGCTCAAGGGGAACCTCACAGATCTTTTTGATGCCAGGGATATTAGTGAAGTTGTGTTTCGCACCATGCGCGACATGATGACAAATGAAGCTGCCGATCGCGTAGCTGACGAATTGCACGAAGAAGCTGAGCCGACTGAGGATAAAGCTTTACAGAACGAGATAGCAGATCTTTGGAAAGATACGAATCCTTTGGTTCGCTTCCTCAGCCGGATTCGTCCTCCATTAGAAATCAAACCTGAAACCTTTCTATTGCGGATCAACCAAGAGGCTGGCTTACCCCCAACAGTAGAAGCAGAAACAGTTATCAAAGCCGTCTTCGCAGCCACCAAGGATGAATTGTCTGAAGAACGGATTCAAGAAATTGCCAACTTTTTACCTGGCAAGATTAAAGAATTGTGGACGCAAGCCAAGTAAAGGCATTAACTGTTGGTTAGTAGTTGGCTCGATCCTGGAGCCAGAGCCAACCTGAATATCATCATTGCTGGAAATACTGGCAATCCTTTACCTGTATCGACAGAATTTCATCATTTCAAATCAAAGGTAACTAAAGAGCTTAGCTTTTTATAGCCTTACAAGCTAGCCATTAGCTTAATGATGCTGGCATAGAGATCGGTCACTAAATTTAGGCATCTCTATGATCATGCTGTAGGTCGGGATTAGAGATATTTTGGCTATTACCCCAAAATTGCTAGGTAAAGCTCGCTCCTACAACTGACGAAATCGTTGAGTCTTGCCCATGCCTGAAGGCAGGGAAAACAAATCCAAAATTGAATTAGGGAGATATTTATGGACGCGCACAAGCCTTTTTTAGAGAAAGTCATGGCCAAGGGAAACCTCAAGGATCTGCATGAGGCCAAAAATGCAGCTGAGGTAGTGTTCCGCACCATGAGAGACGTAATGACAACTGAAGCAGCCGAGCGTGTAGCTGAGGAACTAGACGAAGCGGACGATCGGCGTGAAGATGCGGGTTTAGAGGAGCAAGATGTAGAAGATCTTTGGAAAGACACTAATCCTATCGTCAGGTTTCTCAGCAAAATTAGACCCCAGTTAGAAATTAAGCCTGAGAACTTTTTAATTCGGCTCAGACAGGAGGGTAATTTACCAGGGGCAGATGCAGAAACCATCATAAAGGCAGTATTTTCTGCTACTAAGGAAGAGTTATCTCAAGAACGAGTTCAGGAGATTGCTGGATTTTTACCTGGTGAAATTCAGGAGATGTGGGAGCAAGCCTAAACTAGTGGGCGCTGCGGGAATTTCCTTTGTTTTATGTTAAAGAGACGCTCTTAGGTTGCAAAACTGTTAGATAATAGCTAAGGTCTGGACAGTAAAAACGCTTAATGCAGGCAATCTCCAGAGCAATAATGACTCAAGGAAATCAGCAACTCACACGAGGGCTGGGGCTATTGGGAACTATATGTGGCAGCCTGCTCATGGGCTTACCAACGTTCGCCCAGATCGACTTTAATCCCAGCCCAGTTGAACCATTCCCCTCGAATAACGAACGTAGGCTGCCAACACTCCCCAGCGCGGTGCCTCAACCGCCTGGTGAGGGCAGTGGTATATTTCCACCCCGACCGAGTACGTTGCCTCCAGCACCAGTAAGCAGCGATCGCATTACCCCGCCCCGAACGAGTACACAGCCTCCAGCACCAATCAGCAGCGATCGCATTACCCCGCCCCGACCGAGTACACTGCCTCCAGCACCAATCAGCAGCGATCGCATTACCCCGCCTCGACCGAGTACATTGCCTCCAGCACCGATAAGCAGCGATCGCATTTCCCCGCCCCGACCAAGCGTAATTTTTGAAGCACCTCCAAGTAGTACTTCTACCTCCTCACGCCTTCCCAGTAGCGTGCCCCAACCGCCTAGGGATAGCTTCAGTCTGTATCCACCACCGCCAGAGCAGCTAGAACTTCCCAGCGCCACCATTAGGCCTATGAACGGGATGGTGAATCTTAACCTAGTGAACAAAACTGGAGCTACCATAAATTATCAGGTGCTTGGCGATACCAATCAGCGAAGTCTACAACCTCGCTCCGACGTGACACTACAAACTCTGAAAGCACCAGTTAATATCACCTTTGAACGCCCGGATGGCGGGCTAATCAGGGTTAGTCCCCAAGCATCGTCTCAACCAGGAATGCTGACGGTAACCTTTACCGAAACAACGGATCTAGACGCTGACAAGAAGGCAATGACGGTGCAAGAAACTGGTGATGTCTTTCTGAACTAAGCAGTTATCGTCAACTTCAGTGCATTTTATAATGGTTTGTCGTTCCGGTTTAATACATCCCCCGGACGCAAATCTGGTTTTGTATATAAACGCGGTTTTATGTCTAGAATTAGACGTCTTGCCCGCAGCCCATCAAATCTTGTAAATCATCTCCTATAGCCTGCTTACATCTGCTTGGTGAAAGCCTTCTAAACAACATTTTCGGAGGATTTTTGCAAGAAGTCTAATGGCTATCAGGGATTGAAATAACTCGGTACAGTACCAGCCTCAGACTCTGTTTCTGGATCACCTGAGTGGTTTTGTAAATAAATCAGGCGAATATCCTCCGGTAAGGCTGCTTCTAGCAGCTGATAACCTTGTATGAGGTGAGATCGCACCTCTGCTGGAGAAAGCGCTTCCCCCTCTGCCTGTAGATGAGCTGCAATCCCCGTTTCACTCCAGTGAAAAGCCTGAGCCATCAAAACTATAAACCGCAGCATTGGCGGCAGCTGCTCCAAAGCTTGTTCAATGTAACACCACAGCGGCGGTGGAGCAGCCTGTAGTGAGTAATGAATTGACTCTACCCCTGGCAGTTCTGCCTGGTTAATAGAGATAGCCGTCATGTTGATGAGCCAGTTTTGGAAGGAAGGGGCTTCAGTATTAGCATCATTGTGCAGATCCAGACTTGCCAGTTCGTAATAGATATGACGCCACGTAAGAGCAAACAGGTAGTCCGCCTGCACTGGCGATGATCGTGCCGAATGCCGAATCAATGTATATACAATCGGAGTATAGCGACAGAAAATTGCTGTAAAGAATTTCCCCTGCTCTGGATAGTGCTGAAACAGGGTCAGCAATTCCTCATCGCTATGATGAAATAGCGACTTGACAATCGGATGATTGCTTTCAGGAAAAGGAGGGATTTGCACTGGTATTTATCACTTGCTCTTGATGATTCAATTCTGGCGAATTATCCTTAATATATCCAGTGTTTTTATACACTTCATATCATGTACGTTTAAACACTTACGATATGCGTAGGTTGGGGTGAGGCATTGAAACCAAACATTGATTTTTGGTGTTGGGTTGCACTGCGTTTAAACCCACCTACATTCGTAACTAATCAATCGAGCATGATACAACAAATATATGGGGCTGGTGATCGCTGATTTAGAATGCCTCGCACGTTGCGGCTTGATTGTTTTAGCACGCTTAAGCGTCTGGTGATAGATCAACTAATACGAAGCTGCGTTCAGAGACGACAATTTAAAAAAGAATTACTTGTATAAAATTCACTGAGTTTAAGTTAACAAAATTTACCCCTTAAAAGTTTAAACCTCAAATCTGGGTAGCTGATAGCTTTGTTCAGAATGGCATATCATCATCATCTTGCCACTCTTCCGGCTCTGATTCCAGTTCCACAACAGAATCAATTATCTCCCGCCCTTGCAGTTGGGTAGTATGAGGTTCGGTAAAGTCTCGCTCCTCTGCCATCTGCATAATTTCCCCGCAGAAAAATTTGGCAAGATGGCGGGCTGCATTCTCGACTTCAGCAGCCTCCTCCCCTGGAACCCCTGGATCTGGCGATCGCAGTTGTTGAGCTGGTTGTCGTGGATGTGGAGTAATTTCTGCTGTTGAACTGGCTTGAGGTTGAATTTTTGAATAAACCTGGCTGGGTGAGGCTGTTGCTTGATAGTTGGTAGCACTATCCGGCTTAACTTCAGGGGAAGCTACCGATTTGCTATCTGTGCTGGGCGAAGGCGGTAAATTTGCAGCAGCAGACTTAGACTCAGTGGCAGACACTACTTGTAAGCTCACCTTCATCTTATGCTGAAAAACCTGCTCAAAGGCAGCTTCAACGTGAGGCAATCCACCCTGAACTAGCTTGAGCAATGGCTGGGTTTTGATGCCCACATGGGCAACAGCACCGCGAACAGCTATTAAGCGTCCGTGTTGATTGAGCAAAACTTGCGTCGAACGCTGCTGGATATGATCAATCACCTGTTGCCAAACTTGCTTAAGGTCAGATTGCTGTGCGCTTACTTCAGCAGGCTGGGAGACAGAGAAAGTAGATTCTGGCTGTTCGCGCTGCTCCTGAGTAGGTGACACCTTTGGCACCTGCTCTGAGGGCATCTGAGCCTGGGAAACGTCAGGGTTGGAGGAGCTTGCTGGGCTTGATGGTGGCTGTACCTCTGGTTTGTGTGATGGCGCAGGCACATGAGTTTGGGTTTCAACGCCATGAGAGGGATTTTGTATTTTGGATATTTGCTGTTGGGTGTGGGATGTTTGGGTGACCTCTGAAACCAATAATCCTAATAACGTCACCTCTAACCAGAGGCGCGGTTGGGTGGTGTTTTTGATTTGGGCTTCGCTGCCTTTGAGGTATTTCGAGCCAGCCAAAATATTGCCAGTTTCCCAATTCTTGGCCTCCTCACACAGTGCGTCCCAGGTTGGGGCTGTCAACGCCACCAAATCGCTGCGACTGGGGGCAGTTTTGGCGATCAGCAAGTCGCGGTAGAAACCAGCGAGATTCTGGAGAACGATATTAGGTTCCCTGCCTCGCTCCATCAGGTGACGGGCAACATCAAGAACGGCTTCGGGGTTGTTGGATGCGATCGCTTTTAATAACGCCATCAAGTCCCGTTCTGGCACGGCTCCTACCAAATCCCAAACCTTTTCCACCGTCACTTCTCCAGCTAACAAGCTCAGCTGGTCTAACAGACTTTCCGCATCCCGTAGACCTCCCTGAGCCACTTGAGCCACAAGTGTTACTGCTTGATCTGTAATATGGATATTTTCCTTAATGGCAATTTCCTTTAAATGCTTCACCATTGCGTCTAAAGGAATGCGCCCAAAATTAAATTGTTGGCAGCGAGAAAGAATTGTCGGAATTACCCGTTGAGGGTCGGTGGTTGCTAGCACAAAGACGACGCGAGCAGGTGGTTCCTCCAAAGTTTTCAGCAACGCATTAAATGCAGCGGTGCTGAGCATATGTACTTCGTCTATTATGTAAACCTTGTAACGGCACTGTACTGGGGCAAACTGAGCGCGTTCGATAATTTCTCTAATATTGTCAACTCCTGTATTGCTGGCAGCGTCAATTTCGATGATGTCTAGTGCAGAACCAAAAGCGATCGCGCGACAAACGTCACACACCCCACAAGGTACTTCTGTGGGAACATCACCTGAAAGGCAATTAAGAGACTTCGCCAGAATCCGGGCACTAGAAGTCTTGCCAGTGCCTCTAGGACCTGTGAACAAATAGGCAGGAGCAATCCGGCGCAGGTGAATGGCATTGCCTAGCGTCGTGGCAATAGCCTCTTGCCCCACCAAATCCGCAAATGTTTGGGGTCTATATTTATGATGGAGTGGTTCGTAAGACATGGCAGCAGTAAGAAGCAGATATCAAACGCAGGATTAAAGAGGCATTCATTGCCTCACCCTACCCGAGCGTACCTGCGAAATCTGCTTGGATAGGATAAGTAAGCTTACCCACTGTTGAACCACATGGGCTTTCGCCTCGGTGTTTCAGAACGTTGGTTTGTAGTAGCCCTGAGCGATAGCGTTGTGGCAATGTTCATCGGCAAACAAACTACTTCACGAGCCTCCAGGGCGGCTTACATCTGGGGTTCCACCAAACCATACGAAAGCTTGGACTCTAAGTATTGTTTCTTCACTGAGATTATATTCCCGGACGCCCCATTAGCCACGGTTTGTGTGTTACTCGTCAACACTTGTACCCGTTGTGAGACCTTTTATGCGTGCTTTATACAGTGCCTTTTGCAGTTTCGGCTATAGAATAATGGTAGTATATTTCGACCACAATGGCAAGGACAAACGTATTCAATTTAAGGCTATCAGATGAAGAATTAGAGCGACTCAAGGTTTATGCAGATTCAAGGCAAATCTCTCCAGCCGAAGTTCTACGGGACTATATTAAACGGTTGCCACGAGCCAAAACTGATGGGGGAAAACAGCCCCTTGCCTAGTCTTTCCTTTCATGGCATGGGAGGCGATCGCCGGAAAGACTTCCCGGAGGTTTTGTGGTGACATCCTCCCACACCGAACCGAAGATTACGGTGTGGGGTTCCCAAAATCACTTTTGAGATATCCTGGTTTTTCCCTTACGGGGTTGTGCCACTTGCCTAGATTGAGTTACCTCAATCCCCGGTAGATCGGCTGCCCCCCTCAAAAAGATAAATTCGACATAAAGGGGCGATAGATGCTCAAACAAATTTGGCAGTGGCTAGTGAGGTGGTTTCAACGATTTTTTGGCACCGGCAAACGGCAAAACTTAACACCACCCCCAGTTCATCGGGAACCGCCTCCACCCCTAAATGATTCGGATTACGAGTATTTGTTCATGCAGCTGTTGGAAGGGGTTGCTCATGGCTGGCAGCAGGCGCGAGTTTTAAAGTTTTTTGAGGCTCTCAAAGAGCGTACAAGCGAGGTTCAATGGCTAGGCTGGTTGCATCGCTTTGGGGAAAGGTTACTGGCAACAACTTCACCAAATAATGAGTTAGCAGCACGGATGGTACAGCTTGGTGAGATTGGCTGTGGGAAAATAGGTGAGCTAGCTAGTGAAATTGGGATGCAGTTGCTGACACGGCAAGACCAAACATACCCAGCTCTGGAATTCGTCGCTACACCAGAGTTAACTTACTCAGAGCCAATTGAAAACTTTGAAACTAACATAGGTGGGTTTGATACCTCTAGCCCTGACTCAAACGCTCAGGAAGCAGCAGAAGTTAAAGAATTTACCCTGGATGAATTGTTGTTGATGTTGCAGCAAGATCCTAGTTTAGTCCAGCAAATTGCCGAGCAGCTTCAAATTGATACGACTGATCCACAAGTCATTATTGAGGCACTAGTTAATCAATTTCATGGTGCCAGTTAATTCAATGCGCCGTCCGTTAGTAGATAGTAGATAGTGGTTATTAGAAACCAATCTGATACATCTTTGCTGTGAAATTGAACATTGAGAGATCCAGCTAACTACTAACTACTAATGCGGGGCGTAGTGTTACTTTTACCGACAAGTACTCTTCTGATGTATCCTACTCGCACAATCTCTTCCGTATATACCGATGGAGCCTGCACAGGCAACCCTGGCCCTGGCGGCTGGGGCGTAGTTGTCTATTTCACCGATGGCTCTGTCTATGAAGTGGGTGATGCTGAGGCAGCAACTACGAATAATCGCATGGAAATGCAAGCGGCGATCGCCGCTTTGAAAGTTTTGGCAGCTTCAAAGCAAACCGAACCCATCACCCTCTACACCGATAGTGAATACGTCCTCAAAGGCATTACCCAATGGGTTAAAGGCTGGAAAAAGAAAGGTTGGAAGACGGCACAGGGTAAAGCAGTTCTTAACCAAGATCTTTGGGAGATTCTCGATGGACTTAATTCTCGCTTAGGGCCGCCTCTACACTGGCAACATGTTCGGGGCCATGCTGGTAACGTTGGCAATGAACGCTGTGATGTGATCGCCCGCGCCTTTGCCACTGGTAAGACTCTCTCCCTGCAACAACTACCAGCAGAAGACGAATTTGGTTCACAGCAAACCGATAGTACTGGTAACAAAACGATACAATCGAGTTGCCTATCCTCAGATCCCCCTACCGAGGATTTTGTCATGCTCGATTCTACTAGCCCTATTACTGCTGATTCTCTTGACAATTTACCGCGGGAGACCAGAGTTGCCCAGCTCCGCAACCTGATCGAAACCCTCCGCATTGCTGATGAAGTTGCAGCTAAAGGCTACCTGATCGCTAGCTCAGAACTAGCTGATCTTATGGACGTCAACGCCAGCGCTGTCACCAGTCGGGGGGATGAATGGCGCTGGCGTAACTGGATTGTCTCACGAGTACGCCGCGAAGGAAATCAAATCCTCTGGCAACTAGAACGTTGGGATCAAGTTAACGGTTCATCTGAGGATAATGCCGACCTCGCCACTGGGTAGGGGTTTGCAGGGCCGAAAGAAAAATTCGCGCGCAAGCTAAGGGGTCTGCCAGAGGGGAAAGGTAAAAGTAAATAGGCTTCTGTAGAGAGTTCTGAGTTTTGAGTTCTGAGTTTTGAGTTGAAGAGGAATTTAACTCCGCAGTGTTTGAATAAGAGGGAGCGATCGCAAACAGTAAGGCAACACGAATTGTCACCAGAAAGAAATTTAATCCTGCCGCTGCTACAACTGGGGCTGAGGAATGCCCCTGAATTAGCCAGGTAAGGAAGACCAGAGACACTGGCAGAGGCAGTCCTTGAACTGCTAGCAGCAGCCACAAGTCTCCCCACAACTGACTGGCATTGGAGGCATCTTTAAGGTCGAGCGATCGCCCCCATTCTTTCCATGTTTGGACAGCCCCCTCATACATCCTCACCTTCAGAACCTTAGCCCCATCCAGAAAGCCGACTTTAAACCCAGCAGCGGCAGCATTACGGGCGAGAGTGACATCATCACAAAAAGATCCCCTAGCACTGGTGTAACCGCCCAGCTTGGACAAGACAGACCGACGGCATAGGAAACATTGTCCATTCGCCATCACTCGTTCTGGTGTTTGGTTGGCGTCACCTGCTGGGCCAAATCTGTAGACGAGGGTAAGCAAAAGCGCTGGTTGCAGCCACCACTCCCCTGGATATTTGAGGATAAATTTCGGCGAGAGGGAAACAAGGTCATAACCCTCAGCCTCAGCCACCGTCACCAAACCCGCGACAAGACCAGCGCTAGGCTGGGTATCAGCATCAATCCCCAAAATCCACTCTCCGGGGGAAGCACTTGTACCTAGATTTGGGGAATCAAGGCTAGGATTTTCTTGCTGTAGGAGTGAAGCATTTAGAGCAACATTGCTGGCTTCCCCAGCTGATTGTCCCCGCTCATACTTCGTTCCTAATGCCCGTTCTTCGATATACAGAAAACCGTTATGCAATGCCCAAGGACGTCCTACCCAACCATCTGGTAGCGGGTCATCGGTAATCAAGCGAAAGCGGGGGTCTTTCTGCTGGGCAGCTTTCACCAAGTCTGCTGTTCCATCCTGAGAGTGGCTGTCTACGACAACAATTTCACGCACTTCGTAACTTTGCTGGCTGAGGCCAGCCAGACAGGGGCTAATGCGTTCAGCCTCGTTAAGGGTGGGAACGACCACACTAACAGCACCCAAAAGTTCTGGGGTGGCAGTAAGCGGTTCTATAGGCGGACGTCGAAAAGGGCCTTTGGATAGGCGTGAAAGTAAGATGGCGGCTGCTGGTGCCTGGATGAGTAGCAGCCCCAATGAAATAGCACTATGTAATGTCAACCAATCAAAGTTCACTTTAGTGCCACTTTTACCGATGTCACAGGAATTTCAGTCGTGAAGCTGGCAGCTGTTTCCGCTGTCATTTGCGTGGGTGCGGGTTCTGCCATCCACCACAGCGTCATCGCGGGTACAATCCCTAGTAAAACGCCCAAAAATACTGGTATCCAAATTCCAGCCACAATACTCATTATTGCCGCGAAGGCAAAGTTACTTAAGTAGACAGCCAGAGGCAGAGCCAGATGCGATCGCGTCAGCTTCATAGAGGCGTTTCGCTCCGAAATTAGCGGAGCCTTTCCCCATAAAAAGGCTGCCACACTCATAAATAGGGCACCAGTTCCCATCCAACCAGCAAAGTTTTGATAGGGCATCCCAAAAAAAGCACCCGGTTGTTGCCACTGCCAAAACGGTACTGCTGTTTGGCTCATGGCCGGGTCGAGAACAAAATCCCAGGAGGTTAGTAAAAGAGCGCCAAGTGCGATCGCACCCGCGCCACGCAGCCAGCTAGGGGCTTGAGCAGCCTCTAGACCAACACGGGCAATTAGGTATGAAGCAAACCCCAAATAAAACCAGGAAAGGGGAATAGTAAACGGGACAAGACCAGCAATCTTATAGCCCAAGCCGTTCAAGTAGCTGTAATGACCAAAGGGAAAGCCGGTACTGGTTCCCAGCAATTCACTTCCTAACGACAAAAAGGCCGCTGGTAGCATGAATGTCAGCCAGTGCCACAATCCCAGCGTCCGATAGGCATAAATGGCGACTGCTGCCGCCCCTAAAAGGATATACACTACCCCTCCTCCAGCCATACCCCACTGGAAGAAGACCTGCCCTGCTGTCGATAAGCCCAAAATTAATTCCGGATGCGGTAAGACTACCAGTAGTCCCAATAGTCCAAAAGCCATTGACACAATATGACCAATCAGGCAAAAGCGCTCTATATTGAGAAGTTGCTTCATGAAAACCTCCTAATCAGGATGGAAATGAGAGAGAGTCACGTCTTGGGGATGCCATAGGGAAACTTAATGCTCGCTCTAGGGGCAGAAAGCTGAGTATACATTTTTTAATAGTTTACAAATGTTTATGAACAATTCCTCTGATTTAGTCCGGCTTAACTTAAATTGCGCTTACAAAACTGTTCAATAGTAATCGGGTTCAAAGGGTAGCGGATCAGGGTAGGCTTTACCCACCCCAAGCCCCCAAACCCATTGCCTCCTCGCCAAACCCTGATCCACTGCATCTGGGTAAGCCCTGTTAAAATTGCTTCTCTCGCCGCTTATATATAAGACATGCTTAATTTAAAAGACTTATTCTTAAGTAAATTAAATACAGTTTACCGAAGCTAGATTTTTCTTTGCTAAAAAATAGGTAAGACCTAGTTTAATCTCAGTTAGTGCTGCTATAGGCAGCTAGAGGGAAGGTCTAATCATTAGAAAGCAGTTAAGATATTGGCAGCTATACCCAGTTTTGTAAATTCTTAACAACTAGCAATTTGACTGGGAGCGCTAATAATAAAACAGCTTCCCTCCGCTACCGGCTTCAGGACGCCTGTACCCAAAATGACTTCTTGCCCTCCCCAGAAGACCAATACTGTGCCTATCCGCGCCGTCCAATATCGGGATTTGGACGCCATCGAACAGCTATGTGCCGAGGCATCTGAGGCAGAACCTTATAGTGGCTCAATAGATCTGGGTCGGCAGCTCCAACGAGTTCGCCGGTGGTACGGGCCGCTGAAGTTTTTGAGTTTGTTTCCCAATCCTTGCCAGTATGAATTCTGCGTTTACGTGGCGGAGCAGGAAAACCAGATTCGCGGCACGATTAAGGTATCGCCCTTCAACCGCACGCGCAGCACCTGGCGGGTTGAGCGGGTGTTAGTCGATCCAAATGCCCAGCACTCTGGCAATAGCTCGGCAACTGGGGAAATTGGCTCTCAGCTGTTGCGTCATTGCTTTAAGACTATCTTGGAGGCGACCACCTGGTTGCTGGAAGTTAATATCCATGACAAATCAACTTTGGCTCTATACCGGCAGAATGGATTTCAACCCCTAGCGGAGTTGAGATACTGGGCGATCGCGCCAGAGTTGCTTCAGAAACTAGCCCAGCACGAGCCAGATTTGCCCAACCTCCTGCCAGTAAGCAATGCAGATGCCCAACTGCTTTACCAGCTAGATACTGTGGCAATGCCGCCTTTGTTGCGCCAAGTGTTTGACCGCCAGGATCGCGACTTTAAAACTAGTATTCTGAACGCTGTCTTTACTGGTGTTCAGCAGTGGGTTAGCCACACTAAGACTGTCAGTAGCTATGTGTTTGAACCACAACGCAAAGCTGCGATCGGCTATTTTAAGCTGCAACTTTGCCGTAATGGTTCTCAGCCTCATAGCGCCCAGTTAACTGTGCATCCAGCCTACACCTGGCTTTACCCAGAGTTACTATCCCAGATGGCGCGAATTGCTCAGGAATTTCCAGCCTCTCCTTTGCATCTGGCTTCAGCTGACTATCAACCAGAACGGGAAGAATATTTTGAGCAGCTAGGGGCAGAGCGAATTCAAGATACGCTACTGATGTCTCGTTCCGTATGGCATAAGCTGCGCGAGGCCAAACCCATGTCTTTAGAAGGGCTACAGTTGTCTGAGGTTCTCAAGAGCCTCCAACCTGCTCGTCAACCTGTACCCAGCCGCATAGAAAGCCTCAACTCCCCAGCTTTGAAGTCTCAGGTGTCTCCCAGGACTGATGTATCTCCATCTGTCTCGGCTCCACCCAGTTCGCTTTCTGAGGAGGTGGCAACAGTGGCAGATCTGCCAGATGCCCAGCAAAATGGTCACGGATGTTAGGGAATAGATAATAGTTAGTAGTTAGTGGAAAATTGTCTACTAGCTACTAACAGGCTCTTTTAAAAGCTGATAGTTATAGCAGTTGCCATAATAGCTCTTGAAAATTGACCTCGCTCCCATACACCCACAGATGCTGCTATAACTGTAAGGATTGCTAAAGCTAATTGCTAAAGCTAATTGCTAAAAGCTAATTGCTAAAAGCTATAAATTAAGCGATGCAAAGAATCTCTGCACTTGGATTGGATGTTGGTAGCAAACGCATTGGCGTGGCGGGTTGCGATGGCACTGGTTTGATTGCCACGGGCCTGATGACGATTGAACGTACATCCTTCCAGCGGGATTTAGAGCAACTCCAAGGCTTGATCGACGAGCGACAGGTGCAAGTTCTTGTCGTTGGTTTACCTTATTCGATGGATGGAACGCTTGGGTTCCAAGCACGACAGGTGCAGAAATTTGCTGTCAGAATAGCAGCTGCTCTTAAACTGCCAGTGGAATATATGGATGAGCGCCTGACCTCATTTGAGGCAGAACAACTGCTAAAGGCAGAGAAGCGATCGCCCTCCCGCCACAAGAGCTTAATTGACCGCAAAGCAGCAGCCTTAATTTTGCAACGGTGGTTGGACGAGCGCCGTCATGGTGGCTCTTTTCGCCCACTGACATCATCCAGCTTACCAACTGAACCGCTAAGGCTTGTTGATTCTGCTCCATTGGAAAATGAATAAGGCTCTAGGGCTGCAAATATAGCAATCCTTCAGTTAGCTTTTAGCAAACATACAGTTATAGCAGTAGTTCTGGGTGCATGGGAATCCATGTCGATTGTCAAGCACCCTTATGGCAACTGCTATATCATAAATTACAAATTTTTGATACTTAAATGCCTTTTAATGGAGCGTTCTTCTAATAATCACTGTTGAGAATAATACCTCTGCACTCTCTGCCTGTGGATGGATTAGCCACTGGTGACTCTTCACTACGATGCCAGTAAGTAAGCAGCATTCGCATATAGAGGGCTAAAGCATGAAAGTTCCTTTAGAAATTACCTTTCGCGACGTGCAAAAAAGCGATGCTATCGAGGCGTTAATCCATGAAAAGGTAGCCAAACTTGAAGACGTTTGTAATTACATTACTAGCTGCCATATTGCCGTCGAAAAGCCACACGATCGCCCGCGCAGCGGCTCCCCCTACCGCGTGCGGATCGACATGACTGTGCCCCCCGGTCACGAACTCGTAGCCGATAGCAATCCCTCAGAGGGCACCCAGTACGACGCGCTGGATGTGGTGGTTCGGGATGCTTTCGATGCGGCGCGTCGCCAACTTAAAGAACTCGCGGAGCGGCAGCGAAAGAAGGTCAAGACTCACGAAATGCAAGATATGACGGCGATCGTGACCAACATATTCCGTGACGAAGGGTACGGTTTTATAAAAGCTCTGGACGGTCGGGAGGTTTATTTTCACCGCAATAGCGTGCTCCACGATGACTTTGATCGTATAGACATTGGTACGGGCGTGCATTTTTTTCTGGAGCAGGGCGAGGAGGGTCCCCAGGCAAGCACGGTGAAAATTGTCAATAAGCCAGGTTCTAGCGTTGGCAAATCTAATGGCGGCGAGGTCGAACAGCCGCTTGGTTGGGAGTAGTAGGCAGTTTTAGTCGATTCACAAGTTAATAGATCTCTTGCAAAAATCTTAATTTTAGATTTGGAACCACAGATATACGCGCAGCGTTGCCGCAGGCTACAAGAGATTTACCCAGATGAAATTTGATTTTTCTGTCGGTGTTCAACAGACTTATGCAAGAGGTCTAATAAAGTAAGACAGATGGCGCTGTAACAGTTTTTCCGCCAAACCTTGAAAGCTTCTCAACAGAAGGGGGTATAAATCCAGATGGCGATGATGGAAGTTTTGAAACGCATTTCTGATACAGTCTGGGAAATACCTGTTTCCTATAAGGAAGGGATGCGCGTTCCCGCCCGCATTTATGGGACAGAGAAGTTAATTCAAGAATTGGACGAAGCTGTTTATGACCAAATTACTAACGTAGCGACGCTGCCAGGGATAACTAAATACGCTTTGTGTATGCCTGATGGACACTTTGGGTATGGTTTTCCTATTGGTGGAGTGGCTGCTATGGATGTCGAGGAAGGGGGGGTAATTTCCCCCGGCGGCATTGGTTTTGACATCAACTGTGGGATGCGTCTGATGGTCACAAATCTGACCTATAAGGACGTAAAACCCCATATAAAAAAACTAGTAGACAAGCTCTACGAAAGAGTTCCGGCTGGAGTGGGAAGCAAGGGTTTTGTGAAGCTTTCCCAAAAGGAATTTCGTAAAGTTGTTGAGGAAGGAGCGGGTTGGTGCGTTCGCAATGGCTATGGTTGGGAAGAGGATCTGGAACTGATAGAAGAAAATGGGTGCATTGCAGGTGCCGATTCTACCAAGATAAGTGAAAAGGCGATCGAGCGCGGCTTCAACCAAATTGGGACTTTGGGATCTGGCAACCACTATCTAGAAATTCAAGTTGCTCGCCAGGAAAATATTATCGATCGCCACTTAGCTAAAACTTTAGGAATTACCATGCCGGATCAGGTGGTGGTGATGTTTCACTGTGGCAGTCGCGGATTTGGTCATCAGGTGGCGACTGATTATTTGCAAGTATTTCTAAAGGTAATGGAGAGCAAGTATGGAATTAAAATTCTAGATAGAGAGCTTGCCTGTGCCCCCTTTAACTCTCCAGAAGGTCAAGCTTATTTTGCTGGCATGAAGTGTGGCATCAATATGTCTTTTGCCAATCGGCAAGTGATTCTGCACCGCATCCGGGAGGTGTTTTCCCAGGTATTCGGACGCTCTGCGGAGGATTTGGGGATGCACATGGTCTACGATGTAGCGCATAATACCGCTAAACTAGAGCGTCACGTTGTGGATGGAAAAGAGCGATCGCTTCTCGTACATCGTAAGGGGGCAACTCGCGCTTTTGGGCCAGGAATGCCAGATGTTCCTGAGCGTTACAGCAAGATCGGTCAGCCAGTTATTATTGGCGGCAGTATGGAAACCGGATCTTATTTGTTGGTTGGTTTATCTACTGGAGATCAGACTTTCTTCAGTACAGCTCATGGCAGCGGGCGCACAATGAGCCGAACCAAGGCGCGAAAAACCTGGCGGGGAGATAAGCTTCTAAAGGATATGGAAAGCAAAGGTATTTATGTCCGCAGTACCTCAATGTCAGGACTAGCAGAGGAAGCGGGTGCAGCCTACAAAGACATCGATGATGTTATCGAAGCGGCTGATTTAGCTGGAATTAGCCAACCAGTTGTGCGGTTGACTCCAATTGGGAATATCAAGGGATAGCTTATGCAGTTACGCACACCGCTGACAGTGATTACGGGGCCACTGGGAAGCGGAAAGACAACTCTGCTTCGTCACATCCTCGATAATGTTTCCAGAAAAATCGCCATTTTGATGAACGAATTTGGCGAAATTGCCATCGATAGTAAAATTATTGCTGGAAAAAATGTGCAGATGGCCGACCTCGGTGGTGGTTGTGTGTGCTGTTCGCTGCTGGGCGAGTTTGAAGCCGCTGTCAATGAAATCATTGATACTGTTGACCCGGATAATATTGTGGTGGAAACAACAGGAGTCGCCGAGCCTGATGCCCTTGTTTTTGATATTCAAGAAAGTTTACAAAATGTGCGACTTGATGGGGTAGTCGTAGTTATAGACGCTGATTCAATGGTGAAATATCCGCGCCTGGGACACACAACAAAGTTGCAAATTGAAGCAGCAGACACCATCCTTCTGAATAAGGTTGATTTGGTATCTGAAAGCGAGTTAAAAGCAATAGAAGAAAAGTTGCACTCTGTTAACGAAGTCGCCTCAATTGTGCATACTGAGCGCTGTCAGGTAGACACGGACTTGCTGTTTGGCATTGCCAGAGAGCGGGTTCAAGCAGCCCCTCACCACGTTCATCAGCCAGAGTTTGAATCGTTCAGCTATACTTCGGAAGCTACTTTTAATTCCCAGTGTTTTGAGGAATTTGCTAACAGCCTGGGGACAGACGTAATCCGTGCTAAAGGTTTTATCAGATTTGAGTCAGGCATTTATTTATTTAATTTCGTGGCTGGACGTTGGGATCTGGAGCTATTTGAACAGGAGGCGACGCAGCTAGTTTTTATTGGTAGACAGTTGAGTAAACGAAAAGAAGAAATTCTTAGTCTGTTAAAGTTGTGCGAGCAGTAGCCCTATGCCTTATGAGTTTATGGAAGATATTGCGATCGCAGATATTGCCTTTCGAGCTTGGGGGCAGGATTTAGAGGAGCTTTTCAAAGCGGCTGGCGATGCCACCATGAACACTATGATTGATAATCTGGATGCGATCGCACTTCAGGAGACGCGCACCTTCAGCTTGGAGAATGACGCGCTGGATATGCTGCTATTTAATTTTCTGCAAGAATTTATCTACTACAAGGATAGTGAGCTACTTCTGCTGCGGGCACAACAAATTCAAATTGAGGAGAAAAATGCAGAATATCACCTAACCGCAGTGGCTCAGGGAGAAACGCTTGACCCCCATCGCCACCAACAGCGGGTAGATGTCAAAGCTGTTACTTTACACCGTTTTCAATTGGAAAAAACAGATGATGGCTGGACGGCTATAGTAATTCTTGACATTTAGCTAACCAAGCAATAGCAGTGAAGAGCGTACTGTTAGTAAATCGCTGAAGAGAGAATTTCAACATGATTGGGCCTAGTAGAAGCACGTTATCGTTCATCTCCTAGGCGCTAAATCATTCAAATCCCGAAATAGTTCTCTAACTGCATCTTTTATTCTTTACTAGGAATGCAAAATTTCTCGAATTCGTTCGCGAAATAAACGCACTGCCGCTCTCTGCCCGATGTTTTTGCTTTGCTCAATAAATCCTGGAATTTCTGAAATTGGTAAAAAAGGAAAAGCAAGACTTTCAGCACACAGTTCATATTTTTCACCTACTAATTGATAGACATAGAGACGTTGCTTCTCATATCTCCAGAATTCAGGAACACGCAAAGAGGCATAAATTTCAAACTTGTCGAGAGAGCGATTTGTGTAGTCTACCTCCACAACTAAATCTGGCGGCGGGTCATTCCTTAAGTTGATTTCTTTGCCTCTGACTAGCCGTTCATTCTGGATGTAGAAGCAGGTATCGGGTTCCACAGCACGGGTTAATTCTTCTCGTTCTAGAGTCAGCGAACCAAGATGTCTGATCTCAATACCTAGTTCATCTACTAACGCTTCAACAAAACTCCCAATTAAAACTTTAGGCTCTTCGTGTTGTTCATAAGGAACCATAATTTCTAGCTTCCCCTGGTTATAAGCCAGTCTATAGGCACGGTCTTCTCCAACGTCTGCCAGCAACGCCTTGAAGGTTTGCCAGCTTACACCTGTTAAAACGACTCTGACTTCTGGAGGAACTTGCTCTTGTGGGGGAGTGGATGCCCTTCCTACCTGTACATTCGTCATTTTGATGACTCCCAAAAGCGATAAATCTTGCAAAATAGATTAAGTTAAAAAATTAAAGCGATTATCCCCAGCCCTGTTTATAAGCTGTCTCTATCCTACATTCCCCATGAATAGCCCCTTCCTAACTCGCCTCCACAGCCCCGATCGCCCTGTTCTCGTGTTTGACGGTGCAATGGGAACAAATTTGCAAACGCAAAACCTCACCGCCGCAGACTTTGGGGGGGCAGAATACGAAGGATGTAACGAGTATCTCATCTACACGAAGCCAGAAGCTATCGAGAAGGTGCATCGGGACTTTCTGGCAGTTGGGGCAGATGTAATTGAGACAGATACCTTTGGCAGTACCTCAATTGTGTTGGCAGAGTATGACTTGGCAAACGAGGCGTATAGTCTAAATAAAAAGGCTGCTGAACTGGCGAAGCGCGTAGCGGTTGAGTTCTCGACGCCAGAGAAACCCCGATTCGTGGCTGGGTCGATGGGACCAACTACAAAGCTACCGACGCTAGGACATATTGACTTTGACACGATGCAAGCGTCCTATGCAGAACAAGCAGAAGGGCTGTATGACGGCGGCGTTGACTTATTTATTGTCGAGACTTGTCAGGATGTATTGCAAATCAAAGCAGCGCTGAACGGGATTGAACAGGTATTTCAGCGCCAAGGGGAACGCCGACCAGTGATGGTATCGGTAACGATAGAAGCTATGGGGACGATGCTGGTGGGTTCGGAAATCAGCGCTGTAGTGACGATTTTGGAGCGTTACCCAATTGATATTCTCGGTCTTAACTGTGCGACTGGCCCAGACCGCATGGCAGAGCATATTAAATATTTATCTCAGCACTCGCCGTTTGTAGTTTCCTGTATCCCTAACGCTGGCTTACCAGAAAACGTTGGCGGTCATGCTCACTATAAGCTGACGCCGATGGAATTGCGGATGGCGCTGATGCACTTTGTAGAAGATTTGGGCGTGCAGATAATTGGCGGCTGTTGTGGCACTCGACCTGCTCATATTGAACAATTAGCAGAAATTGCCCAAACATTGAAGCCGAAAGAGCGGCAACCCAATTATGAGCCAGCTGCGGCGTCGATTTATAGCGCCCAACCTTACGAGCAGGATAATTCATTTCTGATTGTAGGTGAGCGACTCAACGCCAGCGGTTCTAAGAAGTGCCGCGACTTGCTAAATGCAGAAGACTGGGATGGACTCGTGTCTTTAGCTAAGTCCCAAGTGCGGGAAGGGGCACATATCCTTGATGTCAACGTGGATTACGTTGGCCGCGATGGCGTTCGAGATATGCATGAATTAGTATCGCGGCTAGTGACAAATATTACTCTGCCGCTGATGCTGGATTCCACAGAATGGGAAAAGATGGAGGCGGGGCTGAAGGTGGCTGGGGGTAAGTGCCTGCTGAACTCTACTAACTATGAAGATGGAGAACCGCGTTTTTATCAGGTGCTGGAACTGGCGAAAAGGTACGGTGCGGGTATAGTGGTTGGTACGATTGATGAGGAAGGGATGGCACGGGCGGCTGATCGAAAGTTTGCGATCGCACATCGCGCCTATCACGCTGCTGTAGAATATGGCATCCCACCCTATGAAATCTTTTTCGACCCCTTAGCTTTACCGATTTCCACAGGTATCGAAGAAGACAGGGCGAATGGAAAAGCGACTATTGAAGCAATCCGCCGCATCCGTCAAGAATTACCTGGTTGCCACGTTATTTTAGGGCTTTCTAACATTTCCTTTGGCTTAAATCCTGCCGCCCGTCAGGTGCTGAATTCCATGTTCTTGCATTTCGCAATGGAAGCAGGCATGGATTCAGCCATTGTGAGTCCTAATAAGATTTTGCCTTTATCAAAAATTGCTCCAGAACATCAAGAAGTCTGCCGCAAATTGATTTTTGATGAACGGCAGTTTCAGGGAGATGTTTGCGTTTACGATCCTTTAGGAGAGTTGACCACGCTGTTTGAAGGGGCGACGACGAAACGCGATCGCTCTGGTGATGATAACCTACCTGTAGAAGAACGCCTCAAGCGCCAAATCATTGATGGGGAACGCATCGGGTTAGAGGAACAGCTAATCAAAGCTTTAGAAAAATACCCTCCTCTACATATTATCAATACCTTCCTGCTAGATGGCATGAAAGTAGTGGGTGAGTTATTCGGTTCAGGGCAAATGCAACTGCCTTTCGTATTGCAATCAGCGGAAACCATGAAAGCAGCGGTTGCTTATTTAGAGCCGTTCATGGAAAAGAAGGATGCGGGTAATAATGCTAAGGGAACTGTAGTTATTGCAACCGTTAAAGGAGATGTCCATGATATTGGTAAAAACCTCGTGGATATCATTCTTTCTAACAATGGCTACAAGGTAGTGAATTTAGGCATTAAGCAGCCAGTTGATACCATTATTGAAGCTTATGAACAGCATAATGCGGATTGCATTGCTATGAGCGGTTTGCTAGTAAAATCAACGGCTTTTATGAAAGATAATTTGGAGGTATTTAATCAGCGTGGAATTACAGCACCAGTAATTTTAGGGGGTGCAGCGCTTACTCCTAAATTTGTTTATGAAGATTGCCAGAATACCTACAAAGGTAAGGTTATTTATGGCAAGGATGCTTTTTCTGACCTGCATTTTATGGATAAGTTAATGCCAGCTAAGGCGGCTAGCAATTGGGATAATTTGCAGGGATTTTTGGATGAAGTGGTGGCAACGGATGAGCTATCTGCTGGAGGCGATAGTTTTTCGGAAGAAACGGATAAAGCCGATGAATCATCCCCTAAATCCGCTACAATACCCGCTGCTGAAGACACGCGGCGTTCAGATGCGGTGACGGTAGATATTAATCGCCCCACGCCGCCTTTCTGGGGAACTCAGGTATTACAACCAAAAGATATACCCCTAGAGGAAGTATTTTGGTACTTGGATCTGCAAGCATTGATTGCTGGACAGTGGCAATTCCGTAAACCTAAAGAACAATCACGCGAGGAATATAACGAATTCCTCGCCCAAAAGGTTTATCCAATTTTGGAACAGTGGAAGCAGCGAATTGTGGAAGAAAAGTTACTGCATCCGCAGGTAGTTTATGGGTATTTTCCTTGTCAGTCTGAGGGGAATTCGCTGCATATATACGATCCTGCAACTTTATCCCCAGAAGCGGGGGGAGGGGTAAGTATTGCCACGTTTAAATTCCCGCGTCAGAAGTCTATGCGCCGTCTCTGTATTGCTGATTTCTTTGCGCCTGTGGAGTCAGGAAATATTGATGTATTCCCGATGCAGGCGGTGACGATGGGGGATATTGCCACGGAGTTCGCGCAAAAGCTGTATGCAGATCATCAGTATACGGATTACCTGTATTTTCATGGGTTGGCAGTGCAAACTGCTGAAGCGGTGGCGGAGTGGACTCACGCCCGAATTCGTCGGGAGTTGGGGTTTGTCGCTGAGGAACCGGATAATATTCGGGATATTCTGGCGCAGCGTTATCAGGGTTCCCGCTACAGCTTTGGATATCCGGCGTGCCCGAATATGCAGGATCAGTTTAAGCAGTTGGAGTTGTTGGGGAGCGATCGCATTAATCTTCACATGGATGAAAGCGAACAGCTATATCCTGAACAATCTACAACGGCAATAATTGCTTATCACCCAGCTGCCAAATATTTCAGCGCTTAAACAGCGTATTGCACAGAATAAAAGAACCCCTCCCGGTAATCGGGGAGGAGTTCTTCGGTAAGTGTGGGCAATTAAGCGCACACGATATCAGTTAATAACCACAAAAATTTGCGCTCAGAAACGCGATCGCTCTATCGCACCAAACCCAAATTCAGCAGTTCCTTGGGAGATGCCAGCACGTCAATTGCTACCAAGAAAATCTTACCTTGAGGATCGAGCAAGAACCGCCATGCTAGGTTTATGCCAACACCGTCGCCAAACCAGGGACTTTGCACTTTACCCGTTACTTTAATTTGGGTAAACTTTCCTGCTGCTGACTGAGATACCCCTTGCTGTGGTGTAATTTTAAGTCCATAGCATTGTTCGCGCATATAGGCGAGGATGTTCTCCTCACCCACAATCGGTTCTTCAAAAGGAGGTTGCAAGGCACCGTCTTCAGCAAATAAAGCCGCAGCCGCCTCGAAATCAAAAGCGTTCATGTTATCCATGTAGCTTAAGACTGTCGAGTTGTCTATGCCCTCAATACTGCTCTTAGTCCGGGATGCAAGATCTTGAGGTGGAACAACAGGTTCTTTGACTTTTTGAGTACCGCCAGTTGGGACATACCCCATGTTGACGACAGTATCCCGTAATACACTGAGTTGCTGTCCCCCTTCAAGCTGACGAATGGCTTGGAGTACATCTGCTCCATTGGCAGACAGTTTATAGCCTTTGGGAATAGGAGCAACGATTTCCTCTTTCATCCACTCGCTTAACTGATACCAAAAACCTAACTTGACATTCATCCCGAAAGACGAATAGGTACGGCAAATGGGAGTATCAGCCTGGTTAACCAAATCGCACATCACTTGTGCTTGCTGTAAAGCAGGCATCTGCTTGATTTCATTTAGAGTGTTTTCTGCGAAAATCATATTCGCTGCCGCCATAGCCGCGGGAGTGATTGTAGTTCCCATCTCGGTATAGGCAAACCAAAGTAAAGCTAACTGATCCTCCGCGCTGAGTTGATTGAATGATTCAACTGTTGCTGGAATTGCATCAGCAACTTGAGTATTAGGAAAAATTGAGCGCGCTGAATCTATGGTAAATGTCATTATCAAATCCTCTAAAAGAAAACGTTACTTTAATGGTTTAAGAGACTTAACTGGAAGCTCATATCCAAAAAAAGCTGATGTGTATTAACAATGCACGTAAAGAGGGAATAGTGTGTGGAGAGAGTTTAATGTAAAACTCGCCCACACGCTACTAAAACCAAATAACGCGCCTTGAATCCGGTGTGGATTAATTGGGGTGATTTGTCTAGCTGGTTATCAGAAAAATCGCGCCTCTATCTGAATGTATTTACTCAATACATTCAGATAGCTGTTGAGCAATAACGACAATTAGTTAGTTGCTGCCCAATAGGTAGCATTAGCTATTTTTCGCGCTTACTTATGCAGGAAGCAACACGGTATCAATGATGTGAATAACGCCGTTATCAGCAGCAACATCCGCTGTTGCAACTGTCGCATTGTTCACTTTGACACCGCCATTAGAAGCGTCAATTTTTACATCTGAACCTTCAACGGTAGTAGCTGAATTCAGCTTAACTACGTCAGCGGCCATCACTTTGCCTGAAACGACATGATAGGTCAGGATTTGCGTAAGCTTTGGAATATCCTTAAGCAAATTGTCTACTGTACCTTCGGGAAGTTTAGCGAACGCTTCATCGGTAGGCGCAAACACAGTGAAGGGACCAGCGCCTGTTAGAGTATCTACCAAACCAGCAGCTTTGACGGCAGCAACTAGGGTGTTAAATGAACCTGCATTAACAGCAGTATCAACGATATTAGCCAAGGTGTTACCTAGTTTGTGTGCATCTGTTAACAAATATAAACTTTTTTTAAGGATTAAGCTACATCTTTAGACGTATCTATAATTTGTGCTATAATAATCTGCCTAAGTATTAAATATTAATTAAATCGGTTGGAATTGTTGGAGAGCGATCGCATCAACCTCATCCTCTAACCCCGGTTCAACCCCAAGGGCGCGTATCTGCTAATCTATCTGCCCGTTGCCTTTCTTGTTCTTCATTGTCGGTAAGACATCCTTGGCGGGATGAGGTGGATCATTTTGATACATAATGCCCAGGCTCAGATAGTAGGGATGTAATCTAACATTATTGTGGTGAGTGCGCGATCGCATTAATCTTCACATGAGCGAAAGCAAACAGTTGGATTCTGAGCAGTCTACGACGGCAATTGTGACATATCATCCAGCAGCAAAATACGTTAGTGCTGAGTTAACTTTTTGTAGCAGTTAGCTAGATCTTATTATTGTTATATTTAAAAATAAGGTTTTTATACATTTCCTACTGTAATTAATAAAAGCGATATGCCACCGATTAAAAATTTCGACAGCATTAGTAAGTCACTTCTTTCCTTGTTGCAAAGCGCCCAGGAAGGGCAAACCCAACTTCCAGACTTTCAACGTAGCTGGGTTTGGAACGATGAGCAGATATGCAACTTATTAGTCAGTATTTCGCTGTCTTATCCAATTGGGGCAGTGATGCTTCTGGAAACCGGAAATTCTCATGTACAGTTTAAGCCTCGTCCCATTGAAGGGGTAATACTAAATAATCCGACAGAACCTGACAGGCTAATTCTAGATGGACAGCAGCGAATCACCTCACTTTTTCAGGTGCTTTTATTAGAAAATTCTGTCAAAACCAGAGATTCGCGAGGTAAAGAGATTCACCGCTGGTATTACATTGATATTGCCAAGGCACTCGATCCGAATATTGACCGTGAAGAAGCAATCGTCAGCGTGCCCGAAGACAAAATTACCCGCAATTTCCATAAGGAAGTTGTTGCTGACTATTCAACGCCTGAGAAAGAGTATGAGCATGAAGTTTTCCCGTTGGCGAAAATTTTCGACTACTCCGAATGGATGACAAAATATAACGAATACTGGGATTACAAAAAGGAAAAAATTCAGCTTTTCAATAAATTTACTCAAGATATCATCAAGCAATTTGAGCAGTACCAAGTACCAGTTATCCTGCTATACAAAGAAACACCTAGAGAAGCGGTATGTCAGGTTTTTGAGAAAGTGAATACAGGCGGTGTATCTCTGACCGTCTTTGAATTGCTCACAGCTACCTACGCTGCTGATAATTTTGAGCTACGAAACGATTGGAATAAACGTGACCAGAAACTGAAGCAGCATTCAGTGTTAAACAGCGTTGAAAACACTGATTTTTTACAAGCGGTAACTCTGGTAGCAACTCTTGAAAATGAAAATCGCTCTGTAAGCTGTAAACGAAAGGATATATTGAAACTAACTCTTAAGGAATATCAGAAATGGGCTGATGTAGTCACTCAAGGATTTGAGCAAGCAGCAAAGTTTCTGCATAAGCAAAAGATATTCAGTGATCGCGATTTACCCTATCAAACTCAGCTTACATCCCTGGCAACGATTTTCGCAGCATTAGGCGATCGCGCCAATAGCGCTGGAGCTAGCGAAAAGTTAGCAAATTGGTATTGGTGCGGAGTTTTTGGCGAACTTTATGGTAGCGCTATTGAAACCCGCTTAGCTAAAGATTTACCACAAGTGCAGGGCTGGATTAATGGTCAGGGTTCTGAGCCTGACACAATTAGAGATGCTAACTTTGCTCCTAGCCGTCTTTTGAGCTTATACACTCGCAGAAGTGCTGCCTACAAAGGGTTATCTGCTTTGTTGTTGCGGGATGGAGGCTGCGACTTCTTCACGAGTTATCCTATCGATACTTTGATGAGCTTTGATGAGGCTATTGATATTCATCACATCTTTCCGAGACACTGGTGCCACAACAACGGTATTAAATCTGAGTATGACTGTGTAATTAACAAAACACCTCTTTCAGCTAAAACTAATAAAATGATTGGGGGAAACGCACCAAGCCTTTATTTATCCAAGATTGAGAGTAATGCTAAAATTTCTGAAACCCAAATGGATGATATTTTGCGATCGCACGTAATTAATCCAGCTACCTTACGGGCAGATGATTTTGAAACTTTTTTCCAAGCTAGAAAAAATGCGCTTTTAGATCGGATCGAGAAGGCTATCGGTAAGCCGATTCTGCGTGAAGCAGCGGAAGAGGCATAAAATTAAAATTTCTTGTCAGCGCCCTGGGAGCCTAAACTGCCTGCCTCAGCTGAGGCTATGACCTACCCATGATTCCATTTTGGGTTTTCCTACAAGTGAAATTCGCGGGCTAGCGACCTTTTTTGTTTTTGCTTATGTAATTTATGCAACGCTGTGCATCCAGGCTACATCTCTGGAGCGATGAATACCGTAGCTAGAACTACAAAAATTATCAGTGTAAATCACAACTTAATTCTGCAAGTGTCTGCTTTGGTTTTACCTTGCAGAAGGGGAGATATATGGCTGAAAGCAATCAAAAACGTGCGGTTGGGCTATTTGCCCAGCGTGAAAGAGCGGAACAGGCACTCAATGAATTGAAAGCTTCAGGCTTTTCAATGGACAAAGTTTCGATAGTTGCCAAGGATGCAGACGAGAATAGTCAGCTTGGCGGTGCCCAGGCGAGCGATCAGCTTGGTAATCAAGATATAGAGACTGCAACATCTGTGGTTGCGGATGCTGCCACCACTGCTACTTGGGGCACGGTGCTAGTTGGTCTTACAAGCCTCGCAATTCCCGGTATAGGACCTGTGATAGCCGCAGGTAGCCTGGGTGCAGCATTAGTAACTAACTTGGGGGGTCTTGCTATTGGAACAGCAGCAGCAGGTGGTTTGGTTAACGCACTCACCGATATAGGCATTCCCGAAGAACAGGCTAGACATTTTAGCGATCGCCTCCATCTAGGCAATTATTTGCTCATACTAGATGGCACAGAGGATGAGATTAGCAGTGCTGAAGGAATCTTTAGCAATAGTGGTATTCAAGATTGGAGCGTTTTTGAGACTCCCGCGCATGCATGACGGGGGATTCTTGATTCTTTGAGGCAACTTGCTTTGATAGGGTTGCACAGAGCCAAACTAGCAGTTATCTCTCCTCAAGCGTTTTCTGCATCAGCGCGTAGAGTCACCCAACAGGTGCAAAAATTTGATGGGTGACTCTATCCGCTCTACCCATAAAACAAATAATTAAGTGGCTCTACTTATGATCTCTGTCTAATCGGCATCCACCTTGGCAAGTATGGGTGCGAGTAGACAGAGATGTTTTGACAGCAACAATGCGCTCAAAGCATTCTTGAGAGGTATAGGCAGGTTCTCTAGCACCTAAAGCAGGCTACGCTAAGGCTCGCCACGACAGAATTGTTAATTTGCGTAAGTCCTGATGATCTAGGACTCGCAGGCTCGCCGCAAGAGTGGTAGCCTACGATACTAGGGTCAAAAAATTTATTGTTTGAAAGCTGAATAGTAGAATTTTTAACTTTACTGATAAATATGAAAACTAAAGCAGATGATTTCGATCCGGAAGGAGTAGCTTAATGAAAGCGATCGCGCAAGAACTGGAAACCATAGTCGGATCGGACAAAGGTATCTGTAATTGGGATAACTTAGACGCCCATTGGCAAGAACGGATCGAGAAGGCGTTGGTAAATTCTGTTGCTCAAGCTAGTATCGTCTATCCCCAAACTCAGAAAGAACTAGCAGAAGTGATGACGTGTGCCCATTCTCACAACTGGGGCGTTTTGCCCTGTGGCAGGGCTAGCAAACTAAGTTGGGGCGGATTGGTCTCTAAAGTCAACCTGGTGATCAGTACCTCACGCCTGAATCGCTTGATTGAACACGCAGTTGGCGATTTAACCGTCACTGTAGAAGCTGGAATGAAGTTTGCCGAATTGCAGAAGGTTTTAGCTACCGCCAATCAATTTCTCACCCTCGATCCAGCTTATCCAGAAGACGCCACCATTGGCGGCATAATCGCCACAGCGGATACTGGCTCCCTGCGACAACGTTATGGGGGTGTGCGAGATATATTACTGGGGCTTTCCTTTGTGCGTGCCGATGGTCAAATCGTCAAGGCTGGCGGTAGGGTCGTCAAAAATGTTGCCGGTTACGACTTAATGAAGCTGTTCACTGGCTCTTATGGAACTCTGGGCATTATCTCTCAAGTATCCCTGCGAGTTTATCCCCTGCCGATAGCGTCGGGAACTGTAGTTTTGACTGGAGAAGCGGAGGCATTAGGGGCGATCGCCAAAACTCTCCTAGCCTCTGCCATGACCCCCACAGCAGCGGATTTGCTCTCCCCCCACCTAGTAGCTAAATTGGGTATAGGTCAAGGAATCGGCTTAATCGCTCGCTTCCAAAGTGTACCGGAGAGTGTGCAGCAACAATCAGCGCGACTGCTGGAAGTTGGGCAACAGGTGGGTTTACAGGGCATGATTTATTCAGATGCCGATGAGATAGAGATATGGCACAAGTTACAAGAACAAATGTGGGCGAGTACCCAGGCATCGGCAATTATTTGCAAAATAGGAGTAAGACCCTCACAAGCCGTAACCATTTTGAGTCAACTGGACAGCCTAACCTCCCACAATGGAATCGGATTAATTCATGCCAGTAGTGGCTTAGGGTTATTACGATTCGAGCAGTCGCCGATTTTACAAGAGATGCGACGCAGTTGCCAAACCCAAGGCGGCTTCCTCAGCATCCTCGAAGCACCGCCTAATATTAAGGAAAAAATGGATGTCTGGGGCTACAGCGGCAACGCCCTCGATTTAATGCGTAAAATCAAAAACCAATTTGATCCCGAAAATATTCTCAGTCCCCATCGTTTTGTTGGGGGCATTTAGCTTTTATCCGAAAAGTGGTTTTAAGATATTTTTAACCACAGATAAACACTGATGAACACAGATACCAGGAAGTATTGAACTACTAAAACTGATTTTAAAAGATAGGCTCTTAAACCGTAGCATACAAATAATTTTGTCAAATAGAATATCTGCGTTTATCCGCGTTTATCTGCTTTCATCTGCGGTTTAAATTCTCTTAAATCAACGTTTCAGATAAGTTCTAATAACCTGTTGCTAAAAACTCCAAAGACACTAATAATACAGCCGTGCAAACCCCAACCCCTAACCCTGAAACTCAAAACTCTTTCCCCACACCCACTTTCGACGCAAATCATCCCCCTGACCCCAAGTTGATTGATGCTTGCGTTCATTGCGGATTCTGCCTCTCCACTTGTCCCAGTTATCGAGTTATGGGCAAAGAAACTGATTCTCCTAGAGGTCGGATTTACCTTATGGATGGCGTCAACGAGGGTGATATTCCTCTTTCACCGGCAACTGTGCAACACTTTGATACTTGTCTGGGGTGTCTTGCCTGTGTTACTACCTGTCCTTCTGGTGTTCAGTACGATAAGTTGATTGCTGCTACCCGTCCTCAAATTGAACGCAACCACACCCGCACGCCCATAGAACGGCTTTATAGACAACTCATCTTTTCTTTATTTCCCTACCCAGAACGCCTGCGAATACTGCTAGCCCCTTTGTTTGTATATCAGAAATTGGGCTTGCAGAAACTTGTCCGTTCTAGTGGTTTACTAAAGCGTGTATCTCCTCACTTGGCAGCGATGGAATGGAATCTGCCAAAGCTTTCTCTCGACGCTTTCCAAGAGTCTCTACCTGAGGTCATTCCAGCAGAAGGCAAAAAACGCTATCGAGTCGGCGTTATTTTAGGCTGCGTGCAGCGGTTGTTCTTTTCCAGGGTTAATCAAGCAACTGTGCGTGTCTTAACTGCCAATGGTTGTGAAGTCGTTATTCCGAAAACTCAGGGTTGTTGTGCCGCACTCCCGCATCATCAAGGCCAGGAAGAACAAGCTAAGGAACTGGCACGTAAAATGATCGATAGCTTTGAAGGTACAGGTGTTGATGCCATAATTATCAACGCTGCTGGTTGCGGTCATACCCTGAAAGAATACGGTTCCCTTCTGCAAGATGACCCAGATTATCACAGTAAAGCTGTCGAATTTGCCAGTAAAGTTAAAGACGCTCAAGAGTTTCTTTACGAGGCTGGTTTAACAACCAAACTTTCACCACTTTCAGATCAAAAGCTGACGTTGGTATATCAAGATGCTTGTCATTTATTACATGGGCAAAAAATAAGTGTACAACCGCGCCAGTTATTAAGGCAAATTCCAGACGTTCAACTGCGAGAACCAATAGACGCTGCCTTGTGTTGCGGCAGCGCTGGTGTTTATAATCTGTTGCAACCAGAAGTAGCTGATGAGTTAGGTCAGCAAAAGGTTGAAAATCTTCTCAACACGGGCGCTCAATTAATTGCTTCTGCAAATCCCGGTTGTACACTGCAAATCAGTAAGCATTTGCAGCTACAGGGAAAAGAAATTCCTATCATGCATCCCATAGAGTTATTGGATTATTCAATGAGGGGCGTGAAACTATTTCCTTAAAAAGTTGTTTCCAGCCATCCACTAATAACTGGAGTTTAGACTAAGTAGGTGGCATAATTAAACGTAAAATCCTGTGGGCTGAAACCCTCGGCTCCTCTAGGAAAGCGGTTTCTAAAAGTGCTGTTTATTTATGACCACCTACTTAACCGCACTAAACGTGCGGTTAGTCTAAACTCCAGTAATAAGCATGGTGCCCAAAAATTGAAAAAATCTAATTATCTGAAAAAGTTTATTTAGAAAAAATGAGTAATTAGATTGTGCTCGATTGATATTAATTATCGCCAATAAAATTGCTCACAACCTGACGAATTTTCTCGGCGTCAAATGGCTTTGTCAAGTATTCGGTTGCTCCAGCAAGACGTCCTTGCACTTTATCAAAAGCTCCATCTTTTGCGGTTAACATGATGATAGGCAAAGACCTAAATTGAGGTAAGCTACGCAATGTCCGGCAAAGCTCCAAGCCATCAATCCCAGGCATCGTCACATCTAATAGTAAGAGCGAAATCGGCTGGTGGTAAATCAATGCTAAGGCATCCACAGCATTATCGGCAACCAGAACTTGGTAGTTACTAGCTAGCGCCTGTTTGATACTTTCTTGCATGATAATGCTGTCATCTACGGCTAGGACTGTGGCTACACTATTCGCACTTGAAAGCATATTTTCCACATTTTTTGTAAATAGCAAATTACTCCAAAAAGTTTGGGTTAATAACTTAAACAGTAAAGCTTTTTCTTTTCCTATTTCTCAAAAGTCTATTTTTTTAAGAAGCTTTATTTGAAAATGTTTAAATTTGCGGTTAATTATAACATATTTATTAATAATTAAGTTTTTGCTATTCAAATAGGGCTTACGCACCAAAATCATAAAACCTTGATCCCCCCTAGCACCCTAAGGGGGATCTCTGCGTAAGGACTGGTAGTTTAAATAATTAAACAATTTTTTAAAGTAAATACATCACTAATTGGTTAATTTTAGTAAAAATTTAGCGATAGGTGTTAGAAGGATAGCCTATTCGGGCAGTCTGTATTAGGAGGATCAATCAAGTGTATCGAAGCGATCGCTAACTGGCATTCTGCTCCAGGTATTTATCACTAGAGCTTTAAAGATAACTGTTGAACAATCACTTTACTCTTGTAGTTGTGAGCGCTTACCCCCATCGAGCCGACAACCAGATCGTATACTTGCACCCAGCTTTGCCGCAAATCGCTGGGTATCAACTAGAGGAAATTCAGAGCCACAACAGCCGCTTTCAGCAAGGAAAAGGCACAGAAATCACCTTGCGCCAGCAGGCTGAGGAGGCAATACAGGATATCAAGAGACGGCTACAGTTAACTTTTGAATCTGCCAACACGACTATTGGGGAAACAAATCTGCTCACTGACAGAGCTACTTTATCCAATTATTTTGAACAATTGTTTAGTCTCGCTCTAGGGGTCGATAACGCAACTTTTGCAGCTTTCCTGAAATGCGTTCATCCCGAAGATCGGGAATTCGTGGCTCAATCAGTGACTCAAGCTATCCAGGAGAAAACAGATCCCCATCTCAGATTCCGCATCTTATCGCCTGATGGCAGCATTCACTGGGTGGCGGAAAAAGGCAATGTTATTTATGAAGAAATAGGGTCATCGGTTCGCATAGTAGGGGTATTAATGGCAATTAGCGATCGCGCTACGCCCCCTCTAGGCAAGCAGGTTGAGCAAGAGTGTCTTCAACTCCTGGAACGAGAACAGGGGGAAGGCGCTGTTAGGGAAGCCACACGCAACTTAACCACAGAAATCCTGGAGAGCATCACAGATGGTTTTTTTGCCCTAGATAGTGAGTGGCGGTTCACTTATTTAAATTTCCGGGCAGAACAATTTTTGTTTAGAACCAAGGATGAGCTAATTGATAAGCGTATATGGGATGAGTTTCCAGAATTAGCCAATTCTAACTTTGATTGGGAATATCACAGGGCGGTTGCCGATCGCGTAGCGGTTCACTTTGAGGAGTTATATCCGCTACTGGATACCTGGTTAGAGGTTCGAGCCTATCCCTATCAAGATGGCCTGTCGGTATATTTCCGTGATGTTACAGCCAAGAAAAAGGCAGAGGCAGAACTTCTAGAGCGATCGCGTCTTTCTACTCTAGAAGCTGAGGTGGGCATCGCCTTGGGGCAAGCTACTACATTATCGGAAAGCCTCAAGCGTTGCACAACTGCGATGGTGCAGCATATTGATGCCACCTTTGCCGGGATTTGGATATTTAACCAAAGCTCAAACAACCTGGAACTACAAGCTTATGCTGGTATTCCCGATCCTGGCAGCTGGGTTGCTGGTAGCGATCTGTTTACTCAGCAGCGTCTTTCTTTAGAAGGCTCTCTAATTGGTTTCGTTGCTCAAACCCGTCAACCCTATATAACTCAGGATAGTGGTAAACGCTCTCAGGGCGGATTTGAATCCCGCTTTTACAGCGGTCAGATAGCAGAAAGCTGCTTGTTAATACCTGACACCTATTTTGCTGGTTATCCCCTACTTGTGGAAGAGCAACTGGTGGGAATCATAGGTGTGGTTAAATCCCAACCCTTTAGCGAGGCGGCTTGTGACATATTGGGGTGGGTAACAAATGCGATCGCGATCGCTATAGATCGGTTCTGGGCAAGAGAAGCACTTTCTGCGCGTCGTGAAGGTTTGCTTTTCCGGTTGGCAAGTCAGATGCGGAAATCCCTTGACCTGAACACCATCCTGAGAACCGCCGTAAATGAGATCCAAAGTTTGTTGCAAGTTGACCTGTGCCAGTACGTGTGGTACTTCTCCTATCCCAGCCAACCAAGTCTAGTAGTAACTCATGAAGCAAAGGCAAACTTTAGTGTGTCGAATCACTTAGCAGAATCCTCACCTGAAAAACTTAGCCCTTTGCTCGATAAAATTTTCTATCTCCACACCCTGCGAGTTGATGATGTTGCTAGTGACAACAGCTTAGATCAGGAGACAAAAGCACTTTTAAGCAGTTTGGGCATTACTTCTGGACTACTACTACCTCTGGAATCTCCCCATGTTGGTCAACGAGGAGCGATTATCTGTAGCAATTGCAGCAGTCAAAGGCGGTGGAGTGACAACGAAGTGGAACTTTTGCAAGCTGTGGTAGACCAAGTTGCGATCGCCATTGATCAAGCAGAAATCTACGCCCAAAGTCGTGCCGCCACCCTCGCAGCTGAAACCCAAGCCACACATCTAGAGCAAGCTTTGCATGATATCAAGCAAACCGAAGCTCTACTACTCCAAACGGAAAAAATGACCAGCCTCGGTCAGATGGTTGCTGGTATTGCTCATGAGATCAACAACCCGCTTAATTTTATCAGCGGTAACTTAATCCACACCAGCAACTACATTCAAGATTTACTTGTTCTAATAAAACTCTATCAACAGCACTACCCTCATCCTCATATGGAAATTCAACAGCAGCTGCAAGAAGTTGACTTAGAATTCCTAGTCGAGGATTTGTCCAAACTGTTAGCTTCAATGCAAATAGGCGCTGACCGTATCCGTGAAATTGCCCTGTCTTTGCGGAACTTCTCCCGCCTGGATGAAGCCGATATGCAGTTAGTTGATATTCACCAGGGGATTGACAGTACCTTGATGATTCTCCATAACCGCTTGAAACCCAGCCCCAATAACAAGCTGGGCATTCAGGTGATTAAAGAGTACGGAAATATACCCTTGTTAGAGTGCTATCCCGGTCAGCTAAATCAAGTGTTCATGAACCTGATTAGCAATGCCATTGACGCTCTGGAAAGCCCTCAAATGCAACAATCAACACCTAAAATCTGGATTTCAACGGAAATGTCTGCTGGCGGTAACAGGGTAGTGATTCGCATTGCAGACAACGGAACCGGAATGACACCCGATGTTTTAAAGCGCCTTTTTCATCCCTTCTTCACTACAAAGCCGGTGGATAAGGGCACTGGTTTGAGCTTATCAATTAGTTACCAAATTGTAGAGAAACATGGCGGGATCTTGAAATGCTCCTCAGAACCAGGACAGGGTTCCGAGTTCTGGATTGAAATTCCACACCGCTAGCGCTGAAGCAGATCTAAAAATGAAGCCTAAATTCATCTTTGACATAACGTAAGCAAGAAAAACCGCTTAGATTAGCAAATATTTTCAATATTGAAGCAGCCGGAATTTATATCAAATAGTTAGCTCTAAAAGTAAGAAAATAGCAGCTATCCCAACTTTTAAAAACACGAGCGTAATTAGAAGGAGAGCAAAGTGTCTTACCGAATCCCTTGGAATGAATATATTTTACAGCGTTTTGTCCAGTTGATTGCTTCTCATACTGGCTTACAAATACGGGATAACGATCGCAAAGCTTTAGCCCAGAAACTTGATACCCGGATGAAATCACTCAAAATATCTCAGGCAGAGGTATATTATCAGCTATTAGAGGCTAATACCGAGAACAGCGAGCGCGAGTGGCGGCAACTAGTGCTGCTATTGACAACTAATGAAACTTATTTTTTTCGTGACCAGGGACAGTTTTCACTGCTGAGAAATCATCTTTTACCAGAATTAATTGATAAAAAAAGGAAAGAGAAGTATGCCACAGGTAAGGCAAAACCATCGCTGCGCCTTTGGAGTGCGGGATGTTCTACTGGCGAAGAACCGTATTCATTGGCTATTCTCCTTAAACAGTTAATTCCTGATTGGAAAAATTGGGATATTTTTATTTTGGGAAGCGATATTAATTTAGAGGCGCTTGAGAAAGCTAAACAAGGCATTTATAGTTCCTGGTCATTTCGCATGGTAGATGCCAATATACAAAAAGAATATTTCCATCCCTGGAAAAACGACTGGAAGTTGGATGAGACAATTCGCCGGATGGTAACTTTCCAGCATGGTAATTTAGTAAAAGACATATATCCAAATAGTTCTTCCATGGTTCACAATATGGATATAATTATTTGTCGTAATGTTTTTGTCTACTTTGACTTCCAGACAATTTCTCTGATTTTAGAAAAGCTCTACAATACCCTGAATTCGGTAGGATATCTTTTAACTGGTCATGCTGAACTGTATGGTCAAAATATCCGCTTATTCAAGTCTAAAGTACTTCCCGAATCAGTTGTCTATCAACGGCGTGAAACAGCGTCAAGTGAAACCTCTTCTACAGGAGGTTTGCATAGCCTATCGATAGGCGAAGGGGTGAGATATTCGCCAAATACTAATCCATTGCCTCAGGCTAGCGAATTAGTAAAGAAATCTGTACCAGCAACCCCTGATTTCAAATCTTTGAATTTAGTTAAGACAGAGGCTTCTCCTGCGCCGCTATCAAAAGCTATTAGTAAGGACTCATTGAGCCAGAAAAAGCCCTCGGAAACAACGGCTGATACTATCCTTAGCGAAGCAGAAACTCTTTTTCAAAAAAAAGCTTATTCTGAGACCCTTAAAAAGGCGGAAACATTGCTGGCTTCCCATCCTCGCCATTTTGGTGCTTATTATCTAATAGCTCGAGTCTATGCCAATTTAGGTAATTACCACAAGGCGAGCCAATATTGTCAGCAGGCTATATCAGTAGATTCACAGACAGTATTGCCCTACTATTTGTTAGCCGATATTGCTGAAGAACAGGGAGATATCCAAGGAGCCAAAGGCTTCTTGAAAAAAGTTATTTACCTAGCCCCAAACTCTATTGCAGCCTATCTGGAACTAGGTAGCATTTATGAAAAAGAAGGTGATGTTACAAGATGTGTAAAAATGCGTACTGTAGCTTTAGAAATGCTCAAAAAATTATCTCCCAATGTTACTATAGAAAAACAGGGTGGAATGACTGCTGGTGAACTGGTGATTCAGCTTCAAGCTATGTTAAGCAATCATCAATAAGTTGTAATGTTTATCAAATGTAACTATGGAATCTCAAGCATTTATTATCTGTAGCCTGAACAGTTCCTTCTATGGAATAGAAGCCTTCGTAGTTCAGGAAATTTTCTACCTTCCAGAGTTGACGACCGTAGCAGAAGCCCCCCATGACATAGTTGGGGTGATTAATCTGCGGGGCGAGATTTTGCCAGTAATGGATCTGCATCGTCGCTTGGGTCAGCAGTCAAAAAATTACCACCTCAGCGATAGTGTAGTTGTCTTAAATTGGGAAGGGTTCCGAATCGGCATCATCGTTGATGAAGTTCATGAAGTCCAACATATCTCCAGCGCTGACATTACAAAGAATCTCTCTTATGGGCGAGGCATGAGTAATGGGAATGGTTCTCGTCCTCGACTTGGCTCTACCGCCAAGTTTCTTGGAGGTGTAGCTCAGGTGGCAGAAAAGTTGGTAATGCTGCTCAATCACCAAAGTTTGATTCGCTACTCCACATCCGTTCAAGAAGAAATTACAGAACTTGAGGAATCCTACAAAGCAGCTTTACCTACAGAACCCTCTGATAAGAGCAGTTCGCTTAACCCCATATTCTGTCCCAATGCCACACCTGAAGAAAGAGCAATTTTTCGCCAACGGGCCGAGAATTTAAAACGTGTAACAGAAAGCGAAGATTTTGCCGGATTAGTACCGCTAGCGGTTATTGGTTTGAATGATGAATACTTTGGGCTTGACCTTGAGGCAGTGCGTGAGTTTACCCAGATTGGGAAAATTACACCTATTCCCTGCTCTCCATCTCATATAGTTGGCAATATCAACCTACGAGGTGAGATTGTAACTTTAGTTGATATTCGCGGACTTTTAAACTTGCCAATCGCTAGTGCTAGTACTGCATCTAAAGCAATGGTGGTTCGCATCGATGACTTGGTTGCTGGTGTAACGGTTGATAACGTCTTTGATGTAATGTATGTGAACCCTTCGCAGATGATGCCAGTGCCAGCAGCTGTCCATTCGATACATGATGAATATATTCGAGGCACAGCTCCCTATCAAGAAAAAATGATGAGTGTTCTTGAGTTGCCCAAAATTTTGACGAAGGGTGGGCTAACGGTTGAAGAGGAAGTTTAATTAAGGTTAACTTAATTAAATTAAAGACTCATGTAGGGTGGGTTGAGGTAACGTAGGCGTAAGCATTCCTGTACGCTAATCTAACACTAGCAGGGCTTACGGACTAAAAGCCTGAAACATTGCTCACCCCTATTTCCCTTAAATAGGGAGAAATATTCAAAGCAATTTTGTAAAGACGTTCCCCTGGGACGTCTTTACTACTAAAAATTAAAAGGGGTTTATAGTAATCCTCTTTTGTCACTCTGACGAGATAAAAATATAAGTCAAATGGTGAGAAGCTTCCCTAATGGACGATTTAGCGATCGCTTTCCTGATAGAAACGTTTAAACGTAGCTTAGTTGGTAGAAGTCGCTCAGTATAAGGCTTTCAGATTTTCTTCTGCTGAAAGTGACAAAAGAGGGTTAACAAGTTTTGTCTTATATCATGATCCTGTAAGTTGGGTTAAACGCAGTGCAACCCAACTATAAAAATCAATGTGGGGTTACTCTGCGAGAAGGCTGTGCCTACGTGCCTCAACCCAACCTATGCATATCGTAAGTATTGAAGCGGGCAGGATATTACAGCAGATTGCAAGTTGGTGAAGTGCATAAATACTCCACCCGCGCTCCCTTGCCCCCTCCCCGAAGTCGAGGGGAGGGCTGGAGAGGGGTGTACTACTTTTAGCTGCAAGGCGCTGTAGTAGTTCCTGGTTAAGTAAATAAGTGTAATTAAACGTATATGGAGGTTGTTAGTAAGAGCGTAGAGGTATAGCACTAAAAGTGTGAAAAAGCTTGCCCCTACTAAATGCTAGCCTCTAGCAACCCCCATACTTATTCTTATTTATACTCATTTACTTAGTGAATAAAATTTTTTAGTAATAAATAACTATTGAACACCGTATAATAAGTAGCTTTTCTTACTAGATACCTATCCGAAAGGCTACGTACTTTTTAGCTAGTTGTATTAATTGATTCCGTAAATGCACGGAAGGCTTTGATAAACTCATAAGAATATAATTAGAGATAACGAAGTAAAAACGTGCCTAGGCTGTTAACTAAATTAAACACCAAAACATCAATTTAAGATTTTTAAATTGTATTTACAAATTTTAAATTGATGTGATGAAATATAAAACCTTCCAAACTGCCAGGGCTATCAGTCAAATCAAATTGGGCGTTTAAAAAATAAAACAAAGCTGCCCAATATCTCCAACTCTTAGTGTAGTTACCAACAGGAAAAATAGACCATATGTTTCAGAAAATGAATCTCCAAACAAAATTACTTGGTGCCTTTGGGCTTATGGGTGGGATTGTATTAGTCGTTGGAGCTGTTGGCTGGAATGGAAGCAATCGACTAAGTAATCATATTGATACCTTGGGTAATAATACTCTTCCCAGTGTTACAGGGTTGTGGAAGATAAATGAAGGGCAAACCCAAGTGCAGTCGTCAGAGCGAGCTTTGCTCAATGTCAGCTTGACCCCAGAGCAACGGCAAGAAGAATTGGCTCGTATTAAAGGGGCTTGGAAGCAAATTGATGAAGGCTTTAAACAATACGGAACAGCTTCCCAAACAGAAGAGGAGAAAAAACTTTACCAAGAATTTCTACAAGCCTGGGATACATGGAAGCAAGGTCACGAACAATACTTGCAAACTTATGAACAATTCAGCCAACTAGGTATTTACGCTCCTAACGCTAGGAGGGCGGATCTTATCCTTCAAGGTAAGCAGAACTCCCCGGAAATGCAAGCGGCCAAGACTGCCACTGCTTTGTATAACAAACTCAGCGCACAGGGATCGAATGAAGAGCTAAAAGCATTTAATGAGGCAACTGAATTAGTTACACAAGTTATTGACTACAACCAGAAATTTGGGGCAGACGCTAAACATTTAGCTGAAAAGGATGCAACTCAAACTAACTTTTTGGTTCTTGTTGGTATGATCCTCGGCCCACTTGCTGCCATTGCCTTTGGTTTTTTACTGACTAACACCATCGCCAAGCCCCTAGGTGCTAAGATTGCTGGAATTGTCAACTCTATTGTTTCCTCTTCCTCAGAAATTGCTGCCACTGTAGAACAGCAGGAACGTACGGCATCCCATCAAGCTACTTCTGTCAGTCAAACCACGACCACAATGGATGAGCTAGGTGCCTCATCCCGCCAATCGGCAGAGCAAGCTGAGGCTGCTGCTGCTGGGGCGACTCAGGTGTTAACGCTGGTGGATGGCGATCGCCACATAGATAGATTGGGTATGGACGGCGGATCTAGCCTCAAAGAAAAAGTGGGACAAATTGCGGAGCAGATTTTGCGCTTAAGTGAACAAACACACCAGATAGGCTCAATTTCTTCACTCGTGAGTGAGCTAGCCAACCAAACTAATATGCTGGCTCTCAACGCCGCAGTTGAGGCAGTACGAGCTGGTGAGCATGGCAAAGGTTTTTCTGTAGTGGCATCAGAAATCCGCAAATTAGCTGACCAAAGCAAAAGTTCAGCGGAGCGAATTAACGCTTTGGTTATGGACATCCAAAATGCTACCAATTCTACAGTAATGGCAACGGACGAAGGTAGGAAAACTGTTGACAGTGTTGTGGGTGCTGTTAACAGCATTGCTATGAACACTCAGCAAATTTCCCTCACAGCCAAGCAGCAAGCGGTTGCCATTCAGCAAGTGGTGGAGGCAATGAATAACCTCAATCAAGGTGCATCGCAAACTGCCAGTGGCATTAGTCAAACCAAGGCAGGTACCCAAAGGCTTAACGATGCCGCAATGGCTCTTAAAGCAGTGGTTTAGCAGCTAATGTCGAAATTGGGAACAAAGGGTAGTTATAAATAGATAATTTTTTATCCTTTGTTTCTCAGTTCAGAAACTTACTTGTATGAATGCCACTTGGTATCAATTTCCCTTTTTGATTCTTAAAGATAGTTGTATAAGGGCAAGGATGGCACCCAAAACTTATGATGATAGAAGACGAAGAACTCCGAAATCTGTTTAAAACGTCCTGCGAAGAACATTTGCAGAATCTAGAAGCTGGTTTGCTGCATTTAGAGAAATACCCTAACGACCAAGCTCGATTACAGGAGTTGTTGCGGGAAGCCCACACCCTTAAAGGCGATTCCAGAATGTTGGGGGTCAAAGATGTGGAAACACTAACCCATCAGATTGAGCATATCTTGGGGACGCTCAAGGAGACTGTTCTTTCATCGGCAATAAGCGATCGCTTATATCATGGGTTGGATGCTATCCGCAAACTGGCACACGAAGCTGTCACAGGTGAACCAGCAGGCGTCAACAGCTTTCAAATCTTGGCTCATTTGATGGGAGCTAACACTGAAGCACCGCCGCAGCCAACCAACGGACTAGAACCAGAAACCGTTGAAGTTGTTGAGGCGGCTGAAGTATCACCCATCGCAGAACCCACCTCAGTACCTGAAATAGAAGTAAATCAGGAAATAGTAGAGGCGATCGCCGAAATTACTGAAATCATTAATAACGCACCTTCCGAACCAGAAACGCGACCAGAAAATATAGATCCATTACATCTAATACCCGTAACGCTACCAGCAGCTATCAAGCCACAGCCAAACGGCAGTAACGGCGAACATCGCCAGACAGCAGCAGCGTCAGCCACTCCCGAAGCCGCCACTAACGGCACCAGCAGCTACCGCATCGATACAATTCGTGTAGAAACACGCAATTTAGATGCTTTAATGACCCAAGCTGGCGAACTTACCGTTACCAAAATCCGGATCGATCGGCGGCTGACTGAAATTGAGGAACTCGTGAACCTGTGCGAAGAATGGAGCCGGGACACAAGTGTCAATCGCTTTATGTTCGACTTCGAGAAGACTGGTGGCAGGCTCGGACGACAGCACAATGGTGTTAGCAAACAAATACAGAATTTCCACCATCGCTCCGTTGAACGCTTGGAAAAATTGGGAGTTCTAGTTAACGGCTTGAGAAATTCTGCCTCCGAAGATGTGGCTAGGTTAGAAGTAATTGGCGCTGATTTGGAGGAAGGGATTCGCACCCTGCGGCTGCTGCCTTTGTCTACTATTTTTAATTTATTTCCCCGGCTGGTTCGGGATTTAGCACGGCAGCAAGGCAAAGAAGTGAATCTGGCGATCGCTGGCGGCGAAACCAAAGCCGACAAGCGCATCTTGGAAGAAATGAAAGATCCCTTGATGCACATGATTCGTAATTGCATCGATCATGGCATTGAAACACCGGAAGAAAGGGAGCGTCTGGGCAAACCGCGTGTCGCTACTCTCCGCTTGGTGGGTTACCAAAGCGGCGACAGTATTGTGATTGAAGTTGGGGACGATGGGCGCGGCTTGGATATCGAGAAGATTAAACAGACAGCACTTAAGCGAGGAATTTGCCGACAAGAAGAACTTGAGGCCATGACACCTCGCCAAATTCAATCCCTGATCTTTGCTCCTGGCTTCTCAACCCGGACGATGGTGACGGAGGTTTCTGGTAGAGGAGTTGGTTTGGACGTGGTTCGTGCCAACGTGGAGCGCCTCAAAGGTAATATCGAGCTGGAATCAACCCCAGGCATGGGATGTAGCTTCCGGCTACAGCTACGCACCACCCTCACCACAGCCCATGTGCTGATTGTAGAAGTGGCTGGCACATCATACGCTCTGCCAGTGGAGTTTGTGCAAACAACACATCTAGTGCTCAAAGATGAGATTTTTGCTATTGAAGGTCGGCAAACCATTAATTTAGGGGGTCAGCCAGTGTCGGTGGCTCGACTAGCAGATCTACTGGAATTGGACTCAGCGGCGGCTGCCTCCCCAAAAGACACTAAAAATCTTCCTTGTATAATTCTCAAAGTTGGTGAAGAGCGGTTGGGGCTGCTAGTTGATGCTTTATTGGATGAGCAGGATGCAATCCTTAAGCCTCAAAGTAAGTTGCTCAAGCGAGTTCGCAATGTTGCCGGGGCAACTATTCTTGGCACTGGCGAGGTTTGCATGGTTTTAAATCCCTCCGACTTGATGAAATCGGTGAGCCATAAGCGGGGACAAGTAGCGGCATCTGTATCCATTACACCTAGCATTACTGTGGCGGGTGCCAAAACAAAGCCAGTTGTTCTGCTGGCGGAAGACTCAATTGCTATTCGCACTCAAGAAAAGCGCATCTTGGAGGGCGCAGGTTATGAAGTTGTGACAGCCGTAGACGGATTGGACGGTTTCAACAAACTCAGAACCCGTTCCTTTGATGCCGTAGTGTCTGATGTGCAAATGCCTAACATGGATGGCTTAACGCTAGCTGCCAGGATTCGTCAGAATAAGGAATATAATGAATTGCCAATTATTCTGGTCACATCCCTGGCCTCAGACGATGATAAACGTAGGGGTGCCGAAGCTGGTGCGAATGCCTATATCACCAAAGGCAACTTTAATCAGGGAATGCTAGTGGAAACTTTGAGAAGGCTGGTGTAAGGAACTTTTGAGTTTTGAGTTTTGAGTTTTGAATTGAAGAACTTTCCTTTAACTCAAAGCTCAATTCTTAAGTATAGGCGCTTACTTATTTGTAGGATTAGGTAGCGCGCAAGCGTTACCCATCAAATCTAAGCGCGATGTTGGGTTACTCTGCCAGAAGGCTAACACCTACATGCCTCAAACCAAGCTCCCCTAGACCTAACTCAAAACTCATAACTCATAATTCATAACTCTCTATGTCCCGCCCCCCAATTCGCGTTCTATTAGTCGAGGATTCTCCCATTGCTCTGGCAATCCTCAAGCGTATGCTGAGTTCCTCGCCAGAAATTGAGGTGGTGGGAACCGCTGGCAGCGGCAGAGAGGCATTAACGCTGATTCCCCAGGTTCAGCCTCAAGTGATCTGCACAGACTTGAATATGCCGCAGATGAATGGTTTGGAGTTCATTGTGGAAGTGATGACCAGATTCCCTCGGCCAGTTCTGGTGGTTAGCGCCTCGGTACAGAAACAGGATACGGAGAATGTTTTTAAACTGCTACAGGCTGGTGCAGTAGATGTTTTTCCCAAGCCTAATGCTGGTCTAGCATCAGATTATGAGCGAGCTAAGCAGGAGTTAATCAGCAAGGTTAAGATCTTGTCTGGCGTCACTGTCTTTACCCAACATCGGAAGGAGCCTTCAGCAATCAGTGGATTAGGTGCAGGCTTGAAACCGCAAGCTAAAGAATTGAGCGCTCAAAAGCTGAAAACTGAGACCTACTCGCGCACGTCTACGACCCCAGCAAAAATACTTGTAATTGGAGCTTCCACGGGCGGGCCGCAAGCTTTGCACAATATTATTAGCCAGCTACCCTCTAATTTCCCGGTGCCGGTGATTTGTATCCAGCACATCAGTGAGGGATTTTTGCAAGGGCTGGTAGATTGGTTAGGTGTAAAGTCTCATCTGCTGGTCAAAATTGCACCCCAAGGGGAGCTGCCACGACCGGGAACTATTTATTTTGCACCGGAGAGGCGTCATTTAGAGTTGAATTCCCAAGGCAAGTTTATTTATTCTGCTACGCCGCCAGTGTCGGGACACTGCCCCTCAGTTACTGTTACTTTTAAGTCAATCGCGAATTTTTATGGTCGGGCGTCCGCAGGGGTTCTGCTGACGGGAATGGGTAGAGATGGCGCAGATGGTATGGAAGCGATCGCCCGTGCGGGTGGTCTTACCATTGCCCAAGATGAGACTAGCTGCGTAGTATTTGGTATGCCCAAAGAAGCGATCGCTCTCGGTGCTGCTCAATATATTTTGCCAATTAACGACATCGCCCCCATGCTGCTCGCCAAAATTTCAGGTAAAAACTAATCTTGTTTAGAACTAAGCGGTGCTTGGGACGCATCCCCATTTGTGCGTTGTAACCCGGTGCGACCAGTTAAATTGCGGAAATAACCCCTTGTAAAAAGAATATGAAAAATCGTTTAATTACATTACTTTATAAAATCTTATTACGCAAGCGAGCGTTAATTGAAACGGTGAATGACCAACTTAAAAATATTTGTCAAATTGAGCATTCTCGACACCGAAGTGTATTAAATTTTATGGTCAATTTAGTTTCAGGTTTAATTGCTTATAGCTATCGCGACAAAAAACTATCTTTAAAGCTTCATCCCTCTACATTTGCACAAATGAATACTACTGTCTTGTAAAGGTGTAATTACTGCTAGCCGTGCCTCCGGCACGGCGCGCTTACATCGAACTCAGGTAAAGGTAGGTACGAGCAGAACTAAAATCCATTTTTTGCTAATTGCTACAAATTAGTAGTTAGAACCTATCCGAAAAGTGGTTTGAAGATATTTTTAACCACAGATAAACACAGATGAACACAGATACCAGTAAGTATTTGGTCGCTAAAACTAGTTTTTCGGATAGGCTCTTAGTAGTTAATAGGTTTTAGTTAACTACTAACCATTAGCTAAAATCGCGCAACATCTTTTTAATTTCTATGTTGTGCAGTTCTTCTGTGCCAATCATGGTTCGGGCGAATTCTTCTAGATAAACACTGGCATCTGCAACTGTATCTAGTAAGTCTTTATAAAGATCCAGTGCTTTCTTTTCATGGGCTAAGCTTTCTTCCAAAATATCTCGCACGGCATGTTTGTAACTCTCCTCCATAGGAGCTATTCTCAGCGTGGGATGCCCTTCTAGACCCGTGAGGATTTCTCCTACTTGCTGAGCATGAGTTAGAGATTCAGTCGCTTGGGCTTTGAAAAAATCCACGATCGGAATTCGGTTGGGACCAGTCACCATCAGGGAATAGTGGGTGTAACGCACTACTCCGGCGAGTTCAAATTCCATAATCGTTTTCAGCAGGTCAATGGCCTTTTTGGGGTCAAGTTCTCTCATAATTGCTACGACTTTGTTGTGTTGTTAGAGCCATTTACTACTTTTTGGCTGTTCTGCTCAATTGTTTTGATCAATTGGGAGACTTGCTCTGGAGTCTTCACAGGTGCAGCGGGAGCAGTTGCTGTAGGCCAAGCGGTTTTTAGATCGCTCATGCTGGATGCGATCGCTTTGTTGGCTTCTGGATGCTCCTTAGCCATTTTGGCAGATATGTTTTTGTATAGGCTATCAGCGTAGGTAATAAATCCACGAGAATCCTGATACTCAATTGCTGCCGATACTTTACCATTAGCGATCGCCGCCCCATATTCCGAGCTAGCGACATCTAGCAACCCGTTTATCACCTGTAGCACAAATTGGGGAGACTGGCGCTTTGTTTCCGGCAGAGCCTGTATTGCTCCATCAACTGCCTGCATCGACTCTTTATAATTGGTTGCCATCTTATTGGCATCCTTAGAATTGGACTTCACCACATCTTGAAAGCTGACCAAAGTATTCTTGAAGTCTTTGACGTTGCGCTCCTGAAGCTGGTCTTCTACATCTGTATAAATCTCTTCCACCGGGTGACCAATATGAGGCTCTGCTTGATCGGCTTTTTGTAGATCCAGTAGTTCTTTGGCAACCAGGAGATGGCCTTTCATCAGCCCCATTTTGGTCATGTAGTCAACATCTTTCGCTTCACCTGTGAGTACCACATCCTCAATAGTGACCATGTCTTTAATTTGGTCGAACTGCTCTTGGGTAACCACCTTTTTAGAAACCAATTCGTCCGGACTACCATAGGGACGACTTGCCTGAATTTTAGTGGAAAGTGCCGGAACGCCCAATTTAGCTTCCAACTTATCCAATTCTGAGAGGATAGCGCTGTTGATATTGATTTTCTTACCACTGCTGTGACCGCTATGAGCGGACTGTTCAGTGCTACTTGAAGCTGATGTTGAGGCTGGGGTTGACGTATTGCTAGTATTTGAGGCATTACTACAAGCGGAGAGAGCCACCAAGCTGGCAATAGCAACTGCGAAAGACTGAGAACGAAAAGTATACATCATGATCATTTATTAAAATTTTTTAGTTGTAGAGTGGCAATATTCAACAGATGTAGTCTTATAGACCGTCTGACTCAAAAAACTAGGTGCGGTTAAGCAAGGATACTGATCAAAGTAGGTTATCCTCCGCTAGCACAAGCCATTGCACCGCTTATATTAAGCAGGGTGAAAGAGAAAGATAAGGAAGAACGTTTATTCAAGGTGCGACGGTTAGCGCGGTGTTTGCAAACCAACTTAACAGCAACTTTTACGAGCAGCGAACTTCATTCTCTAGCTAGTGAGAACTTTTGTCAAATTAATTGCTAAAAATATCAACAATGTTTTTGTTTTGTTCACCTCAAGTGTCTTGGAGTTGGCAGTGTTTTTTCAACAACTACTCACTACTCAGCTGCTAATCACTTCAAACTGCCCCATACAACCATTTTCTGCGATCGCATCTTGATGCGGATGGAACATATACTTGCCGGGGTAGCGGAAGCTAAATTCCAGAATATGACGCTCGGCGGTGCCCATCGTAATCACGTCTGTTTCCTCACTTGGAGTTAGGGTGCGACCTGTGCGATAAACCTGAAACATATTGGCGTGCAAATGAAAAGTCGCAGCAATATCAAACTCAATCATGTTGAGAACATACAGCCTGATCAGCTGATTCTGGTAGATGGGAATCGGATGCATCATGTAGTAATCCGGCAGACCATTAAAAGCATAAAGTTCATTGCGCTTGTCATCATTTACGTCATACCCAGCCATTATCAACACCATTTCATCAGCTGGGGGGCGTGGTTTTGGAGGATCGATGATGAACATTCCGTATAGCCCCTTGTTGATATGGCGAGTCACTGGCGCTATATGGCAGTGGTATAGATGCACACCAAAGGGTTCGGCGTCGAATTCATACACAACCGCACTACCGTGTCGCACTGGTCGCACGCCATCCATTTCTGATCGGTGGATGCCATGAAAATGCAGGGAGTGGGAATGGCCGCCTTGGTTAAGAAAAAGCACTCGAATGCGATCGCCCTCATTCGCCCGTAAAGTAGGTCCTGGGACGCGCCCATTCACATTCCAGGTGTTGAAAGTGACAGCACTGTTGAGATCAATCGTGGAAGTATCGGCAGTCATCCGAAATTCCCGGATCGTGCGCCCGTTCTCTCGCTTGACGGTGCCGTAGTCAAAATCCCGCAGGATCGTCATAGGGCTGAGATTATTACCTACTATTGCTGAATCAGCGGGTAGAGGTGGCACCTTAACTGTTGGCTTAGTTTGCCCAAGCTTTTGCAAGGCTAATGCCCCACCTGTCACACCCACTCCTGCTAATCCTAATTTCAAGAGCTGGCGTCGGCTCCAATGTCCTGCTTTTCCTAGCAGATAATGATTTGGCATAGTTGCGGGGTTGGGCTGCTCATTCAGCTAATGAGAAATTTCCTATTATATTGCAAAAATCTCTTGATTATTTAGTACTAAGTTTGGCAGGTAAGCTAAGGGCAATAGTTTAAAAACCTAATCATTTGTTAGGCAGTTTTGCCCACTTACCCTCAAGCGTCAAAGGATATTTCTAGACAAGCAAAAGGCAGGAAATATAACTGAGTGTTACTACTTCCTGCCAATAGTTAATGAAGCTAAATTTGACGCTAACTTGGGCTAACTTAGACGAGCAGTCTTAATTATCCTCAGCAAAAATATAGCGGTACAGCTCGCTGGGATCGGGTTCTGGACTCTGCTCTGCAAATCGAACTGCCTCCTCGATTGCCGCTTGGATTTTTTGCTCAATCGCTTTTAGTTCCTCCTGATCCGCCAGATTTTGCTCGCCCAGATAAGCCGCCAACTTTTTAATCGGATCGCGGGCTAACCAAGTTTCCTTCTCGGTTTTAGAACGGAGTTCATCGGGATCGGCTAGAGAGTGACCGCGAAAGCGGTAGGTGAGGGCTTCAATTAAGGTGGGACCTTCACCAGCACGCGCCCGCGCGATCGCTTCCGTGGCAGCTGCTCGAACTGCCATCACATCCATACCATCCACCTCAACACCCGCCATTCCAAAGGCGCTGGCTTTCTTATAAATCTCCGGTTGGGAGGTTGCCCGTTCATGAGACATGCCAATCGCCCACTTGTTGTTTTCTACAACATAGAGAATCGGCAGTTTCCACAGGGCAGCCATGTTCAAGCATTCAAAAAACTGACCGTTATTGCAAGCTCCATCGCCAAAAAAGCAAGCCGTTACTTGGTCAGCACTAGCATCTCCCAAAGCATCTCGCCGATACTTGGTTTGAAACGCGGCACCAGTGGCAACAGGAATCCCCTCAGCGACAAAGGCATATCCTCCCAGCAAACCATGTTCTGCCGAGAACATATGCATCGAACCGCCACGCCCTTTACTACAACCAGTTGCCTTACCAAACAACTCCGCCATTACTTCTCTAGGTGGAACGCCTGCACTTAGGGCATGGACGTGATCGCGATAGGTGCTGCAAACGTAATCCTCATCTGGGCGCATCGCCTTGATGACCCCGGTTGATACAGCCTCTTGACCGTTGTACAGGTGGACAAAGCCAAACATTTTGCCCCGGTAGTACATTTCGGCGCACTTGTCCTCAAAAAAGCGCCCTAAGACCATGTCTTCGTATAGTCGCAGCCCTTCTTCTTTGGTGATTTTGCCGTAGTCGGCCTGAAATACGGGTAAAGTTCGATCCTGAACCATTAGTTTGTAGTATCCTTGCAGCAACACCCATAATAGATTTTCCCTGAATATTTGTTCAGTTTGCTTGATCAAGGAAACTAGACGAGCAGCAATTGTACAGAACCGAAATGTAAGCCTCTCTAACAAACAACTTTTGGAGGAATACAACTACGGTAGGGCATAGGAAAGACAACGCTTGTGGAGAGATTCACCTCTGGGCTAGATACTTCAAGAGGTCTAGACCAAGTGGACTCGTTGAACCAAGAATCTCCGTGTATGCGAAACCGGAGAGTTTCAATAAAGAGACCTCCATTCGCTACTATATGTTAATTCAGTTGCTCTGCGCTGGAGAAGTGCACCGTGCGAATTCCGCTCGATTACTACCGAATTCTGGGCCTGCCAATTCAGGCTACCGCTGAACAGTTACAGCAGGCTTATCGCGATCGCGCCCTGCAACTTCCTCGACGTGAATATTCGGAAGTAGCGATCGATGCCCGCAAACAACTGCTTGACGAAGCCTACGCGGTTCTCTCAGACCCTGAACAACGCTCCAGCTACGACGCCAGCTTTCTGAATAATGTAGAAACACAAGATGTTGCGTCTGTAAAATCGTCAGAGCAAGAGATAGAGCCAGACACCGCTAGTACCGCTTCATCGGTAGATGCTGACCAAGAACCCTATATCCCTAGCCTGGAAATCCCAAACGAGCAATTCGTGGGGGCGCTGCTGATTCTCCATGAGCTAGGGGAATACGAACTTGTGCTTAAACTCAGTCGTCCCTATCTAAGTAGTGGTAGCCTGAGCATCAGTTTAGATAAAGGTCGTTTGGGTAACCCCCAATTAATTCGACCCGATATTGTTTTAACCACAGCCTTGGCGTGCCTAGAACTGGGACGAGAGCAATGGCAGCAAGGTCAGTATGAAAATGCCGCCTCCTCCTTGGAAACAGGTTTAAAATTACTCCTCAGTGAAGGTTTATTCCCCAGTGTTAGAGGTGAAATCCAGGCGGATCTCTACAGGCTTCGCCCCTACCGCATCCTGGAATTATTGGCGCTGTCTGAGGAAAACTTTGCTGAACGACAGCAAGGGTTGCAGCTGCTGCAAGATATGCTGCAAGAGCGCGGCGGAATTGACGGGACAGGCAACGATCAATCTGGTTTAAGCATTGATGATTTTCTCCGCTTTATCCAGCAGTTGCGGGGCTATTTAACCTCAGCTGAACAGCAAGCTTTGTTTGAAGCGGAAGCCAAGCGTCCCTCAGCCGTAGCTACTTACTTGGCAGTTTATGCCCTCTTGGGGTGGGGGTTCAGTCAGCGGCAGCCAGCGGCGATCGCTCGTGCCAAGCAAATGCTGATGCGCTTAGGTAAACGTCAGGACGTCCATCTAGAACAGTCCGTATGTGCCTTGCTACTGGGTCAGACAGAGGAAGCCAGCCGCGCTTTGGAACTCAGCCAAGAGTACGAACCTCTCGCTTTTATTCGCCAACATTCTCAAGGTTCGCCAGACTTATTGCCCGGTTTGTGTCTCTATGGTGAGCGCTGGTTGCAAACGGAAGTGTTTCCCCATTTTCGCGATCTAGCTAAAGAGGCAGTTTCTTTAAAAGACTATTTTGCTGATGAGCAGGTTCAGACTTACTTAGAAAATATGCCAACGGCAGCAGATACTGCCTCAGATTGGGCCGTAGAACCACAGCAAGTTGACGAGGCACCGACAGTAGCCACATTACAGGTGCCCAGCGATCGCTCAACCCCTAACAGCTCTGATTCCCATAGTGTTTCTCAAACGATCGAACATCAACAGGGCGATCCTAGCTGGCAGGACAGGCACTTGCCTGACTACGCAGTACAGCAGCCGGCGATAGTGCGATCGCAGCCAGCAGTGGAACATGAACCTGTGCCTGCCAAGACCCCTGCTTCTGTAACAGCGACCCTCGCGCCAACAGTGTCTACCTCGCCAGTTTCAGGTGGATCAAGTCTTTCCACATCCGAAGCAATTTTAAGCACCCCGCAAGTAACAGAAGTCAACACTACAAGCCTTCCTCGTGAGTCTTCTCCAAGTCGGCGGCGTCGCCCGACTAAATCGCGCCAACAAACCTCTGGATCACTATTTACTCGCTGGCGTAGAACTGAGTCTGTACCGCAGGCGTTGCCAAGTGCTGATGATATACATCCGCGTTTACTCCCCAGCCGTGTTAAGCGAAAACCTGCTAAATCAAAGCCTTCTGGAAAAACAGGACGTGTAATTTTACTAGCATTAGCTTGTCTTGTCGGTGGGGGAATAGTTGGACTGCTAGCACTGGGAACTTACAAAGCGCTACACAAAAATGTTGAGAGTTCCTCAGCCTTGGGGCTAGAAGGGGAGCAACCGCTTGTGCAACTGGATCGACCTCCGCTACCTATTCCAGTACCCCAGAGTCAAGCGATCGCTACCGACGGTTCTATCACTAAGGAAACCGCCCAAGAAGTGGTTGAAACCTGGCTAGATAGTAAAGCACAAGCTCTTGGTCAAGACCATAACGTGGAGCCGTTAGAGGAAATATTAGCTCCTCCAGCCCTGTCTCGCTGGCAAAAGCGTGCTCAGGTGGCTAAGAACAAGAATTCCTACTGGCAGTACAAGCACACCGTTGAGGTGGAATCAGTGAAAACAAGTCAAGATCGCCCAGATCGAGCGACTGTGGAAGCCGCAGTGAATGAAGTTGCCCAGTTATATCAAGGGGATAAGCTCAAGAAGTCTTCTTCCTACGATGACAATCTGCGAGTCCGTTATGACTTGGTACGCCAAGATGCTAAGTGGCGTATCCGCGATATGACGGTTCTCAAATAGCTATTAGCAGCACTATTGGGGATTTTGGGTACAAGAATTTAACATTTCTACATCAAACTCTTCAATCTTGATCACCGAAGCGCGGTTTCATGCCTACCTAAATAAGGAAATTTAGGGGGGCTATAGTTCTGCGCGCATAATTTTTGAATTTGGAGGTAAAGGATGTCACAACCTTATTGCCTTAAACGCCCTGATTTAAATAAAACTTAGCCAAGAGCGATCGCCATTCTTCATTATGTCAAGATTTCATGACATTTTGATCCCCGCTCTGCCTATAAACTCGTAAATCGCCTTGAAATCGTAGCGATAAGCCCTTGACCTGATCCTGGGTATTTCTGTTACATATTATTAACAAAGCGATCCCCACGCTCCCAAAGAAAAACTATTTTCTAGCCTTGACACGGTCTGGATAGTATAGGGTCGCATGGTCAGCGATGCGAAGAGTGTGGAGGTCGGGAATCACAGAAGACTCTATTAACAGGTCAACAGGAGATTGCTTTTACCAGCAACAGGCAATAAACACAGATTCCCAGATGACAGATTTCACAGCTTGAGCATATTGCGCTGTCTACTAAGTTTTTGATTTCACTTGCGCTCTACCTGTCGTCCAACCTACCGGAGACCAAACCAATGGCAAAAGAACGTCCACCTTTAGAAGAGATGACATTGCGGCAACTGCGAAAGGTCGCCAGTGAACATAGCATCTCTCGTTACAGCCGCATGCGTAAGTCGCAGTTACTGGCTGAAATTCAAAAAGCCCAACACGCTAAGTTTTCTCTCAGTCCATCTCGCACACTGGAGGCACAAGAAGAAGTGGAAGCAGCAAAGTTTGAACTCGGTCAAGAAGACCGTAACGGCGGTGTCCTCTCATCGGTAGATGAGGGGCTTGCCGATTTACCTGGGGGCTATGGTGAAAGCCGCATTGTTCTAATGCCTCGCGACCCACAATGGGCTTATACCTACTGGGATATCCCCAATGAACACAAAGAAGATCTGCGACGTCAGGGAGGACAACAACTGGCTTTGCGGCTCTACGATGTCACTGATATTAGCTTGGAGTACCAAAGCCCCCACAGCATTCAGGAGTACCCTAGCGATGAACTGGCACGGGAGTGGTACTTGCCCATGCCAGTGAGCGATCGCGACTATGTTGTGGACATCGGCTATCGGTGTGCTGATGGTCGTTGGCTTGTCCTGGCTCGGTCAGCACCAGTACACGTCCCGCCAGTCTATCCTTCCGATTGGATTGAGGATCAATTCATCACCGTTAACTGGGATGAAGATCTGCGCGGTCAGACATTCGTAGAACTAATTCCCCCTACCAAGCGCATGGCCGCAGGTGCAGGTTCTTTTGGTGCTGTTGGTACCCCTGCTGGCAACCCCATCTACGACGAAATATTCGGCATGGCTCAATCAACCGAAGCCCAGCGAGTTGCTGGTTCGCTATACGGTTCCATGCAGCAAGTACCAGTTCACGAGCAGGCAATTAGCTCTTACGTCTTTCCCTCAGGCGTAGGTATGTGGGCTGTTCCTAACGTGTCTGGCTTAACCATGTCCGGTGCGGGCATGTCTGGGGTGGGTTTCGCTGCTTCCATGCCGCCAATTCGACCCCGCCAGTTCTGGTTAGTTGCTGACGCGGAGTTAATTGTTTACGGTGCAACAGAGCCTGATGCGACCGTTACTATTGGTGGGCGTCCCATTAAGCTGAATCCCGATGGCACATTCCGCTTCCAGATGTCCTTCCAAGACGGTCTAATTGACTACCCGATTATGGCAGTTGCTGTCGATGGTGAGCAAACGCGCTCTGTCCACATGAAGTTCAACCGCGAGACTCCATCGCGTAATACCAACACCAAAGAAGAAGCCGTTGAAGAATGGCTTGCCTAATCCACTGATATAGAGGCTATCCTTTAGCTTCCATAGTTTCAGGTTTCCCCCGGCTTAGGTCGGGGGATTTTCATTTTAGCTTTGTGCGATCGCAAATTAGGTTTCAGCCTTCAGAGTGTAGGTAGGTACGGTCTAGCGATGATAGAAATATCTAGTCAAAAGCCCTTGAAGCAGAAACTCCAAATTGCGAAATTTGGAATCCCACGCTATAGCCGTCAGGCTTAGTGGCGGAAGATGTTAATACAGAAGACAGCCAATGTCGTTGATACACAAGATTTGCTCTTAAACCTGCTACTAGCAATTAAGAACTACTTATGACACCTGAAGAAATTACCACTACCCTCAAAGAACTCTTTAGCTCAGAGGTTCAGACACCAGCACCGGGATTGTGGCAAGTAGAGACGCCTCAGATGCGACTCATAGTGCTACTCTCGGAAGACCAATCCTGGCTACAAGTTCTGGTTCCCATCGTGTCTGCTCAAGAAGCCCAGCCTTTTCTAGAACAGCTACTAGAAGCAAACTTTAACGACACTCAAGAAACCCGCTACGCGCTTCATCAGGGCGTAATCTGGGGTGTCTTTCAGCACAGCTGCCAAAGCCTCACGACACCGGATTTCTCAGCTGCTGTGGAACGCTTATTATTTATGCACCAGCGAGGTTTGTCAGACTGCTTCAACCAACTGATTGAGGGGCGTATTCGCCAAATTATCCAAGCTGCCAAGCTTCAGGGCCAATCACTTAAAGCAACCCTCCAAAATCTAGATCGGTTCTACGAGGAAGGTTTGATGGGCGAAATGGATCAAGGGGCAGAGTCCCGTGAAGCTGTGCTGGCAGCTTGGCGGCGGCAACTGGAACGTTTATGGCAGGAAGTAGAGCCATAGTTAGTTGGTAACACTAGGGCTACCTTATAAGTAAAGGCGCTTAATTATAGGAGCTGAACTTGATACATTAGTTGTAGTATATTTTGGCTACGATTGTCAGGAAAAAGGTATTCAAAACTAACTGGAAATCTGCTGTATGTAGATTTAAGGCAAATATCTCCAGCCGAGGTTCTACGGGAATATATTAAACGGTTGCCACGAGCCAAAAATGACCCCGAAAGACAGTACTTGGTGTCACTTTTCCTTTTATGACCTTTAGGAGATGGGCTTCCAGACTTACCGGAGGTTCTGTGAAAACCCGCTAAAGTTAAACTATGTAAACAATTATCAGGCGGGACTCAACCATCCATGCGCTTAATTTTAATGACTGGCAAAGGGGGAGTGGGAAAGACCTCTGTTGCAGCCGCCACTGGCTTGCGTTGTGCTGAACTTGGCTATAAAACCTTAGTCCTTAGTACCGACCCCGCTCACTCGCTTGCAGATAGTTTTGACCTGGAATTAGGGCATGACGCGCGAGAAGTTCGGGCAAATCTGTGGGCGGCAGAATTGGATGCGCTGATGGAATTGGAAGGCAACTGGGGTTCAGTCAAACGCTATATCACCCAGGTTTTGCAAGCACGAGGGCTGGATGGAGTTCAAGCCGAAGAATTGGCAATTCTACCAGGCATGGATGAGATTTTTGGCCTGGTAAGGATGAAACGTCACTACGATGAGGGGGAGTATGATGTCTTGATTATTGACTCAGCCCCTACTGGTACTGCCCTACGTCTGCTAAGTTTACCCGAAGTCACGGGCTGGTATATGAGACGTTTTTACAAACCTTTGCAGAAAGTGTCCGCTGCATTGAGACCCTTGGTTGAACCCTTCTTCAAACCTATCGCTGGGTTTTCCTTGCCGGATAAAGAGGTTATGGAGGCTCCTTACGAGTTTTACCAGCAGATTGAAGCTTTAGAAAAGATACTAACTGATAACGTTGTCACCTCGGTGCGCCTTGTCACCAATCCCGAAAAAATGGTGATTAAGGAGTCTTTACGCGCTCATGCTTACTTAAGTCTGTATAACGTAGCCACAGATTTAGTTGTGGCTAATCGGATTATCCCTGACCAAGTGACCGATCCTTTCTTTCAGCGCTGGAAGGAAAGTCAGCAACAGTATCGCCAGGAAATTCACGATAATTTTAGCCCCCTGCCAGTGAAGGAAGTTCCTCTTTACTCTGAAGAAATGTGTGGCTTAGAGGCTCTAGAGCGGCTTAAGGAAACACTTTATGCAGACGAAGATCCAACCCAGGTTTATTATCGTGAGACGACAATGAGGGTGGTACAGGATAAAAACCAGTACAGCTTGGAACTTTACTTACCTGGGATTCCTAAAGATCAAGTTCAGCTGACTAAGACTGGGGATGAGTTAAATATCCGTATTGGCAACCATCGGCGTAATTTAGTATTGCCGCAAGCATTAGCGGCTTTACAACCAGCAGGAGCCAAGATGGAAGATGATTATCTCAGAATTCGGTTTGCGGATGCTGCTCAGGTTTAGTTTTACAGCGGGAACCGCTGTTATGAGAGACAGTAGCAGCAATGAGCAAACCAGTTTTCAAATGTTGAGGTTGCTTAGTGTACTCGGTTACAGCGGGAACCGCTGTATATAGCCCCCGTTTTTTAGCGGGGTTGTGCTGGATTTGTGCGTAAGCCGTAAATCCGGAGATTTTTGTGAGGATTTACAATCCTTGCTCATTCAACCAGGCGGCTAAATCCTCTGGCTGGGAAAAATCTAACAGCGCTTCCCCCAACTCCTCTAATTGAGGAATGGATAACCTCTGAAGCTGCTCCTGTAACTGGGTGTCAACCGAACCGAAGCGCCGGGTGAGCATACGCATGAGTAATGCCACCTCTCCTTCTTGCCTTCCTTCCTGCCTTCCTTGTTGTAGCCCTTCTTGGAGGATTTCTTGATAAATCACCGATTCCCGCATAATATCCTTCCTGAAAAGTTGGCGAATTAATTCTTCTTTAAACCTTAAACCAGCCAGGACTGAGACACACGCCGAAAGATTTAGTCGCTGCTGTGGTTCTTCAATCATAGCGACCCTGGCTGCTACTTCCTCTAGTAAAGTGTTAGGGGAGTCACTAGCCGCTAGGATAGCTAGGGGCAATAGGGCTGGGCTAGCTAGCAGTGGTGCTGGATCTTGTTCCCAGATGCGTAAAACTCTATACTGATGCCTGGTGTTGGTGTCTTCAACGGTGTTTGTAAAGACGGCGGGGGCGTTGGTACGCTTTAAGAAAATCACTACCTGCTCGATAGGACACCTGTATTCTTCATATAGTCTTACCCAGTATTTAAGCATCCGGAATGGAACTGGCGGATTGGATACTGACAGGGTTTGAAATTCGATTTGCAGAATTTGATTGGCGCTTTGCAGCAGAGTCAGAGAATCAGCACGAATTGGTTCTACGCTGAGTTCTGTTTTGAGTACCTGAATATTAGTTACTTCCGCTGACAGCAGCCAACTGGCAAATTCAGCCGGATATTGTTCAGCAAGATATTTACAAACGTTGTCGGTAGCCAAGGGTGTATGTGCATTGAGTGACTACGTTAGATAGTTTACAGGAGTAGGTGCGATAAGGCGATCGCACTCCAAGCTTGCCAAAGTGCGATCGCACTCCCCCCTCATCTGCCCCTATCCTAATTCGTCAATCCAGTTTCGTAAGGCGCTGAGTAATTTTGATGAGTCGGGTAAAAAACCTCTCAGTGGTGGTTCTAGGGTTTCGTTTGTTACCCAGGCAATATGCAGCACATCTGTAAGTTTATTGCAGAAGCTAATAAGTGTTTGATTTAACTCGCAGTTATATAGAATCAAAGCTAAGTGCTGCTTTTGCAATTTGTTTCGCAGTTGGAAAAGCGATCGCTCTAGTTGAAAGGCATTGTTGACTTCTGGTGTATTTTCTGAATTGTCCGGAAATACGGCTTGATAGATGCGGTTGCAGAGTGCTTGTGCGATCGCGCTTTTATCCGTCTCATCTTCTAAGGCGTTAGCATCGACGGGAATCGGGTAAGCTTCAGCAGTCGGTTGTAATTGTTTCAATAAACTCTTGAGATCCCTAAATTGATTTTTCAAAGCTTCAACATTGGGATCTATCCCATGCCAAGCTTGATAGAATTCTGGATAACTCATGTTTTGAGCGCAGTGCCAGAGAATTTTACCGTACTCTTTAGACTCAAGAGGTTTACAGTTTTGCAAACCAGCTACTATGGCTGATAATAAACTGCTTGGCAATATTTTCTCAGTTATAGCTTCAGGTGAAAAATGTAGCAATGTTGAAATAGCATTAATATTGCCAAAGTCAATCTTTCCCAAAACTTCAGCAGCTTCTATCTTCATGTTTAAATTTGGGGTATTTTCTAACAGTTCTTTTAAATAATTAATAACTTTTGAATTGCTTGTACCCACTTCTTTCAAAACATAAGCTATATTACTAAACCAGAAAAACTCTCCAGACTGAACGCTAGATTTGAGTTTTTCAAGTAAAATGTTAATGCCAAGCTTGTGGTTTTTATCTAGCATATATTTGATATCGCTAATAATCTGGCGTTCGATTACAGACTCTTGTTTGGGCTGCATAAATTCCAGTAAATTCAGAATTTTTTCTGGATCATTAGGCTGAATTTTCCATAAGCTCCTGACTGCCCAAAATCTAATTCCCAAACATGAAGTTTCATTTCTCAAATGAGTCAGAGCCTTGATAACGTCAGCGCTATCAGTCCCAATTTCACCGAGCAACCATGCAGCATAATATTGAGCAACTTCATTACTACAGGTGAGGAGACTAACAAGCCCTTCAATTGCTGTAGAGTTACCTCGACTAACTTCCCATAGTGCGTCGGCAAACTCATTTGCCTCTAATTCTTCTATTCTAAATGCGTCATCTTCATATTTAGTTATTGAGAAATCCTTGAAGTTTATTATGTTTATTCTTTCTATAACTGGTTGGCGACTACTACGAAGTTGCTCGATAAAGAATTGGATTGCTTGGGAAGATCCGGGGTCAATTTCTAAGAGAGCTTTAGCCGCTTCTTTACGGATAAACTCAGTTGCTCCCTTTTGGAGAAAGCTATTCAGAACATCAGTTAATAGCTTGACGACTTGTAGATTACGAGGTGCAATATTCAATAATACTTTTATGGCGCTCCACACTTGTAAATCAGTCGCATTATTGGTTTGTAGCACTTCAATAAAAAAACTTACAACTTCTAAGTTACCAGGATCGATCTTGTTTAAAGTCAAAGCAGCATTTGAACATAAGCGAGTTCCTAAGCAATCGTTCCAATAATTACGAATTATCTCGATCAAAAAGTTAGTTACCTCTTGGTTTCCAGGGCATAACTCTCCTATCAAATCTGCAATTTCCTCCTTTCGATTTAGGTTAAGATCATGCCACTGTCGTTCATCAGGTGTAGGTATTAAGGTTTCCGATATTAAACGATTAGAACTAACCTTTATCTGGTCTTTATCGTGTAAACGCTTAATCCAAACATTATAACTTTCCCTCAGCCGCGCCACTAATTCATCAATAATTAGCGAATTTACAAACCCAATTCTTTTTATAACATCTATGGCACCGTACCATGAATCACAATGTCCACATTCATCAGGTCGTTGGTTATCTAGCCAGTACATAAGCATGGAAATAGTGCCGTTGTTATTAGAATCGAGCAATGCTAAATGTTCAACCATTTCCATACACTTGTATTCATCAAAATAACTAGCTTGTGTCTCCATAAAACGCCATAATATATTGCTACCAAAATATTTTTGTGTTTCCAGTAATGCTTTTTTAGCCGCAGTTGAAATATAATATTGAAATCGATACCATTTTTTTTCTTCTTCATTAAAGTAACCAAAACTTAGCTGAACCAGTTGTTCGATAACTTGAGGAGCATTACTATAACCTTTAAATTCAGCAGTTCCTGCTCCTGCGATAAAAAGAGCTTGGAATTTATACAAATTTTCGTCACTATCAAAAGTAGTCAAAGCTTGCATACACTCATTTTTTTGAGGTGTTGAGACGTTTTCTTGTCCTAGCCACAGCAAAAATACCTCTTTCCACTGCGGTTCAAAAATCCGATAAGTTCCTCGTGCAGGATTATAGGGAAGGTGGTTTAAGAAATAGTGCCAATCATTGATCGCTAATGCAGCAAAATATTCTTGAAACGTAGGATGGAAGAAAGCATAAACCGCTTCATCCGTTTTCGCATCTCGATCGACTAAGTTCAGCCAGCCAATATCGCAAGCTAGTTTAAACAGCCTTTCTCCCATTTCTTCACGCGCCAAACTTTCCTTGAGTCGAAATCTCGCCTTGCTGTCAATTCCGGCTAAGGCTAATTTGCCTAAAGCTTGGTTTAATTCTGCCTGAGTTGAGTTATCAACCGGATGAATAGTTTGTTTCCACTCATAGAAGTAGCGGGTAAATAGCTGGTAAAGTCCTGCTTTGGTTTCCGGTAACTCCGCCTGTTCATTGCGGTAAAAAACCTGACTTAACAAAACTAACCTGAGCGGATGTTTGACTAATTCGCGGATGCGCTCTCGTCCAGATTCTTTTAGCTTCGCTTGCAGTTGTTCGCCGCGCTGTATGTTTTCAGCACAGGTAAACCATTGCTGAATAAAATCGTTGATTTGTTCTGGTTGAAATTGTTGAGTGCGATAGGTATCAAAATTGGTGAGGGCGTTGTTAATACTGGCATCCCAAACATTGAGCCGACAAGTTAGCACAATTCGCGCTTGTGCTACCCAGTCTGTCAGTTGTTGCTGAATGGTAGCTAATGTCTGCGCGGGTGAGTCTAAACCCATCTCATCAACGCCATCTAACAGCAGCCACACTCCACCTTGGCGGAAGCGTTTTTGTAGAGATGTTTTATATAACGTCTCTACATTATCCATTTCGGGGTTAACTAATGCTAATGCTTCAGGTAGCCAGGTTTTGACTAAGTAATCCTCTAGGGTTCTTCCTTGTAAGCTGGCGAGAGGGATACAGATGGGGAAGTCTTGAGTGTCTGACTGGATGAAAGAAGCGATCTTCTGTAAGTAAGTAGTTTTACCCGCCCCCGGTTCGCCAATAATGGCAATATTCTTATTTTCGCTGGCTTGGCTGTTTGCGATCGCCTTTTGCAGAAATTCGTCATGCTGATAGGTTTTAGCGATCGCATCCCTATCTAACTCATAGACTCGATCTTGTTCAACATCCCCACCCCGGCGTTGCTGCTTGTCTCGCTTTACTAACCCCAGCGGTACGTGAACGTTAACTTCAAACCCCATCTCAGTTGCTTGCCGTCGGAGTCGCTGTTTTTCCTGCTGATCCTTCAGCATCGCGCCACAAACTCTGCGCCAGTCAATGTTTATTTCATCCGCTGTAACGGGTAAGGCTGGATATAATTCGCTGTGTTCCACAAGATCGGTAAGTTGTAAATCTAGACTTGTGGCGATCGCGCTAATACTATCTTTATCTTTCCTCTCTCCTCGCAATGCAGCATTAACAGTATCAATACTTAATCCCGTAACCTCTGCTAGCTTTTCATGGCTATACCGTTTTTCCTGCATTTTTTGTGTAATCAGGGTTAGCCCTTCTGGTTTAATGTGTAAGCCGCGTTTACGCTTTTGACTCATATGTAGTAAATAGCTTAATTTCGACTATCAACACCTTAAGCAAATCTCAGTAGTTGTGCAAGTGAAGATAAAGGAAGTTAACGGAGTTAATATCTTCCTTTACTATCCCTGTACCTTGCTAGTTAATCTCGATAGTCTCAAATAACTGAGGTGAGACACAAAGCTTTATGGATGCCAAAAAACAGATCGGGCTATTAGTCGAAAGCGATGCTAACAAGCAGAAAATCGGTACTATAAGCATCGCAACTAGAAATAAAGACACGAATCACGTACAGCGCCGCCAGCAGCAACGCGCAATTAACAACGCGATGATTCAAGTTGCCCTGATGTATGGGCGCAAACGATTCAATAAAGGGGCGATGATTTTTACCTTGTGCGATCGCACCTTGCACCAAACCCCTTACGCTAAATTTACTGATGTCTTGAGGGGTCTAACTGTTGTCTGTCAGCAAGCCCCTTCCCACCCTAAAATTATTACAACCTATTGGCACAAAGAAATTAAACGTAGAGTTCGCAAATAGATTCGACCCTTTATTTTTAAATTTATTAGCCCGCGTAGGCGGGCTTTGTTCGTATAGCCCCAGCCTTTAGGCTGAGGGCATCACAGGGCTGTTCACCCCCTAATTTGCACAGGCATTACCAAGTAAGTCATCTTTAAGCCACCCAGAGGCGTCAAAATCACTGGGCTAGTTGCTGCATTCAACTGCATTTGGATTTCCGAAGCTGGAAGAGCCTTTAACCCATCCATGAGATATTTCACATTAAAGGCAAGTTCTATATCACTTCCAGAAATTTGCGCTGACATCGACTCCCGTCCACTGCCAATATCTTGGCTTTCCACAGATAAATATATCTGCTCGTTTAAGCTATCTATGCTGCACTTGACAAGATGATTTTTCTGATCTGTTAGTACAGCAATCCGCTCTAAGGCGCTTAATAACTGTCGCCTATCCAGTGTCACTTGTCGCTCGAATTGGTGCGGAATTAGCTGGCGATAGTTAGGATACTGCCCTTCCAGTGTTCGACTGGTTAGCCGTTGATCTGCTAACTCAAATACTACCTGCCCTTGGTCAATATAGAGGCTTACTGACTCAGCGGATTGGCGCATTCCCACCATTCGTTCCAGTTCTCGCAGCGCCCTAGCTGGAACTGTTACCTCAAATTCTTCTATGTCCCTCGTGGGCTGCTCTTGTTCTTCGTTGTCTGCATCTTGGTGAGCTGTTTCGACAACAGCTAAACGGTGTCCGTCAGTAGCAGCAAATTCTAGACTATCTTGTTTAACTGTGAGATGAACCCCTGTCAATACCTGCTTTGTTTCGTCAGGGCTAGTAGCAAACAAAGAAGCGCGCAATCCTTCCATAAGCGCAGCTGTTGGGAGATGGGTGGCTTCACGATTCTCAATAACAGGCAGTTCTGGAAATTCTTCCGTTCCCATACCTCTAACTTGGTAGCGTCCTGAGGCGGAACGTAGGGTACACATTGCTTCCCCTGCTTCATCATCCAGAGTAATTTCTCCACCTGGTAGACGAGATACGATATCGTTTAACAGCTTGGCGGGTAAGGTGAGATGACCTGACTCTTCTACTTGTGCCGCAAAACTTGTCTGAATGCCAAGGCTGAGATCGAACGCTGTCAAACTGACTTGCTGCGTCTGTTTGTTCGCTTCTAGCTTGACGTTTGCTAAGACAGGATGAGTCGGGCGAGATGGCACTGCTCGACTAACTAGCGATAAATTGGTATTTAGCTCACTTTGGGTGCAAACCAGTTTCATGGTGCGATTTATTGACACAACTATAGCTACAAGCTTGCTAATTGTAGCAGAGAGAAAGGCTCTTATCAGCTACCGAAAGCTAGTTAATATAATTTATTTAAAACCTATTAGGTGCTATAAGAAATATGTAGGAAATCAGTACGCTATTTGTTGATCTGAATTTCAATATAAACAAAATATGAAAAGTTGCACTCTTTATAATTAAGTTAACTTAATTAAGTTAAAGATAAAGGTATGTTGGGTTGAGGCACAAAACTAAATATTTGTAAACGTCTGATAGGTTTTGCTGGTAGGCTACCCATTTTACAAAGAATTAGTTACCTATACTTAATAAGTATAGGTAATTTTAAGTACCGCTTATATTGTGAAGAAAAGGGCTAGATATTAGGCTACTTAAACGCACCTTTGGAAAAGGTTTCAGGATTAATTTTTGGTTCGGCTGGCAAAGTTGATGCGATCGCTCAACTGACGCAGCGTATTAGCCACATCAGAGTCACTCTTCCGTAATTGAGCAATTTTATCGCAACTGTACATCACTGTTGTGTGGTCTTTGCCGCCAAACTCCTCTCCGATTCTCGGTAAACTAAGATCCGTGTGCTGCCGCATCAAGTACATCCCGATTTGCCGCGCCCAGCTGATCTCACGGCGTCGAGAATTGCCTTTTAAATCCTCAATAGCAATATTAAAGGCATCTGTTAAGGTTGTTAGAACTGCTTCTGGAGAGGTCTGCACTTTTTCAGTTGGTGGGTTTAAAATGGGTGCTATATTCTCTACGGTCATGGACAAACCCGAAATCGAAATATAAGCCACTGTACGGATTAATGCTCCCTCTAATTCCCGAATATTTGAGGTATAGTTAGAAGCAATGTATTCAATCACTGCGCGTGGTAGGCGCATATTTTCGTACTCTGCTTTTTTTTGCAAAATTGCCATCCGTGTTTCCAAATCTGGCTTCTGAATATCGGCAATCAAACCCATAGAAAAGCGAGAACAGAGGCGCTCTTGCAAACTGCTAATCTGGTTAGGAGGGCGGTCTGAAGCCAGTACTACTTGCTTACCAGATTCGTGCAATGTATTAAAAGTATGAAAAAATTCTTCCTGTGTGTATTCCTTGCCTTCAATAAATTGAATGTCATCTACTAACAGCACATCAGCCGCCCTGTAGTGTTCTCTAAAACTCTGCATACTATCTTTGCGAATTGCTGCAATTAAGTCATTGGTAAACTGTTCTGTGGAAACATAAAATATTTTAGAGTTAGGAGATATCTCCAAACGATAATGACCAATCGCCTGCATTAAGTGAGTTTTTCCTAAGCCGACACCTCCACACAGAAATAGGGGATTAAACTCCCGCCCAGGAGATTCAGCCACTGCCAGAGATGCAGCGTGAGCCATACGATTATTAGAGCCAACAACAAAACGTGAAAACACGTACTTGGGATTTAACTCTGTTTGCCGAGGGGGGTGAGTGTGCGTATTTTCGGCAATATTAGTTTCAATAGGGGGTGACCAGGATACTTCTGCATCAGGAGTGGCAAAGGTATCATTCCCTTGAGCCACTGTGATCTGAATTTCTACCTGATGACCCAAAATATCTTGCACCACATCAGCAATAGTTTTGATGTAGTACTTTTGTAACCAATTTCGAGCAAAGGGGTTGGGGGTGCAAATCACCAAGCAGTGATTTTCCAGTTTTTGGACGCTGGCCGTCTTGATCCAGGTTTCAAAGGTGGGGCGGCTCAGTTGTAGCTGTAGACGCTCTAGTACCTGGCTCCAGAGCTGTTCGACGGAAATGTCCACGACTCACCTCAACTGCTAAGTTTAATTTTCTCCATGCCTAAAGAGCAGAATAGTATTATCTACTAGTAGCGATCGCGCTTATGGAAACTTTAGCGATCGCCCTTTTCAACCACGCATAGCCATGACTGAAATCCTGCAAATCTCTCAACTAGGCAATCCCAGCCTACGGCAACAAGCCAAGCCCATTGATAATGTTCGCGATGAACGTATCCAAAAGCTGGTTGACGCTCTAATAGCAACAGCAGCATCTGCGAATGGTGTCGGGATTGCCGCACCGCAGGTAGCCGAATCCTACCGTTTGTTTATTGTGGCATCCCGTCCCAACCTTAGGTATCCCAACGCCCCAATAATGGAACCGACTGCCATGCTCAATCCCAGAATTATTGCTCACTCAACTGAGATGGTAAAAGGCTGGGAAGGTTGTCTGAGTGTTCCAGGGATTAGAGGGTTAGTTCCCAGGTATCAAGCGATTGAGGTGGAATATACCAGTCGGGATGGTCAGCTGCATCGCCAAGAGTTAACTGATTTTGTAGCTAGGATATTTCAGCACGAATATGACCACCTTGATGGCATCGTCTTTTTAGATCGGGTGGAGAGTACACAGGAAATGATTACAGAGCAAGAGTATCAACACCGGGTTATCGGTCAGCTTTAATGTTTAAGCCTTTAAATATCTCAAATTGTCAAACCTGGAGTACATAATGAGTGCTGACTATCAAGGAAGTGCTACTCCATCTAGGCTTCCCTCTCAAGAAACTGATGCTCCTTGGCTTGACGCTAAAAGAAAGAAAGGCACTTATCCAAGTTCCACATCAAGAAGTGGTAAATGGTTGATATTTGCGCCAATAGCAGAAATAGATAACTTATGGGCAAACATTAAACAAGCAACAGAGCAAGGACTTTTGGGAAATAGTGCAAAAGTTTCAACAGCAATGGGCGGGTCGCTTCCAACAGATGCAAATGAGAAAGTTATTTGTGTCTACACATACGATGGGACTAATGAAGAAGACGTTCGACGAATTCGCCAAAAACTGAGGAAATTAGGTATAACGCGAAAAATACCATATAAGGAAGATGAAGACACCCGAAGCGGAAAGTATCGGGCATTAGGGCATCGAAGAATTAGCAAATATTATGAATGAAACGCAACTTCGCTTTTATCTTTAACAAAGATAAAAGCTTTCATCAGGTTGTACTTAACCTAAATTAGCGATCGCCCTGTGACAACCTACATTCGCTCTAAAACTGGAATTCCCAGCAAGGATAATCCCAGCTTCAGCGTTCGGGCTGTAAGATTGCACAACACTAGCCGAGATGTCCGTTGAGATTCCTCTGCTTGCAGTACAGGACAGCGATCATAGAATTGATTAAACTTCTGACTCAGTTCAAATAAATATTGACACAAGCGATTGGGTAGCAAATCTTGCTCAACCTCACTAAGAACTGCACCCAACTGTAATAAATGCTTCGCCAGCACTAATTCTGTTTCTTCCTGCAATAAAATTTTGGCATCAGATCCCAACTGCTGAAAATTAATCTCGCCTTTGCGACTAATCCCTTGAATCCGTACATAGGCATAAAGCATATAAGGTGCGGTATTACCTTGTAGGGATAGCATCTTGTCGTAACTAAATACATAGTTGCTAGTGCGGTTTTGGCTCAAGTCTGCATACTTAACAGCACTAATGCCAACCACTTTAGCAACATTAGCAATAAATTCTTCTGTTTCTGATCGTCCTTCTTCTTTCAGTCTAGTTTCCAGATCGGCACGAGTACGCGCGATCGCTTCATCCAGCAAATCTCTCAGCCTTACTGTTTCCCCAGAGCGGGTTTTCAGCTTTTTGCCACCTTCTCCCTGTACCAAGCCAAAGGGAACATGAACCAGCTCAACATTATCTGGAATCCAACCAGCCCGCCGTGCTACCTGAAAAACCTGAGTAAAGTGACTCGCTTGCCCAGCATCAGTAATGTAGATAATTCGCTGGGCTTGATCCTGCTGAATACGATACCGTAGTGCTGCTAAATCTGTTGTGGCGTAGTTGTAGCCGCCATCGGACTTTTTCACGATTAAAGGTAAAGGTTCACCCGCTTTGTTGGTAAATCCCTCCAGGAAAACGCACTTAGCCCCCGCATCTTCCACCAATAAACCTAGCTGGTCGAGATCTTCCACCACTCCTGAGAGCAAAGGATTATAGAAAGATTCGCCTCGTTCTGTTAGGTGGACATCAAGCAGATCGTATATTACCTGAAACTCCTGGCGGGATTGTTCGCACAACAGTTGCCATGCTCGACGTGAATCTTCAGCACCAGCTTGTAGTTTGACAACTTCCTGCCGTGCAGTTTCTTGGAAAGCCTGATCTTCATCAAATCGCTGTTTTGCTTGGCGATATAGGGCGACTAAATCTCCCAAATCCAGAGCATCTTGTGTCGTCAGGGCAGCTGGGTAGGCTTCCCGCAGATAGGCGATTAACATCCCAAACTGAGTTCCCCAATCGCCCACATGATTTAGCCGCAGAACATCTTCACTCTGAAATTCTAGAGTTCGGGCAATGCAATCCCCAATAATAGTAGAGCGCAAGTGCCCGACGTGCATCTCTTTAGCAATATTGGGGCTGGAAAAATCGACAACCACCCGAATCGGATTTTTCGCTGGTGCAACCCCCAATCGAGGATCTGCAAAGATAGCATTTAGTTGCCCTTCCAGGTATTCCGGTTTGAGGGTGAGATTGATAAAGCCTGGACCAGCTATAAGTGGCGGCTGGCAGATGTCGGTGATATCCAACTGCTGAACAATTTTTTCTGCGATCGCTCTTGGCGGCTGCCCCAGCTTTTTAGTCAAGGATAAAGGTGCATTCGACTGGTAATCGCCGAACTTGGGATTACTAGCAGGCACCAGCATTGGATCTGCTGCGGCATAGTCAGTGCCAAAGGCTGCAATTAAAGCCTGCTGAAATTTAGTTTTGAGTTGTTCAACGGTAGGGTTCATTCAGCTTTTGGTGGAGTTTCAATCCCTAATAGGGATTAATGTACAACTACTCCGCCCGAACAAAGGGGGATAGGAATTCTAGCCTATCATAATGATTTGTTGTGTTTTGTCAGAATTTAAACGGCTCTACCCTACAGGTTCATACTCAAATCGAGCCAAGTTGAGCGGGTGATCGGGGCGCTGCTGGAAATATAGTCTACGCCAGTTTCAGCCACAGCACGGATGGTTTCTAAGGTAATGTTGCCCGAGGCCTCAATCTTAATGCGGTCATTATGCTGACGAATTATCTCTACTGCCTCGCGCATCATATCTAAGGGCATATTGTCCAGCATGATAATGTC
>JAESFH010000059.1_pt1 | contig 141644 bp, 127 predicted proteins | sample 9269381 | NCBI WGS metagenome assembly JAESFH01 (sample SAMN14504062, study PRJNA617094) | algae metagenome | isolation source: Aphanothece sp. CMT-3BRIN-NPC111 and co-occurring heterotrophs from well... | place: USA: Clark Mountains Wilderness, California | collected 2010-04-18
CCTAAATTGCGGCTACAGATTACCCCTCCTGCTCCCCCTACTCCCCCTGCTCCCCCTGCCTAATTTTCAGGGTAGTTGTGCCGATCTGCTATAACGGAACTAGGGTATAAACCATTGCTCGGCAACGACCCCTGCTATTGCTACGTTGACAAGATTTCGCTCCTTAACCCTAGGTCTATGCTTGTATCGCAATCCTCGAATTACGAGATCGCCAGCCTGAAAAACTTGGAGGTTTACTCCTCCAGCAATGTTCTCCCGATGGTAGTGGAACAGTCTGGTCTGGGTGAACGGGCCTTTGACATCTACTCCCGGTTGCTACGAGAGCGCATTGTTTTTTTGGGAACGCCGGTGGATGACACCGTGGCTGACTCAATTGTTGCTCAGTTAATGTTTTTAGAATCCGAAGACCCAGAAAAGGATATTCAACTGTACATAAACTCTCCAGGCGGCTCAGTAACAGCTGGTATGGCGATTTATGACACAATGCAGCAGATTCGCCCTGATGTGGTTACTATTTGCTTTGGTTTAGCCGCCAGCATGGGAGCCTTTTTGCTAGCTGCTGGAGCTCCTGGTAAGCGCATGGCGCTACCCAGTGCCCGAATCATGATTCACCAGCCTCTTGGAGGTGCCCAGGGACAAGCTGTTGACATTGAGATTCAAGCCAAAGAAATTCTTTATCATAAGAATAAGCTGAGCGAGTTACTGGCTCATCATACGGGTCAGCCGTTTGAAAAACTCGTGGCGGATACCGAGCGCGATTTCTTTATGTCCTCGGCTGAGGCCAAAGACTACCGTCTCATCGATCAGGTCATCGACCGGCAGAACCTTCTCAACCCAGAAGCAGCTGTCACTTCACTGAAGTAAGAGGCAAATATGTCTAAATACGACTCCCATCTAAAATGTTCGTTTTGTGGCAAGTCTCAGGAGCAGGTACGCAAATTGATTGCCGGTCCGGGGGTCTACATTTGCGATGAATGTGTTGACTTGTGTAATGAGATTTTAGATGAGGAGTTGCTGGACTCAAATTCTCCAGCACCCCAACAGGTTCCCAAGTCAGAACCACCACAGAAGCGCCGCGTCCGCTCTAGCAACGTCTCTTTAAGTCAAATGCCCAAACCCAGAGAACTGAAAAAGCATCTGGATGAGCATGTTATTGGTCAGGAAGAAGCCAAGAAAGTTCTCTCAGTAGCGGTTTATAACCACTACAAGCGCCTCAGTTTTGTTCAGAATCAAACTAATGGCAAGGGAGCGGCAGATGATTCTGTGGAGCTGCAAAAGTCCAACATTCTCTTGATTGGCCCTACCGGCTGCGGAAAAACACTTTTAGCGCAAACACTGGCAAGCATATTGGATGTGCCCTTTGCGGTAGCGGATGCCACTACCCTGACAGAAGCGGGATATGTGGGGGAAGATGTGGAGAATATCTTGCTGCGACTTTTGCAAGTGGCAGACCTCGATGTTGAGGAAGCGCAGCGAGGGATTATCTACATTGATGAAATTGACAAAATAGCCCGTAAAAGCGAAAATCCCTCGATTACGCGGGATGTTTCTGGAGAGGGCGTCCAGCAGGCGCTGCTGAAGATGCTTGAGGGGACAGTTGCCAATGTACCGCCGCAGGGTGGGCGCAAGCATCCTTACCAAGACTGCATCCAGATTGACACCAGCAATATTATGTTTATTTGCGGTGGTGCTTTTGTGGGGCTGGAGAAGATCATCGAACAGCGGGTTGGCAAGCGTAACTCTTTAGGCTTTGAAGTTGAGTCAGGGGCAGAGATTAGTCAGCCACGCGAAAAGCGAACGGCAGATTTGCTCAAGCATTTAGAGCCAGACGATTTGGTGAAGTTTGGTATAATTCCAGAGTTTATTGGTAGGGTTCCGGTGACGGCAGTGGTTGATTCACTGGATGAAGAAGCACTGGTGCAGATCTTGACAGAACCTCGCAACGCACTGGTGAAGCAGTACCAGAAGCTGCTGAATATGGATAACGTGCAGCTAGAGTTTAAGCCAGATGCGATTCGCGCGATCGCGCAGGAAGCCTATCGCCGTAAAACCGGGGCACGCGCCTTGCGAGGAATTGTTGAAGAATTGATGCTGGAAGTGATGTACGAGTTGCCTTCTCGCAAGGATGTAACTTGTTGCACTATTACTAAAGAAATGGTGGAGAAGCGCTCTACAGCGGAACTATTGGTGCATCCTTCTTCTCTGCCAAAACCGGAATCCGCTTAAATAATTTAAGTGCTCAAGGTGATGAGTTTTGGGTTAAATTAAAACTCAAAACTCAAAACTCAAAACTATTAGAATGTCTTACATTCAAGTTCGTGGTGTCGAGCATTATTACGAATGGATTCGGACACCGGCAACCTCTGAGAAGAAGCCAGTAATGGTCTTTATACACGGCTGGGCTGGCTCAGATCGGTATTGGGAAAGTACAGCTAAGGCTCTGGCAGATACGTTTGATTGTCTTCTCTACGATATGCGGGGGTTTGGGCGTTCTCGTCGCGTCTCCGAAGTAGAATCCCCATTACTAGAACATCCACCTGCTACGGCGGCAGAGTTTACCTATGAAATGGAAGAGTACGCTGAAGACTTGGCGGCGTTATTAGACGCTTTGCAGTTAAGTCGCGTATATATAAACGCCCATTCCATGGGGGCGTCAGTAGCAACTTTTTTTCTCAACCTGTATCCAGAAAGGGTAGAGAAGGCGATTCTCACTTGTAGCGGGATTTTTGAATACGACGAGAAATCATTTACAGCCTTTCATAAATTTGGTGGCTACGTCGTCAAGTTCCGTCCACCCTGGTTGGCGAAGATTCCCTTGATGGACAAGATGTTTATGAAGCGATTTTTACATCGCCCTCTGCCCCGTGCGGTCAGTCTTGCTTTTCTTGAGGATTTTCTGGTAGCTGATTACACTGCGGCTATGGGCACAATTTTTACTTCTGTGAGTAAGAAGGCTGCGGAAGTGATGCCCTCAGAGTTTGCTAAAATAACCGTGCCAACGCTGTTAATCGCTGGAGAACACGACATTATCATCCCCGCAGCAATGGGGCGTCAGGCGGCAGAACTCAATGATTTGGTGGAGTATTGTGAGATTTCCGATACGGCTCATTTTCCCATGTTGGAAGAGCCAGTAACTTATCTGGAGCGGGTTCGGGGCTTTTTAGGCGTCATGTCGCTGCGCTCCAATTCGTAATTCGTAATTCGTAATTAATACCCCATAAATAAATTTAGGGGCTTGAAACCGGGGATTACGAATTATTTTGGTCACCTGTCCTGCTCAGCTATAGGTGCGATCGCCCCATAAAGTTATAGAGCTATGCACTCTCTAGAACCTCTAGGGCTTAAGCATTATGACCGCCACTACCTTTGAACATGGTAGATAAATCTCTATAACTTTTGTCTCAAATTAGTTTCCCCTTATTAAGCAGGGAAGTATAAATATGGCTTTCTTCCCTTACTTATGGTAGGTCAGGATAGGGGACTACAGGCGCTTTTGCTTATTGGTCTACTGCTTTTGAGAAAAAAGCTTGAAGAGCAGTGTGAAAACAATCCCGCTTAATAATGTCGCCCAAGTTGCTGGTGAAAAAGTTTGATTCATGGCGATCGCAATAGCTGGATTGAGGATACCTTCAGTTATGAGCACCCCAGCGGTCAAAGCAGCACCGATAGCAATACCAGAACCACTTTTGGGTACGTTCTTTTCGTACACGGCTACAACAGTAAGCATTAAAATTCCGAAGCCGAAGAATTCACCGAAGGCTCCTGCTGCCTGATAATTGGGTGCCAAGCTGCCGATAAAGCTGCCCAGCAAGCGTGCTAATAGCGCTCCCACAATTTGTGCCACTATATAAAACACGCCAGTGGCTAAGGGAAAGCGTCTTTCTAGGAGGAGACCAAGCGTAACCGCAGGGTTAAGATGACAGCCGGATATATCACCAATGGCATAAACCAAGGCACCCAGCGTTAGTCCAACCGCATAAGCCGTACCCCCTAGCAGAGCAGCCAGCGTTAAAAAGAAAGTGCCAACAACTTCAGCCGCAGCAGCTTTCAGCCTTTCTGATGAGAAAAGCCTGGTCGTTTTGCTGTCCATGTAACTCCTCTAATAAAGCTCAACTATTTATATCAACTGTAATTAAGCTAAATGGCAATTTAGATCAGCTTGAAGTAACAAAACTCAATGGAGGGAAAAATTTTATGGGTAACTCTCACCCTCTACCCATCTTACTAAAAAATATATTACGGCTTATTGATTACCGCCTTAGAGCCATTAACAGCAATCAACTGACAATTTTGCCTCAAATCAAAATAGGGGAAGCAAAGCCATTCTGGAAGTTTTAGTTAAATATTCAAGGATTGGCAAGTCAGCTATGCTGAGATATAGGTGCGCTCTGGGCGTATAATATATTGCCATAGATAGATTTATTTGTCCTAATACCTATGAAAAAAACTGCTGCTCGTTCCTCCGCGTTATTGGCTGCCTTCACATTGCTGCTTACAGCCTGTAGCGAGACTAACACTGGTAAAAATACTACAAATTCCGCTCAATCAACTAGCGGTTCATCTAACACTATTCCTATTGGTGTTGCCTTAGCTCAAACTAGCAATGTTGCCTTACTTGGTCAGGAGGGCATCGCTGGTGCCAAAATTGCCGAGAAATATTTTAATGACAAAGGTGGTATTAATGGCACTCAGATTAAATTAGTTATTCAGGACACGGCAGGCGATGAAGCCGGAGCAATCAACGCTTTCCAAACCTTAATAACCCAGAATAAAGTTGTGGGCATTGTCGGCCCAACGCTCTCGCAGCAGGCTTTTAGTGCCGATCCTATTGCCGATCGTGCCAAAGTTCCAGTAATTGGGCCATCTAATACCGCCAAAGGAATTCCAGAGATTGGGGATTACGTTGCTCGTGTCTCAGCCCCCGTTTCTATCGTCGCTCCTAATTCCGTGAAAGCGGCGCTTAAGCTCAATCCGCAGATCAAGAAAGTAGCTGTGTTTTATGCACAGAATGATGCTTTTAACAAGTCGGAAACAGAAATATTTCAGAAAACAGTTAAGGATCAAAAACTTGACTTGGTTACTGTCCAAAAGTTCCAAACTACTGACACTGATTTCCAAAGTCAAGCCACCAATGCGATTAACCTGAAACCAGATTTGATGATTATTTCTGGACTAGCGACAGACGGTGGAAATTTAGTTCGCCAGCTACGGGAATTAGGCTATAAAGGCTTAATCATTGGGGGAAATGGCTTTAACACTTCCAATATATTCGGGGTTTGTAAAGCGCTTTGCGATGGTGTACTCGTTGCCCAAGCTTATAGCCCTGAACACGTTGGGGAAATCAATAAAGATTTCCGCGCCGCTTATGTCAATCAATATAAGAAGGAACCGCCGCAGTTTAGTGCCCAAGCATTTGCAGCAGTTCAGGTGTTTGTGGAAGCTCTCAAGAATGTGGATAAAAAGACTAAAGTAAGCCAATTACCAGTGGATAAGCTGCGTACAGAACTGAACAAAGAACTATTGGCGGGGAAGTACGATACGCCCTTGGGTGAGATTGCCTTTACCCCGGTGGGTGAGGTTGTTCAGAAGGACTTCTATGTTGCACAACTGAAAGTAGATGGAAACGGGAGCAACGGTAAATTCGCGTTCCTGAAGTAGCTGTGATTCGAGTAGAGCGATCGCGTCCCCTAACCTCATGCAAAAACCTGCTGTATATACATCAACATTTCTAGGGACTCTGGCTTTACTTTTAACAGCTTGTAGTCAGCCTAACAGTAGCACTACTGTTACAGGTAATAGCATCCCCATTGGCATTACGGTGGCACAAACAAGCAACATTGCTTTAATTGGTCAAGAACAAGTCGCTGGGGCCAAAATTGCCGAGGAATATTTTAATCAGCGGGGTGGCATTAATGGCACACCAATTAAACTGATTTTTCAAGATGCTGGAGGAGATGAAGCTGGAGCAATCAACGCTTTCCAAACCTTAATTACTCAAAATAAAGTGGTGGGTATCGTTGGCCCCACTACTTCGCAGCAGGGTTTTAGTTCTCTTCCTATTGCGGAACAGGCTAAAGTGCCAGCGATCGCGCCCTCTACAATCGCCAAAGGTATTCCAGAGATTGGTGAATATATTTCTCGCCTCTCAGCAAGTTCTGAGCTAGTGGCTCCCAAGTCTGTGCAAGTAGCGGTGAAGCTAAATCCGCAGCTCAAGAAAGTTGCTCTATTTTATGCTCAAGACCAAGAGGCTATGGTATCTGAAACCCAAGTTTTTCAGAAAACAGCTAAAGATTTGGGGCTAAATATTGCAACTGTGCAAAGGTTTCAGGTCACGGATAGTGACTTTCAATCTCAGGCTACAACAGCTATCAATCTTCAGCCAGATTTGGCAATTGTTTCCGGTTTGCCTGTAGATGGGGGCAATTTAGTGAAGCAACTGCGAGAACTTGGTTATCAAGGTACTATTGTGGGGGGCAATGGCTTCAGCTCTTCTAATATATTTCCCGTATGTAAGGCATTGTGCGATCGCATTTTGGTTGCCCAATATTATAGCCCTGAGCAACAAAGCCAAATTAACGCAGCCTTTCGTACTGCTTATCGTCAGAAATATCAGAAGGAGCCACCTCAGTTTAGTGCCCAAACTTTTACAGCGGTGCAGGTGTTTGTCGAGGCTCTCAAGGCTGTAGATAAGAAAACTAAGATTCCTAAATTGCCGCTGGCTCAACTACGTACAGAACTAAACAAACAGGTGCTATCTGGAAAGTATCAGACGCCTCTAGGTGAGATTGCCTTTACTCCAGAGGGTGACATTATCCAGAAAGAGTTTTATGTTTCCCAAATCAAGATGGATGCAGACGGAAAGAACGGTCAATTTAAGTTAGTAAAATAGTTCCAATCAATTTATTTATGGATATAACGGTATTTTTACAACAATTTCTCAATGGGTTATCCATTGGCACTGTATATGCCATTTTTGCTTTAGGGTATACCCTAATATTCTCCATCTTAGGGATTATTAATTTTGCACATGGGGCAATTTTTACTGTTGGTGCCTACTTCACATACGCCCTGATGGGGGGAGCATTTGGTTTTAATGGATTGCTGGCTAATGCTAAACTGCCTGTGGAACTTCCGTTTGCAGTAGCGTTGATTCTGGGTAGTACCCTGGCTGGGTTAGTTGGCGTTGCTGTTGAAAGAATTGCCTTCCGCCCTCTGCGGCGTAGAGGCGCTGATCCACTGCTGACGGTTGTTTCCAGCTTAGGTGTGGCATTGGTAATTGTAAATTTAATCCAGTATTTGGTTGGTGCGGAAAATTATACATTTCCCTCAGATACCTATGGCAATTTACCAGCGGCAATAAACTTTGGTACGGTGGAAAAGCCGATTCCTATTCGTAGCGTTCAGGTAGTAATTTTTGGAGTCTCTGTAGTAATTCTGTCAATTCTCACATTTTTAATAAATCGCACTAAATTTGGTAAGGCAATGAAGGCTGTAGCGGAAGATCCAATTACTGCTAGTTTGCTCGGTATTAACACAGATTTCTTTATAGTCCTTACCTTCTTTGTCAGTAGCTTTCTAGCTGGTTTGGCAGGTACTTTGGTAGGTTCTAGTGTGAGTATTGCTGGCCCATATTTTGGCATTGCTTTTGGGCTAAAAGGTTTAGCTGTTATCGTGCTGGGAGGTTTAGGCAGTATTCCCGGTGCAGTACTAGGTGGTTTGGTAATTGGGCTAGTTGAAGCGTTTGTACCCTCAGATTACTCGGCTTATAAGGATGCTGTTGCTTTCGGAATCTTGTTTATCATGCTCCTAGTTAGACCTGAAGGTTTACTAGGGCGTCGGCTTATCCAGAAGGTGTAGCTAAGCATATTAAAGTTATTGTAAAAATCAAAATTTTGTTTTTGAAACGCACTAGACGTGCAGCGGCTTCCCGCAGGGTAGGACGCAGAGGTTAGCGCAAAGGTACACAGAGAATAAATTGACTTTTGCAAAAGGTCTATTCTCACGTAACAATTAGCTCAAAATCACTACTCTGATAAATTCCCCTTTTTCTGAAATTATCTTCGGCTAGAGTTGGGATAAGGGCTACAATACATCCGGATCGATGCCGAACGAGCGCAACCTTTCCGCCAGCATTTCGGCGCGTTGTTCTGCTTGCAGTATGCGTTCTTCTGGTGTCAGTAATCTTTGTCCTTGTTTGTCATACCAATATAGCCATTCTCGCGTTATGCCTTGATACGTTCCCCGTTCTCGCCCAATTCCTAAGTTTATCTCTGGTAGCCAAACAGGATTTCCCTCCTGTAATACATATTTCCCATCCAGCAAGCGATACACTTCCAGAGGTGATTTTCTACGTCGGTGGGGATTATAGACCGCATAGTATAACACTCCTAGATTGGCATACTGTTGCTTCTTGTCGCTGTATTCCCCTCGACGCTTTTGGGAGACGACTTCTAACACCAGAATCGGGACGCGATTTTCTTCCCAAAGCACATAGCTGAAGCGCAAATCTTCATCAATAAACCGTTCTACCCCTAAACTGAGAAAGCCATCCGGTACTATGGGGGGTTCGTTGGGGTCATAATATACCCCCATGTCAACCCCAAAGAACCAATCCATGCGCTCTGCCCAAACCAAAGCTAGTATCGCTTCCAGCAATCCGGGAATTAAATGTTGCAGTTGATTATCCACAGGGGTATCGTCAGAATCGGGTAGCTCTTCGGAAGAAGGTAAGCAGTCTAGCGGGTTGTACTGTAACATAAGGTCGTTTCCCCACAATTAATAATTCAATCTTAGTTTGTATGATTAATAGCTATGGCTGATTTTTTTACTACTTACGGGTTTCTGATCGTCTCTATGGTGCTGGGGGCGCTACTGGGACTTTCACTATATTTGCCGCTGATGGCTGGGCAGCTGTCTCTTGCTAGTCCTGGCTTCTATGCTTTGGGTGGCTATATTGCGGCGATTATGTCTACCCAGGTATTTCATTCCACTAGCGATTTGTTCCCTATTCCTCTGCTGCTATTGGAGATGCTGATTGCTGGTGTAGTCAGCGGTATTTTGGGCTTAATGGTAGGGCTTCCAGCACTACGGTTGCGGGGGATTTATTTAGCGATCGCTACCATTGCTTTTGTCGAAGTTTTGCGCGTACTTTCTCTAAATCTGGATATTACTGGCGGCGCGGTGGGTATCTTTGGCATTCCCCAACCTTTCCAGACGCCTATCGAATATTTATTTATTGTCGTACCGCTACTACTTGTGAGTATGTTCATTCTCTACCGTCTAGAGCGGATTCGCGCTGGGCGGGCGTTTACAGCTATTCGGGAGGATGAACTTGCTGCCGGGGCGATGGGTATTAATCCGACTTATTATAAGGTTCTGGCTTTCACACTGGGCGCTATCTTGGCTGGGGTGGCGGGTGCTGTCAGTGCCCACTTTCTTAATACCTGGAACGCTCGCCAAGGCACTTTTGATGCCAGTATTATCTACTTGACATCGGTATTGATTGGGGGGACACGAACTTTTGTCGGTCCAGTGTTGGGGGGTATGGTATTTACAGCGTTGCCAGAAGTATTGAGAGCGATCGCAGACACTGGCGGTATACCTACCTGGCTGGCACAATTCCTGCGCGACGGACGCTTCATTATTTTCGGCTTGCTAATTGTCTTGGGAACAATATTTTTCCCTCAAGGATTGGTGACGCCGGATTTATTTAAAAGGCGCAAAAGCCTTAAATAGTTTTGAGTTCTGAGTTTTGAGTTAATCCCTATATCTCGCTTTAATCACGCTGCCAAATTTTGAGGCTTCCGTCTTGACTGCCACTTACCAAAGTCTGCCCATCCGGACTAAAGGCTACAGATAAAACCCCATTTGAATGTCCTGGAAGGGTGCTAATTAGATTACCACTTTTAGATTCCCACAACTTGATAGTTTTATCTTTACTGCCACTAGCTAAAATTTCACCATCTGGACTAAAGGCGACAGAATTAAATGATTTTGAATATCCTCTAAGAGTGCGAATTAAAGCCCCACTTTCTGATTGCCATAACTTAACAGTGTTGTCATAACTGCCACTAGCTAAAGTTGCCCCATCCGGGCTAAATGCGACGGATAAAATTCCGTTTGAATGTCCTGGAAGGGTGCGAATTAACTTGCCAGTTTCTAGCTGCCACAGCTTAATGGTATTGTCTCCACTGCCACTAGCTAAAATTGCATCGTTTAGAGTGTTGGTATAGCTGGCACTTGGTGCATAAGCGACGGACAAAACTAAATCTAAATGCCCTCTAAGAGTGCGAATTAGCTTACCTGTGCTTAGTTGCCATAACTTGATAGTATTGTCATAACTCCCACTAGCTAAAAACTCGCCGTCCGGACTAAAAGCTACGGATAAAACAGAGTCTGAATGCCCGATAAAGGTTCCTATAAGTGCGCCAGTTTCGGATTGCCACAGCTTAATAGTGCTGTCCACACTACCACTAGCGATGATTCCACTATGAGGATTAAAAGCAACTGATACAACAGGGGCTGAATGTCCTGTAAGGGTATAAAGGAGCTTGCCAGTGCTTAGTTGCCACAGCTTAATCGTGTTGCCATGATTGCCGCTAGCTAAAATTGCCCCATCCGCACTAAATGCCACGGAAAAAACACATAGTGTATGGCCGGTGATATTGCGGACGCATTTCCAAGCTTGGTTTTGAGGCGGCGGTGTATGTGGGAGATTAGATGCTATTGATGTTTGCAAAGAGGATTTTTGAGGAAAACTTGGTTGATGATATGGAGGTGCTATAGGCGCTAATTGTAGAGATGCGAAATTTTGCTTTTCTAAAATATTCAAGTCTTTAATAATTTCTTCTACTAATTGATAGCGGCGATTAGTAGGACTTTCCAGCATTTTGTCTAAAATGCGCCCCAATCCATCACTAACTGGATTGTTGTCTAAGTATTGCCCCCACACCCAATTACCTTCGTTAGCATCATAAAGATCCCAGGGGTTAACTTGAGTTAATAAATGGATACAGGTGACGCCTAAACTGTAAATATCACTAGCAAAAGTTGTTTTTCCAACTGCTTGTTCTGGTGCTATGTACCCAATAGTACCTATTACTGTACCAATTTTGGCAAGTGTGGTTCCACTAACAAATTTAGCAGCGCCAAAATCTACTAAAACTAGCTGGCTTTTTCCTACCTTTTTTGGCAAGAGTGAGGATAATTGATTTATCTCTGTCTCGGCAATGAGGGCGCGACGAATAATGTTTTCTGGTTTAATATCCCGATGAATGATTTGTCTTGAATGGACAAATTGCAAGACGGGAAGAAAATCATGTAGCAGTTGGCGAATCTGTGTTTCTGTAAAACACCCGTCTGCTTCCAATTCTTGGGCTAAGTTTTTCCCATTGATGAATTCTTGGGCTAAATACTGCCGACTATCTTGGGTAAAATATGCCAAAAGTTCCGGTATCTGAGGATGATTGCCCAATTCATCCAACCGCACGGCTTCCTGGTGAAATAGTTGTGCCGCCTTCTGAATAGAATTATTACTTTCGGTAGATGTAATATTTGCACTTATGGGAAGAAGCTGCTTAATTACGCAAGGCGGCTTGGAGGGTTTGTACTCATCCACGGCTAAGAAGGTTCTGCCAAAGCCACCTTGTCCGATATGCTTGATCAGACGATAGCGATCGCCTAAGAGCAACTTGGAGCCACAAGTTTGGCAAAACCTTGTACTAGGGGCATTTTGGGGCTTATGGCAATTGGCATTGAGGCAATAAGTCATAATTGGCAGCAAATCAGCCGATAGAACCTATGCTAGTCTCTGGGTTTGGACTTGGCTAATGGCAGCGGTGAGGGTGCGATCGCATTACGATTTAACGCATCCTTGCATATCCCCAGACCTGAGAAGAACAGAACTTACACAAAATAGAAAATTACTAAAGCTGGAGATTAATACCTATGAGAAAATTGCGGGCTTTGATTTTTGACGTTGACGGTACTTTAGCAGACACTGAGCGAGATGGGCATCGAGTTGCTTTTAATCGCGCTTTCGCGGAAGCTGGCTTAGATTGGGATTGGCCGCCTGAACTTTATGGCGATTTACTTTCTGTAGCTGGAGGAAAAGAACGAATTCGCTTTTATTTGCAGCGATATCGCCCCGAATTTCAGATCCCCTCAGAAAGCTTTATTGCTGACTTGCACGCAACTAAAACAAAGCATTATCAAGATTTATTAGCTGAAGGTAAGATTCCCCTGCGTACTGGGGTGAAGCGATTAATTACAGAAGCTCACGACCAAGGAGTCCGTTTAGCGATCGCTACCACTAGCGCCTTACCCAATGTTATGGCTCTATTAGAACATACTCTTGACCCAGCTTGGTTTGAAGTTATTGCAGCTGGAGATATTGTACCTGCTAAAAAGCCAGCCCCAGATATCTATTATTATGCGCTGAAACAACTGAATTTAGAAGCACAGGAGTGTCTTGTGGTGGAAGACTCACTTCACGGGCTGCAAGCTGCAACTAAGGCAGGTTTACCAACGATTGTTACTGTCAACGAATATACTAAAAACCAAGATTTCTCTGATGCTCTATTAGTGCTCAATAATTTGGGAGAGCCAGAATTACCGTTCACTGTTTTTTTTGGTAATGCTTTTGATGCAAGTTATGTAGATATGCCAATGCTGCATCGTCTCCATAACTCTATAGATTGAATGAAAGCCTTAATCACAGCGCCAAATCTTAATATTCTTGTCGCTACTGCCACTGACTATAACTCGACCATCTGGGCTAAAGGCGACGGAATTCACCCAATCTGAATGCCCAGTGAGGGTGTCAATGAGCTTGCCAGTGTTAACTTCCCACAACTTAATAGTGTTGTCTCCGCTACCACTGACGAGAATTTGACCATCCGGGCTAAAGGCGATCGCATAAACTGAGCCTAAATGTCCCTTAAAAGTATTAATCAATCTGCCAGTGTTGACTTCCCACAGCTTGATAGTGTTGTCTCCGCTGCCACTAACGAGAATTTGACCATCCGGGCTAAAGGCGATCACATAAACCAAGTATCCATGCCCGGTGAGGGTGTTAATGAGCTTGACATCCTTTAGCTGCCACAATTTGATGGTGTTGTCTCCGCCGCCACTGGCTAAAATTGCACCATCCGGGCTAAAGGCAAGGGAACAAAACCTGTGTGAATGCTTAATAAGTGTGCCGATAAGCTGGCTATTTGAGCTTTCCCACAGCTTTATGGTGTTGTCTTTACTGCCACTGACAAGAATTCGATTATCTGGACTAAAGGTGAGGCAGTCAACTGAGGATGAATGCTCGGTGAGGGTGCTAATTAGCTTGCCACTTGAGGTTTGCCACAGCTTAATTGTCGCGTCAGACGACCCACTAGCTAAAATTTCACTATTTGGGCTAAAAGCGATCGCACAAATCGAGCTTGAATGTCCTGTAAGATTATTGATCTGCTTGCCACTGCTCGGTTCCCATAACTTGATGGTGTTGTCTTTACTACCACTGGCGAAAATTCCACCGTCTGGACTATAGGCAAGGCAATTAACTGCATATAAATGCCTTTTTATGGTGTGTACACATTTCCAACCCTGAACTGGCGACTTTGTAGGGGCAGGTGGCTGGGCAGAATTTACAACTACAGTGGGCGGTACTGTAACAGATTGATTTGGTGCCTGAGTTTGAGGCTTTGGTGCAGGTAGATTGGCAGAATTTACAATTACCGTGGGCGGTACTATAGCAGATTGAGTTCGTGCCTGAGTTTGAGACTTTGGTGCAGGTGGCTGGGCAGAATTTACAATTACCGTGGGCGCTAATATAGTGGCTTGAGCCTTTATATCCTCGATTACTGCATCCGCTGATTCGTAGCGGTAGTTAATATCCTTTCGCAAAAGTTTCTCTAAAACCCGCTCGATTTCCTTACTAATCGGACTGAGCAAATAATTCCGCCAATTAAGAACCCAACTATAGCCATCTTTAGAAAACATTTGAAACGGATGAATCTTGGTTAGCAGATGCAAGCAAGTCACACCTAAACTGTAGAGATCTCCAGATGGGGAAGCTTTACCATTCTGCATTTGTTCAATTGGGGCATATCCTTGCGAACCAATGGTTGTACCAGATCTAGCAAGGGTAGTGCGGCTTATTTGTTTAGAAACGCCGAAATCAATCAGCACTAACTCACCACCTTTTGCGCCCCATTGATCAGGGGGGGAGCGGCGCATAATATTCTCTGGCTTAATGTCCCGATGAATTACCCCTTTCTCATGGATAAACTTCAGCACTGGCAGCATTTGTGCCAAAAGCTCCCGAATTTGGTTTTCTCTAAAAGCTCCCTGCTGCTCTAATTCCTGGAGTAGATTTTGCCCAGCGATCGACTCCTGCACTAAATAGAGGCGTTGATCTTGTTCAAAGTAAGCGATTAATTCAGGAATCTGGGGATGTTTCCCCAGTTGATGCAGCCGCTTCGCCTCTTGGTTAAATAATTCCACAGACTTCTGGAGTGCCCAAGTGCCTTGGGCTTGAGGTAATAATTGCTTAATTACACAGGGTTCATCGAACTTGCCGTGATTCACTGCCCGAAAGGTTCTGCCAAATCCCCCTTGTCCTAGTGGTGCGATCGCACGGTAAAGCTCTTTGAGCAACAATTTTGAGCCGCAACTTTGACAAAATCGATTACCAGCAGGATTCTGGGGCTTCTGGCAATCGGGATTGAGACAGTAGCTCATATAGCAATTAGCTTGTAGCAATCCTTCAGTTATAGCAGCAGATCTGAGTGCATAGAGGCCGATTGTCAAGAGCCATTCAGGAAAATCTTAATTTACGCAAGGAGGAGCTAATCTTCTATTCTGGAGGTCTGTTAGTGCAAAATTTTAGAATGACCCAGCAGGAACTTATTGATAGCATCCCAGAATCTAACGGTAGCCCTCTACTAGAAGCCAAAGCCCTAACTCGCCGTTTTGGCGGCTTAATTGCCGTTAACGATGTCTCTTTTAGCGTGCAAAAACACGAGATATTTGGACTAATCGGCCCTAACGGTGCCGGAAAGACAACGCTGTTTAATTTGATTACGGGGATGATTCCGCCTTCCAGTGGGCAGCTAGTTTATCAAAACAAGAATATTTCTAAGCTGCGCCCACATCGCATCGCCGCTTTAGGCATCGCTCGGACGTTCCAGAATATTCGCTTGTTTGGCGAACTATCCGCACTGGAAAATGTAATCATTGCACGGCACATTCATACTAAAAGTAATGTTTTCACGGGTGTACTGGGCTTACCACCTGCACCTAGTGAGGAACAGAAAAGCAAACAGAAAGCTTTAGAGTTGCTGGATCTGATGGGGTTAGGCGATCGCGCTCAGGAAAAAGCCCGCAATTTTCCCTATGGCGATCAACGGCGTTTGGAGATTGCCCGCGCCCTTGCCCTGAAACCGCAAGTCTTACTTCTTGATGAGCCTGCTGCTGGTATGAATCCCAGCGAAAAACACCAGTTGAGCGGATTTATCCGGGAAATACGCAGCAAATTTAATTTGACTGTGATTTTGATTGAGCATCACGTTCCCCTGGTGATGGGCTTGTGCGATCGCATTGCGGTGTTGAATTTTGGAAAGTTGATTGCTTTGGGGAATCCTGCCGCCGTTAAATCCGATCCTGCCGTGATAGAAGCTTATCTAGGAGCAGAATAAATCGTTTTGAGTCCAAGCCGTCAATTTTAAAAAAACTTTTGTAGCGTGAAAAAGATGTCCACCTCTGGCAGGCTAGAAGCTTTCTATACAGGAGATAATTTTGACACTCCCACCGACAAGTCGGGGGATTCTTGGTTCGCCGAGTCCACTTAGCTTAGACTCCTTGCGGTATCTAAGCTAGAGGTGGTTCTCTCCCCAAGCGTTAACTTTCCGTATGCCCTACGGTAGTTGCATTGCTACAAAATTTGTTTGAGTTTAAATGCTGCTCGTCCGGTTCCCGTGAATCTTTTACCTACTTTCGGGACTACAAAAACGTAGAAGCCGGAACAACCAAGTAGAACCCGTTAGATTCAATTGTCAAGGTTCAGCGTCACCGTTACGGTACTAGGTTTTTAAAGAGGTTGATTACCTTGCCTCTGTAGAGGATTATACGACAAGGCGAATACCTTTTCAATGCCCGTCATTCATCCCTCCTATAAATCGGGGGTCTTCTGACGGTTTAATGATAAGTTGGCTTATTGAAAGCAAACTATACATTTATAATTCAACAGTAAAAAATTATATGAGCCAACTGCTGGAAGTTAGAGGCATATACGTTAACTACGGTGGCATTCAAGCCCTGGAAGATGTCAATATAGTCGTCAACGCTGGCGAAGTTGTTACTTTAATTGGTGCCAACGGTGCTGGTAAAACCACTACTCTACGGGCGATTTCTCGGCTGCTTAATACTCGCAGCGGACTTATATCCTACAACGGCCGTGACATTACCCGGTGTCCTGCACACGACATTGTTCGCATGGGTATCGCCCACTGCCCTGAAGGACGAAGAGTGCTATCTAGGCTGACGGTGTTCGATAACCTCGAGTTGGGCGCATACATCCGTTCTAATGCCAAAGAAGTGAGTGCGGATATTGAGCGGCAATTTGAGGCTTTCCCGCGTCTAGCAGAACGCCGTAACCAGCTAGCTGGGACACTCAGCGGCGGTGAACAACAAATGTTAGCGATCGCTCGTGCCGTAATGAGCCGCCCAAAACTCTTGCTAATGGATGAACCTAGCCTGGGGCTTGCCCCGGCGATTGTGCGCGAGATTTTCTCCATCATTGAGAATCTACGTGCCACAGGTGTCACTATACTTTTAGTTGAACAAAACGCCAACCTGGCTCTACAAATTGCTGATCGAGGTTACGTTCTTGAGGCTGGTCGTATCACCCTTACCGGAAAAGCTTCAGAACTCCTTGATGATGAGCGAGTGAGAAAGGCTTATTTAGGATAAGGTCATGTCGCTGCGCTCCAATTCGTAATTCGTAATTCGTAATTAATACCCCATAAATAAATTTAGGCGCTTGAAATCGGGAATTATGAATTACGAATTATTTTAATCAAAGCCAATGCAAAAATGCTGTATTATAAACTACATTCTTAACATCAAGTAAACAAGATGAAACGGGGATTGTTGCTTACTTCTACTGTCTTGATTCTTTCGTTGAATGTATTTATATTGCCAGCTCTATCTCAAACATCTCAACAAAAATGCGAACAACAAGAAGAAATCTTTACCTTTCAAGTACCTACCTACGCCATCCAACATCAAGGAGGAGCTATCCTCAACATTAAAGTTGCCTATCGCTTAACACCAGAAGCCATCGCCCAGAAAGATTACCCGGATTTTGTCCCCATTAGAAAAGATATTGATAAGTTTCTCGTAAATTATCCAAACGAGACAGATTATTGGGAAATTGTTAATAGAAATCTAGTCAAGTATCTCTTAGATAAATATCCACAGATGTCATCTTTGAGTCTTGAACTGGGCGTGATGCCTACCCCACAAGAGCCTTTTGCTCGTTCCAGTATTATCAAAAGTACTCGACCCCAAAGCTGCCAGCTTACTCTTTAACTGTTAGCTACTAGAACCTATATGCCGCTGTCAAGGTCAATTATGGCAGCGCTATGTTAGTAGGCAAGGGTAGTTTAATAACTCAGTTCTTCCCGCAGAATCCGCTGGCAGGTGAATGACTTAGGCTGTAGCCTCTCTTTTTGCTTAAGCGATCGCGAACTTTTTTATCAGAAGATGGCATCCTCTTAAGAGCGCTCGCGCTTATTCCCCTCTGAGCAATTGTCAAAAATCCGCTCTGACTACAACATTTCTACTGGTTCTTTTTCCACTGCCTCTCCTGTGATGTCAGCAGTATGCGCGTTAACCATAGCCTTAATGGATTCAGGCAGATGCAGGCAACAATCGATCAACTTTCTCAAATTCTCATCTTTCGAGATTTAACTCGCTCAGAATTAGAGCCTTTACAACCCCACACCCAAGTACAGCACTACCGCCAAGGAGAGATTCTCATGCACGAGAGCGATCGCCTTCCAGACAACAGTTACAGAATTTAGAAATTGTAAAAATTCCCGGAAAGTGACAGAAGAGGGATACCTTTAGACAACAGATTTCTCGACTAGTAAAAGCAAAAAGAAAATTGGTTTTCCTCGAAAAAAAAGACCTACGGAAGACAGCGAACGGGATGAAGAAAAACGGCAGGCATTTGTAACGCAATTGTCCACAATACCCCCTGAGAAGATAGTTTACCTTTCCGGAATCAGGGATGGATAGTAGAGATCAATATGATTATGGTTGGAATGATAAAGGGCAGCGCTTCCATGCCCTGAAACCAGGTCGGCGCGAGGGACGGGTAAACATGATTGCCGCCTGGTGTAACCAAAATCTGATAGCTCCCTTCACTATTGAGGGGGCGTGTAATCGAACAGTGGAAAGAAACCTGGCTGGAAAGTTGTTTACGTCCTACACTCACAATTGGACAGGTTGTGGTGATGGATAATGCCACGTTCCATAAAGGTGGGCGCATTCGAGAACTGATTGAGACTGCGGGCTGTCAACTATTGTATTTACCCCCCTATTCTCCAGACCTTAATAAAATTGAGAAATGTTGGTCTTGGTGAAAAAGTCGCATCCACAAAAAACTCTCTTCAGTTTGATTGTTTACGAGATGCCATTGAAGATGTCTTGCGTCAAGCATCTTAACCGCCTTGGCGGTTGCTATAACCCTCTTTTGTCACTCTGATGAGATAAAAATATAAGTCAAATGGTGAGAAGCTTCCCCAATGGGCGGTTTAGCGATCGCTTTCCTGATAGAAACGTTGAAACGTAGCTTAGTTGGTAGAAGTCCCTCAGTATAATGATTTCAGATTTTCCTCTGCTGAAAGTGACAAAAGAGGGATAATTAGACTGTAGCCTCTCTTGTTGCTAAAGCGCTCACGAACTTTTTTTATTAGAAGATGGCATATTCTTAAGAGCGATCGCGCTTATTCTCCTCTGAGCAATTGCCAACAATTAGATCTGACTACAACATTTCTACTGGCTCTTTGTCAACTGCCTCTCCTGTGATGTCAGCAGTATACGCGTTAACCATAGCCTTAATGGATTCAGGCAGATGCAGGCAACAATCGATGAACTTTCTCAAATTCTCATCTTTCGAGATCTAACTAGCTCAGAATTAGAGCCTTTACAACCCTACACCCAAGTGCAGCACTACCGCCAAGGAGAGATTCTCATGCATGAGAGCGATCGCCTCCCGGCGAAGCTATATGCTCTCCTCAGTGGTGCTTTGCAAATAACCAAAACAGCAACAACGGGCAAGGAAACGATTCTGCGTACCTTACCACCTGGAGAAATTTTTGCAGCCCCAGCATTATTAGGTGATGGAATTGCCCCAGCAATGGTGACTGCTGGGTGTGATTCCATAATTCTCACGGTAGAGCGAGATGCTCTTATAGAAGCAATTAGGCAAACCCCAGAAATTGCCTTACGAATGCTGATGGTTTTTAATTCTCGGCTGCAACAACTCCATGAAACAGTGCATGGATTAATTTCTGAACGAGCGATTGTACGCTTGGCGAGGTTAATTCAAGATTCTGCAACTCGATACGGTATTGATACCAGAGCAGAGGGCGAGTGTTTGAAGGCTAAGCTGCCCTATTATCAAATTGCTCGCAGCATCGGCATTACCTATGAAGAGTGCGTGCGGCTGTTCAAAAGCCTGAAGTTGGTTGTGGCTTACAGTCGCGGTGGCAAGATTACAGTGCTGGATGCGGAAAAATTGAATGCGATCGCCTCCGGCATCATAAATTCTTAACCTTAGCTCACAAAAGGTTAGATGTCCTTCTCAGCACGAGCAGAGATATTTAGCTAACCAGACTCGCCTATATGCTAGACAGCATAGGGCTTCAGACCATTCAGCACCATATGAGTGTCCCAGCGATAACCACGTACTTGATGTGAAACTTCGTCAGGAGCACGCTCAGATATATTTCTTAAGGATTACTTAAGGGATATTCCCCTTGACAGAGGCAGTAACGCCGTTTAGCATATATCTAACTGAAAAATCCAAGTATTTCTACGTACATGTTTTCCGAAACAGGCTTAATGAATTTTGGAAAACACTCAACAACAAATTTAGGAAGGAGGAAATCTCATGAATCTCTCTACAAAACTCATGGTAGTTGGGTTAGCTGTTGCTGCGAGCGCCTTAAGTTTTGCTTCAGTAGCTTCTGCTCAAGCAGTATCTGCTGGTCTAGTACTTAAACTTGAAGGTCTTTCATCAGAAACTACTGAGACAGGCAGCACCACAGGTCTTGAAAGCTTAGAACTTTCTGCGGCAATAGCAACTGGCGAAAACACTATAGCCAATCTACAAGTCACACATAATGGACCAGACATTGATACCTACAAAGCTTTTGCAGCTGCAACCAACGGAAGCGATTTTAACAATAATTTGACGGTTTCTAATACCTCAACCACCGCCATAACAGATTCTGTTGTTACCCTTGGTACGCCGTAATAACTCTATTCCATTTTTCCATGAACATATATCGCGACAACAGCTGAAGTCGCAAATATATAGTAAAAAAAGCTCCCCCTCTGGAGGCTCAGTGGGGGAAATTTTTGTATAAACTCACTCGCCTTCAAAGGCGATGTCGCCACAATAAAAACTACAATAGACCACCCGAATACTGGGTCAAATATCTCCTTCTCTTATCCGATGATACTAAAGCCGCATTTATGTAACGCCTATTACTAGCACGGATGCCTGTAGTTTGTGTCTGCCACTTTGGATAACGCTGGAACATTGACAATGAAGGTAACCTATCACAGCACAATATTACTAATATACTAAGTCTACCTTGATATTATCAATTACCCTAAAGCAGCCCTGTACTAGGTTAGCTGTTATATTTTATGAATATGAAAAATACTGCTACAACAAAAAAAACAAATAAAATTTTATTTTGTAATTACACTATTTACTTAATTTTGGGAAGACGTTTAATTGTGCTTTCCAGCGCTTTTATTATAATCTTTTTCCGCCTTCTTCCAGCGAAAGCTGTTTTGACTAACTCAGAAGCAGCCTCTAATGAGGCTTCGTCAAAAGAGTTACAACAACCCAGGGAACTCCCCGTATCTATTCAGAATTTAACAGAAAATATATCTCCAATTTTCCAGCAATCCAATCTGAGGGAAAATCCCTCAATAGTGTCAGAATTGCAGGTGACATCAAAGGAATCTAACTTGCCCTTATCCTTCCAATTTAATTGGGTAGAGAATTCTCAGATGGCATCAGAGTTAGAGGAGACATCAAGAAAATCTAACTTGCCATTCTCCCTCCAATTTAATCAAGCCGAAAATTTTCGGCTAGCGTCAGAAGTAGAGGCGGTATCAAATAAATCTAACTTGCCATCCTCAGCTAATACAGAGCAACCTCAATTGACAAATCAATTGAATTATTTGCCTAGATCTAATCTGAAACCAGCTGATAATGATAAACGGCTATCCGAAGTCGAGCCTAGCCCGTCTATAGAAAAATTAAATGAAGATCGAAATTATATTATTTCTCCACGCATTGTTGATAACAATAAAATTAATCCGATTACAACCGTTTTACCTCTTAATGGAGTACAAATTACCCACTTAACTGAATTTGAAACTCTTACAGGATATGAGTTTGGCAATAACAGGAGCGATAATCTTCTCTTCAATGGTATTGCTAAACTTAACAGCCAAATTCAGGAAAGCTTAACAAGAAATAATATTTTGAGGGTAGAGCAGAGAGGAGATTACTTACAGTTACAAACAGTTAGGCAATCCAGAGATATTTTGGTCAATCGAGTAGAGCCTCGGACTTTAGTAGGTCTAGAACTCCAGTTTAGCTTAACAGCTTCTTGTTTATTTATTGGGGGAAATCCTAACGAGCAGTGTACCTACACTCCCGGATTAGAAACAGATAGGAATAGCATCGATCCTAACGCTTTAGTGCCAACTAACTTTATCCTAACTTCTCAGATAGGTGATGTTGTCACGCCCGAATCTCTTGCAGCTATTAGTTTGCCTGGTTTTCAAAGAGGTGCTAATGGCCAACAAATTGGTCTAGACTTCTATCTTCCTAATGTTGGCTCATTTGCAGGCAATACTCAATCAAATACAACCGAAATTACCAGAAGAGAAGAAATTGAGAACACCCCAGCAACGTTTTTTTCTCAAGTTAGGCAAGTTATCAAAGCTAATGATGAAGAAGCCGTAATTGGACGTACTGTTCGGGGCTTAGGTTTTGTATTAGATGACAAAAATACACTTATTAACTCGGGTTTGCAACTAGGTGCTGAGTTTCTTCCTGATTTAATTCCAAATCTTAAAGGCTCAAACAATGCCGTTAACAGAAATATTAATAGAAATTTGTTTTTTGCTGCCAACAATACACGACTACCTGTAAATAGTTTTATTATTTACCATGCTGGTCTTGGACGAGCATCAAGCCCCAAAACGTCTGTAACAAATATAAGCGAAATTCCATCTGCTACTTTTAATAGTGTTTGGTTTGGGATTTCTCCAGTTACAGAAAGAACTTTTTCTGCTCGCCAAAGTTTCCAATTAACTGGTGCCGAAAGGCTAATCGCCTCAGGAGGTGCAGAAGGAGGAGCGAATTCTAACCTAGATTTAGATTTTATTATTATAAATGGTGGCGATATTTTTTCTAATGGAAATTTAGTAAACTTTTATCCTCAGCTTTATGCCTCAGTTTTTAATCGAGATATTAATTTAATTACTAGCAGCCGACTAACCGAGAAAACAAGTTATTATCCCCATATTAGTTTTACGGGAGATATTACAAGTGGTAGTGATGTATTTCGTTATTATACAGGCTCTATTTTTTCTGATAAAATTAAAGCTTATCTGGGCTTAGATTATGCAAAAACAACGTTAGACGGATGGAGATATAAGGTAGGAGCTATCGGCTATGTTAATCCAGATCGTGATTACTATAGTCAGCTATTTGGGAATGCTTCTAAAAGAATTGCTTTGGGTCGCAATTCCAATATTGTTTTTTCAACTGCCTTCGATTACGAGCTGGATAGAGAAACTCGCATCGGTGAGCAAACGCTTATCTCTGCTGGTAGTTTTGTAAGAGTAGGGGCAGCGGTAAATTTTGGCTCTACTTCGTTTGAATTAGTAAATTATATTGGCGATATATTACCCAACTCCATTGACAATACTTTATTATTAAACCTGGGAATTACACCTATCAAAAATTTGCGCTTATCAGCTTATTTCGCTCCAATTAATGAAAATGAGAGCCGAACGCGCTATGGTGCCAGCGCCCAGCTACGCTTGGGGAATGCCTATAATAGCCCTACTTTGAGCTTAAACTATACTAACTATGAGTATGACTATGGTAGCGATCCCTTTGGGCGAGAATTACAGACAACTGAGGATGTTTTTAGAATTCTGTTTAGGTTTGGAGAGCCAGCACAACCTTTTAGCGCTCAACCCACTCAAAGGGTAAGAGACACAGTAGAAGGTACTCCCACTGTCCCGTAGCTAGAACGCTGATCAGAGGCAGTGCCTACCAATTTCTAAGAGTTTGTATCGACGCGCGATCGCTCCTTACCTACTCAAAAGCTGCTGCCGGGGTAAGCCCATTTCCTTCCTTCCTAGCTAACAATTGCTTCTAGGAGTTAGCAACATTCCCGATACCACTCACATTTGCTTGAGCAACAGAGTTTCTTTTTGCCTCATAAAATCGGCAGGCAACAGTTCCTAGCGAGTAAAGCAAAGCGGCATTATTGGACGCTCCCGCCACAGCACCGATTACAGGCAAAAGTTCTACAAAGCCCAGACCCACCTTTAGTACTCCAGAACCTCCCACAGACAAGCCAAAAATTGCCAGAAGTTCGCCTCGTCGAGTGGGGTCTTTTAGGGAAAATCCGTATGCAGCAGCAATGCGATAGATCATCTCTGCTTGCAATGCTGTAACCGCAGCTAAATCGACTGCAAACAAAGTTAACGCCAAAGGAGGCACAAAGTTAGTAAGTAATCCAATTCCCCCTGCTTTTACGGAGGTGTCAACAATAATTCGGTGGGCAAGTTGCTCCGGCGTTTCTAGGGGGTATTGCTGGCGCAGCTTTTCTACCTCATCCTGAGCCTTCTCCACATCAACCTGACCGAGGGCAGTCATTAGCACGTTAATGCCTGGAACTTTAACGGCATATTTGACCATGGGATTTTCAGCTATGGGGGTAACAAATTTCCCCATATTTTCTGTCCCCTCCTCCACAAATCGCATCGTCGCTGCTCCAACAGTTTCTCCTACGGCGGTAGTAGTGCTGGTAATGTTGTTAGTAGCAGACTGGAATGCCTCAGAAGCCAACTTAGCAAATTGAACTGCTGTCCCTATCGCTTCACTGACTTGGTCGCTACCTGAACTTTCTGTATTTGGCGCTGCCATAGACGTTGGTTAAGTTTAATACTTTGTGCTGAACTTACATTCACTCTATAAACAGCAAAGACTCAAAATCCTCTATCCACTGGTAGTAATTCGACCATAAGCTGTTGTGATGGGCAATGCATACTTTATTCACCTGTGTGTACCTTGATGAGTGACAAGATCAAGCCAGATTGGGCGGGCGATGACCTGCTCTCCCGATTCGTCAATGTCCTGATCCAGACCAAGCCCATTTATGCCGTGATGAAACAGCAAGCGAGGCAGGTACTCGTGAAAACGGCTGAGAAAAATGGCATTCCCTGGCGCAAGAACTACGAAGAACTGGAAGTGTCAGGGGCTAAAGAGCGTCTGGAGTCGATTACAAATCCAAGTATCACCTACCCCGATTACTACCAGGTACCCTTCCATGCCTACGAAAAAGGCAACCTGTGCTGGCCTGCGGCCTTTGAAGCCGAGTCAGCCACCTATGCTATGGCTTTAAGGGTATGGCCCCAAGAATCTCTCTCCTGGCAAGAGGCTCAAGCGCGATTGCGGGGGAGCTTCCACCAAGTCCTGGCAACACATGGCCCCAAGCTTGTGCGGGACATTCTAGACATTGGTTGCTCAGTAGGTATTTCCACATTAACGCTACATCGCTACTACCAAAGCAGCCAAGGCACCCCAGTTCGCACTGTAGGTCTGGATCTGTCCCCCTATATGCTGGCGGTAGCCCAAACCCAAGATGTAAATGGCGAAATTGCCCAATGGCTCCACGCTAAGGGAGAGGAGACAGGGTTAGGCGATCGCTCTTTTGACTTAGTGACGCTCCAATTCTTGATCCATGAACTGCCGCGCCAAGCTACTCAAGCAATTTTTCAGGAAGCTTTAAGGCTGTTGCGCCCCGGTGGGTATTTAGCCATTGTGGACAACAACCCGAAATCTCCAGTAATTCAAAACCTCCCACCTGTGCTATTTACCCTGATGAAAAGCACAGAACCCTGGGCTGATGACTTTTACACGTTGGACGTGGAAGCGACGATGCAAGCGGTAGGATTTGAAAATGTGGTCACAGTAGCTAGCGATCCGCGTCATCGCACGATTATTGGTCGTAAGCCTGAATAGGGATTAAATGCGATCGCTCTTTGTGTGCTTAAGCCCGATAGATGCGATCGCTTTTCCACTCAGCAACCGTGAGACGGTAAAAAACATGGGGTAGTCCTACATGGATAATGTCCCGCTCATAGCGAAATCCCACTTTCTCCATGACTCGCTGGGAGGCTCGGTTGGTTGTGAGAGTAAAGCACACTAAGTTAGATAAGCCAAGTTTCTCAAAACCTATGGTCAAAATTGCCTCAGCCATCTCTGTAGCTAACCCTTTGCCCCAGTATTCCGATATCACTGCATAAAGTAATTCCACCTCATCATTACCGCCGACATGGGAGTGCTTCAGTCCAGCGCGAGCGACAAATTGCTTGTCTAATTTGTCTCGAAATATCCATACCCCAAAACCGTAGCGGTTCCAATGATCTAAAAATTGCTGAAGACGCTGCTGCACCTCCTCTTCGGGAAGGATCTTGCCATCAGCTGAGAGGGTTGCCATCACAGAAGGATCTTGATACAGACGGCAAAATTCACCGAAATCTTCAGCGCGCAGGCGTGAGCCAATCAAACGGTGAGTATGAACAGTTTCTATCAGCTGTGCCATTAGTCGTCCTGAAGCTTAAACGGTGGAGGTTGGGTACCGTCGATATCGGTAAATCCATACTCCTGCGCCAGTTCGCCTACTAATAGAATACTTCCCGACATTTGCATCACATTTGAATCGGCTGCCAGGGCGACGACGGCTCGCCCGATGTACTCTGGGGACTCGCTGGCGCTCAGTTCCAAGGAATTTTTGGCGCAAGCTGCCAGTACCCGTTCCGTACGCATAAATCCGGGAGCGAGTGCCACAGCAGCAATATTTTCTGAACGCAGTTCCCGTGCCATGCCATACGCCATGCGCTTGGCAGCATTCTTCGCCAAATCATAGAACAGATTGCCCAGATATACATCCCGATACCAAGCGGTGGTATTGACAATCAATCCCTGTCGATGCGGCAACATCAGCGGCACCGCAAAGCGGCTAGATACAAGATGCGATCGCACACCCGCCACAAACATTCCCTGCCAGCGTTCAAGGGATTGTTCCCAGAAAGGGGCATCAAAATTCGTACCATCATCAAACGTGGTGCCATAGTAGTTGGCGTAGCCCCCCCAGGCGTTGTTCACCAGAATGTCCAGGCAACCCTGCTCCTGCTTAACCTGTGCAAACAAAGCTTCGGTTTCTGCATCTACCGTATGGTCACATTGCACAGGAATACCCAAACCACCCCGCGCGGTGACGGTTTCTGCCGTTTCGTCAATGGTTCCTGACAGGTTCTCCGTTGTTGGCTTGCCTTTAACGCTGCGCCCGGTTACATAAACCGTAGCCCCCGCTTCACCCAGCGCCAGGGCAATACCACGACCCCCACCGCGACTTGCTCCTGTGACAACAGCCACTTTGCCCTTTAAACTTGGCATCGTTCACCTTTATTGCGTTGTACTTTCAGTTAGCGATTCTTATATGTGATAGCTATCAAACGGATTCAATATTACAACTAAATTCGAGCGAGAGATTTCCTTCAGTCTTTGGCACTATCACAAAACTTTGACAGTCAGATTGCTAGGTGCAAAATCTGAGCCTATAAAAAATGAGCAAGGAAATTTAAATGAAAAGAATTATGCTCCGAAGAAATAATAGCCTGGTTATAACAGCCTTGATTAGTGTTTCATTTATGCTCCTTTGCTGGCTGATTTCGCCAGTACTTCCAATGGGAGCGCCGCACTCTGAAATTTTTAATAAAGTTTGGCAGACTGTAAACGATAACTTTTACGACCCAAACTTTAATGGCGTAAATTGGAAAGCCATGCGGTCTAAGTATGCACCTCAAGTAACGTCAGCCCAGTCTAATGTAGAAGCGGCTGCTGTCATCAACCAAATGCTCTCAGAGTTAAAAACCTCTCATACCCGCTTCTACACGCCGGATGAGCCTGCTTATTATCAGGTTTTGGGGATTTTTGAACCAAGAATCCCTAATTTACGAAAGCAGCTCCAGAAATTTTTTCCTCAAGGCAAGATTGAATATAGTGGCATTGGCATCTTTACTAAAGACATCAACGGCAAGACCTTTGTGAGCGCCATTCTCGATGGCTTTCCAGCGGCTTCTTCAGGGCTGATGGTGGGAGATCAATTGCTCGGCGTTGATAATCGCCCGTTTCAGCCGATTCAGTCTTTTGCGGGCAAAGCTGGACAAAAAGTTAAGCTATTAATTCAGCGATCGCAAGATCCCGCCACTCAGCAAGAAATCGTTGTTACGCCGAAGCTACTGGATGCCAGCACCATGTTTTTAGATGCCATGAAAGCCAGTACCCAAGTGATTGAACGGCAGGGTAAGAAAATTGGCTATGTCCATATTTGGTCTTATGCTGGTGACCAATACCAGCCGCAGTTGGAGGAAGACCTGTTTTATGGTCGCCTCAAAAATGCAGATGCGCTAGTTTTGGATCTCAGGGAAGGATGGGGAGGTGCCCCACTCTCTGCCCTGAATATCTATACTGCCAGAGGACCAAGCGTCACCAGTATCCGCAGAGATGGTACAAAATTTACGGACATCGCACACTGGAACAAGCCAGTGGTGATGCTGGTGAATGAGGGAAGTAGGAGTGCCAAAGAAATTCTGGCGTATAGCTTTCAGCAGTATGACATCGGCCCTGTTGTGGGTGCTAAAACGGCTGGTGCAGTGGTTGCTGGTACTGCGTTTTTGATGCCGGATGGCAGCTTACTTTACCTAGCTGTGGCTGATGTTTATGTTGACGGGAACCAACGGCTGGAAGGAAAGGGTGTGATACCAGATGTGATGATTCCATTCTCCCTAGAATACGCCCGGGGAGCAGATCCGCAAAAAGAGCGGGGGCTAGAGGTGGCGCTAGCAGCAGTACAACAACAGAAATAGTTGGTGATTGCATTCAGAGCGATCGCTATATCTCAAACACTCAGGGCGATCGCAAACTCAGAAGCACGGCATATTAACTAGATAATAGCTAGAATGAACAACTATTTTGCTACGGTGGCCCGTGGTCTAGAACCTATTGCCGCCCAAGAACTGGAACGTCTAGGGGCACAGGAAGTCCGTCCTGAATTCACTGGGGTACATTTTGCTGGCGATAAAGCTTTACTTTACCGAGTGAATCTGTGGGCGAGGACAATTTTTAGAGTCCTAGTACCGCTCCGAGAATTTTACTGCTCTAACGCCGATATGCTCTACCGGGAGGTGCAAAAAATCGCTTGGGATGACTACCTGCAACCTGACAACACCCTGGCAGTGGACTGTACAGGAGGCAATCAAAAGCTTAACCACACCCATTTCACGGCTTTGCAGGTTAAAAATGCGATCGTAGACCAACAGCGTCGCCAATTTGGTCAAAGGTCTAGCGTTGATATTGAAAATCCCGATGTGCTGATCAACGTCCACATCCATCAAGACCGTTGCATCTTAAGTCTAGACAGTTCCGGTACAAGCCTCCATCGTCGGGGATATCGACCAGCAATGGGACTGGCACCCCTTAAGGAAACTCTCGCGGCAGCACTCCTGGACATGGCAGAATGGGATGCTTCTTTACCCTTTTTAGACCCTATGTGTGGATCTGGAACTTTGCCCATAGAGGCGGGTTTAAAAGCCTTAAATATTGCGCCGGGATTGTTTCGTCAAAGATTTGGCTTTCTCAGTTGGTCAGATTTTGACGAACATCTATGGCAGGAGTTACGGGAGGAAGCCAAAAACAGCCAAAAACTAGATTTGAATGCACCAATTTATGGTAGCGATCGCGATTATGATGTCCTCATCCAAGCTCGCACTAATGCCGAACGGTGTGGTATTGAAAATAAAATAACCTTTACTCTAACAGAGTTATCCCAGCTTGAAGCTCCTCAAGACTGTGGCGTTATAATTTGTAATCCCCCCTACGGAGAGCGCCTAGGGGATGCTAGAGAACTGGGTGATCTCTACAAAATGCTCGGCGATGTCTTCAAGCAAACCTTCAAAGGTTGGACTGCCTTTATTTTGACAGGGAACAAGGAGTTAGCTAAAAAAGTTGGACTCAAGGCATCCCGTCGCATTCCTGTTTATAACGGCTCCTTAGCTTGCACTTTACTTAAGTACGAACTGTATTAGCACTGCAAGTATAAATGAACGTTTGTTTTTCTATGCAAACTAGGGGTAGCTGGATATCTGGATAAAGTGCGATCGCTCTTATTGTTGTTGAAGAGGTAACGAGAGTACAGGCTGACAACGCTAAAATTACAGATACTGCCTGATTGTGAGAAAGCGTGATGGAAGTCACTAAGCGAGAATTCTACGTCATTATTGAACGGGATGAAGATGGCTATTATGTTGCGGAAGTTCCTCAGATCAAAGCCTGTTATAGCCAAGGAGAAACCATTGATGAGTTACTCTCCAATATTAAGGAAGTTATTGAACTCTGTTTAGAAGAAGAAGGGGATGAAAATATTCCAGAGTTTGTAGGCATTCAAAAGGTTGTAATTTAATGCCAAAACTTCCGGCTTTAACAGGTAATGAAGTTATCAAGGTTCTTGAAAAAGTAGGCTTTCAAGTGATTCGACAAAAGGGTAGTTATGTACGGATGAAGCATGAGGATGGAGGGGTAGTACTACGTGATGCTGAATTGACACCAGAGGAGTTTATATAATTGCTCGAATCAGACAGATGAGCGATCGCTCTTTTCGTTGCAGATGAGGGGAGGTGCGATCGCAAACTCAACCTGTATGATATCAAGTCCGGTTGATCAACCACAATAGGCGTAGGGGCGGGTTTATAGATAAAATCTGCTACCGACAAATATTTTGGTTAAACCCGCCCCTACAAATCAATCGGTTTTTATTACGGGTAATCAAGCGGACATGATATGAGATGTCGGGTGTACAATAATTTTACTTTAGCCCAGAGCTTACCTTTTATTTATGCTTTAGCTGCAATGTTATATGTTCTTTTAACCGGAAGAGTTCCACCGTTTGCCACAGATAGAGAGCGATGCTAAGCAAATATCGGGGAGAGGTCAGGACAAACGTTATTCTTATTCATGGTTATTAAATAAGGTTGATTAGTAGTAACCAGAAGTCAATTAAATAAATAAAAGCCCCAACACTTCCTTAGCTAGGGATTGGGGCTTTATACAGCTACTATTGTTATTTACTGTTCAGCAGGCTTTAACTCTTCTGGCTTAGCTGTTGGAATCGGAAACCGGAAGACAGCAATAATTGCCCTCACCGTAAACAAGAACATCGTCATAGCACCGATCGCAAATATAATGTCACCCGGAATTCGCAACCACACTGTCCAGCGCATCCAGGGGCTACCAATCACTTCAGCACTGCGAGCGAACCAAGTACCGTGATTAATTGACACTGCTAGTTGATGGAAGCCATTCGGAATTAAGCCGAAAACTAACATCATAACTAAACCACCATTGATTGCCCAGAATGCAAAGCGCAGCATCTTCTCATTCCATGCTTTATCTGGGACAAATTCCCGCAAGGAAAACAACATCAGCGCCAATGCCAAACAGCCATAGACACCAAACAAGGCTGAATGAGCGTGAATTGGAGTTGTATTTAGCCCCTGAGAGTAGTAGAGAACAATGGGCGGATTAATTAAAAAGCCGAACACTCCTGCACCTATCAAATTCCAAAAACAGGTAGCAAGGAAAAAGCGTAACGGCCAACGGTAAAATCCTTCTGCTTCTTGAGAGAGTTTCAAAGTTTTCAACACCTCGAAACCAATCAGCGTTAGGGGAACCACTTCCAAGGCGGAAAAAACTGATCCTATTGCTGCAATAAAGGATGGTGTACCAGAAAAGTAGAGATGGTGCAGTGTTCCAATCACACCACTACCCAAATACAAAATAGTGGTGAGGTAAGTTGCACGCAACGCCGAGGATTTTTTGAGGAAACCTAGTTCGCTACAAAGATAGGCAATAACAACCGTGGCAAATACTTCAAAGAAACCTTCAACCCACAGATGAATTACCCACCAGCGCCAATACTCCGCAATGCTCAAAGGTGTGTGATTGGTATACGCCAAACCTATTGAGTAAAACAGGGGAATTGTAATTGCGCTGTAAAGGAAAAAGTGGCTCAAGCCAGTAGGACTTTTTTCTTTTACCAAAGCAGGCTTGAAAGCCCGGTACATTAGCCATAGCCAAAACGTCATGGCACCAATAAGCAGCAATTGCCAAACACGGCCTAATTCTATGTACTCATAGCCTTGGTGTCCCCATAGAAAGCTATTTTTAACATCGAGAACTCCAGTCACCGCCTCCCAAGTGCCAATCATCGAACCGACGACAATGACGGTTAAGGCGATGAGAAGAATTGTATTACCAAGTCCTTGATATTTGGGTTCGTAATTTCCAAAACGTGGGGCAAAGTAAAGTCCCGCTGCTAGCCAGCAAGTCGCAATCCAGAAAATGGCTAATTGTAAGTGCCAGGTGCGGGAAGCAGCATAGGGTAGGAATTTACTCAGAGGAATTCCGTAAAAACCTTCTGCTTCTACGGCATAGTGAGCGGTGAACATTCCCATCAATATTTGCACTAAAAATAGTGCCATTGCTACGCCAAAAAATAAAGAGGTTACTTTTTGGCTAGGTGTAGGAATTCGCACCGCTGGACGAGCCGGAACTGCTTGGACTTCATCGTCTTCTTCTTGAGTCAGGTAGACAAACAAAAAGATACCACTGCCAGCAATGAGAGTGATCACCGACACAATCGACCAAATGATAAACTGCCCTGGCGCTTGGTTGCCTACTAAGTCATCATGAGGCCAATTGGCGGTGTAAGAAAAGGGTGCATTTGGTCGAGTCGCTACTGCTGCCCAAGCTGTCCACGTAAAGAAGGCGGTGACGTTGTGAATTTGGGTATCGTCTTTAAACCAGCCATTAGGAATTGAGTGAATAGGAGAGCCGTGGGCTAATAGTTCGTGATAATCTTGGAATACCTTATTTAATCCTTGCGTTTGTGCGTTAGTCAGGATTAAATCGTGTGTTTGCGGATCGTAACGATTGGTTTTGAACTGTTCGCTAACTTGGGCTTGCAGGCTGGCTCGATCTGGTGCTGGTAAAGCCTCTAAATCGGCTTGGGAAAAATCAGGCTGACTGTTGTACAAAACCCCAGCAGTTGCTAGTCCCCAGCGGTGGAGAACATCAGCGCTCCAATCGGGCGCTAGATAGCTTCCGTGTCCCCAAATGCTGCCGATGTGCTGACCGCCGCGAGCCAAATAAGTTTCTTGTCCAGCTTGAATTTCTGCCTTTGTGAGGACAATTTCTTGTTGGGGAGATAGTACTCTTTCTGGCAGGGGAGGGGCATTCTTCCAGATTACAGCCCCGGCTGCTAGCAAAGCAGTAAAAGTGATAATGCAAATCAGGACTAGCCAAGCAGGTAAACTAAGCGATCGCCTGCGGGTAACTGTTGCAGTATCGGCATTAACTAACGCAGTATTAGCCATAGCCAAACCTCTAAAAATTGTGGCAAATTTTCTTAGATTCGTTATTTGGATTTAATTCCAAATAAACCCATCACCACAGTGTTTAACTTGGTGATCAGCAAATCGGCATAATTACAAATCACATGTGTCGCCTAGATGCTTACTTTCAATTTGCCAGTAATGCTCAATTAAGTCTCTGAGCTAGCTCATATTGCTGGCAATGAAAGAGAGGAATGCGGAGAGTGAGAAGATACTCTGGAGCGCCGCTGCCTCTCAAGCATCTCCCCGTCCTCTTCATAAAAATGCTGTTTCAGTTACTACGATATTTCTACTGGCTCTTTCTCTGCTTCCCTTACGATATCAGCAGTCTGTGCGTCAATAGCAGTCTTGATTGATTCAGGTAGAGGTAGTTTATTGAGACTGTGCGGACTTTGAAAAGCTTGTTGGGCTTCAGGTTGCTGGCAAGCAATCATTGTTTTGACGTGTTCTAATTCGTCATCTCTGATGGCAAGGAATACATCATAGAGATTTTCGATTTTGGGACGACGTTCTTCGGGAGGACGAGTGGTTTGAAATTCATCAAACATATACAAATCGCCTTCCCGGTAATAATGGATGGCAACTTGAGGTGCTGGCAAAGTTTTGAGTTCCTCACCATGCTCTTTCAAAAAAGCGTCATAGGTGTGGTAGGCGTGTTCTTCTACCTGCTGCATAAACTTATAAGCAGATCGAGGTGAGACTATATACACCAAGACAATAATCCAGTAGTAAACAAAGGCTCCCGTATGAGCAACAAAGCGGTCAATCCAATATTTACTACCACCGAGAGACTCGGCAATTAGCAGGTGATGTAATTCGTTCCAGGATTCGGCAAAGTGGACTTTTAGCCAGTCGGCTTTGCGCCACCACCCCATTGTTTCATACAGGTGCAAAACTGAGGTGTAAGCAAAATAGGGGACGCGGGCAACTGTCTCCAGTACAAAAAATCGTGGGTAGAGGCGCGTGCGATAAAAGGTGTTCAGAAGCGCTTCTAAAAAGTTAACGAGGAGTCGGATCATTTGGGCATTCTCCTAGATCGCTTATTTCATGGAAATACTTCTATGTGGTATCGCCCTCTCCATCAGGAGGTAGACCAACCGATGTACATTGGACACACTGAATTAATAAGGTGTCAAATGACACATCTGGCTAAAGAGTTGTTAAGCGTGCTGGCAAAACTGAGAGGGCAATAATGATGAGAAAACTACAAGCAGTCACAGTTTCGAGCATCGCCACAAATTCAATTTTAGCGGTGCGATAGCATTGCTGATTTGAGGCAACGAAGCCAAATTTGAGTAGCGCCACCCCGAAAGCTAAAGCTGCAACAGGTGGTAGCCAGCCAAACCAGTAGAGGGTAGTGACAATAAGAGTTGCGATCGCGTGGTAAACCATCCCTGGCAACACAGAACTAATTTTTGGCTTACGCAGCTTGACGGTGAAAATGGTGCTGGAAAAGTTGAGAGTATTCAGCGCCCATAATCCTATTGTATCGGGTGATATTGTCCCAGTAGTAGCAGCGTAAGCTAGGGGAGCAGATAAGCAAACGGCAGCAAAGGTAATTAGCTCGTTAGCAATTGATTTTTGTTCGCGGTGGAAAACTGAGATTCCATCCACAATCAGTGCAGCAACTGCACCTCCATAAATCCAGAGTAACACCGGGAAGCTGAGGTAGAGCCACAGCGCGATCGCCAAGGACACAATGGCATACAAACTACCCCAAATTAGAAACCGAGGTTTGAGACTCCGCCGTTGCTTAATCTGAAGTACCAGAGGATGTTCTGCCTGAAAACCACAGAATGCACACACTAAAGCCAGCGTCGTTGCCAGTGTCCAGTCTTGAGCCGCTGCTGCTCCCGTCAGGAATGAAACCAGCAGCACCACGTAAATACCATGCTCTGGGGAAAGCGTCGGTCTGTACCAAGCTTGCAAGTTGTGTGAACAATGCTTTTTAGCTTCTGGTAGCGTGGTTGAGATGCGATCGCTGACTTGCTGAGTCATGGTTTTTTCTACTTACCGCACTGGAGAATATGAATCCTGAGGAAGGACGACGACAATGCAGCCGCCTTCAACAAAATAAAGCAACTGCTTGGCGAGACTGAGCTTGTTCGCGGGCATCAACCGCAAGTACCAAACACAAAGCAGCGATCGCTTTTTGCCATTCCTGACGCACTTGGGCATCCTCTACAGACTCAAACAACCCCACCAGACGAGGGATTGAGCGTTCTATTGCTGGACTTGGAACTGGACGATGCAACTCGACCAAGCGCATCAGGCTTTCCTGCTTTTTGAGGAAGTTAACCACCCACTGGGTCGTATGATTTGGACTATCCGGGACGCGCTCCACTCCCAACTCATTTTGCAGCCAGTCATAAAAGGGCGGTAGCTTATCTGCTAAAACAGTCTTGGCGGTAGGCAAACTTTGTTGTAACAGATTAATATTTAAGCTATTTAGCTTCTGCTGAATTGCAGGTGAGTTGAGCAAGTCCTGTAAGCTAAATGAAAGTAGCGTTTCTACTTCAGCAGTCGATAGGTTGAGGTATTGAGTAAAGACATCAAGCATGGCTAGTTCCTTTGTTACTTAGACTACTATCCCTTTGGAAGGATGAAGAAACTATGAGCTACCTCAGTTAGCCATCATTTATCTACCTTAATGCTAGCGATTATCCGAAAGCGTCAGCAGAAAAGCCAGATTATCCTTTGCTTTCACAGCGTGAGGAGCATGGGCGGGCATGAAGACAAAAACGCCCGGTTCAAGTGGTATTTCTTGCCCTGCCAACGTTAACAGCCCACTTCCTTCAATTACGTGGACAGTTGCATTTCGAGCCGAGGTGTGTTCAGAAATATCCGTACCTGCTGCTAGACAAAACAGCGTGTATTGACAGCAGGAATCTTTAATTAACACTTTGCTGAGTACTCCCTGCTTGGGATACTCAATTTTTTCTTGCAGTTGGATCGCTAAAGATGGATGAGGAACGAGTGTAGTAGTCATGGTTGATTCACCGCTAGCACGGAGTTATTTAATTCAAAACTCTGTACGGGCGGGTTTAGCAGATGAATCTGGGGTGGAAACAGAACAATCCTCAACAAAACCCGCCCCTACAACTTAAAACTTTTAAGACCTTAGGCTCGTGTTGCACATAGGACGATGTAACCTAAGTCCTGCTGATATTGCTGAAAGACACGGCGCATTGCCAATATTCTTTCCCGAAGCTGTGGGCGTGTCAGCACATTCCACAGAATTCGAGCTGTATCTACAACTCCCTCGTCTTGAAGCATCCGGCGCAGATTTAACAAAGCCATTGCTCCGGTTTGATGCTGTTGTACTTGCAGTCCCGCAGTTTCACAGGCAGCAATCCAATTTGTCTCCGACAGGGGGGTGGAATTCGCGCGAATTACCTGTGCTAGAGCTTGATGAATCTCTGCTTCCTGGTTACGGGCTAGTAATTCATGGGAAAGAAATTTGCCTCCTGGTTTCAGGCGATCGCGCACCCCTGCCAAAATCTTCGCTTTCCCTGGCGCAGACTGCATGGAGAGAATCGCCTCTGCCAAAACGTAATCAAATTGCTCAGAATTCCCTTCTAGGTGGAATACATCGCCCTCGATCACCTCTACCTGACCTGTTAGTCCCGCCGCCTCAATGTTGGCACGCGCACGGGCTACGCTGTCCGGATTTTTCTCTACGCCAACCACTCGCACGCCAAAGCGCTGAGCCAGTGCGATCGCACTATAGCCAAAACTAGAAGCTAGTTCTAGAACTGTCTCACCTGCTTTGAAGTCTGCCCACTCAAACAACTGTTCTGTGGCAATTCGTCCGCCTGGTCGCAACATTTTTTTCCCAGCGGCTGCCAGGATTTGGTGCCCAGTCGCGTTTTGGAAGTTGAGGGTAGCATTGGTCATAACCTTGTCCCTGAAATTCGCTGCTACCTTCTACTTTCCTAGGATTTCTCAATCTTCTCTATGAGTTAGCTCATACTCCGATAAAAAAGTTTGGTTCACGAGGTGCTATTCGGCGAATCTCCAGGTGTGTGGCTAGTACCTCAGCTTCTCAAGCTCGCCTGGAGATTTTCTTAAGTTGCAAAAGCTTTCTGGGGAATTAAGCGCGATCGCCATGCACAGAGTTTGCTTTCGGGTCTCACATACTCAAAACTACATATATAGTTTTTTCAATATTCATAAACTAATTTATTCAAAAACTCCCATTTCTCCTCCACTTTTTTATAATGAACTTAAGTAAAAAGTTAGAAACGGGAACATCTCGCTTTAGCTTCCCACATTTTCTTGTAAGTAGACATGCTGCTATCTATCTATTCTGGTAGAAATGTCTCTTACATAAGAGGGATATTTATACTTACTGGGATGCTCCCTTTTAACCTGTGGAGATTCCTATGATCAACAACTACGCGAAAAACGGCTCAAAAGCAACAGAAAATAGCAAGCCGAGAAATGCGGAAGCCTATCGAGCAGTTACTACAAGAAACTTAACAGCAAATCCTGGGGATAGGATTGCTGATGAACCTCAATCAATTGAGGAAAAAGCAAAGCAACTTGCTGTGGATGCGCCGGACATCACCGGAGACCATATTAAAGTTCCCACTTACTTTATCGTGGAATATCCTAATGGTGAGAAAAAGGCATTACATCATGTAAAGGATGCTAAAGAAATATCGGATGTGATTCGGCAAGCGCACTTTTATGAAGAGGGAGAAAAATACAAATTAGGGGAAGTAAAACAACAGAATAACTTTAATTTAGCTCCCATAATCTTGATTGTTGCCTTGTGCCTGTTGTCTTTCCCTATTCTTATAGGGATTTTTTAGGTAGGTTAATAACCTTACCCCATGGCATTGTCAAGTGCGCTGTATGGGAATTGGCATCATCCACCGTTTTGAAACTTTCAGTAATGGCAGTGGATGAGGCAATTTTTTGTATGAGTGCGATCGCATTTCCTGAGTTCTGCTACTACATTTGCCTGAGCGTTACAGAATGCGATCGTGTCTTTTTCCTCAATACTCCACTCTCTAGGGAGGTTGGGCAATAGATTGCTTAAGAATTAGGCAACGATATTCTCTGGAATTTAGTTAATCAACCACACTATTGTTACTGGATTACTCTTCCGGTCACGCTTTCAACCCTAAATCCACCGCAATCCGATGGGCACAGGCAAACCCCGAAAACGCGACTGCATTTAAACCTTGCCCCGGAAACGTACTATCTCCCACACAATAAAGCCCCGGTATAGCTGTTCGGTTAAACGGCATCCCCAACAACCCCGGCAACTTGCGACGGGGAATCGGCCCATAGCTGCCATCATCACGCCCTAAAAAGCGGCGATGGCTGCGAGGTGTCCCCACTTCCATATAGTCTAGTCCTGCATCTAAGCCGGGAAAAATCTTTTCCAGCCGCTCAATTATACGCCCAGCGGCTTCTTCCTTCTTTTGTTCGTACTCATTGGCAGATAATCCTTGCCAATCTTCCATCCAGCTAGGCGTGAAAGAGTGAATGATGTGATAACCTTTGGGTGCCAAATCCGGGTCAAGCAATGTGGGAATTGACACAAAGATGGTGCCTTCAGGTGCTTCCATCTTGTCCCAGTCTTCCAGCAAGATGTGGTGGCACTCTGTACCCGGCGGCAATACATCCGCCTCTACGCCCAAGTGCAAACTGAGAAAGCTAGGTGACTTTTGGTAACGCTGCTGCCACTTCTTCTCAGCCGTTGGCATTTCTTCCGGTGGCAGTAACTTCTCAAAAGTATCCCAGCGTGTGGCATTAGAAACGACGCGCTTAGCATGATAGATTTTCCCATCAGCTAGCTGCACTCCCACTGCTCGCCCCTTTTCTGTAACAATCTTAGTTACTCTGGCTTTATACTCGATTTTCCCTCCAGCTTTCTCGAGTCCTTCCACCAGTTTCTGGGCAATTTGACCCACGCCGCCTTTGGGGTAGTTAATCCCGCCGTAGTGCCTGTCTGAAAATACCATCCCAGCATTAATCATCGGTGTCAGGTCAGCTGGAACAACAGACCAGCAATAGCACTCCATATCAATAAACTTCAATAGCATTGGGTCGCTGATGTAGCGCCTAGCAATCTCTCCGGCATTTTGAGGCAGGTACTTGACTAAACCAAGACAGGCAAAGGGATGCTGGAAAAACGCGCGAGTTAGATACCGGGGTTCTTCCAGTGAGAGCAACTCCATCGCGTTGAGGCAGTTGAATACTTTCCAGCATTCATCATAAAACTTGCGGATGCCTTGACGTTCGTGGGGAAAATGATCTATCAGTTCTTGCAAAAATTTCTCATAATTGCGATGAACTTTTAAATCAAGATGGTTAGGCAGGTGATAGTCAATCTGCACTGAATCTGGGATAGTTTCCAGGCTGGCATTCACAGCATCAAGAGCACGGGTGAGGAGATTGGTGGTGCCCTGAGTGCCAAACCCAAAAATCATCGACGCCCCAACATCAAAGCGATAGCCCTCTCGCTCAAAGTATCCGGCACTGCCTCCTGGGATGAGATAGCGTTCCAGCACCAGCACTTTGGCTTTCTTGGCGGCTAGCTGAGTTGCCGTTACCAGCCCCCCAATTCCAGAGCCAATCACGATCACATCAAATGTTTGTGGCTGGAATTGATAGCTGGGTTGGGATGAGGTGGAAGTAGCAGGCATGGAGTCAAATAATTTTAGATTTTAGATTTACCTGACCCACTTTTGGGGCGAGGCTTGAATTAAATTTTACGTATTAAACTGTCTCGAAACATTTTTTAACATATCACATTAGGCGGGTATACCCTCCTACCCGTGAGCACGGTGAGGATAAAAGCCGGGTCTGCGTGATCGCACTTCTAGATTAAAATTGTCCAGAGAACGAACTCATAGATTTATGTCTAGCCTTTACCGGACAGTAGGCCACTGTGAAGTTCTAGAAGTTTAAAAAAAAGTGGGGACAAGCTTGCTGCTGCTAACCCGTCCCACCTGCCGATCCTTAAATTTGAGAGGAGAACACTAAAAGCAATATAGCTTTGTTGAAAATATATGTCAACACTAATGCAAATAATTTTCAACAAGTAGATTTAGGCTTAGGTAGGGAAGCAAACAAGCAGCATCCGAAGAAACGGAAGGGAGCTATGATAATTCAGGCTTTAAAGCTGGTATCTTCTATACAAATATGGCTCTGCAACTGCGTGTCTATGTTCCCCCCCATCCACTGATTAAGCACTGGCTCGGCGTCGCTCGTGATGCCATGACACCACCAACTTTGTTTCGCAGCGCTATGACGGAACTGGGACGCTGGCTCACTTATGAAGCAATTCGTGACTGGTTACCTACCGTGGAAACAACAGTGCAAACTCCACTAGCTTCCTGCCCAGCTACGTTTGTGAATCCAGAGGTGCCACTGGTGGTAGTGCCAATTTTGCGAGCAGGACTGTCGTTGTTGGAAGGGGCGCAGACTTTGCTGCCTTTAGCGTCAATTTACCATCTTGGCTTGGTGCGAAATGAGGAAACACTAGAACCCAGCTGTTACCTCAACAAATTGCCAATGCAGTTTGACCCTCAAACGCGGGTTTTAATCACTGAGCCGATGCTGGCGACGGGTGGGACAATCATGGCTACAATGGCAGAATTGACCAAACGAGGCGTCGATCCCGCAATGGTGCGAATTATTTCTGTAGTTGCAGCACCACCAGCTTTACAAAAACTGGGGACTAATTATGCTGGTTTGAATATCTATACAGCAACTATTGATGAAGGTCTCAATAGTCAGGGATTTATTGTGCCAGGGTTAGGAGATGCGGGCGATCGCACTTTTGGCACTTAAGACAGCGATCGCTCCTTCATCGCTGGGCACCTAGGTCAACAAGGAGCGTTGTAACTGCTAAGCTGGGACATAAGTAACTAACAACTCTACGGGCGAAGCTTTCGTGCCCAGGTTTATTGAATGCGAAAGCCCCTAACAACTCACAACTAAAAAGTAACAGCTTATGAGTCAGGGCGATGGTTTTACGGGCGGATTTCTGGCTGGAGCAATAGTGGGAGGCTTGATCGGTGGAACGATCGGGGCGCTGGTTGCTTCAGGACGCGCAACCGATAGTGGCGATGCGGATGCATCTTTACTTAATCGCGGCCTGTCAGAAGCCAAGGCTACCAAAGGTAAAAAACGTCAACTTAAGGACTCAGACAGTATCGAAGCTTCTCGCCGCAGCTTAGAGGATAAAATTGCCCAATTGAATGCGGCGATTGACGAAGTGCGGTTGTCTCTGGGTAATGTGAATGGCAACGCTATAGAGACTGCTATGGAGCGCCCTATGCAAAGCGAGGAGCGTTAGCGCCGCAGGGCTTCGCTAACGCTCACCCCTGAAGCCTAAAACTCAGCTTTTTAGTCGCCGTCAGGAAAAGCGTTTAGCTACTAGCTAAAATCCTACGACTTTTATATCGGGGGTAAGAAATTCTGATGCTTTGCTTTTTTGTTTTCCATAATTAAAATAGGAGCACTGCCATGCTCCTACTGGAAACTCCTTTAAACTAGCTATCTCAAGGATTGCTAATTGCTTTCTCGATCAACCCTGCTTGACCGATGCAGAAGGCAAGGATATCCGTTAAACTAACTTCAGAAATTACAAAGGAAGCGGCACCATCCATGAGTTCCTCAGCTGCGTTGCTGACCAACAGTCTCTACTACTTTCTGCAAATCTATATAATTCTGCTAGTAATTCGCATTCTCTTGACTTGGTTTCCCACAGTCAACTGGATGAACCAGCTAGCTTCTGCCTTGAGTCCCGTAACCGATCCCTACCTAGACCTATTCCGTTCCTTTATTCCGCCACTAGGTGGAACTCTAGATATTTCCCCAATATTGGCGCTTTTTTTGCTGCAATTTGTGGCTAGCCTGTTTGATCCTGGCGCACAGTCAAGCATTGGGTTCTAAGTTTCACAGGCTAGGTAATAGTTCTCCTGCACTCATAGGGCGTCAGCGGCGAACTCTGCCACTAAAGCCAGACGCCTTGAACTGCTTTAGCTGAAGGGGTGTCGGTAGAGAAGCAGGCACAGAGATTCTCATCTCGAAATCACTGACTCCCGGTGGCACCTCTTCGATGGAGCCGAGACGAGTGCGGTTTTCCATCACTGAATTATTATCAGCATCATAAATGCGACCATAGATATCCGCATCGTAGACAGGCTTACCAGATTTATTTTCTGCCTTGCCAGTAACGATAAAGCAATTGGCAGCCTGGGTGATACCACCGCTGGTTACAGCCCCTTGAGCTAATTCATCTGGGCAGTTGTGATAGGAAAGGTCTAATAGTTGAATCTGGGTCAATGCCAGAGCCGAGGGAGCCAACACCCAGCTCGCACACCATAGCATACAGGAAACAACAACGATAGCTAAGGCTCGAAATCGCATAAACCGCACCATGAATTAATCTGTGCTGTAATTTTAACCTCAGCTGCTCGCTAATTTAGAACCAACTGGCTTGGGTAGTACTTTCAACCCTCTGCTGCGATAATAAAGGATTAAGCAGATTGGCTCCAAATAAATATAACTGTGGGAGCGTAGCTAGTGATTAGTGGTAAAAATCCTACTAACTTCTAACTACTAACAATTTCCAGCCTAAGTTTAATTACAGCCACCTACTTAATTTCTGCTTAAAAATCAAGGACGCAGCACGGTAAGAGTCCAATTTCTCTAGCCGCCATGACCCCAGCTGAGATTGAAGCCGCAATGCTTGCAGCATTTAACCAATGTGATGCGGCGTTCTGCCCTCTGAGTGAGAGGCAGAAACAAATCCTGCTGGAAGTGGTTACCCAGGAATTTAGTGTAAACCAGATGGGCGCTCAGGCGACGGGCGATCGCAGTGGTGCGACTATTAATCCTTTAGACGAACTGGCTGCCGAGGAACGCCAAGCCTTATTGCAATTCGTTAAAGAACAAGAAAGACAAAATCGCTCCTGGAAAATCACATTACTGAACGACTGGCTGCACAATCGGGACTCTGGAGCGATACAATTCATTCGCGATCGCTACGGGTTCCAATGGCTCAATCGTATTAAGCAGATTCACTTAGCTGAATATTTTGAGCAGGAAACAGATGGAACCTTAAAGCTCAAAGTGGGCGATCGCATTGAAGTCTCGAATGGCCTCTGGGAGTGGGTACAAGAGACGGGGCCCTATAGCCAGGAATGGTTTCCTTGCACGGTAATTGGGCTGTACGAAACACCACAGGGCGAGCGTGAAGCAGCGACCGAAGCCACTCGCTCCCATACCAATTGCATTATCCGCTTCGAGAGCGGCATTGAATACGAGATTCAAGGTATCTATGAATGGAATCGCTATAAATGGCGCTGGCCGACGGGGTGAGAGCAGGGGGAGCAGGGGGAGCAGGGGGAGCAGGGGGAGCAGAGAAAGAAAAATCAATTAGGTTGATAAGCCTAGATGCTGTCGCAGGGATTGGCGCATGATGTCCACTGGCACTGGCTGCTGCAACCAAATTTGTAGGGCGGCGGCTCCCTGTTGTACTAGCATTTCCAGCCCATCAATGGCGCTCGCACCTTGGGCTTGAGCTGCCCTGAGAAACTGAGTCGGGTTGGGTGTGTAAATCAAGTCATAAGCGATCGCACCCATAGGCATTTTTGCCATTACAGCTTCATCCACTGGCGACTTATCAACATGGGGATACATGCCGATAGGCGTTGTATTCACCAATAAATCTGCCTGAGATATTAGACTTGGTAGTTCCTCCCAGTTATGAACGCTGAGTTTAATAGGTAGGGGTGAATTAACCCAGCTATTTAAAAATTGGTTTAACTTCTCTTGGTTACGCCCAACGACTCGCACTTGGGCGCAACCTAGTTGGGTACAGCCTGCCACTACAGCCCGTGCTGCGCCGCCATTGCCCAAAATCACTGCTACAGTTTGACTCCAATCTCGGTTTTTCTCCCGTAGTGGCGCAACAAATCCCTCTACATCAGTGTTCGTGCCACTCCAGCCGGAGCTGGTACGCCAAACCGTGTTCACCGCCCCTACAGACTGGGCGATGGGGGAAATTTCTGTTAACAGCGGCATAATCGCCTGCTTATGGGGAATTGTGACACTAAAGCCCACAACACCGATGGCGGCAAAGCCTGCGATCGCAACCTCTAGATCCTCTGGTTTAACAGGAAGGGGTACGTAGACATAATCGAGTCCTAAATTTGCCTTTGTGTGGGCTACGCCTATCGCAGCATTGTGCATCACGGGCGACAGGGAATGCTCAACGGGATAACCAATGACCCCCAGCAGTTTGGTTGTACCTGTAATTACTGACATCAATGTTCTTGTTTTTCCTGTTTCACTGGTGCTTCTTGCTGCGCTGTAAACTTAACTTCCCCTGGAACAGAACTTAGGGCTATATTACCTTCTAGGTTTTTTTCCTGCACTCGACCTTCAATATTAACTGAGGGAGAACCTGACGCTTCTGTTTGAGCGGCTGAATTATTACAACTTTTTAAGTGCGGCACTGAACCAGACAAATTCAACTGTTGATTCTGCCACAGACCAGATAAGGAGGGTTTCTCCTCAGCAGTCGTATGTTTTTGGTCGCCTTTGTCAGCAGGCAATAAATAGCCGCTTAAGTACTGACCCGATTGCTGAACAGTTAATATTAGTTCGTCGGCTTTGAGGCATCCCGGCAAATTTTGGGCGCTGATTCGGTAGTCTCCATCTATAGCGGGAGGAGCCTTGAGCTTGCTTTCTCCGTAAGCGGAGACAACATTAAACAAAACCACAACTGAACCAATCGCCACTCCATAAAATGCCAAGGACTTGGGGCTGAAATGACTCATCATACTTCGACTCCAGACTCTTGTGTGTCAACAGGCGCTTCGTTGCTTGTAGGTGAAAGCAGCGAGGAGAGGTGAGAAGTGACCTGACTGTAGCGGCGCGTAATTAAGAGCGAGGAGCGACACTGAATAGCCAGCTGATCTGTGTAGCGTCCTAGGGTTTGACGCTCGATTCCCCAAGCACGGCTAGTGCCAGCTATAGTCAAGTCAACCGATCCAGATGCCTCAACTACGGCTTGGATAGGGTTGGGTGCTTCTACAATGGGCAGTTCAATACGCGATCGCAACGTGGCTGGCAATTGCTCCAACAAAGTCATAAACTCGTAGCTTAATTCACTGGGAGCCTCCCCTTGTTGCACTACTCGTAAAACAGTGAGACGGCGCGTATCGCGATTAACAAGGAGTCTCATGGCGAGTTCCAGTCCTAACTCATCATGAATATTAGCTGCGTACACCACTAATAACTTTTCGTAGGAGCGGACTTCCGACCCACTACTATCGTCTGGGTTGACAAACACCGCTACATCTACCGGGGCAGAGCTAAGAATTTGACCGACTCGTCCACCCAAGCGATTCGTACTAAATGCCGGACGGTGCCATCCCATTAAAATCAAATCGGCTCGATCGAGTTTAGCAACCTCTACTGTTGCCCGCCCCACATCTTTGGTAGTACGGACAATTGGATGTACTAAATGACGAATTTCTGGGGGTTCAAGAGTTTGAATCAACGCTTCCAAGGCAGCTTTGCGGGTTTGGATCAACCGATCTGCTTCTCCGGGAGTGCTTTGAAATAAATAGTCCTCTTCTAGTTGAATTAAGCTGAGCGGATGAACAGCAGCGGGTTGCATTTTTGTATCTGCGATCGCTAAGGCGATATGCAGCAGACCTTTCTGCGTATTGGGATTAGCAACAGGCACTAAAATCCGATAGGTAGGAGAACCAACTTCTGTGCTTTCCCCGGCAGTTGGATCTGGCTCTACCATATCCAGTTGAATTAGCTTTTTCGGATAAGTCCACTCTAAAAGTGGAGAGGTCATAAACGTCGTTACCAGCGCCATGATTACCAGCATGGTGAACAGCAAAGGTGAGATTACCCCCAAGCTGAGACCAATGTTTAGCACAATCAGCTCAGTTAGACCGCGAGTATTCATCAACCAGCCGAGTGCAGAGGCTTCTCTTTTGTCGATACCGCAGACACGAGCTGCGACATAGGTACCCGCGTACTTACCAACGATCGCCACTCCTAAAACTGCTGCACATAAGAGCCACAATTCAGGCTTGTTGAGTAAGCCAATTTCAGTTCGCAAACCGCTATAGGCAAAAAATATTGGTAGCAAAAATATGAGAACAAAGTCTTCAGTTTTCTCGGCCAACTCCCGCACTAGGCCAGGGTTCTTGGGCATTACTGCTCCCAAGAGGAACGCCCCAAAGATTAAGTGAATGCCAATCAGCTCTGTTATCAAGGCTGAAGCAACCACGGCCATGTATATACCAGCCAAAACGAACTGGTTGAGCCGTCCAGCGTGATCGTAGTGTCTGGAAATCCTCTGTAGGAGCCAACGCCCCGCCGTCACCATAAACCCTATGTAGAACAACGACCACAGAATAGTTGGTATGGCTCCCACCATGCTGTTGGTACGAGTAACTGCGATCGCCAGCGCCAACAAGCACCAAGCTGTGACATCATCCACTGCGGCACAAGTCAGCGCCAAAGTTCCCAAGCGCGTACCCTGTAAGTTGTTCTCAGTGATTATCCGAGCCAGTACCGGAAATGCCGTAATCGACATTGCCGCCCCTAAAAATAAGGCAAAGGCAGTAAACCCCACGCTGTCATTAGAAACCAGAGGGTAAAGTAGCAGAGCTAGCACGCTTCCCAGCGAAAACGGTACCAAAATACTGACGTGAGAAGTCAAAATCGCTATGTCCAAGTTTCCCTTGAGATACTTTGGATCTAGCTCCAAGCCAATCAGAAACATGAAAAAGATTAGCCCTACTTGAGATAGCACATTCAAGAAGGGAACGGCTTCAGCTGGGAACAATGAAGCCGCTAAATCTGGAGCAACCAAACCAAACAAAGATGGCCCTAGCATAATCCCGGCTACGATTTCGCCGATTACTAAGGGTTGCTTAATCCAGCGGAATCCCAAGCCCACAAGCCGGGAAAGTCCTATGACAATCAAAACTTCAACGAGAACAAGAATAACTGTTTGCATAATTTCCTCAAGAGTCCTCGCGCCTGAAACGTGACGCTAACTTGGGTTGTCCTAACAACCAGGCACGTAACGTGTCAGAGGGTAACCTGTTGCATCGTAATCTAATGACGAGCAAGGAAAAGCTCCAAAGCGCTATCTGGATGATTAGCTCTAGTATTTAGCCTTAGTTTGCCACCACCAGGCACATTCCGCATCTATTGAGCAGGATAATTCCATATAGTTAAGTGTAGATGAGCGTTATCGCGAGCAACGCGCTGTGTTTGAGGTTCATCCCAGGAGCTTCTGGGGCAATACAGTTCAGTTAGCGCCTTCTACCTTTCCTTCTTCTTTGTGTCCTTTGGGCCTTTGTGGTTCACTCCTAGCCTTAGCTGAACCATATTCGCTGATGCGGCAGAGTATCATAAAGCTATGCCGTTATACCGAAAGGCATTATCCCAAACCTGATCGAGTACTACCATAGCCTCTTCTAAGGGGAGAACATGACAAAACCCTTGGCTATCGTAGGTTAATAAAGAGATTTCAGCAGCACTATTGGTTTGTTCAGTATTCCGGCTCACTTCGCCTTTAATATCTTGCAGGTTATTCAACGGACCGTGGATATCGAAGTTAATCGTGGTGCCCAGCTTCTTCTCCATCCAGGTTTCGATCTTAGAGTCTAGCTGTTCGGGATTGAGTAGTTCTTCACTGATCATTAGATGGTAATACACCAAAATAATTTCCTTACATTCCTCTTCCTCAGCAATGTCTATGAGCCGCCCGAAGGCGCTATCATTGTTAGCTAAATTTTTAAAAAAAAGCGTATCAGTTACATCTTTTTGGAATTTAATTTTTTTATTTTTGTAAGTGGTGTATTGCTTAAATGCAAATCCACCCAAAGTCATTCCTAAGGAGAGTGTTGCTACTAGAACCGGCATAACATTTCGGAGCTGATCCGGTTCTACATCCAACGCTTCTATTAGGGGAGTTGCGTTTAGTACCAGCAAAATTGCAGCGATCAGCAGTAATATATTTGGTAAGGCTTTTAACAGAAGTGGAACGGCAGCCCCAATAGCCGGAACTCCAAAGAGCAGCCGATCTTTCCAAGTCATACGGGTTGTTACGTTAGGAAAGAGCAAGTCAATATCTAATTGAGGAACATTTTTATAAAAGTAAACATACATCTTACCGGGAGTAAATTTTAGCTGATCTATCTTGGCTTTTTTGCTCCGGAAATAAGCAGCTTCTTTAAATTTAATTAGTAAAACAATTCGTTCAAAAATATCAAGAACCTTTTCTTCTTTCCAGAAAATGAACTTTTTTAAATAAATTGTTTTGTAGTTATTTCCCTGGTAATAGCATATAAATCTATCGAATTCCTCAAAATTAACCTGGGTTTTTAAATCTATTAAAGATTTATTTGCCAAAGCTTTTTGTACAGTCGCTTCAGATAAAGGAATATAATTAGCTCTTTCTAAGATATGGTTAAATGCATCAACAACCATTGACTCCATCTCTTCATATTGGTCAAGGCTCGGTTGAATTAATGGTTGAACATCTGTGTTGGGATTGAAGGGGACGTAGTTGTCTTTGATTATTTCTAGCGTATGGTGAAAGCGGAAGTGATAATACGCTGATAGGATTTGGCAGAAATCCTTAAACTTTAAAGCATCAGCAGCAGATAGCTGACCATCTTGCAGGCAAAGTTCAATAATATCCCGGCGGCGATAGGGAATGAACGCTTCTCGATTTTTGGAACCTGGCATGAGTTGATATCTAGTTACTTACTAGTATCTTAATTGACACTCCCCCAGAGTCATGCACGGGTAATTCACACTTTGTCTAAACCAATATCACAGACCAGGCGGTAGAAGTACTCCTGCCGAACCCTCTTAGAGCCGTTGAGGCGTGGGCATTTGCACTGACCACTGTACTGGTGTTGCTCCCCGAAATAGTACTTTTTGGGGGTCGATGGTATAACCGGGTTTTAATTCAATGACTAGGCGAGTGGTTTGGTCGTCAAGCTGCCCAACCCTTAGATACGCCATAGCTCCATCTAGGGGCTTTTTCACCGTCGGGCTTTTCAGAGCTGTACCGGGCAAATCAATAACCAAGCGCGTGGGGTTAAAAATCAACATTGCTTTTGGCTGTACCCCAGCGTTCGTCCTGAATTGGAGTCGGTTGGCATTGGCATCAAAATTCCAAAAGACAAGTTCACCGGCCATAGCAGGCAATGAACACACAAAAATGCTCAAACAGTTAAGTAGTAGCAAGTTTAATCTCACAAGGCAAGGCTCCTAAAATTTTTTGTTAGTGTCTAGATGAGACAAGCATCGGGAGATGTTCCAAAATTACCCTTTGGCAATTATCCCAACCCTTGCTACTACGGAAAATTCGCAGTTTCACTTTCATTGCGCCATAGATATTTTTGGTGTGGAGAAGCACCGTATTTTTGTTAACTCTAATGCCACTTACTGACAGAGAAGGCTCAGATTTCTATATTGTTCTAAGCGATAAGAGAGGCTATTTTTTGCCCCTAATAGGCTTTAGGTTTTATAGCCTTACATTTTATAGGGAACGAACCACACTTCAACACTTTTGTTGTATTGCGGGTTACCTACTAAAATCACCGCCCGAATCATTGCTCCGGGCGGTGAAGTCGAATCTGGCTGCCTAGTTTGCTCTCTTCAACGCCATTAACAGCCTAAAGCTAATTGAAACGTCTCTTGCGTCGAGCCGCAACTGCCTTGCGTTTGCGCTTTTCCAGGGGAGTTTCAAAGTGCCGATTTTTTTTTACATCTGCTAAAATTCCCGCTTTAGAGACTTGGCGTTTGAATCGGCGTAGAGCCGAATCAATACCTTCATTTTCGCCTAGTAGCACCTGGGTCATCCTTGCTCCTTTCTTCCTAGAGGTGATTCAGTTCTAAGGCCGTCTTAATTTCTACCGTTTCACAAAGTTATTTACTATAGGACTTACGCAGAGCAACAAGAAATACAGAGGTTTGCTTAGAGGGCTGATTTTCTGCTCGAGAAACTCTGGCAGATGCCCTGCTGTTTGAAGTGTAAGTCCATAATAAACATTATGAATCCAGGTTGCACGAGCGGCCAATCTTTGCTATTTCAATGCGTGATTTCCAGTTCGCGTGCCAGCAACTTAATAGCGTCCAGGAGAAGAATTTCCGTAGCCACCACCTCTGTTACCTCCGCCCCCACTGCGGCCACCACCACCTCTATTATCTTCACGGGGTTTGGCTTTGTTTACCTTAAGGTCACGCCCCATCCACTCGGCTCCATCTAGTGCTTCAATAGCTGCTGTTTCTTCAGCCTCTGTTGCCATTTCTACAAAAGCAAAGCCCCGCAGACGTCCAGTTTCACGGTCTGTGGGGACATTAACCCGTTTTACGGTTCCGTATTCTGCAAAAACAGAGCTGATGTCGTCTTGCGTAACGTCGTAGGAGAGGTTACCTACATAAATCGACATGAAATACCTCCAATGTTAAAAAGTGTAGAGATTCAGTTTCGGAGATATGCCTGCCGATACAGAATAATACATTGTTTGGCAATTCTGTAACAAAGAACAAAACCTACAACCGAATCAAATTCAACATTGGTACTTTAACATACATCACTTTCACTCTCTAGACCCTTTTTAAGCACTGAGAGATACTCGTCGGGTTGGAGTAATTGGCACAGGACTTACACAACTGGTGGCTCTGTCCGCTATAGGTAGGGGCGACACCTACGCCGCCCCTAGAGTGGTGTTTGATCTAAGACGCCGCTGAGGCTATCTCCCTGAGTTTAGTCCTCTGGAGCTTCTGATAAACGGGTAATGTCATCCTCTCCAAGGTATTCTCCATTTTGGACTTCAATCATGACCAGTGGAATTACTCCTGGATTTTCGACGCGGTGAGGCGTACACATTGGAACGTAGGTTGACTGTTTTTGCATCAGCGTTGTCTCGTCACCATTACAGATCACTTTGGCTGTACCAGAGACGACAATCCAGTGTTCGCTGCGGTGATAGTGCATTTGGGTACTAATGTGATGACCTGGCTTTACCTCTATGCGATTAATTTTGTAGCGTTGGCTTTCTTCTAAAACGGTAACTGTGCCCCAAGGTCGTATCCGCGTAGTAGTTAGATGCGAAGGTCGCAGATCAATTGGATCTGGCTCATCATTGTGATTTTGAGTCATTGCTTGCTTCCCAATTCGGCTACTTCTAGGGTATTTCCTTCTTAAGCGCTACCAGCAATGGGGGTGGAATGTTAAGGGATACGTTACAAGGAGCAATAGGCTACGGCAAGGGGCAAGCTGCTCTACAGATGTAGAAGTGATCTTTGTGAGGGACTTTGGGTACTCTAACTTTGACACTATTGTAGTGAACGCTTTAACTAGGACGCGCTCCAAAAAGGGGATTATTAAAGATGTCTCAAGAGATTGCTAAACAATTTTTAGCAGATGTTGCTCACAATACAGCTTTGCGAGAAAAGTTTTATACAGTAGGGAACCCGGATGAGTTCCTCAACACTGCTCAGGAATTAGGCTATATCTTCACAGGTGAGGAGTTCAAGGCGGTCGTCCAAGAACATAGTGAGGGGGTTATGGTGAGAAGAAAGACTGGCGTTTGGCAATGGCTGCGAAGCGTTAACTGGATCTAGTGCCTGGTGAGTTGGTAGCGATCGCACCGATTGACCATTCCCATAACCCTGGAATAGGACCAGAGAAGTCTCTTGCGCCCCCTTCTCTCCTATGGGCCTCTGTTGGGGGGGTTAGGTTTTGGATGATAGGCTAGGGTGCGATCGCCTATTTCATCCAAGAAAGGCGATCGCGCCCCCAGTTTTTTCATTAGAACTCTTGCACGGCGTCGAGCAACCTTTTGCTCCAAATCTTGTGTAAATCTAGTGTTCATCTTTGGGTGAAACTCCAAAAAACATACTTTTGTAATAAGTCTATTCACTTTATCCGCCTTTAAGACAATTCTCATGCCCTACCTAAAAGCGCAACATTTAACTGCCCAACTGCGGAAGTTTAATGAAAAATCAGAAAAAACTAACCGTAAATTAATATACTTTGGCGGTAAAATACGCTTTCAGTCAGAAACTGATTTAGAAAATTATATCGAAACCAATTTTAATGAGATATTTCCTGATTTTGTTTTATTAAAGCGACAACATAGTATTAAAATGCAGCGATGTGATTTATTCGGCTGTGCTAAATCCAATAAACAGCCAGTGATTATTGAGTTAAAAAATGAAGAAGACAGATATATAGTTTCTCAGCTAATTCGGTATCGTAAAGCTATTTTGACAGATAAACCTTTTGCCGACGAAATAGATTACTCATTGCCAGTCAAGCTAGTAGCGATCGCACCTAGCTTTCATGAAGATAATTATACAGACAAAGAAGCTTCTAAGTTTGAGAATGATTTGTGCTTTTGGGCGTTTCGTGTTGAAAATCAAAATAACTCAGGTAAGTTTAAACTATGTGATAATACTTATGATATCCCTTACCCCATATTTGGTTTACCCGATGTCCCAGCAAGCTCAGATGTAGCTGGTAATATTTTACCTGCTTTCACTTTGAACTTTGTAGGAAAACTACCAACAGAGTATATAAATGATTTTATATATCTGCGTTCCCTGTTTATGTCTCAACCGAAAATCAAGGAAATGGTTAGCCCATCGTATAGTAAAATACTCTACGGTACTGGTCAAGGTGAAAACCATAAAAAGCTGGCAGAAATAACTAATACTAATAAAAGTGTATGTTTATTTCTTTGGTTGCCAACCCACGTTAAAACAAATATAAAAATACCTGTAGCCCGATTCGGGTTTATTTTGGCTAAGGATAACAGTCCTTTGTCTAAAACTTCCATTATTGAATGGATAGTATGTACTAAAGATAATATTGAGCTTAAAAATAAACCTAGCACTAATATAGGTCTGTCCTCAAACAGGCATGGTATGGTAAAATGGTCTCAGCCTAATTTATACATTGCACAAGCTACATTCGGCTCGTCAAATACCTTTTGGTTAATCATGTATCTTCTAAAAGGTATTACGCCACCTATTGATGATGCTACTTCTCAATGGTGGGAATCATACAAAATAGAAAATCATAATGGGCTAGGCTGGTATATCGACTTGGCTATAAAAACTTGGAATTATCGGTTTAAAAAGCCCTGACTGAAATAAATGATTTACACTGTAGTGAGAACTTAAGCCCTCACTACAGTAGTAAATTAGGAAAAATCGGAATAGCGATAGTGTTCTAGTTTACCCATTTAAAATCTATTACTGTAAAATACCTTCAATTTCTTCATCAGTAAAGCCAAATTGCCTGAAAATACGCAGTACATAAGCCGGTGACATTTCTCCTACTCCCATATCTATAGGAACTACTCGGCGCTGTTCTTCAAATTCACGTATGTATAAGCAATGGTCTCCTTTTCCTTCTCTATAAAATCTGCATCCGCCTTTCTCCAGCAACTTAATTAGCTCTTTGGGTTTAAGGGAAGGTATATTTTTAGGCATAAACCTTTCTTAATTCATATATCTCTGACCTTTGCTCTTGCTCCTCAACCATCAAGAACTCATGCAATTCTTCTATTGAAATAGGAGCAGTATAAATACCTGATTTTTTTTCATAAACAGTTTGGAAAGAATCAATAGCATCTTTCAGCTTGCTAATTGCATTTTCTTGGGTATTACCTTGCCCTACTAGCCCATTTTCTAGGCACAAAGCAACCCAATAACCTGCACTTTGTCTTATTACTACTGTGTAAAAATCCATACTGTTCACCTCGTATGTGACGGTGTAAGGTGGGCATTGCCCACCTTACTTTGATTATCTCCCAGCCGCTGTAGGCATCCCCAAAATATCTTCTATTCGGGGCATTTCTTCCAGTGGAATTACGCGACCTTCATCCTCAAAATTAGCAATTTGATCGAAGTTGAGATAGCGATACAAGTTATCAGCAAAAGGATGAATCTTGTGGGCGACAATCTCTAGATATTCCTGCACTGTGGGAATACGACCTAACATTGCACAAACTGCTGCTAATTCAGCGGAACCGAGATAAACTCGCGCATCTTTACCCATGCGGTTATTGAAATTGCGGGTGGAAGTAGAAAACACCGTTACCCCATCAGCAACCCGCGCCTGATTACCCATACATAGACTACAACCAGGCATTTCTGTACGCGCACCTGCTGCATTAAATACTCCGTAGATACCCTCTTCTTTTAATTGATGTTCATCCATGCGGGTTGGGGGACAAATCCACAAGCGGGTTTTAACAGTTGATTCACCTTCCAACACTTTTGCAGTAGCGCGGTAGTGACCGATATTAGTCATGCAGGAACCGACGAATACTTCTTGGATGGGATCGTTAGCAACCTCAGACAACAGCTTGACATTATCAGGGTCGTTCGGTGCGGCAACAATGGGTTCTGTGATCTCGTTAAGGTCAATCTCGATAATTTCCGCATACTCCGCATCTGCATCTGCTTCCATAAGTACCGGATTCTCTAACCACTGCTCCATCTTGGCAACGCGACGCATAATAGTACGGGCATCTTGATATCCCCGCGCTGCCATATTTTTCAACAGGGCTACATTCGATCGCAAATACTCTGCTACTGTCTCCACACTCAGCTTAATCGTGCAACCAGCACAAGAACGTTCAGCGCTAGCATCGGTGAGTTCAAAAGCTTGCTCTACCTTTAAATCTGGCAAACCTTCAATCTCCATAATCCGCCCGGAGAAGACATTTTTCTTATTTTGCTTCTCCACAGTTAGCAAATTTTTTTGCATCGCCACATAGGGAATCGCATTCACGATATCCCGCAGCGTGATACCTGGTTGCAACTCGCCTTTGAACCGCACTAAAACAGATTCCGGCATATCTAGCGGCATCACACCTAAGGCAGCTGCAAAGGCAACTAACCCAGATCCAGCTGGGAAGGAAATCCCCAAGGGGAAGCGGGTGTGGGAGTCGCCGCCAGTTCCCACGGTATCTGGTAGTAGCATCCGGTTTAGCCAAGAGTGGATAATGCCATCGCCGGGACGCAAGGCAACGCCTGCGCGAGAGGAAAAGAAGTCTGGCAGTTCCTGGTGGGTTTTGACATCAACGGGTTTGGGATATGCTGCGGTGTGACAAAAGCTTTGCATCACTAAGTCAGCACTGAAACCTAGGCAGGCAAGTTCTTTTAGTTCGTCGCGGGTCATCGGCCCTGTGGTATCTTGGGAACCGACTGTAGTCATGATCGGGTCGCAGGAAGTACCGGGGCGAACTCCTTTAAGACCGCAAGCTTTCCCGACCATTTTTTGAGCCAGGGTGAAGCCTTTCCCTGTATCAATCGGGGGGCGGGGACGGATGAATAGGGGGCTGGGTTCTAATCCCTGTGCTGCACGGATTTTATCGGTGAGTGTGCGCCCAATTAGTAAGGGGATGCGTCCACCTGCGCGTACTTCGTCGGTAATGGTATCTGGCTTGAGGGTAAAGGTGGAAATGATTTCTCCAGCTTCGTTGGTAATTTCCCCTTTGTAGGGATGGATGGTAATGACCATCCCGGTTTCCATGTTGGTGACATCGCACTCAATAGGCAATGCCCCAGAGTCTTCGGCAGTGTTAAAGAAGATGGGCGCGATCGCACTTCCTAAAATATATCCCCCCGCCCGCTTATTCGGCACAAAGGGTATATCTTGTCCAATATGCCACAGCACGGAGTTAATAGCCGATTTCCGGGATGAACCTGTACCCACCACATCCCCTACATAAGCAACGGGATGCCCTTTTTCCTTTAACTGGGCGATTGTTTCCAAGCTTCCCGGCTGCCTAGATTCCAGCATAGCTAAGGCGTGCAAGGGAATATCCGGGCGCGTGGTCGCATGGGTGGCGGGTGACAAATCATCTGTATTCGTCTCTCCCGGTACTTTAAAGACGGTGACAGTAATGGCTTGTGGCAGGGGAGGGCGACTGGTGAACCACTCGGCCTCATCCCAAGCATCAATAACGTGTTTGGCGTAAGGATTGGTTTTGGCTAATTCTTCGACATCGTGGAAGGCATCGTAAACCAGCACAATTTTACCGAGGGCATTTGCCGCTGCCGATGCTAGTTTTTCATCAGATGTCTGAAGTAGGTCAATTAAAGATTGCACATTGTAACCGCCTACCATAGTACCTAGTAGTTCTACCGCGTAGGTGGGAGAAACTAAGGGAGTGGTAATTTCGCCTTTGGCTACAGAGGTGAGAAATGAGGCTTTGACGTAGGCTGCTGGATCGACTCCTGGAGGAATGCGATCGCGCAAAAGTTCTAACAGCGTCTCTTCTTCTCCCGTTGGGGGATTTTTCAGCAGTTCACACAATTGAGATGTTTGCTGGGCATCTAACGGCAGTGGTGGAATACCCAATGCCGCCCGTTCTGCGACGTGTTGACGATAAGATTCAAGCATATTCAAGTCTCCACAAATGACATCAGCTTTCTTTGGCGGTGTTCGCTACGCACGTTCTCAAACTGGAGCATACAATTGCTGCACCGCCCTTAACAGTTAGAAGTGAACAGAAGGCATCGCCGCTACGAGGGGGCACAGATCAACATTATTAACTATTGTGAAGTAGTAATTTGTACACGTCACTGCAACTTCCCGCTAGGGGGGAATTTCTCGGTGGCTAAAATGCGCTTGTTATGGGTAAAAAATAAAAAAGGGCGATCGCTCTAGATCTACCCTACTTTTTTTTAATTCCACACTGACAAGCAAATGTGGCTTTATCCCTGAAGCACAAAAGCGAAGCTAATTTACTTAAAAAGCTATCTGCTTTGACTCCGCCTCCAGCAGGCGAAGCAGGCTTTCATCGCCCTTAGCTCTGGCTATGTTGAGCCTGCGTTCTAGGCTGCGGCGGATATTCGCTTGGTGAGCTATTGCCGCCTCATCCAGGAAGTTTTCACTACTTTTAGGGATTGGCAATGTCTTACCCGCAATTCTTGCCACAGGTTGATCTGCCACGGTTCCTTGTGCTGATGGCTGATTATTACCGTGGGCAACGCCACGATACATTAACTTAGGAACTGGTGGGGGTAGCGGAATATGCCTGACATAGCGAAAGCTGAAATTTTGTCCCCGGTACTTACCGCAAATCTCGGCTTCCGTCACTTCCAGCGTGGGTGGATGGTTTTCGTAGTTGACACCGCGATAAGAGAGTTCCATATGCTTCGCCTGTGATTCTATTTCCTGAATGTTGATTACAAACTGAGATACCCTCGTTGAGTATCGCGCTCTAGTTTCGCCTCCTCAGGAGATCTGGCTGGAAGAGCAGCGATTAGGCAAATTCAAAACTATTTCTGTATCTATTTTTACAATTTTTCTAAGAAGTGTCAAATATTAATAAATGTTAAAAGCATATTCAACATGATAGGTAATCTCAAGTTTGTTTAATTGCCATGTCTGGAATTCAAAGCTCCACATTATTAACTAAATCATTAGAAAATTGAGCAGACGCAGGTTTGACAATTTCAAGGATCAGCTCGTTTTCTACGACTAACTTCTTTTGGTCAACAAAATCAAAAATTTCCTCTTTGCTTAATCCGTAATCTTTACGAGCACTATAGATAGACAGAATAGCTAAAAGAGGCTTGATATGTTCAGCCTCCAACGGCACTAATTTTCCACTTAATGGAGGAGATAGCAGTTGAGTTAAATTCTCTTCAGCTTGAATATCAGCGAAGTTAATTTCTGGGGAACTAACTAAGCAGCCACGAGTCAGGTCAAACTTTTGGTAATCAATTAGTCGCTTTAATCCATTGGCGAATTCTATACCGTTAGATGACGGAGTTACCGCGACACCAATTTTGACTGTTTGCTCGTCTTCCTTACCAAGGATTTTGAAGTCAATATAACCTTTGTTTGCACCTTGAGGTTCAACTTTATCAATGCGCTCTACTTCTAATTGGTCTAGGGTTTTTCCTATAACGGTAAAGAAGCACAGCAAAAGAGCAGCAGCAACTGTAGGCTTATCCTGCAACAAGTTTCCTAGAGATTCTTCAACAGTTGTAAGTTCTTTATTGAATAAAGCTTCAACAGGATGAGCCTCTACTAAGTTCAAGTCATCTTTCGCTTCATGGACATTTATCGTTGCATCAGGAACTTTAAAATGTTCTGCACACCATTGCAAAACTTGCCGGATAGTGGTTTTTTGTTTCCCAAGTTTTTTAAGCTGGCTTTCTGTAAACGGGTAAACAGGATCAGGGGGAACTAAATTTAGTGTTTCGTAAAAATTGTTAAGCAATACAGTGACTAGCTCAACAATAGAGTCTCCATCTATATATTTTAACTCAATCGGATCTTTTGTTGCTGCTGAAACCCGATAGGGAAGACCGCCAGGAAGGGTATTTATTTGCAGTTTCCATGTATCGGGTAGCATTACTGTTAGAATGATCACCCCATGACTGCGGCTGGAGAGAGTAAGACTGTCAAACAGATTTTTAACTAATTCAGCAACCACCTGTGCTTTGGTAGCACCAGCATTATTGAGCGTGACACCCTCTAGTTCGTCAAAACACACAAGTAGGGGTCTATACTCATCGATTAAACTCAATATTTGGAGAACAAAATCAAAAGCTTGAGCTTCTCGCTCTTCTTGAGAGTGATTGGGTAGCCGCAATTCCGCAGCTTTTGCCTCGGATAGATCGTTCCCAGATAACCATTTAATGGCGTAAGCTGCATGGTTTTCTGAGAGAGTCAATAAAATAGCCCTAATAATATCTGGATCGATGTTGGGTTTACTTTTACTAATTACTGAAGTTAGGCTATCAATAAAGCTATTATTTTTCTCAATAACATATGTAAATTGGTTTGCGACTATATCTTTAGGCGATTGAATAATTTTTTCTACTTGCCCTAATTTATTAACAGATGTGTAAGCTTCTATCAAGATATCAACAGCTAGTTCTTGCCACTGGCTGATGCCTTGGCTACCAATTTGATTAAGGCTATGTGATAAAATTTGTAAAAATTGGTATTGAATCAGGTTTAATTCACTAAAGTTACTGGCGCTAGCATAGATAAATAGAGCGTTATCCTCATTTAGCAGCAAGTGGCGAATGCGGCTAATGAGGTGAGTTTTACCAATTCCTTGTTCACCTGTTATGGCAATTGAGGTGACTTTGGCTTGACTAGAGCTAAGTTGTCTAATCGTTTGAAAAATAGCATCAGAAGCGTGAGCATTCAGAGTAGGGATATCAAAAAATTCTGGCTCCCAAACGTCTTGAATTCTGACAGCGGCACCTCTATCCAGAAAGGGGTTATGGGTTTGGATGGCAGCGTTGAGTTCTTCAATAGAAGAATTAGAAGATATGCTCATCGGGATCTGTATTAAGGTAGGGAACTAGATAATTTGCTAGAAACGTTCTACCCCTTTAGGGGTACGGGGTGAAAGGCAAGGCAGAATGAATGTGTCTAGCTAAGTTAATCCTATATTAAGCTGCTGTGCATCTAATACAGGATAGAACTGGCAGCTTGTGTTGCCTGCGCTATAGGAAGCCTGAAACTTACAGACTTGCAAGTTAAATGCGCGATCGCCTAAAAGCTGACGCTAACCTTAAAAAGGTCAATATATCTTACCCGATCCGGGACGATATTCCTCGCGTACCTAAGCCGAAGCACTCTAACGGCCGCTACTCCAGGCAAATCTAGCTGCTTATATGGGGAAGAGGCGGGGGGTTTTGTTCAATTGGCAAGTCGCGCAGGAAGTAAAAGCGATCGCGCCTCCACTCATCCGCCTTAATTCGCCCCAAGTAACCAGCCAAAGGGGAGCAAAGCTCGATCAGAATTTCGTGCAGTTCTCGATCTGATAAAGATTTCGGTGGATTAGAGGCATCATAGACACCACAAAGGCGTTCAACTCCCACTGCTTCTAGTTTTTTCTCTTCTTGATACTTCTTCAAAACTTGGACTAGATGCGATCGCAGTTTGATACCTTGTTGAACCTTATCAATATAGCTGTTAACTTTATCGTCAACTACGCCAAACGGCTCTTGTTGGAAACATTGTTTCAGTTCTAGCAAATTTATAGAGCCTTCGTGCTTGGCTTTGAGTTCAACTAGCTTTTGCAAAGTTTCAGGGCGAATGACATTCATTTTGTTTTCAATAGCTGCTTTACGAGCTGGCTCAGTTAAAGGGCCAGCAGCAAAAATTAACTTGATAGAGTGGTCAAACTGTACTTGACCGAGATGAGTCACACCCAAATGGATGAGTTGGGCTGTGACGCTGTTCGGCACACTTTCATTTTTACTGGCTTTGCATTCACCAACAACTGGATAGGGAGCCTCACAGTAAATATCTATTCCTCCCGCCCCTCCAGTTGCATTAGGATCGAGACTTGCTTTTGAATTGCGATTAGAGTTTGTGAAACCTAGCTTGATAAAGCTCTTGCGGACTAGCTTTTCAAATGCTTGACCGTCACTGGAGTTCCCTACCTCAGCAATTTTATGAATCCAGGCTAAATCGGGGTTAGGTTGTGTTACGGGTGAAGATTCAGTCCAACCTAGAAATATTTTGAGTTCGCCGTCTAGCTTTTTAGCGGCTGGGTTGGTAATGGCTAGCTGCGCGATCGTTCCCTGCAACTCTTCTAATTCAGGATGTGGCGGTGGCAGTCGATGTTCTAGTTGGTGTCGGCGTTGGGCGAAGGTGCGATCGCTCAACACTGGCGATGATTCCGAAACCGTCAGAGAATGTTGTAAACCAACAAACTTGCCCAGTTGATTTTGATTTTCAGGACTGACAAGAATTTCAATCGGCTCAGGTATCAGATAAACACGCAGGTAAGCGATAAAAATATGCGGTCGTGGCAAAAGTATTTCCTGTAAGGCTTCTCTTCTCCAAACTGTTAATCGTGATAAAGCTTCTAAAGGTTCTGTCTTATCCCAAATTTGGCAAAACTCACACCTAGCCCAAGCTTTAGTTTTAACTGTTTCAGTATTTTCGTTAATGATAGCAGTCTGGGCAATCGGCAAAAAACTAGCTCGGTAGCATTCTTCCAGTGGTAGAGCATTAATCGATCTGTCAGACGGATACAGGGCAAATTGCCGTCCCTGCTCAATAGTTACTCTAGGAGTCGTTGCAATCATCTGCCCCTGAATTAAGGCTTCAACATCAGGGGCAGGTAAACATAAGGCTGTATAAATTGGAACTAAATTACTCATTCGTCAACTGCATCAGTTGGAATTTGACCAGATGGATCGCTTAAAATTTCTTTCAATAGAGGGTTATTGGCTGTCAGCCCGGTTACGTCAATGAAATCAAAAATTTGCTCTTCGCTTAATCCATAGTCTTGACGAGCTTCATAAACCGACTGAATGGCAATCAGAGGTTTTACATCTTCTACTTTTAGCATTGCCCACTCCCCACCCAGTTCTGATATAAGTTTGTCAAGATGAGTTTGGGCATTCCAGCGAGGATTGATTTTTTTAGAGCGAACTAAGCAACCACGAGTTAAACCAAATTTTTTGTATTGAACTAGGCGACTTAATCCTGCTGTCACCCCTTTTCCATGTGAGTATTGCAGAATAGAAACTCCGATTTTAACAACTTTATCCTTTTCAGTCCCAAGCACCTTGAAGTTAATGTAACCAGCGTTATCTCTTTTCGGCTCAACACCTGTGACATCTTGTATTGTCACTCCTTCTACATTTTTATGGATTAAAGTACGAAAACCAAATTTAAGAGCCTTTTCAAGCAATGAAAAATCTTCTAGATACTCTCCTAAGCCTTCTTCAAGCTCTTTATTAAAAGCAAGTTCAACGGGAGGCTTTATTGGTTCAATTATTGGCGGAGCTGGGTCAACTATAATACGCGGCTTAAAGTTATCTGCACACCATCTCAAAATCTGTCTAACAGTTAGTTTCTGCCTGCCTAGTTCCACAAGTTCTTCTTTCTCAAAAGGATAAGTAGCAGTGGGAGGGACTAAATTTTTGTCTTTGTAAAAGTTCTCTAGCCACAGAGTAACTAACTTAACAATGGAACTACCGTCCATGTAATTTAGATCGATGGGGTTGGGCTGTGCTGCTGAAACTCTTGCTGGTATTCCAGAAGCATTGGAAAATTGCTTGATTTTGTTTTTCCATGTATCGGGTAGCATTACTGTGACAATGACACCCCGGTTTATATTATCAAAAAGATCCTTTACTAAACTAGCAATAACCTGTGCTCTTGTTAAACCAGCATCATCAACTTCATTAGCATCCAATTCGTCAAAACAAACAATCAATGTGTTATAATCACTGATTAAGTTTAGTAGTTGGCAAACGGTTTCAAAAGCTTCTGCTTCTTTATCACTATCTTCATAGTCAGGATTAGGCAATTCCAGTGCGTTAGATTTTGCCTCAGAGAGGGATTTTCCCGATAACCACTTAATTGCGTGTGGTGCATAGTCTTCTGAAAGTGTTAACAAAATAGCGCGTATAATATCCGGATCTACACGTTTCAAGCGGCGAAAGTCTGCGGCTAGTTTGTCTACCCAGTCTATGTTTTTTGCGGCTGCACTATTAGGGTTACTAAATGTTTCGACTAGCTGTTTTGCAGAAAAAAGTTGGGCATTGGGGTTCATAGCTCTCCATGCTTTATTAGCCATATCCGCAGCTAGTTCCTGCCACTGCATGACCCCTTGACTACCAATTTGACTGAGGCTATCTGCCAATATTTGCTGAAACTGGTACTTAATTAGGTTCAAGTTGCCATACTTACGTGCATAAACAAATAAAGCCCCCCCCTCAGCCTGAAGACGATGCCGAATGCGGCTAATGATGTGACTTTTGCCAACTCCTGGTTCAGCAGTCATGGCAATTGAAGTCACTTTACATTGACCACTACGAACCTGCTCAATTGCTCGGAAAATCGCATCTGAAGCTTCAGCGTTTAGAGTTTCAACATCAGGGAAACCCTTGTCCCATACATCTTGATTCGTGACAATCGCAGGTTTGTCAAATAGGTTGTAGCTTTGGATAGCAGCGCTGAGGGCTTCAATGGAGGATACAGGAGAGCTAGTCATAATCATTCGTGTGAGTTAAGGAAGCTACAAGCAGATGAAAATCAATTGTTAGAGCTTATTCGTTTAGCGTAGTAGCGCAATCCAGCTAACTGAGTCGTAATCGAGTCTTCAGCTTTATCAGGTGTGATATCTGACATCTCTCCCGCCATCAGCTGCAAAATATCGTTAGCTTGCATTTCCAGCATCCACTCGTTGAACTGAGAACGGCTAACGCGATCGCCCACCTCTCTTCTAATCCGGTAAATCGGCACCAGATTATCCAGGTTATAGTCGCGGTTAAGTTGGTCATAGACATCCAAAGCCACTTGCTTAAACTCGTCGTAAGATGCAACTGCATCCTCTGACTTCTTAGTTGCACCATCAGCTAGTGTTCCCATCTCCCCGATCCACTTCAACAAAGCATTGGCTGTTCTGGCTCCAATTTGGCTGTCAAACTTAAATTCAGGGCTTTTCAGTCCTTCGCCTAGCATCTGGACACCTTTATCAAACAGAGAGACTTTATTTTTGACGATCGCGATCGCGCCCTCTTTCTCCAATTGTTCAAAAACGCCCTTATAGTCCCCAGCCGTCTCATTAGTCCGTGTAATTCGTTTGGTTAATTCACCTTTCTTAACTTCTGTTGTCGCTCCTCCCATGTCCCACAACGCCAGAAGGATGCGGGTTTTAGCTTGAGCTTCAGAACCATGTAAACCTTTAGTTTTTGGTGCCATATTAGGTATATTCCCAAGTTTTTGAGAGATAAAATTAGAGTTTCAGGTAAAAATACTTAGCAATACCCTACCCTTACATCTCAAGCAAATTGCCAGTCGATGCTGTATAGAATGATGGTGCAGATTGACAGAAAAATTACACCTGATTAAAAAAAGTTAGTATCCAATTACTCGTGGAAATCGACTCTATCCTTAAACCTTTTCAACGCTTTGGCGTCCATCTTGGACTAGAGCGAATTCAGCGACTATTGGCAGATTTGGGCAACCCACACCACTCAGTCCCAGTCATCCATGTAGCTGGAACCAACGGCAAAGGCTCGGTTTGTGCCTACCTCTCCGCAGTCCTGACAGAGGCAGGCTATCGCGTGGGACGCTACACCTCTCCCCATCTAATTGATTGGACTGAACGCATCTGTATTAACGAACAGCCGATTTCATCTGAGACGCTAGGAGAATTACTCCTTGCAGTCCAGGATGCTATCCGCACCGATACAGAAACTCCAACTCAGTTTGAAGTCATCACAGCAGCGGCGTGGTTGTATTTTGCCCAACAGCAGGTAGATGTCGCTGTGGTGGAAGTGGGGCTGGGAGGACGCTTGGATGCGACTAATGTATGTGATCGCCCCCTGGTAAGCATCATCACCTCCATTAGTCGGGAACACTGGCAGCAACTAGGGCCAACCTTAGCTGACATTGCCACAGAAAAAGCCGGTATCCTCAAACCAGGATGCCCAGCTGTAGTGGGATTATTGCCCCCAGAAGCAAAAGCTGTAATAGCGCAAAAGATTGCCCAGTTGGGATGCCCAGCAGTTTGGCCTCAACCAGCACGACAGATAGGAGAGGGTTGGGCTGAATACCAGGGCATCAAGTATCCTTTGCCGCTACTAGGAGACATCCAGCTAATTAACTCAGCATTAGCGATCGCCGCCTTACAAATTCTCTGTTCACAAGGCTGGAAGATTTCTGAACAAGCGATCGCCGCAGGTATGGCAAAAACCAACTGGCCTGGACGCCTTCAGTGGACAACCTGGAAAAATCACCGATTACTAATTGACGGTGCCCACAATCCAGCTGCCGCCCAAGCACTTCGCCAGTATGTCGATACTTGTGGCGTCTCCGTGACTTGGGTAATGGGGATGCTATCTACAAAAGATCATGCCGAGATTTTTAAGGCATTACTGCAATCGGGCGATCGCTTGTACTTAGTACCAGTCCCGGATCATAGTTCAGCAGATCCAGAACATTTAGCCACCCTAGCGGGAAACATCTGCCCACAGCTAGGCGATCGCCGAACCTTCCCAAATCTCACCAAAGGGCTAGAGGCGGCAACCTCAACCGCCACCGCCAAGAATTTATTAGTCCTATGTGGCTCACTTTATCTAGTTGGCTATTTCCTGAAACAGGTAATGGCTCATGATAGCTATGAGTTATGAGCCTTGAATGTTGAGTTAGTAATTATTAACTCAAAACTCAAAACTCAAAACTCAAAACTTTTATTTTTGATCCCACGCTTGGGCTGCATCCGCAACTGCCTTATCTACCGTTTTTTCCCCTAACATTGCCGCTTGGATATTTTCATAAATCGCCTTTTGCAACACATTGAGATTCTTCATCGCTGGGACTAAAACCTCTGCCTGTGACAATTGGCTGGCACTAATGCTGCGACCCTGTTCTACCGAGGATACATTCTTATCACTTGCCAGAGCGCGTTTATACTCTTCCACCGCCTTAGCAGTAGAGGGCAGAACGTTTGCAGTCTTGGCAAAAGCCAGCTGATTTTGTGTGTTGGTGACAAATAGGGCAAACTTGAGAGCCTCATCCGGCTTATCCGTGTTGCGGGGAATGACCAAGTTCATCACTGCTACATTTTTCTTACCAGTCTCCCCAGTAATCTGCGGTGCGACAGCTGAAGCTTTGGCAATTCCTGGTGCATTTTTGGCAATTGTCTCGATAAACTCAGCCCCAGAACCCAACATTGCCGTCTCCCCAGCTTGGTAAAGTTCAATCGCGTGCTGGTGACCTTGGGTAAGCACTTCCCTTGGCAGTAGCCCCTTCTTGTAAAGGTCTACCCAATACTGGAACGCTGCTTTACCTGCCGGGGTATTAAAAGCCGCTTTACCCTGAGCATCTACTAGCTGGACGCCCATCTGCACGAAGGACTCTAAGACTTGGGCTGAATCTTCGGGAACCAGGGTAATAAAAAAGGCATACTTGCCAGTTTTATCCTTAATTTGCTGGGCTATCTGCCCCAATTCTGCATAAGTAGCTGGTGGCTTGCTGATACCTGCTTGCTTCAACAAATCCTTGTTGTAAATAGTGACGCTACTGCTGAGATACCAGGGAAGGCCAAAGCTTTTGCCGTTGAGGGTGCTGGCATTCCATATATTAGGTAAATACTCTTGGCGCACAGTTTGGGGCACTTTAGCATCTAGATCCAACCAAGCATTGCGTGACGCCAGCTGAGAGGCAAAATCAGGGTTGAGGTTCACGACATCCGGTGCCGTTTTTGCCGAAACCGCTGTCAGGATTTTACTCTCCATCGCTGACCAAGGGACGTCTACCCAGCGCACCTTGACGCCGGGGTTTTGCGATTCAAAAGTGGCAATCAGCTCGTTGAAATAGTTTGTGAACTTCGGCTGTAACTGCATTGTCCAGAACTCAATTTCTGGATTTTTTGATTGGGAAGGACCGGTGCTACAGCTGACTACCCAGCTAAGAAGCAACCCCAACAGGGCAAATACGCCCAGACGTCTCCAGGTTCTCATCCGGCTCATTGGCTTTTGATTCTTCTTTCGGCGCTAGCAGTAACCCATCCTACAGGATAAATCCTGCGAGTACAAGAAACGAATCTAAGAAACCGCAAAGATGCAAAGAGTGCTAAGGAAGAAGCCCAAGATAAAGTTTGCCAATGATTTAGGATTACTATATATCGACGGATGCACTAGGGTTTTCAGACTGTTGTTTATAACAATAAGCTTTTATGCTTTCGTAAATTTAATATTAATCTTAAGTGATTTGCTTTACAAAAATCATTAACTTCTAGGTATCAATATAGTACTATCAAAATATATCGCTAAATGTTAGATTATTTTAATAATTATTAATACTTGTTAAAATTGTTAAATTAGCTTTAAATGCTATATTGCTTTTTACTAAACTAGCTATATGTAACATAAAATAGATAATGTAATACAAAAACGTCCGCTCTTCAGTAGGTACATTAAATATATGGGAACATGGCGGTACTTTGGGCAAAACTACCGTTTGGCAGGGGTGTGGTTGATGTATAAAGCCGCAAATTATCGCCTAAAAGCATGGATATGAGTTAATTAAACGTATGGTAAAGGATGGGGCTTTTGGGCGATCGCAGTACAAGCGCTAGTACATATCGCTCCACGCCCAGCTGACCATGCCTATGGCAGGGAATTAGGTACTAGGTGACCATTGGGGATTATAAGCTACATTGATTACCAAGCAGAGCGATCGCGCCTGTGCCCTATCCCCACTTCTAAACTTCAAGACATTAGCCCAAAAAGATATGTTTAGCCGTTTAAAAGGTCTGATTTCCAAACGCACGAAAGGCATAGGTATAGAACTGGCTCCGGAACGGATTAACATTGCTCAACTACGGAAGCAAGGTAATGGCTTCAAGCTGGCAACACTATCTTCTGTCGAGGTTCCAGAAGGTATCTTTCAAGAAGGAAAGATTGCTGACTCCCCGGCCCTGGCGGAATTGCTCCAGTCAGCACTGGCAGAAAGTAAGATCAAAGTCGATCGCGTCGCCACAGCGGTGCCAATGCGGGAAGCGGTTATCCGTATCATTCCAGTTCCCGCAGAACTAGACGATCGAGAACTACGAGAGATGGTTCTTAACCATGAAGCGGGTCTCTATTTGCCTTATCCGCGAGAAGAAGTCAATGTCGATTATCAGAAGCTGGACATAATTTTAGATGAAGATGGTATTGAGAAGGTGCAAGTGCTGCTGGTAGCAACCCGCAAAGAAGTAACAGACACCTATATTGATACATTTCAGCAAGCTGGGTTACGCATAGATGTGCTAGAGATTAACAGCTTTGCTTTAATTCGGACAATTAGAGAGCAGTTGCGGCAATTTACGCCGCAAGAAGCCGCAGTCTTGGTAGATATTGAGTTCGATAGTACCGAAATTGCCATTATTGTCAATGGGGTGCCTCAATTTAATCGCACAGTTCCCATCGGGACTTACCAACTTCAGAGCGCACTTAGTCGCGCCATGAATTTACCAAATTCGAGAAATACCGAACTGCTGCAAGGAATGACGATTCCCACCAATATGCCAGCCGATAATTTACGCACCGGAGCCACTGGTATCAATCCCGGCATGGGCGCTTTATTGAGAGTATTAGGAGAGCTAGCCGATGAACTGCGACGCTCTATAGATTTTTATCTAAATCAAAGCGAAAATCTAGAAGTGGCACAGCTTCTACTGGCAGGACCTGGAGCAGGAATGGGACAACTAGATGAATTTTTCACACAAAGGTTAAGCTTGCCCACTACTCAGGTAGACCCAGTGGCAGCTCTTTCCTTACAAGTGGATCAGGAAATTCCCCCAGTGCAACGGCCAGGATTGGGAACTGTATTAGGCTTAGGGCTGCGAGAGGTTTGAAGCAATGTATAGCCTGGATATTAATTTTCTCAAAGACCGTCCAGATTATGTAGCCAATGGTAGGGGCGCTACGAAATCGGAAAAAAAATCGGTGTCCATGGAAACAATGCTGCCACTGTTTTTGGGGGTAGCGGTGGGCATCATATTGCCCGTAGCGGTTGGCGGCTTGTGGTTTTTCCTGCAACAGCAAATAGCCGGGTTAGAGCAGCAACAAGCTGAGCTTGATAGGCAGCTGGGCGCTCTTAAAGGAATAGACGAACAAGTTAACAAAATCAACCAAGAAGTCAACCAAGTTAATGGGGAAACCCAGGCGCTAGCAAGTGTTTTCAATCAAATCAAGCCTTGGTCAGCTATGCTGCAAGATATTCGCGAACGCATTCCTCCTGGCGTCCGCATTAGGACTATCCAACAGACCCAAATAGCTGCGGCTCCACCTAGTCCCGGCGCTACGCCTAGTCCCAGCGCTACGCCTAGTCCCAGCGCTACACCTAGTCCCGGCGCTACACCTAGTCCCGGTGCTACACCAAGCCCCAATGCCCAAGCTGCGCCAGCCTTTACAAGCCAACTAACGATTTCAGGAACTGCTCGTTCATTCAACGAGGTGAATGACTTTCTACTAACGCTACAACGGTCTAACTTATTGAAAAAAGACGAAACTCAGTTAGTGAGTGCAAAACTGATCGATGACCCCACGCCGGTGGAATTCCCTAAGGTAGCCTCGACACCTGGTGTGACGACAGCATCAGCAACACCGGAAGTGAAGGTACAACTGCCAAAAGTGGTGGACTACACAATTCAAACTAACCTTAATAATGTTCCTGCTTCTGAGTTACTTCGAGAGTTAGATCGCAAAGGTGCTGTGGGACTGGTAACTCGGATCAGAAGCCTTCAAGAGAAAGGAGTGATTCAACCATGACCTATACTGAGGAATTTATACCAACTGAGTCAGACGAGGAGTTAAACGAGACAGCTGATTATCCCACTGCCTTTGGTATTACCTTCACTCCCGTAATTAGTGGCGCTCTAATTGGGGTTTTAGGTTTGTTGGGAGCAGCCTATCTTGTAGTCAACCAGGTGCTTCCCACTTGGGAAAAATATCAAGAGGTGCAAACAAAAGTTGAAGACACGCAGGCTCAAATTCAACAAAAACAAGGCAGCCAGCAAAAAATTAATGCCGCGCAGGCAAAACTAGAAGCTGCTAAACAGCAAAGAAAACAGGTGCTAGCCTTATTTTCTAATGAAAAAACGCTAGATACCTTGTTGCTAGATCTGAACCGCTTCATTGCTTCTAGGCAGGGCCAATTGCAAAGTTTTGTGCCGGATCAACAAGCTGCCACTGTAATTACTGATAATTCTTTTGGTCCAGGCGTGAACGGTAAACTCAAATCAAAGAGTGCCACAATTCAGCTAGAGGGCAGCTTCGACCAAATTCAGTCCATCATGCGTAGTATTGAGCGACTACAGCCCCTGCTGATCTTCAGAGACTTTCAAACTCAGGTCGGTACGACGAATCCTCAAAAAATTGTGGTTGACCGACAGGGCAAAGCGGTTTCTATTGGTCAACCGACGTTGGCAACGACTTTTAAGCTACAGGCGCTGGTGCCATTGACACCAGAGGAACAGCAGCAAGCAGCGGCAGCAGCGGCAGCGGCTGCCCCACCCCCTGCAAAGTAAGCAATAGGGGCGGGGGAAGAAACGCGGCCCTATTGCCAGTTACCAGGCTTCATGCCAGTAGTTAAATTAAATGGCTTTGTTTGCTTTTTTGTGAGGAGAGAACGGTGAGACAGCCTCAAGAATTACATGGAATCTGGGTTGGAGGAGCGGCGATCGCACTTTTTGCTCAGCCAGTCTGGGCGGCGGCAACTCCAGTGACATCAGTGCGACTCAATCCTACCCAGAGTAGCCTTGAGGTCATCCTGGAGACTCAAGCAGGCGAGGCCAAAGGCTCGGACTCTGCTGTACGCCCTGAAGCTTTCACGGTTAGCCGTGGCAATGAATTGATCGCAGATCTGAGCGACACGCAGCTGCGGTTGAACAAGGGGAACAGTTTCCGTCAAGAAAACCCCATGCCGGGAATCGCTGCCGTTGCTGTAACTCAGCTGGATGACAACAAAATTCGGGTGAGCGTCAGTGGCGCAAATAGCCCACCAACTGGGCAGGTTCTCCGCACAGAAGGTAAGGCGATCGCCTTCAGCTTTAGCCCAGGAGCGGCAGATCAGCCAGCACTAGGTGATAAAGCTTCGCCAACAAGTGCGATCGCACCGGCTTTGGCTCCTATACGTACAGCCCAACTACCACAGGTGCCACCACAAAATTCTCCGATACCGCCGCCTCAAACAACCCCAGCATCTCCAGGCGTTCTCGTTCCCAACCCTGACATCAGGATTGATGGCAATCCCATTCCCCCAGCTGGTGCGGTTCAACCTGGTGCAGCGGCACCTCCCTTCTTGCCAAGGGCGGTGGCACCGCCAGTAGGTGATATTTCCGTTTCCAATATTAATGCCTCTGCGGGCAGCATCGATCTAGGTAGCACCACGCGCATACCCAGGCTGGTATTAAAAAATGCTCCTAGCAGAGAAGTTTTGGAGGTGCTTGCCCGTGCGGCTGGTCTCAACGTGGTGTTTTTTAGCGGCAGCGGAACCGGTGACCAAGGTGCTCCTGTAGACCCAAATGCTCCGGGAGGCCAAACTACTCAGGGAGGACCGCTAATTTCTCTGAATGTAGAAGACGAATCTGTTCAAGATGTCTTTAACAACGTCATCCAGCTTTCTGGGCTACAGGCAAATCGAATTGGGCGCACGATTTTCGTAGGTTCCCAGCTGCCGGAAAGCGCCCGCAATATCATCTCTCGTAGCTTCCGCCTCAACCAAGTTCCAGCTGGGCAAGCAGTTGGTTTTCTGGTTAGTCAGGGAGCAGAGCGACAGCAGGTTACAACTCAGACGACTCTCACCGTTGTCGGCGAGGGACCTGCGGCTCAAAGAATTACCAACACGACAACAGCGGTTTCCAGAATCGCCGCAGCGGATATTACGCCGCCAGTACAAGCGCCAGGGCTGCCACCAGGACAGCCAAGAATAGCACCCCTATTACTCAGGGGGTTATTAGTAAGTCCTGATGAGCGTCTCAACGCCGTCACCTTGGTTGGCGAACCTCGTCAGGTTGAGGTTGCTTCAGCTTTATTGACTCAGTTAGACTTGCGGCGTCGCCAAGTGGCAATCAACGTCAAGATCCTTGATGTCAATCTATCGAACACCGATCAATTTAACAGCAGCTTATCCTTTGGCATCGGGAACAGCTTCTTTAACTTTACCCCAGCAACTCCCGGAGGAATTAGCGGTATAAATTTGGGCGGTGGAATTCCAGCCGGCTCTAGCTCCGCATTTCAACTCCAATTGCAGGCTGCCATTACCAATGGCAACGCCAAAATTTTGACTGACCCAACTCTAGTGGTACAAGAGAGTCAAACGGCTACAGTCAACCTCACTCAGGATGTCTTTGGAGGGTTTACTACCAGGACAGTAACTGATCCCACTACTAACCTAACGAGTCAAGTTGTGGAACCGATCATTAATGAGGCAGGCTTAACCCTGAATGTCCAGGTAAATCAAATTGACGACAACGGCTTTGTGACGCTAGCTGTGAATCCGACTATCTCTTCACCTTCAGGTTCTGTAAGCACTGCCCAAGGTGCTATTGGGCTTATACAACGGCGGGAACTGGCATCTGGACAAATTCGCCTCCGAGACGGTCAGACGCTAATCATCTCAGGCATAATTCAGGAATCAGACCAGTCAACCGTAACTAAGGTTCCCATTTTAGGTGATATTCCCCTACTAGGTGCTCTCTTTAGACGCACTAACCGGTCGAATCAGCGTAATGAGGTGGTTGTATTACTGACACCTCAGATTATTGATGACTCCGCTCCTTCCTCCTTTGGCTACACCTACACGCCAGGGTCAGATGCGCGCCAACTCCTGCAAAGGCAAGGATTTCCTACTCAAGGTGGGAACAGGTAGCACAGTAGAGACGTTCCGCCGGAACGTCTCTATGATATTGGGGTGAGTTGGCGCGTCAACTCTACTTATATCTGGGTTCTAGTTGCTCGCCAGCCCAAAATATGACCTCTCGATAACGAGATTATGCTGTTGCAGACAAACGCCAAAATACCCAAAAAGACTGAAATCCACATAAATTAAAGGTTTCACCGATCCATATCCGGCAAGCACACCTTAGAATATTGCAGTGAAAGTTCGATCCGGCGAGAGTTTCAGCTATTTTTAGTTGAAATTACTTTTGTTGGGTCACGGCTAGATCTCTACGCGGAGATCGAGAAACCAATTTTTCACTTGTTGTGTAAACGATAAGGAGATTCTCAATGAACAAGGGCGAATTAGTTGATAAGGTTGCTGAAAAGGCGAGTGTGACGAAGAAGCAGGCAGATGCGGTGTTAACTGCTGCTTTGGAATCGATCATGGAAGCTGTTTCCGGTGGCGACAAAGTTACTTTGGTGGGCTTCGGTTCCTTTGAATCACGGGAACGCAAAGCCCGTGAGGGTCGCAATCCTAAAACTGGTGACAAGATGGAAATTCCAGCAACCAAAGTTCCGGCTTTTTCTGCTGGTAAGTTGTTCAAAGATAAAGTCGCGCCGGAAGAATAAAGGTTTATCTTAGGCGGAATTAATCCTTGAATCGGCCTGTACATGGGGGAAATTTAGTTTGGGCAGCTGCACTGGCAGGCTGTCCCGCTTCCCTCATTCTTGACTTTTCTGCGAGTATCAATCCGTTGGGGCCTCCCCCTACGGCTCTAGCAGCTATTCAAGCTCATCTAACGGCACTAGGAAGCTACCCTGACCCACATTACCAGCAGCTAAGAGCGGCTCTGGGTCAGGTACACCAACTTTCGCCGGAGTGGATTCTGCCCGGAAACGGCTCTGCGGAGTTGTTAACTTGGGCAGGCTGGGATTTGTCCGAGCTAGAGGTAACGTGGCTGATTACCCCAGCTTTTGGCGATTATTGGCGGGCACTCAGGGCATTTGGTGCCAATGTGCTTGAGTGTCCCCTTTCTGATTTAAAGTTTGGGATTTGGGATTTGGGATTGGTAATTGGAAGTCTAAAATCCTCGACTCCAAGTAGTCGTGGTCTCCTGCTGAATAATCCCCACAATCCAACGGGTCAAATCTTTTCCAGGGAGACGATTGTGCCTCTGTTGGAGCAATTTGCTCTAGTCGTCGTGGATGAAGCCTTTATGGACTTTATAACGCCCGATGAGGAGCAAAGTTTGATACGGTTGGTAACCCAATTTCCCAATTTGGTGATTTTGCGATCGCTCACCAAGTTCTACAGCTTGCCGGGGCTACGACTCGGTTATGCGATCGCGCATCCAGATCGACTGCGACGCTGGCAAAAGTGGCGCGATCCCTGGCCGGTTAACACTTTAGCCGCTGCCGCCGGTGAGGCGGTGGTAAAGGATAAAGACTTTCAACAGCAAACTTGGAATTGGCTGGAACCAGCGAAGTCACAGCTGTTTGAGGGTTTGGCGCAGAAACCAGGGTTGCAACCATTACCCGGTGCCGCTAACTTTTTATTGGTTGAGTCAAAACAACCGAGTTCACAGGTACAAGAAAGACTTCTCCAGCATAGTCAGATTCTCATCCGCGACTGCCTGAGTTTTCCTCAACTGGGCGATCGCTATTTCCGGGTTGCAGTACGTTCTCATGCGGATAACCAGCGCCTACTGCAAGGTCTAGCCGAAATTCTCTAGTCAGCACCAAAACAAGGAATATGGCAGTTGAATACGACCTCGTCGTCATTGGGGGCAGCACTGCTGGTATTTATGCCGCAGTTACCGCCGCTCGCCTCCAAGCCCGTGTCGCCCTAGTAGAACCACAACCGCAGCAGAAAAATTGGTTGGAGGCTGGGTTAATTCACGGCAACACTTTCGCCCAGCAATTTGGTGTTCCCTGGGAAACAGGGGAGCTGGGGGAGCAGAGGGATTTAAAACCTGCATCAACTACTTATGACCACACCCATCAACAAGTAGCATCAATTCAATTTGCACAAGCCTGGGAGTGGGCAAGTGAAGTCGTCTCTACCCTGGAAGAACAGCATTCCCCAGCTGTATTAGCGTCTTTGGGCGTCGATGTGATTGCCGGGGAGGGTGAATTTTGCCGCCGCCCCCATCTAGCCTTTGTCGTCAAAAACCGACATTTACGCGCTCGCGCCTACCTAATTGCTACTGGCTCTCGTCAAGCGGTGACGGACATTGAAGGACTGCAAACCACCGGCTATCTCACGCCAAGAGATATTTGGCAGCAACCACACTGTGAAAACCTGCCCAGCAACTGCGTGGTGATTGGCGGTAATGCTGTTGGCACCGAACTGGCTCAGGCTCTGGCACGGCTAGGAGCCACTGTAACGCTCGTAGTTAGGGGTTCCCATATCCTGCCTTTAGAAGACCCGGAGGCAGCGCATCTTGTTCAGGCTCAGCTGGAAGCCGAGGGCGTTTGCGTCCTTACCCAAACGGAAGTAACGCAAGTAAAATCAATTGAAGGCAAGAAGTGGGTTTTGGCTGGCAACAAAGCCATTGAAGCGGATGAAATAATGGTTGCAGCTGGGCAGCAGCCGAATCTAGAAGCATTAAATTTGGAAGGCGTCGGGGTGAAGTGGAATCGGCGTGGTATTCAGGTGAACAAGAAACTGCAAACCACAAACCCCCGCATCTATGCTTGCGGGGACGTAATCGGTGGGTATCAGTTTCCCCACATTGCCAATTACGAGGCTAGAATTGCTCTGAAGAATGCGTTATTTTTGCCTGTATTTAAAGTCAATTATCGGGGGATTCCCTGGGCAATATTCTCCAATCCTATACTCACAAGGGTGGGGCTGACAGAAGCTCAAGCAAGACGCCGTTATGGTAAAGAGATATTGGTATTGCGGCAATATTTTAAGACGGTGGGCAAAGCTTTGCTGCTTGGAGAAACAACTGGTTTGTGTAAAATTATTGTGCGTGGCAACGGGGAAATTTTAGGAGCAACAATAGTAGGGCCGGAAGCTGATGAGTTGATTCATGCGATCGCACTGGCTATACGGCAGAAGTTAAAGGTGGGCGCGATCGCAGATCTGCCTCATATTTCCCCCACCCTCTCAGAAATTACCCACCAAGCCGCCGCTGAGTGGCATCACCAACGCCTCAGCAGCAATACCCGACTCAAAGACTTACTGGAAGGCTTCTTTAACCTGCGGCGATCGTGGTGTTCTTAAGATAAACGCGAAAGGCTTATTTATAGCCAATTGCTCCAGTCATATTTTGACAACACCTGCCAGTATCTATTGCTACTCAGGCGCGTGTTAGTAGTGCAGTCTGGCTGGGTAATTTAATAGTAGGCACTGCTAATAACGAGAATGGCTCTCAGTTGGCACTGATGGCAAGCGATCGCCTTTTATTTGGTATGGCATTATGATTAACCCCGCGTCCATCATTCCCCCGGATGAAGTAGAACGGCTAAAAGTCTTACGCCGCTATGAAATTCTCGATACCCCCCATGATGGAGCTTTTGACCGGATCACAGCCTTAGCTTCCCGATTTTTCAACGTCCCGATCGCAATTGTTAGCCTTGTTGACGAGGACAGGATTTGGTTTAAGTCTCATCACGGGTTAGAGGTACAACAGATTGGACGCGAGCCAGGATTATGCGCCAGTGCCATTTTGCAAGACGAAGTTTACACCGTTTTGGATGCCAAAGTAGACCCTCGCACATTAGCTAATCCTTTGGTAGCGGGAGACTTTGGACTGCGTTTCTATGCCGCCGCTCCATTGATTACAAAAGATAATTTCAAATTGGGAACTGTCTGTGTAATTGATAGCCAACCGCGTGAGATTACAGAAGCCGAAAAGGCAACATTGAGAGACTTCGCAGCAATTGTTATCAACGAACTAGATTTGCGACTTGCCGCTAAAAAAGCTGTAGAGACAGAAGCAGCACTAAAAATGGCGGCAGAAGAAGCAAGCCGTGCCAAAAGTGAATTTCTAGCAGCAATGAGCCATGAGATTCGTACTCCTATGAATGGGGTAATAGGCATTACAGGACCATTGCTCAATACAGAGTTGACTTTCCAGCAGCGCAATTTTGTCGAAATAATTCGTAGCAGTGGCGAAACCTTACTTACCCTCATTAACGACATTCTCGACTTCTCCAAAATTGAGTCCAAAATGATCGAGATGGAAGAACAACCCTTTAGCCTGCTAGCTTGCCTAGAGAGTGCCCTAGATGCGATCGCACTGACGGCGGCAGAAAAAGGCTTAGAGTTGGCTTACTTGCTAGAACCAGAAACCCCCAGCACGATCGTAGGGGATGTTACCAGGCTGCGCCAAATTCTCGTGAATTTATTGAGTAACGCCGTCAAATTTACAGCAGAGGGCGAAGTTGTCGTATCGGTAACAGCCCAGAAATTGGCAGATGGAAAAGAATTTACTTCCTCATCTCTCTCTAGTCCCTGTGCCAGTTACGAGATCCACTTTGCTGTCAAAGATACAGGAATTGGTATTCCCTCTGATCGAATGGATCGCTTGTTTAAGTCCTTTAGCCAGGTTGATTCTTATATCACTCGTCAATATGGCGGTACTGGATTGGGACTAGCTATCAGCCAGCAACTGAGTGAATTAATGGGTGGTAAGATGTGGGTTGATAGTGTTGTTGGAGTTGGCTCTACATTTCATTTCACTATAGTTGTCCCAGCTGTTATCGAAACCTCTCCGCTTGAACTTAATCTTGCCCAGAGCGACTTGACTAGAAAACAACTTTTAATTGTAGATGATAATGCTACCAATCGCCAGATTTTGGCTTGGCAAGCCCAGTCTTGGGGAATGTATACGCACAGTTGTGCATCGGGTACTGAAGCTTTAAATCGGCTGCGTCAGGATCGGGGTTTTGACATAGCTATTCTAGATATGCAAATGCCAGGAATGGATGGATTGAATCTGGCTAAAAAAATCCGCGCCTTACCTGGCTACCAGAAATTACCATTAGTAATGTTAACCTCCCTAGACAGCCTAGACTTTGGCAAAGAAGTAGAGGATATAAAATTTGCAGCTTGCCTGAACAAACCTGTTAAACAATCCCAAATATATAATGCCTTGAGCGGTATGTTGACTAGACAGCCAATTAAGGTGCAAGTAATTAGCAACCTAGTCTCTAGCCGAACCAACTCCACCCCAACTACACTTGCTCCCCATTTTGCACAACAGCACCCCTTGCGAATTTTGGTAGCCGAGGATGATAGAGTGAATCAGCTAGTTGCCATGTCCCTACTGCAACAGCTTGGGTATCAAGCTAATGTGGCTGGCAATGGTGTGGAAGTGCTGGAAGCTCTGCACCGTCACCCCTATGATGTGGTGTTCATGGATGTGCATATGCCTATCATGGATGGATTGTCAGCCACTAAGCGCATTATTATTGAATCTTCTGGTAATTCACGTCCTCGAATTATTGCTATGACAGCTAATGCCATGCAAGGTGACAAAGAAAAGTGTCTCGAAGCGGGCATGGACGACTATATCAGCAAGCCCGTCAGAGAAGAAGAGCTAGTTAAAGCTTTGCTTAAATGTCAGCCGCAGAATGAGAACCATATCCCCCAAGAGCCTACTTTTTTAAGAGCAGAAGAGCCAGTAAAAAGAGAATATAATTCTACTTTATTCACGAACAACTCAAAAACTAGCAGTGCAATTGATTTTACAATACTGCAATCATTTTCTAAAACCGTAGGAAAAAATGCCTCTTCTATCGTGGCTCAGTTAATTACTTGCTATCTAGAAGATTCTCCTCAACTTTTACAAGAAATCAAGAAGGGGCTAATGCACAATGAGCTTACAGTTGTTAAACAGGCATCCCACAGCCTAAAATCAACTAGCGCTGCAATAGGTGCTACAAATCTTGCTCAACTATCCAAAGAACTAGAAGCGCTTATTATTGCTGGAACAGTTCAAGATGCATTGGAAAAAGTGCAGCGAATTGAAGCCGAGTATGAAATGGTTAAAAGTGCTTTGCATAAGGAAAACCAATGGACTCAGGTATAAATATAGTTTCAACCCAAAAATATTCTGCCTTAGTTCTGGTAGTCGATGATGACAGGTTATTGCGGATGCAGCTAAGCTGCTTTATGAAAGAAGAAGGATACCAGGTAGTAGAAGCGGCTGACGGAGAGCAGGCACTAGCCGCTTACGCTCGCTTTAATCCAGATGTTATCCTGTTGGATGGTCTAATGCCAGTGATGGATGGCTTTACTTGCTGTGCCAAATTGCAAACACTGCCTGGAGGCTCAAATACGCCCATATTAATGATTACGGCTCTTGACGATGCTGAATCCGTCGCCCAAGCTTTTTCTACTGGTGCCACAGATTACATAACTAAGCCGATTCACTGGGAAGTACTACGTCAACGGGTGCGCCGTATCTTACAAGCTAGCTGGGCAATGGAAGAATTACGGCAGCAATCTTTGAAACAGCGGGAGGCCCTCGCCAAAGAAAGAGAACTCAGTGAACTTAAATCTCGCTTCATTTCTGTAGCCTCCCACGAGTTTCGCACCCCACTGACCACAATTATGAGTGCTGCTGAATGTTTAGAACATTACAGAAATAAATGGGCTGAAGATAAACAAATTGCTTATTTGCATCGTATCCAGTACAGCGTCAAACACATGACCGAATTGTTAAATGATGTGCTAACTTGTGCTAAAGCTAATGCGGAAAAAATCGAGTTTAATCCCGCCCCCATTGAGTTAGTAGAATTCTGCCATCAATTAACTGAGGAGATGCAACTAGGCGCTCATAATCAGCACCAAATTTTGTATATATGTTGCAGTGACTGTAGTGGGCAGCCGCTAGATTATGCTCATGCCTGTATGGACGAAAAGTTGCTTCGACACATTTTAAATAATTTACTTTCTAATGCAATTAAATATTCTCCTAAAGGTAGTACAATTTACTTTAAACTTGCTTGTGAAGAGGGAAAGGCTATTTTTTATATTCAAGACCAAGGTATAGGTATTCCCCCGGAAGACATTCCCCGACTATTTGAGAACTTTCACCGCAGCCAAAATGTTGGTACTATCCCAGGTACAGGTTTGGGGCTAGCAATTGTCAAAAACTCTGTGGATATTCACGGAGGACGTATCACCGTTTGTAGTGCAGTCGGAATGGGCACAACATTTAAAGTTGAACTGCCGTTAAATTACCAACTTTAATAAAAATAGATGTAGGCTGTGAGAATAGATTTGCAAACGCTAGGAACACCAATAATATTAAAAAAATTACTAGGAAAATTCGTATAAAATTACTTCCACCTTAAGTGTGAATTGAAGCCTTACTTTAGTACAATAAAAACATTTCCAGCAAAGTTAGACGTAAAATGTTTAAAAATGTCACCGAGGCTTTTCAAAAAGGGCTAAGGGCAATATTGCAAGAAGGAGAGGTCGTTTTAGTGCGATCGCATGAAGCGAGGGAAGTGCGATCGCATCTAATTAAGATTGCATCACCCTTAGAGCGGGTGTACGTTATTCCTCATGTATATAATAACATCTTCGCTCAAATTGCGGAAACGCTCTGGATGATTTCCGGACGCAATGACACAGCTTTATTGTCACATTACCTGCCGCCTACTGAAGATTTTGCCGATGATAGCAACATAAGGAGAAGCGCTTACAGCAATTGGTTAAGAAACTGGCAAGGTATAGATCAGATTAAAGAAGTAGCTAGAATTCTGCGCCAAGACTGTAACAAGAGCAATGCTGTAATAGTAAAGTTTGACCTTGCACAAGATTATATAGAAGGTCAAGACATTTCTGGCAATAGTTGGCTTCATTTTCTGATTAGAAATGGACGCTTGCACTTAAACGTATCTATTTGCTCTAATGATATCTGGTCGGATTTTTCAGGAATTACTACATTTGAATTGAGTGTCCTGCATGAGATGATGGCTTATTGGACAGGAACTCAAGTGGGAGAGTATAGTCACTTCGCTAGTTCTTTTTACTTATATGAACGCCATTATCAGCAGGCTAAAAAGATAATTGCTAGCTCCCAAGATAAAAGCTTGTATGACTTCGGATTTACGAACCCTCCCTTTAGCACCCCGTTAGAAGAGTTTGATGGGGCAATGGGATGTTGGTTTGCCATAGAAGATAAAATGCGGCATGGTGAGATAAATCTTTCCCAGGAAATCAATAGCCTTAACGATAGCTTTCTCAGAAATAGCTTAGAAATGCTCTATATTTATAATCGACATCTGCATGGTGCTGAGCAAAATGAGATTGCCCAGCTTATAGAATATTTACCGACTAATGATTTTAAGATTGGGGCGATAGAGTATTTTTCGCGTGAATTAAATAATCAAAACTTTGTGAAGCTTCAGGATAAAGAGCGAGAATATTTTCAGTATTTATGGGGAGGGAGGACAGCAGATAATGATTATGTTGGTATAGAAGATAGCTTAGCCTCTAAACATCCTACCCTCAACGTTGCTAAATTTGTATCTATTTTTGACCAATTAAGCATACTTCACACGAAGAAAAGCCTTGTTTATAAGGATAGTTGGAAAAAACATGGGGAATTGTTGGGAGTTTTCGGGAGTATTGCCCGAAAGTACGATCGCATAGAAGTGCTGATGACAGAAGAAGTTAAACCAACCTCTGATGAGTCTCTCTTCGATACTGTTGCCGATATGGCTGTTTATGCAACTAAATATCTTACTTATTTAGCAGAACATTACCAATTAATTTTTCAGGATTTCATTTTACAATATCCGCCTATAGAGGCAATTGAAAATTACTGCTATAATGAAGGATTCGATTCCGTAACTAAAATTTTGAGCAGGCGATATGAAAGTTCTGCAAAATGGGAGCAAATATCTAGCTACGGTGATTGTTTTTTAGCTATTAAAGAGAACTACAAAGGGCTTGAGAATTTACTACTGAAGGGAGATTGGCGTAGAAGCGATCCTCAGAAATGTTCGCTGACGGCTGATTTAGCCATTAGTTCAATCCACTATCTTGTGTTGGCATCAACAAAGGAACCAGAAAATTTCCATAAACTCCTCAGGTATATAGAAATCCTCTAGGTTCTTCTTGCCATAAAAGCTTTATTAATATATAGAGTATGGTTAAAGGTGAGCGCGATCGCGGATATCTCCCACCCCCTCAGAATTTACCTACCAAACCACTGCCGAGTAGCTCGATTCAACGCCTCAGCAGCAATCATCGCCTGAAAGACTTACTGGAAGCCTGTTTTAACCTGCGGCACTCGCGGTCTTCATAAATTTTCAATAGAAGTGTTCACAGAGTCTGTTATGGTACGGTTGGACTTTTTTTTGACTTCTAGCCAACCATGACAGCAACGGGTCAGGTAACTCAATTCCAGTACAAGCCACTGCATAAGCCAAACCAGCTGATTTATGGAACTGGGCAAACGGCGGTAGTGACAGGGTGGACTGTTAAGCAAGCGATCGCTAAACAGCTACAACCCTATGAATATGCTGTTATTGGTCAACTTTACTCTCCAACTAGAGGTATTAGCTTCTTACTCAGAAATCTACTAGCTAATCCTCATGTTCGCTTCTTAGTCGTCCTGAATGCGACTAGGGAAGACCGCAACGCTGGTGGAAGTCAATGTTTACTAGATTTTTTCCGCAACGGCTTTACAGAAGGTAAGAGCGATACAGGGCGTCCTTGCTGGGTAATTTGTTCTCAAGTCGCTGGATACATTGATATTGAGATTGACGCTAGTGCTTTAGAACAGCTGCGGCAATCTGTGGAATGGCAAGAAGCAAAATCAATAGAAAATGCAATTCATCAAGTTAAGGATTATGCACAAAAAACTGCAAGCGATCCTTGGGGTTCCCCATTAGAATTTCCTACTACTGAAACTGTCCCAACTGTCTTACCAGGTTCACGCTATGGTCATCGCATTGAAGGAAAAACAATAGCCGAAACTTGGGTAAAAATTATTCATAGAATTAAGACAACCGGAACAATTCGACCGACTGGCTATGATGGGCAATGGCAAGAGTTAATTGATTTAATGGCTGTTGTCACGGATGAGCCAGCTAATTTTTATTTTCCAGAACCTAATTATTTACCGTGCGATCGCGCTTTCATTGAAGAGTATATATCCCAAATCTTAGACGATGCTCCTTACCAGGAAGGCGTTAAGTATACATACGGCCAACGAATGCGTTCTTGGTTCGGACGGGATCAGATTGAGCAAGTTATCCAAAAGTTAATAGGAGAAATTGACGCAGCTAGTGCTGTCATGTCACTGTGGGATGTTAAAGACCACGAGAAAGGCGGTAGCCCTTGTTTAAATCACATTTGGCTGAGGGTTGTTGATAACGAATTATCTTTGACAGCAACTCTTCGCAGTAATGATATGTACATGGCTTGGCCTTCTAATGCCATGGGATTAAGAGCCTTACAACAACACATTCGGGAAGAAATTGCCAAGCGTTCTCAGTACAATTTAAGAATGGGGCCACTGATTACAATTAGTCAGTCAGCTCATATATATGATGATACTTGGGAGAATGCAGATAAACTAATTCAGCAGCAATATGCCACAATTTGTAAGCAGCGGGACTACTACGATCCGTCAGGCAACTTTTTAATTGAGGTCGTAGATGGCAAGCTAGTTGTTACGCAAACTACGCCTGGTAGCGGTGAAACGGTTGCTTGCTACTCCGGAAAAGACCCATTAAGGCTAGTTAGAGAAATTTGCGCTGCTTCTCCCTCTATACAGCCAGAACATATTGGTTATTTGGGAATTGAATTACAAAAAGCAGCTGAATGTCTAAAAAATTATAGCAATTACATTCAGGATAAGTGAATCTAACGCAGAGGTAGCCGTTCATGTCAGTGCTTAGCGAGTCGGATATTATCAAAAAACTAGGTAAATATATATTTATTTATCCTTTTATAGGGAAAGATAGTAGTATCAGAGGGTGTTGTTTATGTTTAACAGCTAGTAAATATGCTTATACATTTTTAATTAATAAAAATGCTCAAGGTTTAACTCCTCAACGTTTAACTATTCAAAACGATAATAACAAAGATTTTTTTATTATTCCTGCGAGAAATACAGCTGTAGTATGGACTAATGAATCTGTATTGCTTAAAAATTATTTTTGTGGTTCAGTCCATTCAAAAGTTAAGCTAGCATCAAAAGGAATAGGACATATCGGAACCAGAGTAAATCCTAACTATGGAGGCGTTTTAGCTATAGCCCTCCATAATTTATCCGATAATGATATACGCATTGAAGTTAATGAAACTATTGCCTATTTAAGAATTCATAAATTGAACTCTAAGTCTTCATTTTCTCAGCAAATAGATGATCCTGGTAAGCTACGTGATGCGATTCCTGAAGGTTTCTCAATTCCCCCTGAACTTAACAAGTGGATTAATGAGGAAAATTGGAGAAAAGGGGATCAAGAAGCTCTTTTGAAAGTGGGAAAAGAAAATTATGAGAATGCTCGGAAAGAACTGTGGGAGAAATCGCGCCCATACCAGGTTATTTTTAAATATTTTCAGGGTTGGGATATAAAGTGGATTGTAGGTACTTTGCTAACTGTGTTAGGGGTTATCGGAACATGGTGGTTTATAATCAAACCTTCCTCTCCACCCTCTTTAGTTCCTACTCAAACCGTAGCACCAAAAACCCAAGTAGTACCAACTTCAGAATCCGCTCCTGCTACAAAATAGAACCGTATATCATAGCGTTAACATAATGAGCAAAATATACATATCTGGTGCATTGACTGGTATTGAGAAGTCAGTAGAAGTAAAAGCTTTTTATGAAGCTATTGGTTTACTTTGTCATGACATAGGGTTTCAACCGTATGTTCCTCATCTAAATACTGACCCCATCCAAAATTCTGATATCACTCCTCGGCAGGTTTTCAAGATAGATAATTACCAAGTCAGCAAATCAGACTTGATCGTCGCTTATGTCGGCTACCCATCTTTAGGCGTAGGCATGGAGTTAGCTTATGCAGAGAGAAACAATATCCCTGTTGTTCTCTTGTACGAAAAAGGTAAGCAGGTATCGAGATTCCCACGCGGTATCCCTACTTTGGTTGCTGAAATTCAGTTTACTGATTATGAAGATGCTTTGAACCAACTAAAAGATATTTTAGTTCAACAGAAACTACCTGTTAATAAACATTCTCCAAGACCCACATGGGATGAATACTTTATGATGTTGGCTAAACTTGCCGCTACGCGCTCAACTTGTTTAGCCTTTCCGGTGGGTGCAGTAATTGTTAAAAATAAGCAAATTCTGGCAACAGGTTACAACGGCTCTCCATCGGGTTCGGCTCATTGTACTGCTCAAGGATACTGTTATCCGGGGTTAAGTAGCTGTGATGCTAGCAAAACTATGCCCTCCCGTGCTGTTCACGCAGAGGCAAATGCGATCGCCCAAGCCGCAAAGCATGGTATTGCCACTGGCGGCGCAAGTATTTATGTCACCTTAGAACCTTGCCTTTCTTGCTTAAAGTTAATCATCTCAGGGGGAATTCGTGAGGTTTTCTATGAAACTCCCTTCAACACAGGAGAAAGCATCCTTGTTAGAGATTCCTTTATCAAAGATGGCTTAGTTACCCTTAACCAAATTCATCTGTCTGAAGCTACAGCAAAAAGAGCCTCACTTTTCCTGCTCAATCCTACATCTGTCGCCAAAACTGAACCAGCAGAGGCTCTACTTCCCGCTGAATCTTAAGGGCGGTGACTGCGGCGGATTTCGGTAATTTGATCGGCTACATCCAAAAGTGCTTGGGGCATTTCTGGCCCAGTCAAAATAATATCCACATGAGGAGGGCGTTTTTCTAGAAACGCCAGCACTTCTTTTTCTGGGATGAGGCCAAAGTTTATCGCCAAGCTGAGTTCATCTAGAACTATAAGGGAATATCGACCCTCGGAAACTACTTTTTGAGTATGCTGCCACAGATGTCGCAAAGAGTCAGCCTCCGCCTCATCTAGATGTGGGGTATCAATACAGCGAGGCAAGTCGCAGCGAACCCAATCTAGGTTTTGCCCTAACTGTACTGGATGCTCGTAACCCTGCTTTATTCCTCCTTTAAGGAATTGAACCACTAAGACTGGGGTGCCCTGCCCCGCAATTCTGAGCGCTTGCGCCATGACGGTAGTAAAAAAGCTGCGGCGAGAGCAGGTGAAAACTTGTACTAGCCCTTCAACCGTGTAGGGTGGATGACAAGGAGAATCGAGAATAGCGGTTTCTAGCTGTGCAACCATGAGGCAACATCCAGTGAGCGACTAAGAAAGCAAGGTGGAGCGGCGGTTGCCACTGTTTGAGCCAACAGGCAATATGTAGCGTGTTGAACTGATATTTATCCTAATCAAACACTACATATGTATGCACGTCAAGAGTAAGGATAGGCAAATCTAGGGAGTGCCATACGTGCTACGCACACGCTACGCGATCGCCTCAGCGAATTAGCGGATGCCGCTATCGTAAGTAATATTAACGGGTGTGAACTGAGAGTCGCTGACAATAATAGTCTGCTCAGCAGCGTAGGGAAGCACTCCAGGTGATTCTGGACGAAGAGTGTATCTTCCGGGCTGAAGTTGTACCTGGAAGTGCCCCTCGGCGTCGGTTTGCAAGCTGGTCACGATTTGACCTTTCTCATCCAGAACTGCGATCGCAGCCTGATAAGGACGATCTGCACAATTGATCCCTGCCTGTACAACCGGGCATACGGGACCTATGAATACCTGACCCTCAATACCACTTTGTTTAGGTGTAGAGGGAGGCTCACAGGCCGCTGCTATAACGTTAAAGCTTCCCGAACCAGCCAGCGTGAACAGCGTGAAAACAGTCAAAATGGGATGACGCATCGGAGGAAACCTCTTAAATCATTATTCAGACGGCTCAACTATCTGAAGGTTTCACCACTTGTACCAACTACTGCTGTTAAAGATTATCAATCTAGACAAAGCGACCTTGGGGTTGTTAGGCGATCGCATTCTGGTTCAATTAAGGTGTAGTCCTGAGGCCATCCCCCGTTGAAATGTTGTATGATTCTTTACTATTTCTAATCCCTCGGCTCTACTGTCGCTGAGACCAGCTTGATCCAGCCGAGTAGCGCCGATAGATATAGCACCGTGCTGGCAAACTTAAATACATCCGTCACGTAATTAGGAGCAAATTTAGGTGAGACTGGTGATTCTGGGAGGTTCAGGAGCCGGGAAGGGAACGCAGGCTGAACAACTATGTCATAAGTTGAGTATCCCTTGGATTTCTACGGGAGATATATTGCTACGAGCCAACGACTCCCAAACACCATTGGGCCTTCAGGTTCAGCCCTACGTGGAGAAAGGAGAGCTGGTGCCTGACGAAATCATGATTAAATTAATTCGAGAACGGCTTCTACAGCCTGATGTCACCAAGGGTTGGCTACTCGATGGCTATCCCCGCACTGCTTTTCAGGCTGAGGAGTTAGATTTCTTACTTGATGATTTGGGACAACAGCTGGATCGGGCTATTTGGTTAGAAGTCCCAGAGTCGGTAATGGTGAGTCGTGCGGTGGCGCGCGGGCAAAAATTGCCCGAAGGGCTTTGTCGGCTCGACGATCAGCCAGAAATTGTACAGCGCCGTATCGCTTTATTCCAGGAGCGCACCACCCCCATCCTGGAGTATTACGATCGCAGCCATCGGCTGTTGACCATTAACGGCAACCAACCGCCAGAGAAAGTACAGCAGGATATTTGGCAACAACTTTTTTGAAGAGTATCGCTCCTACTTAACTCTGCGTACCTCTGCGTAAACCTCTGCGTCCTTTGCGTTAAAAATAATGCCCTGATTGAGGAAGCAACTACAATGTCTTGGCAGCGTCCCGATAACCGACAAGCAGACCAACTGCGACCCATCCGTTTTGAGAGGAATTTCACGCGATTTGCCGCCGCCTCAGTTCTCACCCACTGCGGCGATACCCAGGTTCTTTGTACCGTGACAATTCAAGATGGCGTACCTAAATTTTTAGCAGGTAAGGGTAAAGGGTGGCTCACTGCTGAATATCGAATGCTACCAGGGGCGACCCCCCAGCGCCAAGAACGGGAATTACTGAAACTGTCTGGTCGTACCCAGGAAATTCAGCGATTAATTGGGCGCAGCTTACGAGTAGCGCTAGATATGGAGGCGCTGGGAGAACGCACTGTAATTGTAGATGCAGATGTGCTACAAGCAGATGCTGGCACGCGAACGGCATCAATTACTGGGGGATTTGTAGCGCTTGCCGATGCGATGGATAAACTGGTGCAACAGGGAGCATTAGAGCGATCGCCCATCCTCCATCAAGTAGCAGCTGTTTCTGTAGGGCTGTTGCACGGCGAGCCAATGTTGGATCTGAACTACATTGAGGATGTCGCTGCTGAGGCAGATGTCAACGTGGTGATGAATGAAGCTCTGGGCATAATTGAAATCCAGGGAACCGCTGAGGAGGGAACATTTAACCGCACTCAGATGAATCAAATATTGGACTTAGCAGAAAAGGGAATTAAAGAATTGTTAGAAGCACAACGTCAAGCTTTACGCGGTACTAGCAGCTAGATTAATCTTCTGGCAACAAACTGTATTCTTTCTCAAATACCTTTCCTCAAGAAAGTGAAGTTCATTGGCATTTTATCCTCATTTATAACTCAGCTTCTTTCACACCTGCCCGGAAACATTTATTCAAAACTGATGCCATAAAATCTCGATTCAAGCTGTTCGCAACATTAAGAGTTGGCGAGCTATTGACTTTTATAGATAATTATGATCCACATAAAACTGAAACGGAATGTGGCAAAAAATTAAGATTCATTGCGAGAGTAGGAAAGAGGGAGCGCGATCGCTAAAGCCTGTATCACAATCATCAAGACCACTACAACCACTTTTCCCTGTTTACAAGCAAAGTCATACTTGGCAGCGCAGTCAAAGGGATATTTGAGACAATCTGAGACAATTAGCCATTGAAATCAATTATTTCCGCCCCCTCTAGACACTAAATTAGTAATCAACACAAGGGAGAACTCTATGAAATTGGCTTATTGGATGTATGCAGGTCCCGCCCACATTGGCACCCTGCGCGTCGCCACTTCCTTTAAAAATGTCCATGCCATCATGCACGCGCCACTCGGCGATGACTACTTCAACGTCATGCGCTCAATGTTAGAGAGGGAACGCGACTTCACACCAGTAACCACCAGCGTCGTCGATAGGCACGTTCTTGCCCGTGGTTCTCAAGAAAAGGTGGTAGACAACATCACTCGTAAAGATGATGAAGAACATCCCGATCTGATTGTGCTAACTCCTACTTGCACCTCCAGCATTCTGCAAGAAGACCTAGAAAACTTTGTGGAGAGGGCATCACTGGAGACAAAATCGGATGTGCTGTTGGCTGACGTGAATCACTACCGCGTCAACGAACTCCAAGCGTGCGATCGCACTTTAGATCAAATTGTGCGCTTCTACATTGAGAAAGCCCGCAAACAGGGCAACCTGCCAGAAGGCAAAACTGAAAAACCCTCAGTTAACATCATCGGTATTTCTACCCTCGGTTTCCACAACCATCACGACTGCACCGAGTTAAAGCGGCTGATGGCTGACTTGGGCATTGAGGTAAATGCGGTAATTCCAGACGGCGCTTACGTTCACGAACTCAAAAACCTGCCTAAAGCTTGGTTTAACCTAGTGCCTTATCGGGAAATTGGCTTAATGGCCGCTAATTACCTTGAGCAAGAATTTGGGACACCTTATATCGATATCACCCCGATGGGTGTGGTAGAAACAGCTCGTTGCATCCGCAAGATTCAGCAAGTGATTAATGCTCAAGGTGGTGATGTTAACTACGAAGACTACATCGACAACCAAACCTTGCATGTATCTCAAGCCGCTTGGTTTTCTCGCTCCATCGACTGTCAGAACTTAACCGGGAAGAAAGCTGTGGTGTTTGGTGATAGCACCCATGCTGCTGCCATGACTAAGATTTTGGCGCGTGAAATGGGGATTCACGTCGTTTGGGCTGGAACTTACTGCAAGTATGATGCTGAGTGGTTTAAAGAGCAGGTAAGTGAATACTGCGACGAAGTGATTATCACCGAGGATCATGGTCAAATTGGAGATGCGATCGCTCGTGTCGAACCATCTGCCATCTTCGGCACCCAAATGGAACGCCACGTCGGCAAGCGGTTAAATATCCCCTGCGGCGTGATTGCAGCACCAATTCACGTTCAAAATTTCCCCATCGGATACAAGCCATTCTGCGGTTATGAAGGCACAAATCAAATTACAGATTTGATCTACAATTCCTTCACTTTGGGGATGGAAGATCACCTGTTAGAAATCTTTGGCGGACATGACACCAAAGAAGTAATTACCAAGGGTATTTCAGCTGGTTCTGATCTAGGCTGGAATAAAGAAGCCCAAATAGAACTGAATAAAGTTCCTGGCTTTGTCCGAGGTAAAGTGAAGCGCAACACTGAGAAGTTTGCCCGCGATCGTGGCTTCAATGAAATTACCTTAGAAGTGATGTACGCAGCGAAAGAAGCAGTCGGCGCGTAATTTCTGAACACAATAGAGGCATCCCTTGTGGATGCCTTTCAATTCTCAATACCTTGAAGCAAATGTTATTTTGACTTTTGCAAGAAGCCTAATACAGCGCTTTGCATCTAAAAGGACTACACACCTCTCCAACTCTCCGCTTACTAAGGAGAAAGTGCGCTAAGCGCGGGTGGGGTATTTCTGTACTTCACCAAGTTGCAATTTGCCGTAAATCAATAGCTTAGTATGACTTACTCATCTCTAAGTGCTTACAAACAGCATATTATTAATGATTTTAATAACCGCCAAAACTACGATAATGAGTTTCATAGACGGGCTTCAACTCGATTAGTAGAGTTGGCAAAATTACAACCAGGTCAGCAAGTTCTAGATATCGCTACTGGAACGGGTCTAGCGGCTATTGCTGCGGCTCAGGTTGTTGGTTCTACAGGTCGTGTTTTAGGAACTGACTTTGCTTCGGGAATGTTACAGCAAGCCCAGCAAAAAGTTGCGGCTTTGGGGCTGACTAATATCAGGTTTGAGAAAGCAGATGCAGATGAGCAAGAATTTCAGGAGAACCAATTTGATGCCATCTTATGTTCATCTGCACTCGTATACCTGACAGATATTCCGACAGCGCTTAGTCGATGGCATAATGCACTGAAACCAAGGGGAGTTGTTGCATTTTCCTGTCTTGCAGAAACTTCCCCAACTGCGTCTGTTTTGTTTCGGAAAGTGGTACAAAAATATAGCATCACTATCCCGAATCCCAATGAGTTAATGGGAACACCTGAGAGATGTTGCCAAATACTCGAAACGATTGGGTTTGAAGACATCGCCATCACAACAGAGCAATTTGGCTTCTACTTGCAAGATGCGGAAGTTGGGTGGACTGCCAATGCGGAGAGTGCATTTGGGCTTCAGGATGCGAAATGGTCAGTGGAACAGTTTGAGCAGTGTAAGCAGGAATACTTTACAGAGATAAAGAAAGCTTCAACGAAAGAAGGCTATTGGAATGATGTGACTATGTTCTTTGTAACAGCCCATAAATATTATTGAAGCGGTGGCATCATTAATAGTTATGCTAGCAGTTGCAGGGTAACGTCCCTGGTCAGCTCAAGATAGGTAATAAATATAGTATAGCAATCGCCATAATGGAAGAGTGACAATAGACATCAGCCCTGTGCGCTAGAAGTGCTGCTCTCACGCTTGAACGGCTATTAGCTAATTGCTATAACGCTTATCGCGTCCTGGAACAAAAGTGCATAGACGTAGCAAAATTTTAACTATGCCACTAAATCAACCCATTAGCAAATTACTTTCAGAGTTACAGATGTGTGGATTGCGGGGTTGAGATTGGAAACTTCTTATTTTTAATAAATTGTCTTTGTTCATAACCTTATGGGTGGTCGGCACACTGATTTGATTGGTTGTGGTAACGAATTTGGTTGGGTTAATGCCTGTTGGAAGCCTTTCTCTTTTGGAGACGCTGAGGTGATCGTTGGGAAACCGACGCAGAGATCAAATACATAGGCAATGGAGCGATAGCGGAGAGGTTGCTCTGAGTTTCGATAACCCAATCCACCCCGCATCAGACCCTGTATATCAAAATTTCCGTCAATGATGACCAGCATTAGCGGTCGCTCTTTATCCAAACCCGGAAATCTGCCAAACCCTAGTTTAGGCAACTCATCGGCTGTAACTCTCCTAGAAAGGGCAACTCGCGGCGTTCCGCTCAAAGCACGAACACGAGCATAGGTATGGTTTAGGGCAAACTGTCCTACTTCTTCCGGGGAGGAATTAACATCAGGATATCTGGCAAATAAAGCCTGATACTTTCTGGCCTTAGTTTGACGAGTCTCAGCAGGTGAGCCTGGAGAGACAGAAAAGTTCCAAGCATAAGCGAATTTGCGATCGCGCTCGTCAGCAAAGCGCATTTCGACAGTATGCTTGCCCAGCGAAAACTGTTGAAGTGTTCCAAAAGAAATTATCCCAGCTTTATTGTAAGTATCGTAATTTGGGTTAATTTTTGCTTGTGTGGTTACATCCACACCATCAACCAGCAGTTGAAGTGTAATCTGATCGATTGAATTAACTCCCTGCGACTTAAAAATTACACTTATATACTCTTCGGGATTAACGCTGGTTTTATTCTCATCGGGGCTAATTCTGAGAAGCTGAGATGGCCTTTGCTTTTTGGCAGTCTGTAATCGTAATGAATTTGAACGAACGTTTGAAGATTGGGCTAACAGAAGTGTTTTTAATGGCAGCGTTTTAGCTTCTGTTGACAGAGGCCTTTGAGCTATGGATTTTTGGGGCTGCGCTTCCACTACGCTGCTAGTGAGAGTGGCTAATATTCCCAACCCTGCCACAAAAGGGACTAGGCGTTCTAGTTTATTCACAATTTTTTATTCAACTGTAGTTACTCAACAGATACTCTCTAGGAGTACAACCTATGCTAGCCCACTTGAGTAAAGTTATAAGGCGATCGCACTAGAAAATTAATTCTCTTCATCATCAGGCAACCTTTCTATCTCGTCAGCAATTAGTGTCTGAAAATCATCACCGCAGTGAGTATGGAGATAAACCGCAGTAGCTAGCAGTTCTGCTAGAATCTCAGCTTGTTGGTTAGCACTCAGATTGTGTAACTGAAGCTGGTTGATTAAGGCTTGTACTTTCAGACATTCTGCACCTAATTCCGCAATCAAGGTACTGAGAGTTGAATTAGTGACAGGAATAGGGTGATCGTTAAGAAGCATAGTCATTTTCCCAATCGTTTACGAGCCTGTTGAATCGCCTTTTCAAAAGCGCGAATTTCTGCCTGCCAATGCTTGATTAAACCTTCGTCAGGAAAATCCTTCTCGAATTCTAGTCTAATCTTGTTCTGATGTTCAGCAATCCGCTGGGTCAAGGAACGAATCGCTTTTTTGTGGTTTTTATTACCCATAGGAATAGAGGATACACTTCACCGCTTGACCAAGGCTTTAGTTGAGCAAATGATGGCGGATCGGGTAAGTTTCCCCTCTGTTGTGTAGAATCGAGAAAGCTTTTGTCTTTTCATGCTTGTATCCGGTGTCTGTTGCTAGTGCTGCCTGCTGCATTAATCCCGACTGTCCGCGTCCCTCTGTCCAGCCTTGGGGAAACAAGTTTTGCAACAGTTGTGGGGCATCGCTAGAACTGAAAAATCGCTACATTCCTCTCCAACGACTGGGTTCGGGGGGGTTCGCCACTATTTACACAATTTGGGATTTACAAGCGAAAACAGAGCGAGTGCTGAAGGTGTTGGTAGAAACCTCGCCCAAGGCGCTGGAACTATTCGAGCAAGAGGCAGCTGTTTTAGCGAGTTTGCGGCATCCCGGCGTTCCTAGAGTGGAGCCAGATAGCTACTTTCATCTGAAGCTAGTCTTACCACAGGAGCGAATGTTGCCTTGTCTGGTGATGGAAAAAATCGACGGCCAGACATTGCAAGATATTCTCTGCCAATATCCTCAAGGGTGTCCAGAGGCATCTGTGCTGAACTGGCTGAAACAGGCACTGGAAATTTTAGGCGAGTTGCACCGACGTCAGATTATCCACCGGGACATCAAACCATCCAATTTGATGCTGCGTAAGGATTCAGGGCATCTGGTGACAATTGATTTTGGGGGAGCAAAACAAATTGGGTTGGTTAGACGGGGTAAAGAGGTAAGTTCGACGCGCTTAGTTTCTCCTGGGTATAGTCCACCAGAACAAATTGCTGGTAGTGCCGTGGGGCCACCAGCAGATTTCTATGCCTTGGGTCGAACGATGATTCATTTGCTCACCGGGAAGTATCCTGCGGATTTGGAAGACCCCGTGACTGGGGATTTAAGGTGGCGCAATTACGCTCAAGTCAGTCCAGCTTTGGCAGATGTGCTGGATGAAATGGTGCTGGCTGATGCCTACAAACGACCAGCAACTGCCGCCCAAATTCAGGCGCTGCTAGCTGGAATTTCCACTATGAAGACGACGCCCAGCTGGGCAGCGACAAAGGCACCGTTGTCTTTATATGAAGCGATCGCTAAATTTGTCGGCAGCGGGCTGAAGCTGTTATTGTTTGCGATCGCACAATTAACTAAAGCGCTGGCAAAGACTACTCTGTTTATTTTGCGGGCGATCGCCTCATTTGTGCGAGCCTGCTTGGATACGGTTTGGGAGATGCTTCTGGGAGGAATTGGAGCTATTTTTGGTACAACCGCTGGGTTTTTGTTAGCTTATTTGACGCTCTTTGCAGGTTTTATCGCTCAACAGTTACCTCCTAGGGTTTCAGGAGAACTAAGTGCAGTGGGGCCACAAATTGTTCTGTTTGCGCTGGCAGGGTTGGGAACAGCGGTTGGTCTGACCGAGGCAGGAGGTTTTGGTCAACGTCGGCGTTCCTTAGTGGCTGGGCTGATCAGCGCCTTGGGCTATGGATTAGCATGGTTAATTTTTTTGCAGGCAGCTACCGATCTTGATCAGGTGCAGCGTTTTATGGCTTTGATTACCATCGCCGTTACTTTTCTAACATTGGGTTTGGGGCTACCCAGCCATCACTTGGTTCACTCCTTGGTCGCCACAGGTGGCACTGCCACTGTTTTTGCTGCTCTAGTGAATTTCTTCCCAATCCATGATGTCCTTGTTAACTTCTTATCTATCTCTACTACAGGCAGCTTGCCCGACTTGGGAAGCAGCCTCGCTTTTTTTAGTTTTTTTAGTCTCCTGGGCGTGACTATAGCCTTCTGGTTGGGGGTAAGCTATTACGTGGTTGTGCCTTTCCTGCGTTGGTTGGGTTGGCGTTAGGAATGTGGGGCGCGATAGCGCTAGCGCGCCGCAAGGCGATCGCACTTTCTCCTCCCCTACTCTCAGGCGATCGCATTTTGCTATGCCAGTTGAATTTACCCACATTAATCAACACGCAACAGTAAAAATATTCAGAGTTGTGGTATTATTAACATAATGGAAAAGGCGCGCCTATATAATATGCACTACAAATGATTGGCGCTGAATTTTTGACAATATATGATGCGATCTAGTAAAGGTAATCGCATTTACAAAAAATCAACAGCGATCGCTGCCTCTATTTCCCCCTGTGAAGCTTTGAGACTCGCCAGACAGTGCAACGTCCCCGCCTTTCTGTGACTATCGCCAAGGCGTTCTGTAATTTCCAGAGATTGCTGGTAGAGTGCGATCGCATACTCATACCAAATCCGCTTTGGTAGCACCCTTATCCTTGAGGGGCAGAAGCTAATCACCAAGAGGAATTGGCTACTTTAGTAATTAGCCTTAATAAACCGGATTTTGTATCCTATCTCTTTATTAGAGAATTTAATTTTCTTGCTATGGTTAAGATTTAGTTATTAGACTTTTTCAAAAACAACTCTATATACACTTCATTTATAGAATGAAGATTCATGTAGTAAAGGAGAGCGTTAATAAAGATAACGATTCCAGTCATTTCTAAAAACTCCTCAATAGTTACCAATAGTTGATATGTAAAATTTTTCTCCCCATATACCGCCGCATAGTTACCATTAATCATTTCCAGACCGATAGCACCAAAAACATAGACAAGACCAGCAACTATAAACAATATTCGTACTTTTAAAGGTAAATGAAAAATGAATTTTATATATGAAATGGCCAAAATAACAACTAAAATTCCGATAGGAATTACCCAGCTAAAATGAAAGAAACCGCTCAAATTAAAAAATTTCCGCAAAGGTTTATTTAGAAGATCATGAAATCCCAATAACTCATCTAGAGATAAATACAAGAAAACCCATGATAAAATTTTCCATTTTCTAGCATAACGAGCAATCTTAGTTTGCGGAGCATTTCCAATAAGAGCTAACAGTATTGAAGAAAATAATAATGCTAAACCAGAATATACAGTGGGCAAGCTGCCTTCGGCATCAACATTGAATCTATTGGCAAATGTATCGCGAGAAGGGAAATCAGCAAGAAAGTAGACAGTAAATTGACCTATTAGGGATAGTAAATTAAGAAGCAATACTAAACTGATTAAAAATCGATTCACTTGTGCACGAGAAGCTAGAACAGTAAATCTCATAAATTTGAAGCTATATAGCGGTTCTCAAGCAGATGAGTTACAGTAACAACCAACAATGATAAAAGCAATGCTAATTTCTACTACCGGGACTTAGATCTTTTCCAGCTGTTAAACAGTCTGGACCCCCTCTGCCTTATGCAGAGGGGGTGAGTGCACAAAAATACCTGAAACCTTTGTCCATGCTAGATTTATCTTTATCCGAGCTAAAAGATTTCTCTGCCTGGATTTGAAGTCATTTTTGAGGTATATTTTGTCTTAGTACATTAATGTGAACTTAATCTTATTTTAATTATTCTCAGAAATGTTTAATTTAGATAAAATACTTTACATTCAAGCCGAACTTGTTACCTTCGCTTGTACAGACTAGATACCTTGCGACCATCAACCAGTTTCCGGTCACGGCGCACGCCAACGACAGCATGATATCTGAGGTGGCGAATTTCTTGCAGAAATTCCACACTCCCAAACGCAGTATCTGCCAACACCATGACTTGAAAGCGACGAGTTAAGGTTTTCGGCAATCGCCGTACCAACCGCAACCCTAGTTGTGCAGGTGAAGTTGTACCTTTGCCCCGAAACGCTGGAAAATTCCAAGAAAATAATAATAATCCGGCTTTCCCCCCGCTGTGGGGAGGGGTTCTTCTAGCTCTTATGATAGGAAAAAGCTTCATGCACTTATAATTATATAGATGCTGACTCGTATCAAAGACTTAGCTCAAAAACTAGCGCCTCGCTTAATTGAAATTCGGCGTCATATTCACTCTCACCCAGAACTAAGCGGTCAAGAGTACCAAACAGCGGCTTATGTTGCTGGTGTTCTTTCTTCCTGCGGCATCCATGTACAAGAAGCAGTGGGTAAAACTGGGGTCGTTGGGGAATTAGAAGGTCAAGGCACCGATCGCAGAGTGTTGGCAATTCGCACAGATATGGATGCCCTGCCAATCGCGGAACGCACCGGCCTTGACTTCGCCTCGCGGCAACCTGGGATAATGCACGCTTGCGGTCACGATGTCCACACTACGGTTGGTTTAGGTACGGCAATGGTGCTGTCCCAGTTGGGAGACGCTTTGCCTGGGAATATGCGCTTCTTGTTTCAACCAGCAGAAGAGATTGCCCAAGGTGCCAGCTGGATGGTGGCAGATGGGGCAATGGATAAGGTCAGTGCTATTTTTGGCTTGCACGTTTTTCCCTCTATTCCCGCTGGCTCACTAGGAGTTCGCTATGGAGCATTGACGGCAGCCGCAGACGAACTAGAAATTACCATTATGGGCGAGTCTGGTCATGGGGCGCGTCCCCATGAGGCAATTGACGCTATCTGGATAGCCTCACAAGCGATCACCACCCTTCAGCAAGCGATTAGCCGCACCCAGAATCCATTGCGACCGATGGTGCTAACGATTGGTAAGATTAACGGCGGTAGGGCACCGAATGTAATTGCGGATCGCGTGGAAATGATGGGAACAGTGCGATCGCTCCATCCAGAAACTCATGCAAACTTACCAGAGTGGATTGGGCAAATTGTGGAAAATGTTTGTAATACCTACGGTGCCCGTTGTGAAGTAGACTACAAGCGCGGGGTGCCAGGAGTGCAAAACGATACCGCCTTGACTCAGTTGTTAGAGGCAGCAGCCAAGGAAGCTTGGGGGTCTGATCGCGTCCAAATCTTACCCGAACCTTCTCTAGGCTCCGAAGATTTTTCCTTGTACCTACAACACGCTCCTGGTATGATGTTTCGCTTGGGAGTTGGATACCAGGACAAACAAAACTACCCCTTGCACCACCCTCAATTTGAAGTCGATGAATCCTCCATTCTCACAGGCGTCGTCACCCTCGCTTACACCGCCTACAAATATTGGCACTCGAACCTGAGCTTGTAAAGTTGATGCCTCAGCAAAAACTTTCTAACCGCAGGGGGATTAGCTGTTGCTGATCTGCTAATAGTCTATTTATGGATGATATAGCAACTAAAAGACGATTTTACGTCCCAAATCATGGCCTCACCTACACCTCTCAAAGACACAGAGTTAATTGACTGTGCTAAAGCAAACGCCAAGCAGGGAGTTGAAACTGCTGCCCATCTTTGCGGTTATGGTCAGGATATCGCCACTTTTAAGCACGAATTAAAAAAAGCCTGCGATCGCATCGGTGTCCAATTTAATGAAATGAGTGATCTGATTACTGACCAGCAGAATATTATATCATCTGGTGGCTTTGAGGTTGCTCCTGATACGCCCTCGGAACTTTAATAGTTTTGAGTTTTGAGTTTTGAGTTTTGAGTTGTAGGGGCGGGTTTTGTTAAGGATTATTCGGTTTCCACCCCAGATTCATCTACTAAACCCGCCCCCTACAGAATGCGTGAGTTTCAAGTTAAATCCCCTTGCTTAAAAGTCTTGTCGTTACTATCCTGCTATAACAGCCTAATTGCTAAAAGCTAATTGCTAAAAGCTATTGTGCTGCCAAATCTTAATGGTGCCATCTATATGCCCAACGGCAAGATTTCCACCGTCGGGACTAATAGCAATAGAGAGCACTGAACTAGCTGAATCGTCGGTGAGAACTTGTAGGGGCGACTCTTGTGGTCGTCTATCACTTTCTAAATGCCAAATCTTGATTGTGCCGTCGGCACTGCCACTAATAAGGTTCTGCCCATCAGGACTGAAGACGGTGGACGTTACTGGTTCTAAGTGCCCCTGAAGAGCGCCGATTATTTCACCTATGTCCAACTGCCACAGTGTAATGACGCCGTTGACACAACCAGCAGCAATAGTATGACCATCCTGGCTGATGGCGAGCGAGTAAACGCAGCTTAAATTTCCACTCAGGAAGCCAATGGGTTGACTGATGTTTAGCCGCCACAGCGTAATCAGGCCTTCGTCGCCACCGCTAGCAAGGATGCCCGCATCTGGGCTAAGAGCGATCGCATAAACAGGCTCATCATACTCACTCCAGGTACCGATTAATTCCCCCGTATCCATACGCCACAGCTTAATCGTCTTGTCAAAACTACCGCTGACAATAATTTGCCCATCCCCGCTGATGGCAAGAGATCTAACTGAACCGGAATGACCACTGAGGGTGTGAATTAATTCCCCCGTGTCCATACGCCACAGCTTGATAGTTTCATCCCAGCTGCCACTGGCAACAATTTGCCCATCTGGACTGATGGCAACAGAAAACACCCCCTTTGAATGATCGGATAGGGTGTTAATAAGCTCCCCTCCGGGCAGACTCCACAGCTTGATAGTATTGTCAAAACTGCCACTTACTAAAGTTTGCCCATCTGGGCTGATAGCCAGGGAGCGCGTCCAGTCAGAATGCCCTTGGAGGGTGCGTACACAGCTCCAGCTTTGAGATTGTAGAACCTGGGAGCGTTCTACAGAAGCAGATGGCGGCACTACTTGCTGGCTCTCTTGCCAGGAGGGATGGGACTGTTCCTCTGGTGGTGATGGGGCGACAAGTGGAGGCAGCTGAGGTTCAACAAACGCCTGGGCAGCCTGTACTTGCACGGCTTTGAGTTGTTGGTCAATCTCTTCAAACTGAATAGGAATCGTGGCAATTCCTTGGGATAGCTGGGCGATCGCCTTTTCTAAATAATCTACTCTTGGCGGTAGCGAGGAACTATTGAGATAATCAATTATTCTCTTTAAAGATTCCTCCAAGCTGCCATACTGCTCTTGTAAAGAGGTGATTAATCGCTTCTGGAGGACGAGTTTTTCATACAGCGGCACGAGGTCAAGGAATTCTCCTTGGGAAACACTCTCGGACATCTGGGCGCGTAGGGCGGCGATCGCTTCTTTCACTTGTAAAGACACACCTTGAGGCTTCTGTGCAACTTGTTGCTGTAGGGATTGGATATCTGCTGAGAGTTGCTGGTGCATACGGCTCATGGCAACTTTTGTACGTCGCCTAGTCTGTTGCTCAAACCGACGGCGGTTAATCGCATTCAACAACAGAGAAATTGATACAGGTACTACCGCATAGATAACCTGCCCAGAAACCACAGCAACTACTGAGCCAACTACTGAGCCAGCAATGAATACATATTCCGCAATCTGTAGCCAACTATGGGAATTTGACATTCAATTTTTTTGGATATCCTTACTGGTCTTACAAATTCAAAATCAGCCGCGCGATGTTGAAATATATTAATACACCTAAGACATCAACCGCTGTTGTGATAAATGGAGCGGACATTAAGGCCGGGTCTAAGTTCAGGGAGCGGAAAAGAAACGGCAAAGCGGAACCAGCAACAGAGGCTAATATGGCGATCGCTACTAAACTAACTCCCACAGCAATAGAGACAAACCAATTTCCTTGCAGCCAAAAAGCCCATACTGTCGCCAAAGCCCCTAACGTAACTCCCAATAATGCCCCGGCGATCGCCTCTCTTAAGATAATTTTAGACGCTCCAATTGCTTGAATTTCATCTGTATTCAACCCACGAATCACCACAGTTGAAGACTGCGCCCCCACATTACCGCCAGTACCTGTAAGCAAAGGAATAAACGCCGCCAGAGCCACGACTTGCTGCAAAATATCCTGTTGAGATTTGATAATCGAGCCAGTGACAGTATTTGTGAGTAGTAAAATTAACAGCCACACAACTCGTTTGCGGGCAACGCTGAGTAAACTTATTTGAAAATATTTGTCACCCCCCGATTGCACGCCCCCTAGCTCATAGATATCTTTGGTCGTTTCCTGCTCCAGAATATCAATCACGTCATCAACAGTAACAATGCCCACCAGATGCTCTTCCCGATCCACCACCGGAACCGCCAGAAAGTCATAACGCTGAATCATCCGCGCCACTTCTTCCTGCTTAGTATCTGTACTAACAGAAACCACATCGCGGTTCATAATTTCCCCAAGAATTTGCTCGGGCTGAGCCATTACTAAATCTCGCAAGGAAACAATTCCCCTCAGAGAGCGAGCCGTATCAGTGACATACAGATAATAGATAATCTCCGTAATCTTGGCTAAACTGCGAATCCGCTCTAGCGCCTGAGTCACAGTAAAATCTTCCTTCAGAGAGATATATTCAGGCGTCATCATCCGCCCAGCAGTACCCCCTGCATAGCCTAAAAGTTGCGCCGTAGACTCTTGTTCATCTGGACTGAGTTGTTCCAGCAGGCGGCTGACAACTTTTGCTGGTAACTCATCAAATAGCCGCGCCCGGTCATCCGGGGACATTTTATCTACAATATCGAGAACTTCTTGACTTTTAAATTCTTCAATTAGCGACTGCTGCACGGCATGATCTAGATACTCATAAACCACAATTGCCTCATTTTTAGGCAATAAACGAAAGGCAATTACCTGCATAGTTTGTGGTAGCCCTTCAATTGCTTCCGCAATATCCACAGGCTGCACTGGCACCAGCAGGGCTTTCGCTTCCTCAAGATTCTTTTGCTCTAGCAGCTCGTGCAACTGCGATCGCACCAGATAACGAAGTTCACGGCGCGAGGTGGTCTGGAGGGTAGTAAGATTCTCATTCAAGGCAGTCTCCCTTAATCGAGTCCTACGTGAATTGCTGCCTTTAGTCTAAAGGGCAGTGGCACTTATATTTGACAATTCCCACTAATTGTCAGTTTTTCTCCAATGATCACTCAATTTTGGCTGCAAGGATTTTGAATTAACTCCATAACTCAAGTTAGGGGCTTGAAACCGGGAATTATGAATTACGAATTACGAATTACGAATTATTTTGGTCATGGCGTGCGTGTCTACCTAGCTATTGGCTCCTAATCGGGCTAAAAGCGTGCCTAGCTGGACGCTGATAATTCCGAGTATTGCACTACCTGCCCAGTAACTACCAGCAAACAAAAAGCTACGCTCGCGCAAAAGAGAAAAAGTTTCTAATCCGTAAGTCGAGAAAGTTGTATAAGCGCCCAAGAAGCCAGTGGTAACCATCAACCGCACTTCTGGAGGAATTGCTGCCACCCGTTCTAAGGCCAGAGTGACAAAAAAGCCCATACCGAAACAACCAGTAAGGTTGATAAAAAAAGTGCCGTAGGGAAAACTTGTTCCTAAGCGTTGAGCAAACCAAAGCGTTAAGTAGTAGCGGCTTAAGGCACCTGCGATCGCCCCCAAACTAATAGCAATGGGATTACGAATTGTCGGATCTTGTAGCATCTTAATGTTTCCTTGCGTTTCATCCCCACTTTAGGGAGGCAGGGAGGCAGGGGGAGCTGGGGAGGCTGGGGAACTTCAAATAGCCTCCGGCAAGAGTCGCAGGCGGACTCCAGCGAAGTAAAAGAGTTGGCAAGATGTGGGTAACGACAAACAAGCTTTAAAAAGAAGGGGCTTTCACGCTGCCGCCCTTACAGATAACAGGAATACTATCATCTTTAATAAGATTCAGGCCTTAGGCAACTGGCACAGCGATCGCACTCAAATCAGGGAGAACTGGGAGATGACCGTCTGAGGCTCTTGGGTTTGGAGCTTTAGAGTGCAAGTGGGAACGTGCAGTTCTTGCTACCGCACTTATGGCATACAATAAGAGGGCTGTAAAAAATTGCACAACTAACTAATATGGCTGTTCCTAAGAAGAAAACATCAAAATCTAAACGAGATAAGCGCAAAGCCACATGGAAGCACAAGGCGACTGTCCAGGCTCAAAAAGCTCTTTCGCTGGGCAAGTCGATTCTGACTGGGCGTTCTAAGAGCTTTATCTATCCGACAGAAGAGCAAGAAGAAGAGGAGTAATCCTCTTGTTTTAGCTGGGGCATTTGGGCTATAGCCCTATTTTTTGATTTGGTAATTTCTGTTGAAGTTATGCTAGGGAAATTTTTCCAAAAGCCAAGCTCACCAGAGGACGAGCGCGTCCCCCCCGGTCAATATCTAGCCAAAGGTTTCCCCGTGCTCACCTACGGCGAGACTCCCCGTATCAGCACCGACGACTGGCAATTTCGGGTGTGGGGCTTGGCCGGCGAAAAAACCTTCAGTTGGGCAGACTTCATGGCTCTGCCCCAAAGCAACTTTACAGACGATTTCCACTGCGTCACTCGCTGGTCTAAACTTGATGTGCAGTGGACAGGCGTTAAGGTGACAGACTTTATGGCAGGAGTGGATGTCGATCCGAAAGCTGTTCATGTCATGGAACATTGCTACGGCGGCTACACAACCAACATTTCCCTAGAAGACTTTTTGCGGGAAGAGAACTTCTTTGCTCACACTTTGTTTGGGGAACCACTGCCGCCAGAACATGGTGGGCCGATGCGGTTGGTGGTGCCTCACCTCTACGCTTGGAAAAGTGCCAAATGGATTAACGGCCTAGAGTTTCTCTCTCACGAAGAGTTAGGTTTTTGGGAGCGAAATGGGTATCACAAGCGAGGAGAACCCTGGGCGGAAGAACGTTACAGCAGTTTTTAACCCAGTAGCTTCTTGAGTAACTTCAGCTTGCCTTGGTAGGGAGCATATCTCAATTTCAAATCAAGCAGGAAAGATTTGTTGAGAACGCTTCTTTGATAAGAAAAAGTATCAAAACTAGCTTTGCCGTGATAACTACCCATACCACTGGCACCGACTCCACCAAATGGTAAAGCTGAAGATGCACAATGCATCACGGTTTCGTTAATACAAACACCCCCTGATGAGGTTTCTCGTAAAACTCTCTGTTGCTTTCCTTTATCGGTTGAGAAGAAGTAGAGGGCTAAAGGTTTCGGTTTATTGTTCACGAGAGCGATCGCCTCTGCCAGGTCGCTATATTCTATAACTGGTAGAATCGGGCCAAAGATTTCTTCTTGCATCACCGGATCTTCCCAGCCAACTTCATCGATTACGGTGGGGGCAATATAGCGATCGCCTGCATTGGTATCTCCGCCGATAATAATCTTACCGACTTTTAGAAGTTCGCCCAAACGGTTAAAGTGTTTTTGATTAATAATCCTGGCGTAGTCAGGGCTTATTGCGGGGTCGTCTCCATAAAAGTTTTGAATGCAGTTTTTGATGTGTTCTAATAAATATTTTTTTATTTTTCTATCTACTAAAAGATAATCCGGGGCGATACAAGTCTGGCCGGCATTAATGAACTTACCCCAAACAATTCTTCTTGCCGTATATTCAAGATTAGTATCAGCATCAACAATACAAGGGCTTTTACCGCCCAGTTCCAGCGTTACTGGGGTCAGATGTTTTGCCGCCGCCGCCATGACAATTTTTCCAATTTCTGTACCGCCCGTGAAAAATATATGCTCGAATTTCTCTGACAATAGCTGTTGACTAATTTCTTTTCCTCCTTCAACCACAGTTATAAAAGCTGGATCGAAGTTTTGCTGAATAATCTCAGCCAACAGATGCGATGTATTCGCGGCAACTTCTGAAGGTTTTAAAATGGCACAGTTACCAGCGGCGATCGCACCCACTAGAGGAGCAATTACCAGTTGAAACGGATAATTCCAAGCGCCGATAATTAGAACCACGCCCAATGGCTCAGAATAAATTTGGGATGAAGCGAGGAACTGAGTTAGGGGTGTGGCAACTTTCTTCGGCTTTGTCCAAGACTTAATATGTTTGATTGCATAATTTATCTCTTCTAAGCAAAGTCCAACTTCCGTAGCATAAGTCTCAAACTCTGGCTTATTAAAGTCAGCATGCAAGGCTTTATTGATAGCTTCGTTATTGTCTATAATGGCTTGCTTTAAAAGCTGCAACTGTTCAATTCGGAAATTGATGTCTTTCGTTTTCCCCGCTGCAAAAAAGAGACGCTGCTGAGCTACAACACCACCAAATGCCAGTTGTGCGAGCATACTTTTCTCCTTGAGGGGATTTGATATTTTATATCAAGTTTAGTTGAATACTTATTTTATAGCAATTAGCTTTTAGCTTCTAGCAAACATACAGAAAGTAAAGACACCCTAGCAGGGCTTTTCTGGGTGCATGGGGGTGAGGTTGATTGTCAAGCACCCTTATGGCAACTGCTATATCTGTTAATAGCCAGTTGTCGGTTGTAAGTAACTAGGCTTTCACGCCCTACTCTTGACAACAGACTATAAACGAAGCAATTAAACGGACATAATAGTTAGATATTTTGTATTTAAAATCTCCAATTTTACCAAAGCCTTCCACCACTATTGAGGTGAAGATGGGGAGAAAAGGGAGATGCTTAGAGATCCATAGTGTCTCAAGCGTCTTCTCTGTGTGGTACAAGCCCTGCTCACACTTATGCAGCCTTTCCTTTTTGCATCCCCGTGGCCTATTCATTTTTGGGCAGGCAAGCTGACGATGAACACACTTCCCTTACCCAGAGAGGACTTGACCTCAATTTTGCCTTGATGAGCTTCCACAATCCGGCGAGATAAATGTAGCCCTAAACCACTACCAGAACGCTTGTGGCTACCTGGACGGAATCGCTCAAACAGCACCGCTTGGTCTTCTGGAGTAATACCTGGCCCAGTGTCTTGTACCTCAACAGTTACCCAGGAAGTGTCAGCTTGAGCATTGTCAGTAGTAGCCCGCAGGTGAACCTCGACTAAACCTGTCTCTGTGAACTTGATCGCGTTTCCCAGCAAGTTGGTAAAAACCCGGTGAAGTTCCAGGCGATCGCCCAGCACTTTACTCTCTGCGTTGTTCTCAAAGTTCAGCAACAAAGACAGCTTTTTTTCTTCAGCTAAAGGAGTCAGCTCTTGGACAACCTCCTTTAATAGCTCTGGCAGAGCCACAGGAGCGAAGATGAGAGTTTTACGACCTGCTTCATAGCGATAGACTTCCAGCAGCGTATTCACCATCGCTAGCAGGTTGCGGTTGCTGCGAGCCATGGTTGTGATCGCTTCTTGCATTGGCGGCGACTGTTCTCCCAAGGCTCCCTGCTGGAATAGGCCTAGCATGCGATCGGCTGCCACCAAAGGCGTCCGCAAATCGTGGGTAAGCCGGGAAACAAAATCTTCCCGTTGGCGGGCAATTTGGTCGCGTTCGTCCACGCTATGCTTTAGTCGCAAAAGCGATCGCACTCGCGCCAGCAATTCATCCACTTCCACTGGCTTGCGAATAAAGTCGTCTGCACCCGTGTCTAGTCCCTGGACGACGCTGGGTTGATCGTAGGCAGTGATCAACAAAATTGGTATGAAGGGCAACTGATTATTCTGACGGATACGCTGAGTAACTTCATAGCCATCCATCCCCGGCATCATTACATCTAGTAATATCAAATCCGGTGGAGATTGTTCTATTTGAGACAGAGCGGAACGACCATCTTCCGCCAGGAGGATATTGTATCCCTCTTCTTCCAAAATCGTTTGCACAAGGAACAAGTTATCAGCAGAATCATCTACCACAAGAATGCGGTCAATTTTAGAAGATTGATTCTGAACTGATTTATTCATAGATACATTTAGATTAACCACAAAAGCCAGCTTATATAATTACAAATTGTCTAACGGTGTTCTGTATTGGCTACCATTGTTCCTTTAACCTGCTCATTTTGCCTCATCCTCCCGAAGGATTCTTCAGGCTGATTTTTGCTCTACTCACCTTGCTGTCTTTAGCTTGTATCCGTGTAGTCTGTAAAATACAGTTAACATTTTTCATCACTGATCGCTAAGTGCGATCAGTGATGAAAATTAGGATATTGAGCCACAGGATAGCTTTAGGATTTCCTAAAACAGAAAGTAGCGTTGCGCCATCGGCAAAACTGTAGCAGGTTCGCAACTCAGTAACTCCCCATCTGCCCTAACTTCATATGTTTCTGGATCGACTTCCATATGCGGCAGGGCGTCGTTCAGTTTCATTTCCCGCTTACTCAGATGACGGGTTCCTGAGACTGCAACAGCTGGTTTTTTCAAGCTTAATTGAAGGGGTATTTCCTTGTCTAGTCCTGCTTGGGAGATGAACGTCAGCGAGGTAGCGGCGATCGCACCTCCAAAACTACCAAACATCGGCCGCATATGCACTGGCTGCGGGGTGGGAATACTAGCATTAGCATCTCCCATTTGAGCATACGCGATCGCACCGCCCTTGATTACCATCTCCGGCTTCACCCCAAAAAACGCCGGACGCCACAAGCATAAATCCGCTAATTTCCCCACTTCCACCGAACCCACATACTGAGAAATACCGTGAGTAATTGCCGGGTTTATCGTATATTTGGCAACATACCTTTTAGCCCGGAAGTTGTCTGCCTTCTCTCCCTCTCCTTGTAGGGGGCTGAGGTTTCCCCGTTGCACCTTCATTTTGTGCGCCGTCTGCCAGGTACGGATAATCACCTCTCCCACTCGCCCCATTGCCTGGGAATCAGAAGAAATCATGCTGAATGCGCCTAAGTCGTGCAGGATATCTTCAGCAGCAATAGTCTCCCGACGAATGCGCGACTCTGCAAAAGCCACATCCTCTGGAATTCCGGCATCTAGGTGATGGCATACCATCAACATATCTAGGTGTTCATCTAGGGTGTTGACTGTATAAGGCCGCGTGGGGTTAGTTGAAGAAGGCAATACATTGGTTTCACCGCATACTTTAATAATATCCGGCGCGTGTCCGCCGCCTGCGCCTTCTGTATGGTATGTGTGTATTGTGCGACCTTTAAAAGCATTGATCGTAGTTTCTACAAATCCGGCTTCATTTAGAGTGTCGGTGTGAATTGCTACCTGCACATCATATTGATCGGCAACGCTTAAACAGGTATCAATTGCTGCTGGTGTGGTTCCCCAGTCTTCGTGTAATTTTAACCCCATTGCACCTGCAAGAATTTGTTCTTCTAATCCTTGCGGTTGACTGGTATTTCCTTTGCCTAAAAATCCTAAATTAACTGGGAAAGCGTCAGCGGCTTGTAACATTCGGTAAATGTTCCAAGGACCAGGGGTGCAGGTGGTGGCATTTGTGCCAGTAGCGGGGCCAGTACCACCGCCAATCATAGTAGTAATGCCGGATGCGATCGCTACTTCTATCTGTTGCGGACAAATAAAATGTATATGACTATCAATACCCCCGGCAGTGATAATCATTCCTTCACCAGCTACCGCCTCAGTGCCAGGGCCAATAATAATATCTACGTTATCTTGAATATAGGGATTTCCAGCTTTACCTATTTTAAAAATTTGCCCGTCTTTAATACCGATATCTGCTTTAACAATCCCCCACCAATCGAGAATTAAAGCATTGGTAATTACCATATCAACGGCACCATCGGCATTAGATATGGGAGATTGTCCCATGCCGTCTCTGATAACTTTTCCGCCACCAAATTTAACTTCATCGCCGTAGGTGGTGAAGTCTTGTTCAACTTCGATAAATAATTCTGTATCAGCGAGACGGATGCGATCGCCCACGGTAGGGCCGTAAGTTTCCGCATAAGCCCGACGATCCATTCTGTAACTCATGATTGCTCCTTATCGGCATTTTCCCCGAACTGGTTCAGATTGCCCCAGTCGGCCAGTTGGATTTCGTTACCTATGCGTATGAGTCGCTTTTTAAGCCGGGGGAAGTCGGCAATCTCCATCTGCCGACGCTCACCTCCCATCAAATAAACCAAGTCTTCATGAAATGGATTTCGCAGATGGTGGGCTACCGAAGGAGTGGCAAAACCCATAAAGTCACCGGAACTCACCTCGAATTCTTCATCATCAATCTCGGCAATACCACGCCCAGAAAGAATATAGATGAATTCTTCCTCAGATTGATGAGAGTGGTAGATGAAAGACTCTTTCCCTGGTGGAATACGCACAAAGTGAAACCCTAACCGTTGCATACCAGCGGGTTCGCTTAGGGAGATTCCGTGAATTTCGGAGTTGGGGTTCAATGGATGGGAGAAGGTTTGTTCTTGGAGTTTTTTTATTGCATCTGCTCGAATCAGTGGGTTTGGCTTTTCATTTTCACTCATAGCAAGATCGCTGCTAAAGGTTAAGATGGCTCTGAATAGTCTGCTGGATTTGTTGCACTAGAGCGTTAACTGTGCCAGAGCGATTGTGTTGGTAGCCCTCAAACTAATCTTTGAGGCTCACAGGCTCCCCGATCCGAGCGATCGCTTTTCGGTGACCTTTCGACGTGGGTTGGCAGATACCAAATACCTCACCATCCAAGCGAATCAGGGTTTCTAGGAAGCGTTCTGAGGTAGGAAGAGCAGCGGCATAGCCATCATATATGGCATCAAAGTTTAGCAGGCGTGTTGTCGCTTTGTAAATAAACAACTCATTAGTCAACAAGTCATCTGCTATTCAGAGGTGCAAGGCTCTGACACAAGCGAACAAAGGTAGGATTGAGGCGATACCAATAAAATCAGACATCTTCAAGGAGCGATTTTTCCCTCGATTTTGGCATTAAAACCGTAAACTTGACGGCTACCTGCAAACGGCACTAACACCACTTCTCTTTCATCTCCTGGCTCAAAACGAACTGCTGTTCCTGCTGGGATATCTAGACGCATTCCTCGTGCTTGTTCGCGGTTAAATGCCAACGCTTCATTTACTTCATAAAAGTGAAAGTGGGAGCCAACTTGAATCGGGCGATCGCCAGTATTAGCCACCTGTAGCCGCACAGTGGGGCGACCCGCATTCAGTTCAATTTCTCCCTCCCCAACGACTATTTCCCCTGGGTTCATTGCCAACTCCTTAGCTCACATATAACATCAAGCTGGACTTTCTTTGTTGTTTACTTATTCAATTCTCAATAGATCAACAGCGTAACCACTAGCGTAATCTCGAATTTTAGCAACAACAGGCAGAGATCCTATTCCTTGTTGTACTAAATCTGGAAGTTTGGCTAGACTTTCTATTATATTATTTGCACAGTTATATTTTGGATTATTACCATAGTTTATTGTTAAATACTGTAATAACTCTAGAGCATAGTCAGGAAAATCTAATATATCAGCAATACAAGCCAATTTCAAAATTTCATCAGGTGTATTTAAGTGTGGACTAGCATCTGCTTTAATCAAATCCCGCAAGTATATAGCATCTCCCCATAGTAATTGCCCATAAAGATTTTTATAAGTAATTGGTGAGCAGGCGCGGGTGCGACAACCATGTGACATATTAAATAGTGTAAAACCTTTTTTTCTGAGATAGGTATCTATATCACTAAATAAAGGTTGATTTATATATAATTCACTAAATTCCACTTCAGTAGTGATAGCAAGAATGCTACTTTCTAACATTCCAGCAGCACCTTCTAAAACTTGAAGATCTGCGCCCTGAACATCAACTTGTAAAAAATCGATTTTATCAATATTTTCATCTTTACAAAAAATATCTAGAGTGGTAGTCTCAACTTCTACAGTAAAATCTAACTTCATTACTTCTCGTAGCTGATGAAAACGCTGTAAGTACGATTCATTTGGCGGGTATAATGAACTGCACATAGGATTATTTGTTACATACAGTGTCGCTTCTCTTGCAGCGCTGCCGAGGGCTAAAGGAATATGTTTTTCCGTCCAATTTACTTGTCGGGCTTCAATGTCAGCGTTGGCTTGATCACAAGCATCTGCATCAGCATCAAAACCATAAATAGTCAGATGAGGTGCAAAAATACCCCATTCCCCGCTGCCATAGTCATCTTCTCTAGCTAGTTTGCGAGAACCAACATTGCATATTGCCATTTCTAGCCCATCTAAATGACCGCTATTTTTTAAGCTGGAAATGAAAAATGACATACAAATTCCTTCTGGGTTTAGTCAATTCTAAGTCTGTTATTGGACTAATTTCAGGACAAATCGGCATCAAGACAGTCAAGCGATCGTTAATATACTGACTTCTGCCAATATTTGCACCGCCAGCAGTTGTCTCACCGATAAGACTAGCTCGCTTGAGGTTTTTGAGATTGTAAGCAAACTCCTCCCCCTAATATGGTCTGCTGGCTGGTTAAGAGGTATACATCTTTCCTGTGACATATAAATTTACTAACGAATCGGATTATGCACGGTGACGAGTTTAGTGCCATCGGGAAATGTTGCTTCCACTTGCACCTCATGCACCATTTCTGGTATCCCTTCCATTACGTCTTCCCGCGTTAGCAATGTTGTACCATAACTCATTAATTCTGCAACAGTGCGTCCATCTCTGGCACCTTCCATGATGGCGGCAGAAATGTAGGCAACTGCTTCTGGGTAATTGAGCTTTAAGCCTCTTGCTTTGCGTCGTTCTGCTAACAAGGCAGCAGTGAAAATCAACAGTTTGTCTTTTTCCTGCGGCGTCAGTTGCATTAATTTTCCCTTCAGATTTGCCAAACTCGTGGTCGGCAACTGGAACGTCCCAAGTAGGATAGACGCAGCAGATGCCACACTTCCGTAAACCAGTTTCTCACCTCAGAGGAAGAAAAACCACGATATCGGCACAATAATCCTTGCGTCAGCTGGGTAACGCCTGCTTCTCCTTGCCGTTCTGTTGCTGCCCAAAGCGATCGCGCTTTATCCACTATCTCTGGTGATACCGCACCCCCAACCCAAGCCAGACTCGCTACAACGGGTTGTCCAGCTAAACCGTGAGGACTGTTGAGAATTTCTTCCCCAGCGGGTAGCCATTGCCTGTCAATCCACAAGGGGCGTCCTTTCTGCCAAATTTCGGTGTGCGATCGCCATTCTCCCTGTAAAAACTGTTCTCCCCTGGCGCTGCGACCAAACCGCGTTATCTCCCAACCCAACCACAAAGCACCTGGTGCTAATTCTACCCGCAGGTCTTGGCGATAAATGGCACCATTGAACACAATTGTTTCTTGGGGCAACCACTCTAAACAAGCACCCGCTTCCACTTGCATCTGAATAGTTTGTCTAGCTTCTAAGCCATTGCTGCGATAAATCTTAGCTGCGGCAGCTGTGGTGATTAAGGCTTGGGCGTTAGGTTCCAGGTGGAAATCGAGAGAATTGCGATCGCCCCCCACAACTCCCCCCGCCGTATGCAACACTACGCTATGACAAACCTCTGAACCTTCAGGATAAAACGGTCGCTGTACCTTCAGGGGGGCTTTCACCTGAGTATGAATTAGCTGCGTTGCACCTTGACGATGGGCATAAACCAAGTTAAGGCTACCGTACCAGCCAGTTGGGGAGGTATTTTCCAGTGCAACCATATGTCTAGCCAAAAATTGAGATTACTGCGGCTATTTTGGCGCTAATTATGTCCCAAAAAGACATGGCGAAAGAAAATATTTATTTTGATGATTGTACACCCAGACAGCAAAAAGCTTTACAAGCAAGTGACGTTCTCTCCCGTTAAGCTTGCGCTATAACGGGAGCGTAAGGATTCAGAATAGAGATAGCTCTGTACACTATCCCAGCCTGAAAAAGCTTCACGCTTCACGGGCTGGGCATCCCCTAAGCCTCCGCGTGCAGACTCTTCGGAGTCCCACCTCGTTTAATGCTCGGTCTAATATATTCCGAGCCGCATTCTCGTCTCTATCCATTTCCAGTCCGCACTTATGGCATTCGTGTAGGCGAATAGATAGAGTTTTCGGCACTTTTACTCCACAACCTGAGCAATTTTGAGATGTTCCTTGAGGATTTACTTTTACGACTCGGACACCGCATTTCACTGCCACTGCGTCCAAGATAGTAACGAACCTTCCCCACGCTGCATCCAAAATTGATTTGCTCAATCTTGTTCAAGCAAGACCTTTGATGTTTAAATCTTCCACCGCAATCAAGTCATACTTTCTGACAAGATTCTTAAGTTTGTGGGCTGGGAAGCAGTTTCTTAAGGTGAAAATAAGCAAGTATTAATGCTGCTTTTGCCTCCGCTTTTTACTAAAACCGCCCTGCCCCAGTTGCAAAATCCAGCGCTGAAAGTCATCAATATAAGTGAACAGCACCGGAACCACCACCAGCGTCAACAGTGTAGAAGTCGTGAAGCCGCCCAAAATCGCAACTCCCATCGGACTACGCACTTCAGCCCCCGCGCCCAGTCCCAAAGCCAGCGGCACAGTACCAGCAATTGTAGCGATAGAAGTCATCAAAATCGGTCGCAGCCGAGACATCCCAGCCAGAATTACCGCCTGGTACTGGGGTTTGCCTTCTTCCAGGTTCATCAACGTATAGTCCACCAGCAAGATGGAGTTTTTCGTGACAACTCCCATCAGCAGCACAATGCCAATCAGCGCATATATCCCCAACGACTTTTGGGCAATCAGCAAGCCTAGTAATGCGCCGCCCAGGGACAGGGGCAAAGCTGCCATAATCGTCACCGGATGGAGAAAATTGTTATACAGCAGCACTAGGATGGCATAGATACAAGTCAGCGCCAGCCCCAGAGCAGAACCAAACCGACCGAAAATGTCTTGCATAATCTTGGCATCTCCGGCAGATTCCTGCACCACTCCAGGCGGCAAAGGGTTCATCGCAGGTAGTGCTTGGATGGCTTGCATTGCTTCTCCCAAGGAAGCGCCTTGCAAGTTGCCTTCTACCGAAACTTGACGAGAACGATTATAACGGCTGATTTGGGCAGGCCCGGAACCAAAGCGAATATCTGCCACCGCCATTAGGGGAACCAGAGTATTATTTTGACCGGGCACTTGGAGATTTTTAATCGTGTCGATATCTACACGCGCCCTGGGGTCGATCTGAATGCGAATGGGGATTTGCCTGTCGGGGAGATTAAACTTAGCTAGATTCGATTCATTGTCCCCTATGGTAGCCAGAGATGCAGTTCGGGCGATCGCTTGTACTGTTACCCCTAAATCTGCCGCCCGTGCCGGATCTGGAATTACCAAAATCTCTGGCTTTACTAAACTGGCAGTAGAACTAACTTCCACTAAACCAGGCACCTTTTTCATTTGTTGTTCTAGCGCCCCAGCTGCCTGATTTAGCGCTTCCGGATTTTCACTCTTGAGTACAATTGATACATCTTTTTTACCTCCAGCTGCCCCTTGACTTTGGAAACTAATTCTTGCTCCAGGAATTTGCTGCAATAGCGGACGAATTTGCTGCTCGAACTGAACCTGGGAAATGTTGCGTTCTTCTTTAGGCTTGAGTTTGACTTTAAGTGTTCCTTGATTCACCTCCAGTGTCGCCAATACACTGTCAACTGCTGGATTTGGCTTCAACAGATTAGTTGCCTGTTGGGCAATGCTGGTAGTATCTTTTAGGGTAGAGCCGGGGGGCAGTTCGACAGAAACTGTTGAAAGACCAATGTCGCTACTATCAACGAAACCCTTGGGAATTAAGGGAATTAACATGAGACTGCCGATGAAGAAAGCGATCGCGATCGCCATTGTCGTCAGCCGATGTTTCAATGCCCACTTGAGCAGCTGAAAATAAGGTTGGAATCTTTTTCGCCTCACCTGTCCATTTTGCTTTGGCGTCTTCTTCTTTTCCTTTGGCTTCAGTAAATAAGCCCCCATAATTGGGGTTATGGTACGCGCTACCAAAGTGGAGAATACGGTAGAAGCCGCGACTGTGACGCCAAAAGGTTGAAAAAACTGCCCTGGAATGCCGCCCATAAAGGCAACTGGCAGAAACACGGCAATAATTGTCGCCGCACTCGCTAACACGGCCAAACCGACTTCCGCAGAAGAATCAAAAGCTGCCTGACGAGGCGTTTTACCCATCGCCATGTGCCGCTCCATGTTTTCTACTTCTACTACCGTGTCATCTACTAAATTCCCCACCGCTAGCGCCAACGCCAGCAAGCTCATGTTGTTGAGAGTATAGCCGAGGGTTTTTTGCACAAAGAAGGTGGGCAGCATCGACAGCGGTAATGCTACCGCAGTAATCAAGGTAGCTCGCCAGTCGCGCAAAAATATCATAATTGTTGCTGTTGCCAGCACCGATGCCGCGATCAAATCATCTATCGTGCTCTCGTAGGATTGGCGGACGAAATCCGCCTGCGTGAAGATCAGGTTCAGCTTGACATCTGCTGACAAAGTTTTTTCTAATTTTTCTACCGCCGAACGTACTCCTTCTTCTACTGTGACGACGGTACTGCCGGTGCTGCGTAATACTTGGAAAGCCACTACGGACTGATTATTCAACAACGCCGCTGCCCTTGGTTCCGCAGAGCTATTACGCACTGTCCCCAAACTGGATAAAGGTACATAACTACCATTGGTGAGGACAATTTGATAGTTGGATAACTGCTCTACATTGGGGGCACTACCTAGAGTGCGAATAGTCTGTTCGCTACCCCCCACTTCCCCTCGTCCACCTGGTAAATTTACGTTGGAGGCGCGAATTTGGTCGTTTACCTGAGTGGCTGTAATGTTGAGGGCTTGTAAACGAGCGGGATCTAGATCTACTCGAATTTCTCGATCAACGCCACCGATACGGTTGATTTGAGCGACTCCCTGCACTGACAAAAGGGCGCGGCTAATTGTTTGATCTATTAAGTTGCTCAATTCTTCTACGGATTGCCGCGAAGATTCTACAGCATAGGTCATAATCGGACCGCCAGCAAAATCCAGCCGTTGGACGATGGGATCGTTGATGTCTTGGGGCAAAGTCTGGCGAATTTGAGCGATCGCATTGCGTACGTCATTGGTGGCGCGATCGCTGTCCGTACCCAAAACAAAATTCACTACTGTTGTAGAAGCCCCGTCTTTAACTGTCGAGATCAGATTGTCAATATTCCCCAATCCAGCGACGGCGTCTTCAATCTTCTTTGTCACCTGGGATTCTAGTTCCGCTGGACCTGCCCCTGCCTGTGTTGCGGTGATGCTAACTGTTGGCACATCAATATTCGGGTTGATATCAATACCCAACTGAGTAAATGATATCCAGCCTAACAGCGTCAATACCAAAAACATTACCAGCGTCGGAACTGGTTTGCGAATCGACCAAGCGGAGAGATTAAAAGACATAGTAATTAGTAATTGGTGATTGGTGATGGTTAAAAAGTTTTGAGTTTTGAGTTTTGAGTTTTGAGTGGGTGATGGGTTAACACTTGACAACTGACAACCAACAAATAACCACTAACAACTGACTACTGACCATTAACCACTTGCACCTTGTCGCCATCCTTAAGATAGCCAGCACCTTGGACAATTACGCGATCGCCCTCTTTCAAACCGCTCTTAATTTCGACTTTGGCTGTTGATAAATCGCCGCTACCACTAGTTGTTCCCGCTTCCACTGTTTGGGCACGAGCCGTATCATTACCCTCTAACAAATAAACAACCGCTTTACCATCAGGCTGAGGCAGAACAGCTTTTGCTGGAACCGTCAACGCTTCAGCAGTGTTTGAGGTGATGGCTGCTGCCAAAAACATTCCCGGTTTTAGTAAAGAGCTGTAAGGTAAGTCAATCTTGACTGTTGCCTGACGAGATTGCGGATCGACCAAGGGAACAACTTCGCGCACTCTTCCCTGTAAGCGGATGCGGGTATCTGCATTATTTGTAACGCTTACAGGTGCCCTTGTCGGTACCTCTTTAAGCTGGACATCTGGAATCTTGACCTGGAGTTCAAGCAAGCCATTGCGGATCAGACAAAACAGCGCTTTATTCCCAGAGGTATCTCCAACACGAGCGATTGCTTGACCAGTTCCATCGCAACGCCCTTCAGCACTAGGAGCAACTACAGTCCCACTAACAGGTGCAAAAACCAGCGCTTGTGTTAGCTCAATTTTGCTTTGTTGTACGCGAGCCTGATAGTTGCGAACTACGGCTTGGGAACTACTAACATCAGCTTGTGCTCTACTAACATTGGCTTCGGCACTCCTAACATTGGCCTGGGCACTACTAATACCGGCTTCCGCTACTCGGACTGTCTCGGCAGCTGTTGTAACCGCAGTAACGCGAGTGTCTAGCTCTTGACGGCTAATTGCTCCTTGATTGGCTAGGTATTGATACCGCTGGAGAGTTCTCTCGGCTTGACCCAGGTTAGCGCGATTTTGAGCCAAGGTCGCTTGTGCTTGACCCACAGCCGCTTGTGCTTGAGCTATAGCCGCTTGTGCTTGAGCCAAAGCCGCTTGTTTTTGTTGCACGTCGGCCTGTGATTTCTCTAGGTCTGCTTGAACTTGGCTACCTTGCGTTTGCAGGACAGAATAGTCGAGTACTGCCATAACCTGTCCTACTTTCACTGTGTCCCCTTCTTTAACTGAGATTTCCTTAATTTGTAAGTTACTTACCTGCGGTAAAACAGACACAAGCTCTTTAGCCGCCACTGTACCTGTGGCGTTGAGCGTGCGCGATACGGAGGTCATTTCCACTGCTGCCACAGTAACGCTCAATTGGGGTGCAACAGCTGCTGTTTGAGCAGGCTGAGTTTGACGGGTAGCAGGCTTAGAAAGGAAGCGCATTGCTCCCACACCGATGACTAGGGCAATTACCGTTCCCAGCGCTATACTTCGCCTGCTTGCGAACCATCGGCGTCTAGCGCCGCGCTTGGCATCAATAGGGGGTGAATCTAGATCAAAATCAAACTCATCCTGCGCCTCCAAGGGAGCTTGTAGCGCCTGGTGTGCATCTTGTTTTTCGTCTGAAACTGATTCGTGTGCCACAGTTCTCTCCCTGGGTAGAGGAAAATTTCTTACATTTAGGCTTATTCAGTTAAACAGGGCTGAATAGGGCGATTACCACTACATCTTCAGCAGGATAACTAGGGTTTATAAAGAAAAGGTTAAGGCTCGTCAGCTATGATTCGATATATCGTTGAATTATATCAATTTGATATAGATGCTGGAACTAGCTACTTTAGGTCTTTTGCAGGGTGAACCGCTGCACGGCTACCGATTGAAGCAGCAACTAGAGCTGTTTGTGAGTGGCTGTATTAGCGTCAACTATGGCGCGATCTACCCGTTGTTGAAGCGCCTAGAAGAATCAGGTCAAATAGCGACCTTGGGTGAGGAGGAAGGAGAAGCGGGTTCAAATCGCAAGATTTATAGCATTACGGAGTCGGGACGCGATCGCTGGCGACAAAAGATGCTGGAACATCCTCAAGAAAGCTGGGTGAACAGTCGTTCCCGTTTCTTTATTAAATTTTTCTTTTTTAGCTATTTGGAACCAGGGGAACGCATTAAGTTGCTGGAACACCGCTTGCTGGTCTGTAAGCTACGTCTGGAAAGCCCAGAACCTGAAATGATTACCGCAGATACCTACCAAGCTACGGCATGGGAGTATTTCAGACAATTGTTGCAAGGCGAAATTGAATGGTTAATTGAACAACTTGCTCAGGAGCGAACCGACTAAAGTCTCGAAAACTTATCACCTACATTAGGGGGATGAGGGCAAATTTATATATTTGCGAACTAGCTTTTTGTTTCTGTATAGCTGAACACTCGCCCTTCTTTTGTAATACAGCAATTTTCAGGTGAATAGGTCCGATTGGTGGGTAAGGGCACGGCAATGCCGTGCCCTTACAGAGAATCTGTAGTCCAAAAATATGAAAACCGCTGTAAGTGGTAGAGACGTTCCGGCGGAACGTCTCTACTAACGGGCGGCAGGTTAAAGTAATTACCCTTATTTGGCAAAAGTCCACTCTAACAACTCGATCGGGGCTGTCTGAAGCGCTTGCGTCAGTTGGTCATTACTATCAAATTTCATTTGATTGAGGTAACACGCTTCCACGTTGACAGTAAACTTTTCCTCCTCGAAAGGCCAGGGTAAAACAGTGACGGTGCCATCTTTCTTTTCCATGATGTCGTAGCGCTTGCCATCTGGCCCCTTACTGATCTCTAATGCCCGCTCACCAGCGGGTAATTTGCGTTGACAGAGGATCAATGAAAGGCGATCGCACCACTGGAAAAAGGCATAGGCTTTCTCAGCTTCCTTCTTGGTAATCTTCAAACCCTTAATCCATTGCTTTTGCATCTCTACTTGCTCGTCGAGAAAGCTGTCAAGTTCAGCTGACTCTCCACGTTTGCCTTCATTCAAAAAGCTCATATGCATGGAAGTTAGCAAAGCTACCCAGCGTCCCCGGTATCGGGAATCCGCAGCCATTTTACGAAGCTTAGGAATTGAAGATTTTTTGTCAAGGGTAAAGTCTAGGGGTGCGCCCGCTTCTGTGAGGTGGTCGCCTTCCCATTCGCGTTCGAGATCGTCGTGATGGGAAATTGCTGCCACTGTCTCAATTAAGCGTTCTGGGCGATCTTTTCTATGCCAGTGTCCCGCTAATTCAGCAGCTAGCAATGCGTGGGCGCGATGGTAAATAACTTCCCAACCCGTCTCGGTGAGATTAACAATCACAGAATAATCATCCTCTTCAGCTGTTTTCACTCTACCTATCAGACCTTAGCGGCCTCTACATAGGCAACAGCCAGTGGTGCGATTTTTTCTGTAACTTTAGCAATTACAATGCGATCTTCTTCAGTCCAGACTCTGGGTTGACCAAAAACGCAAGGTTGCAAAACTCCCCAAAGCTGACCATCCTGGCACAGGTGAGCGTGAATCAATGCTCTATGCCCGAAATTTTGACGCTCGAAGTCTTTGTTGACTACGTTTGGGCTGGCTGTCTCAACATCTTCAACAAAGATAGAGGGTTCAGTACGCAGTGCGGCAGAAAATAGTGGGTCTTCATCCGGCAAAGATTCTGGTTCTTCCTTCCAGTCTGCGTCAAAGACTTGGGGATATTCTGGACTGCGACGCCAGCAATAAGGTACTTTACCCATGCGTGTATGGGGAGAGCGCAAGTAAAGAAAGCAGCGATCGCACTGCAACACCTCACATAATGCTGGCATCAAGTCAGAGAAGACAGCATCTGGTTCACTTTCAAGGGAAATTTTATCTAGAACCGCTTTTAGTGCTATATCTCTCATCAGCTTATAGTTTAGACGGCTAAGAATCTTTGAATTACATCTTGGCTCAATTCGCTAGTGGAGCCAGAAGCAACTATACCGCCTTTCTGCATTGCATAATACCAGTCGGCTTGCCGCACAAAATGCAAATGTTGTTCTACTAATAAAACAGAAATGCCCGTAGCTTCCACGATGCGGCGTACAGCGGCTTCAATTTCCAGAATGATAGAAGGTTGAATGCCTTCGGTGGGTTCGTCTAATACGAGTAGCTGGGGTTTTCCCATTAAAGCACGCGCGATCGCCAGTTGTTGTTGTTGTCCGCCGCTCAAATCTCCCCCCATCCGAGACAGCATGGTTTTTAAAACTGGAAATAAGGCAAATATTTCCTCTGGTATTTCCTGGTTTTTACTAGGTTCCCGTCTCGCTTCTAGCCCCAGCAATAGATTTTCCTTTACTGTCAATCGTGGGATAATTTCCCGCCCTTGAGGAACGTAGCCAATCCCTAGCCTCGCCCGTTGATCCGGAGATTTGCCGATGATTGGAGCGCCTGCTAAGGTAATTGTGCCACCACGGGGTTTGATTAATCCCATGATGCTCTTGAGGAGAGTGGTTTTGCCTACGCCATTACGTCCTATCAGGCAAACCATTTTTCCTACTGGCACACTCAAATCCACGTTCCGGAGAATGTGGCTCTCGCCGTAGTAGACATTTAGATTAGAGACTTGCAGCATCTTAGTTTCAGCGGTTGATAATGGTGCGATTCCTGCGGAAAGCTTCGCTAACGCCTGCTTGGTTTTCTGAGACTTATGGCAAAAGTCAAAATTTTGTTTTTGAACGCGCAGCTTACTTCCCGCAGGATAGGGCAGAGAGGTTTAGACAGAATAAATTTACTGGGAGCAAGAGGTGTATTCGTTTAGGTAAGGTGAGGGCGATGATCATCTCTATGACGAATAGAAACCTAAGCGCAGATAACTATGTAACCCTTCCACTAGCAGTACCTATTCTGGGTGAGAACCCAAATACACTTCAATCACGCGCGGATCATTCTGCACTTCCTCAATGCTGCCTTCACATAAGACCGAGCCTTCATGCAGTACCGTTACCTTGCGGGCAATCTGGCGCACAAACTCCATATCATGCTCAATTACTAGGATGGAATGACTGTGGGCAAGGGCTAGCAATAATTCTCCAATATTTTCAGTTTCTTCATCAGTCAGTCCAGCAACGGGTTCATCAACCAGTAACAAATCCGGCGACTGTGCAACTAACATACCGATTTCTAAGCGTTGCTTCTCCCCGTGGGAAAGTAAGTCAGCGGGGATATCCGCTTTTGCTATTAGACCAATGGTTTCGAGTAGGGATGTAACTTTGCGCTTGTCATCACTGGAGGAACGCCCAAATAAGGTGCCAAAGACATTTTTATTGCGGTTACAGGTTAGTTCCAGATTTTCACGGGGCGTCAGATTAAGGTAAATCCGGGGTGTCTGAAACTTGCGACCAATTCCCAATCTGGCAATCTGATGTTCTGAAAGCCGCTTGACATTTCTGCCCTTAAATAGCACCCGCCCCTGAGTAGGTTGCACTTTGCCAGTGATCACATCCAGGAACGTAGTTTTACCAGCACCATTGGGACCAATCACCACTCGCAACTCCCCAACGTCCATGCTGAAGTTCAGCTGCTTTAGCGCCTTGAAGCCATCAAAGCTAACCGTTACATTCTCAGTTTCCAAGATCTTGGCGTTCATGCTGCACCTCCGGGTCTTCTTCAATGCTGGGATAAGTTACTAACTGCTTGCGGCGTCCCATCAGTTTTTGCAGTTGCTGAATGCCTTGCGATCGCATCCACCCCACGACACCATCAGGAAGCACTGTCACCACAATCAAAAATAGCGCCCCCTGGAAAAATAGCCAGATTTCCGGGAACTGTTCGCTTAAAAGACTTTTACCAAAATTAACTAGCAGTGCCCCCAGCACCGCACCGACTAACGTCGCGCGTCCTCCCACTGCTACCCAAATCACCATTTCAATAGAAAAGGCAATATCCATTGCTTTCGGTGAGATGATACCCGTCTGAAGGGTAAACAACGCCCCGGCAAGACCAGCAAGACCGGCAGAAATGCCAAATACTAAAACCTTGAAACCAGTAGGGTTGTAGCCAGAAAAGCGGACTCGGCTTTCATCATCACGAATGGCAATCAGCAACCGCCCAAAGCGTCCGCTTGTCAGCCATCGGCAGAGAGCATAAGATGCTGCCAGAAACAGCACCGTCAGGGTATAGAAGACAAACTGCGTCTGAGTAGTATTGACATCTGCCCCTAGCAGGGTTTTGTAGTCCGTCAACCCGTTGGTGCCGTTAAACAGTTTCTGCTGACCGTTAAAGAAGTTGAAAAAAACAATTGTCGCCGCTTGCGTGAGAATCGAAAAGTAAACACCTCGGATGCGGTTGCGGAATACCAGATAACCTAGCAACGCCCCTAACAAGGTGGGAACCAATATCACCGCTGCAACGGAAAAATTAAAAGAATAAAACGGCTTCCAGAACCAGGGCAGTTCTGTGACACCATAAAGGCTCATGAATTCAGGTAGGGGCACAGCATTCTGTGCCCCTACACTAGCATCTGAGGGAATTTGCAATTTCAGGTGCATCGCTAAGGCGTAACCACCTAAAGCAAAGAAGATGCCATGTCCCAAACTGAGCATCCCAGTGTAACCCCAGATCAGGTCAATGCCCAAAGCGGCGATCGCCAGCGCTAGAAATCGCCCCATCAGACTGAGGCGAAAGCCGGAAAGTACAACTGGCATGAGAAAAATCAGGAGAAGTGCGATCGCCGCCACAACACCTGCTTCCATCAACAGCGATCGCCGAACTCGTCGCTCAATCCCTCTTATTCTTGGTGCTGCATCTACCGCCATCCCCAATTTCCTCCACGTCTAGCGGCTAACTACTGGCCGCCCTAACTCAAAACTCAAAACTTTCTAAGCATCAACCGTGCGCCCTTTTTGCGGGAACATTCCACCAGGGCGAACCTGAAGGAAAGCAATAATCAGCGCAAACACCATCACCTTCGCCATACTGGTGCCGGAAAAGAACTCAAAGAAATCAGCCAAGGGCTTGATTGAAACCAGCATTGGAGCGAGTGCGTTAGAACCGATTAGGTATGTAAACGTACCGATTAGCATCGCTGCCACAATACTACCTGTCAGCTTCCCGACGCCACCAACCACTACTACCATGAACGTATCCACAATGTAGTTCTGACCAGTGTTTGGCCCCACAGAACCTAATAAACTGATCGCACAACCAGCGACACCAGCTAATCCAGAACCAAGCGCAAACGTGAGGGCGTCTACTTTTTGTGTCGGAATTCCCAGGCAAGCACTCATACTGCGATTTTGGGTAACTGCCCGAATTCGCAACCCCCAAGAAGTGCGTTGCAAAAACATATAGATACCAATAAGACAGATAATCGTCAGCCCAATAATAAAAAGTCGCGTATAAGGCATTTGAAAACCACTTAAACGCAATCCCCCCCGCAACCATTTGGGCGCTGTCACATCCACATTTTGAGCGCCAAACCAAGGTTGGGTAACAGCTAGCTGAAAAGTCTGTCCTAAAAATGCCCCGGTAGCACCAGCAATCAAGAGTGATAAAGGTAACATTACCGCCACCACCCAATTCCGAATCCGCTCAAAATCTGAACGGCGGCTTAGTATCCACATTGCCCCGAAAAATAATAGGCAAAATAGGGTGAGACCAATTACTATTACCCAGTTCACGCTACGGACGAATTGTTGCAATATCAGGCTCACACCCCAAGTTGCCAGCAATGTCTCTAGGGGGCGTCCGTAAAGATAGCGGATCGCGCACCGTTCCAAGACTAATCCCACGGCTGCTGCTACGAGGAAAGCCAAAATCAAGGCAAAGAAAATATAACTTTCATACAAAGGGCCGCCGAAGATTTTACATCCATTTTGCACAACAAAAGTTGTGTAAGCTCCCAGCATCATTAACTCGCCGTGAGCTAAATTAATAACTCCCATCAATCCAAAGACAATGGCTAGTCCTAGCGCTGATATCAATAAAACAGCGCCAATGCTAATCCCGTTAAATAGACCATCCCAAATTACTGCTAGCACCCGTTTTCCTCTCGCACAGTTGTGAATATTAAGTTTTGAGTTTTGAATTTTAACTCAAAACTCAAAACTTAAAACTCAAAACTTCTAAACTTTGTACCTGCCACCTTTCTTCGGATCTGACCAGTCACAAGCCAAACCCTTCGTTTCCGCAACGAATTGATTCCAGGGAACTGGCTTCACGGCCTTGTTGGATGCATAAACAATTTTAAACAAGCCATCTTCCCCAACCTCACCAATCCGGACAAACTTAGATAAGTGATGGTTATTTTCTAATGTGACTTTACCCTCTGGAGCATCAAATGTCTGGCCTAAAGCAGCCTTTCGCACTGCCTCGATATCGGTTGTTTTAGCTTTCTCAACCGCCTGCTTCCACAGGTACACCATAATGTAAGCTGCTTCCATGGGGTCATTCGTAACCCTGTTTTCTCCGTACTTTTTCTTAAAAGCTTCAACAAATTTCTTATTTGCTGGCGTATCAACGGTTTGGAAGTAGTTCCAGGAAGCGTAATGTCCTTTAAGGTATTCTGGACCAATTGCCTTAACTTCTTCTTCAGCAATACTTACAGACATTACGGGATACTTATCTGGCCCCAACCCAGCACCTTGCATCTGCTTAAAAAATGCCACGTTGCTGTCACCGTTGAGGGTGTTGAAGATAACGCCGCCGTTAGGTAGCGCCGCTTGGATTTTGGTAATGATGGGAGTAACTTCTGTGTTGCCTAGAGGTAGGTAATCTTCACCGACTGTTTTGCCGCCTTTTGCCTGCAACTGAGCTTTAATAATTGTGTTAGCGGTGCGAGGAAAAACGTAGTCAGAACCAACTAAGAAAAAGTCTTTGCCCTTATTCTGCAAAAGCCAATCGACTGCTGGTTCAATTTGCTGATTTGGGGCTGCACCAGTGTAGAAAATGTCTTGAGAACACTCCTGACCTTCGTACTGGACAGGATACCAGAGCATATGTTTTTTCTGCTCAAATACTGGCAGCACGGCTTTGCGACTGGCAGAAGTCCAGCAGCCAAAGACAGTGACAACTTTATCCTGGTCAATTAGCTTTTTCGCTTTCTCCGCGAAAGTAGGCCAGTCTGAGGAACCATCTTCAACAATTGCTTGAATTTTCTTGCCGAGTACACCACCGGCGGCGTTAATTTCTTCAATTGCCAGTTGTTCTGCATCCACGACGCTCTTTTCGCTAATTGCCATCGTGCCGCTGAGGGAGTGGAGAATCCCTACTTTGATCGTATCTCCTCCACCCGCTGAGGCGGTATTTGACGTTGAGGTTGCAGAGGATGTTGTGGTGCTATTCGCATTTGTACTTGAAGTGGGGTTGCTGCAAGCCTTCAGGAGAAGACTTGTTCCCAGAGTAGCGGAGCCATAGAGAATAAATTTACGCCTACCTAATCGCCTTGCCATGTCTTTCCTTTACTCCTCGGTGAATCACTCAAATGATAGAGACGACTATAGTTAAGCTGTGATAATAAGGCGATGGTGTACCAAGAAATTGTTATTTAGGATACAAAAGCTTAACTCTGAGTTCTGTAACTACGAAATTTTGCCCCCTGAAACAAGGCTGGCATTAAAGATCCATACCCCCAAATACTTTGGTGATTCTCAATTACCGCATCAAAATGACAAAGGTTGAGCGTCGATAACAACAGTCACACCACCAATGGCAACCCCTGAAGGCTGCTCTTTAATTGGCTTTCATCTTCATCTGTGCAGAGGAGTCGCACGATCTCATCCTTGTAATATTGAAACGTTGGATGACGCTTAATTTGATAAGTTCGTTCGCATAGCGTCTCTGTAGGAGAATCGGCAGGCAACTTGATACTCAGTTCCTTTTTAACTGTGCCTGGCCGTGAAGTTAGTACATAGATGCGTTGAGACAGAAAAACCGCTTCTTCAACGTCGTGAGTAATCATGAAAATCGTTGTGCGCGTTCTTCGCCAGACATCTAGCAAAAATTGCTGCATCGCTTCTTTTGTCTGCACATCCAATGCCCCAAAGGGTTCATCCATCAGCAAAATTTTGGGTTGTGAGGCTAAGGCACGCGCGATCGCCACTCGTTGTTTCATCCCCCCAGAAAGTTCCTTTGGTAAAGCCGCAGCAAACCCAGACAACCCCACCACATCCAGATAGTAAGACACCCGTTGCCGTTGTTTAGCTCTGGATACACCTTGCAGCTTTAAGCCAAACCCCACATTATCTGCCACCGTCATCCAGGGATAGAGCGTATAGTTTTGAAAAACCATACCCCGATCTGGCCCCGGCCCTGTTATGCGATCGCCATCTACCAAAATTTCCCCCGCCGTAGCTGTATCCAACCCCGCAATCAAACGCAGAAGTGTTGACTTACCAGAACCAGAAGCACCCACAGCACAGACAAACTCTCCCTCTTCAATATGCAGATTGATATCCTTGAGGGCAATAAGAGAACCCCGTCTAGTTTTGAACTGTTTATGGAGTTGAGAAACTTGCAAGTGCATAAAACCCTTTACCTAATGTGTTGTTAATATCTAGAGCCTATCCGAAAAATAATTTTCGTATATCTAATATCTGCGTTTATCTGCGTCTATCTGCTTTCATCTGCGGTAAAAACATCTTCAATCTACTTTTCGGATAGGTTATTAGTCCAACTTTAATTTTGTTTCTCGCCTGAACCTTCTTAATCATTAGCCCACTTACAAGAAACGCGCAGTAACAACCGAAACAAAAGATCGATAGTCAGACCAATTAGACCAATAACAACTAGTCCTGCAAAAATCTCATCTGTTTTTAGAAACCTTTGCGCGACAGTAATGCGGCGACCTAAGCCTTCTGTTGCCGCTACTAACTCCGAGACAATTACCAAGTTCCAAGACGCTGCCATATTCACCCGACACGCATCAATTGCCGCAGGCAGGATAAAAGGAAAAATAACTTGTAATAACACTTGTCGGCGCTGACCGCCCAAAGTGTAAGAAGTTTCAATTAGCTCTTTAGGAACAAACTTGACGGCATCCATTACCATTAAGGTATTAAAAAACAGCGTGCCAATAAAGATTAATAATATTTTGGGCGTTTCTCCTAAGCCAAAATATAAAATTAGTAAAGGAATGAAAGCCGGGGCTGGCATATAGCGCACAATGCCAATGATTGGTTCCATCAGCGCCCGAATGCTGGCAAAAGTTCCCATTAGCGTCCCTAAAGGAATGGAAATCAGCGCCGCCAGTAAGAAGCCGCTTATAACCCGAAACAAGCTATAGGCAATATCTTTTTGCAAATCGCCAGTTGCTAAAAGTTTTTGAAAAGCGCTCCAAACTTGAACAGGAGTCGGTAGAAACAAGGGTTTAACTAAGCCAGAATTGGATAAAATCCACCAAAGAAGAAAAGGAACGCATATTGATAAAGCCATTAATATCCATGTCAAACTCTTAGGAATATCCTCAGCAATGCCCCAGAAAACAGTAGGCTGCAACGTTTTTTGAGAACCAGAGGCGCTTATTTCCTGTAAATCTTCAGTGTATCCGTTCATGATTTTTTCCCCGCAGCGTAGGCTTTAATAAATTGAGGGTCAAATATCTCGCTGATATTAGCAGGCTGTTTAGCCAGCTTAGCCTCAACTAGAAATTTGTTAATTTCTTGAGCAGCGTAAGCTAGAGACGTCATGTTGTTACCGGGACTAAAGGCTTTCAAGTTATCTTCGATACTAAAGATTTTGGTTCCAGCATCGTATTTCTTGTATTCCTCAACCGTCACCCCAGCCCGTTTCGCCATAATTGCATAGGCTTTTTCTTGGTTGGCGCGGATAAAGTCTAAAGTAGCAAACCAGGTATTAACGAGGGCTTGCACATCTTGAGGTCGCTCTTTAATGAGCTTACGGGTGACTACTAAATGATCGGGAATTGCCCCTGGGAAATCCTTGGAACTAAATAACTCTTTACTACCAGGACGTTCTAAAGCTTTGTTAGTGAAAGGAGCAAAAGCTCCAACTACATCTACTTGTCCAGCAGCAAAAGCGGCGGCAGCGGCACCAGTTTCTAGAGGTTGTAGTTTAATATCGGCTTGAGTTAAGCCCGCTTTCTTTAGCCCTAAAAGTAGTAAAAAGTGATCTACTGTTCCCTCTTCTACAGCAACGGTTTTACCTTTAATATCGGCAATATTATTAATCCCTTCCCTGGCAATAATTTTGTCATTGCCAGTAGAATTGTCATTAACTAACACAATTACTTGCTCCGAACCAGCCGCCACAGAGCTAATTGTGTCATTCAATGTTTGTGTGTTAGCGTCCAATTGACCAGCATTTAGGGCGTTAATGGAATCTAGATAACCATCAAACCACTTCAGATCTGCATTAACTTTATTAGCGGCAAAGAGATTTTCTTCTTGAGCAACTTGCCAAGGCAACCATCCCGGCCAAACACTAAAGCCTACTTGAATTGTTGCCGCTTTAGAGGCGGTAGAGTCAGAAGTACCAGACGTAGAATTTTGCGGTGATGTAGTACAACTGACGGCAATAAATAAGCTGAGCAAAAAGACAGCGGATAGAGATAGTAACCGGCGGATCTTCATTACACCTCTGGCAAAAGTAAATTAAATTACCTATTTAATCTGTGTTTATCTGTGTTCATCTGTGGTTCCCCTAACAAAAATTAGATTTTTGCAAGAAGTCTATTGAGTCTCACTTCTAAGTAGGTGGCTCATCCCAAAAAAGCGACGCTTCGCTATCGCGCCGTCAATGGCGCTACTACCATTTCATTTGGTCGTGCAACTTGCGCTCGTACCCAATCAAACCAAGCTTCCAATCCCTCACCAGTCTTAGCAGAAACTGGAATAATCGTGGCAGAAGGATTCATCTGACGCACATTAGCGGCAATGCGATTAATATCAACATCCAGATAGGGAACCAAATCTATCTTTGTAATCAACAGACAATCTGCTTCCTGAAACATTACCGGGTACTTGAGGGGCTTATCTTCTCCTTCAGTAACGCTCAAGCAAGCAACTTTTGCGTGTTCTCCCACTTCAAACTCAGCTGGGCAAACTAAATTACCGACATTTTCCACCAGCACTACATCAAACTCTGAAGGATTATATAAATGTTCGAGTTGGTGAATTCCTCCAGCCACCATCTTGGAATCTAAATGGCAGGAACGCCCCGTATTAATCGCAATTACAGGGACACCGTATTGGCGTAAGCGCTCCGCGTCCAACTCTGTGGTCATATCCCCTTCAATCACGGCAATTTTAAACTCATTGCTTAAAGGGGCAAGAGTTCGCTCTAAGAGAGCCGTTTTGCCAGCACCGGGACTACTCATAATGTTGAAACAGGTAATCCCCCACTCATCGAAATGCGCCCGATTACCATCTGCTCCTGTTTGATTGGCATGGAGCAAGTTAATTCCTAATGCCGCGTCAAATGTTTGGTGCATATGCCTCTTTATCTACCTCCTCAAAGTTATATTCAATCCGGTCAATTTTCAGTTCTCGCCCTGAGCGAATATCCTCCATCGGTGAGTAACACTGAGGGCAGGCATATTGCAGCCCAATTTCTGGGGCATATTCTTGTTGGCAGCTATGACAGAAGGCAATGAGGGGTTTCTCTTGAATTACTAGCTCAACCCCTGATAAAAAGGTGTTTTGAACCTGTACCTCAAAAGCAAATTGCAGACTCACAGGTTCCACACAGGTGAACTTACCGACAATTAGGTGAATCCGGGAAATATGAGGGCGCTGAGGCTGGGATTCCCACCAGTCTTTGATAGTGAGAATGAGCGCCTTGGTCATGTCTGTTTCGTGCAAAGCTTATTTCCACTCCGCAATCAACTCTGGCTGGGCTTCTGGGTGAATGTAAGTTGGTTTTTCCTTGCGTGGTAGCTGACCGGACACCACCAAATGCCCCATCGTGTCGCAAATTACGCGAGCCGCCATTAAAGAAGTCATATCGCTGATATCGTAGGGGGGAGAAACTTCTACAACTTCCAGTCCGCAGATAGGAGCGCGTTGGACGATTTTGCCCAGTAGATAGAGGGCTTCACGGGGTAGTAGACCACCCGGTTCAGGCCAGCCCGTACCAGGCACAAAACCTGCATCAATGCAATCAATATCAAAGCTGATATAAACGCAGTCTGTACCATCTAAGGCTCTTTCTAAAGCAAATTCTACGGCGGCATCTAATCCCATTTCTGTAATGTCTGTAACCGTCAACACATTACTGCCATGATCTTTGTTGGTGGCTTGCTCTCGATAGAACTTGACACCAGGACGCGGAACTTGCCAGCCGCCAATTCCTAATTGAACTAAGTTTTTTGCCGGGGCATTCCTGATGTTTGTGGCATGGAACCAAGGACAGGTATGCATGCGCTCATCTAAGTCTGTTTCTTGGGTATCTACGTGGCGGTCAAAGTGAATAATGCCCACTTTTTTGTCGCCTAAGTGACGGCATATTCCCCGCACTGTAGGAAAACCAATGGAATGATCTCCCCCTAAAATAATCGGGAAGGCACCAGAACCAAAAATATGGGCGATACCTTTAGAAATCTGATCGAATGACTTTTCATTATTAGCCGGGATTGTGAAAATATCCCCAACATCACATAGGGTAATTTGCTCTCGCAAATCAACGCCTAGTTCAAAGCTATAGGGAGTATAAAGTGCAGAAATGCGGCGAATTCCTTGGGGGCCGAAACGAGTTCCGGGTCGATAAGTGGTGCCAGAGTCGTGGGGTACACCTACAACAGCAACATTGTATTCACCGACTTTGCGGACATCCTCTAGATAAGGGGCTTTGAGGAAGGTATTAATCCCAGCGTAGTGGGGTAATTCACCGCGAGAGAAGGTGGGAATAGAGCGATCGCGAATACTTTCTGCTCCCTCTAACCCAAGCTCTAAACCTCTGGAAACTTCTTGTTGCCAACCAGTCAAAGGAAGCTGTGCTTCTAGTTCTACTGCTCTTTGAGCCTCAGTGGGAGGTTTATTAGAGTTAGAGTCTGGGGGTTGAAACTGGGGTTGTTCAGTCATGCTATAGAGTGTGAAATTTATATAGTTCGGAACGGAAAAATGCACAAAGCCCAGGTAAGTATCAACAGTGAAATAACTGTTGTATACTCCTCCCGGGCTTTTTTCCCGCCGTGTAGCTACCAAAAGATTTTTCAACTGAATGAAAAAATTTCTTGAGGCTAGCTTGCTTCTCTCGGACCAGCCGTTTAAGACTAATACTTAAACCGGAACCCTAGAAGCTACTGAGCTATTAAATTTGAGCAATAGTTTGCTAAAGACATTTATCAGTTTGCTGCTGACAAATGACTTACAGTTTTACTAATAAGCTACTAGCTTATTTTTGCTCTTATAACTTCAGGTAGCCATATCCCTCTGGGGTGGATACCTCAAGCTTAGTAATAGTTTTATCAATACATCCTCAAACAAAATGTATTAAATGCTACAAAAGACTTTTATTTACTTAACTTAACAATGTAAGGCGCTTGGCTCACAGGCTTTATTAGTTTCCGAAACCTTTCTGCCGTGCCATTACTACTGATGAGATTGATTTGCAGCACCAACCGACATTAAATGCTGCCTAACTACTTGTTCAAAGTTGTAAAGATACGCTATTCGTAATTGCAATTAGTAGGGGCTTGAACCCACTACTAATTGAAGACTACTAAATCGAATATTTAGTAGGGGCATGTACCCTCCTTAATTACGAATTAAAAATTATTTGATCGCAGCCTTTTAATAGAGTATTCTATCCACACACTCGGTCAAAATAATACGTGTCTGGATTAACCCACTCATTTATGTGTAGCGAAACTAAATGTAAGGCTTGAAACTATCCCATATGTAATTTGATAAATTCAACTACCGCTGCTAGTCCTTGCTGAGCTTTCAAATTGGTGAAGACAAAGGGCTTGTTGCCTCGCATTCTTTTGGTGTCGTGTTCCATAACATCTAAGTCTGCTCCTACTTGCGGAGCCAGGTCAATTTTGTTAATGGCTAGGAGGTCAGATTTAGTGATTCCGGGGCCACCTTTGCGGGGAATTTTATCACCAGCGGCAACATCAATTACGTAAATAGTCAGGTCTACCAGTTCTGGGCTAAAGGTTGCCGCCAGGTTATCACCGCCACTTTCTAAAAATACCAGGTCTAAATCTGGGAAACGGTGTTCCATTTGTTCAATCGCGGCGATGTTCATGGATGCGTCCTCGCGAATGGCTGTATGGGGACAGCCGCCTGTTTCCACACCAAGGATGCGATCGCGCTCTAGCGCCTGACTCCGCACTAAAAACTGGGCATCTTCCTGGGTATAAATGTCATTCGTGACCACAGCAATCTCGTATTGCTGGCGCATTGCCTTGCATAAAGCATCCAATAAAGCAGTTTTTCCTGAACCTACAGGGCCAGCAATTCCAACACGAAACGGACTCATAGCGATTTTGGATGAAAGTGTAAAGCTATAGCAGTGGACATAATGGTGCTTAACAATCGCTCTCACCCCCATGTACCCAGATCTGCTACTCTTCCCTGAAGGATTGCGATCTTGCTAATGGCTAAAAGCTAACTGCTAATTGCTAATTGCTATATATTAACTGCGAAATAACCGCGTGTACTGGGTTTCATGAGCTATACTCGCCAGCGCCAATCCCCAGCCGCAACTACAAAGGGCGTCATCCTCTAAGGCTAAAATTTCTCTGGTCTCAATAAAAATATGGGTGTGGAGGTGGAGAAGCAATTGTTGACCAGATGTTTGACCCAGGGGAATGAGTTTGACACCACCACTGATGAGATTGGACGCCCAGCTGTGCAAATAGCCCATTACAGCGGCATCATCAGCAATCTGCCAGTGGGCGGCAGCAATGCCGAATGCGATCGCATAATTACAGGGATGACCAGCAGCAGATACCACAGACGCCAACTGAGGCTGTATATCTAGAAGCAATCGCATCAAAGACCGACCCATCTGCCAACTTTGCTGGCGCAACTCTTCTGTTTCTTTAGCTGCGGATAACCACTCATTCCAGCCTTGCAACGCCTGCAAATCGCCAGCTTGCCCCTCCCGATAGGCTCGGATCATCACCGCTGCCTCTAGCCGGATTGCCCCGTACCGCAGTTCTTGCTCTAGCCAATGTCGTAGGCTTTGCTGATTATCAATTACACCAGCATCAACCAGCTTTTCCAAACCCTCAGAATAACTATAGGCACCCACCGGGAGCATTGGGCTAGCCAGTTGTAGCAGAGATAGAAGCCCCACTGCACTACTAGAACCCTGCTTTCCTGCTTCCTCAATGGGCATGACTGTGTCCATACGCTCCCGTTTCCGGTTGAAAGGGTGAGACTTCCTCTAGTACCTCCAACCCCAGCTGTTCTAGCATCGCCTTCAACACCGGGTCAGGAGACAACCGTAAATATGTGGAGGCAATCTCTAGCGGCACATGGCGATTTCCCAGATGATAGGATGCCCGCACCAAAGCTAACGGTGTCTGGGGCTTCACGGTGAGAACAGGCTCCGGTTTCGCCACAATCCGAACTACAACGTTACCAGTCTGCGATCGCAGTAAATCACCATCGCGCAAAATTGTACCTCTGGGTAAACGCAGATACAATACTTGACAATCAGGTGTCTCCAAGCGACAGCGGCTGCGGGTGCGCTCTTCGGCGGTGAGAGACAGGGTAAAGCTGACGGCTGCATCCGGATTGGCGGGCAAGCATTGCGTAAAATTTAGCATTACAGGGAATCAGGATCAGCACTTCTAGGTATTCTGCCTCAGCTACCTATCGTTTTTGCATGCGGATTAATTCATTTTGAATTCGTTTTTGTAAATCTGAATTGGATTGCAGATTAACCGTAATCTCATTGAAGCGGCTAACCGTCATGCTGTTGCTTTTTATAGTCTGCGTATAGCGATTACACAGATTGACAGCGAGTTGCCGAGCATTTGCAGGCAGAGTGCGTAAGCTGTTTGGCCTGCCGCAATTAATGTCCGGCGGAGAGCCAACGATTTTCTTAATTCGCTGATAGACATCTTGACGAGTCGGCTCTATTGTCAAGACAATCCGGGCGTAGTTTTTCACTTCCTGATTGCTAAAGGATTGGGCGTAGGCCGAAGAACCAAAAACAAGCGTAGGGGAACGTTCGGACAATCCGGGCGCGATGCCAGAGAGCAGACCAAAGGCGGCTAGAGCACCCACAAGCAGGGAACGAGACAAAATTCGGTTCAAAGAAGGGCGGGAGCAGGAGGAAGTCATCATGAGTATATGCGACTAAAAAACCGAACTACTAAAATCCTAGGGGGCTTATATTTGTTGAATTATTTTATCGGGGAGAAGTTCCAGGGTTTGCACCTTTCCTTGTAGTTTTAAGTGCTGATATAGCAATCCTTCAGTTAGCTTTTAGCAATTAGCTTTGAGCAATTACCCGTGAGAGCAGCAGTTCTGGATCCATGGGGGTGAGAGCGATTGTCACTCTTCCCGATAAGGCAACTGCTAAATCAAGTCTGGTCGATCAATCACCATATGCGTAGGGGCGGACACGATATGAGTTCTCAGTGAGACGGAGACTGACAGATTTGGCATAGTTCTATTGCTTTAGTTTGCAGGGTGGACATGGCATCTGCACCCTGCTTGAGGCTGGTTTCTAGTTCTAGCAGCACTGGCAGCGTTAAGGCAAGTTGCTGCGAGGAGAGGGACTGGACATCTTTCCGTATAAAGTAAATTCGTTTGGGGTTACCCACCTCTGCGGCAGTAGCGATCGCTTTTTCGTCTCGCTCACCGTTTTCTATCATTAGTTTGACCCATAGCCAAGTACGAAACTGCCCAATTAAGGTGGCAACAATTCGCAAAGCAGGTTCATTGTGGTTAATTAACTCCGCAACTAATCCTAGCGCCTGCACAGTATTACCCTGACGAATGGCACCTGCTAGCTGTAAGCTATTTTGAGTGTTGGCAGTTATGAGGGCGGCAACGGCTTTCACATCTAAAGGTTGATTAGCTGAACCTGCGTAAAGTTGCAACTTTTCCAGTTCGTTGAATAGCTGCCTAGTATCGTTGCCAACAGATTCGGCTAAGAGTTCGGCAGCAGCGTTATTAAGTTTTACCCCCACTTGCCCGGATATTCGCTTAACTTGTTGCACCAATAGTTCTGTTTTCCAAGGCGGAATCAAGGAAAACTCCTGGATTTCCGCATACTTTTGCAGTAACTTAGTAGATTTGAGCCGCCCATCCCATTTATTTGGGCTAGTCAGCAACAGCACCGAAGACTCAGGAATGGCAGGTAAGCTACGCTCTAATTCAGCTAACAATTCTTCAGAACATTGCTGGCTAAGGGTTGTATCCACGAGCCAAACAAAACGACTGCCAACTCCAAAAGGGGGTGTCATGGCTTGGTTAAGAGCCTCAATGACAGCATTGGGTCGATCTGGGGAGATTTTGTCAAAGTTAAAGCTGGCCCAGCTGGGGTCTAGTACCGAGCGGCGCAAGTCATCAACAGCTTTTGACATCGCAAATTCATCTTCTCCCCAATAGAGGTAAATTGACATTACAGAACACCTGAGATCGGAAGGGGATCGAGATTGGACGAGAGCTATCAAACTTATTTAAATCGAGTTGCACGGCTGACGCTACCGGCAACCTACGAGTCTAACGTGCAGCACATTCAAGAGTCTCCCAAGTTTAAGCCCTACCCAGATGGGGGCACAAAGGCGGTGTCTTTTCCTGGCTACACGGTGATAACGCCCCCATGGGAGGAAGAATCGGAAAATTCCGCATTCTATGCCAACTTGAAAGCATCCCAAGAGCAGCTATTGCAGCAGCTGGATCAGGATTTAATCGTACCTGTGCCTCCTGAGAGTTTTCATTTAACCCTCACAGACTTAATTTGGGATAGTGCCTATCGTGACGCCATAGGTGAAAATCCCGACTTTGAGGTGCAACTGCGCGATCGCGTCGCCCAAAGCTTTGAGCAGTACAAAAACTACACAACCAGCAGCAATCCGATTCGCTGGCAGCTGCTGGGGTTGATAGTGATGCCCCGCGCCTTGGGTGTGTGCTTAGTACCTGAGAACGAGAAGGCATACGAGCGAATTTTGCAATTTCGCCGCTCTATTTATCAAAATCCGGCTTTAATTGCCCTTGGTATTGAACAGCAGTACCACTTCACAGCCCATGTTACGCTGGGATATTTTGGTGACATCTCACCTCAGCTAGAGCGCGAGCAGTCCGATGGACATACGCTCCGCGATCGCCTCAGGGGCACGTTATCAAGGTTAAATCAGCAATGGCTAGAAACCCCCACAGAACTCTGGGTACGCCAGGCAGAACTGCGTAAGTTTGACGATATGACCCGATACTATCGTGAGCCTGACTGGCCAGTGTTGAAGTTTTGAGTTTTGAGTTTTGAGTTAAAGACTTTAATTCAGAACCCACGCTTGAACTTTAAATCCAAAATCAAAAATCAAAAATTGGAATGAGCTTGCTCCTTCATCCGATTCTGAAACAAAGTTTTGCAGTAATCGATCGAGAAATCGGGGAACACAATTTCAGCCCAGCTGAATATGCGGTTGTGCGGCGGGTAATTCATAGTACAGCTGACTTTGAATTTGCCCAAAGCATACGGTTCAGTCCCGGCGTCATTGAAAGTGCGATCGCAGCTCTCCGGCGTCGGACACCCATTGTCACAGATGTCAGCATGGTTAAACAGGGGGTTGCCACTTTGGTGGCACAAACCTTTGAAAACCCGCTCATCAGTGCAGTAGAACAGGCACAGGTAGCACTTCCCCAGAAAACTCGCACAGAAACCGGCTTATTGTCATGTTGGCGTCAATTTCCAGAAGCAATTTTTGCGATCGGGAATGCACCCACGGCACTGCTAGCTTTGTGCGCGGAGTTGCCCACTGCCTCGGTGCAACCAGCTATGGTGATTGGAGCACCAGTTGGTTTCATTTCTGTGGTGGAATCAAAAGCCGCACTTGCTCAGATAGCTGTGCCCCAGATTCGTGTCGAGGGGCGCAAAGGTGGGTCGCCAGTGGCAGCGGCGATTCTCAATGCTCTGATCGTCTTGGCTTGGGAAGATAAATAATTAGTAATTCGTAGTATGCGCTCCGCGCAGGCTACGCCAACGTAATTCGTAATTAATGAGAGTGAGTAACAAGCCCCATCCCTTAAGTTATGGAATCCCAAAAAGGGGTAGCATCATTATTTCTTGTCCCCACATTCATGTGTGAGATAATTACGAATTACGTTCGCGAAGCGTGTTGCGGAGCAACGTAATTATCAATTACGAATTGGAGCGCAGCGGCTTGACCCTGATACAAGTTGTTGGGATTGGGCTAGATGGGGCAGCTGGGCTTACCTACGCTGTACAACAGATTGTGGAGCAAGCTACTCTACTGGTGGGAAGCGATCGCCACCTGAGCTATTTCCCAGGCCACCCAGCCCAACGCTTGCTCCTGGGAGATTTTACACAGGCAATTGGGGAAATTAAAAGATGCCTAGAAGCCAGTGACACTGGCACGATCGTGGTTTTAGTCAGCGGCGACCCCCTGTTTTTTGGCTTAGGGCGTTTGCTACTAGCGGAACTGCCTGCGGAGCATCTGACGTTTCATCCCCATCTCAGTTCAGTTCAACTGGCTTTCAACGAAATTAAGGTTCCCTGGCAAGATGCCCGTGTTATCAGTGCCCACGGGCGTTCCTTAGAAGAATTAACGCAAGTGCTGCAACAGGGCGTGGAGAAGATTGCGGTGCTGACAGATCCTACCAACACTCCGGGTGCGATCGCTCGCCTGTTACTAGCCTTAGATTTACCCAGCTACTACCAATTTTGGGTTTGTGAAAATCTGGGAGGCGCTTCGCAGGTTCAATCCCTGCCTGTTGAAGTGGTGATTGAGCAGACTTTTGCCCCCTTAAATGTGGTGGTTTTACTGCGATGCCCTGACGTTGCCCAGCAGTTAGATTTAGAAACCTTACCGCTGCTAGGTTTACCAGATTCTACCTTTGTGAGTTTTAGCGATCGCCCCGGCTTGATGACTAAGCGCGAGGTGCGTCTTTCAATCCTGGGAGAATTGGCTTTGCAACCCGGACAAATTATCTGGGATATCGGTGCTGGCACTGGCTCAGTTTCCATTGAAATAGCCCGCTTATGTCCCACATCTCAGGTGTATGCAATTGAGAAAACATCTGCCGGTACTGCTTTGATTGAACAAAACTGTCGGCGCTTCCAAGTCAACAATGTTATTTCTCTCCACGGCAGGGCACCAGACATTTTGCATGACTTACCTACACCAAACCGCATCTTTATTGGCGGCAGTGGCGGCAATTTAAGTCACATTATGAACAGCTGTGAGGCTAAGCTAGCTAGTGGCGGTGTTCTAGTGCTAGCTTTAGCTACCCTGGAACATCTCAATACGGCTCTAGAATGGATGCGAGACAGTTCTACGGAAAAGCTTGGCGATAGCGCTCCGCGCCGCCCGGAGGGCGATCGCGGCTGGGATTATCGGTTGTTGCAGGTTCAGCTATCTCGTTCTGTGCCGGTGGGACCGCTGACTCGTTTTTCCCCTCTCAATCCCGTCACCATTCTGACCGCTACCCGACTAAAGTTAAAAAAGTGATACCGTTCTTATATTTTTAGGTCGCGCACCATCCAGCCTTTGTAAGAGCCGCCGCGCATGGACACCATTTTCGTATATATAGCAATTCTAAATCAGTTATACAATTAACTATCTTCATGACAGAAGACTTGATGTTTGTGAAATATATGCTACTGGAAACTCATGAGTTCTAACATTAAGTTTTTTGGCTATACCTGAGTTATACAATTCATTTAGGCTTACTATAAAATCTTTAGTTAAAAATAACATCTGCATAGTTTTTTAAAAGAGAGCACAACAATGTTAATAAAAAATTTTAACCGCAAAGTTTCAAGTATCGCTGGAAAGGTTTCGCTCCAAAACGTCCTTGTTGTGGCTTTTGTTACCCAGGTATTTGCAGCAGTAGGGCTGACAGGGTGGCTTTCATTTCACAATGGGCGACAGGCTGTCAACGAAATTGCCACTGAATTACGCAACGAAATCAATGACGAAATTAAGCACTACCTAGAAGACTACTTAGAAGAACCCCATAGGATTAATCGGATTAACGCCCAGGCTATTAGCCTGGGGTATTTGAATGTTAATGACTTAAAGAGCGTCGAGCGATACCTCTGGAATCAGATGCAGTTGTTCGATTCCGTGAGTTACATTCAGTACGCCAGCCCACGGCAATACAAAGTTGGACAATTCAGAGGAGTTTATAGGGAAACTAGCGGTTCGCCTATTTTGCTTGAAGCCACAGACAGACAGCGGGACAATAGCTTATACATATATGCCACCGACAACCAGGGGAATCGAACCAAGTTAGTGCAAACTCTACCAAACTACGATCTTCGCACTCGTCCTTGGTATATTAATGCTGTGCAGGCAGGGAAACCTAGTTGGAGTCCTCTTTACTCGTCTTATAAACGACCAGAAATAGTTTCTATCACCGCCACCTCTCCCATCTATGATGACGATGGTAGTCTCTTAGGTATACTTGGCACCGATCTGTCAATCTCAGAAATTACTAATTTCCTACGCAACCAGAAGATTAGTAAGAATGGCGAGAGCTTTATAGTAGAACCCTCCGGACTGCTGGTAGCCACTTCAACTACGGAGCAATCCTTTACAGTTAGCAACGGTGAATCGAAACGACTCAAAGCTTTAGACAGCAGCGAGCCTCTGGTTCGGTTTACAGCCAAGCATTTGATAGAAACCTTTGGCAACTTAAATAAAATTCAGACTAGCCAAAACCTCAGCTTTAAGATTAATGGTCAGCGACAATTCTTGCAAGTGGTGCCCTACCAAGATCGCTTAGGTCTTAACTGGTTAACAGTGGTGGTAGTTCCCGAAGCGGATTTCATGGGACGCATCGAGGAAAACAGGCGCACTACCATTCTGCTGTGTATAGTAGCTTTGGCTGTGGCAACTCTATTAGGTATTCGCACCTCTAGATGGATAGTCCGGCCAATTCTACGTCTGAATACAGCCGCTAAGAAACTCTCTGATGGTGAATGGGATCAAAAGTTACCTGTGCAGCGCTCAGATGAACTTGGGGAGTTAGCCAAATCATTTAACACGATGGCGGCAAACTTACAAGAGTCATTTGCCATTTTGGCAGCCAGGAATGCTGATTTGCTACAGGCAAAACAGGAATTGGCTGAGTACAATCAGACTTTGGAAGAAAAAGTTGAGCAGCGCACCGCTGAACTAGCTACAAGTCTTAGACAAATTGAAACTTATTCTCAAGCCCTCGACAAGGAATTACAACAAGGTCGGCAGATTCAAAGAGCTTTTCTTCCTGAACAGCTACCGCAGATTCCTAGCTGGGAAATCGCTGCTTTCTTCAAGCCAGCGCGTCAAGTTGCAGGTGATTTTTACGACGCCTTTCCGCTTCCTGGTAACTGCGTAGGATTAGTGATTGCTGATGTCTGTGATAAAGGGGTAGGGGCAGCACTTTTTATGGCTCTGTTCCGTAGCTTAATCCGACTTTTTGCCAGTCAAACTTGTTTGGACGGAATTGCCTCCCCAGACAAAGAAGTTTTGAGCAAATCGCTCAATTCTATGAACAATGAATCCACAATAAACCTAGTTCAAATTGACGCCCTCAAAGCTGTAAGCCTTACCAACAATTTCATCGCCTTAAACCAGGGCGATATGAGTATGTTTGCCACGCTCTTTTTCGGTGTGCTAGATCCAGCCACTGGCTTGCTCACCTACATTAATGGCGGACATGAGCCTCTATTTATCATCAACTCCTCCGGCGGTGTCAGGGAGTATCTCAATCCCACTGGGCCAGCGGTGGGTATGATGGCCAACATGAATTTTAAGATTAATCACACTTACTTAGAAGCGGGTGAAAGCGTTCTAGGTTACACTGATGGCGTTCCAGAGGCTCACGCTCCTGGTGGTCATTTCTTCACTAAAGAACGATTGCTGTCAATGTTGGAGCATCCTGCTCCCACTGCACAAGCATTAGTAGACGAAATAGCCGCAAGCGTACTCGCTCACACTGGCAAAGCCGACCAGTTTGACGACATTACCATGATTGCTCTGCGGCGATCGCCCATGCCTGATTTAAACCCAAATTAACTTGGCGATGATAGTCACGGCTGTGATTGAGAGCTTAGCAAAAATATCCAAGGTCGCAACTGGCTGATCATATAGTAAACATTTGTGAGCGATCGCTACCTTTAGCCCGTACTTAGACGTAAAAATTTTCCTGCAATCAATTAATCTTATACATTATCAGAGCTTGCCAAAATATACGCTAATTTACATTTTTCCTTAAGAAACGGTTAAAAATTGGAAATGTTAAAAAAGGTGAAGAATACAACCAGGTAAATCTAAAAGAGCTAATAATACTTTAGGAATAGAGGCGAGGACATAAAAGCTTATTTAGAACCTAACAGTTGCGCTTGGGACTGGTTTTCCCATGGCATTTATCTGTTATAGACATTATCCGTCTACTTCCATGGCTGAGAATCAAATTGTGACTTTGGGAGCAAATCAACTTCATCCCAAACTAAGTAGCCAATTGCGATCGCAGCCAGTTTTATAAAAAGAGGTGAGGCAATGAAAAAGATTTTAGTAGTGTTGTCAGAATGGGGTTACTGGGGCGAAGAGTTGCTTGGCCCTCTAGAAACCTTCGATAAAGCAGGGTATGAAGTCACCTTCGCCACTCCCACCGGCAAGCGCCCCGTTGCCCTACCTCCTAGTATGGACCCCAGTTACATCGATCCTCCCTTAGGCAAGCCGGTCACGAGCGAAGAAGTTGCCCAGA